>WLWD01000094.1_pt1 | contig 546574 bp, 373 predicted proteins | sample 6712731 | NCBI WGS metagenome assembly WLWD01 (sample SAMN12718690, study PRJNA576275) | sponge metagenome | isolation source: marine sponge | host: Mycale hentscheli | place: New Zealand: South Island, Marlborough, Capsize Point | collected 2014-11-01 | reverse complement strand
ACCCCCCCCCCCCCCCCCCCCCCCCGCCACACAGTGGCACTTGGTGTACTAATTTTTTTTAATTAGGATGCAGTGGCAAAGTTATTATCCTCTACTACTTGATTTAGTTGCATCAATTTCCCTCTCCTGCTCTCTTTCTTCCCGAGTCACCTCAGCTCTTCTTATCCTCCTCCTTTCAATTCTTTCTTCTCGAGTTATGTATTCCCTTCTTGTTTGTCTATCTCTTTTGCTTCAGGATTTCTTTCCTTCTATTCATGATTATGAACTTGGGCTTTGTGAAGCTACTGTATTGCCTTCTCTATCCGTTCCTCACTAATTTTACCGGCTCTTTAGCTTCATTTTTTAATCACCTTCGTTTCTTTAATCACCTCTGTTTCTTTAATCGCCTTCATTTCTTTAATCACCTTTGTTTCCACCTTCTACTGAATGTGATGATGCTTTACCCATTCAGTTCAAGTTGATACTTTACCAACCAGGCTCAGCTCATGAGATATTCAGGAATACATACCGTCATCGTTGTCGTTATTATTGACAGACAAGTGTATTATTATATTATTATAGATGGATAGAATTTAAGATAATCACAAGAAGACAGGATTCACCAATTAATTAAGTCCTTTTACTTCTTGATGTGACTCTAGATCTTACATCCCTGATCAGAAAACCACCAAAATCAGTGCCCCATATCTTCTTTAAATTCAGATACCAAAACCCTGGATGACAGGTATTCTAACTAGCATATTAACCAAGTTAAATAGGTAATTGTCCAGCAAAGAAAGAAATATTCTGCTAATCTTGGATGATGCAGGCTTCCATCCACAACAATCTGCAGGAAAGTACAGCAACTTAGAAATACTACTTCCAAGTTTCAGCCTCTAGATCTTGGAATCATTAAGATTTTAAAGCACATTATCATCAACTGCTTTTAAGTTTTAAGTTATGATTCTCTGAGGTAGATGATTACAATACTGCTCTTGAAGTTGTGTAGTCAATCCAGATGCTATACTGTGAGTGGCACTAGCATGGACCACAGTGAAAGAGGGCACTGTTCACAAAAGTTTCATGTCTGCAGGTATCCTTGATAAGACGATAATTTTAATCAGGTATCAATATAGCTTGAGCAGCAATGAAAACAATAGATATAAACGCTAGGCTTGAGACACTCACCAGTATAAATTTTCAACACGAAAATTCACTTCTGCACTCGGTTAACAGCCCGAAATAAAAAAAAAGTGGCACAATAATAGGCCGTCTTAAATCATCGTTCTGAGTAAGTTCATACCTAAATCAAGGGTTAATTGTCAGTGATCTCCAAAATCAGAGCGTGACAGACAGATAAATAGACAGAACTGCTATAACCCTCTCACACATGCATGCTGAGGGTTAATAAAGAAAGTTACAGTAGGGAAAACAATAAGAAGAAAAAGAGGAAGAGGAAGAAGTGGAAGAAAAAATAAAAATATGCTGAGGTATGATTCAAGTCATATGACCGTGAGACTGTCAGCCTCCTCCACCTTGAGTGGGTAATTCTAGATGCATTGGCTGCTCATATTGCTAATCTTTATCAGCTTGTTCCTTGCTACTCACTGATTTACCTTTACCAGACAAATAGTTGTTTGCTGCTTCAATTGCTGTGCATGCTTGCTCACTTTAGATGTGCTATAGCTGAGTTGTCTTCCTCGGATTTTACTTATAGGTTGTTCAACATCTTCTAGTCTTCCTCACACCACTAGGAAAGTTATGAGTCTTGTTGGAGATTCACATATCATGCTGACAACAACAAGAGCAATATGTTAACTTAAGACTAGAGGCTCTATTTGAGATGATGAAACTATTTCTGAAAATAAAAAACAACAAAACAAAACTAACATAAAATATTAACAAGCCTAAACTGTATATACAATTCTGTCACATTATTTCTAGCAGGTAAAGGAAAGGAAGTTCCGTGCAAGTTCCTATAGAGAACAAAAATGGTAGTTAGTGGATACTCTGACAGCAGGAAACTTTTAGATAGCTTGTGTATTTCATTGTTTGAATTCGCTTACAATGACAAGGGGCGTAGTTATATTGACTGGCTCTATGAGGCCTATAGCTTAGAATGTGATGGAAAGAGCATCTGTTGTCCAAAGCACAGAAGTTGTCTGGTTCATGGAAGGTACAAATACATTAATTCTGCGAGACTTGCAAATTTGTGCTTGAGCCAGTTTCTGGGAGACAGTCTATCTAGGAGGGTTTGTTTTAAGAGAAGCTCCGCAGTAATTCTTAACTTTATTATGTTTAGTGTCCATCAATTTGGTACAATATCTTGAAATGGCGTGTAAATATCAGATTACTTATTTATTTATTTTTATCATTTTACAGACTGGAGGTTTTGTGTCAGATGATGTGAGTGCCCAGGCTGATCAATGCCTTAAGAACCTAGGAGCCGTATTGAAAGCAGCCGGAGGAAGCTACTCGGACGGTAAACTGTTTGGCAGTACATACATTTTGCATGTGTTCATTTTTGTAAGAGTCTACTCATAATCTACTTTACAGTTGTCAAGGCCACAGTTCTTTTGAAAGACATTGATGACTTCACATTAGTTAATGATGTTTATGGCAAGTGTAAGTTTTGGCAATGTGATGTATGAACTAAAGTAACATGTCTTTATTTTGTGCTGAAGACTTTACTTCTGAAGAGCCAGCCAGGGCAGCATTCCAAGCAGCTGCTCTTCCAAAAGATGCCAAGGTAGAAATTGAAGCTGTTGCTTATATATCTTCAAGTGATTCTTCAAGCAGCAAGCAATAGTAGCTAAACTTTTAAATAATATGTACAAAGATAATTGTCTTCTTTTTATTTTATACTCATGTAAATCATTATTATGTTATAGTAGCTATATGCCTTTTTTTTTTCTTTTTTTTTAGTAGCAATTATAAAAACCCTACAATTGTTAAATATACCAAAAGGGTTTTAATGTTAAATTGAATTGACTATTGAAAGATATGAAAGCCTATTAGAAACTGAATTGGGGAGGGGGGCAAAGTGAAGGCCAGCAGATTGTGCAACCATTTTTGTACACTCCCGTCAGTCACTTAGTGAAGTAGACTAAAGCTTCGTGGAGTACAATTGACTTAAATAATTCAAAGCAAAGTCTTCTAAAGTTTGATATATTGACAACTGGCCAATTCATCCCAGAAGTGCACGAGTGTGGCTAAAAAGCTAGCATAGAACTTTGTATGCAGACATTGGGTGGGCTTATTATTTTGGTTTATAATGCCAATATCTCTCTTGTATTGATACAAATTGAAAACAGTAAATTGAGAATAAAGATAATATCAGAGTATTAAAATTGTAAAGAAAGGAATGTGTACATTGGAGTCCTCATATAGATTCATATTATTTAGGCTTTCATATTTTGCTTACTTTGATGGAATATAGTATGGCATACATTTGTACCAAACTTTGGAACAAAACATGTCATCACGGTTAGAAGTAGCTTCATACTGATACCACATAGTAGTAACTCAGCTTATTGAGTGACATGGAAGCGTCATAGATTTATTTTACATTTATGGACTAACAAGTTCAGGTCTTACGATATTGTGCACAGACGAACCAATGCTTAAACACCTAGGAGCTTACTGACAGCAGCCAGAGGAAGTTTTTCAAATGGAAAGTTGTTGTTGTTGTTGTTGTTGCTGTTTTTTTTTTGTGTGTGTGTGTAGCAAAGATCATTTTATAAATTAAATTGGATTTACAGGCTACAGTTTTCTTGGAAGATATCAACGATTTTGCTGCAGTTAACATTAGCTACAATATCTTGTGATTTGTAATTACATGTTCCCTCTTTAATAAACTTTACTTCATAAGAACCAGCAAGGGCTGCATTCCAAATAGCTGTTCTTCATGGAAGGTAGAATTGAAATTGTGGAGCGTTTATTGCGATTAGGTAAAGGGTTCAAGCCGTGCGCGTGAGAGACGCACGTCAGAACTTTGACCTGAGCCACGCCTCCTCATCTCCCGCAGAATTTGCAAAGATTCATAGCCAGTTTGGAAAGCTCCAAACAAAGCGACACGGGACAGTCTTCCAGGGCAACTGAAAACAGACAAATAACCCTCAATAAAAACTGCTGTAGCGATGACACTTCACCCATTTCTGTAGCGCAAAAATGCAGGAAAGGCAAGTAAACTGTGCAACTTGGTGCACTGCATTGGGATTTATGCTATGCTTTGTAAGTTTTAATAAATATTTTATAATTCATGTATTTATAATATATATCACACTATCAGCTCATTGGTGGTGGAGAAATAGCCTTGGAAATATGGCTTATATTACATTACACTGGACTAGCTGAAATAACGGGTGTTTTGGTAAGAGGTACAGCTAGCTGATAAAAATTAGTATATTATTAGCCAACTTGTTAATTGGCTACAGATTTACATCTCCTATGCCTTTCTGGCCAGTGGTGGATTAGCCAGTATCACAGGTAGAACAATGTTGTCCATCATTGAAAGTTTGGTTCATTAGCACTTACAGGTCTTCTCGGCTTCACCGGAATAGTGAAGATGAATAAACAAAGCTTCCTGATGGTATGTTTTGTTATTATGACACGTTTGATAAATGACTCTGATTAGTAGTGTTATAATAATCTCGGGGAAACTGAATCGAAACATTTTATTGGACATTTATTTGTACAGAGTCTTGTGTTTATACCTCTGACTGTGGCATGTCAGGCAGGAGTGTGGATAGCCATGTGTGTGGAACAGATACAGGTAAGTGAAATAGTTCTTCATTTTTTTAAAAATACCAGAGATTGCTTCTTTTGTAGGTGGTAGCAGAACTGCCTGACATACTCAACAGCAGTTCACAATATTATAAGTTCATTGATTATCATGTAAGTCTGAGGAATACTTTCTATGCTTGCCATAGTATATTACATTCAAAGTACAACAACCTTAGCTGGTGATAAAAGAAATGACGCCATTTTCAATGGTTTGTGTTATGTTGTAGTATAATTGTCAACTTCAAAATGCAAGTGGTGAATTATTGGTAAGTACAAATGTGTGTATATATTATAATAGAATTGTTGTTGTTGTTTTTTTGTTTTGTTTTTAATATAGGAAAATCAGTTGATGATCTGCATCAGTTTTTTGACCAGGCAATTGTGGGTATATCTGTACTCACTACTTGGTCTATGCATCAGTCTCATCTGCATCTATGTAAGTTCACCCTTGTTGTTGTTCTTTTTCTTTAGCCTCAAGCAATCATTGATGTATTTGTACCAACTTCAGAGTGTACTCTTGCTGGTAGCTTTTAAAATCATTCACAAGATCAAGAAGAAGAACAATCAAGTTGCACAAAGTCCAGACCATGAGCCACCATTTCTAAATCCTGCATGCTCACTTCGTCGCCAATCAACAGTAACACAGTCCATACAACTAAGTAGAGAGCCTACCTTGACTCAGCTGTATGGCTCTCAAGAACCACCTACAGCCCCACCCCCTCCTACTGTACCACCATCTTCAGCTCCACCCATATCCTCACCATCAGCTCCTCCCTTATTGAGTCCTGTCTCACTACATCCAGCTCCCCTAAACTTTGATCATTCTGGCATATTTCAGAGAGGAAATTTTAATGGTACCAAACCACTACCAAACATTAGCCCACACTCCTATGATGAGCACCAAATGGAATTGTATCAGCAGGACAATCCACCATCGGACTGGAATGACAACACATTTGTATGATTTTTTTTTTGTACAGTTTATTTTTTGTTTATACTTATCCTTCAGACAAATTAAGAATTAATGATGTTAACAATATTAGAATAATAATAATAATAATAATAATAATAATAATAATAATAATAACTGAAAACTGTATGTACCTATTTAATACCACAAGTGCTGCTTTATGCTCTATCCTTGTGAGTATAAAAATATTGATTTTTTTATTATTACATTTAGCTATAATTATGTATAAAAAAAAGTGAATTCTTAAAATTAATTTTGACTCTGGTGCTGGATGAATTTTTATTTGTGAGAAATTTTGGGGTGTACAGTAATGATTACATACTGTGATTTTAGTAAGAAAATAGTATCTTTTGATGACAGTTTGTTTATTTCATTAATCTTGGCTCTTTCCAGTACTGGATGAACTCACAATTTGACCCACAATCACCAATTCATTCTTAGTAATGGTTCTTCCTGATTTTGCTCCACTTCCTTGGGTCACAACAACTGTTTCTGCGCTTTGGGGTGTTACTTTAGCTGAAAGAATGAATTAACACAAAAACTGAGTGTTAACTTTAAGTGTAAAAATACTAAATTATTCAATATAATTATATTTTCTTACTACTTTCGACAAATATAACCCGTGTTTGGGAATTCCTTTTCGGCGGAGAGAATAAACCACAACTAAACGCACAACCCATAATAACTCGCTTTTCGCAGATTTTCTGGTCGCAAAATAAGAACGGGGGTGTGGCTATAGGCGTGGCGAGCGCGCTTTTATTGGAAATAAAAGCAGTTCCGAAAAATGGTTCTTTTGGATAATGATGGGGTGAGTATATCCTTCGATATCCTTTAGTATTTAATAAGAATGTATAATTAACAGTTCTTGTCTGGCCTCACTAAACTGTTTCATCAAACAAGAACGTCTGGCACTGTATTTTTGACAATGAAGAAATGTGAGTTTTTACTTGCTGGTAGCTATTGGAGGAAGTGCACAAGATACATATACATTCACCCAATTTACTTATGGTTGCCAACACGAGAATCACTTCTCTACATATATTTGAATGAATGAATTATCATGGGATGATACATATTAAAGGTAAATGTAATATATCACTGTCAGGTTTCCAATATTGTCAATTGCTATAGTTTGTGGACAGACCAAATGTCCTCGAGGAGGCTTCAAGAAGCAAAGAAAGATGTCTGACAAGGCCTCCAGCAGGAAGACACAGAAAAAGGCCCACTCCCCTGAGCCTGAGGAGAACCTCTGCCTACTGAGAGCCACCAATGGCAAGAAGAAACTGAGCACAGTTGTCAGCGCCAAGGAAGTGACAAGGTTCCAGCTGGTAAGGAATGGTTACAGGACATCTGTATCCTCTGGTAACCACCTAGTGTGAAAAGATAATGTCTTAATTAAAAATGTCCGCCCACCAGAGCTATTGTCTTCTTTTTCTGTATCCCTAAGAATGTATCTATAGCATACTGCTATATAACTATATTCAAAAACTTATTTTGCCGAATTGATAATTTTGTACGTCCAGGCTTACGCTAATTTGTTGAAGGGAAACATGGATGGTTTAAAGAAAAGAGACAAGAAGACAGCGAAAGCAGCAGCAGCAAAGGACAAGAAAAGAAAAGCAACAACTGCATAACTCACCATTCACCTCACATTAGTGCCGAGTGTGCGCACGTGGTGCATTCCATGATTCAAAACCCACTCACTGTAAGTCTCACAGGTTTGCTTAAATCTTTTATACCCCACCATGCCACGATAAGAGTATGAAAATAACTTAGTTTACTGAGAGCAGGTGAAATGACATGGAGATAGCATTGAGAATGGTATGTAACAGCAGAACTTAAGTTGAGACCAGAGGCTCCCCATAGATATGATTAAAAATGAATACAAATTCAGTCATTCTCAGCTGAAATAGTTATAAAAAAATAGCAGAATTTCTCAATTTTAATAGCCAATATAATATGTTTAATTAAAACTTGCCCAACATTTTGACTTATTGCCGAAGTCCTGTAAATTATATATATACATATACACCAATGACATAACAGGCTACATAAGACAGTGTGCAGTTCTGCCTGCTATTATTGTCCTCTTCAGCTCCAAGTCTCTGTCAAAGAGAAGTAGATCAGCTCTCTTTCCTACCTCAATAATGCCAGTGTGGTGAAGGGATGCAATTCTAAATAAAAAGATAAATATGGCCCAATTAATAACACATGTTCATAGCTGATGGATAAGTGATAAAAATTCACAACCATTCTCAGGCATCTTTGACACCAACTGTATATATATATATATATACATATAGTGTGTGTATGCATGCTGACTGCCTATAGTGAAGTATCGAGCACATCATAAGCTATGCATATGTGCTAGCCAGATTCAAGTTTCTGAGCCTTTTGTGCTATTGGATGAGATAATAATTATTTGAATTATTGGCACAACAGCACTGCATACTGGCTGGTGCTATTACATCATGTGTTCCTACTGACTGACCTGGCTGGGTTCTCGGCTAACATGCAGACAGCCTGTCCTATAGGTACGCCCAGCACACGCACCAGTGAGTGGAAGGTGTTGAGGAGAGTGCTACAACTTCCTGCCAACACATTTTGTCCCACCAGACTCACTGACCTGCAGTCTTCTGACACCTCCACTGCACACACACACACACACACATACATATGGAGAGACTATTACTACAACAGTAAGTAAGTGTTCAAATTAGTTACAATAGATTGACTCCTTTACCTTTTCTATCTGAGTATCCTACTGTCACTCCGCTATTTGGTTCCAGAATTGAATCGGATACAAATATGACATCCTTGTGGCTGCGTGCCTGCAATGTAGTGGATACCACCATAGGATGCCTGCTCGGAACAAACACAAATAAAAACTGCTGACAGTTCCCACCATGTACATAAATAAGTTTCAAAGCACTGTGTTCCTTATGGCCATTGTTAAAAATGACAACCAAGCGCATGAGAGGAATGTTGGAGACCGTCTCCAGTGTAACTTTGACAATAAGTGAATAGGCTACTGCTGTGTAGTGTGCAAGATGCTGTGACTTACACGTGAACCAAGTCTCCTACCAGCTCCACCGTTGGCGGAGAGAGGTCCTTGTATTGAGGCTGACGAGGAAATTGATCACAGAGTCCAAAGTTCACAAGGCTAGGTTTTCTGTATGACAATACATTTAAAAGAACCACATCAGAAGTTACAATAGACCACACAATTCATAATTGGAATTTCACCCATTATATTGGGGGGGGGGGGGGGCTCACACATACACGCATTCAATATTTCACTCAGGCTGAAAAAAAAAATACTCATGATTTCTACTTAAAAAAATGGAAGAGCATTGTTGAGTTTGTAGCTATACTGTTCAAGGTGTGTTCCAAATCACTTGAGAGCATATTCTGGAATCATTTCTCTTCTCTGATGACAACATTCTAAATAAGCTTTGAAACCCAATAATCCAACAGAGTGAGAACACACATACACACACTACATGTAAAATTAAACGGCCGATTAGCCAGTGAGGATTCTCCCATCTCCTGTGCTGCTCCTAGCCCCTCCCCCCCTAACATCACTTCATTAACCCAGTAATTATATTTAGTTATGAGGTTGTGTAAGCTCACTAGTCAGCAACATCTGCCAGCCACCTGTGGGTGTCTGAGAATGTCTGCCAGCACATGTGCACATGTGCAAACACACCATAAATTGCACAAATGAGAACAGTGTGAGGAGGGAAGAGCTAAAAATTAAATACCCACAATGCAATGAGCATATTGACGAACCTGTGATGGAAGCTGGACACATTGAAGAGGTGAGTGATGTGAAGTTTCCTCCCTTCAGGGCAACAAGACAATGCCCCCAAGATCTCCTCTTCACTGGCCACCCTATCGTGACCCATAGCAGGCACCACGCCCCTCGCCAGCAGCACCTTGATCCTCTGGTAACCCCCAGGTGCTTCTAGATGAGGACTGATGGTCATCACTTTCAAATTGGGCATGGAGTCGAGAAGATGCTCAAACTCTACCAATGGCATGGAAGTGTCGCTGGGAGGCATGGCTCCCAAGTCATTCACAATGGGCCCCTACATATGTGTGAACACATACACACATGTGCAAACAAATACAACTTGTACATTCCTGCTTGCAGAGCTATTCAAGCGGAAGACCAAAGACAGTAGATTATATCACTGTACCAAAGAGTGCAACAAAACCATCTTTTAAAAGCCACCCAGTCTATGAGGGAATGCATCAAGGACCCTAGTCTTCACCGGTCAATTTCAATTAGAGTAACTACAGAGGTATCACAAGCACTTTGTCACACCTGATCTGCAGCCGCCCACGATTCTACCAACCCGAGGAGTAGTAGTATTAAGAAGGGTGGGGTGTAGAGTTTATTAAATCTAGATGTCCTCTGTCAAAGATAGCCTTGACACCACAGGTTTGTAAAGTGGAGCTTCCATTTGTGTGCATGCCTGAGCCATTTTCTCATTAATGGTATGTCTAGTCTTTCTTCAATAAAGCCTCCTCAATTTGTTATGTGTGCAGTTAAAACTTACAGGACTACTTCAAACTCAATTTTGAGGCAAAGTAAGCTAAGGGCAGGTATGTGACTGTGTCACGATGGTAAGGGACAGGCTTCAGATGTGGTGTAAGTGTATGTAACAGAGCAATAGTATTTCATGCAAGCAGAAATTTCAGTTTAGTGGCAGAGATTGAAGCAGTGCCACTCCCACACATCACAGCTGGGTCTCGGGCTGGGAGAGAGAGGGGAACAGGGATAATGGTGAAAAGGACTAATGGGGTTTAAATGTGTAATATGTGATGTCTCTTCAGGTGTACTCCCACTCTACCATCAGATCTACATGCAGTGGCTATATAGCAACACTGTGGTGGGTTTTGTCTAAGGAAATTACCCATGCATGCATGAATGCAGTGCTTTGTAATTAGAAGAAGATAAACAACTTGCGGTATGCTGGAGTAGGAAGATAACAGAAGGAAAGGTATGAGCAATCTAATTTAATTTAATTAAAAATTAATTTAAATACATAAACAAATAAATTAATGTCTCACTTCAGCATGGATGCCCTCCAGCACTGCCAAGCCATCTTTCACTTGTCCAACACTATCAGCAAGACAGGACAACACTGCTGCTGTCTTCTCAGGGTGGCTCTTGGGGAAGACAACAGAAGCAAGGAATGATGTGGTGCCATGTCTCGGGAATACCTTCTGCGTATACTCTGCAAATTCAAATAATGGTTGTTGTAGCTATAATAAACTTCTCGTAAACAAAAGTGTGATAAAAAAATGCCACAATGTATTTTGTTCAGCGCGAGAGGGTTACAGTAGTCACTTGTCTGTGTGTCACTGTGTGTGTGTGTGTGTGTGTGTGTGTGATTCAACACCAGATCTCAAAGACGACGGCCTTCCGGGCTCTGAAACGATGTATAGATATAGAAATTTGCAAAGTAAGTCCCTTTAATGTGCTAGACTTTTTTGTTTCGACTTAGTTTTCAAGAAAAAGCTAGTCCATTTTAGCCGTACATACGATCGTTGTGCTATTGCGTACCAGTAACGCCCTTTACCGCACGTTATAATCACGTGAATTGAAAATTGCAGCTAGAGAGTGGCCGGCCGGCTTGTACTGCTGTTGCAACTGCGGAGCTGATCTGTTTTAACCTAGAGGCGTTCCCTTCGCTCCGTTGTTTGCTTCTTTCTTTGTATCGTCGTAAGTAGCAACTGTCTGTGTGTAAATGCTAAAGGCTTGAAATGATTTTTAACAGACGTTCACTTCTACTGCTGATCTCTGCAACTGAGAGGGGTTTTAATTGATTGAGGTTATCTGGTGGACATACGCTGAGGGTTCGCACCTCCTGGTGCTTCATTTCTTTATGTTCCTAGCAACAGCAGACTATAATAAATATAATACATGTATATTGAATTGGTCGTCTTTATGAATGTGAGCACATCACCATTTCAACAATGAACCTACATTTGATCCCTTAACTCTGCACTGTTGTCATTTTATAAAATAACAACAGACTTACTGGATATATTATACCATTGTCTAGATAATGGCATTCACTGTTTACCTGGATGTAGCCAGAAGTCTGTGACTTCATCTGCTCCACCTGAAACACACCAAACATACACATTGTAAGATGATACCATGAATGAACCCACAATGTATTTAGCAGACTCAAATCTTAGAATTAATCTAGAAATTTGCAAGCAACTCATGTACTGGTCTACTAGTATAAATTATTATAGTAGCAGTATAATTGAGACTGATAATGTGCCTTGCATGTAACTGTACAAAATACAGGTATCAACAAGTGTTGGCCATTATTTTTTGAGTTTATAATCGTTTGCTGCTTGTTAGGCTTGAGTACCTGAAATATACAATTGGTAGCTTTGTTTCAGCAAAACTATATGACCCTTGGTGTATCTCGGGGTAGATTAATTTCTGATTAATTCAAACATTTAAAAACAGTAAGCTTTCATTAAGATAATCAATGGCACGTTACTTCCAGCCATTGTTAGCATTCTTCATACAACCTGTACCTGGCATGTACATAAGTTGGTCAGTCTTGCAAACTCTCTGCCTAACATAGCATGGGAGTATTCTGGTGATTCTGCACACATAGTGCACCCCATCAATCTGCTAGAACTGTGGGGAGACAGTCTTTGTTAAAGAATACTTCACCAATAAATTAGACATTTATCAAAAGCAATTACAGGTGTCCAAAGAACCTCAGCGAGCCAGCAGGCGATACTGTTGGGTTTGCCCACCACAGGCCCTGCTTTATAAATAATCTCACCATTAAATTCAGGTTGGCGGCAATCATTATTGCAACTAGTAGCAATCTCACTTCTTTTTTTTGAGAATGTAGTAGCTAATTATCACAATCACTGAGCAGGTTATGTATTTTCTAAGCCAAAACTGCCATTTATCCTGGCTGTTTTCCTGCTGCTTTCACTCCCAAGACCCACTAAGCAACACTCCTCAGTTCATAAGGAACCAGCCACACCAAATTATATGCCAGCACCATTAAGGAATATGTTTATATTCTTACCCATCCCATGAGTGTGAAGATCTATAAATCCTGGAGTGAGCAGATACGTGTGAAAATCCTCATCCTCACCACTGCCAACTAGAGGCAAACCCTGATTATCCTTAACTTCCACTATTTTCCCATCTTCAACAAGCACTACGAAGGAGCCCGAGGCCACTTCTCCTCCAGGGAGGCACAGACATTCACAAAAAATTCGCATACTCGCGCGCGGTTCAGTAGCAAGCCACGCCCCCGTGCGGAAAAATAAAACGCGATAAAGTGACAACAAAAAAGCAACCGAGGTGGCAGAGTTAAACTGGACTACAATTTTCGGAGTAGTGCAACAACTGCGAGTTTCTGGACGCCGCCATGAAGTGTAAATACTCCAACCAGTACTCCGTCCAGATTTATGTCGCTGCATTTACCTGCTTCTTGTCCGGCGTAAGTTGAGCTGCTTTAGAGAAAATTGCAGCGAAGTTACAGCTGCTTTTAGCTTTTGTTGTGGTCAGGATGACCTGCCGGTTAATGTTTTTGTAGCTCGTAGCACTAGGACAAGTTGCTTACGGAGCATGGCTGATCCATTATATTCCCAAACTTATTGGACTTCTAGGAAGAATAGTATGTTTATAATTTAGCTAGTTGGTGTTTTTTTTTGGTTTTTTTCCTGTAGCCCCATAGCTATTATTTGCTTTGTTTTCAGATGTTTAATCTCAGCGTAGCATTCACTGGCCTAGGTGGATATGGAAGTGTTCTAGGTAAGAAATGCCAATGAATGAATTATATTGGTAGCCGTAATATGAAATATCCATTATTTGTGTACTTTGGTAAAATGCCAGTCATGCATACTTAAGTTGCATGTAAGTTGGTATGTATTGTTTCCTTTCAGCACTCTTTGGAATCATTGCTTTGGTATTGCGAAGAAGACGCTTAATTATTCTTGTAAGATCATCAGAACAATACAGTATACGGGCTGAATAAATTGTATTCTTTATTTTAATTTTTTTACAGCACATTTTTCTAGTTATTCTGAGTATATTGAGCATGTGCGTGGTCTGGGCTATGGTCTATTTGGAGCAAAGGAAGGTCAGCAGATATGATAGGATATTATTGAGTCATGGAATAGGTTTCAAAACGTTTCATTCATTTATCACATTGCTTAGTGCTACCAAAGTTACTGGTATTAGATACTTATGTATATACGCTATTTTTATGCCCGTGAAATTTTTTAAAAATAACTTTATTGGCCATATTTCCAAATTAAGCTAGCAACAAAACTGAATTTGTTTTAATGCAAAGAAATTGTACCTACACATTTTTTTATTCGCAAAATCTGCTATATTTGGAGCAACTCACATAAATATATCGGTTGTAAAACTGGTGACTAGTGTACTCAGTTTTTGCTGAGGGTGTATTTGAACTTTAATAGCCTTGATCTTTCTGACCAATGAACTAGTCACTCTAATTAGATCTCCTCCATTAGCCAACAGCAGCATCTAATGTAGCTGGCCGACTGAGCACTTCCTAAAGCTCTTGCTAAGAGGTGTAACTCAATACAACCCAAACTCAGCACGCTTGAACATTTTAAAACATTAATTATTCTAGTATTACAGTGTCAGACAGTAGACTAGGTTAGTTTATAGTATTGTTATTGTAAGACATCCTTCACTTATGTCATTGATCTGGGAGAGAATGCCATTGTTTAGGTAGTATATTCCTGATTGGGTTTTAGATATCCACAGAGCTGCCTGGAAGGCTCTTGGAAAAAGAAAGTAAACAGTACTACAATATCGTCAACCACGAGGTGAGCAAATAAATGAAGTGTGCAATTTGAATTCACCTTTGTTAATGTTTAGTATTATTATTAAAAAAATGATTAGCTTTGGTTTAGTGAATAGATTGAGAAGTATGAATAGAGATTTAACTATTCTTCCATATATACACACATTAACTTCAATTGAAGTGTAAGACTTATTCTGTCCTATTTTTCTCTCTCCACCCCCCCAACCTTTTTTTTTTTTGTAGTACAATTGCAATCTAACAGAAACACAGACTAATCAAGAATTTCAGGTAAGCACATGATTCATGCAATCATACACATGAAAAGCAACTTAACCCCTCTTTCTTTGTCATTTGTAGAAGTGTTCAGACTTTCTCTCAAGACAGATGTGGATACTGGCATATGCAATCTTGGGTCTAAATGGTGTTTTCATTTGTGTTCAAGTGAGTTTCTGTTACTGCTATTACAAGTACTGCCTCATGCAATGTTGTTGGTTAAGCTTCAGTGATTAGTTCAAGGATGATGTGACACACACACACTTGCATGCACACACACACTTGCATGCACACACACACACACACACACACACACACACAACATCAATATCTGTACTGTACCTTGCTTTCAAATTGTGAAAGAGGAGAGAGTCAGTGAAACTGTTCATCTACTAAGTCACTTTACCAAAAAAAAAAGCTTAACAGAATTTTTCTGCTTATTTAGCTGTTGTACTAACACATTTATCCTCATTGTTCCAGAGTGTGCTAGTGCTGATGGAAGTGATCATTAGTAGACTGCTGAAGCAATCCATTAGAACTTACCCAGTTGGACACAGGAATCCTCTAGCCACAGACCTCACACACACGAACCCATCTACTCTCATGACTCCTGAAGACGTATCTTCCACCAGTGAAGGCACTTCCCTAGAAATGTCCCATGTCGAGCCATCAGCACCACCTCGACCACCTTCATCTCCCTCTCTCACTGGACTGCCTCCCATTCCCTTCAATCCTGCAGTATCTCCTCCATTTTATACTCAAATTGGATTTTCATTTTCTTCAAACAATCCAACAACTTTGCCAAACCAAGGAAGGTTTCAGAGACATCCATCAATTACACAATTATAATTGCATCTTTCATCATATTTTTTTTGAATATTTTGTTTCAAGTATTGCCATTTAACATAGCAGCAATAAATCTCTGCACATAAGCCTTACCAGGATTTTTGCCATCATTCAATGAAATGTCAGAGTTAAAGCTCTCCTGTTAGCATGTTTGGTGTGTATTAGGATAGCTGGAGAACCTGCCCATTATCTGTTTTAAAAGGCCAAGCATACGGTGAGGCAAAAGGTTATTATAAAAGCACACTATAGGACTCAGGGGTGGATCCAGCGTTAGCTACAGGAGGGGCCCATATTAGGCCCCTATGAAATTATGGATTGGATTTCAGGGCCGTAGGCAGACTTTTCAAAAGGGGTTACAATTTGACCACACCCAAACCACACCTCTTAATTAACTAATATCCATTATCAAGAAAATTGACATAAAGACAAACCATTATATTAGAACTAAATAACACATTGAATTTTGAGAGAATCATGAAAACATCAAATTTGCAAATGGATTTTTGTGAGGATATTACTGAAATAACTGATTAACAACTACTGACAGACTTCTATGAATATCATTAATTTGAAAGGGGGGGTTACATGTAACCCTGAACCCCCCCCCCCCCCCCCCCCCTTGGCTACGGCCTTGGATTTATGAGTGATGAGCATAAGGTAGCATGCAGAAAAAACTTCAAAAAGTTTAAAAAGTTTACTTTGCTAACCCCCTCCCCGGCCGGGCACACGAATTTAACAGTCGATACACATGCGCGTATTTAGATCACATGACTTTGCATGCTAATAAGTCACACCTACTAGTTGGGAGGGGCATAATAGCAACAACAACACCGGGCACAGTCCGACAGAAGTTGAAGAGGTTATACTGTCGGACGTAGCTTGTAATGGCTCTTGAATTTTTAGCGGAGGAGAACACCTGCGGACAGACTGTCCTGAAACTAGTTAGTAGGGGAAATGCCATCATTGCTGAGCTGCTCAGGCTGTCCGAGTTTGTGCCGCCAGTTTTCAAGATGGAGAAAGAAGACCAGGCCAAATACGGCAAGATTCTTGCGGATTTTCACTACTTTGAGTGCCCAGATTTGTATGAGAGTAGGATTGATGCAAATCAAGTAAGTAGAATGCTACTCCCTCTAATCTGGGCTTTATTGGCTTCCAGCTTTTAAAATAATGAATGGCGAAAAAGTCAAATGCATGAACAATCTTTTATTAATTGTATATTGCCTTGAAGGTTTTATTAAGGAATCATCCCATAATCCCAAGTGTTTCAATTTAGACCCTTTACCTAATCTCTGCATAGAGAAATAATCTGGTCAATAAAAATGCTATACTCCACCGCACGATCTGACTAGATAAGACAAAGTTGGATATAAATATGAGGACAGTGTGAGGGACGTGAAAACAGCTATTGAGCTGCGGTGTATTGTTTAGTGTGTGACTCATGCCTGCAACCAACAATTGGCCAACTGCTATGAGGTGTATTGTCCATACCCCCTTTAGCAATCTGGTAAAGGGACCAGCATGCATGTGAGAATTCCCTTGATAGTCAATATCATTTCGAGAGTACAAGATACCCTTTACCTGTTCTGCGTGTAGGAGTTGCAGGACAGGGATGAAGAGTTTCGGGAGAATCACTTGGAGATCCTTACCAGGTTTTATAAAGTTTTTGAGAGCATTCATCGCTATGTGACAGACATGAACAAATATCTGGAAGACCTTGAAGAGGGCGTGTACATTCAGCAGACACTGGAGAATGTGCTCTTCAATGAGGATGGCAAGCAGTTGCTGGTAAGGTGTGGCTTTGGAACTAACTCTGGTCATCAGATTAATTTTGCTGTTGTGGTTATTGTAATTGTAGTAATAGTTTTACTCAAACTCTAGCTTTGAAAGGATGGCATCAGTATATGAATTTCTATATGTGGTTTAGGAGGGCCATTCCCGGTAATTTGCTAACAGTAATTGACTGCTACAATATATGTGTGTCAGAAAAAATTTGGTATGGCCATGTCTCCAGACCCTTTCCCAGCATAACAGTTTGGTAAAGGGTCTGGCTACACCAGACTATAGCTGTAGTGCATTGCCCTAGGTCATTTATAATACATCATCAATCCTTCTTCCCACTGACTACATTTAATTACCAGTTCGTGTAATGATTACATTATTTACTTAACACTTATTCTAAAATTCTAAATGTTTGGTGTCTAGTTATAACTGACCATTAGTCTAAGGTTTCGACTTAGTTGGTATTTTATGACATACAATAAATATAATAATAACAAGAAACTGAACTTTTATTTAAGTGGTTAAATGTATCTTTAAGAGACTAAGACATTCACAAAACATTTGACTGATTATGTTTATACCTCATATTGTTTGTTGTTGTTGTTGTTGTTTTGTGGAGTAGAGTGAGGCTTTGTTTCTGTATGGAGTCATGCTGCTGGTTTTGGACCAAAAGATAGAAGGCATAGTGCGGGAGAGGATGCTAGTGGCCTTCCATCGCTACAGCGCTCAGCAGACCAATGTAGACTCCAACATCGACGACGTCTGCAAGCTGCTGCGGAGCACGGGCTATGTCTGCAGGGGGAATATGGTCAAACGCCCACCAAAATACCCTGAAGATTATTTTCGGTCAGTATTATTCTAGCTATAATGCCTTACTTTCATTTATTTGTTTTTTTTGTTTTTTTGTTTGTTGTTGTTGTTGTATTAGTCGAGTTCCAGTTTCCACCACATTTGTAGAAATGGTGGTAGGAAGACTGAGATCTGACGACATATATAATCAGGTAAAATTATCCTCTGCTTCTCTTAAATCTATCATTTATTATTTTCCTCATCTTATTTCCTCCTCTCTCTCTCCTCCCCTTTGTTCACTTCCCGTCCCTTCCCCGTGTCTGTTAGATCTCCTCGTACCCCAGCCCCGAGCACCGCAGCACAGCACTATCCACCCAGGCAGGGATGCTCTACGTCATCCTGTTCTTTGCTCCGAACATTCTGATGACTCAGCAAGCTCAGATGAGAGAGATAGTGGACAAGCATTTCCCTGACAACTGGGTGAGAGAGTTAGTGATGGTGTAATCACATGGTTGTTAAATCGCTGAAGAGAGTGTGGAATGGCAGCGGCTGTGTGTACTTGCTCACTGACTACTCAGCGTTGTTGTTTCCTCCAGCGCTACATGCAACTATTGCTACATGTGACCCTTATCAGCAGTTTGTAATGTAGAAGATGCATTGTGTTGTCATGTCCGCCATTCTTTAGGCATAACATGTTGACAGGTGTTACAATAGTAGATAGTCCAAGAGTGCAGTCGCTGAATTGGCTGACAGAATGGCAGTGAATGGGATTTAGAAGTTCTTAAAACACACTTGTTGTCACATGTTCTTCCTAGAGTAGGAGGCTATGAAATACTTTACAACGAGTGATCCACACAAGCACCCCCTGTGATTATCTGTGTGTGTGTGTGTGTGTGTGTGACAGGTGATTTCTATCTACATGGGTATCACGGTGAACCTGTGGGAGGCGTGGGAACCGTATCATGCCGCACGTACTGCCCTCAACAACACTCTCCAATCTGAGAATGTCGCAGCTCAAGCTGGCAAGAACATTGACAAGATTGCCCCTCTAAATAAGACGGTAAGGTGTGGCTTCAGTTTGGGAGATATGGAACATCTAGAGCCAGTGAATGGTTTTATGCTATGGGCCCACTGTAATAAACTGTGAAGGTGGTGTCAATAATTTGGGGGGGGGGGGGGGATTAAAAATGAAGTTTTGTAATAAACCACTTTAAAGAGTAGAAGTTCATGGAATATGTTTGTTGTTGTTGTGTGTTTGTTGTTTGTTTAGGTGATGGAATATTTGAACGAGGGCACGTTGGTGGAGGACTATGTCTTGGACAACATCTCTCGGCTGATGGGTTGTCTCAGAGAATGCAACACAACCATCAGATGGGTTATGCTCCACACTGCACCAGGTAAGATGAGACCCTTTACCAACAATTTTTATGCCACTAGGAATCTCAATATGCCATCTTTGTTACTTTTCCAGTGGCTGACTACAACAAGGCGTGCAAGCAAGTGAGAGACCACGTGTGCAGCTTCAAGTACAAACCAAAGAGTATTTTTGTCCTGCTCCTCAACACTGCCCAGTTTGAATTCATCTTGAAAGAGGTATGAAAAAGGACCGCTTTTTTTTTTTTTTTTCCAGGTTCTATTACACTATCAATGGATGTAATAGCAACAACAAGATATATTAAATTCAATATGGAAAATTTATCTCCATTTTAGCTTTCGGCCATCCATTTTGTTTTGTGAAGTGACGCAGACTTTCTAATTTGTTGTTTGCTGATGTTTGTAGATGTTCAAGAAGCTTCTGGATGAGAAGGAGCAGAAATGGGAGGCATACAAGAAGGAAGGCTCAGAGAGGATGGCTGAGTTAGGGGAGGTTTTCTCTGGCACCAAACCTCTTACTAGAGTGGAAAAAAATGGTCAGTTAGATTTACTAAATACTCAGTTGTCTGTGTTTGTGCATGTTGTAGCATGTTCATAAGTTCAGGTGTGGTGTGTGTGTGTGTGTGTGTGTGTGTGTGTGTGTGTGTGTGTGTTTAGAGCACCTGCAGGCATGGTTCACGGACATGTCCACACAGATCACTTCACTTAGCTACGGTGACTCCACGTCTGCTGGCAGGAAGATCACTCAGCTCATAGCTGCACTGGATGAGGTTAGTTAGTGCTATAGAACAGGAGAGGAGAGTGAGCGATAAGTAGTACCTTGCCACGGTATAGAGATACATGAAGACTGGCTGTCAGCTTCGAGTGTTTTAGTGTTGTGTTGCTCTGTGTTATGTTGTACTACTTTGTGTGATGCTGTGGTCATGTTGTGTTACTCTGTGTGACACTGTGTTACTCCGTGTGATGTTGTGTTACTATGCAGGTTCAGGAGTTTCACCAGTTGGAGTCCAACCTTCAGGTGAAGCAGTTCCTCCAGGACACAAAGAGATTCCTCATGCAAATGTTGCGCACCATCAACATCAAGGATGAGGTGTGTGTGTGTGTGTGTGTGTGTGTGTGTATGTGTGTGTGTACGTGCATAGTTGAGGGGAAGGGTGGTCCTCATTTATCTTGTAATTAGCCTGAAACTAATTTGGTGTTAACAAATATCAAAAAATAGAAATGTTGGTTTGCAAGATGTACATAGAGACCCAGCAAACATATACATAGCACAAATACTACTACGTAATACTTAGCACCCATGGCAAGGCTCGAACCTGTTTGTTAATGACATGTAATGGCGTCACTCTTTCTTTCTCCTCCATCAGACTCTGTGCACTCTGGAGCTGGTGGCGGACTTGTCGTACGCGTGGCTACTCATCAACAGCTACACCAGATACATGCAGGAGTTCATCAAGCGTTCTCCGGCCTTGGTCATCAAACTGAGAGCCACTTTCCTGAAGATGGCGTCAGCTCTCAACCTGCCGTGTCAGCGTATCGACCAGGTGAACAGTCCTGACTTGGCCAGTGTGTCTGCGTACTACTCCAGGGAGCTGGTCGGCTATGTCAGAAAGGTGTGTTTGTGTGTGAGTATGTATGTGTGTATGTAGATATACATATGTATGTATTTATATGTATGTATGTATGTGTGTATGTATGTATGTGTGTATGTATGTGTGTATGTATGTATGTGTGTATGTATGTATGTGTGTGTGCAGGTGTTGCAGATCATCCCAGAGTCCATGTTCACAGTTCTGCATCAGATCATAGAGATCCTCACCTCCTCCATGAGGGAGGTGCCCACCAGACTAGAAAAGGACAAGATGAAGGAGTTTGGACAGCTGGACTCGAGATACAAGGTGAGTAAGATGTTCAGTGAGTTGACCGCAGTAGCTCAAGTTGGGATGGATGGCTACTCCACAACTTAACAAGAACTTCAGAATGGAAGCAGTTATACTGCAAGGGTTTGTTCTTCTCAACAACAGCTTGCCTTAAAACTAACTCCGCTATTAATGCCAGCCTGACTGGGAAAGTGTCATTTACATCATACCAATGGCAACACTGGTAGTTGCAGATCCATGAAGTAGTTGTGTTGTGGCAGTATCTTCTGTTATACTGTAATTTTTACTTGATTCCAACTTATTTGCTGCATATAGGTGGCTCAGTTGACTCATGATATCTCCGTCTTCACGGAAGGTATTCTGCTCATGAAGACGACCCTGGTGGGAGTGGTCAAAGTGGACCCGAAGCAGTTGCTGGAGGATGGCATCAGGAAGGAGCTCGTCAAACAGGTGGCCAGTGCTCTCCACAGAGGCCTTATCTTCAACCCCAAGGCCAAGGTGTGTTAAGTATACCAGAATTGTCAGAAATTCCCAAGAAGATTCACTGCCAAGTTTAAGTCAAGACTTTAATATTGCATCTCAAACGTGTAGCAAGATCTAACCCTGACCCGTGCAAACCATGAAGAATAGTGTGTCTATCAGGGGGGAGGGGAGGAAGCTGTTCCCCCAAGTTTGCAATTCCTCCCTCCCTCCCGCCCGGCCGCTGTATGCAGTATACCATTAGGCTGAACCCACGATGCCAGCATTTTGCTCCAAATAATTTCATGCTAATTACTCTTACTAATTAAAAAATATTATATATATATCAATTTTGGCTTATAACTTAGTATGCACAGAGGTCGGTCGGTTTCATGCTAATTACTCTTACTAATTAAAAAAAAAAAAAATCAATTTTGGCTTGTAACTTAGTATGCACAGAGGTCGGTCGGTTGGACTAGGCCGAACTTCTCCACCAAACCCAAATGTCCAGATAGAACCCTGCCATGCCCTTTTATTTTCCCCGACAAGCTCCGATTAGCGAGTCTCTGAGAACATTAAACACAATTATCTTTGTGTTACTGATTCTACTAATTATATAAAATATAGAAATTTCATTACTATATTATAGTAATACAATTTCTCTGTCAGTCATTGTTGCTATTGTTGACTTCAGGAATTTGAGCTTGAGTCTAAGCTACTAAAGCTGGCAGAGAAGATGAGCGGCTTCAGGAGATCCTTCGAGTACATCCAGGACTACGTCAACATCTATGGTCTGAAAATCTGGCAGGAAGAGGTCAGAGTTTAACATGCTATTATTAATACTGGCGGGACAACTGTTTATGGTTCTAATTAATGCCCATCAGGTGTCTCGCATCATCAACTACAATGTGGAGCAAGAGTGCAACAGTTTCCTCAGTACTCAAGTGAGATATCCACACACACACATACACATACACACAGTTACAGAATAGTGTGTGGTGTAGACTACCCTTTACCCATTTCCAAAATATTGGCTGTCCCAGACTAGAAACAGAACATAATTAAGCAGATATCTTGTTTATCATGATTGTGGTGTCAGTTTCAGATAGTTGAATACAACTTCCCATTATGTTGTTGTTGTTGTTGTTGATTGTGTGTGGGTGTGTCAGGTCCATGACTGGCAGTCTATGTACCAGTCCACAACCATCCCCATTCCTCGGTTTGAAAGAGTGGACCCCTCTGTGACATTTGTGGGTCGTCTGGCGCGCGAGATTCTGCGCATGACAGACACTCACACAACCACTTATGTGGACCAGATGAGTGCTTGGTACAACAAGAGGACCACACTGGAGGTACTCAACCTCAAACTGTGGCAGCAACTCAAGGTTAGGGACACTCACGCACTCACCGCAGGGAACTGTAGGCACTGAACTTGGAGGGTCTTGTGTTAGTGTTAGTTTGATGTATTTTTACACCCTTAAAGATTGCTGTTAAGTATCGGCCGGGAAGTTCTTCATACAGAAAGTCACACATAAAGTGCACATATACAAGTGTATAAAATGGAACGTATTGGATGTGACAAATGCAATCATGTCCAATATGGCAGATTGAGGGTGACATAGCTATGTTATGGCAGATTGAGGGTGACATAGCTATGTTATGGCAGATTGAGGGTGACATAGCTATGCTATGGCAGATTGAGGGTGACACAGCTATGTTATGGCAGAGTGAGGGTGACATAGCTATGTTATTGGGTGTTTGTTTGTTTTGCTTGTTTGTTTTTATGGAAATAATACGATGGCAAACAATATTGTATTATCAAGTTCTGACCCTTCATAAAAATTAGATTGAATCTTTCTCAATTAAAGGGGTCTAAGTAAAAGCAGAGGTAAAATGTGGAAGTCGTGGGTTGTCATAGCTCAGTGGCTAGAGCACTGGTGGCTAAAGCCAGGGGTTCTGGGTTCGATTCCCTGGCGACAGCTGAGGTTTTTTTCACATTTTACCTCTGCTTTTATTTAGCCCCTTTGATTGAGAAAGATTCAATCTAGTATTGTATTCATTTTTGTTTTGTTTTTTGTTTGTTTGTTTTTTATTTTGCTAATGTCTCGTGTTAAATCACATCAGGATCAGTCTGTGGACTATTAGTGCAGGATTATACTCTGTCAACACAGTGTTATTATTGTGTGGTGTTCTATGGCTGTACTAGGAAGCTGTGGATATATTCGGACTGAGCGCTCTGGATCGCCTGTTCTGTTTCATGATAGTCCAGGAGCTGCAGAACTTCACCAGATACCTCCAGAGGAACCTCATGAAGACGGCAGCATTCGTGAAGATGTTGCAGATGTATGTCGGAGAGGCAGGAGACGGCTCTGACCTCATGCGTACGTGTTGTGTGTGTGTGTGTGTACGTGTGAAGGAGCGTGTGCATTGATTGTTTGTTGTTGTTTTTGTTGTTGTTTACTGTATTCTGGTTGTATTCTTGCAGCTAATGCCTCCAAGTATTATTTGCAATGTATCACACAGACCAGCAAAGTGTGGGGACCTTTCCTAGACTGCGTGATGAAGGTGAGGACTTAATGTCAAGTTATGGAAGTCATTATTGAATTAATTGATTGATTGATTAATTGGAATCGATACTATTAATCAATTGATTGAATGATTGATTGGTTTGTTGTTTGTTTGGTTGCTAGGTTGGTCAGATCCAGCTGATTCGACGTCAGATTGCACACGAGCTAAACAGGACTAGCAAGTTTGACTCCAAGCTACTCTGCAACGCTCTCCAAACTTTCAACAAGTTAGGACCTCCTATTGTTCTTGTATATTTCCATTGACTTCATGTCTGTCTGTCTGTCTGTCCGTCTTGCAGATCAATTCTAGCAGAAGTGGAAGCGCATTACAAGGATCCTAGCCACACCTACCCTGGCGACGAGAATAACCAGATCATGTTTGAACTGACCCCCTATTTAGAATCAGCTGGAATCAATGATCCTCTGTCCAAGGTCTGGATTTTTAGCTTCAGTATGGAGCCTTTATTAAGTTTAATATACTTAAATATTTTATAGTCATCAAGTGAGTTTTTTTTCTTTTTATTATTATTTTTTTTCAGTCTTAAGTTTTTGCTGATGAAATCAAATTCTAGAGAGAAAGTGTTGGATTTTGGGACCTTAAAAACATTTAAGAGACGACACATTCACCGTTGGTTGTTGTCATTTAGATTTATATGACTACGACAGTGGTACGTAATTTTGGAGCCACCTGCTTCTTGTTCACCATCTCTCAGCTTTCTAGACTCACATACAGCCGCACAGTTGGTAAGTGGTCACCAATCGATGCTTTATTGGTGTAGTTATCAAAAATTTCATTATACTTAGTATATTTAGGTCTTTACAGCGTAATGGCTAGATTTTTAATTTCACCCAGTGTTTATATTTCTTGTGTGATTGTTACCAGTAGTTAATAGTATCACTCAGGGATACTTGGTTATTAGGGGTCCTCAATACCAATAGTTAATAGTATCACTCAGGGATACTTGGTTATTAGGGGCCCTCAATACCAGTAGTTAATAGTATCACTCAGGGATACTTGGTTATTAGGGGCCCTCAATACCAGTAGTTAATAGTATCACTCAGGGATACTTGGTTATTAAGTCGTGTCTCTGTGGACATTGTGCATGCGTTCTGATCTAAAAAGAAGGCGTGGCCATTTAAATATTTTAATAGCACTTATGATGACAAGTACTTGCTGACCTAATCCTATAGTTGTAAGTTATTTTGAAAGAACACATTTGCCCCATCTGCCCACCCATTCTTTGGAGGTCACATTTTAACTGGTGAATTCTCTTCCACAGGTACTCTGTTGTGTAAGAAGCCATCAGAGCGTGAGCCGCTGGATGGACCGCCATTTGTGGCTGGAGCCATTACTCTCCTGCGACAGTTCCACTCTGAGAACATTGAGAAGTTCCTTATGTACACTGGCCAGTATGTGCGTTCTATGGTGGAGTCCCAGATAGGAACAAAGGACAAGTCCATTGACCTTCCACAGGATGTGGTCCACACACTCCACTTCTTGGAGGAGTTCACTCACTATAGCTACCTCCCCAGGAGAGCTGTGGAACGCTTCATACCTAGCTATATCTTCGACGAATTCAAGCACAGAATTTGATTTTATTTCATTCATTTACCATAGACTCATGGATTGCTAATGTGACGTTGTACAGGTGTTAATTTTATTCTTGTTTATTGAGTCAAGTGATTGTTGAAATTATCTTTTACAACTCATATACCCCTTACCTGTTATTAATTTAGACAATTTCCTATAAAGTGATTAGGTAAAGGGTCTGGCTTATCGCAAACAATCCACTATTAGTAGGTAAAAGGACGTTTCTCACAAGCGAGCGTTACCGCGTCGACTGGAATTCCAAACGGTGCGCATCAACTTCAAAGCGCTATAATAAGACTATCTTCTGCTGCTGTTCTTCTTTGGTAATGCCACAGAAGGCAGAATTTGAGTTGAACCAGCCACCCGGAGATGGAATCACCTGTGTTACGTTCAGTGACATTGCTGGTTCCAACCGCCTCCTGGTATCCTCGTGGGACAACACAGTGAGGTTGTACGACGTCAACCAGAATTCTTTGTTGCACATGTACTCGCACCAGTATGCAGTCCTTGACTGCTGCTTTAGGGAGGATTCCAAGTCCTTCAGTGGTGGGGTAGACAAAAGCTTGAAGCAATTCGACTTTGGTTCCCAGAGCGAAGAAATACTAGGCACCCACCTGGATGCCATTAAGTGTGTGGAGTACTGCCCCATGCTGGGTCTGGTCGTCACAGGCTCCTGGGACAAGACCATAAAGCTGTGGGACCCACGTCAGAAACACATGGTTGGGATGTACGACCAGAATGGTGAAGCAGTCTACACCATGTCTCTGTGTGGGGGCAGGCTGGTTGTCGGTACTGCAAACAGACGAGTGCTAGTCTGGGACCTGAAGAACATGCAATTTGCCGAGCAGCGTCGAGCATCCAGCCTCAAGTACCAGACCAGATGCATCCGCTGTTTCCCAAACCAGCAAGGGTTCGTCCTGAGCTCTATAGAAGGCAGAGTAGCTGTGGAGTACTTAGACACTGACCAAGAAGTACAGAAGAAGAAGTATGCCTTCAAATGTCACAGAGTGAAACAAGAAGGAGTGGAAAACATCTACCCGGTCAATGCCATATCCTTCCATGCCAATCACAACACGTTTGCTACGGGAGGGTCAGACGGCTTTGTTAATATCTGGGACCCTTTTAACAAGAAAAGACTGTGTCAGTTCCACCGCTACCCATCTGACATTGCTTCACTCTGCTTCAACAAGGAAGGCAACAACATAGCCATAGCAGTATCCCCAGTCCAACAGCCCGATGAGAAAGTCAAGGATGCAGTTTTCATTCGGACCATCTCTGACTCTGAAACACAGCCTAAATAACTTACACTCATAGCTACTTCATTAACTTAATGTACACCTTCTACTTTACATCGATATCTTATGTGTAACATTTTCCAATATGAGCATTTGGTATTGCCGATCTTTACCTGTTTTCAACCAACTTCGTGCTAGCCTTTCTAACGACCTTTGCCAGTCACGTTATCTGTTCCTTGCCACAATAAAATACAATTTGACTTCCTATTTGCATACTTTAATTGAGAAAATATAGTGCAGTTGTTAAATTGAATGAAGATAATAATATGATTCATTAGAACAGAAATTATTATGGTGGTTGTTGGCCAGTGATATTAGTAAATTGCTTTTGCATTACTCGGAGTCTAGAGATGAAGAGGAAAAACAAACAAACAAACAACAACAAAAAAAGTTCAAACAAGATCACAATGGATAAGATATAATTATTACAAAAAAAATAATTATTGAATGCCAAAATATTCAACCTTCAAATCGTCCAATGAAAAAGAAGAGAGGAGTCATATCATCCGCACAGGCAGTCTGGTACTCATCTCGGAGTCTGAACTTCCATTTCTCTTCCAAGTCCAACCTGGTCACCTCCTTGACTAAAGTCTTGCAATCGCGAGTGACCAGGCAAAGAGAAGCTCCAGACACAAAATTCAGTCCCTTCAGATGGTCACCCAATAGCTTTTCCTCGCAGAGATACAGCAGCAAGCCGCCAAACTTGATTCGTCTCAAGTCCTCCACAGGGAGAGGACTGGACATGCCAAACTCATTGCTTGGAGACATTTCCAGTGAACCATTCTGCTGAATGGCACGCCTCCCACCTGCCTCGTTCCCATCACTACCGCCGGTCTTCAGGAGCATTTCTGACTTGATAAAGCTGACATGGGTATGTGGCCCCAGACTGATATAGTTGTCTATAGCCAGTACAGGAAACTGTGAACTGTGGGCATACGGGAACAGGACTCGACTCTTGTACAGAAGATAATGCTCCATCAAATAAGGGCCCGGATGGGGTAAGTGGCTGGAAGAATCGTGGTGCAGCGATATCACCAGCTTGTCCACATCCTGGCACAGGTCTGTGAGATCCAAGTGGAGCGGGTAAGGGTTGCCACCAGTCTTGAGGTGCTTCTTCACGAACACCAAGTCGGTACACAGCTTGGTCCGACACTGGCAAGCCTTGAGCTGCAGATTAAAGTCCACCAAAGCAGAGCTGAAGGAAATCTGGTTGTAATGGGTGCCCGCGAGCTTGGAGAGGTTCAAGAGGATGAAGTCATGGGAAAGGTCGTAGTCCGTGAGGAGGGAAACTTCTCCACCAGTAGCAGAAGAAAAGGACGGGTGTCGATTGGTGAGCGGAGAATCGCCATCTGGTTCGTCCAGTAATGTCCGTCCCTCATTCTCCAGGTCTCTGTTCCAAGGAAGAGCGCTCACGGCGGCATAGTGAAGACACTCTGATGACCGCTCAAAAGATTGTAGAGCAGCTGATAGTGAAACATCAACATAGCTACAGAAGGAAGAGAAGGAAGGAGGGGGGGAATGTTTAAGATAGATATAGTCTATAAACAAAACAAGTGTCTGTTTACAAATGCCAGATTCTTGTGACAAATTTTATCAATTCCGATAAACATCATATATATATTTCACAATTTCTTTCTCAGCCTTCTTTTACTCGTTAGATGTATTCTCTCTCTTTCACAGGCTTTTTTAAACAATACAGAATTAAAAATATTTGGTCGCCACTGGGAATCGAACCCAGGACCGCTTGTATAGCGCACAGTAGTTCAGTGGCAGAGCACTTGTGCGCTATACAAGCGGCCCTGGGTTCGATTCCTGGTGGCGACCAAATATTTTTAATTCTGTATTGTTTAAAAAGCCTGTGAAAGAGAGAGAGAGACTACATCTAACATCATATATATATATTATATACAATACAATAATGTGGAGGAGGTTGTGTTGTAGATACTTAAAAAATCAATTATATGTATATATGCATGCAAATATGACCATAAATGCATGCATTTCACAGCAGTCACGCCCCTCTCTCCACAATAACCACACCCTCCAGATACATAACACTGGCAGACTCACCTCTTCGACTCGTCATCAAGTTTCTTCATCATCACAATGCTGTCACTGACGATGGCCACGTACGGCCACACGACGCGCGAAGACGACTCATGCTGGTAGGCCAGGTAGTTGAGCTGCAAGTTGTGCTGGCAGAACTCCTTGATGCAATAGTGCATGCTACCTGTAGAGGCAGGCGAGACAATGAACGACTCGGAGAAGAGAGCACAATCAAACAAAGAGTGCTTGGACTTGTGTGGACATAATGAACTGAGGCAGTTTACAAGCCAAGGACTAGATCCTGGTGTAAAAGTCTAATGAATTGTGGTACAGGACTAACTGCATTGACACGGGCCTTAATATGATTTATGCTGGCCAATTGGCTTTTCATTCTAAACATACATACATACTATAATTGTACTCATTTTAAAACGGTACTTCAATTGTTAATTTAACAAGTTTTGCTAAACTTAAGATAATAGCATTTCCTACGCAGTGTCATTTTAGTACCAAATTACACAACAGTAGAAGCTGAGGCCAGACTTCTCCCTGCCAACTTCCCAGATACAGGTCTATATAAAGATGCACATTTTATCAGTAAATGGTGGAAGGACTACTCAACAGTCGGGCTATTCATTCCTGTCTAATTAACGAGCCAGACAGCCAACCCAACACATGACACCATCGTTTCACAACGAGAGCCGTGTGCAAACCCTAACTAGTCACACATCCTCCCGTTCAGACATCACTTCTCGCCCGTGAAGTCACAACTCCCAGTCCATTCCAACAGTAGGAGTCTTTCTAATCTTAATTAAGTTATATACCTGCCGCAGTCCCCTTCATTAACTACGACAGTCATAAACCACACCGATATAATTATGGCCTCACCAAGTCCCACAGTCGCCTTGTTAGGGAGTGCCATGATAATGTGGTTGGGCCACGCCTTGCAATAGCCGACAAACTCCGCTTCACTAGTCACAAGGACATGAATGCCATAGAACTGCCCGTGGAAATGGTTGAACAAGCCACACGAGTCTCGGCCCAAAGTAGGTGTGAAGACCACGGTCATGACCTGGGAGGAAGGTTTCTCGAGCTTGTCTCCACCCTTAATCCGAACCACCGGCAGTTCCAGTCTCTCCAGAGTCTTGGAGCTGATGTTGGCAACGCAATGTCTCTGCTGACCGGCTGGCACCCGCCACTTGATGGTCATCCCCCCACCTCCTCCCACCCTGGAGCTACCACCCACGACGGAGGGGAGGTACGATGTCAAATACTCGGCAGTGGACGTTGGATTCCCTCGCACGTACTTGGAGCACTCGTTGCAGGAGTGGCCCGAGTCATACGCCATGTACGGTGAGATTGGAATGGAGACCACCTCGTGGCGTCTGCTGTGACCTCCCATCAGACCTGACGTGGTCACTTCGTGTCTGGACGACTCGGACCTGCTGCGAGTGGGCGTGTCCCTGTGCGGGACGTGAGGCTTGACGGGTTTGGAGTCACTACTGCCGCCGTCGCACGTCTGATAAATGCTGTGGAGGTACTCCAAGGGAACAATGCGACTGTACACCGACAAGGTGGAGGAGGAGATTGGCCCCAGGGAGGACTTCTTGTCTGATTCATTCACTCCGTTTTCCTTGCAGGGAAGCGCGGGGAGCTCTTCTCTGTGAAGAGACTGGAGGGAAATGAACATACTGGCTGGAAGGGGGTGGTTCTCCACCGCAACCCCCAGCGACGAGCGGAGGTGATCGTGAAGGAGTTTGATCATGAGGATCCAGGCTCCAGTTTTACCAACCTAATGGCAGAAAGCATAAAGCAGCATGTAAATAAGTATTGACACACATTGGCAGAATGAGGGAAAATGACAGACATGTCCAGACTTTTTGCCACTACATTAATTTTTTTAATTGGAATAACATGATGATGAGATTTTCATAATAGTTTAATTTATTTGAACACATTGCCATTCAGATCAGTGTGTCTTCAAGAATTTCTATGCATTAAGTGGAAAGCATAGGGGGAAAGAAAAGCAAGTAGGAGTGGTCGCATTCGGAAGAGAGTGGGGGTGTGGGGAAAGATCTACACATTCCAACTGGCATGCACCGATGTACTCTAAGTAAAGCTCACCTGGGGTGGTCCTGAGAGAAGGAATCTCCTTCGGGAGCTCTTGTTGGCCATTTTCATCACTCCATCGTACTTGGTGCGCACGTCCTTGTGACTAGGCTTCGTCCACTTCCTGTAGTGGGCGCTCTGCTGCCGAGGGTCTTGATCAAACAGAGGGGGCCGTTTCTGTCCCCCGTGCCAACTGACCCCTGGGCAAGGCTGCAGTAGGAGGTGCTGGTGGGCACTACGACAGCACCAGATGTAGTAGTACTGCCTGTGAAGGGTACACAGGACAAAGGTCAGAATATTACAATACATGAATGCTGTGCCAATTCCTTATAAATTAAGTGTAAAGGTCACACACACTAGACCCTTTACCTACTCTGTGATAACAAACCTGTTGTACAGGAATGCCACTGACTCCACACATAACTTCAACTTCATGCATGCATAATACGTTCCCTTACCCAATGCACTTGCTAGAAACGAAAGGGCATTTGATACTCACTCATTGTATAACCCCGCCCCCCCCCTTCTCACACACAAACTCACCTGGACAACAAGCAAAGCCTCACAGGTGGAGAAGTATCATTATCCTCTTCCTCAGACAAGTCCACATCATTCAAGCTGTCGTACAAGTCTCCAGCTCCTGTTTCTTCTTCCTCCTCCTCCTCCTCCCCATCTCCACCGCAGAACCTGCTCCACACCCCACGACCCTCCACACCTCCACTGTCCTCCTCTACCTCACACGCTCCCTCCCTTTCCTCCTCTTCTGGTCCCGCTGGCTCGTCTGGACTCGCTACGTCCACCGGCCTGGAGCTAATTGATGCTCCACCTCCTTCAAGGTAGCGGTAGACGGGGTCGTCTTCGTTCCCGCCATGTCCGCTGTCTCTCGGAGGGTCGATGGTGACGGTGACAGTTGAACTGTACACATCTCTCATATACCCCACACTGCCTTCATCGTCCTTTGGACTGGTAGAATGGACCACACCCACCATTGGCTCCGCCTCTTCTTCTTTCACAGATAATTCCCCCTCCCTCATTCCACACCTGCTCTCAAACTCGTCTCGAGGAGTACTGGGAAGGGAAACCTCGACATCGGAATTGGATTCTTCAGGTCTCCATTCCACGACATTAGGCCGGTTAAACCCGTTGGTAGGTGATCCATTCTGGGCTCCTCCAGAGACGGCCAGCAGCGGAGGCGGCACGCAGTGAGAAAGCCCCGCCTTGCTTTCGTGCACGGACTCCTCATAGCTGCTCTTGCGGCTGCTGGAGGTGCTTCCCGTGCGAGAGGCAGATATGGTTGAAGACGATACAGCGACGCTCACGAACTGATTGGCTAGGAGAGCAGCGGCAGGAGCATGGGCACTAACACTAGCACTGGTGTAATCAAAGACATCCGCATCAGCAGATTCAGACCCGGACATCTGCTGATGAAAACAAACAAACAAAAAAAACAACAACAATTATTAGCATTAATAAAGCGTGTTTAGATATACCAGGATTCTTTTATAGATAGTTTCCTACCAAATGTGCACTTCTAAGGTACAAGTGGGTTTTGTTTACAAGCATAACACGCACGAACTCAAGTACATACTTTGAAGCCTGAAATGAGATCAGGTATGCGTGTGCATGTGCGATGCTTAACAACCTTCCTACAGACACTTGAAGCCGGTCTTTGAAATATGCTCAAGCAAATAACTTTTAAGGGACACTTCACCTTCAACACAAGACTAACTCAGAAGATAAAGATGGGCCAGAGAGCCTAAGCCTTAGATATGTACTGTTTGTTGCCATTGGGTTGGTCTTCTATTTACTGTCGCTGGGTCTGCCATTGGAACTTGTTCATACATAACACAACCAACAGTGAGTGATGATCTCAACACCAGCTCCTGATGTAACACACACACACACGTGCAAACATACACACACACACACACACAAGTGCAACCCACCCACACACATGCAAACATACACACACACACACACACACACAAACATAGAGCCTCCACAACTACCTCTCTCACTTGTCCCTCGGCTTCCCAAGTCATTTCAACTACTATAATATTATAATTGATGGATACAAGTTTCCTAAGAAATTAAATGCTGCTCGGTTCAAACGATACCGGTATGGAATGCAATTACAATAGAATGGAATGTAGCATATCGTATGACTGAGCTTATAGCCCAAGACAATAACACACATGCAAGCACACACCCACTAACACATCCGCCACCCCACTTACTGCTGGCTCCCTGCTCTTGGTGCTCATGTCGTGTTGCTCAGGAGACAGTGGATCAGGAGAAGTGGGCCTTATTTGGACCTTGTAGTACCCATTGAAGAAGCTAGTGTCGTATTCGTAATGAAGGCGCGTCATCGTGCCCACCACATAGCACAGACGAAGGTCCACGAGCCGGAGGGTGCTGTGAGGGGAGAGAAGGTGAGAAGAGACATGGCAGTTATAAATAATATGCTATTCAGTGACTTTAAAACATGCGAGGTAAGAGAGAATGACATTAATGAAGAGCCCTAAATAAAACTAAAAGCAACAGCTCGCAATACGCACATATAAAATAAAGTTGATCCAATACACAAACACATGGAGACAAGATTGGTCAACCATTTCAATCTCAACCCAAAGCTTAAAGTCTTAATTAGCTCACATCATTCTTTTACCAAAACGATCCCTTTCTAATGAACCCTGCCCACAAGCTTCCACTCCCCACCCCCATATCCTAATTTCACCTGGCTCATACATGGCGTGCAATCAGACAAATGCAGAAACCTCCCAAAGGAAGCAACAGCAAAACGGGAGATAAAATAGGGGGAGACACCCGACTCAACTATTGCAGCATGGCATGCAATCACTCAGACAACCGAAAGACCAAATTAAGAAAAACAAAAGGTCACCACCACAAGCTCCACCACTCGATACAAGTGCATGCATGCATGTGTGCGTGTGTCGAAACACTAGAAGTCTAAAGAAACCAGACACTTCTCACTCACATACCCCCTAGTTCATGCAAGGTAGAAAAATAAATAAATAAATAAAATAAATTTTAAAAAATTAAAAAAATCTGCATTTCAATGCTATGTTCCATACAAAAAGGTCTTCTGTGATATTGATATCTAATATCTAATTAATATCTAATATTGCAAGATAATCTCTGTGGGGTGCATGAGAAATGTGTCTAAGGTTAGACTGAAGAAATATTAGATTTGGATGCTAGTATTTCATTACATGTGCTCCTCCAGTACGCGGCAGTTGCCATAACAAAGTGTGTTCAGCTAGAATAGACATGTGCGTCTGTGTGTGTGCACGTGCTAGCGCTCGCTCAGCTCAAATTCCACACCTACCCGTATCAGTTGAAAGAAAGAGGTGGGAAAGTAAATTTGATATATCAGTCGTCAGTAATCTCTTCCCATCCATTTACATTCACACACGCACGCGCACACACACACACATACTACAAGCAATGTGTTCCAGCTGAAGATGAAAGGCTTTGAATATTTGAAGATATATTTTATTGCAACGTTCACTGCAGCTCACGAGACAGTTGCATGAGAAAGAGATAAGCATATGTTATTTTCTCTCTCTTACTCAACATACACAAGGACATGTAGGATATGTGAAGGAAAAAACAACACTGAATTAGTCTGTACACACCCCTTTCCCTCACAATTGGAATATAATCACTCATATTGAAAGAGAAGCCCACTTTCTTAAACTGCTGCTCACCTAGGAAACGAGAGCCCCGCCCTGTGTTCACCAGCCAGCACCACCAGGCACGGCAAGTTCTCCAACTCCTTGTAAGATATCACCTGACAGCCTAACTTCCTTCCTCCTCCTCCAAATCTGGCTCTGCTGACTCCATTGAGGTGTCTTCCACTCTTCCACTGAGCCAGCCTGCGAGAGAAGTGGTCTGATATCTTGAGGAAAGTGGAGCCATCGTCGTAGATGACCTCAAACCTATAGCTGAGCCCGAGAGCATCTCTTATCTGACGTATCTTCTGGTAGAACACCTTACCAATAGCTGGGTCATGTGCCCTGTATGTCACACAACGCAAACAACAACAAGAAAAATACAAACTATTCAACAAAATATAAACAAAAATGTCACAAAAACTCGTGCCCACCACAAGTAGTATACGTGTAGCCTCAAAATATATCCAATTTACAGTGTCTGTGTGTGTGTGGTCCACCTCCTCAGAAAATTGCGTCATTTTGGCAAATGGGAGGGGGGGAGGGTTTGGGAGATGGGGGTAAGGGAGACAGCACATACTGGCAATAGTTTGCTGCCGTACAATTAGCATAAACAGGTGGGAACTTGTAAGTGTACACAAGCACATCTGTCAAAGTAAAAGTAAGCAATTGACCAACAAATCTTTCTCTGTCTGTATATTAATAATAATTTGTGTGATGTAACTAAAGCATTGAAGCAGTGATGACTACAATATTGATACTCTATTAGCCATAGCACTGGAAGAGTTCGGGTTTTAACGCTAATTTTTTAAAATTGTATCTAAACAACCATCCAAGCTAGTCCCAACAACAGAAGGTCAGAACGTCCTACAACTCATACAAAGACGAGCCCCAATCACATACAACACACACATACACACTCACAATCTAAACAAATGCAAGTCTTTGCTAACCAGTCTACCTTCCATGGAAGACCAAACAACTCTTCCCACAATATGTCCTCCTGGGGTCATTGAAGGAGAGAAAAAGAAGTCAGGAATAAAAATGCCATCGCAATTTCTGTATGTATGTATGTATACAGATGTACCGGCTGAAAGTCCGGCACTGTTTGCAGACTATCACCGCCCACAAGACTACCGTAGAAGGCGGGGCTTATCCGCCCACTACAAGAAGCTGACTATTAGACATCACAACCAGGCATGACTGGAGCTAAAATATCACTTGCAAGTGCATGCTTAAAAAAAATTTTGCCAGGCTACCATTTATATATGAAATACCAAAATGAAAATATAGTCTACTCTCAAAGAGTGGAATCTCATGAAGCAACAGAGAAGAAAAAATAAATCTTTGTTCACACATGCCACCCAAAATGGATATACCGGCTGGGGCAGTACTGGTGCTCACGTATGAACTCCTCCCTTCTCCTCCTGACCTCACCTGACGAGCACCATGCAGCCGTGACCACGTGGGCTACTGAGGGGACCCAACACCAGCTTGTTGATGATGTCCTGGGTTTTAGGGGAGGCGGAGTCAGCCGGTGATGTCGGGCAGGCCGACGAGGATTTGCCAATGGTGCCAAGCAGAGCAGATGTGTACTGATTGAGGAGCAGTTGCAGGCGAATGGCAACCACAGACTTATGATGACATCTACCACAAACACACACACACACACACACACACACACAATTATTATCTTAGCTTTGGCCTCTATGGCAACGATAATCAAAGGTGGGGTGGTTGCATTTCCATAGATACCATCCACTCAAAGTGCGTATACAGAAGCCCCAGCAATGCACAGAATTGGAATGGGAGGGATATAAATTAATTTGAATTAATTGGTGTGGTGAAGACTTCCCTGGGGCTACGTCATCTGAATGTGATCAATGGGTCCGAATTAAGAATGCCCAACCCTTAACTCATAATCTCGGTGGTCAATAATAGATACCACTAACACAATTACCACCAACTGGGGATACCACAAAGTAGCAACACATCAATATTGAGTTAATTTTAACGTGACATACTCGACAATATCCCCAAACTTACACACACACACCCCTTTACCCATCCTTTACACTCCGCCTACTCATTCAACCATCTACAGAGACCTCCTCCCCAACCCCCAATACCCACTCACTTACCCCGAAGCAGCCTGGTTAGTGATATATTCGTGGAACATCTCCTCAAAGCACTGATCTTCTCTGAACCTCACACCGTACTCAAACTCATTCTCCAGGTTCTGGAATTGGTTTGACCGAAAGTCAGAAGAAGAACAGAAGTGCAGGGAAGACTTGTCCACAGAGATGGGCCAGTGGATCTCATTGGAGAAGGAAATGAAGGATCGGTTAGTCTGCAGAGAGTAAGGGAATGAAGAGACATTGACCAGTATGCAATTGGAGAGCTGACATAGGAGATGAGCGTCATCAGTGAAGGGGCCTGAGGATGACGGTGATTTGAAGGTCAGCTGATTGGTGAGGTGACCGTTCTCAGCGACTACGATGAACAAGGTGGTGGTGTTGGCTTCCACCTCCTTGAGCAGAGCGCGAAACTGTGGGGAGTCACCGGACGGCCCACAGCAAATAACTCGACTTCGGACCTCCTTGCTGACCCCGGCAACCTCGGCTAAATACGAGGCCCCCTTTCCACCATCAGCCGCAGTTGAAGCTTCTCCACCAGAAGTGGGAGATTGTTTGCTGTCAGTGCAGCCCCTCCTTTTGCCAGACTTCTTACCGCCACTGATCCTGAGGTGCTCTACCAGCCCCGCCTCCACAATGTCCATCATAGTCTGACTCACAAAGGAAGCTTCAGACGGACAGAGAACGCGAAAGTCCACCCGTTGGTATTCGTCTATTTTAGCCTGGCTGCCCCAGTAGCTCAGGATCTTCTGCAGCAAGTGCATGGCCACGTTGTACTGGTCCTGAAAGGGACCCTTGGCACGGTGCTCCACTAGGTGACTCGACACTGGTGAGAAAGACTCCGCCTCCTCCCGCTCCATCCTCACCAATCCCATCCCCATGAGCAGGTCTTCTTTATTGCGGTTCTGCATGAAGTCTTGTCTGTAGAAAGGGATCAAAAGACCTCCATTGAGCCTTTCTTGGAAGGACTGCAAAGCGAGCAAAAGATCCGTGGAAATACTCACATTCAAATTAGAACTAGCCTCGGAAGAAGATACAGCTAACGAAGACGACGGCTGTACAGAAGAATCTCCAGGTGCCATCTGCGAGCGAGCGCTATGGATATTCTGTTGCTGCTTCTTACTGCTACGAGAGTCAGCGTTCATCGTCTTAAGCTCCATAAGCAGCTGCACCTGCAGAGGGTCCGTAACAATTACGCAGAAATCGATGGTGGATGAAGGTCGAACAGCCAGGACTACCCAATACTCGGGAAAATTCTGCTCCGACGATGTCCAAAGTTGTGCCAGTTTCTGCAGGGCCATGACCACGCCCTCGTTGAGGCTCTGGTTGGAGATGACGACTCTCACCTTCCCCTGGACGGGGTAGACGGCTACACGGGAGAGGTGAATGAGCTGGGCCTGCACAAAGGAAGACTCTGACATCTTCTTGTGCTTCTTGTAGTAGTTGAGCCAGTCCATCTCCCCCAGCTGGGCATGGTGAATCATAGCACGCAATCCCTCCACACTGATCTGTTCACCGCGCTGCAGGGACGACAGATAGCATATGGTGAGGAGGCAGCAGCTCTCGGGGGACAGGGGAGGCTCGGAGGAGAAGTTGGAAGTGGTGAAGTAGGACTGACGGTAGAGATCTTGGAGGAAATTGGAGAGGATGAGGTGGTTCTGGCTCACCACACACTCCGAAACAGGACCCAAGCACTTGAGGAGAACTAGTCTCAGAGAGCTCAGGAGGTGGCGGGTGCTGTGCGGGAGCACTATGTGGTTGTTGGTGGCATTGTTGACGCTGGAGGAGTGGTGCAGCTGTTGCGGCTGCTGCTGTTGTTGCTGAGATTGTTGCTGCTGTTGCTGCAACAGAAGGTACTGGTGTGGGTGTGGCAGGTGGGAGGAGTTCGGGTTGGCTGTTGTTGCCGTGCCCAAAGTTGTTGCACTGCCACTGGCTGCAGTGACGGAATCAGAAGAAGCCAAATTTGGGTGCTTGCCCAGCAAAATGGCACTACCGTTTGCAGCAATGGAATGACCCTTTACCGACTGGAGTTGGTCTGCCGTATTGTTTGCTGAATGAATGCTCCCGGTGAGCGAGGGAGAAGGGGAAGAAGAAGAGGAGGAGCTTTTGTGATGTTGCTGCTGCTGCTGTTGCTGTGCTTGCTGCTGGGACTGGAGGTGGGGCTGCAGATGCTGCAAGTTCACCACTTTCTGTTGGTGATGTGTAGACAGAGCTGCCGTGGTTACCGTGCTGCTGGCAGGTGTGGAGGGGGCGGCGGCTGACAGAGACTGCTGCTGTCCGGCAGATGTTCCCATGGACGACAGGTTGACAGAGGGAAAGACGATAGTCTGAGCTAAACTAGAAGATGGAGACGTGTGTAGCATTAGCGGAGCACCTGTGGGGTATCACACACACACACAAACACACAAACATACACCACAATAAAGTTTCGGAGCACAACTATCACTTTACAAGAGTTCTAATTGAGCGGAAGCTCCGGCAAATTACAAGAAAAGAAATTTAATTATTGTTGAGTGAAATTATTATGTGGTTCAGCCTCAACAGCACATTGGCACATTGCACACAGCATGCAAATATTGGGGGGAGGAGGAAGCTGGGATGTCTTGTTGAGAGAAAAGCTTCCCCCCCCCCCCCCCCCCCCCCCCCACTAAATTGTGAGCCCTGCACACCCTGTAATCAACAACTTTAATGCATCTTCTTAAGATAACATACCAACAAACACACTAAATCATTACAATCATTAGTGTAAATAACGACAATGACAACAGTAACAATAATAATAATAATAATAATAATAATAATAATAATACCTGTTCAGTAAGGCCACAGTAAATCTTTACCTGCATGATCTGATGCAAGTGCTCAATAGTTCACACGACCAAAGCCAATACACCTAGGGGGTGAAGTCACCTAGAGGAAGCCAGGAGCTAGCCACCCACAAAAGCAACTCCTAGGAAAATAAAAACCACTCCTTCCTGTGATCACAGCTAACTTCCATAGCAACTGGCAACTACGTAGGATACCATCCCAGGAAGGTTACTGCATCAAGGAACTGCTGGGATACTGAATGGATTAAATAGATCAACCAGCCTTAGTTCTGGACTAACAAGAATCAACCAGCCACTTCACAGCACATGTCTAATTAGCAGTCGCCACCAAATCCAGTCCCAATGAAAACGTATCCACCACAGCACGGGCTACTATAATTAAGCCTAGTCCTCTTCAGAGAGAGGTCAACAACAAAGGATGGCACAAAAAAAAACAACAAAAAAAAACATGTTGGTCAGCTGAGCCATTAAAGAGATCCATCACTGCTTGCACCGCTAGAGGAAGCAGTCCAAGATGCTGACAGATGACCGGCCATCAAAGCAGTCTGGTCACGTTTGGATTGTTTTGTAGTAAGGCTTCCATAACTGAAGTAACAGCAACTCATGTTAGTGGCACGTACACACGCACATGTCCGGCCTCCATGACGACGAACTTACCTTGGACTCCTTCACAACACACACACACACACACGTACTACACTATACTAACTCACACACATACACACTCACACAACCAGATACAAAAACACGCTCAATCTACAGGCTCTTTACTTCTCAACCTCAATCCCCTAATTCTTAGTCTCAAATGAGTGTGAACTGGATAGGAATATCTGATTTGGATCCCTTGCACCAACATTTTCCACTTCACTGTATCGGTGAAGCCTCCACAGCACATGGAACTCAACCATTTGTCCACCCACAGACACAAACCTCAATGAGCTCGGCACACACATACTCATACACATGCAACACACAAACATCACACATATACACACACAGAAGGAAGACTTTCCACCCAAACATGACAGCCAGTCAGACTTGTCATGTACCAGAACAAACCTGCATTGACTACCACTTCCCAGCAACGTGTCAGACACAAATAATTTTAGGCAAAATACACACACACACACACACACACACACACGTGAATACTATACTAGCACAATTGCATCCCATCTCTAGCACGCACCATGTTCTACAACTCTCCATCTACTCGCCTGACAACCGGACTTCACCCTTGATCTACCACCAACCAACTGAGAGACAAGATTGGGGGAAGCCATAGGAGCAGCCATACCTCCGACTTGACATGGACACGACTGACAGACAGCAACTTTCACAAATGGTCTGTGTCCCCACCACGAAGCCGGCCAAGCCAATTACTCATTCCGTACACTACGTGTGCTGAGAGATACTACAATGTCAGCGTGAACATGTGTGTATTCCCTTAACTTTCAACACACTATAAAGGTGTTAATTTAAGGAGCTCTGCAGAAATTAAACTATAATTTTTATGGACTCATGGGTCCCTTGTTGTGAAGTCAAACAAAAACAACAAAAAAAAAAAAAAAAAACAAGCAAATTAATGAAAAATCCTAGCCAAGGAATTTTTCTTTTCTGCTTGGGGGATAAAGTTCATTGGGCTACACAAATTATTATAAAAATACTAGCACGAGGTCATTTTCAACAGTTACATTATAATATAGTAAGTTGATAAGTTGGTGTACAATTGTATAATTGTGTATGCACACTATTGCATAGGAAAGAAGCTAAAATGTGCAAAACCTAGCTATAGAGAGAGGATTGGCTCACCTTGAGAAGGAGTGTAAGGAATGACTTTGATAACTGGTGAGCGCTGCTGAGGGTGTGACTTTGGCTGGAAGGCTGACATGGGAGTGTTGGGGTGAGGGGAAGAGGAGGAAGAGGAAGAAGACAAAGTGGACGAGGATGAAGACGAGGACACTAGACTGGGAGACTGGGGGGTGGGGTCCGTGAGACGAGCTCTCTTGTGAGACTCTGACTCCACGTGGCTGCTCTCCGATCGACGCTTCAGAGAACTTATGTCTTGAGCTTGAAAGAAAACAAAAAAAGAGGGAAAGGAATTTAATGGTAGGTTCACTGTCATGGAGTACACTAGCAGGTGACAGACATGTCTGACACCTTTCATATAAGCACACACACACATACATACAGACACTACACACTTACCAGCACCCTTCTTATTGCTGGAGTCAGATTGTGTGGCACCAGTGCCAGGAGGCGGGTTCTGGAGGAAAGTGCCAAGTGGAGCACACACTAGACCTGGAAGTTGTGCCAACTGTGTGATGTTCATGTAAGGTGAAGCTGAGCCGGCCAGCTGTTGTTGTTGCTGTTGTTGTTGTTGTTGTGAGCTCTGTTGCAGCGGCTGTTGAGTGGACACGCTGGTATTTGTGGAGATGGCTGAAGTGTTTGTTGAACCTGGAAGACAGTGGAAGGAGAAGAAATTAAAAAAAATAAAAGAATTTCTCTCCTAATCACAAACTTCACAACTGCGGAATTGACTTGTACACGTTATGAAATGTTCAACGTGTATCCAGTTATTTCTTGGTCACAAGTATCACACAATACACATGCTCAGTTCACTAATTGCACACTGACTCACACCTACCACTTGTTGTAGACACCACAACTATTAGAGTCCTTGTTTAAAGTCCAAACAACATTCCTGTCCAGCCTGTGAGCTGTGTCAGTGGGTGGCATTCGCTCTGCTACTACCTGGGTAGTGTAGCTATAACATTAACACCACACTGAATGGACCTCCTAAATAAGGCACACTGTCTAGACAGCTGCAATCTGTCCCAGACTATGTGTACATAGGTAGATTCCAGGAATAACAGTTAAAGCTAGTTGAAGGTTGAGTGTGCATAGCTGCCACTTCCAGATATGTAGCTATGCATGTGTTGGAATTAAATGAGACTAGGAACTAAACTTGCTCAGTGAGTTCATCTTAAGACACTTTAAGTACAGTAGTTCAATTAGCAGTGGACAGACTGGATGGACTATGGGCAAACTTTATAAAGTAATTACACAATGTTGTTACAGACAGGAAAATGCATACCCCCTATCCCCCCAACCACCACATCTACATATATAATAGCTGCCAGTACACATCTACCAAGTAAGCCACTCCATAATTAAAAGGCACTGATGCTAAGCGGGTTGACCCACCCTGACGGGGAACCTAATAACGGAGCCCTGGCAGTCTGTGCCCTAAACCTCAAGAGAATGAATGGTTGGTGGGACAGTGCACTGCAAAGGCTTCTGAGACCAGGACAACCATGGCCAGTTCCAAGAAGTCTGCTTTCTAGCAGACCAGAAATAGAGAGAGAGAGAGAGAGAGAGCAGGCAGTTGTGACCTCCCCAGACTGTACCAACCACTCTCCAAACACACCACTGATCTGGTTGTCACAGCCACTAAATCCGGCGGATCTGAATAGCAGCAGCACACTCTTTAATACCCGAGGAATACGTCGTGGTCGCTAGGGTGTGTTTAACCTACTTCTGCTTTTGAATGAGCTTTTTTTTTTATTTCGGCAGGCCAGCAAGTACAACTAGGAGAAAGCATCTATCAAAAATAAAGACTGGAGGTCCATTGTATATCAAGACATAGTCCCATCACCATGCAATAACGCACAGCGACGGCAAAACTTTAGAAGCTGATTCTTTGTATATCATTATTTATTCTTGTGTGTGCCTCAACGATCAGTTATTGCTGAACTTTACTTCTCTTTTTACTCATCACAGCACATGAACTATTGTTCATTATTTAAAAATTCTGCATATTATAAAAATATCCCATTGTTATTACCCTTTAAGCTCCAAGCCATGGAAAGTATGAACTCCTTTCCTGAGCAGTACCAAAAAAAAAAAAAAAAAAAAAAAAAAGATTTAGGAACCATTACCCTTTGTAAGCGAGGATTTTCATACATGTACGTCAAATTGACTCCGCCCTGCCACAACCGTACTGCCACAACCATATGCACGTAATGATAAATGAGGCACAGCTGCATTTCACAAGTACTGTTTGTTGCAAAACAGGGCATAATTCAGTGGTAGATAATCCGTGACTATTCAGCTGTGTATGACGACCATGCTTTGCTGCGACATTAAAGTCTGGCAGGCTGTCACAAACATATCAACTCAGGCAGAGTAGAGGGAAGGTGGAGGTTTGGAAAAGAAGGAACAAGGGTCTGGCTGACTGTCATAAACATGCTAATGCAGGAGGGATGGTGGGGGTTTAGAGGGGGAAAATGAAGCGTGAATGACCAGCGACAGGTGCAGACTGGTTGCCCCATACAAGCTTCCAGCCATTCAATCTCAAAAGAAGGTGGCAACAACAGCATCCAGGAGGCTTCACAATTCAGAGGGGAACGACAACCATCTTGTAGCATTGCAGGAGAAAAAGGCAGACGTGTACTACAGCAACAATAATTTAAAGCTCTACAAATGTGATGAGTGAAAGCACCTGTGGTTCAAATCTTAAATGTGCTAAAGAAAGGCACTAACCTTAAACTCTAACAGCAAGTAGCTAGCAATTGCTTCGATGAACAGAGTCCTTGATAAAGAAAATTTACCTAGCTACGTATAAAAATTAACTTTCCTAAGCTATGAATGCAGTAAGCGCGAGTTGTATTCCAGCTTGCAGCAAAACTACTAGGCCACAAGCAGGTGGAAAACAAACAGAGAGGAGAAACTAAATGCAGTGGAAAACTAAGGTAATAATTTAACCTGGAGATATTAGCGGCTCTATAAATGCTACAGAATAGTACATTTAGGTGGCTGATGTTTTCCAGATGAAAGAACGGATAAATGAATGAATGACAAAGCAAATGATGAGCGAGCTAAAGTATCACTTGCACACATGCACACATGCACACTAAGGTAGTGTGTGTATCCACACAAATGCCATTCACCACCTCTCATAACGTCAGAGATGAAATTCTCCACTTCAAAACTCTTTCCATCTCAATAAATACCCCTCCCTTAAGTAATGGATATTTTATTATGTGTCTAACTTACCACCGAGTGAAGAAATGGCTAAGTTGGATCTCCATGGGCTCACTGACTGTCCCAGCAAGGCAGGGGAGCAGAGCAATGAGTTGCCAGTGGGCAAAGGTCCGGTGTAGATGGAGTACCTGAATCAGTTTTTGAAAGTACAAATAGGTGAGGGAAGGAGGAAGGAGGAGGGAGGGGGGGAAGAAAAGAGGAAATGGCAAGGTAGCAATACAGGAAGTGGAATGGGAATAGAATCCGTGGTGTGAAGAGGAAAGAAGAAGTGAAGAAAGGAAATATGGGAAGTACAGGGAAGTGAGAGGAAAAGAATAAACATATTTGGTTAGGTTATTACTAATTCAAATTGAAATCATAGAAATACAAATTGTAGAGTAAGACAAACACACACACGCACACACACACACACACACACACTTTCAAGTGGCCTATCCAATACGTATATCCTGGCAGTTTCACGGCACAGTTATCTTTGTCTGCAGTCTGGCTACCTGTCACCTAACTACCTGTCTGCTAATCTGTCTGTCTTGACAGTCTGTCTACCCGGCAGTCAGTCTGCCAGTCAGTCAGTCTGCCAGTCAGTCAGTCTGCCAGTCAGTCAGTCTGCCAGTCAGTCAGTCTGCCAGTCAGTCGGTCTGCCAGTCAGTCAGTCTGCCAGTCAGTCAGTCTGCCAGTCAGTCTGTCTGCCAGTCAGTCTGTCTGCCAGTCAGTCTGTCTGCCAGTCAGTCTGTCTGCCAGTCAGTCAGTCTGCCAGTCAGTCAGTCTGCCAGTCAGTCAGTCTGCCAGTCAGTCAGTCTGCCAGTCAGTCAGTCAGTCTGTCAGCCCACCTTTCCCCTCTGACTCACTGTATCCTGTATCCACTAGTTTACTAGCTTTCAGCCAACAACACCTAATATTCAGCATACAGCCAGCAAGGTGGAACTATCACAACTCTGCATGTGATTACAGACAGACAAGAACTAACAGAGAACCTGACGCTGTCTCGCATTAATCACTGTACTCACTCCCCAAGAAACAAACACAGTGCCGTGATCCCACACACCAGTGACCAAATCTGACATCAGCGGGTCACGGAGACTAAGTCATCATGCCTAGTGTGCATGTGTTGTGTACAAATGTACGTTATAGAACACTGAGCAAAGTCTATCCTTCAAGTAAACTGCCGTATGTCCAGCCACATACAAAAAAAAAAAAAAAAAGGGCTGGTGGTGACCGACAGGTTAGTGGTGACCATAAGAACATGGTCACATGCCCAGCAAAATGAAACATGTCACCTTGTTGACCTCAAGTGATGGCTGACTTGCCGACCAGACCCTTGTCCAGGCTGGCCGTGGGCTCACAAACCAATTACTACCAGGCTACAAGTGACAAAGAAAAACTGTCAACATTTCTCCTCTTTGAAGATAAAAAAAAAAAAAGCAATAAAGAAACACACGAATCTTTAGGTCACTCATCCACAGTGCAATACTAGGGGGAAAGTAAACGGCTACCCCACAATAATACTTTCAATTTTATTCTTATACCTTTTGGACAAACATGACACTAGTTGAGGCATATGGTTCTGCCTGCATCGTGAATTAGTGTTATCATACAAACTATTCCTTTGAAGATGGGACCTCGTGTGAGGCTCGAGCCAAAACTTGGACCAGTGACAGACAGCACTTGGCTGTGCTCTGATTACAACAGACTGGGTGGGGCCACTGTTGCCCGTGACAACCAACCGTTAAATCAAAATGGATTGAGAAACCTCTCAATTTCGTTATGGATGTTAGTAGATACAGGCACTGACCGCAACTTTTTACTCGGTTATTGCTAGCAAAAATAATGGATACTACTACAATTATGGATTTTAATTTCTCAATATCCTACAGATCGTATTGAAGTGGCAGTAATGAAGTTCACAAATGTGCTTCGACAACCTTACTTTCAATAACATTGTCTGTTATTGCAAGATGATGCCATGAGATAATGCTTCTTTTTCATTCAAAGAGATACTCACTACAGCACTGCAGGTAATCTCTCTCTTTCTCTTCCCCCCCCCCCCCTCCCCTTTCTTTTCACAAAACCCAACCCTCCCTACATATGTGTACACACACACACACACACACACACACACACACACACACACACACACACACACACACACACACACACATTAACCATATAGCCCCCCAGTCCAACACTGCCACTGAGGAAAGTTGATCAATTCCATGTCTACTGCATTTCATGCAACCACCTTCCTGACTAACTATCACCACTAGACACTGACACTCACTAATAATAATAATAATAATAATAATAATAATAATAATAATAATAATAGTGGTAATAATGATAGTAATAATAATAATAATCATAATAATAACAATAAATTAAATTAGCTATGGGCAAATACAAACATGCAAGCCACAAAAAAAAAGTCCTCATTTTATGAGATAAAGGACTCTCTTCTTTAAGCAAAAAAGGATGGGGTTTCGAACTTGAAGGCAAGTTCCACATGGTCAACCAAGGTGGGAAATACACTCAGCCCTATAGTTCAACCATCAGTATAGTGACAGCAGACACCTCTACAGTCGAGCATTTTCTCACACTGCAGGAACACTTGACAGAGCCTAAACATACCTCAGTTGAGGCTTGGTGTAGCACCACAATAAAAGCCCCTCTCTCTCACGGGTGATCGCTAAGCAAGAGCTGCATTTCGCATGGCATGCAGAGAAAAGGGATGTTGGGTATTGTGTTGAACATAAGGAATCACAGGAGAGAATCAATGGGCATCAATACTCACCTCAAAATAAAACAGTAATAATAAAATGACCCTTGAACTGTTGCATTTCAACAGCTAAAGCACATATTTAATACAACTGTTACTTAGTGCCCAGACTGGGAGTCTAGCCACTTCAAGTCCTGGGATAAACCAACTGGACCTCTTGCTGATTAATCCCTTGTACCTGGTCCTGTAAGCTGCAGGAGACATCAACAGCAAACTGAGGTATGTAGGAAGCAAGACACAAAGCACACAACCTGGCCAGCAACAACTACTCCTGGGGGGGGAAATGGGAGACTAAGGTCACTCGCTCCTCTGGCAGCTGCTAGTCTGCAGCGCATGCTGTAGGGATGGGCTACCAGACTACACAGGAATGCAGACTGAACCACAGACTAAATCTAGTTTGGGGTCTGTGACTACAAATTGCAAAATAAGTGCACACCTTTTCCTTCTTGACCTGCTGGGCAGGGGGATGAAGCAGTTGGAGAGTTACAGGCAAAGGGAGGAAGAGAAGATATAGGACAGGGGGGAAATGGAATGATATTAGATAATTTCAGAGGAGAATTCTTGGCTTTACAAATATGGACCTTGATTATAAACTATTAGTATATCAAAGTTGCTAACTGGCACTAATATCGCAAATCTACTATAACTACATCAGCTCTTATCCTACACATTATACACACACACACACACATACACACCATGAGTCACTAAGTGTTTACAATAATATTGAAATAGTTGGCTCCTGTTGTGATGACCTGTCTCAACACAGTTTCTCTTCCTAGCATATCTGCATTCATTGTGTGATTATCTGTCTGGCTGCACTCACACTACCTCAAATATTTTCAACGGACTGTTCAACTCAGGGCTCACTCCACCCATCTCCACAAGCCTCCCCCTCCCTCCTTAATTGCCGGGCAGCACAAAACAACCAGCCCTGTTCTCCTAGCCCGTTAACACCATGCCAGCCATTCACACTTCACACCGATAGAAACCTGTTGCTTGGTGGGTTCTGCACTAACACACTAATAAAAAAAGGAAGAAGAAAAAAAAGGAAAAAAAAACTGGCCAGGTTACCAGTCAGTATCGCTCAGCATTACACAGAGTAGTTCGTACAAGATCATAATATATTCAGCCATGTGTCCCACAGCTTCTAAATGAATGAGGTATGACAAATTAAATGTGTGAAAACTAAGCCGTGTGAAAACGAATCTTGTGAAAATTTAAACAGAGTGAACTAGGTCAATAACGAATTTTGTTTCTCATCCTACTCCAACCCCCTCACCCTCCCCCCTTTCCTTCCCCATCTACCCTTTCCCCAACTTCTACCCACAGCACCTAACTTACCTTCCCATTGCTTGGTTCTGGGTGAGAAAATGGGAAATAGGATTAACAGCAGCCGAGGACACTGCAGTGGGTGGAGTCACATTAGTCACCACCTCGTCGCTACCCGTTGACATCATCCTGATACCGATTAAAAAATAATACTAAAATACCCACAAAGGTCACACAAATAAAATAATAAGTCCAAGCAGATTGATAACAGTCAATAAGGGGATTAAACTTGCCATGCAGAAGCTTCTGGAGAGTATTGTCATCTTATCTTTATCTTTTGAGGCCACATGTGTGAGAAATACCTTTGAAAGTAATCAAATATCTATACCAATCAAAACAGCACAGGCCAGAAGCTAAACCAGACCAGTGGGCCACACATGGGTATAGTAAAATGTAATAGTACAAGCTGGGGTGCAAAATTATCTGAATAGTCCAAACCAAAGCTATGACAAATTATTTATAGAACTACGAGGACCAATAATCATGCTCGATGGCATGAAGAAAGTATTCAAATAACGTAAACGTTACTGAACTTGTTTGGAAATTTTAACGTAGGAAACTAAAATCTCACAACTGCCTGCAAAAATTCACTTACTGCACCAGTAGAGGGTTTAGAAAAGCACTTAAATATCTCTCCGAACTTCTGAAGACGACGACGTTCTCCGGGCTGTCTGGTTAGCAGGGGGGAAATAGCGTTCGACAAACGTCTCACACTTGCGTCCAGTATACAGAAACCGTCTGATAATATCAAGCTCATCAGCCCTTAGCAGAAGACACTCGGTCGTACCAAAACGGCTGGGTCGCTTTCTGCAGTCGCGTTGTAACAGGAAGCTTGGCTTGCACCGGGGGGACTAGACTACACAATAACAGCGTCTCTAGCCGATCCGATTGGTCCTTTGTATGTTATGGGTTACTCCCAGACTGTGTGCGGATTCCACCGGAGACGAGTGATTCCTGCATCCGGTCCGGACGCGTCCGGACGGGAGAGTGTAGCATTATCGAAAGGCCTGAAAGTCTGGCGCCAATGTACAGGTGGGCGGAGCAACTTATGAAAACCAAACCAGCAGTTTGGTTGCTGCGGCGCAAATGCAATTCCCTTCATATTAGGGAAATTCCCTCTTAGTTGTTGCCTAGGAACTACAGCTGCAAACTTGGCGGCGACTTTCAACACGTGTGCCCAGCCAGCAAGTAAACAGGCCTTAGAAACTCAGCCTCCCTACCGAGGGCGGTGTCGCTGAACTTTGAAACTAAGGAAGGCGATTAACGAGCACTGATAATGAGTTGCGATATCGATGCTCACATCACCTCCAAATACGACATCAGGAAGAGGATTGGGAAAGGGGTAAGTACTGAAGGGTGTGTGTTGTAGGACTTGTGCAGGAAAATTGTTTAGTTATATTTATACAGATCGGATGTGCAGTAAGCTAGTAGTGTCAAATATTAGCTATTACAAATTGAAATTGCCAATTCAGGTTTTTTTCTTTGCCTGTTTGTGATCACCACAGTTGAGTGGAACTGGTAATAATAATACACCCATTTAATTAACTTGTGTTAGCAAAGTAGCTCACAAATGACCCATTCCCCTCTTCCCAACTTAACACTAAGCCAACTTCACAACCGGAGGTCCCTCCTCTGTATAATTCAGGTCCCAAATGTCTGTCAATTTCTCAGTAGCTAGTCTCATTCAGTTGTTCTCTGCAGCAGAAAGGGGTGTGTCCCAAAAGAAGGAGAACATATGGTAACTTTTGCCAAGTTTCATGAAATGTTGGGACAGCCAATTAAGCTACTACAGTTATGTGGCTTACGCGTTGAGCACATTTAATAAACTCTACACTTGAGAAGCTTTATTTCGCAACTATGTGCTCGGTAGATCTCGTGCTACAACGTCACTAAAATGAAATTTATTTGAATTCTGGCATTTCACAGAAACCTGGTGAAAGTTAATAATGTTCTCCTTTGTTTGGGCCCCGTCCCTTTATGTACACACTGTCAGGTCCCTATCTGGATCAACCTATTCATTATAAGTCCCAAAGAATGCTAGACAGCTAGTCAAGTCTCAAACCAGCTATTCAGCGGGACCTGGTGCCAGACAGTGTGTGGGACCAGACAGTGTGTGGAATCTAGAGTGGATCTTAAAGTTAGGCCTACTACTCACATTAAACTTTAGTATACCTTTTATTTACCTTGTCACATCTCTTTCTACAAAAAAAAAAAAAAAAAAAAAAAAAGCCCATTTATGCAGCAGAAGTATGAGAACTGCGCTATTCCCATTCACTTTCTATACATTGAATGCTATTTTATACGTGCATCAAAATTTTTCCTGCGCATGTCATGCTTAAACTTTATGCAATAAATTCTGTTCGGGATTTTCCCATTTCAACCTGCGGAATGGACTGCATCCAGTAGAGGTAGGTGCCAAAGAACAACGAACTGCATTAAAGTGCCAGATGAACCACACTGCAAACACTGCTAGAGTTCTTGAGATTCAATTTATACATGAATACTAAATACAGCACAAAGAGATACCAGGTACCGCAAGAGAAGCCTGATAGACTGGCAGACAAGCTAAAGAGAACTATTGACAGGCTGTTACAGATAGTCTGGAGACAAAACAAGCTGTCCAGACATGCTGGCAACATGTGCTAAATGTACACTTACATTCTTATTGCAATCCATTACAATGGCAGTGTGGTATACATGTTTAGTTGATGACTTGGTGATGTTTATTGTAGGCATATGGGATTGTGTGGAAAAGCATAGACAGAAGAACCGGAGAGATTGTTGCCCTGAAGAAAATATTCGATGCCTTCATTAACCCAACCGACGCACAAAGAACATACAGAGAAATTATGTTTCTACAGGTAAATTTGCCGAACCACAGCACTAACCCATAACATTAGTATTGGTGAGATTTTGTTTCCACTCTAAAGTAAGCACACTCAGGAAAGTATGCCTGAGACAACAACAAAAAAAAATCATATTGCCATGCACTAGTAGCCTAATTTGTCATCACATTACTTCATCAATATTGCACCAGTGATCTTGTTACCCTTTCCTCCTCCACCCCCTATATTTTTATTATTTTTCAGGAGTTCTCGACTCATGACAATGTTATTCAGCTTCTGAATGTGATCAAGGCTAAGAATGACATTGATATCTATTTGGTGTTTGAGTTTATGGACACTGACTTGCACGCAGTCATCAAGGGAGGCATCCTCATGCCCATTCACCACCAGTACATCATGTACCAGGTACGTTTGTACACACCCCCAACGCTTGCACATGTGCACACACAAGCACATTCCCATCCTCACCTCACACCAATTCATTGATTTAATATGCATTAATATTTTCTTGTAGCTTTTCAATGTGATGACTTATATCCACTCTGGAAATTGCATCCACAGAGATCTCAAGGTAAATGGTTTTGTAGGCATATTCCAGTAGTTGTTGTTGTTTCTTTTAGTGTTTTGTTTACGATAACGTTCATGTCCAGGTATAATGTCTACATTAGACGTCACTTAGATCAGCATGAATTTCAAAGAAAGCGTCTCTTTTTTATGTTTTTGTGCTAATAAACTGAGAAATCCAGGTGACATTTTTATGTTTTTGTGCTAATAAACTGAGAAATCCAGGTGACATTGTGTTCCTCCAGTCAACACTCAGTCTAGCTCTGTAATATCTTGTTCTGTCTAAATGATGCAGTAGCAGTAACTCTATCCCTTGTCTGTTTGTAATTACAAAGATTAAGAGATGCTTATCAAATTTTGTTGTTGTTGTTTTTGTTGTTGCTGCTACTTTTTCTTTTACTTGGTTGTAGACTGGTGCACAAACAATAATAGTAATGTATTCCAGAAGCATGTATGCAACCTATATTAAAGTTGGTTCCTTTCCTAGAAATTTCTATTATTGTAGTAGAGCAGGGTAGTATCCAGTGTGTAATTAAAATGTGTGTACATGTCAATCCAATTCAGCACCCATGCCATCTTTGTTGTTCAGCCCAGCAATATTCTACTAAATGCCGACTGCTTTGTGAAGCTGGCTGATTTTGGTTTGGCTCGCTCCCTGAGTACAGAGGTGAAGGACAGTGATGCCACGGTCAACCCAGCTATGACCGACTACGTGGCCACTCGCTGGTACAGAGCTCCTGAGATACTGCTGGGCTCCAACAAGTACACTAAAGGAGTGGATATGTGGTCCTTGGGCTGCATCCTAGCAGAAATGATAGCAGGTGACATAATGTGCATAGTTTTACTTTTATTTTAATGGCAGTAGCCTAGCACAGCTGGCCACTCAAAGCGTGTGAACCACTTTACCTGATTATGGGGAACCTTTTTTTTTAATGGTTTTGATATGACAAACACTCTCCATTAAAATTCTTCCATTCCTTAATCAGCTGTAATTACTATTAATTAGGTGTGCTGCATGCGTGTGTGTTTTGGATGCATACCAGGTGTCTTTCATCCATTCCCCTGATTTGATTATGCTGTCATTGATTTCAAATACCTCCTGGTTCTGCTAGACAGCACCTTTCCCAGTATCAAATTATCCTCAACAAGCTTTTCTAATTACTTGGCAACCTCACATGGGATAGCTAGGTGGACATATGATACTCCATAGGAAAAAATTCACAAGATAATGTTTTGATGTGCAATATGTTACATATTGGTTGTCATGCTACCATGTAGGTAAAGCCCTGTTTCCTGGTACCTCAACTATGGACCAAATAGACAGAATCTTGAAGTCTATCCCACCGCATAACAAGAAAGATATTGACAGCATCCAATCTCCATATGCCAAGACTGCACTGGACCGTCTGCCGTCAAGGTAACGGACAAGCCAATTTGGGAAGAGAGGGAGAGAGAGACAGTATAGGGAGCATTGCCAGTTGTCTGGCTCGTGCTCTTTGGCTTTATTGTGATGATTTGCTGAGGAAGGGAGAGAGAGGGAGAACAGCCTCAGTGCGGCCATAGCTGGCGCCTTGAGCTCGCCATTGGCCAGCTTATTAGTGGTCAGCCTCTGCCAAATGGACCGTAACTGTCTTGTGCAAAGCTATAAAGCTCAATGCCATTGATTGCATGTGTGTGTAGCTGGTGTGTTGCACCTGATCTAAAAGTTATTTTACGACTTAAATACTGTATACATTGGAGTGTTCCTTTGTTGCTGTTGTTTTTTTTGTTTTGTTTTTTTTTTACATATTATAGTATGTCAACCAATTATTTGAAGTGTTGAAATAAACACTACACATTTGAAGTTATAGTTTGTTACTTGGTTTATTTTATTTCTTCCATTTACTCAACCCATTCTTGTAATTTCCAGTGGTCACATCTCTCTGTCAACCATCCTTAAATCTGCACCATCAGATGCACTAGATTTGATCTCCAAACTTCTCCAGTTCAACCCAGAGAAGAGACTAACCTCCAAGCAGTCTCTGAGGCACCAGTTTGTGGCCAAGTGAGTGTTGTACAGAGAGTTTGTAAGTTAAAAAGTGAATAATTAGGTTAATGCAATAGCTTAAATCATAAGTTTATTACTGCTCTAATTATTCCCTTGGTAATTGAAGCCCATCTCCTTTCTCATCTTAGTTCTGTATTAAAAGTTGTGACCCCTTTGAGGTAGCGCAAGCTCAATCTTGCCCCCTCATTCCTAAATGAACCCCTGATTCACAATTACTAATGAAATATGTTGAGTGTTTTCAGTGTGGCTTTAGCATGCTTAACAAGGCTGGAAAGTCGCTCCCCCTAATTAACCCTTAGTGTGTGGCGAGAGGGATATAGTAATTGTCCTGTCTGTCATGCTCTGATTTTGGAGGTTACTGACAATTTGATATGAACTTACTTGTGCTACTTTTTTTTTTTTTTTTTGGGTTGATGTTTGAGAGAATGCAAAGCTATCAGCTCCCGCATAGGTACTAGCTTTTGTGTCAACCCCTTTTGTCACGTTGTAGTCACATGAGCTAATAATTCTTGCGGGCACAGAAGTTTTGCTTTATGCTGAGAAGTTAACCTAGTGCTTGAATTTGAAGTTTCTCTTTGAAACTATTGGTGAGTGTCACTTGCATGTTTAACTTCTCTTGTGAAGGCAGCATTTACATCTACCATTTTTATTGCACAGCTTTGATATCTGATTGGTCTGAAAAATGATTTAATAGCTGCTAGCTAGTGTATAGTAGTGCTCAGGGTTCACACCTTCTGTGCTTCATTGCAACTTTGTAGTGGCTTTACAACCAAAATTTAAAAATTGGTGGGAAAAACTGAATTTCTTTCTACCTAACGACTTCTAATAGCATAAGAGTGAATAAAGTAAAATTAGAAGATCACCAGAATTCATCAAACAATTAGTTTCATTATTATGAACATCAGTTTACCCAACAGGATCTTAGCTTTATAAATTTTACTTGCATTTTCTTAATTGTATTTCCAGATCAATAAGGATTAATAAATTATAACACCAGCTGCGATTTCATTTCCCCTCCCCTCCCTTCCCTTTCCCCCCCCCCCCCCCCCCTCCCCCGCCTTCTTTGTCAGGTTTGTAGGTACTGCAGCTGAGCCAGAGTTGACGAAGGATATAGTTCCTTGTCTCAATGACAATGTCCAGTTGTCAATAGAAAAGTACAGGGACAAGCTCTATGAGGTAGGCAACAACAGATGTACATGTGTAGGCACATGTGTTGTTGTTGCTGCTGTTGTTCAATGTGCGAGTGAAATATATATATTTTTTAGAATATTTTAGAGAAACGGAGGGCTCTGATAGCAGCTCGCTCCCAGATTAGGAAAACCAGTGAACAACATTGTGGTGGTAGTGAGGTTCTGGAGGATATTGAGGGAAAAGATGAAGAAAATGACGCAGGATTTGTCACGTCCTCCCAGCCACTCCCCCAGTCATCTTCCATGCAGCGTGCTGCAGTCTCTTCCACACACTCAATAGTCACCTCTTCCTCCACTCAACATGCGTCAGCAGCTGTGACGTCCACTACCCACCATCACCCATCTGCTGTGTCCTCAACCACAAACCACCACCTGGTATCGTCCACTTCTTCCCCTGGCCTCAGACATCACAGTTCTTCTGGCCTCAGGCATCACGTGTCTTCCCCTGCCAGGAACCCAAGACCAATCTCATCCACGAGCAAGGTCAGGTGAAAATGGTCGTGTAGCCAATGATATGATGATGGCATTGAGTGATAATTTGCCCCTATTTGTAACAGCTGTAGTCATGTATTACCTTTATTGTTGCTGACCCTTTTAACTGTAATAGTCTACTTCATGCAAAATACTGCAATGTATTTATTTTTATTTATTTTTATTTTTATTTTTATTTTTTTATTATTATTATTTTTTTGCCTAATTATTTATCCTATATAATGTCTGACTAATGCAGAAGGCCAGTAAACCTCCACCTACCAAGACTTTAGAAGCTGCCCACGTGTTGCCACCTGCTGCCTCTCTCCCCTACTATGCTTCCAGCACCCACCAGAAAACTACCTTCAATAGACAAAAGTCAGCTCTGGGAGTCACCACCAAAACTTCCCAGCAACTGGGAGGGGACAGGGGTCACAGTCAGGTGAGAGGAGCATGGCCTCCAGCTCAGCCGAAATCTGTAGGCAGTTTCCAGCAAAGTGTGGGCCAGAGCCACTCCCCTTCGCGACCAAGGAGTGGCCAGAAAAGTATCCACAGTACTCAGCAGCAGAAGCAAACTTCTGCTATGGATGGATTTGTGGTCACCAGTGCCAGAATAGTATGTTTATTATCACTCATTATAGTCAAAGTATATATGTGACCGTCTACAGGAAAACCAGGCACAACGCGGCGTGCGTAAATATCGAGAAAAGATCGATCAATTCTTTAAAATGTATTGTTTCAAGCCGACGGAAGGGAACGGTTAGGTCTATTATAGTGGGAACGACTTAAGCTACGACGATAAAACTTGGAGAGCTCAATATCTGGACGCCGACAACTCTGTAAGTGCAACAAAAAAAAATTTCAAAGGGTGCCGCGTTGTGCCCGGTTTTCCTGTAGACGGTCACATATAAGGAAACATTCAAGATAGTAAGCATAATATATTCTCCCCATTTCAATCTAATTATGAACTCCTTGAGGGGGGGGGGGGGGGGGGGGGGGGGGGGAGATGGTTTATTGAAGAAGTTTTAACCTTTTAACCAACTTGACCTTAGCATCTCCCTTGTTCCTAGTTATTATGGTAAGGAGTTTTATCCACACTGCTTAGATTGCCTAGTGCATAAACTTGTATTGTGCTGCTATGGAACATGCCACGGATTTAAGCATTAGTTAGTAGTTGTTACCATGTGTAAATTTATTTATATGAGCCAAGATATCAGATGGTACTAAATATTTCAGATCCCTTCCACCAGACCACAGGACAAAGGTAGACGTGCAGCCCGAGGAGTACCCACCAAGTATGCCAGTGGATCATACGCACAAACTCACGGCGTCATCTCGAGTTCCAATTTAGCAAAGCTCAAGGAAAATCGATGGTAAAACATGTCACAGACTCGACTACATTTTCACATTTCTGAAAATTTTTACTTTCATTTATGTATCAATTGCACACTTCGTATTAACAAATACTAGGTTTTCATCACGGGCAATGAACACATATTATAATTTAACCAATGCATAATTCTGACCAAAGAACTATGTGAAATAAATAGCACAGAAATCACATTCTAAACATGCCAATGATATAACAGAACACCAAACTTGGATAAAGGGGAAAGGAATGTAAAGATTACTGCACAACAGAGTAAAATATGGTCCACAAGTGAAGAAATTAAACCAAATCAATAAGGAGTACATGCACACGGCTGCAATTGAGTGGGGTGCATGTACAAATCAAAACTGCGTGAGATCATGAAGTTCTGAATTATTCCTAGCAGTCAAGAAAATTGGCAGCCATGAGAAGTTCCAGCGCAATCTCCCTTGAGATGGGAAACTCTGGGATCTCCGTGCTGCTGTTGGTGTAGCGGACTTTGTAGGTGAAATATTGGCACACCTTAGCCAATACATGGGAACTAAAAACAGAAAAAAAGGGAAATGTAATTAACTACTGCCAGTTTGTTACATTATTGTACAAACTACAATTAAACTACCTCTTATATCACTACAGCATACCATTTTTTCTGGTCAAAAATGTCCTAAACTAACAAAAACTCTTTACTTAAGCACAGTAGTATTATTACTTTGTTACAATATGTACGAGATAATATCAGCAGTACAACCAACATGTACTATAACATCGTATAATAACAATTATTATTACTACTACTAATACTATTACTACTGTATCATTATAAATGTTCTACTAATGGCAATCGACTGAAAAAATTCTAGCGAAATTTCGCTACCTATTTCTCGTTTGATAGTAATTTTTTTGAAAGTGTAAGGGCACAAGCTAGAACTTTATGAGTAGGTCTCTGGGCATGCACGATACTTCTAACTTCAGCTCATTTAATTATTAAGGGGGCACTCCAGTCTTTTTGCCCAATTAACACAGGGTTGCTGTTGATGATAGTAATAGTAAAAATTCTTATTCTTATTTGAGACTATTGTAGCAGCAGGCATGTCCCTTCTAAATTCTGTTCACCCTTATTATTCCTGTCATGAATTTTTTCCCTGCAAATATTAGTAGTATTATCTTCATTATATTGGGTCAAGATTTAGCAGTGCACTTCACCACTAAGGTTTTCCAGTTATAACTATTAAGGGTGGCCGCACACCGCCTACGCAATTTTTTGTTGATGGTTGCTATGCATGATTATTACTATTGTATACAGTGCTTCCAGCTTAAAGAGTGGATTTTTTAGCTTTTTGGTTAAGGTTGCTAATTCTGCTATAATTTCTCAAGTATGTGTAATAGAAAGCTAAAAATTTGTATTATTATACATTAATGTCATATTAACATACAGACAAAACAATTTTGTGGGTTTGTGGTTATAGGTGATGGAACTGGGTGCTTCAAGACAGTGAATTTGGAAGTGTTTAAGTTGAAAAAAGAGAAATTATTTGTCCTTATCTCTATAACTTGGTATACTGATACTTTAATACCTGAAGTTTCATATGAGCCTAATTTTGTGGGCACACGAAATTTGAATCTCGAAATATTTAAAATTTTAAGAAAAAAAGTGTTTAAGCCAGGATTTTTGAATTTATTGAGTTATATCTCTAAAATTTTGACACATGATGTAAAATTGCCTTAAAATTATTATGTATAACTTTGGTAGCTATACCTTGAAAATTAAGTGAGTTGTGGCTGTATGCACGGTAAGGGTCATCAAATGATGACGTTTACAGCGGATTGTGGGCCTATAGTACACGTAAACGCGACGTCACAAAACAGCGCATGCGTATTTGTGCAAGGGCGCCAGTTTACCGCTAATTGTTGCACGGGTATGGCTGATTTAGCTACGGTTGTAATAGCAGGTATAGTTTTACGGCGTTACTGTAGCGTTTTAGCTTCCGTCTGGAGCTGCACAACCCGTAGGACTCCAACTGCATCGCCCTGATGTTGTCAGAATACCGAATGCTGGGAGCCTTGGGAGTATTAAACTCCTTCAGCTTTTCTTCAGCTCTTGAAAAAGATGACCTCTTGGATAAGCTTGGCTCCTATACCAGCCAACAATTCTGTGACTGATTTCGACTTCGTTTACTGCTGCTAGTAGAACGATGGGAATCCATACAGCCGATTGCAGTTAGGGAAATTAAGGTTCGACCTTAGCTCGTTAACTAGTTACGTTTAATGACGAACTACCGCAAAATCTTGACGTCAAAAAAAATGGCGTAAAATGTATTAGAGTGAATGAGAAAAGTTCTGTTCTCCGTTTTCCATTCTCTAAACAGGCAGTTTTACTTTTGTAAACATTATTGGGATGATGAAGAAAAGGTATGTGTATGTTAAATGACTGTAGTGAGGGTCTATACAGTAGTTTCAAAAAATCCACTCTTTAAGTTGGAAGCACTGTACTTACAGGGGCTTCTCCACTACAACACAAGGACAAAGTACCTGCCTGCTCACTAATTTTAGAGCGAATAAAACTTTGTAGCACTTTTTGGAGTGGTGCGGTAAGTTGGAGCTACGCAATTTGGTGCACTACTAGCCAAGCCGATACTCTACTGCAAGACAACGAGTTCTTTTCCATTTCAATATTACTTTATGATTTATTCGCATTTTTTCTATTTATAAGATATTGAAAAATTCTCGTTGTGGTGCAGTTCTTTTTTTTTTAGATTACCCGTGTGTAAATTTTTTGTCGTTCTCATTATTAGATTCCAAGAAAACTGATATAAAATTTGGAACTTTAATTCCACTCGCAATGCTTAAGAAATAGCTCCGCCCCCGTGTCTCGTACTCCTTGTACGCGAACAAATTTTTCCCCAATTGGTTTGTATTTGTTCTAAAAAGAGCCCGCCTATATCAAGAGTAAACAAACATCAATATAACAATAACAAGAGAGTCAGAAGAGAGAGCAGTTTCTTGGAGTTAGAAATCAAGCCTGCTGGATCCATCTGCTTAAGTTCAGGTGCACAGAGCTTGGAGAACAGCTACAGGAGGAGAGGAAGCCTGGTGCACCTTGCCACGTGAGTTCAGACGACGTATGGAGAGTTGCTAAACGGCTATGAGACAACAAGAAGCTAAACTAAAACACCACAAAGACAATGGCCAGTGCCTCCAATTCAGTCACTGTATACCTCGATTCGGCGCCTCGAAGCTGCCTACTGAAAAACGCCACTGGTAGCTCAATTCGCAAAGTATACTTCTGCTACTACTGCGCGATTATTTCTGCTAGCGTATTATCGAATGGTGGGGTATTGGCAAGGAATATATTAATGTCCGGGTCTACAGGCGTTGCGCGTTGCTATGTGCGGCCACCCTTAAAGAGACTGCTATTACAACATGGTTTAATAGTGGGCAAGAACTACTGATTTGAGGAAATATAGTACTCTTAAGATTTCTATACCACCTTCCCACTTCAGAACCAACCAACAGTCAGCTGTTCTCTTATCATCCCTTACCACAGTTACTTCTAAGCATAAAATCTGGTGTAAGGCCTAAAAAAAAACTTCACAAGAATTGCCCACAGCCAAAATAAGACATCAGGGATTTATATTTCGTAAAATAGCATACCATTAGCACCTATATTTATCTTCTCAATCTCCAAAGGAACAATAGGTTGCACATTATTTACTCAAGACTACAAATACATCACACCCACCAAGTGACTCTATTTGTGACATGCAAGTGAAGTCCAAGGATTGTACTATCCAGCCACACACAGCGGTTGGGAAGAATAGCTCAAGAGTTACAATAATGCTACCAGTCTGCAATAAGTCTCCAGGGAGATTCAATAAACTTGTGGAATTCTACGTGCTAAATGAGTGTATATTAGTGTGCATGTGTGCGCATGGTGGTGTGCACATATATCCTTTTATTCTGCAATTGAGTACTGAGCTACTGACCTTTCTATATTTACTTCTAAAAATAAACAAAGTCCCAATTTTCGGCACAAGTGCAACAAAAACTATCTTAAAAACCAACATTTATACATCACTTGCATACAAACACACCTAAAAACCAGTAGGACAAGTTTCTACCATTACTACTGGTGTACCTGCTCATACTACAGAATGTTGTCATGCATAGAGATTCAAAGCTACTGTCCACAAATTGGTGGTCAAGAACATTAAACCCTCACTTTACTAACAACGCACATACATCCCAGACAACCCATGGTGCTACTGTATCAAATTTTAAGCCAAAAAAAACTGTTCTTCAGTTTAATCCTAACACCTTCTTTTCCTTAATCTAACGCTTCATGTCTCAGTCACAACTTACGGAATTTCTCTAAACTTCACTTCGTTTGTTTCATTTTCAGAGAATTGACCTGAAAAAATAAATCCCACTGTAACGCCCGATAAACTAGTCAAACGAAAAGCTTACCTGGTCCACTTAACATAGCTTTTATGGTTCCAGAGGTTAAAGCGTGGCTTCTTTTCATAATAAATTCGTGGCCATCACTAGCTATCAACTTTACATACATTGCTTCTGGTCCCTCTACCCCGCCACACTCATTCTTGTCAGCAGAAGACACACCGGCGTCCATGGTTCCGTCAGCCATTTTACTGAGGCTGACTAAACGTCGTTGGTGAAGTCACGTGAGGTGGGCCGTTACGTAGCAACCGTACCGTGAAAAGCGATGGACCCCGAAGTGTGCGGTCGGTAGCCAACCACAATGGAGTCAACCGCTATGAGCGCTTCCCCGTACGTCGATGGACAAGGATTGCCCCGGAGATTAGCTCCAACTGGGAAGAGAGTGAGAAAACGTGAGTACTCTGCAGCTAACTTATGGATTCATCGTTAGGAATGTTGTTTTAGTTTATTCAGCTGCTAAACAAGCAACTACTTCTACTTCCATTCCAAGTCGTTACAGAACTGTGGTGTACAGCAATGCAGAACCTAAAGGATTTAATTCAAAAGTTACCCGATTCCCTGCTCCTGAAATAGTAAGCTGAGTTTACAGCAATATTTCTTACAAAGAACTTGGTTTACATAATAATTTCACCTTCATGTCCAATTACTCTTCAGGTTTATCAAAAGCTAGACACTGCATGAGCTGTTAGGGTAGTGAATAATACTGTAATTTCAGTTTATTTAAAGTATGATCTATCTTGCCACATATCAGAAGCTGTGAATATGTTTTTGAAATAAGTTTTAATACTATATTGACTTGTAACAGTACACTTTTAATGCAGGTTAGCCAATCATTCATTACTGGTCTAACACAAAGCAAAACCCTTTTTCTTCTTCAATACTCTATCCAAAATAAGTCATGCTACTCTATGGAAGTAGCTATCATAGGAATTTGAATAAGAATGTCAAAAATTGTTTTTCTTTTGCAATGTTCTTGTTTTATTTGACCAGGCTACCATTTACTGGGCCAGCAATATGATAAATCTGCCTTATATTGTCAGGCTCCATTGCTGTTGTGTTTGATTTTCAATTTATTTTATTTTATCCCTTCAATACTCAAGTATCATAATTGCAGAAGCCATCCTGGCAATTATAGTCTTCTAGCTACTTTAAATATGCTTTGTGATGTCATTGTTGAGTCGTATCCACAAACAGACCATGCAAGGCATGATAAATTTTAAATTCACTGCTAAAATAATGTGTATACTTTGCTTAGAATAGGCAGTGGTTTTAGGTTGTAGAATAGATCAATGCTCCACTGAAATATTCTTGTTGTAGTACTTTTTCCAGCAACTCTAACTCCTTTCTTGAGCATTTAAGAGTAGCCTTCATCCAAAGACTTTTATTTAATTACCTTTCCCTCCTTCCCCCCTCTTCTTTTTTTTCTCTCCCTCTCTCTCACAACACTATACATTATGCAGAATAGTAATCCTGGTCCAGGTACATATGGTGTGGTACTTGACCCACTAGATAAGAAAATGGTTTCACTTTCCACCAAAGGCACAGGAGGGTGTGCAACATTGGTAAGAAGCAACGATCCAGGTATTGTGATGATCTATTAATTGCAGTGGTCTGTTTTATTCCTCAGAAAAAGCGTTTTTCTATGCCACGATTACAGGCATTAGGTCCTGGTTCATATGACCCCCTTCCAGTAGAGAACTGCCGTGATTTTAGTCAAGCTGGGGGCACCAGCAACTTCTGTAACCCCATAGCTAATGCTGTGTTTGATCCAAAGAAACTGACTCCTGCACCGAACACCTACACTCCCACTAGCCTGTACAAAGGTGGGAAGAATGCATGTGCTACTGGAGAGGCAGTGTTCAAATCCAAGTGAGTTAATACCAGATTATTCAAATTGTTCTTCTTTTGCATAAGCTGTTCTACATAAACCAATTTATGTATTAAGTGTCAAATGGTACAGTATCACCAATATCATATTCTATCAATTTGATTTCTAGGACTTGCCGCACTGGTACCATGATACCGGAGCTAGCCACTCACCCATGTCCCACAAAGTATGATGTGACCGACAAAATCATGCGAAGGGCATCTCACTCTTATAACTCCGTATTCAAATCAAAATCACGAAGAGCTCCAAAATTACCAGAAAAGGTATGAATTGTCACTACATTTAAAAAACGGCAACAGTTTGCAATTAATTTTTTTTCTCCACATCTTATTCTAGCTTCCTGGTCCAGCAGACTACCATCTGAACAGTCCAATAGGGATGCAGGATTCCATGGCTCAAAGAAAGGGTTTTTATATGTATAAAGGAAAGAATGCTCTCCTGATCTCTGCCCCAGCATTACCTCGTTGTCCTAGCCCTGACATTCCTGGTCCGGGTCACTATAACAACCATACAACTCCAAAGAAAGATAAAGGTGAGAAAAACTAGAAAACAATCTGAATTAATACTAAATATAATGTATATCCAGACAAGCTTCCTCGACCTGAAGCGACATTTAGATCGGTAACAGGGAGATGGATGTCTGATGGTAAAGTTGATAAGCTCCAGGACGAACCAGGGCCAGGCTCATACAACCCTGCATTTGATGACAAACGATCTTATTTTTACAATATTTACAGAAAGTGGGTTTAAACACAATAAATCAGCGATTGGCTTCATTCTTTTTGTTGCAATTCATTCATTGTTATTCAATGTGAAGTGATCTGCTATTTTTATGTCTTCATACATGAATGATGGTATATTTAAATATTGGTAAAAGTGCAGGCTCAGTATTAGTCCATAGAATATAGCAAGTCATTGGATAACTTGAGCTGATTTCCTAGTGCTATTGTGTCTTTCTTGCCTTCAATCACTGGAAGAATGTTGTTTCTTTCTTTTAAATAATTTTCATCGGCATTTACAAAGACGGAGCCATCATCTTCAACCTTTATGGAGGCAGAAGTTGCAACTGTGTCAGACTTTGGAGGAGACACATGGTCATTAATGACAGATACTTCAGGAGACTTCCTACTCAGTGTCCCGTCTGATAATTCATCATGAGAGGCAGCAGCCTTAGCTTCAGCAGCTTCTTCATCACCATCTATACCAGAATATAGTGAAATAAATGAGAATGTGAACAAAAGTACAGTATTAGATGCAGTACACTCATTACCAATACAGTAATAAAAAATTTTTTTCACTCTCCCCTATCTCATTACACTATTATACATGCACATGGACTGCACATCAAAACCTGTCAGTCATCCTGATTGAATGAGACCAACATTTCTTTCTTCACTGTATTTGACATACTACTGACCCTGTTTCTTAGATGATACAGATGTAAGAAGTCCCTGTGTCTTTATGACATTTTCTTTCCCTCCCTCAGGTGGGAGTGGCTCTTTTGGACCTGTCTTGTGTGGATCGCTGATGGTCACAACAACTTTGTCACCGTCCAATTTGGCAGTAGCAGTAGCAGTAGCACCTTCTGATGGCAAGGTCTGGTCAGAAATAATATAGATTCATTGAGTCAAAGCATGCCCATAATACACACGCACACACACACACAAATTGTGGTCCTCAATCTAACCTGATTGTGGTATTTCCATGGATCTGGTAAACTATGAATCACACTTTGGACATTGGTATCAGTCAGAAACAGCTTCTCCTGGTAAACGAAATAAATATTTGATATAAGTGTGGAGAAGTGCGCGCACACACACACACACACACATTATCAACATACCTCAGTATGAATGACGTCTGGTCCAACACGGCACCTGTCCCACATACCAGGAGAAGCTGCATCTTTCTCAGACTCCACCTCCTCCTTCTTCAGCAGCAGGACCAGGTTGTCAAGGGACACATCCACTGTGCAGTCATCCACATCCAACACACACCCCTCAGGGAAAGACACAAAGAAGGAGTAGAACTCTGTGTCTGTACTATAGGTTAGTTGGACCTACATGCATGTACATGCATGGTGCAATTTTAAAAGTCCAAATATTCCTCCAAAAATGAAATTTTACCCTGACTGAATCGATTCAAATGTAAGGTATTGGACAATTGGGAAATTTAAAATAATATAATCAATAAAATTAAAAAAAACCCAATAAATAAACATCTATGTACAGTAGACCCTGAGTTATCCGAACCCTGTTTATCCACTCTCGCTAATCCGAACACCATTTTTGGGAATTATAATGATATTCATTGGAATTTTGCTGTGCATTAAATAGATAAAAGATTAAGACTCCATTCAAAATGACTTACTTTGAATATCTGAACATTTCAATCCGAACAACCCTCGGTCCTGAGGTGTTCGGATAACTGAGGGTCTACTGTATTATATATAACTCACAGAGCTGACGTTGAAGAGCTTTACAATGCTCCCTTCCTTCACTCTTGGAGTATGCAGGCAGAACACAACAGTACCGCCATCTTGCCGGTAACTGAAGGGAGGACAGAGTTGACGCTTGTTGCATGACCATTCTTCAGAGGTAGTCCCACCAGGTTGATATTCCAAATTATGTTCACTAGTCTCCACTGTTCCATTATCAATACCGTCGTCACTGGAGAGAGAAGCTTCACTATCTGTATGGTTACTGCTGCCACTAATCTTGGTTGTCGGTACATCTTCAGTAGTTTTGGTCAAACCATCTCGCTCATCTTCTAAAATATGTTCCTCTATGTCATTATTACTTGATGATTCAGTCTCAAATGATGACAGTGTCTGTTGTGGAGGTGGGATTGGGGGAGGAAGAACTGGCAAGGTTAGAGTGAGAACACATGTAGATGTTTCAAACTTGGCTTTGCTGTGTTCTTCATCTACTGGATAAGCCAGTGGTAACTGGTTACCTTAAGCTAAGGAAACAACTATGCCATGCATTCCTAACACAATCATACCTTTAAATACACAGTAAACTGAAGAGAATTAACCATTACTGAAGCTTCTACACAACAACAACTCAAAGGATACATCTAAATGATAGCGTGGAGATTTACACTCAAGAAGAACTCTCTTTTCAAAAATTTCTACATCCATGCTGGCGGCAGATTTGACCCCAGGCACTTCTACCCTCACGACTAGTTCTTTGGGTCTCCGCACGACCGTGGAGTGACGCTCGTTAGTGAAGTCCTGCATGCTGAAGTCACCTCGGTGGGTGACGGTATATCTGGGTTCTGCCTTGCGCTGCTCCTTTTCCTTTCTTTTGCTTTTGGCTTGGTCTTCACCAGCTCCAGATCCATTGCTTGGATTGGTATCCTCGCGCAGCAGAGGAAAGGGAATGTTGAGAGGGTTAGAGAAGTTTTCATTCTGAATAAAAACAAAGTTAAAACAGTCATGAAGAAGTGATTGCATGCATGGAGGAATTATTAATATAAATATTATTCAGATATTAATGGAAATGTAATAGAAAAATTGCTTTCAGTTGCTGTCATTTTTCTATTACTGGTTAACTAAATTAACTGAATAGATTCCATTACAACTTGATGCTCAGTATGGTCAACTACCTCTGAGGGAAAAACATTCAAGTTTGTCCACAAGAGAGAAAATAAAGAAATGGCAAAGACTTGTCTGAGATGAATAGTGTGTCCAGAGCAAAGGGATATATCATTTCTTTCTAAATACTGGAGAATGATTTTCTTGTGAATTCCATCTCAAAGCTACTCAGAACCCATGAATAGCTCCATCTGTACTTTATCCTTGGTTCAAAGATATGTTGTTGTTTTCTTGTACTCCACCACGCATATATGTGTGGTTATAGTACTCATTTGCTGCCTGCAAGCTTGTCCAGGTGCCTGTCTGTCTGTCCGTCTGTCTGTCTGTCACTCTGTCTGTCTGGTTGGATGGCTGCCTGTCTGTCAGCAGCATGTCTTAAAGATCGTGAGGCACTTAAAGTGGCACCAATATATTGATTGTTCCAGATATTTTTTACGCTTTTTTACGCTTCACTTTCCATGAACAAACTAACAAAATAAATTAATTAAATAAAGGCCTTGAACTATAGGCAATACATATTAAATTCACCTTTTAAAAGGTATTGCCTATAGTTCAAGGCCTTTATTTTATTTATTTATTTTGTTAGTTTGTTCATGGAAAGTGAAGCGTAAAAAAGCGTAAAAAATATCTGGAACAATCAATATATTGGTAATTATTACATAATCAAAATCTCTATTATCAAGTTTAGTTTTTCCTTCAGGTTCTCCTGCTAAATAAATAAACAAATAAATCCGCAAACAACTGCTGTATGTATGCAATAAATTATATAAAATAGTTCTAACTAAAACATTTTTTATGTGCACTAATGCCTGGGGGGACCCCAGATATGCTGTCACAAATAAATCTGTTCAGCTATTTTGGGAATATGAATACAAGACACAGTGGGTGGGGCCTCCCAGGAATACCCATAGACAGTTGCTGGCAAAGCTATATACATTTGTGATACTGTGTAAGGAGTACACCAGTAGTACAGCACATTGTTTAGTCTGTAAAGTTTACCCAAGATGAGTTGGTTGCTCAATAAGACTCAAATAACTTGTGAATGAAGGCTGCACCAATTCAAGGCAGGTTACCACACTCATCCCTTACCCATTTCACATCACTACCACATACTCAATTAAATCGACTCACCTCCTGGCTGCTATCTCTACTCTTTGTCCTGATGACGGCCGGTGATGGGGTTCCCTTGTAAGGCATGTGGAGGTGGACTATTCTCTCTCTGTCCACAACCAAGTTCAACTGATTCTTCAGACCTTCCAAGGCGGAGTCAATCAATAGCTTCTTGAAGCGAGACTCCTAGCACACACACACACACACACATACTAATACACACATACATGAACATCTTACAGATATTGTTGCTAAGACTTGACTATGCAGGTTGTAAATAAGGCACTGAGGATTATTTGAAAATAATTTAATAATAATGTACAAAAATAGTATAACTAGTTGACAATTTTCAGTGCCTACCATAAGTAGTCACATAACTACATGTATGTAGTAAAAATTCACTATCTCCCTGTGATGCTAAAAATCCCCTCAAGACAACTACGATGCTCACTTCTTTGGCTTTTCTGAAGATGTCTGGATGAAATACCACATCCACCACCATACATTTGTTCTTTGCTACACGAAAACATACAAAAGACAGATGATGATGATTATGATGATGTTGACGAAACATACTGTTTCAAATAGAGTAAAAGATGATGATAATGATGATGATTATGATTATTATACCTTTGTCCAGATCTTCTCGGGGTGGTGTCAGGGAGAATGGAATGTTCCAATTGTGACCTTTGTTTTGGGGCATGGCAGTAGCAGGGTCAACAACATCACTGGAACATATGTTGATGAACAGCTTCTGCTGGCCTTCAGGCTTCAGGAATGTCTTCATCACAAACCCTGGCTGTAAGATGGGGGAGACAGGAGTAATTCAGCGGAGCAAGTGAAGCTGTATACTAATGAGTTCAATATACACGTCTTCATTTCAATTTGCGTAGGCGTACATGGACCCTTTTTGTAACCTCAGGCGTACGTGTACCTTAAAGGCTTAGTTTTTTTCCATAATGTTCCCTGAAGATTTAGTTAGTTTTCAGTATTACTTCAATACCATGTAAAAGATTTAGTTTCACTACCAATTTATATCTATCGTTTTAGTGTTGCTCCTCAAATGTGACCTTTTAAGTGAGTAATTTATATGCTTTTTTCCCAAACGACTTCAAAAATAAGCATATTTCTATGAAATCTTGGGTATATTAATAAAGTATTATATATTTTTTATATAGTTTAGAAAATGTTAAGCTATTTCTATCAAAACTACATTAGCTGACTTGCAATATTCTATAGCTTTCTTTTAGCCTAGCCCTTTAGCTCGCTCCGCTGACTTCAATGGGAACCATTTTCTAGTAGTTTAATTGATGGTCAGATGCATCAATGTACTGATGTTTGGTGAGCTCATAACAAGTGAGACATGTGTGTGTGCAATGTGTGTGTGTGTGTGCAATGTGTGTATGTGTGTGTGCGTGTGCGTATGCTTCATTCATTTTTAGGTGAAACTATAATGTGACCTGGTCCATTACTTTCTTCTAGCCACTTCTTTAAGATGTGATATAATTCATCACTCTCAAAACACTTACCTTTTTTTTTCCACCTTAGCGTTTTTCTTGATCCTCCAAGTGCATGCAGCAAATCATTAGTTTCATACCCCCCCCCCCCCCCACCCCAAAAAAAAAGGAAAAGAAAGAAAAAAGAGAGTATTTGAATTGCGTAACAGAAGAAATCTTTTTGGAATAATAGAATGAGTGGCATGCATAAATAATTATGATATAAGTAAAAAGTCATTGTCCTTTTAGCTACTAAGAAAATTTTATTTCTTTTTAACTTGTAGAACTTGGCTTTGCAAATAAATTCACGGTCATTCCATCCACACCTGAAACTTAGAATTATTTATTGGAGTATAAAGTCTTGTTCTGTGAACTTCATTACTGGATACCATCGCTCAGTCACCACTGTTTTTGTTTGAAGGCGGAGGAAACGGAATGAAGTACACGTCTTGTGGTCATTATTTTGCAGTGACCCTGGCCACATTAACTATTAATGTTGATATTTTTCTCCTCAAAACAATAAATCATTTAGTCTTTTAAACTGTCCGCAAATGGTAACTATGGCATAAAATAGTTAACCCACGGCAATTTTCGGAATTATTGAGGTAACCACCCTCTCTCTCGGACTTCGCTCTTGGGACCGGGGCGGTATCAGTAATAATTCCTCAAACCCACTGTTTAACTATTACATATATATATATATATAATTTGTATGAGCTCTAGATTCTCAAACACATACAATGAACCTAAAAATTACAGTTGGAAAAAGAAAAGACAAAGACATAAATTAGCCAACGAACTTGTACAGATTCAATAATCGCTTTCGATGGCTGGTCATGTTTAATTCAGGAATTGGCCAAAACCTTTATAATAGTTACTATCTCCTCCAAACCATCACTCAGATGTGATACGTAAATGTATGCAATATATTATATTCTTATAATACATTTACACACTCCCAGAAGCAACAACCATCTCTGAAATCTGGACAGTAGACGATTGGGTTCTGTACCCTTGAGTGACTTACATGGACAATAACCACACCTACTGCCAATTGCAGTTGGCTAATGCATTGTGGTCTCAACTAAAAAAGACCCTTTACCACATTTGTGCATTAGTCGTCATACCAGAAGCTGGTGTACATCTTCCTCAGAAGAAGGTAGCTGGTCTCTTGGAACATAAGTTAAATTTTTAAGAATAAGGAGTCTATTTATTTTGATTATCAATCCAATGCTTTAGGATATGTTATACTCCATCAGTAAGGATCATATCTGGATATTCAGAGGTAAATTATATGGAAAATGAAAATTGGGAAGAAACTCTTCTTCGAGAAATCACCAAAGTTGAGAGTGCAATGGAGGTAGGTAATACTGTAGCTATAACAACATGCAGATTGTATAATTATTTTCCAAATTGTGTTGCAACTCTCAATTGAGGACAAAAGTGTCTTTTCTTTGAAGACTCAACTGTGTTGCATGAGGTATAACACAACAAATTGAACCCTACTCAAATGCAAATACTAAAATTACAGTTGGAAGAAAAAAGACAAAAAAAAATCTTACATAACTTAGTCACTGAAGTTGTAGATTCAATTGCATTCAATTGGTCATGCTTAATTCTTACACGAGTTGGTCAAAACCGTCAACAGTTATAAACCATCACTCAGAGATGTGATGAAGAAATGTATGCAATATATTATATGAACTTGCCTGAGGGTGTATGTATTTCATATCCACTCCACGCTGCTTCTCCAGTGCCACCAACTCTTCTTCATATTTCTAGAGACAGTGGAATAAAGGGGGAGAGAACAATAGTAAACCAATAAAAACAGTGGTGCATTAAATTTACATTACATACAAAGCCGACTAGAATTCCAACATTTTACTAACATACTTTCTTGTTTTCTGGATCTGATATTTCTTCTGCATACTCTGTCAGCAGCTTGCAGAATTCTGGCTTCTTAAAAGCTTCCCTCAGTTGGTCTGCTTCCTGTAAATGCAGTTACTAGACTCACTGTTACCATATCAACCACACGTGATCAACCAAATACCTCACCTTCTTGGATATCTTAAAATCTTCTTCTGCCATTGCAGCTAAACACAACAAACCTGTAAGCCTCCGTCCAAGCAGTAAGATAGATATGCACCTAACACCTGGAGAAACTTCAAACTTAGATTGGGCGGCTAATTAGCGGCTCCCGGACTCCTGAACCCACGCCCCCACGTTGTCCGTCCGCGATAGAAACGATAAAACTCGTGGGTCTGGACCGGACCGGACCCACTAAATTTGCGAAAAACTCGCGCACGGCGAGCGCGCATGCCTGGACTCTATGAAAATTTTGTCTATAATAGAGCTATAGTACTTTCTTGTTTCTCTTTCAGTGTCAATATGTAAGTTGAAGAGAAAGATTTATTACTTAGCAAAGATAAGCCCAAAACAACAATAAAATAACGATAATAATAATAAAATTGTGGGGCACCTTTAAGTTTGAGGATGTAGGCTTTATAGCTACTCGGACTGCCCTCAGAAATGCATAACTGCCACCAGAGTCTATCTATATTATAGCTGATACTGCACCCTCAGCAGTAACTGAATCAAATACTCCTCCAATACTCAGATGTATATAAAGGAGCAATTAATTAATAGCATGCATGAGATGTGTGAAGGTAATTACAACCAAAGACTTAAATATTATATGGCCGTCCATCCACAGTGTAACATAAAAAGAAACGAGGCACTGACTGTGCTCATTAGGTGAGAGCACACTAGCTAAGAGAATGTTTTAGAACAGTTAGGTAAGTGATTATGCAATGTGTGATATGATAATATCTCTTTATTCTTCATCCTCTTGTGGGAAGCCCCACAATTATAGTGACAATAATTATTATTATCATGTACTGAACTCAGGTACTCCCATAGAGATTAATACAAATCAAACTACCCCAATATTTTACCATTACATCCCCTTTGGCATTCTAAAAGTTTTATTGCATCCCCTTGGGGTTAATTCCAATTTTCTGTTTTCATAATAAAATTTTCATGGTAAATAAAAATACATCATTTCGACATATCTATATGTGTTATTCTTTTATCTATTGTGTGTCTTTAGATGTTGTGGACATTGTGAAATTTGGTACCTGTGAACCAATGAGTGTTGGTCTCCAGCAAGCAGGGACTGAGTCGCCAAGTCTTGATTTGCAGTACTTGATGAAATACTAGAAATTGAAGGCTCAGGCTACCTGTATGAGCTCAAGACATACAGAGCTGGAAGATCCATTTTAGTGGTCAGGCCAAGAGTGGCCAGTACACAGAGATATGTAATGAAATGTGCCACTTTTAACTGGACATGTGTTTTAATCAAATGACAAAGAATTACACTGCAAGTAACAATAACACATAATCTTTCTTATGTGATCATTGTTTGCTTATTGTACCAGATGTTGTCATTTAAGTGATTATAGTTTACAGCCGAATAAAAAGCTGAATTGACATAAACATCCCTTATAGTGGTTCACTCACCAATTATCTTTTGCAGTGATCAAAATAATAACATATTAGTCTACGCTGTTGACTGTTTTTATTTTATTTTTGTTTTTGTTCTATTTGTATTTTAGCCTATACAAATGTAGCATAGCTCCATACCTTACCCACAATTCTAATACAAACCATTTCCAAGTGCCTTAGATGATTTATCTGCAAGGCATAACAGAATGAGGATGTGCTATAATTACTATGTTAATGATTCAGTCATTCTCGGCTGAAATAATTATAATAATAGCAAATTTTCTCGTTCTTACAACCAATAATATTGTTAATTAAAACTTAACCCGATATTTTGACTTCTTGCCGAATATAGTAGGATATAGTAGACAGTAAGCGTACCCTCCAGAAATCTTGCTGTTTATATTGTGTTAGTATATCACCACAGAGAGTTTGACCACAGTTGACCCCTCAAGAAGTAGAAGATGCCGAGGAATACATCAGAAAACTTGTCAAACAAATGGCACCAGACGCCTCTGGAACCACTCCCACATCACCAGCCAACAGCTCAGCCAAGAGCAAGCCGAATGAATTGCCGCCAGTTATCAAGTGCCCTCTGTGCATAGACAACTTAGTTCGGTGTCAACCCTTCGCCCACTATGACGTAGACAAAAGAAACAAGTTTGTTTGGGAGAAGCGATAGTGTACTGTCTAGGAAAAGGACATGGCTACATGCACTGTCCCTCCAAGTACACCTGCTGAACATGCCACAATAAACACCACACGATGCTGCATCGAGAAAAGTCCACCAGAGAAGCCACGAATGCAGTCCTTTGTGTCAAAGTTCAACCACATGATGAGGATTCAGACAAAGCTGACAGTGACGTGACATTCGTAGAGATAGCTATGGTGGTGGTAGTGATGTCAAGCAGCGTCACGCCAGAGCCAGAGTATTGAGATCAGACGTTAAATCACTCTGACAAATGTGTTGCCTTGTCACCTTTGAGAAATAATGTCACTGTTCCTAGAATATGTAGCTTGATAAGGATTGTACAATAAACTTGACCATAAATTAGTCATACCCCCCAAGATAGCAGTAGTATAGACTTAGTGTTTGCTGTTAAGCTCTTGCAACAACTGCTATATGATGCAGCAAGATGTAAGGACACAAATGCATGTAAATTAAAGCTCCATGTGCTTGCATTGTTCAGTTCAAAACACAAATAGGTTTCTGTTCTTATTTTAGAAAAGCAGGACTTCAGATGATTATACTAATGTGACACATAGAGTAAAAAGAGGAAATGTATTTTTCCTTTAATTTTAATGTGTCTTGTGTAATTTATAATATAGTTTGAATTTGTTCATAAAAGAATGTGGTTATGGGCATATATCACTCTATTGTTGGTAAAGAGAAATAAACCCTCCTTTCAAAATTCCATAGACGTAATATATTTCCCCTTATTTTTTAGTGACCTTTCTGTAATGAATCTGTTGTGCACAGAGCTAGCTGGAAAAAGAGATTACTCTGAGCAACATAATTCATTAACATTTAACTTGTTGTTTGTTGATCTTTGTATCTGTGTGGGTGAATACTTTAGTGGGACCAAAAGGGAGTTCAAATTTGTGAAATGTTTAGTTTGAAAAACTCATTACATATTTATGCATTTCTCACATTGTAATTTGTGTACTTACCTGTCTTTTTTTTCCTTTTTTGTCTGACCATGAGAATATAGCCATGTCTACTGAATGACCTTGCCTATCTTATAGGTTTTCACCCTAGATGACTGCGACCCACTTTACTCAGCTTTTGTTAATGCTCAGATTGACAAACTGTAGCCTTTCCTATAATTAGAATGGTATGACTACTCTGTATTCCTGTACTAGTTATTTGTGAGTGTGAGAGCTTTTTTTTAATTTTCATTTAAAAGAAGTTTATTGCAAGGTCTTTTCAGTTACATTCTTTTAAGAAGATGGACAAGTGACAGATGCACGCACAAACGATCAAGTGTGTTTTTAATAGGATTGGCATGCCCAAATTGCTTGGATTAGTGAAGTTTAGATTAACAAACTTTTTAAAAGACTATCTGTTTTATTTCAATTTTTTTTAATAGTTCTATTCAGAAAAAAAATATTTATGAGCACACAAGAGTTCTGTGTCTTGGGTCTGATTTGGCAACTGCCCTATTTACATTTAGCAGTTTGTTTTTGTTTTTGCTTTTTGCCAGGTTTACTATCTGACTCATTTTAATGATCTGATTATTTTAAAAAAGGTTTGACACCCTTCGAAATGGTTTGAATAGTTTGACCAGCCTGTTCTAAAATAGTCTGGCCAGTGGTCTGGCCTGTTTTTTTAAATGGTCTGGCCTGTTTTAAAACAGTCTGGTTTGGAAATGGTCTGGCCCATGTTAAAACGGTCTGACCCGTTTTAAAATGGCTGGACCATTTTAAAACAGTCCAAGTTTGTAATTGGTCTGTAACATATATATATTAATGAATTTTCTAGTTAATTAAATAGTATACGGCAGTTTCCCCTCATATATTGTGTGACAGTATATGCATCTGAAGTGACTCTCCTTATCAATTAAAGAGTGTACGACAGTTTCCCCTCGTATAATTTGTGATGGTGGACGCATCTGAAGTGACTCCTTATCAATTAAAGAGTGTACGACAGTTTCCCCTCGTATAATTTGTGATGGTGAACGCATCTGAAGTGACTCCTTATCAATTAAAGAGTGTACGACAGTTTCCCCTCGTATAATTTGTGATGGTGGACGCATCTGAAGTGACTCCTTATCTCATATAATTTGTGATGGTGGACGCATCTGAAGTGACTCCTTATCAATTAAAGAGTGTACGACAGTTTCCCCTCGTATAATTTGTGATGGTGAACGCATCTGAAGTGACTCCTTATCTCATATAATTTGTGATGGTGGACGCATCTGAAGTGACTCCTTATCAATTAAAGAGTGTACGACAGTTTCCCCTCGTATAATTTGCGATGGTGGACGCATCTGAAGTGACTCCTTATCAATTAAAGAGTGTACGACAGTTTCCCCTCGTATAATTTGCGATGGTGGACGCATCTGAAGTGACTCCTTATCAATTAAAGAGTGTACGACAGTTTCCCCTCGTATAATTTGTGATGGTGGACGCATCTGAAGTGACTCCTTATCAATTAAAGAGTGTACGACAGTTTCCCCTCGTATAATTTGTGATGGTGGACGCATCTGAAGTGACTCCTTATCAATTAAAGAGTGTACGACAGTTTCCCCTCGTATAATTTGTGATGGTGGATGCATCTGAAGTGACTCCTTATCAATTAAAGAGTGTACGACAGTTTCCCCTCGTATAATTTGTGATGGTGGACGCATCTGAAGTGACTCCTTATCAATTAAAGAGTGTACGACAGTTTCCCCTCGTATAATTTGTGATGGTGGACGCATCTGAAGTGACTCCTTATCAATTAAAGAGTGTACGACAGTTTCCCCTCGTATAATTTGTGATGTGGACGCATCTGAAGTGACTCCTTTTTCCCTCTGCAAAGTGAGGAATGCACGACAGTTTCCCTCGTATAATTTGTGATGGTGGACGCATCTGAAGTGACTCCTTATCAATTAAAGAGTGTACGACAGTTTCCCCTCGTATAATTTGTGATGGTGGACCATCTGAAGTGACTCCTTATCAATTAAAGAGTGTACGACAGTTTCCCCTCGTATAATTTGTGATGGTGGACGCATCTGAAGTGACTCCTTATCAATTAAAGAGTGTACGACAGTTTCCCCTCGTATAATTTGCGATGGTGGACGCATTTGAAGTGACTCCTTATCAATTAAAGAGTGTACGACAGTTTCCCCTCATATAATTTGCGATGGTGGATGCTCTGAAGTGATGACTCCTTATCAATTAAAGAGTGTACGACAGTTTCCCCTCGTATAATTTGTGATGGTGGACGCATCTGAAGTGACTCCTTATCTCGTATAATTTGTGATGGTGGACGCATCTGAAGTGACTCCTTATCAATTAAAGAGTGTACGACACTTTCCCCTCCTATAATTTGTGATGGTGGATGCTCTGAAGTGGTGACTCCTTATCAATTAAAGAGTGTACGACAGTTTCCCCTCCTATAATTTGTGATGGTGGATTGCTGTAAATCCAGTGTAGTTGAATTTAGCTGTGTCAATACTTTTCTTCTTTTTATCCCGCAGTTTTCCTCACATTGTTTTTGTGTTTTCTTTATGTTAAGGTCCTCACGATTTATTCTTAGCCTGTTTCCAGTTTGTTTGTGTACTAAGTTGCTGTAATTTGTTATTTTCTAGGAAATTGACCAAAACTGGCTTCCACCTCATTGTGAAATCAGTACCCGGCTTATGGCCTTTCATACACAATATCTAGGACTTGTTTCCAAATACAGCATGGAAAACCCTTTCTTTAGCTAAAATTTACTAAGACATAGTTCAAAATAAAGGAGGAAAAACTGTTGTGTACTCTTTAATTAGCTAGAATTCACTAACACATGTGTCTACGCTTCAAAATAAAGGAGGGAAAACTGTTGCGTACTCTTTAATTAGCTAGAATTCACTAACACATGTGTCTACGCTTCAAAATAAAGGAGGGAAAACTATTGCGTACTCTTTAATTAGCTAGAATTCACTAACACATGTGTCTACGCTTCAAAATAAAGGAGGGAAAACTGTTGCGTACTCTTTAATTAGCTAGAATTCACTAACACATGTGTCTACGCTTCAAAATAAAGGAGGGAAAACTGTTGCGTACTCTTTAATTAGCTAGAATTCACTAACACATGTGTCTACGCTTCAAAATAAAGGAGGGAAAACTGTTGTGTACTCTTTAACTAGCTAGAATTCGTTAACACAATGTTTCTACACTTCAAAATAAAGGAGGATGCATATTTTTTAATTAGCTGGAATTCATAATAATAATGTTATAATAATAACAAAGATAATAATGAAGTTAATAATAACAATAATAATTATAATAATAATGATAATAATAATTATAATAATAATAATAATAACAACAAATAATAATAATAACCACAATAACAACAACAATATAGTTATAGTAGTAATTATAGTTGTATTACTAATAGTGTAATTGTTGTGTTATCATTGTTATTATTATGGCAATGGCAACAAGAATGATTATAATTTAATGTAATAAAGTCGATTACAATGCATACAACAATGCTATGTTGACATTAATTCTTTAAGATAATCCTGTTGAGGTTGTGTACTGTCAACTATTTTAAATATGGTTATACAATTTCACCAAAGCTTATTAAATTGTAGTTATGGAATCATCACTGACAACAAAATAATTCCCATTTATTAGTGCTGTCTGAGCTATTTTTTTCTTACCTTTGCCATGTAACAGATATTTATCTTTCACTCATTGCCACCAATTAATAAGAAACTGGGTAGTACCAATATCGTTATCAATAAGTTGGACGTGGAGAGACTAGTTTACACGAAGTCCGGGCATGCGCGCTCGCTGTGCGCGAGTTTTTCGCGAATTTAGTCCGGTCCGTGGGTCGGGTCCGGTCGGGTCGGGTCGGGTCGGGTCGGGTCCGGTCCGGTCCGTGTTTTAGTCAGACTCCACGCGTTCACAGTTCTGTGTTTACAATGTGTCCCGCACGATTTAGTGGGCCGTTTGAAATGCCACCCTTTTAGCTCCACCATCAAAGTTCGCTGTTCAACAAGTGTAGGACCCTCTGTAGTAACCGTGGCCAATCGTTATTTCACTTGCAAGTCAATGAACTACCTAGTCTCAGCAGCTGGTGGTGGAAGACCTTGTTATCGTCACTATGCATTCAGCGCGAGCTATAAATCATTGGGCAAAGTTAATGGGAGAACTTTAATTCATTGGTTACATGGTTCAAGGTCCCAGTTGCTGCTGTCCCAGCCCCCAACTTGCACCCATCATCAGCTGTGCAGCATCCATACTGCAACACCATCCCACTCCCAGACAACCAGACCGCTTCAGTTTCCCTCCAGGGCAACAAGAGCCAAGCTAATGAGCTCTGAAGGGGCCAGGGACTTTGTGGATGCTCTCAATTCTCACCAGCAAGAGCACCTCCAGGCAGCACTGAACGAGTTGAGGGAAGACGGAAAGGGAATGGTGGCAGGAGGTGATAATGTAAATGAAGGGACTAGAGCAAAGGAAGACGGCATCAAAGTGGAAGTGAAGCCTCCAACGTGGGTTCAGCTCAGATTGTGTAAGTACATGAATATGTGGTGATGACTTGATGTTATAAGATTATACGTGTCTATTAAAATGAATGGTATTTTTGCGTGTAGTGTGCTACCAACAAGCATTGCCATTTCTGGGCTTTGGATTTTTGGATAACTTTGTCATGATTACAGTGGTAAGCCTGCACCTATTGTTGTTCTCTAGCTCAAGTCTACTAGGCCATGCAGATTTTAATACTGTAGAATTTTTTCATGCTAATGCTCACCAAAAAAAAAAAAGGTTAAGAGATCAGTTATTTAATTATGATAATACTTTGTTATTTTCTAAAGCACTTTTACGAATTAAAGCCACACAAAGTAGCTATTTAATGGTTCTGAATTGAGCAAGGAAATTGAAATATGTAACATTATATACATACTATTTACCTCTGCCATTTCACGTATCCACCATTGGTGTCAAATAAGTTTAAACGCATGGCTAGTACACTTCTTTATTATTTGTAGCAAGCTTTATTTTTCACACAAACACTTGCTCAAACAACTAGTCAGTAAGAGAGTGAAAGAGCACTAGACCTTGAGAGTTCCACAGGCACACAATTTAAATGCACTGCCAAGAAATACACTCCTTTGGTTAGAACTGTAATGTCATGTCTGCAGTTCAATTATGATCTACATTGGCCGAGCAATACTTGTGGTTATGTTTCTAAACAAGCATTGAAATTTATATTGTATATTTCGTACATACTCCTACCATCTGTGTCTGGGCATATGGAGCCACTTTCTGTATGGAATAGAAAAACAAAAAACAAGTTAATTGTATAACGTGTCCATTCTGCTTTTCCCTTCTTTTTTTTTTTTTCCCCTCTTATCGTATATGATATGCACCACTTTGTTTGCGTCATTAACCGTGTGAATGTAGGATGTCGCACCTCACTGCTGAGGAAATGGGAGGAAAGAGTAGTGGCACCAGACTTGGTCTTGTCATATCCTTCTAGTGTATAGTGTCCGTTGAGTGGATAACAGGAATAAAATGAATAGTTTTGGTGCGTGTATCAATTTATCCACTTTTTTTTACTTATCTTGGTCATTGGATACTTTTGATTGGACTATTTTGTCTTTTCATAATGCCACACCCACAATCATGATGTCACAAACCAACCTAATACAATGTCGGTTTAATATTATGTGTGAAGGTTGGAATAATATTTCACTACTTATTATATTCTCTATTATTATTTACCATTGCAAATAAAAGCTTTTGCAATTTTTGTTGACAATATTTTGACCCATTTAGGCACTATACAACCACACCCACATTTCGGAAGCACAAAATAACTAGTTACTATAATATGGTGTTAGTCGAATCTCATGCAAATTTTCTAGTTAGTCCCTGACATGTATCTGTTTGAATAGCACCACCCTCACTAGTGCTTCCAAGTAAATCAGGACCACCATACTAATATACTATGTATAAAATCCTCTGTTACAAATCAGGTACAGTACTACTAAATCTGACCACCTGTAATCCTTGTGTAGTGAAACTTTGTGTGTGTGTGTGTGTTGTTAGCAAGTTGTACTGTTTTTGGTTTTAGTTGAAACTGACACTGAGTCACCTTCCATAGGATAATAGATCATCATAAGTCAAAATGAACTATTACTACTTTAGCTAACTTGTGGTAAATATGTGTAGTTGTTAAGATGAAACTGTCTTGGTTAGTTACACATCATGTAGAATAACATGTGTATGTGAGTGAGATTTGCTTTCAAAGTAGACCGGTAGTATAAGCACGACATTATGTAAATGTAAAGGTGAGGATGAAATGGTGCTAAGCTGGGAGAGTTGATCTCGGTTGTAACGAATCTTTGTGTTGGTGTTTATTTTGTTGTCATGAGCTGTGACTGAAGTGATTATTGATGTTGTTAACATTAAGTGGTATCATATCATTTGTTGTTTTATTTCTGTCCAGGGAGAGTATATAGACTTGAATATTGGAGCTGCACTGACCATATCCACCATGGCAGCTGCTGGACTGGGTAACCTCATCTCTGACTTAGCTGGACTCGGCCTTGCTGATCGGGTAAGGTGTGGCTTGGTTAGTTGTGTATCAGAAGTGCACACTAACAGGGTGTACATATATTAAAAGCAGATTAAAAAGGCACAATAAGTTCAGCGGAACTTCAGCGGAACTGTTGTTTCAAGGTTTAATCATGTCTGGTTGGTTGCCTTCAGTGATGTACATGCACACACGTGCTACTATAGTCATCATCATAGGGCATTATTAATTTTAGTCAAATGTTTTGATGCGTACTATGTGAATATAAACAAGCCATAATTTATTTTCATTCTAATTCCTACGTTGATAGTTGATGGTAAACATCAAACAGAATCACTGACTATTCTGTAGGACTGGCTCCCTAACTTTTATTCTCTTTGTTTTGTTGGTTGTTTTGTAAATGTTATTGTTGTTAGGTGGAGGCCCTGTGCCGAATGATTGGCATTCCTAATCCGCAACTCTCGTCAGCTCAGCTACACTATAGATCATCTCGCTGGATGGGGCTCCTGGTAAGGATGGTCACACTGTTGTTGTTGTTGTTGTTGTTGTTTGCAAGTTTGTAGTACCTCAATATGTTACCAAAAACACTTGGATGATTGAAAAACATTTTTAAAAGCTAAACTTGACAAAGGTTTGTTTCACACGTGTGTATATTAAACCACCTCCCTGAACAATACCCCCTCTCCCCCTCCAGTAAACTCCATAGTCACTTTAGTCTTATTGTTCCACTAAATAGTCTCTTTTGTTTGTTTTTTGTTGTTATTGTTGTACTATGTTCTGGACTGTCTGTACTAACTAATATAGCTTTTTTTATTATTAATTTTTTTTTATTTGTGCACTGCACATTCAGGGTCGTTGCCTTGGTATCACGGTGGGGTGTCTGCTAGGAATGGTTCCATTGCTGTGGTTTGATCACCAGCACAAGCATGAGGAGGAAAAAGTTTCACCCCAGCCAGGGAAATAACTAATCAGGTTTATTTTTATGTTTAGTATCTCACTAGTGCTATTGCATCACTACAATACCTCCTTTATTTTTATATTATTATATTCTCTTTTTATAGTTATTATTATTATTATTAATACAGTCACAGCAAATCATTTTTTATTCAGAAATGCAGTAATGAATGCAACTGAAGAAACAAATTAGAACAATAATTATCAGTGGTCTTGATGAATAAAAATAAAATTGAAATAATGTACAAGTTGTCTATTTCCTAAAATAGTGAGGAGTTGAGAGGTGTGGCATATAGATCCACATATCGTCTACCTCACGTCTGGAGTTTTCAAATTCTGTTCCAGTCTAATCTTGTTGAAGACGGCATCAAAGGCTTGAGCTAGGGTCAGACAGATGTCTTTGGCTTGAGGCTGCAGTGAAAGATGAGAGAATGAAACCAGTTTAATTAATACCACTACTTGTAGTGTCTTGGCAAACTTTTATACTCTAGTTGCAGTTGTTGTTTTTGCTGTTATTGGTTTTTTGTTTTTTGGTACCAAAACAAACATTTTTTTTTATTATACAGATTAAGATATCTTGTCACCTTTATGTTGTTTTGTAGTAATGGTTTAGTTAACTAGAACTAATAAATCTTAGTACTGTAAGTGCTTTCTTACTTTTAGTAACTTACTAAAACTGAAGTTGGACTGACTCTCTTTATAGTTCTTACTAACTAAAACTTCCAAGCCATTTTAGTTTGTTAACTATAACAAAATTGAAATATCCAGCAATTTTAGCTAATTATTAACCTTGTAAGGGTGATAGGCAAATGCACTGCACATATCCCACACTAGTTGTTTTTTTTGTTGTTGTACTTAATTCAGACACTGACACACATACCATTAATTAAATTTTGACCTTAATAAATTAATATGTAACTCTCGTGAGGAAGTGTGTATTTGTAAACATGTTGTGGGAGGGGAAGTGAACCGGAGAGGCACTCACCTCGTCCTTACATTCGTAGATAACCAGGTCGTTCTCAACATCTTGGTGCGGCTGCCCTATGCGCAGGACAACCATGTGTTTGCTGTAGGTGTCCTCGTAGTAAGTGATGTTAGCTATGGTGTGAAGGGGAAAGCGAGAGAACACTCGTTGCTTCTTCTCGTCTGTGACCTTTATGCCGTACTTTGAGAGAGATAGTAAACAGGCACCTCTAGGATTTGTCACCCAGGGGACACGCCCTTGACGCTACAGGGGAAGAGGCATATTTATTGTTGTTGTTGGTGTTATTACTACGCCAACCAACCAATTAACCAACCATCTGGGTTATTTTTCTCACCTGTGCTCTATCAATGTCTTCTAGTGTGCCAATCTGGCTCTCTGATGAGCCCACATTGCTCTGAGGAGCTACATACGAAACTTTACCCAAGTATCGAACAGCAAATGATGACGTCTGTGCATAGCTGAACAAATCTGGTGTTCCTACACCAGAATAACAACAACAACAACAACAACAAAAATAAATAAATAAACAATAAAAAATTAAATGCTTAGATCATTACAATTACTTACCTGGAATCTCTTGTTCAACACTCGTCTTGCTTTTGGTCAAAGCAGCCTTCTTAGAAAGCTCATCATAGTCCAGCTCCTGCTCATCTTCCCATCCTCTTGGAGCATTGGCTTCCTCCATGGCCCAGAACCTAGCCATGCTTTCCTCTTCATCTTGTGTGGGAAGAGACTGGATGACTGCCGATGCATCTGGTCTGTCCTCTCCTGGTCTGGACTCAGTTGCTATGGGGAGATGTGGACCTTTGTCGTAGCTTACGGCATTGATGTCAAGCTAGTGAAGAAAAATATATATTTGATGATCTAATGTTGGACACACCCATTTTGTCCATACCCATGATGTGACCTAAGTGAAATTTTAAATGGCCTTAAAGCTATGTCTATAAGCAAATAATTAGTTACATAATATTTGATATCTTATATCCCAACACAATGGATCAGTCATTTATCTCAGGGAAGTGTACAAAAACACCTAGGAAGTGTACAAAAACACCTAGGAAGTGTACAAAAACACCTAGTTCTTGCTCTCCTTCTTCCCCCCTCTTTCTTTTTTTCCACATTCTCTACAATTTATTTTTACATTCACTATGCAACTAAAGATAAGCAGCCCCACCCTCTAGCTCCATGATGTCCTATTTAATTGTACGCCTTACCTGATCGGGTAACCATACTTGTGGAAGAGGATCAGAAGACTTTGGCTGCACCGCCTGGTCCGACTTATCTTTAACTTTCCTCGGCATAGTTCTCACCCGCTGAATTACCACTAGAAAGGATGAACCGCTTTAGCAGATAAAGACACCCACAGTTTCAGCCACGCCCATGTTTACTGGCTTATTTCTGTATTCATGCGCACCAGCATCAGCCAAGCCCACTTTTTTTCCCCTACGACACAGCTCACCCACCTTTGCGCGAATATGTCAAAGGTAAGCTCGATACGAAAGTAGCTATCTTTAATTATATTTCTGTTTAGAAACAGGATAAAGAAGAAGTCAAGAGGAGATCTAAGTCTACGCAGGAGCAAGGAGCTCCTCGCCAGGGTGCCAGAATGTCTGTCCTCTATTCTAATCCAGATTATCTGCTGGAGGGATATGCAGAGAAAAAATGCATGGTAAGCCTGTGTTTATGTTAGATGTTTGTCATTTTATCATTGCATCTGCATTCAGTACATAGGTAAGATTGATGACATGCCCACTAATGGAGATACTTCAGACAGGGTCTACCTTCTCAATCAATTGGACACCAAGAGGGTAAGACAAATAGTTCATTAGCTGTAATCCGAATTAGGAATTCATTAGGATTTTTGTTGTTGTTGCCATTTTATAGAATTCAGGTGTTTTCCCGTGGGTTTTGACTCCAGCAAATGTCGTCAACCTCACCATCTCTGCATACAATATGAAGATCATAGCAGATGACAGGAATGGAGTAAGGCACAATTAATTGAATAGCTGGCTTGCAGATAAAATACTTTGGCACAGCCTACCCTTCAATTCCTGTCTGTCATCCTGAAACTCTTTTATGTCTAACCAAACAACTTGGTGCGCACCCAATAGAAAAAAAAAATCGCCCCCCCCCCCCCCCCCCCAAAAAATCACTTTGCCAAATCACTGTCACAAACTAGGATGCAAAATCAGAGGTTAATCCTTCGGCTCCTATTCTATTCACCAACTACATATCTTGCCTGCAAAGTCCATCATTTATCCCATTAAATTGAAACCCAACGAATAGTCCTAATGCTATGTAAGGGTATTGGATAAGCAACACTATTATAATAGGATATATCGAAATCTTTTGTGCAGACTGTACTCCACAGAATACCAATCCACGAGGTGGCCTCTGCCAGTTACGTGAATGATGACCATACCCACCTGGTGTTTGTGATGGCAGGAGATGCATCACAATCATACTGCCCATGTCATGTCTTCAACTGTGCGAAGCGAGTAAGTAACCCTAACCAATACAGTTAGGTATGGTTAGATATTTCAAAGAGCATTTAAGTATTTGAAAACACAAGTAGAAGAGTGAAATATCCCCCCCCCCCCCCCCCCCCCCAAATATTCTATGAGTAAAACATTGTTCATTGGATATAAACATAAAGCAGTGGTGGTTCTAAGGTAACTTCACCACACACCTAAAAATACAGTTGTCCAGAACTATGTATGGAAGCGTTCAATATGGGAAAATGTTGAATGCTCACTTGGTGCAGAAATACTCAAGATACATACTAAACTGTATTGTCACAGAATTGACTTTAATGCATCCAATCACAGGCAGATGCCGAGGAGGTCTGCACCATACTGCAGCAAGCCTTCCAGCTGGTCTACACGGAGGCAACAATGGAGCACTTCAACGACTCCATTACCGCTGGAGAAAAAGGTTTCAGAAACTCTAGAAGTTCCATGGTCTTCATACCTAAAGCAAAGTCTCTATCAGACGCAGAGCCCGTCAGGAAAGGAAGTAGCACCACACATCGTGCAGCTCCCAAGCTAGTTTCACAGTCCTTGATAGAAGAAGAGGAGACTCAAGAAGATAGCCATGGTAAGTGCAGATAGTAAATACACAGTAGTTGCTTAATATAAAATTATCTCAACAGGTGAGACTTCAGCGGTGGAAATAGTACAAAATTACATGGAAAGAGTAAGTAGTTGAGGATGGATGTTGTGAGAGTCGAGTTCCAACACACACACTAGAAAATTGACAATAAAAATAAATTAAAAACGACAACAAAGCACCATCAGGTGCAAGGTTCGTTGGTATTAAGTTCACCCATCTTGCCATTGCCTTCTAATATTGCTGACATTTACCACGACTCACAAACGAAGCCATTGTGAAGCATTACAGCAGCTCTTGATCCTTCCAATTCACATGACACCTCTGCATACATTGAGAGTCAATGGGATGTGAATTATTCCTCATACCTGCAAAAGTAACCAGAGTAAAACATCACAACACATTAAAAATACTTCCAACTGCTTCAATCACCACCAACTTTAGTTAAACAAGACTAACATGTACTTCACCAAGTCCAATCCCTTTATAATTTCAAATATAAATGTTTTCCCCTTCAGAACTGGTAATCTATTTTTGCATCATTCCATTTTTATTCTGTACTTGTGAAGCTGTTTCATCAAACTTGCTAAATCCTACTTTGGGTTTTTACCTTCAATTACCATAGCATTGACTTGAATCCAATTTGATTTCATCAGGCAGACCGTTTTTTTCCCCCCACCCAAATGCCTGCCAATTGACTTCTTGCTGCAGAGATCAAGGCAATTTTTTTCTTCGGATTAACGCACTGCCTCCAAAGTGTCAGCAAATTATATAATCTGTTTTATTGAAGATCAAGCATAAAGGGCGATGTCTAATGTATTTTTTTAATTTTTTTATTAAATGTTGGTTGATTTTCTTTAAATATTAAATCTAATTTTCCAATTCATTTGTCACAGCTCCATGATCTGCTCGACTTCAAAGAACTCAGAGAGTTCGCTAATCTCCTTAAGCATTATCGCGAAGATCTCAAAGTTGAGGATTTCCTTGAGAAACTTAAATTGCTGTATGGGCCACAAAGGCACTTCCTGATTCCAGGTAATGCCCACCTCCACCAGACATCTTAATGTACTCTCTCATTTCAAAATTTTAATAACTCGTTTTAGACATGAGATCATTTATACCAGAAGAAGACACAGAAAAATTCGAGACATTCCTTTTCAACAACAAACTAGGCCCCTCCCCCCAAAATAGTTCATCAGCTCAAGCCCCGTCCACCGATGTACAGTCCAAGTGTTTCAGCGAAGAAAGAGAACCGCCAACTGATATTGACAGCTTTTTACCACACACTGATGCAAACATTTCTACCACAAATTTTTAAAGAATTTTTTTGTTACATATTATTTTTTTCATTTACATGCATAAACAGACCATAATACAAATGTCTAATTTTTTGTTCTTGAAGAGATTTTATAAATGTGCAAGTGGGTGTGAAACAAATATTCGTATTTCAATGCTTTGTGTGCAGGTGAACTGTGTATTATTTGAAGTTTACGAAGGAATTTGATCAAATGGGTATCTTTTATCAGCTGGTCCAATAGAGTACTCCTGAAACACCACAGTACAAATCAATAATTAGATCAGTTTTTCAATATTTTTTTAAAAAAAATATTATAAATTAAGATTGTCAATAATTATAGTTTTCATTTAAAACAATGTAAGAAACCCTCTGTACTCACACTAAGAGGGTGGAGTTTACAGAATTTTATGAGAAAGACAATACAACAGGCGCTGACAGATACTGTTCAGAGACCAGACACTCAACCTTACTTCTTAACCCTTTCACTGCCATTTCCACAACCAGTTGTGCAACATGGAAAAAAAAATTGGAATTTTTTTTTTTTGTATTTCTTCCTGTGAAGACTTCCCAGCAAGAATAGAAAACATTTAAAGACTTGTTGTTATTAACAATAGTAGCGGAAGTTCACTTCAGAGTGAATTCTGAGCATCAGAACTCCTTTTCAAGCAGATGCTAAGAAGAAAAATAAAAATAAAAAAACCAGTGCTCTCATTTCAGGTTATATAATTGATTTGTTTTAAAATAGAATAGTGAATTGACAGCAATCCAATAACTTCAACATAACCAAGTTTGGAATTTGCCATTTGCCACAAAAGATCTATCCATCCCAACATAATACAGGATTTGGTCTCCCCATCATATTCAAGAAGCAGTCAACAACTGTCCTTTTTTTTTTCCCTCCTTCATTTTTTTTTCATGGTCAACCATTTCAGGGTGATAGTAGATAGGTTTTGCCCTCCAGTGTTTTTCAGAAGCTCAACTCAAAAAGAACACCCATCAAATTGACTCGGGCATATACACCCACTTAAAATCAACCCAAACAAATACACCCACTAACAATACATTCTTTTTGTTGTTTTTTATACTTACCCACACCAAATTTACTGCAAGCGCCATAATCAGTAGTAGCTACTGGACTGCTGGTAAGGATGGTGTCTGAAGTCACTTCTGGAGTGAGGCTTCCAATCTGAAGATCCTGCATCTGCCTCCCCTGAAAAACAAACAACTAATTAATGCCAGAAATGCCGAGTTACACAAAAGCGCAATTTAGTAAATGATACATGTTGTTAAATAAGTCCACAACCATGAACCTTAAATTCACAGACTAGCAGCATGCCACCTTTTACCCATTGATTACAAGCAACATGAAGTAAGGATGGCTACTGATTATAAAATGTATGCATGCATGGAGACACCAAGAGAACAGTGAAAATCTCTGATGAACTATGTACATCTTCTGATGTAAGGCCAAATTAAGACGCACAACTGGGACGATGTGCTCCTTTTGGAAACAATACATCTCCAGACAAGAGCACTATCTAGTGGCGACAGGCTAGATACATCCCATTGTTGCCCATGGCCTCAACGCTATATGCATGCACACGCTATACCTGAGCCATGATTATAGTCTCTGGAATAACCTCTAGACGAGGATTCAGAGTAGCCGCTATAGTATGAATCTCCGTCAACGCCACTGGCAGCATGATCGGATCGCCTGTAACCAGCATCGTCCCCCCTGTCCCTTTCACCGCCATAGCCTCGATCGTAGTCTGAACCATATCCCACATTAGTTTCCCTATAAAACCAAATGTAACAACAATAATTATTACACCCTAGTCTTGTAAACGGCTCTTGAAATACATACGGCTTGTAGTCGGCCATTCTGTCATACGAGGCAGAAGAGGCACGTGATCTAATGGGTCCTCCCCCAGATCCATCTCCTCTGCTTCCTCCATAACCGGAATCAGTACGACCACTGTAGCCACCTTCTTCATAAGCACCAGCTCCACCGCCTCTGGGCCTGCAACAAGCAAGCCACCATACATAACCATTTACAAATACAATAGCAACAACTAAATTAAAGGAGAGAGGGAAAAAAAACAAAAACAAACTAAACCACTTCTAAACAATCCAGTGTGTGCTCAGGGACTTGAATAGCTAAGTCACCATGGATACCAACGGTCTACTCATGCAGAGTTTGTCATCACTGCACAACTGGATCATTACACTAAAAATCCCTTCATTGAAATGTCTTACCTTCCTCGACCTCCTCTTTCACCAGCTGCTCTACTTCCTGGTGCCCCAGGCCTGGACACACCACCGCCTCTGGAACCAGAACCACGCCCTCTTGCTGACTCGCCACCACCACGCCCCCTTCCTCGTACAGGCGCACCCCTCGCAGGTGGCCCTCTTGCCCCGCCCCTGCTTCCTCTAGAACCACCGCGTCCACCCCTGGGAGTGCCCCCTCCACTGTAACCATCATCCATTGGAGAAGGCAGCAAACCTTCTCGATAACCTCCGCCTGAAAGGTTACCGCCAATGATGGGGTCGATGAATTTGGCGACAACTAAATCCTGTGCTCCTGGTTCCTAACAGCAACAACACGAAATGTAACAACCACCATTCCTCAAGTTTTCTAAGGGACGGAAGACCTGAAATGGCCACTACTACACGTTCACTTGTTCTCACCAATGGAATGAGCATCTTGCGAACTTCAGTAACAGCTGCAGCTAATTTGATAGTGGAATAAGGAGGACTCGCTTCTATGAGCACGTGCAGAGACTCTTTCAGGTGCTCAAAGCCGGGTTCATCGCTATTGGCTAACTCTTCTTCTTTCTTTTTGTCTCTCATGCTACCCCTGCCTAAAATGCTGATCTTCGTTTGAGTTTCTGCCTGGATCCTCTTTAAAGTGACACCCTTGGGACCAAGAAGTCTACCAACCAGGTTGTGCTAGGATTCACATTTAGACAATGAAACTTATCACAGGTCACTATAGTGTGAAATAAACACCACAAATACCTGCTTCTGGTCTTTGAGATTCACGAAGACTTTGTCCATTAATTTAGAATTGGAGTCTAATGTATTGAAGTCTTTACATCCATGCTGAAGTCTTGAAATTTCTGAAACGAAAATGAATCAAAAGAACAATTAGGAAGGTTACCATGTGCGGTGTGCATCAATAAGAACTTTAACTCGCCTGCATCTAAAAGCCTATGGGCATGTACGAAGTTCAAACCGAGATTATCCTTTTCAACTCTCACTTCATCTAAAACTGCTGCAGTGTTTTGATCCTGAGATGCGTCCATATTCATGCTGTTGTTGGCGTTGTTCTGACTTTCTTGCCCGAGGTTATCGATGCTCCAATCCACATTCTTATCGGAAGTGTACAGACCTGGTATTGGTCCTGTATGCGCCATCACTTAATAAACAACCCCTACGCGGCAAGCTCAGCACCAGAACAAACTCCCTCTGCTCCTGATGTTGCGACAAGATCAGCGTGGAGAGCTGAAACAAGAAGCTGCGCATGTGTAATATAGCACACCACACAATAAATGTGTGATACATATCACATGCAAAGCGCAAAGTTTGGCTGCTCTCTCTCTCTTTACTCGCGCAAGGGCGCCGGCGGCGGCGCGCACACCGTTAATTAAATTTGACCTTACCGCGCGCGCTGAGAGCACACTAAATTATTTTAAATAATAAAGGAAAAGGTCGTTTAGTGTCTAACCGCACCCTTCTTCAACTCACAAAAACCTGAACACTCGCTCTGATAAGCTGTACTACACTATATTGGGCTGCCTCGGATTATCATGCCTATTCGGAAGATCTGCTGCATCGGGGCTGGGTATGTGGGCGGACCGACTTGCTCAGTAATCGCGTTCAAATGCCCTGAGATCCAGGTGACAGTAGTCGATATCAGCCAGTCGAGAATCAATGCCTGGAACTCAGATGAGTTGCCAATTTACGAGCCTGGCTTGATCGAAATAGTGAGCAAAGTTCGGAACAAAAACTTATTTTTCACTACTGAAGCTGACTCCGCTATTGAATCGGCCGACTTGATTTTTATATCCGTCAACACCCCAACGAAAACCTTTGGAGTAGGCAAAGGTAGAGCACCTGACCTTAAGTACGTGGAATCTGCTGCTAGAAAGATCGCAGAAGTAGCTTCTGCACCAAAAATTGTGGTTGAAAAGAGCACTGTTCCAGTCAAGGCTGCAGAAAGCATCACTAAAATTTTGAAGCACCTAGCACCACATATTCCATTCCAAGTTCTCTCAAATCCAGAGTTTCTGGCTGAGGGCACTGCTATTTCTGACCTGCTTACTCCAGACAGAGTTCTTATCGGGGGAGAAGAATCAGAAGCTGGATGCAAAGCCATTGAAGAGCTTGCTAAAGTTTACGAACATTGGGTACCCAGAGAAAAACTCATCACCATGAACACTTGGTCAAGTGAACTCTCTAAGTTGGCTGCCAATGCTTTCCTGGCTCAGCGAATCTCTAGCATAAACGCAGTCAGTGCAGTTTGTGAGGTCACCGGAGCTAATGTGGAGGAAGTAGCTCATGCTATTGGGCGTGACAGCCGCATCGGAAGCAAGTTCTTGAAGGCCAGTGTTGGATTTGGAGGATCCTGCTTCCAGAAAGATGTCCTTAATCTTGTATATATCTCTGAGGCTCTTAATCTTCCTGAAGTAGCAGAATATTGGCATCAAGTCATTCTGATGAACGACTACCAGCGTCGGCGATTTGTGGACAAAATTGTTGAGCGTCTCTTTCAGACGGTCACAGGCAAGCGCATTGCTATAATGGGCTTTTCCTACAAGAAAAACACAGGTGACACCAGGGAAAGTTCCAGCATTTACATCTGCAAGCACTTGCTAGATGAAGAGGCTAAGGTAGTGATTTATGACCCCAAGGTTGATCCGGAACAAATAAAGATGGATCTGACAGAACCTTCAATAATGAATGACAAGGAGAGATACGATCGTCTGGTGACTATTGCATCCGATCCATACTCAGCAGTTGAAAATGCCCATGCCATGGTGGTGTGCACTGAGTGGGATGAATTTGTGACGTTAGATTATCAGAAAATTTTTGAAGTTATGCAAAAACCTGCATTTATTTTTGATGGTAGACTGATTTTGAATCATACCAAGTTGCTTGAAATCGGCTTCCAGGTAGAAGTCATTGGGAAAGTTCCCAAGTTGACCTGATTATTTTATTTTTTTAAAGAAAGTCACTTCGTTTTATGGTCACTTTAATAAAGTCACTTAGTTTTATGTTGTACCGGTAATAACAATGAACCAATGAATTGTGTACGTAACTTTTGTCTTTTTTTTATTTTATTTTTATTTTTTTATTATTATTATTTTTTTTAAAAGATTGGTTTGTGTTTGGTACGAATCGTCGCTAATAACTGAGTTGACTATCCAATCCTTGCCTGCATATATAGGCTGTAACTGTGTGAAGCGATGGCTAGCAAATTGAGTCAGGTAAACTGCGAGATCATTACTAGTATCATTGAATGAATGATTTTATGGTTAAAATAAGAGTATAGCAACGCACACCAGGGTCTGGTACCTGATCGATGCACAGCACCAGGTAAATGGTCGACTGGCAGTAATGCTAACAGCTTTACTTCAAGGCAAGACCAAGCCAATATACCACCCAGCAGGTAACTGTATGTCATATTACTGGTTCCTTCCTAGCTAGTCTTTCAATAGGTTTCAGTTTCAAAGTTATTGTTGGCTATTTAGATAACTTGAACTGATAAAATGATATTCAACTTTCTGTAGACTACTAGTGATGTGCTTGAGCACAAATGGCGAGCGAGCCTAAGACTACACTATTGTTAGACGATTGATTTTAACTTATAACATTCAAGCTAATAAAAAAGTAGAGTTAAAATACGTATTACGTTAAAGGCATTCAATGCCATAGTAACGACTCCCAGCAACTGTTTGAATTGGGGAAAAAAAGCGACAAAATCAAGTCACGCTATTTAAACTTTTTCTTTGTGATATTCTTAGTAGTAGTTGTAACGCACAATATTTTCACACAACTGAACATACCTACACGAGACTTACATTTGTGGATAGTCTAGTAGACAATGAATTTTCGAGTATATATTGTTGTGTAGGGCTTATAACAGTGTATTAACATACCACTGCCACTAACTCAATAGAAATGAAACTCCGGTAAGTTTTTTAGTTTTAACTGCACCCTCAAAAGAATTCAGAGTGGTAAACAATTTAATTTCTAGGGTGATATGGGTAATGATCAATAACCAGAGGATTCAGTTTAGTGAAGTTTGGGATGTGGTCGAACACCAAGCTAACACTAAAATACGAGAGGGTCAAAGTACAAAATGACATACATACGTCCAAACATATTATATATAAACAAACAAACATCCCCGATTTTCAATTGTGTTACGCCTGTAAGTGTCTCGCTCGCTCGCCAATAACTTCTAGATGTACATGAGCCAAAAAAATGAAACCACGCTGGGAGAGGGGAAAATAGGCAAGAGTATTTATACACCGTGGTGTCTGGAAAAAAACTTGTCATTTTTGATCTGAATATTCTTCAATGCAAGACACATTTTAGTGGTGCTCGAAGGTGCAGGGGGAGGGGTACCCATAATATCTAGCGAAAATTTCCTTTTCCACTAAAAGACAATACATGTACATATGTCGTAAGCACTTGGTTTGATGGTGATGGAAAGCGCTTGTTAGTTTGCATGATTCAGAATAATGAGGCTCCCTCCTACTTAGAGAAGACGGCAACACTTTGATCTAGGAATAGGCACTATCGAAAAGAGTTGGCATTGTTTAATGATTTATACCATAGTTATCGTACTCCTATTTGTTGAAGGACCAAAAACTTTATGATGACAAAATTCCCCAGTTAGTGACTCAAAGAATTGGTCCACACCTGATAGTATTTATGCACACTGACTGCACCTGCTATGTTCTAATGTACTGTATGGTTCACTTGGTGTTTATGTGTCTTTACTGTATTGGAACTTGTATTGCCATTAGTTTAGAGTTAAGAACTTGTCACTATTAGCCCACATGTGCACACTTTGGAATAACTCTTTGTAATCCGCTGCATGATGGTTTTTGTGAAAATCTGACATTTGAATTAGTACCTATTGAATATGCACAGTTGATATGGGGGACCATGTGGTAGTCATCAATACCAGGGAAATCAAACTCACTGGAGACAAATGGAACAAGAAACTGTACAGACATCACACTGGGTAAGACGAGTGTACACTGTAGCTAGGGACGTGTGTGTACGTAAGTGTGCATTTAGTTACTGATGGGCAGAGCAATAATATAAGCATTGCCAGTGCCTCTTTTTTCTTCTTCTAGAAGTATTGCAATGATCAAACTGTTGTGGAATGAGTGTGTGGCATTTGAGATTTACATAACATTCTTTCTTACCCACCCTCTTCTTATTATCTACCTACCCTGCTAATTAGCCTTATACACAGATCAAGATCGATACTGTTGAGTTGTAATAGATTTCAGTTAGTGTCATTTGCATGTATTAGTTATCCAGGTGGGTTCCGGGAAATTCTGGCAAAGGACGTCCACAAGAAAGATCCATGTCGGGTAAATTAGGGTTGAAGAATTAATAATCATTATGCTTTTAAGAATTTACTTAGTTCACACACTTTTCACGTGCTGTTCTATCACAACATTGTGGCATCACTATTGTACAACATGAATAAAATTTCCTCTCTATAGTTGTCCCACATGACTACTCGTGACTACCTTTATACTGTACGATATTGGGTGAACACTTGTTTCAGAAGCCATGGTGTGAATTTTATGACAATGAAACATAAATTGTATCCATATCCATGAAAATATTTCAAATTTGCACTCTTTTAATCACCATGCTTGCGACTCTGTAAATGGCACTAAGTTAGTTTTGTGGCCATGTGAACATTCTTGTTTTATAAAGCCAAATTCTGAAACATAACAATGATTGGTTTAAGTTTCTGATTGTCAAATGATTTCGGTTGTGCAGATTTTGTGGAAGGCTGTGTATGGCATGCTGCCCAAGAATCACCTGAGAAAGGCCAGGATGTCCAGACTTCATTTGTTCCCTGATTCAGTAAGTTCAATCTCCAGCAATATAATTCATTACATACTTAATTGGTCCCTCCAATTTGCTGTAGGACCATATTTACGAAAATAACATCTTTAAAGTTTTGGATGGCCCTTGCCATGTGTACAAAAGACTAGAGGATTACACGCCCGAGGAAATCTCCAGCTATCCCAAACTGGTGGATGTGCCTCACCTCTGACCTCTCTGTCACCATAGTTTCACCTACAGACTATTCTCTATTCATATGAAGTCAATAAACCACATTAAGTAAATTTGGAGTGAAATCTTTGATATGAGACAGGTTTGAAGTTTAAAAGGTGTAGGAAATGTTAATTGACCTCTTTCACTCTCGCCAGTTCATCTTCTAATTTTTCTAAACATAATTCCTTCTTCAGTTCTTCGAGGGTTAGTTTTGAGGTTAGGTTTTCCTTCTTGAAAAGAGAACTTTAAAATGAGAGAGGGTTAATAAATATATAACACAATGGGATAATAATTACTTACTTAGTGACTTTCCAGACATGGTCTGGGATGCCTCCGACCAGATTGGATGGTAGACTCCGGAGTTCTGTTAGTTCTGCCATTATAGACTCCAACATCTTCTTTCTCATTTCTGTCCTTTCTTGAATACACATTATCTCATCGTCGTAGTTGCTTTCAACTTCTGAACTCTCTCCTTCCTAGAAGTTAATAAGGAAAATATTAAAAAAAATTATTATTTTAAGAATAAATTTATGAATAGAGTATTTTACAAATGCAATGACCAATTATGCTTTTCGCTCTCATGAATTATATTTATAACTGGTCTAAAATAAACCTCTTGTATTGCAATACTCTAACAACTTGTGTCAGAGTCCATTATACAGTATGTACAGACAGACAACTAGGAGTGGAAGGCACATTACAATAGCTGCAATGTGCCTTCCACTCACATATCCATTATACTAATGCATGCATGTGGTTGAATAAACACTCTGGTCTATAGACTCACTTATCTACACTATCCTAATGCAATAGTTGTATGGCTCTAATGTAATAAATAAAAACAAAAAGAAAACAAACATCCGATTCTAGAATCAATTATAATTTACTAAGAATAAAATAATAATTGCCTGGATGATGATAATTTCAGGACACACCTACATTTACTCTACTAGTTTATGAAGCAACACTTTCATGATTGCAGCACTTATACTTACTAGACATTGCCATCCAGAACGAAATTGGTCTATCAGTTCAGTCATGTTGTGCTCGAAACTATCTCTATGAAACAAAGAAAAGAAGTTGTCCTAAACAAACACAGCCAGACAGACATTCTTACTGTTCCTGTCGTCTTTTGTCTTTAATTTCTTTGAGTTGCTGATTGATATGCTTGATACGTGTCCGAATACTTGTATTAAATTCTTCCAGCCTAAATAACAGGAATATTGGGTAACTAGGGGTAGAAATATGGGGTTAGAATGTAGGTAACCGTGAAATAGAGTTAGAATGTAGGTAACCTAGGTAACCATGAAATAGGAGTAGAATGTAGGTAACCTTAGAATGTAGGTAACCGTGAAATAGAGTTAGAATGTAGGTAACCATGAAATAGGAGTAGAATATAGGTAACCATGAAATAGGAGTAGAATGTAGGTAACCATGAAATAGAGTTCGAATGTAGGTAACCATAAAATAGGAGTAGAATGTAGGTAACCGTAGGTCCATAAAATAGGAGTAGAATGTAGGTAACCATGAAATAGAGTTAGAATGTAGGTAACCCATAACAGGTAACCCATAAAATAGGTAGGTAGAATGTAGGTGTAACCATGAAAATAGGGTTAGAATGTAGGTAACCGTGAAATAGGTAACCATGAAATTAGAATGTAGGTAACCATGATAATAGGAGTAGAATATAGGTAACCATGATAATAGAATGTAGGTAGAATGTAGGTAACCATGAAAATAGGGTTAGAATGTAGGTAACCGTGAAATAGAGTTAGAATGTAGGTAACCATGAAATAGGAGTAGAATATAGGTAACCATGAAATAGGAGTAGAATGTAGGTAACCATGAAATAGAGTTCGAATGTAGGTAACCATAAAATAGGAGTAGAATGTAGGTAACCATGAAATAGGGGTAGAATGTAGGTAACCATGAAATAGAGTTAGAATGTAGGTAACCATGAAATAGAGTTAGAATGTAGGTAACCATGAAATAGAGTTAGAATGTAGGTAACCATGAAATAGGAGTAGAATGTAGGTAACCATGAAATAGGAGTAGAATGTAGGTAACCATGAAATAGAGTTAGAATGTAGGTAACCATGAAATAGGAGTAGAATGTAGGTAACCATGAAATAGGAGTAGAATGTAGGTAACCATGAAATAGGAGTAGAATGTAGGTAACCATGAAATGGGGTTAGAATGTAGGTAACCATGAAATAGGAGTAGAATATAGGTAACCATGAAATAGAGTTAGAATGTAGGTAACCATGAAATAGAGTTAGAATATAGGTAACCATGAAATAGGAGTAGAATATAGGTAACCATGAAATAGGAGTAGAATGTAGGTAACCATGAAATAGGAGTAGAATGTAGGTAACCATGAAATGGGGGGAGGGGGAAGGAGTGAATACCTATCAATTTGTCTCTGAGTTTGCTCTTGTCCTTGCTCTTCCAACTTGAACTCAGCCTTCATTTTTGTGTTTCTGTCTGAAGCTTGTGATAATAAATAAATAAGGCTTTCAGTTGTCTGTTCTAGTTTCTTTCTTTTAGCACATTCTTTAGCCAATACTTGTTCATTCTTGCTCTTTTCTGATTTAAGAAATGATATTGGCAGTTTGTATTTTGTATTATTCATACATATACCTTTTTGAAGGTCATCTATAGTCTTTACTAAGACATCAACCCTAAAGTTTGCCATGTTTAGAAGGACTGGGTTGTTGTGGTGTGGCCGCGGTCCTTTTATACGCAGCCGCCGTCCCTTACACACATTATCGACGCCTGCGCGCCTAATTGTGTTTTAAATAAAGCCCACCTCCCCCCGCGTGTGTGTCTCTTTCCGCGAAAGTGTACTGTAAAAATTTGGTGGGCTCACCGCTGTTCAGACAATTCACTGATTAAGTCGGCCTCATCTACGCCATTATGGTATGAGTGTTTAAGATGATATAGACCTTTATTAATTTCTATGTATTTGTTACATCAGTCTTACAACAAGAAAGATCAGATGGAGCCTGAGGCTCAGATCCACAAGATCAGAATTACACTGACTAGTCGCAATGTCAAAAGCTTAGAGAAAGGTATACAGCTGATTTAGCATGTCAAAATTTAAATTTGATTGTGTGGCCCACATTGTCACAATAATGTCTGGTCCAGTTTGTGGAGATCTCATTCGTCGGGCCAAGGAGTCTGAACTCAAGGTGAAGGGACCTGTTCGCATGCCTACAAAAATCCTAAAGATAACGACTAGGAAGACCCCCTGTGGTGAAGGGTCCAAGACTTGGGACAGGTACGAGATGAGAGTCCACAAGAGAGTCATCGATCTCCACAGTGCAGCTGAGACCGTGAAGCAAATTGTATCCTATTCAGATTTCCATTTTGTGTTGGTCTCTTGCATAGCATAATGCATGTAGCAATTTTTTTCCTTCTATTCCGAGTTATTTGTCTTGACTTTACATTCTCAGACATCCATCAGCATCGAGCCTGGAGTGGAGGTTGAAGTCACTATTGCAGATGCATAATCCTGTCTTGATTGGACTTAAACTGTCAGTTTCTGTTGGGAGGCAATAATGTGTGAAGTTCAATGAAATTTAAGCCACTAAACAAAATGATTGCAATGTTAAGTAAACTAGGCTAGCTAACTGACTTCTACTCCAAATTTCTCAAAGTTTCTTAGTATAACTGCAAGTCGTAGATGTACAGTTCCCATGGCCTGAGTCACTAGTTTCTGTCTATTAGTGCTACCATGCACAATGGAGTCATCTTTCAGTATTGGACCTCCACCAAGGAAGAAACCTAAAACAAACAAAAGCACTTATCCTAAGGTGATTTGTTAATTTCCGATTGTCTTACTTGTGAACTGATCCTTGAATGAACCCACTGGTCTCCATGTCACGCATTTTACTTCATGCATTCCTGGCACTGTTGGGATGTGACAGAATCCATAACCATCTGAGAAAAGAAATGAAACTTATGTTGTGTGTGTTTAGGATAAATTGCAGGCTTACAGAGCTCACGACGTCCAAAGAAATCTTCATGCCACACTTGGACATGTATCTTCGGCCATCCTTGAAGTCCTTTCGTGGCCAAGTGCAAGTCTAAATGGTATAGGACAAGTTCAAGATATGTGCAGAGACTATTTTTACACCACACAATTGGAGAGATTTATAAACCCTTTACCAACCACTAAGACAAATGTCTGGGAATAACATTGTAACCTGCCCCTTTCCCTAGTCTCGTTTAGCCAAACCCTTTACTTACTGCTACACTGGGAAAGGGTCATTAGTACATGGTACCAGTTCAATACCCTCCAGATCTCAGGGGGAAGTTGTGGTTCCGGTCGTAGTTGTCAGTAATATAGGGTTACTGCAGCCACTGAATCAGCTCTTTTTTACTGTCCCAAGACTTCCGCGTGTGTACTATAATAGAGGAATTGGGCAGTGGAACTTGGTACAAATAAGGTGAAAAACACTAGGATCCATGGAAGGGCTGCAGGATGAGTCATTTTTGGTCTTGTAAATGGTGGATACATAAGAAAGCTTTGCTCTTTGATATTGACCAGGAAAAAAAAACCAGGTGATTTTATGATGCCACTGTTATAAGTATGTTGTACCTAATAGCTACCAATAAGTGCCATAAGGCAGTTATGGCACACCTTATATCACACCTCTCACAGTGCTGCAAGAGATATTTTGTACAAGCAATTTAGCTAGGCATGGAAGTTTTTTGTGTGTGGTTTACATAAGGGTTTAACTGTGGAGCATCGGTAAAGGACTACTTACATTGCTTTTGAACTGGTACTGTGTACTAATGCCACCAGACCCTTTCCCAGCATAGCTGTTAGGTATAGGTAAAGGGTCTGGCTATGCGAGACTACCATTTCCCCTCAAGTAATTATTGCCACAGGGAGGAGACTGTCATCCAGTAATTCTGGAGATTATCACCAGAGTGGTCCCTATGCTATACTCATAACATGGCTGTTCTGCTGACATGCATTGCACAACCTACCTATTGGATGAGACCACTTCGTGAAAGTTCCATCCTATCAACAATCAGTTCATCTTGAATAAAGAAGTTGGAAATAGAAATGCTTACTAAAGGTCCGTCAGCTTGAGTTTGGCCTTCTCTTATTCCTTCTAGTACTTTCCATGCTGCTCCTAAAGATAATCCCCATTTGCAAAATAGAGAGCTAGAAGGAAAATCGTCTGCGCCGACCAGTTCTCCTATTACGTGCACCTCGGCCATTAGTGTTTTTTCTTTTTTAAATTACTTTCCGTCACTAAGCAACCAGTTCGTTTAATATGGAGCTGCTACGAATTAGCAGCGCGCATGGCGAAAATTTGCAGGATGCGAAGGGGGCGTAGCTGAAATTGCAGTCCTGGATATAATTTACACTAGTAGTGAGGTGCTACAATAGCAAAGTAGAATAGCTTTTACAGGTGTTAGCATACGGCGTTTACTTCACGGGAGGGAGAAAGAAAAAGCAACTCGGGAATTTTACAGAAAATACAAGGAACCAGCTGTATTATTGAGTTCATCCTGAATATTACTACCAGGAGGTCTCGATGAGTATGACCCACGGGACAAACGGAACCAAGACGAGCGACGCAAAGAGCAGCGATGAAACGCCGCCAAGGCCTCCGTCCTCTCAGGGAAGCAGCGCTGGCAGCTCAGGCTCGTCCAAGCATGTTAAGTGCATCGGGCGCTACGTTCTTACCGGATGTACTTTGGGCAAAGGGAACTTTGCCAGAGTGGAAGCAGCAGTTCACACTCTGACTAGAGCAAAAGTGAGTAGAATTAGCAAAACAGCTATTCAATAAGCTTTAACTTATTTTAACCCCATTACAATGACGATTTTAATTAATATTAGGTGGCAATTAAAATAATTGAAACGGACAAAATTAAAGAGGACTATGTCAAGAAGAATTTGCTTCGAGAGGCACAACTGATGAGGAGGCTGCGTCACCCTAATGTTATCCGTCTGTACGAGACCATGAAGACCAGCAACCTGTACTGCTTGGTGACTGAAATAGCCGAAGGAGGAGAGCTTCTGTCTCACGTCCGCAGTGATTTCAAGGAGAAGAGACTAACAGAAGCGACTACCCGCCCCTTCATTAGGCAGCTCGTATCTGCTTTACACCACTTGCACAGCTTTGGAATAGTTCACAGGTCAGTCAAATAAAAGGGAACTGTCACTTTAGCACTTATTATCAGTTGCACTGGCTTCTACTACAAAGAAAGTGGCTACTTCTCCACTATTTAGTAGTTATCAGCAGCTCAGTCTGAGCATGCAGGGAAAGAATGTTAATTTTCACCTAGATGATAATCATGTGTCAATTTTTTCTGTCGCATCCCTCGTTAGTTAATGGCAATCATGGAGGGAGTGCGGCACGCGGGAGGTGCTTGGGTAGTCAAGGAGAATGAGATTCATTGGAACATGTGTATTCAATTAGCTGACTCAATAGTAAATGTCTATGCTTTTTGCAAAGTATTTCTTTGCTCGAGATGATAGGTGGCCCAAAATCATACAGTATCACTTCAAAGAACGTATCAAACATTATAATTGTCTACCATTTATTAGGCTATTTACACAAACTCTATTGTTGCCCCAAGTTGTTCTGTATAATGAAGTGTGTAGATTGATTGGTTGTATTATAATATTAGTTAATTTAAAAAAAAAAACTTGTGATTTTAGGGATTTGAAGATGGAAAATATACTTCTGGACAAGAAGAAAAGAACTATCAAAATAGTTGGTAAGATAAAGGATACCAATTCAATACTATCAACATTCACACCGCGTTCTCCTTTCATTTCTCCATTTATCAGATTTTGGGTTGAGTAATGCAGCCAAGCCAGGTGGGCTACTCCAGACTCACTGTGGGAGTCCAGAGTACGCTGCTCCAGAACTCTTCATTCCCGGAAGAGAATACGGTGCAGAAGTTGATGTCTGGAGCCTGTAAGTCCTGCCCGTATGAAACAAGTCCTCCCTCCTCACTATCACATCCATGTTCCAGTAGTTTATAATTGTTAATTTATTCCATACACAGCGGAGTCAACATGTACGCCATGCTGGTTGGAAAATTGCCTTTCCGATCTCCAAGACAAGGATCAAAACGCCGCCAGAAGCTGCTGGAACAGATTTCTGGAGGCCTGACCGAGTCTCACGAGAGAGAAATGGCACACATTTCAAAAGGAGCCATAGACTTGATCTTCCGGCTGCTTCAGCCTGACCCACGACGTAGGATTATCTTGGAAGAGGTTATGGTTCACCCTTGGGTCACCAAAGATGGCGTGCAGCCTCTCCAATCCTACAAGCCCACACCACCCGATCCTCGGACCCAAGGCATGGTAAGAGGTGGAATAAAATTTTAATTGTGAAACTAAATATAAAAATTTAATGACTTAACTGAACTTTGTAACCTGCCATAGTACAGGGCTAATAAGTTGGCTGTGTTCGCACAATTCTATTCATTCGTGCCGTGAATAAATTGATAAGCTGTCTGGGATGCGAACAGGGATGAATAGAGATTGTATTCATGTCTTAACATGTGAGGTCTCTGATTTAGCCAACCGTCCAAATATGCAGCATTGAAAAATTCCTGAGCATAAGAACATCCATAGCATACATGCAGCAGTGACAGAAGCTGCCTGTTGGGCATCACTCAACTATCAATGAATACCGGCAGCACGACAATAAACAATAAACAACAAACGCTGGGCGTGTGGGTGTGCAGATTGCAGTGCATGCTCATTGAAACAAAATCAATCTTTCTTCTGTTTGCTTACTTTGTAATGGATACTTAGCTGACAGTAGTGATTTCTATCATCATGTTAGTACACTTATCAAGGAATTGCAGTGTCTAGTACTTTTGAAGTTTAGAAAACTATAAAGCGTTACACATTAGCTACTTTGAAAACTGCACTAGACTGGATATGACAGGCTATGGAAATTTTAATTGGCCAATTGCCTCTACTTATAATGAAACCATCATAAATTTACTGGCACATTAAACGGTAAGAACCAACTTTGAGTTATTCGACATAAAGACTTTTGTTTTCTAAGGTTGAACGTGGTTTGTCAAGTGTTATCGGTGGGTACGCACACACGTATGCCACTGTGACTCTAATTTATAATTTACCAGGCTTGTGTGTGTGTGTGTGTCATTGTGTAATCAGGTCGTGGAGCTGATGTCCACAGTACTTGAAGTAAGTCCGGCAGAAATCAAGGAGACGGTGAGACGTGACAGGTGTGACTGGGTGGCGGCCATCTATAACCTATTGCACGACCAGCCAGAGGGGCAGAGCATCTTGCAGCGCCTCATCACCGAGGACCAAGAAGACGAGCTCATGGATGCTGCGCATCATTACCAGAACTCCACGGAGCACATCAGGCTCAGCCAGGGAGGTGAGATGAAGTGTACACAGTCTTCCTCAACACAAAGTGGTGACATCTTATCATTCACGCCTAGTCTGAGAGTGTTACCCAAGCTGTAGTTTTATTCTAGTCCATTTCTGTGCAGATTTCCTTGACAGCTACTCTCCAGAAGTGGCACACATTTTGTCCAATGCTTCGGCTCAAGCCAAGCGCCACCAATCAGGACGCAGACTGTCCATGGTAAGTGATGCTCCTCCCCCTATACCTCTCCCTATACCCCCCCCCACTTACAATTCTTTTCAAGCCATTCTCAGTGATTTATTTATTTTGTTTTTGTTGTTTAGAGTTCAGGCTAATTAGCATTTCACTATCTTTTAAGTACACTTAAATGTTGATAGAACCTGAAACTTAGTAAATTGAGGTGTTGAAAAACATAGAAATTACACATGAGTCTCCTTTGGGTTCAGATGGCATTGATCAGGTAACCTGTTGTCAAGAGTGAAAAGCCAAGCACACAAGATGTACATGTAGCAATTTATTGATCTCTAAGAATTTATCTAACTATATAGTATGTCAATATATACACTTGATGACAATAAGTTGCATCTTTCAAAATATTTTTTTAGGGCTGATAAAGAAATTGTGAAGTGATAAATTTGCATATATCTATAATTTTGCACATTCAGGCATTTTTTCCCTTCTTTTACTAAACCAAAATTTCCCCTTTTCTCTATTCCTTTCCAGTCCCAGCCTGACCCACATGTGGTTGACGAGTACGCCTCCAGCACTCTACCACTAACTAAGAGAGAGAAGCGAAGGCACTCAATGGAGCATTCCCATCAGCTGGATGCTCCACCTCGCCAGTTGGGTCAAACCCACCACGTGCAGGGAAGGCGGGCTTCTATTGCCAGTTCAAGCCACACCCACTCGTCACACCTTACCCCACTTGCACTGCAGCAGAAGCAGCAAATGGGCCATGCCCACCCGCCACACCCTCACATGCAAGGCCTGCACTCGCAGTCCATCCACAATCCCAAGAGAAGGGTCTTACCTATGACACCCACCGAAAACCCGTACCAGCCTCCCGGAGGAGTGCTCCACTCCCACTCTAGGGCGGAGTCTGCCCCGGATCCCCTCCCAACCCCCTGGAGGAGCAATATTGCCCCCCACAATCAGCTGGTGCCCATCCAACAGCCGCACCACCAGCAGTACTCCAGTGGCGGGTCCCTCTACCCACCTCCTGCCATCTCTCCGCCCACATCGCCGAAGCCAACGGGTTCCCACGAGAACAGCAGTCCCAAGATGCTGCCCCCGGTCTTGAAGGAACCCCTGATATCAACCCCAACCTCTCCACAGGCCGCAGGCTCCATTTACGGTAGCAGCGGCAAACATTCCTCCAGCAAGAAGAAGCTGCGGCCACTGAGGACCAAGAGTGGCAGTGCCTCTGCTAGGCCCATCGCGCCTCAGCTGTCCAAGTCTATAGACGGCCTCAACCTCCACCCCATGGCGCTGGTGGCTCAACCTGGATCTCACACCATGTCCGGAATGAGCTGGCAGCAGGTCCACGCCCACCAGACGAGGAGGAACTCGCTAGGGGGCAGCTGGGCTCAGTCAGCTAGCCACAACTCCCAGCGTCTAGGTCATCCAGCCGATATCAAGGGGTTCATGGCAAATGGGGTGACTTCGCCGTACAATTCGTTGTATGAGATACACAAGATCGATGCAAGAGGAGGGAGCACCAGCCCCCACGGCTGCAGCAACACTGGCTCTATTACCAGCATCGAGATCAACACGGAGCTCTTTGCCCCTGGGAGCAAAGGAGGAAGTGAACAGTCAAGTCAGATCTATTCCAGCAACACAACTCCAATTGGATCCAAAGGCTCGTCTCCTCAGGGCCTCTCCCCTCTTGGGCCATCGCCGCAGGCTTCAAAGAGCCACTTCAGACAGGGCCCTGTAGAACAGGCTGGCCCTAACCAGGTGGAGCACCCCTACTATCACCATTCTCAGAATCAGGCGCTTGGTGGAGGAGTGAACAATGACAGCCAACAGGTCCAGCAAGGATGGCAGATGCAGAAGGCTCCGCCTCCTGCACACGCTCCCCATCGTGCCACGTCGGCAAAGCCGTCTTCACGTCTTCACCAGGTGACTCCAGATCACTCTATGTCCGTTGTCTACTCGGCCAGAGCTTCACATAGGGAATCGCCCGATGTCCCAAACGGAGGGCACAACCTACCCAAGATACCCAACAGCCAAATGGACAACAAGGTGGGTGTGGCATGTGGAACAGTGTTGAAAGAAGTTAATTTCAGTATTTAGTAGTTTTATTTTTGAGGTTCGTTATCACATTATATTATTATTATTCACTTAGGGACAAGATGGTAACCATGTAGGAGGTTTTGGAGGTATCTTCGGCAAGGCCTTCAAGAGCACTCTGAAGAAGGAGAAGAGTGCCAGTATGAGTCTGCCTTCGAGGCAGGTCGTAGACACCTGAACCAATCTCCCTAAACAATGAGCACAAACCAATGCTGGCTTTTTTTTTTAATTTCAAACCAATACCACCATTTTTTTTTAATTTCAACAATACCACCATTTTTTTTCCTATTGTAAATCATTTTCAACCATCTGTAGCATTTAGAATCCCTTTTTATCACTTATTTGTGGCAGTGAATTTTTATCTTGAATACTACTATTTTCTTAAGTACCAAACTTGCTAAATTAACTGCAAACGATAGTAAAATTGTATAGACTGAGTCAACTCTAATTATAGACTCTGGAAAAATGATGCCCCCACCCCCCCTCCAAAAAAAAAAAAAAAAATAATAATAAATTTAAATTTGTTTTTCCTCCCCAGCCAGTTCTACTACGTATATTCCGTTCCGTGTTTGTATTGATAATGATAAAATAAAATATCTCCTGACCAATGAAATACAGTAACACTGAATATAAAAAAATATATACTTGGAAGAAAACAACAAAAGCCAACAACCAACTAACAACCAACACTGCATTGTGATAATGGATAGTACCCATACCACTAATAGTTCAACTGGTGCCAATTAAGGAAATGCAACAAAAATGCTCGGGAATAAAATATTAAAAGTCCGTGAAGAGCCAGAGAGAATCAGCGGAGCACAGCTGCCAGGGGATTGATTCTTCTCAATGCTAAACTGGACAGGCTCCAATCTCGGCTACTGAGCTGTCATTTCCTGCAGCCGCACAATGTTCTGTGCTTGGAGTAGGAGTGGCCTGTCAATGGATGCACCTCTGTACTCAAACGCTCCCTGACCATTCACGAAACACACACAACAACAAGAGGCAGAATGAGACACTGTTCAGAGAACAGCAGGACGCTACTCCATCAATTTCTATGTCCCCCTCTCTCTCTAACACACACACACACATACAAACTGAAAGAAATGATGAGGTCTTCTAGCTAAGTTGGAATAATCTTTGAAGTGAATGTTTTATAGTTCTGATATTAAAGAATTAACAGTAGCTTTTCTTTAAACTGGGGGAATGCAGGAAGGTAGTAAATGACAAAATATAAGTGAAAAAATTTAGAGGCAAATTGCATTACAGTTGATACATCATGCATTGCCAGACATACTGAATTTGCTACTATACACTAATACCATTACTAACAAAAGGAAAACTACTTATACTCGAATCTCATCAAAATCGTAACAAAACAACACCAGAACAAACAAATAAACTTAACCAACGAGTTGCATTGCTTTTATTATCTGCAGCTATAATTTAATCACACTGTACTCAGAAGTTGATTAGCAATACAAGAAAACATAAAATTAAACACGCAGCTTATGGATTTTGGAGGGGGATAATAATAATAATAATAATAATAATAATAATAATAATAATAAACAATAATTAATATAATAACAATAATTAATATAATAACAATAATTAATATAATAATAATTTAATAATAATAATAATAATAATAATAATAATAATGCTATAAAAACCTCATACATTCCTTTCACGGCAACAAATAACCAATACAGGAATATAATCCTCGATACCATCACGATTGAGAAGCTTCTGACTATAATTTCCTTGGCTGTTGTGCAACTGGTCCATTTACCAACCATAAACACCCCCCCCCCCCCCCTCTCTCCTCATATCTACAAACCACTGGGTGCGAATTACCAAGGTGACAATTGAATCTGGGGTGAAAGGTCAGAATGCTGCATTAGGGTACTTTCACATTTGGCGATGCAGCACAGAAAGGAGTTTGGATAGATAAGAAAGGAATGTGGCAAGAAATGGTGACATGATCAAAAGGGGAGGGAAAAAGCAACATTGATTACACTCCTACCCCTCCTATCATGTGCACACACACACACACACACACACACACTCACTACATTCATTTTATTGGTCCAATCAACTTTGAGCACAGTACCATACAGCCACAGGTTCACCACTTCATAACTGATGTATAGGAATACTTTCATTGAACAGTGTGAGCTGATGAAGGACTTTGAGTCCGAAATGTTCGCTATATTGTTTCAAGAGTCAACTATGTTACATAATTGCTGGGGGGGGAGGGGGGAGGGGAAGGAGGAGGAGTCAATACAACATTAGCATGCGCTACTACGTTAAACAGCAGCTCAAACATTGTCATCAGAATTAATAGCAGATACCATAGAGAAGAGCCTCTAAGTACTTTATCAACACGTGCCCTCCCTTACTTTGCCTGATGCTTGGTGCTGTCTGAAAGCCTCAATGAGACCTACAGCCCAGTCCACCTGATCCACACTGGGAGAGAAGGCTGTCTGCACCACCGGAACCTGGTTTGGATGAATCACCTGCTTACCCGTGAAACCCAGCCGAGCTCCAGACTCCGCCTCCTTCTGAAGAGAATCCAACTCTATAAAGAAAATATAGATGCATAAGATAAAACACATTCATTGCTACTGCAAACCCACAAAATAAATACTATAAACTAGAACTGTAAACTAGAAAATATGAAGCACCAAAGGTGTGAACCCTCAGAGAAACTATACACTAGCTAGCTATTACAAAATCATCTCAGACCAAAAGAATAATTTATTGGCTATTCTAATCAGGCATCAATATTGCTCAAGCTATTAAAACTGTACATGTAAAAGCTGTCTTCATAAGAGAAGAAGCTAAACAGGCCAGAGACACTCACTGGTATATATGAAACTCCACTGCCATCACTCGGTTAACTTTCCAGTGTAAAGCAAATCTACTGCAAAAAGCAAGAAATTGTGTGCTCACGTGATGATGGGGGCGTTACCCACAAAAGCTAGTACCTACGTAGAGCTGACAGCTTTGAGTTTGCTAAAAAAAAATCAGCCAGAAAAACAAAAAAAACAAAACAAAAACAAAAAAAACTAGCACAATAAAAGGTCTTAAACTGTTGTTCTGAGTAAGCTCATATGTAAATCAACGGATGGTCAGTAACCTCCATAATCAGAGCGTAACAGACAGACAGACAGGACGAGTACTATAACCCATGCGCGCTGAGTATCAATAATACAATAAACTAGAACTATAAACCCAGAAAATATAACAATTTCTGCTGTCAAATTTAATACAATTATGTGCTCCCTGCAACATGTGCATGCACATTGCTTGAGCCTGCAACATGTGCATGCACATTGCTTGAGCCTGCCACACTATCTACATGATTGGATTTCTCAGGGACTGGTCTCACTGTTCCCCTTCACCTGTGATAGTCTCGCTTCACCCACACACACATACATACACACACAAAATAATAATAAATAAATAAAATAAATAAAAAATTATTACACACATTACACGAAACTAAGTCAACACAAACATGCACATGTACAAACCTTTGAAATTGATGTCAACCATGTCAATGGCATCGAGTTGGAAAGATTTGGCATGTGTGACGATACTCTGCCGGGCAAATATCAGTTCCTGACCATCTTTAGTACGACTACCACCTACAACAACAACAACAACAACAACAACAATACCATAGTGATAAAGTACCAGAAGGTAAAAGGTATTAGAAAGTCATTAGCGAGAGAGTGAACTAGAGCTTACTGGCAAATGAATGAACAAATGAAACACTTTCAAGTTTTTTTTTTACATCCATGTACCACCCATGAATGAATTCCTTTAATGGGAAGAGTGACAGTACAATCGTTCCCATTTATTTCTCATCCTTAAGGGTTCTGGCACACCGGAAACGCGCTCCGCCCACACAAATCAATTAAGGTTAATTGACTGTTGCTATGGAAAATGACTCCGATTCTATACCTCGCAGGTTCACGCAGCCAAGCGGATCTACGAGACATGCTGGTAAAATGTGGACTTACCAAGAATGACTGACACACGCACTGAACCAAAGAAGTTATGAAGCCTCAAAGTCCCAAAATAAACGGAACTTATTGGAGATAGTGGAGGACGCACAGAAGCCAGAATTTTGTCCACCGCTTCTTCAGCTCATTGTTTACAATATTGTCATTTTTGTTTTGTTCAATTCTATTTTGCTTTATATTTATTCATATTTTTACGTGATTTTTTCTTGTTGCGTCACAAATGTATACTGTATTGAAAAACAAAAACGACTACTTTTATTACCTTGTTAAGTTACGCCGCTGTACCAAAATTGAAACACTAATCATCCGCCTTACTGTACTTGGAGTACAAAATAGATTCCAATTGTCTCGCACTTTTTTTGCCACTGTGCAATTTTCTAGCCCCACCCTCCGTAAGCCGAGTTAACTATACTTACCACGGTCTGCCAGGAAGCTCTTATCTAAGCGCGGGTATTTAAGGTCCGCCCTCTACCTCTCGGTGGTTTCGTGGTTTATTGCTCAATTAAGCCGCGCGCGAGCGTTGCTATGTGCCAGCACCCTTAAAAAATCTAGCCCTTTTCTCCAGTTTTGTGGCTCAGAATATGGCACATGTAATATAGCTCAGAGTCCAGGAATCATGATATAGAATGCTATATAGAATATATGGTATAGCAATGTTCTCAAATTGAAGGGAGGAAAGGGGGAAAGGAGGGGCAAGGCAGAGGAAAGTGTGTGTGAGAGAGAACTACTAATTGAGGAAATTCCTCCCCCCACCCCCATTTTTAAATGACAGTATACGTATAATCACATTTCTATACTTTACCTAATGCTGCTAGGAAGTCATCGGACCCAAACACCACGGAGCTGATGATGAAGTGTCTGGCACACTCCACGCCATACCGCAGGATGTCTCGCAAGTCTAGCAGAGCCCTGGGGCTCTCAATGATGGCATGAAGAAGCAGCCGCTGTGATGGGTGTAGCTCTCGAGCTACATGACCAGCTAGAAGCAGATCCAGCTGAAACAACAAATAACTCTAGTCACACCCTACAACCCCGCTCCCCATGTGACCATTCCAGTCACATACCCTCAACACTCCATTCATATATAGCAGACACACCCACTTAAGCACACACATACTTACCTACAGTACCAATCAAAAAGATGTATACTCCAAACAAATAAACAACAAAACAATACCGGCAATAAACCATTTCTGCAATGAAATTAAATAACCAATCAAAGTATTATTGGAACCGATCATCCAATGTTCTCTGCCAGGAGATCAGCCAAAGTCAAGAGATTAAGATTTATGTTAGTTACTCCTGGCTTAAAAAAGTGGTAAAAGGTCTCCTACTCACTTGTCGCAGGTGCTCCACACTTTCACACTTTGGCAGCATGAGCGAGTCAGGGACACTCCCCTGTAGACCACTCCCACTATTGCCCAGAGTCGCACTGAGGTCTTCCTGGAGCATTCCGCTGTCCACTCCATTGACTCGCACCACTACTTCCTGGTGACGACCACACCCACTCACGCGATAGCCAGACACAGCAGCAGGTATAGCACTTCGAGCAGCCACCTACCATAATAGAAAATTATCAAGATGTCATTATGCTAAGTTAATGCAATAAATCCATTGGAATCCCCAAAGATAACTGTGCGACTATGATCAAAGGAACACAGACTTTGTACCCCATACCCCATACTACTATTACTAACTCTAGGCTTCAAATACACTTGAAGAAAATATGTCATTTGTACACTATGGTAATTAATTTGAAAACCAATGACTACTTTACATAATTAGTTGTTCACTATTGATGTATTTCAGAGTACTCCTGATTCATGTTGCCAGTAGCTAATAGCTACCTGAAGTCCCACATTTTCTGTACATTCTGACACTGCTGTGTACTGCTTTACCCTTCCATTAGGTAAAGGGTTTCTCCACGCTACCTTCCCTTACCTTTTGGTTTAAGGCAACTCCATCTTCTATATCAAACACAACTGTGTCTACGCACAATTGTTTAGCTTTCTTCACCTTACGTTCATCATTGGCAGGCACATACATAACTGCTCTTCTTGGGAAGTATCTGTTCTCTCTTCCAGCATCGGATACACTGCAGAAACACTTCGCCCATATTCTGGAGCATAGAATAGGCGGAGTAGTCCGACTCGGCATGCAATAGCCGTGGATTGTGGCGCTTCTTCTCGCTACCAAACTGACACACGAATCTATAAACTTCTTTCTGGAATGACAAGAGAGTGACGCTGCCATTACTATACTTTAAAATCGTTGGTAAAGGTCATCAAACCTTTTGGAATGTCGCGACATACCAATATTGGCGCCTTATTCAATAGTTTTGATGTTATTGTTTCAAATAATAAATAAAATAAAGAACAGATATAGTGCTTGTGCTAACTACATTTCATGAACACTAAAAGTGAAGAAAAGTGAACTGCAAATAAATTATGAGACGACACCTTACAAAGAGTCAGCTATTTTTTTTGACATGATATAAATGGAATGTTTGCGTTTTATTAGCTACAAAATGCAAAAATATCAACAAGTGTTGCACTAAAACAAAAGAAGAACAGCATTCAAGTCTGACAACAACTGAATTGATATCCCTAAGCATGAGATGAACAGAGCTGGTTGCTAGTAGATCCTCCCGCCCATGATTCCCCCCGTTTGTATTGTTTTGCAGCTAAGTAAAATTGAAGAAGGGTTGCTTTTCGGCAGTATGTCCCAATGAGTTGAAACAAGCTGCCTGCTGACAAAAAATAATTAATCTAGCAACAATGGAAAAGGAGGAAGGTGAGTGTCACTGAGATTGAGCTGCAGAACAAATAAAAGAAACAACAAAACCAAACTTTAAAAACTTAAAAGTGTGCTACTGTAGTCGACATGTTATGTAAACATGAGTACCAACCACACAGACTAGCAACAACATCAATTCACTCACACATATACCCACTCTTTACCTCACACATCCATCCTTCCTTTTACTCACTTACCAACCCCAAATTGATCCCCTTACCGTCTCTGGGCCAGTCTGCTCCATGCTGCACCTGCAGCTTGTGCAATTCTGGGTTGAGGGGTGGACGTTTGTGGGAGGCGCTGGAGTAGGAGTGGGACACGGAGCTGTACTTGCCTTGCTGCTGTTGCTGGTACAGCTCCTGCTGAGAAGGACTCTTCACACTTACCGACATGGCGCGCGATGGAAGGCCGCTCACTGCAGCCACGGCGGAGTTCTTTTGACCTTGGTTTTTGTCCTTCTTGCGCATGCTGCTTCGTCTGGATGGCCTGGGAAGATAAAAACAAATTTAAAATGGTGAGGTATTGTTTGGTTATGTGGCAACACACACAGCAAAAGCATCAATGAAGTACAGAGTTCACGGTCAATTAGTCACTTTTATCAGAAAAATGTACAAGACACTTTTCAAAAATTGAACATGGTATGCCATAGAGACCAAAGCATACTTAACCCAATATTTAGACATGATATTATATACATGATATGTGAGCGGGTCTGGGGAAAGGGACCTTACGGTGCAAAAATTGAGATACAGGCTCCAAAGGTAAGTCATTGGAAAAATTTGTTCTCTCTCCAATTTTTTGTTTGTTTGCAGAATTAGTCTTAGTGACCCTTACTCTACGTCTATGCCAAATTTCAAATGTCAAAACAACTTGAAAGACCCCAAGCGTGCAGTGAAAAGACAAGCTACTTTTTATTCTCTCTCGTTTTCAAAATACAATAAACGGGGAATGGGTGGAGTTTCAAACAAGCAGCTAAAAAAATGGCATAGCTTTGAAACTATTGCATGCACTCTACAGCTTACCTCCGGCTGAAATTTTATGACTACATCAAGTAGAGTAGCCAAGGATTCCGACAAGACTGGCTTCGAGACACTACAAAAGCTAAAAAGAACTCCACGCAAAACTTCTTTAGTCTCCATTAAAAGCTGCTGCACAATTTATTGTGTACACGGAGTACGCCATTAAGTATACGGAAACATTAATTTTACTGGAAGTGGCAATTCAATTTATGTTTTCTCGATTTCTGGTTCAATTGCTTTGCTGAATACAGCCCAGTTCAACTGCCAGTTCCTCTGCGCATCGAAGGTTTTATTCTCCAGTATTTTAGCACTAAGTTGAGATAAATTGTAGCTTTTTATTAGCATAAAAAAACTCAAATTTTTTTGGGTTTGTGCCATAAGGTCCCTTTTCCTAGACCCACTCACATATATGTAAGAAAAACTAAAACACACATTTTCAAAAATAAAATTAATTCACCACAAGCTAAATGCTCTATCCTCTATCCGAAATATTCTCAGCAGAATGCATTATCAACTCACTGGGGACTGGGGGCAGAGAGATCTTCCCGGGAAATGGCAATTTGGGAGAGTCGAGAGAGCCACTTGTCTCGCTCTGAATCACTCTTGATGAGTAGCAGGAGTCGTTTCATATCACTCTCCCCTAATATACGCACAACATAACAACACATGCTTAAATATATGGCATCCCATATTCACGGATAATTGTAAATAAACAGTATACATAAAAAGAAAGAAACTTCAATCCTTTGATGCCATATAAATCAAGGTGATCAAATTGAGCAGAAACAACACTGAGCTCAATCACCTCATTAAATTATCCAGTTACCACAACTACCAATTACACAGCACTTCTTGGCATTCACTTCTAGTCAGTATCTTTCAAATCCAATGATCAAGCCCTTCCACTTGATTGTCCCCTATCACCTCACCTCCGACACAAGATTGCATGGGTATGCCAGAGTCCTTCCCCTCCACGTGATCTTTATGAACCTTCATGTGGCAACCTACATAAAGCAAACGTCAGTATAATCAGAGTAATATGAAGGAAGGAAGCACAATACAAATAAATAAAAACAATTACAACACATGCACGCACTTATACAATTATGCAAGATAATTACAACCAAAATATTTCCTAATAAAAAAAATAATATCAAATTTATCAACAAGACTTGGCTATTGACTCACGTCTGCACTCAAAACTTCCTTCTCCTCTCTTGATGACTGACCAAGACAATGGCTTGCCACATGCATCACAGTTTGATGGAGTATGTATATTGACTTCACTAAACTGATGCCCCCTCAAATTAATCACATCCTGAAGTAACAAAAAGTCACATTACATGAAAGAATGCTTAATATACATAACCCCAGTATTCCTCCTCAGTCACAAAAAACAAAAACAAAAAAAACAAAAAAAATAAAAATCAAAAAAAAAAATCAAAAATCAAAAATCAAAAAAAAATCAAAAAAAAATAAATGTGACAGGCTCTGGCAAAAGGGGGCATTTCACGCAAACCAAAAAAATTGAGTTTTTTATGCTAATAAAAAGCTACAATTTATCTCAACTTAGTGCTAAAATACTGGAGGGTAAAACCTTCGACGCGCAGAGAAACTGGCAGTTGAACTGGGCTGTATTTAGCAAAACAATTGAACTAGAAATCGAGAAAACATAAATTGAATTTCCACTTCCGGTATAATTAATGTTTCCGTATACTTAACGGCGTACTCCGCATACGCAATTAAATCGTACAGCCGCTTTTTAACGGCGACTAACAAAGTTTGCGTCGAGTGCTTTTTAGCTTTCAGAGCGTCTCACAGCCTGTCTTGTCGGAATCCTTGGCTACTCTACTCCATGTAGTGGTAAACTTTCAACCAGAGGTAAGCTGTAGATTGCATGCACTATCCTCAAAGCTATGCCGTTTTTTTTTTTAGCTGCTTGTTTGAAACTCCGCCCATTCCCCGTTTATTGTACTTCAAGAACGAGAGAGAATAAAAAGTAGCTTGTCCTTCCACGGCACGCTTGGGGTCTTTTAAGTTGTTTCGACATTTGAAATTTGGCGTAGACTTAGAGTAAGGGTCACTAAGACTAATTCTGCAAAAAAAAAAAAAAAAAAAAAAAAAAAAAGGAGAAAGAAAGAATTTTTCCGATGACTTACTTCTGGAGCCTATATCTCAATTTCAATTTTTGCGTGAAATGCCCCCTTTTGCCAGAGCCTGTCACATATAATAATAATAAAAAAATAAAAATAAAAATAAAAATAAAAATAAAATAAAAATCTACTGTACACATGCTTGCTTTGGATGTCCTGTTGTTCATCTCTATGATTATGTATGAGTATGCCTGGATATTTAGGGTCACTAACATGGCACTATTAAAAATGTGTACATCAGGTTAAACACTAGAATGTGCTCATACAACCTGTTACAGGTCAGTGATAGAACTCACACTTACATCTTGCTTGCTCTGAGGAAGCAAGTTCTTCTGGTTCCCATCCTGCTGGTCAAGAAAAGAAACCTATCAAGAAAAAAAGATGATAATAATAAAAGCTAAGAAATGTGACCTGCCATAACACATGTAATAGAAAAACTACAAAGCTTACCACTAATATTTTCTTCAGGTCATTTGCCTTCACTCTGAATTCTTCATGTTCGCCCGACTTCAGAGTACGCACAGAATGTATCTGACTGTAAGAGAATTACATACAAACACGGGCAGTGAACAAGATGTGTTAATTAGTGCAGCACACATCCGGCACCCAGCCCACTCACACCTACGCTACATACACCATGTTCACACACCAACCCCACCATACCGTCCAATGAAAAAACCCCCATAAATCACACTCAATGAACACACACATACACTAACTGTGACAATGTTGGCTAAACAAGATGTCTTCCTGTTACAGGTATGCTCACTAACCAAGCCACACCCACAGTTGGACCTGGACCTGGTGGTGGGTGACTTACGCTCAACTGGACAGCCATATAAAACCATCACATCTCAGGAATGCAGACACTGACAGACTTAATTATATTCCACCACCCACACCCGCACACACCTGAACTCGTATTGAGTAAATGGCCCTGTGTTGTCCATGTCTTTCTCATCATCAAACAACATCATCTTCTTGTTGGTGAATGATAACACCATGAACTGGACAGACAAAACAAGAGTAATAGAATACTTACAATATGCACACACGCATGTATGCACACGTACATACACTCACATACATACACCTCACATGTACACTCAATAAACTACGTGGTAGACGCTCCTTACCACATGAATCCAGCCATTCCTACGAGCATTGTGCTTCTTGGGGATCATGAGGTGACAAGTTTCTCTCTCCATAACTGAAACAGAAGAGGTGCAATAAAGAGCTGGTTATGGTTATATAAAAAATTGAGAAGGAAGTGATAACAAGCAAGGAAGTAAAGAGAGGATAGAGAGGGGGGGAAAGGTAGCAGAAAGAGAATAAACAAATAAATAATCATTAAATCCCCCCCCCCCCCCCCCCCTTGACCTTCTTTATACTGACTGTACTCACTAGGTTTGATCTCCTGGTTAGGGCTGTCCACCACATCTGGTCCATTCTGCTGAATGGTGACCTTGAGTTGAGCTAGCTGCTGCTCACTCTGCATTAGCTTCAGCTGTAGCTCCAGCCTCAGGCCTTGCTCCTCTGAGATCTTCTGCTCATGCCAAATTAACACGAGAGAAGTAAATTACATTACTAATTCAGGGGAATACGGCCAATTAGTACATGATAGCATAAAATCACTTGGAAGGATAAGCCACCATTATAAACCTTACTGAACAACATTGAACAACATTTCGGCCAAAGTTAACGTGCAGATAGATAATGTTTCAGGAGTCATACTTCTCTCAGTCACAAATACCATCCACTCGTTTGTTGGCACAACAGGTCTCTGTTTGAACTCAGGCATAAAGGGTAGCTACTAGAATCATCAATAAATCTTACATTGGAGACATCCAGAAGTTCCCTCTGGTACTTAGCCACCATGTTGGAGAACTTGTCGCTCTCTCTTTGCAGATCACCACGGAGCTTCCTGATCTCACGATCCTGACGTCGAGGACCCGTTGCAGCCTTGCCTGGCTTACTGCCACGCAAACACACCTGCACACAAGTTCACAATAACCATTACAGCATGCAATCTGTCTACCTGATTGACATCCTGCCACAAAAAGATCAATAATAGTAAGTGTAATATGTATTGTTACCATCAAAAAAAAAAGTAATCCAGCAATTATGATAGACACAAAATATTTGAAATTTAGGTTAAAACAAAGGAAGTTAATTACTTATACAAAATCGTTGCACTTTTTTCATTAACTTCAATACATACACACATAGCTTACATCTGCCAGTTTGTTGATGGCTTCCACTTTCTTCACCTTCTCCTGGTCTAAGACCTTTTGCAGCTTCACCATCTTCTCCTCCATTTCTACCACCTTGCCCGCCATCTCTTCCATTTCTACACACACAACACACACACACACACACAGCAGTCATAATTTTTCAACCAAGAACAAGATTAGACATACTTCCATTGACATCCTGATTCTCCTGCTGAAGACGTATGTTCTGAGTGTTAGTTGCTTCTAATCGACTTTCTGTGTTCACTAGGAATTCTTCAATCTGAGCATGCACAAATACCCCAAAACACACATTATAGAGAGCTTTCAGATATTACGATACTAACTGGTGTTATACAACTCACTAAACTTACACATTAACTATTTCCCACCTTACCAGCTCCACCAACTACTCAATGCTACTATAAAAGCTAATTCCACTCATCAACCCTTCAATTGGCTCATATAATTAACTATACCAACCAAAAACTCTCCCCTTTCAGTTGGCCCAACCCACCTGGGCAGACCTTGCCACCTTCTCGGTCATGGCAGTTTTGTGGCGTGCCAGCATCTCTGTAATCTCCAGTTCTATCATGGACTTGTATCTGTCAAAGTCACTGAGTTTGCTCTCTGCCACAGACTTGGCAAGGTTGGCCTTGTCCAGTTGTGACTTCAGTGAGCTTACTTCTCCCCTCAACTCAGATCTGAAGAGAAAATAATCAACAAAATTAAAGGTACACACTATTGCATGCTGGGAGGAAATTAAAAGAAGAAAAGAACAACAACAGCAATAACAAAAACAGCAATAACAAAAGCTGATAGGTTAATAAAATTAGTACAATAGTTATGCAGATGTTCGGGGGGGGGGGGGGGGGGATTTTTGCTCTGGAATCCATATACTATGGTCATGTGAGAGCGGCATTTAGACTAGCTCAGTGCATGGAGAAGCTATTAGTCTAAGCAGGCATAACACAGCTTCAATATTACATTAAACATTCGTTACATTTGACAGAATGTTGAGCAAAATAAACTACGCAGCTATTTGGTGTTTCAGTGATAAAACTTATTCGATAGCATGCATAGAATAGTTACACACCACCTGATCACAATGATCACCTCTCACGCATCATGTGAGCACACCCTCCTAATCACATGACATCAGTGATCTCACACACCAACTTACAGATCAACATCAGATGAAGTGGAGTCTTTATTTGACTTCGAGTCCAACTTCTTCTGGAGTTTTTTCTGACGGCAAAAAAAATTTAATTAGCTGAAGACTTAGAGATAAAGATACTAAGTATATATATTATGCTATGTTCAAAATAAATTGAATAAATAAATAGGATTGATAGAGAGATTAGATAGATATATAAATGAATAGATAGATTAGATAGATAAATATATAAATACAGTAATTAAATAATAACCACAGTGTAACTCACCCCAGCATTTCTTTCCTGCTCCAATTTTTCTTCCATCTGCTTGAGTCTCATAGTGTTGGTCATAGCCTCTGTCTTGATGCGGTAGATGGTGTCCTCTAACCGATGCTTCTCTGTCTGTAGACCAGAGATAGTGTGCTGCATCTCCTTCTCTCGAGCATGCAACTCATCCACCAGTTTGTCCTGAGTCTTCTTAGAGTCACTCTCAGACTCTAATCTCTTTCTGCTCTCTTTGTGCAGAAGCTCAAGCTGCAAAGAGAAACAGAAAAGAAAGGTGTTTGTAGTTGGCTAGTCCAAGAGAATAATAACTAGTACTTTACAAGTAAGGCAATAAGGAAAGATGCACTTTATACTGCTAAAGTGGCAAGTGCACTAATTACAAAATTTGACTGTTGTCCCCAGAGGCTTAAACTGATACATTACTCTTACATTTAGCATTAGCAAACACGAACTAATTCGCTTGCATACGGTCACAAATGTGTAGAAATGCACACACACTCACACACACACACACAGAGAAATAGTGACACGGGCAAGCACATGCGTACTGGCATTGGCACACCACACCCACCTTCATATTGTTCGTCTTCAGTTCTGTCTTAAGTTTGGTGATTTCCTCCTGAGCATTCTTCACATCCAGTTCCAACATGGAAATGGTGTGCTCCGCCTTCTCCCCCCGTTCCAACGCCTTACACTTGGCTACATGTTCTGCCTCTAGCTTCACTGTTAGATCTGATCAACAAAAAAATCACTCACCATGAAGAACTCAGTGACACAGAAAAGCAAACGTGCAGTTTCAAAAATACAATTTTATTGTGACTTTCTTAGATTAATTCAACATTTCCTCCATATGAATGTATTTGAAAACTTCGAACTAACCATAAAGATGACCGCACCTCCCATAATCTACTTAGCAACCCCGTGCACATGTTATTAACACTCACGAACTCGCTCCATCTCTTACCTGCCAGAGCTGCCTGATCTTTGGAGGCTGTCGGAGCTGCCCTCATGTCCTGGAGCTCTTTGGTGGCCTGCTGGTGGATCTTGAGCAGTTCATCGTGTTTCTGCTGCAGAGTCTTGACAGAGAACTGCAAGGTGGCCTTCTCTCTCTCCAGCTGGTTATGCGCCTTCCTCTCCTTGGAGGCGTCATCCACAGCCTCACTCAGCTTGCTCGACAGAGATGTGACCTCTCTTTCTTGGGTGTGGGTCAATCCTGGAGTGGGGGGAAGTAGAGAGGTGAATAGGAGCGAGATGATGTGTGACAATTGGAGTGGACACAACACAACATATATACACATTGACGCGTACTTAACGTAATTATGTACATTATGGAGAGGTAAGAATTGCCTCCCCACAGTCACATTCCTTCACACCTCCTCCCTCCTCCCCCTTCAACCCAATACCACAAAAGACCCCTCATAAATATTTATCGTGAAAAAATAAAATAAATAACAAAAAAACAACAACAACAAACAATAAGATTAAAATGTGGTTAAAAGTGCCCATGATCATTTACTTATGACAGGTGCTCCCATTATTTCATCTATATACACTCTGAAATGATAGATCATCCACCATCAAGCACAGGCTCCTGATGTATGTGTGTGCTGTGCATGTGTGTGTGTTCACTCCCTAGTACAGAGTGTTGATGACACGATGATGTATTTAAACTCACAAATACATTCCATGACCGTAAAGGCAAGCACCATGACCAGCACGGCCAGTCAGGATGTTGCCTCTATGGCACACATTCAAAACAATCATTTGGTGTGTATGTTTTTGTGAACATGATTGTATGCATTAGTTTTATATGCACTATTATGTTGAGGGTAAAAAAAAACTTTCTCCACAAGTACAATACTTAAGCAGGAACACCTCCCATTTTATGATGCCAGGAGAGAGAGAGAGAGAGAGTGAGTGAGTGAGAGGGAGAAAGAGATAGAGGGGGAGAGGGAGAGTGAATGAGTGAGAGGGAAAGAGAGAGGGGGGAGGAAGAGAGTGAGTGAGAGGGAGAGAGAGAGTGAGTGAGAGGGAGAAAGAGATAGAGGGGGAGAGGGAGAGTGAATGAGTGAGAGGGAAAGAGAGAGGGGGGAGGAAGAGAGTGAGTGAGAGGGAGAGAGAGAGTGAGTGAGAGGGAGATAGAGGGGGAGAGGGAGAGTGAATGAGTGAGAGGGAAAGAGAGAGGGGGGAGGAAGAGAGTGAGTGAGAGGGAGAGAGAGAGTGAGTGAGAGGGAGAGAGAGAGTGAGGGAGGAGGGAGATTTAGCCAGACTGAGATTGAAGCCCAGACTATCCTTAGCTTGTGGGTGTCCTTGGTAGGTTAGAGGTGGAGTATAGATCTGGTGAAGGTATGCTCTAGCAATAATTGCAGTTACCATTCCAATCTGATGAGGCAGCCCCTGTCTATTAGCCACCCACTGTTGGCCGGTACAGTGTGAACAATGGTACATGCATGAATCTATTCGCATACATATCAGCCTCCATTTACAACATATTAGCTCCTCACCAAATGAAGGTCCAGTGCTATAAACACAACATGGCTATACTATAAGCATTCAAGAGTAGCTATTTAATAAATGCAGAATCAAGTTATGAAATCGAAAACCAAATCCCTTTACCAGACTAAATCTTAACTCGTCTTAACTGCAATTCGCCTTATTGGTATGGTTACCTGCTGTCATCCTCCTAAACTACAGATTGGCAGTCTGAGCTGATGTGAGCCCGCGGTCATGTGTGTGCATGCTCCTTGTGTGAGGCAGCGGTATGACCTTGGACCCACCCCCCCTGTGTGGCCAGACTCGGCAGGTCAGTGGCAATTAGCGTTAATTGCCCTGCATCGCCGGAGTCCCCCCAGCTCAAATCACATCCAAAGAAATGGATGGAGTATTTCTAGTTATCCTTAATTAGGTGGTTTGAAATGGGGAGGTGGTGGGACTGAGAACAGTGGCTATCAGTAGCTGCTAGCTATCGGGACTAATATACTTGTGCCCGGGTGCCATTGCTCCACGTGTGACCGCTTAGCGCATGATCGCAGTACTCGCAGGTCCTCTGCCGACCTTTACCTGGGTGTGTGTGATGCGTGGGGTCAAAATCAAGTTATAAATACTGAAATCCAAGATCATCGTTATTCCTTTACCTGACCCAATCTACAGCTTGCATTCCTCCCAGCCCAGCTCTGTTTCCACTTACTCTCAAGCTCTGCTGCTTTGGCCGTGAGCTCCAGTCTGCGCTTTCTCTCCAGATCAAAGTCCGTTCTAAGTGAATTGGTTTGCATTTCCAGTTTCTTTTTCTCTTCCAGGAAGTTCTGCTTCCTGGTCTCCAGTTGCTCCTGAGATGTCTTGTGCACCAGCAATGCCTGCACACAAACATACATACACACACCAACACATTTACAGTCACCATAGCAAAGCAGCACATCATCATTCAGCATTAGTTCACCCTTCACTTGTGTAATGCTACACATCCCACATAACAAACTGTAGCACAGCCTTACAACTCAACCAAACCGTCACCCACCCCAACTCACGGTTTGTAGTGATCGTATTTGCTCTGCCGATGATTGCTGCTCGTCTTCCATCGTAGCCTGTGCATGTCTGGCTTCCTCCAACTGCCTCTTCAAATCATCCACATATTGCCCCTGAGCCTGCACTTCAGCCAAACGAGTCTCCAACTATATCCCACAACAGCATGAATTCAAATTATGACACACACACCAAAAGAAAAAGTTAAATATTAGCTCTAGTGATGCGAAGTTGTGTAAAACATGAAGATTCAGTCTTATTGCAAAGTAAGCCCAGCCCTGTGTGGCTGAAAAGTTGTATCCTGAGTACAACAACATGTCTGAAAGGATACACTGCTGCACATAGCTGTATACTCTATACATTTTTGTAAGATACCTTCTTTTTTTTTCATAGATATTTTGTTGCTGACAGATGCATATACTTGTTGAGCTGGGATCCATACCATAGGGAGAAAAAGAAAAATAGCAAGAGCATTTTTTAAAAATTGTTTTTGTGCTATGCACATCAGTGTGAAGGGAAGCCTCAGATAGAGAAAATTCATTTATATTATTTAATGGAAAATATCAGTTATATATAACTTTTAACACTTATCTACAAACTCATCTCTACCAGTTGGTATATTTAACAATGTATGTACGTAGTATAAACAATATATATATATATATATATATATATATATATGTGAGTGGGTCTAGGAAAAGGGACCTTATAGAGCAAACCAAAAAAATTGAGTTTTTTATGCTAATAAAAAGCTACAATTTATCTCAGCTTAGTGCTAAAATACTGGAGGGTAAACCTTCGACGTGCAGAGAAACTGGCAGTTGAGCTGGGCTGTATTCAGCAAAGCAATTGAACTAGAAATCGAGAAAACATAAATTGAATTTCCACTTCCGGTATAATTAACATTTCTGTATACTTAACAGCGTACTCCGCATACACAATTTAATCGTACAGCCGCTTTTAACGGCGACTAACGAAGTTTGCGTAGAGTTCTTTTTAGCTTTCAAAGCGTCTCACGGCCTGTCTTGTCGGAATCCTTGGCTACTCTATTCGCTGTAGTGGTAAACTTTCAACCAGAGGTAAGCTGTAGAGTGCATGCAATAGTCTCAAGCGATGCCATGTTTTTTAGCTGCTTGTTTGAAACTCCGCCCATCCCCCGTTTATTGAACTTCGAGAACGAGAGAGAATAAAAAGTAGCTTGTCTTTCCAAGGCACGCTTGGGGTCTTTTAAGTTGTTATGACATTTGAAATTTGGCATAGACGTAGAGTAACTGGGTCACTAAGACTAATTCTGCAAAAAACAAAAATAGGAGAAAGAAAGAATTTTTCCGATGACTTACTTCTGGAGCCTATATCTCAATTTCAATTTTTGCGCCGTAAGGTCCCTTTTCCCAGACCCGCTCACATAATTATATATATAATATAATGCAAGAAACTATTCATCCAGTCATTCGTACTAGTGCTTTCTAAATATAGAACAAACCAAATCATGCACATTCCATAAAACTACATTCCACATAACTACATTCCACTCAACCACATGACCGCATTCCTGGTTAACAGTGTAATTGTCCCCAATCTTCGGGCCGGTAATTTGTGTGCGTATTTGTCTGTATACATGTTCTTCTTTCTGTGTTGCGCAATACTTTCCACGCAGCAGTTTGTAATCTAACATATCTACAAGCCACACCCCCAGTAAATAACCAGCACACTTTCAAGAATTATTATGACCCACTAATATTGACTAACAGATGAGTATTCGTATGTATGTGTGTGCACGTGTCACACTTACTCTGTTATTTTCTTCCTTGAGGGAGTCGTAGTTTCTTGTGGCTTCGCTGTGCTGTATTTTGTTGAGGGCTATGGACTTCTCTAGTTCTATCACACGATCTTCTATTCTCTTTTTGGCTCTGGAGGTTTCTTCTTGGTCTGCAGTAAGCCTCTGGTATCTCTTATCCAGAGTCCTACAGAAGTGACCAATTGAGAAATGTAAGATGTAAGAATTTTTAGAAAGGTGTGTGTGTGTGTGTGTGTGTGTATGTATGTATGTGTGTGTGTATGTATGTATGTATGTGTGTGTATGTATGTATGTGTGTGTTGTGTATGTATGTGTGTGTGTGTATGTGTGTGTATGTGTATGTGTGTGTATGTGTGTGTGTGAAGAGATTGGGAAGTAAGTAAAGGTTGGGGGAGGAGTAAGTAAAGGTTGGGGGAGGAGGGGGTGTAAAGTGGCAAAGAACTAGGAAAGGAGAGATGAGATGAGAAAAAGGGATGTGGGGAAAGTTGACAACAAAAAATTAAAAAAAAGATTAGAAAGTGACCCCTGCAGTAAGAACTGACTATGCATAGAACTGACTATGCATTTGTGGATAACTGAACACCATATGAAATTGTGTTGCAGAATATAAATGAGAGGGTGTGGCCAAACTTTTGTTGTTGTTTTTTGTTTTTTTTGGGTGCTTCCATTCCATGCACATTTACTGGACTTGGGGTGTGTAGATAATGTGACTGACTCCTTGCTAATAATTTAATATACTCACTTCAAACTCCTCTCCAATCCCTCTCGCTCAAGCCGCTCTTGTGACAGTCTGTCCTCTAGTTGGGCTCGAGCTTTACTAACACTTTCATATACCTACAAACAAACACACACACACACCCACCAAATCTCCGTCATAACAAGAAACCATATGCTTCAGACCACACAAGTATGTATTTGCTATATTGCTGACTAAGCAAGTAAATAATTTTTTCTTTTTTCCCCCTTTTCTTTTTTTGTAAAGCCATGCAACACTTGGACAGCACTATAAGGTTGAACTATAACATCAGGTGATACAGTAAGGACTGGCAAAGACACATTTCCAAAGTGCATGTACTAAAAGGTAATTTAAGCACAGAACACAACTTCCATAAGTATACACACACAAAAAAAAAACACATGTAAACACTCACACACATTACAGCCACTCAAATACCCTAAACAAGAATCCTATTTAATACAAGTGAACCGTAACAGCCAACACCTTTGGTATCACACGAGCGCACACGCACACACACACAATGTACTGACCATATAGCAAGTACATTAGTGGTACAAGCTTACACACGCACAAGTGTGTGTACACTGACATGTATGCACACACAAACACATGTACATACATTTCACACACACACACACACACACACACACACACACACACGTGGTACTGTCAATTGATTGTTTCAAAAGCTGTTTACTCATCCAATCCTGTAAGATGACAAAAGTCTAGACAAAAACATATCTGAGATTCATTGTAGTTTTTCTCACATGCTTTTGACTCACCAACTACCAACTAAAACGATGAGGTCACCCCATCCTTACTAACAGTTAACCCTTGCCTTCAAACTGGCCGTGTAAAACGATGGAATAGCTACACTCTAGTCCGCTCATCAGCTGACAACTACCCAACGAAAGAAAAAGTGACTCGAAGTCACGGAATCATGTAACTTGTGTGTAATAATAGGCCTCATAAAGAACAAACAGGAATAGTCAAAAATAACACTACTGGAACGAAAACATAAATCATCACTTCACGACATTTCCCCATGTATGTATGTGCAAGTCAGACATAATAACAAACAAACTCACCTGGCTACTGCCACTACCGCTGCTCAGTACTCTACACAACAAATACAAACATTACATTAAGGATTAGAAGAGTGTTTACCAACAATGTCAAGAGTGAGCCATTAAATAAAAAAAAATAACACTACTGGAACGAAAACATAAATCATCACTTCATGACATTTCCCCATGATTCAATGTCAGCTGGCCATACTTCAGAGTGAGCGTTGGCCCACACATCATAACCGAGAACATGTGTTGCATAGGCATCATTATGACAAAGTGAAGGCTCAGATATTTTAAAGAATATTCAATGCATGAATAAAAAATATTGACATGCATAGCACAGAAGGTAAATGAAGGAAAAAATAACAAGCTTTTAGCTACTAAGTGATTAGTTAGAAATTATAGGAGTAGTTCGCAGTAAAGCACAAACTCAGTCACCATGTCTCAACAGAGTTACTATCACGCAACAAAGCAACTGGGAGCAATAACCACATCATTATTATTACTATTATTTCAACTAAGAATGACTAAATGATTCCAAAGTTATTTGAAGATTTTTTTTACACTTGCAAGATTAAATGGCTAAATTTAAGGAATGACACATTAAAATCATCCCATCATTTCTGTTTATAGCTAATAAAGTTTTGGATGTGGTATCAAATGATGAAATTTAAGCACGGATGCCTTCTCGAACACATGCACACTTGAGGATTAATTATTCCCAGTGGTAACAGAGGTGTACTGTAACACCTCCACTCCCACAGTTTAACTAGCGGAATATCAATAACTGAAACTCAACCTTAAGGAACCCCACGACCCAATGCACAGGGGGCAGAAGTAATTGTGAAGGTACATCACTCACAATGTATCATGCAACTCACCCTATGTCCTTGGAATAAGTGAACCCTACGAAAGGAAGATGGTTGCCTGCAAATTCCTGCCATTCACAAAGGAGAGGTGAATACAGAATGACAGAGAATAAAGAGAGAGAGGGCATGATGGAAGGGAAGGGCACGGCAGAGAGAGAAGATGAAGTAAAAGGGGAGTGCCGTGGAGAGGAAGAGGATGGGGGGATGGGGGGAGTAAAGTTACATGTACAAGAGAGATAAAGTCAAGTCCTTGTACAATAAGCCTATACATACAGCCTATTAGCAACCACCATGCCTCACTTACTCGAGGTGTAGCAAAGTTCTCTACTTTATCTTTCTCATCATCTATGACATCAAAGTAAGTTGTGTCCGTGTCGCCATTGAGCTCTGGAACAACAGGGGGCTCGTGCTCCCGGAGATTCTCCCACGTCCACTTGTCACTCTTGAAGAAAGCTTGCCGCTTCACTTCAGCTGCTCCATTTTTTCCTAAGCGAGTATCCCTAAAACCAAATTAAAACTAGTTTTAAAAAAGTACATTGTAAGGAGTAGAGACATTATTACCTCCACCCCCCCCCCCCCCCCACACACACACACACACACCAGGATGCTGTCACAAAAGCATGCTTTCAGCAATTATGGGCTAATTTGACATAAGACACACCCATATAAGTGGGTGGAGACTACCAGAATTAGCCATGGACAATTGGCAGTACAACTAGACAATAGTAAAAAAAAAATCTTCCAGTTGTTTTGTACCAAACTATGAACGAATCATTACAAACACTTGACGTGTTCGTGTCTCCTGTAGAATCAATGTTGGAATACACACCAATACAATTAATTTCATAGGCCATGGAATGTTTATGATAACATAACAAGCAACAAATTGGAAGCCGTATTCCAGTAAGTGTTAGGTCACACGGAAATCATGCAATCTCAACACTATTGCAGTTTATAAAAAGCATTCATTACTGCACACCCTAAAATAGAAAAAAATACATATCTCCTATGACATAACAACTGGAAGATTTTTTTTAAATAACAAGTGAACATGGAATACTTTCACAACCCCATGATCTATCATATGCCCACCTACCCCCTACACCCCTACACACACACACACACACACACACACACAAATAAACATACCCAGAATCCAGGAACTTTCGTATGAGGTCCTTCGCTCGTGGTGAGATGTACAAGTCAGTAGGAAACTCCAGAGTGTTCTTGTGATCCATGATCTTACTATACGTGCCAATAACTGAGTCAGCATAAAAGGGTGTGTCCCCAACGAGCATTTCATATAAGACCACACCCACAGACCACCAGTCGCATTCACGGCCATAGTAGCCATCGCCGCCTTGTGACTTGAGCACCTCAGGGGAGATGTAATCAGGTGTACCAACTGCTGTGTCAGACCGCACCTTCCCCTTCTGGAAATTTATTAATACACAAAACATGATACATAAGTACAGTAACATTCCAACAAACAATAATGAAAACTATATATAAGTGTGTGTGTGTGTGTGTGTGTGTGTGTGTGTACAGAGTAGGGGTATGTGCATATTGAGCAATGAATCAAGGAAAAACATGGAATGTAATGACACGACAACCAGAGCATACAAACCACTAATCACCGTAAAAAACAAACAAACAAACAAAAACTACAACAATAAATTTTAAGAAAACAACTAATATTATAAATTGACTGAAAATTTCCTTGATTAGCCCTAGCCCTAGCCCAACACTAAACATAAGACACCTAAATGGAATTGTTGAGTTGATTTCTGACACTTAATTTGATTAGTAACATCTATGTGTATCATCCAATTATGTACATCTTTACTTCCACCAAAGCAGCATCACGCCTGCCCTACCACACAATCACATCACACGCCCTCCATACCCAACAATGCCCCGCCCCCTTCTACTCCCACATACGTCGTCCATCTTCATGCAAGTTCCAAAGTCGGCCAGCTTGAGGTGTCCCTCTGGGTCCAACAGCATGTTGTCTGGTTTGATGTCGCGGTGGACATAGCCCAGGGTGTGAATGACATCCAACGCCAGTGTCAGCTCAGCGATGTAAAACTTGCACCAGTCCTCAGGGATCTCAAACCTGTTCATCAGGCTCACCATGTCTCCACCTACACCACAGACAAGCAAGAAGCACATACACGTTTTATTAGATGAGTGCCAACCATATTATCGCCTCGATCAAACCATTGTGGATAAAATTAAACCAGATGTGAGCATTCCATTAATATCTAAATTACCCGACCCTGTCAAAAATGACTTCTAAATTATCATACTTAAGGCAACTCAAATGAACCTCTGGCCCATATAATATATATATATATATATATATATATTTTTTTTTTTAAGCTAAATACAAATATTAGTGGCAGTAATCCTTACTACTACCTCGATATATCATTTGCAAATGAATTTGGTACTTATACATACATGCAATCACACTACATGTTTCTCTAAAAGTTAATTCAATATATAAATGAATAAATAAAAATTAAAAAATAAATAAATAAAGCAACAACTAAGGCTGTTTGAAGATGTGCTAAGGAGCTAGGATACTGGAACAATGAATGAACTCGAGCACTAAGAGTGCAAACTCAGCATTATTTAGTTTGTTTATAAAAAAATTGCAACAATTTGCAAACAAAGTCACTACTGTTGAATAAAAAACTTCTTAAATTTTCAGCTTATAACAATAATGGTTTTGCTCCATTTATGAACAAATTTTTTTAAACATATTTAGCTAGCTGTATAATTATGTTAGCTATGGCTTAGTGTGGACAACTTTAGTCTTACAGACTTAAATCGTCATCTAGTTTGAGTTTCTCTTATCTCAAGGCATAGTCTACTATCTTTGAGATCCAGTGTTGACAGAATGAATGAATGAAAAGAGACTACTGTAATCCTCACGTGCATGTGCTGAGGGTTAAAAATATGACACAAATATTTTGGTCATCAACATTGACTGTATTAAGTTATGGTTAAAAAATATATATATATTTGAACACCCACAGCATACAAATAACTCTACAAATTTTAATTACTTCCAATCCATTCACATTATGCGCAAGAAACCTTGCAACTATAAAGCATTCTGCCCTTACAAAGCTGTATCAATACCTATTTGCTGGGTCACTGTGCAGGTTGCACTTTGCCCACAGGTCTCACATAAAGCACCTGGCAGAGTGAAGCAACACTTCACAAGAGGAACATAAATATGGCAAAAATTAAAATCTATGTTGTACATTCTTTCCGGAAAATTATAGAATTCTTTTGTCTGCGAAATAAGGGAATATTTTGAAAATAAAATGAAGTGTTCCATCTATTTTACCAATTAATGCCCACCTAGATTTCTTGGGAGGCAAAAGTATTATTTAGCACAAAACTGTCCCAAACCAGCTCAAAAGACTAATTTTACTACCGGGCATAAACACATTTTGCTTGATAGGTGCATGATAGTACATGTGCTCGTGTGTGTGTGTGCGTGTGGCCGTGTGTCTAACTGTTTGCACATGTGTAAATCCTTTTATGTACACCCATGGATAGGCACAAGTTTATGCGTAATAAGTTCTTATTAAAGTGTGAGCCAAACACACAGTAGCACGGGATATATTTATCAGCACCAGAGCTAAAGCTTACTCAGCACCCATACTCTCTCTCTCTCTCTCTAACTGTATCATTGGAAACACAAGGAAGACTCACGGACACACACACACACACACACACACAGATATGTATACACCAAGGAAGTCAATACTTTGCCAAACCGACATTTATCATTCATATTACTAAAAATGTTAAAACAATGGAAAATCCAGAGTACTAATAGGAAGGTGTGGCCAAGTAAATTTGGATAACTGACATGACTCTGTAAGAAGGCTCATTATGCCCATCACCACATGTTTATCTCTCTTCTCTATTGTTATGGGTCCCTCTAGGTATATCCCAAACGGTGTGAAAATACTCACACACCCACACCATCTATTGTTGTAATCCCTCTAGGTGTATCCCCAAAACACACACACACACACACAGATGGTAAAGAGAAAGATGCAGGTATTTGACTCAAAGTAATAGCCACATACCGGCAGACCTTGGCATGTGATTTCTTCCTGTGTATACAATACCCCTGAGCCAGACAAAACTCAAATTATAACACCAGCACAAAGATAACAGGTAAAATATGTAGGTGTTGCTTAACCATGGTAAAACAGCCTCCTTCATTAAGCATATACACAGTCAAGAGTATGATAAGGCTATGGAATCCTTGCTGATACAGCTATATAGCTAAATGCTGTTTTATTCTAAACTTCATGTCAGGAAGTCTTATTAGACTATTCAAAAAGAGCTATGACCACTGACCAGAAAACTTACCTACAGTGCTCATATATATTTTCCTCAACAGTGAAGTTAGAGAAATTTTATTGGCATTCACCATTCACTCACTCATTCACTCTCACACAACTAAAATTAAACAAAGTAGATACTAAATTAAAGGGGTCAACAGAAAAGCATAAAATAAAATGTAACTAAAAGTGTACGAAGGACCTGGCAAGTATTTTTAGTCTCTGAGCCACAACAACCATGACTTTTAAATGTTGAGAAGCACAGCTAGTTGGGCTAAGTGCTGAGCTGTTTTATCAGAGATCCACTGTTGATAGACTGACACGGTTAATGTGCTCAAAGCTCATGTTAGAATTAATCCACATCATCCACTTCAAAAAGTCCTTAAGCTCCTCCCATAACAATAAGCCCCACCCACTGACCTGGCATGTACTCCATGACCATGTAGAGGTAGTGGGTATCTTGGAAAGCGTAATGAAGTTCAACTATCCATTCGGACTTGGCATGGGCCATGATGTCTCGCTCCTCCCAGAAGAAGGCGGAGTCTGATCTCTTGATCATCTCAAACTTGGAGAGCAACTTCATCGCAAACACTTTCTTGGATTCCTTCATTCGCACCTGAAAGTGAAGAAAGGTGTGAAGGTATGGAAACGAGCAAAGGAGAAATAGTTAGGTACTCAAAACATTGTCTTCAAAATAATGCACATACTTGCATTCTTTTCACAAAATCAATAAATGCATAATTATAATACGTATAATAATGTGCTACATGAAGAAAAAAACCCGCTTAAAATAATCCTAATTAATCTTTAAAATGGTAAGGCTTCACGCTTATTTATGGTAGTATGTGTGTGTGTGTGTGTGTGTGTGTGTGTGTGTCAGTGAGATAGAAGGAAGAACAAGCAGAAAAAGAATTAAGTAGTGTCAATTAGAATTTTCTTAGTTCTATACAAAAGTGACCAATGAACTAAAAATTATAATGGAAACTCTTTAATGCCTGCCACATTTTTCATTATGTTAATGTTATGTAAGAGCCATTAGAATCTCTTAACTTAAATGGTTTACTTTAAACTTTAGCATTTCACATTGATTGGGAAGAGATCAAGTAGCACTAGTGAGCACACACAAACATACACATGCTCAAACTTCCTCAGATGACTGCGATTTATGAGTAATCGCCTGTTTAAATCATATCAGTCAAAACACACATATATTCTTTCAACATGTACAATTAGTCCTTCCTTAGTGCTGTGGGTGCAATATGTTTCATATAATGCACATGCCATTACACGCCCCTTACCAGCTGGACTTCTCCAAAAGCTCCTCTACCAATCACCTTCTCTGTCATAAAGTCATCGGCACAAAGACGGTTAGACGTCATTACCTCTACAGCAGATGCATCTGAAGGAAAGGGAAGAGTTTATTATATGAATGAAAGTTTCTATATGAAAAGATGGGACAGGGGGATGACAATGTTAACAAACATGGTGATGGTGCCAAAAGATTTCTAATCTTTATTATATTTTGCAAAAACAATAAAAAACAAACCATGTATATGATAATTGCTCTGCCAAAGAAAAGTAATATAACCTTAAGAAAGCAAGAATTGTGCATACATGCATGTAGAGATGTATGCATAAATGTCCACATTACAGCAGCTCTCAAGAATGACGTTACATACACCCCATGCATTATATTCATCATGTTTCCACGGAGGAATACGAACGGAGATATTGTTCATTACTGCCACCGTCATATTGAGAAGCTTAACCACTTTTTTTCCTTCCTAATTTTACTCCTCTGCCATATTGAAGACTTACGCATCTCCATTTCAAGTTAGTTAGAATTGCTCACATTAGATAATAGCTATAGTAAAATCACACCCCCACTGTCAATCACATTCACTTAGACCTTGCCTTAGTAGTCCACACCCACTAGTTAGACACCCTACCTCGCCCTAGTAACACTATTCTAGTCATTTCACACTTTCACAGTAAGACTCAACCGCTAGTTATACCACACCTCTAGTGACACATCTCTATTTAAAGTAGAGGCGCACAGCTTTACCCAGTCAAACAAGACAAGACTAGCCTTCATAAGTGAAAGTATTACATGGTGTCAGACCTTTTGCTAACAACACGGTCTTCCAAACTACTCGAAATGAAAATGATCAAATATGGCGGTACATAATCAAAGTATTTAAATGAAATTGTTACAAAATGTTGTGAGTTTTAACCCTGATGACGATGATAATAATATAATAATAATAATAATAATAATAATAATAATAATAATAATACCAACAACAACAACAACAACAATAATAATGCTACAATTTAAAAAAAATAGTTCACCTTGGGTTGGGGTTTATCAACAGTCTCTAGCATCCATGTATACCACCCACCACCTCAACCATCCCACTAAAACCTCACGGTGCTGACATAGCCGTCACACACAATACACAGACACTACTACTATCCGTGACAGACAACATCGCCCAAGATGAAGGAAACAGGAAATCACACCAAAAAAAAAAGTGTCTAGAAGAATGTACTAAGCACACGTATGAGGAACAACTATCGACTATGTGTGTGACCTGGTGTGATATGCTCCATTTGGAACCACAATGTGAATGGTGTGCTCCAATAGGAACTAAAACTGCCCCACACAAGGTCTATATTTTGTAATAAATGTAGTTATATCCATAAATCCACCATTGTACGTCAGATATTTATGACAGGCACACACACACACACACACACACACACACACACACACAGAGTACATCACAATACACTACACTAATCAAATATCACAGAATGGAAGTGCCAAAAGCTCTAGGAACAACCTAAATTACAACACCTGCCAGACCAACCTCCGGCGGAACACAGACCAGCCTATGACTGACTGCATGTGGTCGCAGTACGAGTAAGCGAGCAAGTTGTTCTAACCCATTACTTATCCTTCTGGTATCTGGCACCAGTACTAACTCTTACAGCTATACATGGGTTCACAGAGGAAGCCATGTTATTGAAATCATAAGGGCAGTTGTAGCCAAGCCAGAAATAGAAAGACAGTGCTGGAAGAATTTATCTCATACTTACTATACACATAAAAGGGAACTCATTCCTGCTGCTAGTTTTTAGTAGCCATTATTTTTTTCCTACCAATACATATAACTTTATTGCAATCACATGCCAAAAGGTTTAAGTTGAGTAGCCCTAATTATCTAATTTTATGTTGGTGAAGAGAAACTGTGTGTTTGTGTGTGTGTGTGTGTGTGTGCTGGGAGGCAAAACAGGTGGATGAAGCTATGTATCAAAAGATCCTAGTATTTTCACCTTTAAGAGTATGCAATTTGTTCTACTCAAAGGGTCAACCACAAAGTTGAAGTGCGTTACAGCTGAAAGACACAATTACACAACTTAAAACAGCTTCGTCTTTTCTACCTCAAACCAACAATTATGCACACCCGGACGAAGCTGTTAGTTGATAGGGTCAACTTATGTAGCTATTCCAAGTCCTCCACCTATTTCAGATTAACATGAACCAAATTACATAATCTGAGATATGCTCCCAGGGTTTGGAAACGTCACAGAAAACAGAAACAGGATCATGAATTTAAAACATGAAGGCACAAGAGTCCAGGAGTGCTACTAAACACACTTGCTTAACAGGTTGCCAAGAAGAAATCCTATACCAGCAATAACTTGAGAGGCTTATGAATAATGTTGTAAGCAACAGGAAATAAAAGTTTAATCAATAAGTACTGAACAGCAACAACAACCACAAAACAATAATTCCAATCCCAAGTCAACATTTTTAGATGGCATTAAAAAATGTGATAAGAGGGAGTTAGTACCAACTAATATAGGAGGAGACACTCCCCCAGGAGTGCTCTTGGAAACACCATAGACTGTAAAAGGAGCCATGAATGGTTTGTTTGTAGAAACACAACCAGGATGAAACCCTCCTGTTATTAATACCATCATCTCATCCTACTCTAAGTGGAAACCAGCTCAGAAAGGTCAGCATTACATAATACCCCCAGGCAAAACTCTCAAACACAAGGAACACAGCTGGCTACAAAATAAATGTTTTCATTCCCTTCAAGCCCCACCCACCCATGACAACCCTACGCCTTACCTACTTAATCTAACTTTTTCATGGCGAATATCTTTGTTCACATGCTATTTATATTTAGTATGAGACCTTTTAAAAATCACCATCACTTTGTCAAGTTTTTTTTTCCCCCTGCTAAAACATAACATGCTCATTCAGGTAATTAAAATTAGTGATTTAGTACTGATGCTAAAGCAATGTCTTCTAAATAACCACCACAGTAGTACAAATAGATTCAAAGTTGAGTCATTACTAATAAATGCTACTCAAACACACTTGCACACATTCTCCCAGAAAAAAAAGTGCTATATCCCACTTAGTAGGGCAATCGTCTCCCCCTCCCTCACGTCTCAATCCACCCCACCCCAAGATCCTACAGTGACATGGTGCTAAAATGACTTGAAAGTGGTGATAATAAGTGTTTCATCCAACAAGTGCCACATTGACATCACTGATGACCAACTCCATCAATATGCAGCGAGTACTTACATCTCTTCTTGAAGTTTTCAAAGTTCTTGTTCCTAAGGATGGAGGGATAGTCACAGTCATGATACACTGCAGCCACAGCATCCTAGAGATAAACAATCAAGCGTAAATATTCAAGAACAACACCAAAACAATCCCTTCCACAGTGTTCACTGTTCGCTTTGTTGTTGTTGACATGCCTGATGTTCAAAGCTCTTCATTTCTCTCAGGTTAATAGAATTGAAATGTGACCTTTGGAACTAATTAATCCTTCACTAATCTTTGATGACAGAGACAATAGAAATAGAAAGTTAAGGTGAACTAAAAAAAAAAAAAAAAAGTTACCAGATAAGAGATCAATAGAGAAAAGACAAGTGATTGTATGAAAAAGAGAAGATGATCACAATGAGAGGACCTATTTTTATTTTTAACACACAGGAACAAGAGGATTACAGCATTCCACAGATTGATGATGTAGGCATGTCTTTCATGGAAATCTTTGAAGACAGTACCTTTAAATACTCACAGACCAATCATTGGACTTTTCTCTCCATAAGTAACTTAGCTCACATAAACATAGCTACCCCTTACAATCATGTGAGTAGATGTGCTCTCAGCATATTGAGAATCATTAAGATTGCATTAAGTTAGCTTTAGGGAAGTGCCAATGTAACAATACAAATGTATAAAAAAGAGATCAACAGATGCGAACATGATACAAGGGGAATAAAAAATAGTCTGACACATAGACAATAAATCTGTCCACGATTGCTTGATTGTGAAATAGCACGCATGACACGACATCAACCTTGGGGTGTTAGGACGAGTTGCTGGCACTCAAGAGTTTGCATCTGATTTATTTCATCAACAATTCCACTCTTGAGACTCTTTTCACAATGGACCAATTTAAAGTCTCAACTATCCAACCCCTTACCTAGCAATAATCATAGTTCTTCGCACCCTCCTCCACCCCAATCCTTAACAACACTTGTTTATTTAAAAACCCACATATAGATAAACGCCAGATACAAATGTAACATCTGGGCTGTAAGCCTCATAAACTCAAAAAAGGTCAATTTGTTGAAACTCGCCAGCCAAAGCAGCATCCCTTACTGTTGTCCTTCCTCTACCACCAAAAGGACCAATCAAATTTGCCTTCATTATGTGGAAGACAAATTGCAGTTATCTTGCTTAGCGACATGCTGTACAGCAGGTAACAGTTGTGCCAGTGAATGGGGGCTCACAAGAAAAGCTGGCCCTTCCATACACACGCAGCTGGTATCTGGAAGGGAGGGGGGGGGGGGGGGGGGGGGGGGCAAGACTTGAGAAAAACACAAGACATAATTACAGGGCAACTAAAAGCTTGTCACTCCATTGCTAGGGACTCAAATACAGCAATGTCCAAGCCCCAGCAGTGTTCTATAGGACACTGAATAAAAGCAGCCATATAATACTCATGTCCTCCGATTACAGTCTACTTTCATGCTGTCACTGACAAAGAAAATATGAATCTGTCATCTGTCCTTGCTTCTTTGGTTCAGTATTCTTACACAAATTCATTCCTGGTTACACTCTGCTGTGGCTACTGGAGCCAAATGGCGATAAACTCTTTCTCTGGGGTAGACCTATACCCTTCACTAGTAGGCACACAACTTACCAGAAGGCCTTCTACATGCAAGGTAGACTGGGGGTCCTTTATCTCCTCTTCCAAGTCCTTTATCCTGGCGTTCAGGTCTTTGGCCATTGCTGTGGTGTTGCAGCGGCTTCAGTAAGACTGCCAAAAAGCAACGGCACAAACAACAACAAACATACACCAATCCAGTGACTCCCACGGGTGGATTTTACACTCAGCCCACAATCGCTTTAACTTTCAAAACATACACACACCTTGTTACACAAGCACTGAGTTCTCAGCGAAGTTAGTATCAGCTGTATAATGAAGAAACTCTCTCAACCAGTAGCCATTACAACACTATCTATAATCTGTCCTCATAATGACTAAAACACGACATACTCACTACTGTTCAGTACCAAAACTCGCTCCGCCCTGCGAAATTCCCTATTTCAAAATTTTTGTGTTCGTTTAATTTTACATATGTCAATTTATACGTTACGCTTGCCTCTTTCCTCAAGGTTGGTTTCTTGGTGTAGTGGTTATCACGTCTGCTTTACACGCAGAAGGTCTCGGGTTCGAACCCCGAAGAAACCTTTTTTTTTTTTTTTTTTTTTTTTTTTTTCCCCTCAGTTTTCCGCTATTCATTTCTATTGTTTGATTTTACTGTTTATTCCTTTTCACCCTTAGCTTTATCATTATGTTTTTATTCCCATCAGTTTACAAATAGCTGCTACTAGAGCTACCACAATACTTTACCCATTCACTCCTACTTTCGGTGTTATTAAGAATACTGACATATTATGTAAATAAAAATGATTCAATTATATACTAGCACATGTTGCTTTCTTTCTTCTTGTTTTTAATTTACTAGGTTGGATTTGAAATTCATTCTGTGCATCTGTAACATTGGAGTGTGTAGAGACTTCTGAAGTACTTCCAGAACTGGACGAACCTGTAGAAATTTTTACCAAGTGGTTATAATGCAACAATCACAGCATATCATTCTGTTTGTAAAATAAATAGAAATTAAAATGTAATAGCTAACTAGTTGACTGAGCTTCTTTAATCAATCATTGTGAATTTTAGGTCATAAAATGCAAAAAATGAAGTAAAACAATAAAAATCAAATTATTGTTTTCTTGATGTTAAAATAATATCTTAACTGCATTATAAATATGTAATCAATACCTACCTATTTGTATTCTCTCGTTGTGGTTACTGGAGGTCTTATTCTTTGCATGCTTCTCTTTTCTTATTTTATCCAGATATTTTGATGCCAAATATTCAAAGACTACAGTAAGCAAGGTGAATTTCTATTAACAATTCAACCGGTATTATCCTTCCTTACCTTGATCTACATTAAAATTTTCCTTTACTGATGTTCTGAAAAGCTTAAGCTTAAGCTTTTTAACTACGTCACCCACTTCTTCTCTGCATTCACAAAATTAAATATGAGCCTCCCATAATTTTTTCCTTAATTGTTTAAATTTAACTAGATAGAAAATGATTGGCAAGTGTGAGCAAATGGATCAAGACATTTTTAGGCTATCTCTCTACTTCTTCTAGTACTACAGGACCAAGCTGCAGGTAATTCAGATAGCTTAATACTAAACACTACAGCCAGAATATACTCCCTTGGGAAAACTAAATTAAGTAGTAATTCTATTAAAAACAACAACAACAACAACAACAACAAAAGCAACAACAACAAAAGCAACAACAACAACAACAACAACAATTCTATTCTGGCTTATTTTTTGTAGCTGTGAGTGTTTGTTGTCAAGAGTTACTGGTAATTCAGATAGTCAGAATAGCTTAGCATTAGATACTACAGAAGCTACTACTACTTGGAAGATAAAAGTAAGTAATTCTGTATTTGTTTACTAAAATTAATGGTAAATATAAAATACTGTAATTTTATGCCTGCCATTTGTGCTTAAGCACACTACTAGATTAGACTCACATAGTGAGATATAGCTATGGTATGAGTCATCATGTTCACCTTTATTAACTGCATTTAATATTCTTCATGAAGGCTTCAATACTTAATGCAGCAGCTAAACTGTGATTGCTACTTAAATTTATGGCTAATTAAGTACAATTGCTGCTTTCTAAAAGTCACTTGTTTATTTTTCCATCCTGAATAGCTACTTTTAGCTTTTAATTCAGTTATTGGGGAACATATAAGACGACACTTCCTACAGTGAAAGTATATTCCAAAATTAATTTTTAAGTTGCCCTCACCCAGATTATATTTATTATATTTATACCACTAGGGTTTGAAATATAGTGGGTCAAATATCACTTGTCAATGTCTTCCTTATCATTGACACCCATAAAAAATCATTGATGTTAGCTTACATACCACACGTGAGAAGGCAAAGTAAAAGTGTTGACTTACGGAGACATAGCTGCTTCATCAATTAAGTCTATCTTGTTTTCCACCACACACATTACTACACCTTCTACTTCCTTGTCAACCTATATAGAAACCAAGGATAATGTTGACTCAATAGTGCATGTTAATGATACATTGCATCAACTACTGCAAGAACAACAAGAATAGCCCTGAATGACACGAACCAGATTCTAGAGTAAGTGAAGACAGGCAATGGGTGGTCTTAATAGCTATAGTAAATTGATAGAGTACTTGAACTTTTGTGGAATGGCAGGAATTTGTCAACCAGAATGAGCCACGGTACAAATTCAATACTCACAATTAGATATTGCAATGAGGAAAAGGAAACAGTGAGAAAATTTATAAGATTACCTGGTAATGTGCCACATTTCAATGCTAAGTCACTGTTGCATATATAATACTACTACTACTACTACTACTACTACTACTACGACTACGACTACGACTACGACTACTACTACTACTACTACTACTACTACTACTACTACTACTACTACTACTACTGCTACTACTACTACTACTACTACTACTACTACTACTAATAATAATAATAATAATAATAATAATAATAATAATAATGTATAATAGCAAATTTTCTCTAACAGTATATATAATAATAAGTTTAAATGTCTGGGTCAAGTTTTATTTTATTGGCTGTTAAAAAAGAGAAAAACTACTCTACTATTTCACTGAATAATAATAATAATAATAATAATAATAATAATAATAATAATAATAATAATAATAATAATAAATAATATTAAAAAGTAATAATAAATAATATTAAAAAGTAATAACTGTAATATTATCATTGGCTAACCTTTGCCTTCCATTTTTCTATGGCTAAAAATGATTCCCTGTCTATGCACGAAAAAGCCACAATACACACATGAGCTCCTAAAGGAAAGAAAATAAACCAAACAATTACATAACGAAACTTGATCAAACCGCATAAAACTATATGACAGGTGCCAAGCCAATTAGATCTTACTGAAAGTGATGGCAGCAGCTGTGTGAGTGTACCAGAGCTTACCATAAGCTATCACTGGCTACTACAGCCAGCAATTCCAATGGTACCTGATGCATAGCTGGAATGCAAATCAAAGTCAATAAATATTACCTCTGTAATATGCTTTAGTGATTGCATCGAATTCCTCCTGGCCTGCTGTATCCCATACCATCAGCCGCACATCCTTGTTATGAACTCTACAAGATCAGAAAAATAAAAGATCAACTTTTAGCCTGTATATTCGGCTACATTTGAAATATGATGCTATTCCTCTGGTAAATAGTCTGGCACCACTTAAAAATTTGAATATCAAAACTTTATTTATTATCATGCAGCTCTTACTGAATTTGCTTCTCCAAGAAGTCTACACCAATGGTCTTCTTGTAGTCTCTGGTGAAGGACCCCTTGCAGAATCTCTGTATCAGGGAGCTTTTCCCCACTGCTCCGTTGCCCACAACCACAACCTTTATGGCCACTTCCAAGTCTTCTTCTATCATCTGCAACCCAATGAGCTCTTAGTCCGACAAAATAAACACACCCCCTCCCAGCAATACAAACAACTCTATAGACAGCTGAACCGCACACCAAACTGCGGGCGGCGGGCTAAATTATAATAAGTGGTGGGCGTGGCTTGAGAGCGTGAACGGTGTTGTTGAGTTGAAGTTTCGCTGAAGGCTCTTTAGGAGTCCTTTCTTTTTGGGAGAGTAACGCCGTCCAAGCGCTGAAAACATTTTACCTTCTGAGGTTGTAACTTGCTGCTACTTGGCTGTGGTAGGAATGCCACCAGAGAAAGCGTTACCAATGGCAACGGTGAGAAAACATTAGGTACAGTGTCTTCAAGGACTAATTTACTCTGTGGCCTCACTTTTCATTAGTATAATATTAATTTAGGCATTCACCCCTAATTGGTGAAAGTACTCATGCAATTACATGACATAGCTTTAGCTAAAAAAAGAGTTACTAACAGTATTTTTTTCCTAATACTATCTTTCAGCCTGAGGATGACTCTGGATCCAACACTATTCTCTTTAATATTTCCAAGAAAGAACAGTTTGTTCCAACCTCTGGTTTTAAGACTTTACAGAACAGGCTTAAGCGTAACTGGACTGTGGGATTTCAGCGTGACGACATCACCTTAGAGAAACTCAAGTCAGCAAGGATGATTATCTTTGGATGTCCACGAGAAAAGTTCTCAACAGCAGAGGTACACATTGAACATAAGAATACCAGCAAAAACACGCCGGCATTTGAACAGTCATATGGTAAAGTATCATCACTTTCACAAACTTTGCATTAGTCACTCCCTGCCACCCGTCCCACAAACACATGTTCACACACACACACACACACACACACACACACACACATTTTAATGTAAGACCATGTTCTATGCCACCACGCAGTAAAACTTCCCTGCACCCCCTCCTTCCCTGCTAATTTTTGCCCCCAAATTTTCCATTTTATGAAATGACAAATTAAAAACCCCAATTAAAAAAAATCTCCGTTTGATCTTCCTAAAAAAACTCAGGATGCATGTTAGCTTGCTCATGGTTATATTATGTATATTAGTTTGATGCCCTGCGAAGTTACCTAAATGAAGGTGGGTGTGTGTTGGTAATGATGACTGAAGGTGGCGAGGTGAAGCAAAACACCAACATAAATTTCTTGCTGGAGGAGTTTGGCATCATGGTCAATAGTGGTGAGTGCCTGTGTGTGGTGATCATTAAAAATTTTTCGAAGGGTGCCGTATTGTGCCTGGTTTTCCTATAGACGGTCACATATTAAGACATGAACAAAGGATGAATCGGTGACAAGTGCAACATGATTTGAATATTATTACTGTTATATTTACGCACTACTATTTTTTGCTTTTTTTATTTGCACATATGAGTGTTGCCAGCTATCATTAGGTTTTTAAATATAGTCGTGGTCAACATCCTGCTTCCTCTGTAATTTCTAGCTATGACCCCACTAATTAATTGCTTCTTATCCTATTTCTTTTGTTTAGATTAACCAGAACATTTTTTTTTACTGCTATACAGTAAAGAAACGTTCATCTCTTATAATCAGGTTAACTAAAAAATAAAAAATAAAAAGGCAGAGGAAGTTCTTGCCTCCTCAAAAAGATCAGCCTAGTTTGGTTTAAACAAATAAAATTTCTAGTAGCAAAAAAAAAAAAAAAAAAAAAAAAAAAAAAAAAAAAAAAAAAAAATAGCGCTATTATTTTTACACTTAATCATAATAGGCTGATCCCTTGATACATTTCTAAGGTGCAATTCAAAAACCTTGTTGCACTGCTTTCTAAACCCTGGGAGATAACTATCATTCATTATCACAGATTCGGTGGCTCGGATGGTGTATTACAAATATCTTCATCCTAAGGAGGCACTGGTTTCCAATGGCATTCTGAACAGGTATGTACATTATTTGGAAAGTGGTGAGAAGGTGTGAAATGCTCAAATAGCCATTCCTTTGGTGATAATTTGGGCTAATACATCTCACTATTTTACACAGTGACCAGGTTTTCTTTATTCAAGGCAATGCATAGTTTTGCAGCCAGATATATAGTACAGATTGCTGGAGTCGGAGTGTCATATGGGAAATATTTTACTAAGCACGGCTATTTAAATTTTTTTATAGTATTGTTGATACATTTTCCTAGCTTTACAATTCGAATACAAAAGCACGCACACACATATTTATGTACATACAAGGAAGCACTAATGTGTGAGGTAGTGTGTGTGTGAGGTAGTGTGTGTGTGTGTGCATGTGCATGGATTGTGAATATTCAATAACTATAGCATTAGGAAAGTATATCCAAAGTAACAGAAACTAACTGTACTGTATTTAGAGAAATTAACAAAGCAGCAGGGAAGGCAATACCTGGAGACCCTCAAGAAACAGTTTCAGCCATGAAGTGAGTTGTCACATGTTCATGTACTGTCACATGCTTTTCATTCCTCTCACATTTTCCAAGTGTATTGTGTAATGATGTGTGGTCTGTGTTTGTGTGGCATGCATGTAATTAGCTCTCTCACCTTTGTGTATCCATTTGGAGCGACCCTTACAGTACAGAAGCCATCTGTGGCTCTCTTATCATCTGGCAGCACATCCTATCCTGTCAACCGACCTCTGTGTGCCATCTACCAGAGCACAGTAAGACCAATTTAATTATCACATCTAACAGTATTATTATTATTATTATTATTGGCAAGCAAGTGTAGCAAATTAGATATTATCAGAGGTTACTCATTTAAACAAAAAAGTAGACTAGCTTATAACCAATTGTGCTGAAGCACACCATTATTATTATTATTACTATTATTATCATCATCATCATCCGTCATCATGAGCATGCTTTTCACTGATGAATGTATGTGTAGATAGTTTAGTAGCACATGTGATAGAGTACTGTATTTGACTATCATTCATACTTTTGTCCCTTGCAGAGCATACCTGCCATGGAAGGCAGACCTTCACACTTGAACTGTATGTCCTGCCTAGCAAAGCATAATTAGACTGTGACAGCCACTGTACTATTTCTCTTAAAATACTTTGAGTTCAGTGTGCAGTCAATGTGCTGCCAAAGATTCTACTTGAGCTAATATTAAATGACTGTAGCTCATAGTGAACTCTTTCCTCAACTCACTACTTATATATATTATATAAAGAGAAAATGTATAATGAAACTATACTTGTATTACAATACTCTTATTGTATAAAGCTATCCCACTATTTGTGCTGAAGCACATTGCGGAGGACTAGAAGCCTATTAACAATTTGATATAGAGGGTTTATTGATTGTGTGCAGGAAAGCAGTGGGAGGTTGATTGTTCTGGGCTCCACCCACATGTTCAGTGACCAGTACCTGGACAAGGAAGAAAATTCTAAAGTTCAGGATGTAATGTTTCGACTACTCACCACTGATGAGATTTCCCTCAATCCCATTGATGCTGATGACCCTGAGGTGAGAGTAATGATAGTGAACCTGCGAAATGGCAGCATGCATTCCTCTATGACTTTATTGTTTAGCAATTTGGAGTAGGGGGATGGGAAGGGATAATTGATTGTGAGAATGTTAGAGGGCTTCAATGACCACTTCAATAAGCAATAAGCATCCATTGCCAATTACAATTGTATGTGGGCGTGTGCTTGGCTCCATTGTTCCTGCGTTGTATATTATGCAGTGTCATTCCCTTGCAATATTTGGTCATAGACAGCTAACCCAAATCCAATAGATTCATTAGTGACCTAGCCAAGAATGAATTGGGCAAAGTGGTTGCTGGAGATGAGGGAGTTGATGTCTACTGTTATTGGTTATGGTTGCAACAAGATAAAGCAATGCACGCTGCTTCAATTAGAAAAGTATCCAGAGCAATGTGCCAAATGTTAAATTATTGGTAAGCGAGCAAAGCAAAGGATGCTATGTGTGTATGGACATTACGTATGGCTCATGTGATAGTGTGATAAAATTAGGGTAGACTTTTATTTAGTCCTGGCAACCTACTAGCCTTAGTGCAGACCTAAATGCTTTACTTTTCAACGCCTGAAAGCAACACATTTTAGTGGCCAAAGCTTTCTAAAAGATAAAAACTACTTCCCTTCAGTTAGCTGTTATAAGGTACTACTAGCATAAGGCAAATGCACTTTAACTTTAGAGTGCTGCTAAATTAGCTTGGTTAAGTGGGGGGGGGGGGGGGGGAGGAGGGAGTTACATCAAAGATAGAGTGAATTACAGACAGGACGGGTACCATAACCCTCATGCATACGCACACTGAGGGCTAATCTGATTTGAAATTTAATTAATGGCTGCACCATTTTATTTTTGTAGGTGTCAGATTATCACTACCTTCCTAACACTGGCCAGAGGTCAGAGCGTGTGGACTTATGCCTGCAGGAGGGAGAAGAACTGCCCAGAGACTTCACGGCTCTGTTTGACAGCACTCTCTACAACCTAGATACTAGTGTCTTACCCGATGCCATCAAGTGAGAATGTCAGACCTCTGATATACAATTCTGATTGTAATGTTTAATCTCCTTAGGGCATACGAACAGATACATTTGAAGCACGAGCCACTGACTCTGATTCAACCTACATTTGAGACGCCACTCCCTCCACTTAATCCAGCTGTAAGACTAAGTGTACAATTAGGTTCTGTTGGTATCAGTTTGGTATGTGATGTGTCCATGCGTTGTGGTCTTGGACAAACTGGAAGATCAAGATTAGGATGTTAATGACAAGATATAGATTGTTTTTGTTCTGGTTTGGTTTAATGCAATCCAATCTGTATCAGGTGCAACTTAAGAGATCTGATGGGATGAAATTTATATAGGCTGTTACTATTTTATTTCTAGGTATTTCCTCCAGCATTTCACGAACTACCTCCTCCAGCATTGGAACTGTTTGATTTGGATGAGAACTTTTCATCTGAAAAAGTGCGTCTGGCCCAAATCACAAACAAATGTAAGATAATAAATCAATTGTGTATATCTAATCAAGTGTTGTTGTTGGATTTTATTTTCAGGCACTGACAATGACCTTGAATATTTTGTGCGTGAATGTGGCGAAGTTCTAGGAGTCACACAAAAGCTGCCACAGGAGAAAAGAACAGGAAAGCATGTCCTGGAATACATATTTTCCCAAATAGTTGACTTCAAGAAATCCAGTCAGGTAAATCAAACAGACCAAGTTTACGCTTTTATGTGTATATCGAAAATGAATAATTAGCACTGGATTTTTATGTAAACTGTTAGGATCCACCTGACCTCGGGTTAATAACTACGTCTGAAACATGACAGGTGTGGGGGAGACTACCACAAGAAGTGACATTTCAGTTTCAAGTGAACATTTATAGCGATGATTTAACATCACTGCTATATTCCACAATAATAATAAATAAAAACATCATTGTATGATTTGCCATAAATAATAAACATTAAAAAAGGAATATATGAAAATGGAGGTGATATATACATCTTGTGAAAAAATAATAATAATACTTGCGAAAATGGAGGCGATATATATATCCTGTGAAAACAAATTAATTGCATTTGCTGGGTAATAATATTATTAGTGACTTGCTAGCCAATCCTTTTTTTAAGAAGTGTAACAATGTCAGAGTCATCATTACAGACTCGATAAATTCTTTGTCTACCACTACCGGACTTGTTAATGCTGCCAGACTTGCGGCGTTTCAATTCTAAAAACCGGGTGGCAATTTGATTCTGATAGCCCCCTCCCCCGCAAAGAAACAGGTAGCTGGCTGATGACATGAACTGCGACTCGACAGCCGCAGCCAGCCCAGTGTCCATTGTCATGTTGAACCTGGAGGGGTCAAAATACACCGGGGAGATGTGTTTCTTGTGCAGAAACCTCCTCACGTCTTTGGATCCTCTACACTTCTTGCAGGTGTCGCTGCTGAAGGGGCCGTAGTCCGTGATGTAGATGAATTTCATGTTTGGGTGCTTGTGTGCTAGGTTGTCTACCATTCTCATCAGCTCAATGAAGCAAATGGGTGTCACCCTAGGCATTCTGGGCTCCCTGAGACCCAGCTTCTCACTGCGGATGTGTACCACCGTATACTCGTCTTCCTTGGCCACTCCCAATGACTCTCGGAACCGATGGGCTGCAGCAAATATGGGCTGACTGTAAGTGATAAGGTTGCGCCAGCTGTTGAAGGTGTAGTGTTTGCAACTATTGAACATGGCCACTCTATTGTTGACATGTTCGCCCTTCACGCTGCCCTTGATGACCTGCTTGGTGCCCAACCCCCGCCAGTTCACCACCACGATGGTAACATCGTCATCTGCGCCTATGCCCAGCCTAGCTGCACTCTCCTGCGGAGTGCTGGCATACGTCATATTCACACAATAGTATTTCACCACCCGGTACTCCCCTAGCGACGAATCAATTGACTTGGTTCCCAAGTTGGCCTCACTGTTCATGGAATCTTCAAGCATCTGCAGATAACCGGAGAGGTGCTCACGACAATCAATGATGTAGTCCTTGGCAAAGCCACTTTGAATTGCCTCTCCCACTTTGCCTACCATGACAGGCAATTCCCTGGCCTCCCGTGGTGAAATGAAGTGAACTACTACCACGTTGCGAGACGAGTACTGTAGGAAGCTGTCAAAGCCAGACAATGGCTTGAATTTTTTCCGTTGGAGCACTTGGTTGAGGCTTCTTATGTCATATATGATGTCAAGGTAGTGTGCCAACTCACTCCTGTTCAAGTTGTTATCTAAGGAAAAACAAGGATTATGATAGAAAATGAACATTATGAAAAAAAGGCCAATATTTTAAAATCACCTTTTTAACAATGAATAATTTTTTTTGTCAATTCAAATCCACATGAAAGATCACAGAAACAAAAAAAGGAATGTGTCATTTGGCATAATGGGAACCTTAATTAATTATTCATGAGTTACTGTTTTTGTTTGTATCATCCACTACACTTATTTTTATGAACTATGCTCCAAACATGAAATTATAATGTGTTCAAGTTTCTTTATTAGCTAGCTCTTGCTTTTCAATGAGCAGCCAGCAAGGCTTGACCGAGGACCCCGGCAGATTTTCGGCGTCAAATCTTGGCTTCATCATCACTCCTAGCTTTAGTGTGACAGCTCCCCTGGCTACTTTAGGACTTACTCGAGGGCCAGTCACAGCGATTTTGGCTCAATGGGCCATGGATCTCCAGATATTCACGATTTTGTGCCTTAGAGACGCCATTTTATCTTGATCTGGGAGACAAAACTGAGATCTTCTCGACAACCGTCAGCTTTCTTCACGAAAACTTTTTGACTGGCCCTGCAATGATGTTCCTACAATTAGATAGTGCAGCCTATACGGCAGAGTTGTTGACGACCATGCTGTAATTTGACGCCGAAAATGTTATATTTGCAGGAGGTCGATCTTGGGCTGCCTATTCGCTATGAAGAGCTGACTACTAAAGAAATAGGAACTTTTAACAGCAAACTTTCATTGTTTTAAGTTTAGTTACATAAAAATAAGTGTAGTTGGTGATATAAACAAAAGTTGTAACTCATGAATAATTAATGAGCAAACTGTATACCGTAACCTTAACTCAATAGTCTTGCAATCCTCATGCCAATGTGCCAGTAATAATGATAACAGCAGTTAACCAAATATTTTTTTCTATTCATTCCTGGATGGACCGGGAAAAAAAGAAGAAGCCATTTCTCTACTTTCAAGGTGGCCAAAATAGTATAGAAATTCAATCCTATTGAAAAAACTCCATCCATGTATGTAATTGATGCCAATTAGTGGCATTAATACTATATCAAAGTGGAATACTTCCTGGAAAAAAATTGTGCTAATTGTTATTTGCACTATAAAAAAATAGTAAGGTTTCGATTCAATGAGAAAGACAGTCGTTTTTCATAGTCTGTTATGCAAATTATAGATTTTTCAAATGTGATTTTTTGACAGCCTCACCAAACTTGAAGGGTTTCATGACAAAAGAATGGTACAAGCTGCTTTGTCCTTGCACATAAGGATAACAATTAATAATCATTTGTACTTTCCTTTATAAAATGTACTGCCCTTTTTTGTCAATTGTTGGGACCAGACAATTTGGAAAAAAGAAGAAGCAAACCTGAAACACTTGGTTGGTAGCACAAGACAATGTTTGCATACTTCTGAAACACTAGAAAGCTGTAACAGAATCAATAGCTAGAGAAAGCAACTAATCAACCGAAATTAAGTGTACTGCTAGGAAATAAGTTAGCAACTCACCTGGCTTGAAGTTCCTCAGGCCATACAATCTAGAATTGAAGGTAAAAGGTTGAACAGTTGTTGCATTCCACAGTTTACCCAAACAAACTAAGCCAAATAGGTTAACAGTTGCCATTGTGAACTGCTCCCAATAGTTCAGACTCAAAATATATCTGCTTATACGCTTCGATCTGTGAAACCTCTGCAGGCTGCCTCGTCCGGGTCGCAACTGGGCTGCAACTACTTGACGAATTCTTTCATCCTGGTCGGGAGAAACTTCTAATGCACTGCTGTAGTCTCTTCTGGGCCTCGAATGGTGTAAGTAGTACATTGCAAATAATGTAGCCAGAAGGAAACACAACCATAACTGCCCACTTTTCAAGCGATTCAGCCAACAAAGCCTCATTTTAAGTTTTCATCTCATTCTCGCTGAACCAGCTAGCCAGCAGACAACTACAATGCTACAATCCACACAACCGCCAATCTGAGAATAATGATTCATTATTACACCTTATAAACGAACTGACTGCTGGTGGTGGGAGCATCAATAAACTGATATGATGAGCGTCCATTAGAATTGTTCGTATTACAGGGGAGGGGCGGTGCCAAAAAACCCGCTGAATTACGCTGCACTGAAAGTTGCTCAGTTTGTATGCACGCCTTGTACGTGGGTTATGTGTAGTGTTGTTATTAGACAAAAAAAGCTACACTGCAAGGAGCTGTTGTATTATATATATATACGCTTGCATGGCTGTGGCTGGCACAGCTGCTGGAGTACCATTAGAAGCTATTGGCTACCGTGTCGTGAGGGGCCCGGACTGGAAGTGGGGGAAGCAGGACGGGGGAGAAGGACACGTTGGAACTGTACGATCTTTCGAGAATCCTGAAGAAGTTCTGGTACTATGGGACAATGGGACAGCAGCCAACTACAGGTTCAATTCCAACTCTGACTTGAAAGTCCTGGACACTGCTCCAGCTGGTGAGTGTTTACTATGAATATTGTATTGTGGACAAAGTCAAGGTGTGAATATTGCCACATTGGGCTTTAGGTGTCCGCCACAGTGTCAGTTGCAGTGGGTGCAGTAGCCCCAGCATCTTTGGAATAAGATGGAACTGTCTAGACTGCCCAACAGTCAACCTCTGCTCTACGTGTTACCATAATGACAAACACAGCACCCGGCATGCCTTCAGTCGAATCGTGACGCCCAATTCTCCAAAGTGAGTCATTGTTGCCTGTGTATTGATTGCTGCGTTTGTTTCATGTGTCTGGTACGCGGCCTTGTGCACATCACTGTGGCGGTAAGTGTCCTACAACACATGTAAAATGTCAGTGCCCTCAAACTACAAATTGGAGAGGGGAGACGATGACCTTTTACCACACAGGAGCCCTTCCCCCTTTCCTCGTTAATCTGTTCCAACATTGCTGCATGCTTGGTATGGCATGAAGCAATGTGATAGCCATACAAATCTATTGGTAGGCGTGTCTTTAGCTCTGCCGGCAGCAAATTGAGTTTTGGCTGTGCAAGCTAACATTCCCTGCATGTAGTACATGCAGTTGTGGGGAGAAGAGTGACCTCAGCCTTCTTTGGTATGCTTTGATTTGGTATAGGATATTTCGAATTACAAGGATTTTGCAACTCCATAATTAGAACATTTTTTTCTGTACCAGGTTTTGTGCCATATGGTGTAAGTGTAGTGGGCTGTTGTAATTTAATTAGGGGTTTTTGTAAGGCTTCTGTTGGACAAGCTATGCTGCATGTAGTAGTAGTAGTTGTTATACTCTATAGCAACGCAGCAAGTACATTCTCATACATGCAGGCATTTCAGTAGTTGTGAGTGGCGGAATTAATTAGTACATATTTTAGTTAATCAAATAAGGTATCTATATTATATATTATATTGTTTTTTTTTAATGCAAAACATTCTTTATATCTTTATATTTGTATTATTTGCTCACGTGATTTCAAAGTGACGACAGGAGGCGTTACTCACAAAAGCTAGTATGCGTTGCTGACAGCTTCGCATTTTCTCAAAAATCAAAATCAGCCCTAAATTTAAAAGTAGCACAATAGGTCTTAAATCGTTGCTCTAAGTAAGTTTATACCTAAATCAATGGTTAATTGTCAGTAATCTCCAAAATCAGAGTGTGACAGACAGACAAAACAGACAGACAAACACACAGACAGACAGACAGACAGACAGACAGACAGACAGACAGACAGACAGACAAACAGGAAGAGTACTATAACCCTCTCGTGCATGCGCGCGCATTGAGGGTTAATGAGATGGTGTAGCAAACTATACCAATAACATGTTCAAGGGGCCACAGGGCATTTTACTCGTTAAGAAGAAATTTGTTATGCTTACCATTGCAACACCTTCCTTCCCTAAAACCAGGTGAGTACATACATATACTGTACATTACTATAAAGAGCTTTAACGAGCAACAGGACTCTGCATCCTATTTCACTTAGTCATGTACTTGACGAAGATAAAGCTGAGAAAGGACTGCCTGGCTGCCATTGGAACAATACAATTTGGGGTGAATAGCAGTTTGAAGGGCCATACTTGGAATGTGTAATGTTTGAACAAATTACAAAAATGTTTAATGTAGATAGATATTATATTGCCCTTAAGGGTGCTGGCACATAGCAACGCTCGCGCGCGGCTTAATTGAGCAATAAACCACGAAACCACCGAGTTGTAGAGGTAGAGGGCGGACCTTAAATACCCGCGCATAGATAGAGCTTCCTTGGCAGACCCCCACCGCCTTGCTTACGGAGGGCGGGGCTAGAAAATTGCAGTGGCAAAAAAGTGCGAGACAATTGGAATCTATTTTGTACTCCAAGTACAGAAAGGCAGATGATTAGTGTTTCAATTTTGGTACAGCGGCGTAACTTAACAAGGTAATAAAAGTAGTCGTTTTTGTTTTTCAATACAGTATACATTTGTGACGCAACAAGAAAAAAATTACGTAAAAATATGAATAAATATAAAGCAAAATAGAATTGAACAAAACAAAAACGACAATATTGTAAACAATGAGCTGAAGAAGCGGTGGACGAAATTCTGGCTTCTGTGCGTCCTCCACTATCTCCAATAAGTTCCGTTTATTTTGGGACTTTGAGGCTTCATAACTTCTTTGGTTCAGTGCGTGTGTCAGTCATTCTTGGTAAGTCCACATTTTGCCAGCATGTCTCGTAGATCCGCTTTGGCTGCGTGAACCTGCGAGGTATAGAATCGGAGTTATTTTCCATAGCAACAGCCAATTAACCTTAATTGATTTGTGTGGGCGGAGCGCGTATCCGGTGTGCCAGCACCCTTAAATGATTGAAATTTCGTTAGATAATTATACTGAGTAGCTAATTAGATTGATACATAATGAATGTTATGTTAGATTGCTTTATTCCCAGCTGAGACAGTCAAGTTGGCAGGGAGATAGCTAGAAGATGACTGAGCAGTTGATGGGACAATGGTAGAAAGAATGGGTGTTCAACTCAGACATTCCTAATTAGGATCTTTACAACATTCATTGACATAATAATGCATGCAACTATTTACTAGTGGTGCACTTCAGCACAAATGGCGAGTGAGCTATTTTATACAATAAGGATTTACTAATTCCTTAGTTCAGGATTTAAGTCTGCCCTAAGGCTAGCCTGCTTTTCAATGCCATTATTAACTCATTATACTGAATGATTGACAGGTTCATTACTTTTATTTTATCAGGACGCTTTACCAACTTTTGTAATTAGTTGCTTGGGTGAAAAAAGAGGTCCCATGTACCATATAAATAAGCAAAATGAATGAATAAATAAATATCGCTGATTCTCGATTGTGTTACCCGTGAGAGTGTCACACTCGCTCGCCAATTAATGTTTCAAGTAATCGGTGTGTGTATAGTAATCTACTAGTAATCTACTGAATGGTGAAGACTCCCGGTTGTTGTCCCTTTAAAACTACATGTTGACGGCGGAGTCTGGTATCAAGTGCCATGTGACCCAGCCTTCATCAGCCGTGCTGCATTACACTAGTCCATTCACGTGTAACAGTCGAGACATTTTACCAGTTAACGTCACTGCTTGCAGCTGATCCCAATTAGCTATATCCCATGCTCTTTGCCGGAGGGAGCTCAATCAAACTCTCATTTTAGAATATTTTACTTATGAGGAATACTGTAATGGACACTGGCTGTTTTATCACTCCTTGGATCTTGAGTTCAATAAAGTATGACGTCTTATCCTCTAGGGCTAGTCTTAGCATTGTAGGCATACAATCTCAAGCTCATGTCTAACAAAAAGCACTTGTGAGGCAGTTATGCTCGTTGATATGTTGGCTGTGTGTGGTTATATTTACATAGCACAAGGAGTTCTGAGAGCATTCGGACGGGTAGAGGGAGTGCAATATCCCAGGGGCGGATCCAGTGCTAGCAACAGGGAGGGACACAAATATATTTGGGTTAAAACTTATGAAATTTATTAAAATAGTAATGGTTGATTGTGCATGATTTGAATATTAAGTGAGAGTGAGTGAAGAGCTTAAGTTAGCATGTGGTTGTCCTATAAACTGTATTGCCCTTATTGGTACTATAATTTTTCAAAAAACTTGGTTGGGAGGGGGGTGGAGGGCCCTGGCCCACTCGCCCCCCCTCACCTTGGATCCTCCCCTGTATCCACTGGGGAGCAATTATTACTAACAGTTTTGTGAAACTGACATGTATGCTTGTATATCTATAATGGTAACATTATGAATGGAATTGTTAAAATATATTGCACTTCGTGTGGCCTGCCACACCTCCGAAAACTATTTTTACCGTCAGTTCTACTTTGACCCCTTACAAAGTAGAGGTGGTCAGTATGAAACAATAACATAACTAACTTATAGATGGATTTCCCCAAGCGAGCCATAAATATCAATGCAATTCTCCCTTGATCTGAACAAGACAATAACATCATTTTCCACATTGCCATGGACTGGAGTGCAATTTGGTGAGAGCAAGCTCAGTGCCCATGCCAATGCAAATTTTACAAGACGGATGAACATTCGACATCCAAGGATAATGCCTGGTAATAGCCTAGTCAAACCAGTCAAACCAGTGCCTTACTCCCAGCACTTAGCAAAGCTTTACGCATGATTACAGACTATAATACATTATAGCTGGCAGTCATTGCTTAAAGGAGGACAAACTTGATATGATGTGGGAATAAGTGACTTGAGAGGCAATTGACTCCTTGGTATAGCGGTGGTGGTGGGATAAGCGTTGCGGCAATTTAAAGACATTTGTACGGCACGCACAGCAAAGCATTGCACAGTTTCTTGAAAATGTTTTGCGATTAAGGATGGATCCTTAACTGTCTCAGATCTATTTACTAACATGTGGCATGTCTTTTGTGTCTGTACCGTGTCTCAATAGAATTGCAGTGGAATGCCGCCGCAAAGGGAAGAAGATTATGGCCAGAGGCATTTTCCCGGGAGCTAGAGTCATGCGAGGAGTTGACTGGCAGTGGGAAGAACAAGATGGTAAATGTGGGGAGGAAGGCTGGAAGAAGCTGAGACAGTAGCTAATCAGCTGTGTGCAATTGGTAGTGATTAGGTGGGTTGGGTGGTGCGTATCATGTCCTTTCAAAGAATTACGAGGGAATAAAAACCAAAAGCAAGCTGAGTATACTATATATTTTATATAATTATAATATGTATAGATATACAATGTAATTATACTCTTTATACTAATTGTTGAAGAAAGTCTAATCACGTCATTTTTTCCTTACAGGTGGTTTACTTCGCAAAGGTAAAGTGACAGAGTTGGCTGACTGGACCACCAACAGTGTTCACAGTGCTGTGTATGTGCTGTGGGAGAGCAACAAGAAGAACTTGTACAGAGTAGGCTACGAAGGAAGAGTAAGTCTTACATGTGCACACATTCATACTGCCATTGTTCCCCCCCCCCCCCCCCCCCCTTCCTTTTTTTAAGCTGAGATATTTTATGAAGCGTTTGTACTTACATAGTTAAACCCCTGTAGTGTTGGCATATTTTAAATTGTGTATATACATACTTGTAAAATCTGTGTTTACTATAGTGTAGCCCTAGACCTAGTCCTAATTTAATCTTAAACTGCTCTACTTGTTTAAGTATGTGAACCATCTTTAAGTCAATAAGTTACGCCATTATCATTCTCAGAAAGCTTGTTATGAAAGATTGTCATCCATGGTGGAGCTAAAAAAAAGTGAGAAACAGTTAGAGTGGCATGGAGTATGAATTAAAATATAGTAAGTATGTGGACTTTGTGTGTGTGTGTGTGTATGTGTGATGAATACTTAAGAATCCTAATCTTTGTAGCAGAAGTAAAGAAATGGCTAGAAAATGCTATAACTGAAAAAATAGAAGAAAGGAATTATGGTTCCAACACCCCGTTTAACTGAAACAGAAGTCCTTCTGTTGGACTTCAGAGTGGCTCAAATAGGGCTCCAATTTATATTAGGTAGGACCACTAATGTGAACGGTGAAAAGTAGAAGAATAAAAAGCTTAGTTTAGCATAACTATATTAGCTGCTGTCACTCCTGTGAACTAACATTGATCTTCATTTCTTTCAAATTTGACTTGCTTTTTAAAAAATAAAGTCAGAACTTTATCAAGTGCCACTTTATGGTTGGTTTTGACAGATCCTGCAAGTAACTGAGTAGAGTTAGATATATCGTAGCCTCTTGAGTGCCGAGTTGTTATTGACTACCAGACTATAGAGTTACGTACCGGAAGGTAAAGTTGCACCCAGAGAATTAGCTATGTCTGGAAGAAGTGATCCAGAGAATGACCTTGGGACCGTGGAGTCGCTTTGAAGTGTCGTTTGAGGGAACTTTAAGTCAACTATTATGAGACCTAAAAGACCACACAGTTGGAACTGAATGTGGCAGAACCCATAAATAGTTTAAATGTGTGATTTTATCTTAGCAGGGGAGGGGAGGGATTGGGAGAGTGGGAATGCTGACATGAAGGTGTTATCTCTTAGGTGTTTGACTGACTGAACGCTTAACAATTACTGATGTATAATATTATCGAAAATGCAATAGCAACCCTCAACGAAATACAATATCCACTCTCAACAAGTGCAATATTGACCCTAACAGCAAAACAGCAATTTTTCTCAGTTTCAACAGCCAATATATGTTTCATTAAAACTTTAACCCGACGTTTCGACTTCTTGCCTAAGTCCTCTTCACCTCTTCAGGGGTCAAGACTTTAGCAAGTTGGGTTAAGTTTGAATTAAACATATATTGGCTGTTAGAACTGAGAAAATTTGCTATTATTATAATCAATTCAGCCAAGAATGGCCGAAATATTGACCTTTCACTTAATTTGTGTTCTTTCTTTTCTCAGTCAGACCTGAAGGCCATCACAGTTGGTAAAGGTGGCCATTTCTACCAGGATCACTTGCCTGTCTTGGGAGAGAGGAGCAGACAGCGCCGCAACTCTACCAAGTTCAGGGTTGGCGATAGAGTGAAAGTTGCTATGGATTTAGAATCAATAAGGTCGTTGCAGACAGGCCACGGAGGCTGGAGCGATGGGATGGCAGAGGTGAGTAGGTTATGGGTGGGGCTGAATGAAAGTGTGTAAGCAAAAACAGAAAGTTGGGAGGGTAATGGTAGAAGATATCAGAAGCTTGGAGTGTGACCAGTGTAGAGTTTTACACTGATGAGTCTAAAGAGTGTATGTACTGTATAGCTTAACATGTGTGTGTGTGTGTGTGTGTGTGTGTGTCACCAGGCGGTGGACAGTATCGGTACAGTGGTGGCACTGGATGAAGACCATGATGTTGTGGTCAAGTATTCTAGTAGCAACAGGTGAGATGAATGCTTGGGTCAGTTGTTGTTCCTACAAGAAGATGTATTCATGCATGTTATAATCTTGAGCACACACACACACACACCTCCAGTCGTGATGTTCAGCTTTGATCACTAGAAGTCCACCTGGTAGACTATGTGACTTGCACAGCATTACACTGTGCCTTGTGTAATTATATTCAGTGTGATTGGGTGGGTGGCAACTACTTGTTAGCAAGTACGCTCCCTGGGAGAGGGAGGAGGGGGGGGGGGGGGGGAGTTAATAATGATCCCTAAACCCTCCACCCAGTCCCTGGGAGTTGGAAGGGTTAAATTTTTTTTTTTTTTTTTTGTAACAATAGCTTCGCAAGCAAGCACAATGTGACAATTTTTTCCTTCTTGTCTGTCTGTCCTCCTCCCTCCCCCCCCCCCCCCCCCACCCCCCCCCCCCCCACCCCCCCCCCCCCCCCCCCCCCCCCCCCGCCCCCCTACACTTTCCCATTCCATCTACTATTGGTTAGCTAGTACGTATTTGAAGTGGTGTTGTTACGTCTGGGAATTATTTCCATTAAAGCATTAATCTCGCCATTTATTTTCAGACATTTGGCTCTCAATGGCTCGTTATGCAGCATCCGTGTGTGTGTGTGTGTGTGTGTGTGTTCATTGCTGGCAAATTGCACTCTGTAAACACGGCTGCAGTCTGCTGGGAAGGACAATGCAGATTGGCACCGTTGACGTGTAAATAAAAGCAGTTGGTGTGGTGTGTCTTAGGTTAAGGTGTCAGGAATTGGGCATGACAAGTGAACATTAATTTGTGCTCAAGCGATGGTCTCTCCAGGTGCCTCATTAAGCAGATCCGTATACCCCACTCGATATTTTAGTGAGTCTCTAGGGAACTCTGCACTTCATTCCATCTTTGCATCAGACTTGGAGGTTTGAATGCAGGTGGCCCTTTCTCTCTGTCTCTCTCTCTCTCTCTCTCTCTGGAGCTGTCTAGCACTTACATCAATTAGCACTCCTTCGTGGCTGGCCCATCAACTTAATTCAATATTAATTAGCCAAACCTTTGGGAAGGACTGTGTACTGAGTGTGTGTATGTTCTTGCTGCTGGTTACCCTGGTGAGATTAGTGAGTGGTTCCCTTAGTCTGCGTGTCAGCACGAGGTTTGACAAAATGAACTAAAAAAGGATCCACTTTGAGTTTATATTTTACATAGTCAATATTGTACATAATTTAGAGTTTTTGTTGCCATTAAATTTAATGAGGTAAAATGGAATTACCTCTTCCTCATGAATTGGTTTGTTCCATAATGATATAAACAGATAATGCCCCATCTCAAAACTCACATTTCTTTTGCAGTTTTCTAATTCCAATCAGTACGTACCATCTCTTCAAATACATTCAATTTCCTCTTCCACCTTGTCAACTTTTTTTAAGTTCATTCTTTCATAACCACTTATTCTTTGCCTGATAGCTGGGATGTCTCAGTTGATGCACACACACACACACACACACACACACACACACACACACACACATATACACACACGTTGTCTTATCTTGGGGTGCTAGCTGCCACAGAGTCCTGAGTGATGGTTGCTTGTGGCCTGGTTCATTGCATAGTTCATCTACACAGAGAGAAGGACAGACATAGTTTGAAATAGTTGTGACACCATGGAGGAAATCTTGTTGTGAGGTTGTAATTGGAAGTCATTCCTTGCAGCTTTGTGTATCTCGATCAGTTACCTTGTGAACTATGTATATGCTTGTTGCTATGCAACTGGAGTCCCACGAGCATGTCAGAACTTTTTTTTTTTGTCACAATGCTTAGGTAAACCACTATGCATGCTTTTCTAAATCTTAGAACACCATCAACAACAATAATAAAAATACCAACAGCAAACTTAATGCAGCTATAAGTTGTTATTGTAGAGTTGTTGATCAAGAATGCACATAGGTGCCCAATTTTACTTCGTTGTGTCCAACCTGAGAGAAAACTTGGCAGCTAACAAACTTGCAGTTAATGCCAGGAACTAGTAGAAGGATAAGATCGTATCCAGACTCCCATGTACTCCCGTGCCCCATAATACTCCCGTGCCCCATAATACTCCTGTGCTATTTAGGTTCTTGCTGGGTTGCGAGTACGATGTGTTGCAAGGTTTAATGGGTGAGAAGTGTTATATGTTTGGGTGGAACGAAATGGAGCAAAGAATTCCTGATGAAGCCAGGACATCAAGTTACATGTTGATGAAGGACATGTTTATTATTCTTGTAGTTTGTGAGTGTAATTTATATGTGAAGCCTTCAGGTGTACACGGCTTGATGGTGGCGGGTTTAAACCTCAAATATCTTATCATTTTAACTTCTCTCATAACATGCTAGTTTTCGTTTAATTCATTTTCCTTGTTCGCTAATGCCTGAGTATTTGTAGGTGGACCTTTAACCCAGTGGTGCTGAAGAAGATCTCGGTGGGGGAGGCTCCTCCACGACTCAGTCTGGTGATACCGGAGGACCCGTTCATGTTCCAACCGGGACACTTCGTGAAAGTCAGCACTGACTTGGAGGCAGTCAAAGAACAGCAGGCAGAACACGGGGACTGGGTACCAGCGATGGAAATGGTACGTTGGAATGATACAAGGGGGTGTGTCCTCTGGTAGGTGTAGCTTAGCTTGACAGATGTAGCTTGGCAGATTTTGCCCCCCCCCCCTCGTTATTGTTGTCATGGTTCTATGGGTCAATTGTAGTTGTGTTATAGGATGTCATTTTCATCTGAGATGGAAATGACTAATTAGAATCATAGAAGAGGTCAATATAGTCGCACTGTGTCATATGCTGCAGTGGCACATGGTCTAATCTTTAAATAGTCATCACCCTGTCTCTATTTCATTAGTATAAATCTATAGTTTAAATAGTTACTACTAGATTTCCATGTATGTATTTATAAAATGCCGTTCAGGATCTTTTTACCTTACTAAGTAACACTTTGAAGTACAAGTCATGACTATGTTCTTGCCTGTTGTCCAGGGCGGCCCTTTCCCCTCTTTGAATAGAAACCTTACATGACAAAGTTACAATTTTATTTATAGAAAACAATAACAACATTTAGAATGAAATGTTAAAAAATAAGATGAGATTTGTTGCAAAACATGCGAAAACAAGAAAGGATCAGAGTTGCTGGAAAATGTACTCCTGAGACGTGGGTTGTAATTTAGCAGAAACCCTCTCTGTTTTTTTATTTTTATTTATTTATTTATTTAATTTTTTTAATTTTTATTTTTTACTCTGCCTTCATCATTTCAATTTGGTTTGTTCCCAAATTTTACCATTGAGTAAAAGTTGCTATTATAATGATTATAGCATCACTCAGCACACAAAGCTGTTAGAAGATGGCATACTGTAGGCTATTAATGCTTGGATACTTCTGAGAATCCTGAAGGAAAAAACAAAAACCCTAAGGGCCATGGACCTACTCAGCATTACCCTAGGAGTGATATTAAATTAGCTCTTGCCTGGTCGAATAAGAAGAACACGAGTATAGATTAAGAACAAGGTTGATTATTTTTTTATATTCATCATTCTTGGCTCGGAAATTCAGCACGAAGCTTCTTCATGGAGGGTCTCCAAACGTTGCAGTATTTTTTTACAATGTAGACTTTTGTTGTTGTTTTTTAATGATATTGTAAAGGACAGGCCAACCCTCTTGGGAGTATTAGCTGTCTCTCTCAATGAAAACCCAAAGTGAATGGAGCATTGATCCTTTGAATTCAGACTCAAACCAGAGCTTGCTATGGCGGCTCTCTGAACTCCCAACCACCTAACCTATAGCTTTGCACTATTATATAGTGGGTGTACATTACCAATGTGGCCAGTGGTATCCATTACGAACAGCTGATACTGATAAGCTTCTTTTGATATGGTCTGAACCAGCCATTGTGAAGCAAGCAATGATCTGGTGGTCTGAACCATCCACTTCTGGAGGCTATTAGTTCTGTAATTTTATTAGTTTTTATGAGTTGGGATAAGCTATTGTACAACCTTTGTATCAAATAGTCAATTTGATAAGGGTTTAAACTCATATTATTATACGGTGCAGTTGTTGTTGTTGTTGTTGTTATTATTATTATTATTATTATTATTATTATTATCATTATTATATTATTATTATTATTATTATCATTATCATTATTATTATCATTATTATTATCATTATTATTATTATTATTATTATTATTATTATTATTATTACCATTGTCATCATCTACATCACTTGTTGGTCAGTCAGGCAAGCGTCGAACTACTTGGCATGAACAGATTATTTGGCCATCGCAACATGTGGCAAGTGACATATTTAGAAGTGTTCACATCTCCTGATTCAATTAACTCACACGTACCTCTGTTTATTTGTCCAGTCTTACATGGCTTCCAGACTCCTATTAGCACAGGGGCAATTCAATTAAAGCAGATGGTTTTAACTCAGTAATGGGGTGGGTGCTGAACTGGAATGAGTATGCTGTATTAATGCCCACCTCACAGGATTCCGTGTCTTCCTTCTGTGTATCTCCTTGTGGAAATGTTTCTTCTTGTGGGCAGGACAGCTGCATGCGGGATTGTCTTTATGTACGCGTGCAACATTCAAAGCCTAATTTGATGGGAAGCACATTTTTTGATACGTTACCTGGTGGGCGTGCGAGTATAATTGGGCTAGACGGTCTGTGGTGTTCTTGGGTACTTGTGTGTGGGTGTTTGAGTGGGTGCAGTTCCCCAGCATTTTCTATTCTTGTTTGAAAAGTGTGTGTGTGTGTGTGTGTGCTTATTTTTAGATGGACATAGGGGAGGGTAATTTGTACACGTGCCCACACACATGCAGCACACGCTCAAAACATTCACTTTCTCCTCCTTGTCGTCAGACTTTAGGTAAAGTGGGTCGTGTGCTACATGTTTATGGAGATGGAGACTTGCAAGTGGAGATAGCTGACAACAAGTGGACCTTTAACCCTAAGAATGTGACCAAGCTGGAGGGAGATGGAGTGCCGTTGACACCTGGTACCAGTGGTAAGTCTAATAAGAGGGCAACAGTGCTTTCTCTCACATTCTACCACCTTCATTTTCCTCCTCTTTCTCCCTTCATACTCCTCCATCATCTTTCTCCCCTCCTCCTCCTCCATCATCTTTCTCCCCTCCCTCTTCTTTCTCTCCTCCTCCTTCTCCCTCTTCTTTCTCCCCTCCTCCTCCTCCCTCTTCTATTCTCGTCTGTCTCAATTCTCGTCCATCTTTATTCTCCCAGAGGGCGTTTCTCTAATGTTACGTCAGATGTTTGAGACACATCGTGCTGGGGACTCGGTGGAAGACCTGGTCAACGCCGCAGCCACTGGAGATGTCGGTAAGGTGGAGCAACTGCTGGAGAGCGGCGCCTGTGGCGTGGACGATAAATTTGACGGCAAGACAGCTCTGCAAGCGGCAGCTCAGAATGGCCACATTGATGTGGTGCACGTTCTGATCCAGTACAACACCTGTTTGGAAGAGGCTGTGAGTTTTTATCCGCCATGTGTGGTATGGGCAACGTGTTGTAACTTACATGCTATCAAATGCGCTCGGCTTGTGCTTGGCTGGCTACATTGTTTGAAGTTATGGACTAGCTGTGTGTGTGGGTGGGGTTTTCTGGTCCATCACTAATGGCTGGGTTTAGATGTATGTCTTTGTGTTGTCTTGAATTAGAAGTCTGTTATGTTTTTCTGTGAGGTAGTGTGTTCTGGCAGTTAATCTGTTTTATTGGCATGGCCTGGTGTCTTGGCAGTCAGTGGTGATTGAGTGGTGGGATTGGAATGCAAGATGGAATTTTACTACATACATACATAGTGACCAGGGTTGAGAGAAGAGGAGGGTGGGGTGGGTAGGGGGAGGGGGAGGGGGGAGGGGATGAAAGAAGGGAAATGATGGGTATTTCATGAATAATTTTTTGTTTTTAATTTATCTAATCTTTTCACCATCAATAGCATCGCATCATTTGGCACTCTACATTCAATTGACAATTTCTCCATTGTTTTTTTAATTATAGTATAAGCTACTCTTACGTAGTACTTCCTGTGATAAAAAATATTGAAATGAGAGCACATGTATTTGGTTTTGGCTTCCGGAATGCTTACCGTTGAATTATCTATTGAGCTTCAGTTAGCACCGTTTCCTAGTCTGTATTTTTTAGCTTTCTCTGTGCGAGCTAATGTGTTTGACGTGCTTTCACTTGCTAAAGCAGAAAATGAATAAAATAATAAAATATTCATACATTTTTTATGATACTCAACTTGTCGTCATAAATATGACAGTGAAAGGGTTAATACGGTTTTTGTTTGCCTTTCTCTAACTTCCCCTGTCTTCCTCCTCCCCTTCTTTTGCCTGGACCTTTGCTCCCCAACTTCCCTCTAGGATAAGGATGGTAACCAGGCTGTCCACCATGCCACTCTGGGGGACGAGCCTGAGGTGATAGCTCTTCTGGCTCAACACGATGCAGATCTGAATGCCCGTAACAAGAAGAAGCAGACTCCATTGCACGTTGCAGTGAACAAGGGTCATGTCACAGTCATCAAGGTGCTGCTCAAGGAAGGCTGCCATTGTAGTTTGCAGGTATGTGTGTGTGTGTGCATATGTGTGTGTGTGCGTGCATGTGTGTGTGTGTGTGTGTGTGACCACAGTTTTGTACAGCTTACTTCGACTCCGTGAGGGGGAGGGGGAGGGGGGAGGGGTTGTGAAGGATAGAAATGGAAATGGAGACACAATTTCTAAATGTCATTATTAGTAGCAGTAATGGAGTGACTAAAGCACTTTTTATTTCATCCATTCCCATTTCATTCGAAACCTTCTCAAGAAGTTCATACACTATACATACATTTGTGTCAATGGTGCAGGATCTGGAGGGAGACACGCCCCTTCATGACGCCATTTCCAAGAAGCGTGACGACATGGTGCAGCTGTTGCTGGAGGCAGATGCGGACATCTCTGCCACTAACAACAATGGCTTCAACAGCCTGCACCATGCAGCTCTGAGGGGCAACATGGGGGCCATGAGGCTCATCCTCAACCACCTCCCTCCCTCCTGCTCCGTCAACGAAGCCAAGGACGATGGCTTCACCGCGCTGCATCTAGCCTCTCTCAACAATCACTTGGAAGTGGCACAAACCCTCCTGGCGCATGTATGTGTGATGGTGTGTGCATGTGTATGTGTGATGGTGTGTATGTGTGATGGTGTGTGATGTGTGTGTGTGTGTGTGTGTGTATGTGAAAAGAAAAAAACAACAACAAATTCTTAAATTCAGGACCTTGATTTGCTTTTTAGATGAACAGACTATATGTTGGAATTTATTTATAAAAAAAAGAAAGAAGCTAAACAAAACAAAACAACAGCAAAAAACAACAACAAAAAACAACAAGCGAGGGATGATAACACAGAAGGAGGATCGCTAGCTGATTGATTGTTGTGGCTATAGCAGGTGTGATGTATTATTTTGCAGGGTGCCTATCTGGATATGCAGAACATTAACTTACAAACTCCTCTGCACCTGGCGGTTGAGAGAAAGAACATCCAATTAGTCAGAGTGAGACTCTCTTTGTATTTATTTATTTGTTTGTTTGTTTGTTTGTGGTAGCATTTGTGTGTTCTTCTTGGTTAGTTGCTGGTGGACGAGGGGGCAGACATGGATGTTGGGGATAAGTTTGGAGATCGTCCTCTGCATGAGGCACTACGTCACCACACCATGTCCCAGCTCAAGCAACTCGAGGAAGCCAATGATGTGGGAAAGGTGAGAGATTTGGCTGTAGTGTGTGCGTATGTGTGTGTATGTGTGTGTGGTATGTGTGTGTGTGGATTGTGGTGTGTGGATTGTGTGTATGTGTGTGTGTGCATGTGTGTGTGTGTGTGTATGCATGTGTGTGTACATGTGTGTGTACATGTGTGTGTGTGTGGATTGTGTGGTATGTGTGTGTGGTGTGGTGTGTGTGTATGTGTGTGTGTGTGTGTGTGCATGGGGAGTTGAGAAAGCTAAAGCTGTAATGGTTCTCAATACCCACTTCATTTCCACCATGCAATGCAGGCTCTAGTGACCAGCAACTCCGACAAGAAGAGTAGTGCCTCTATAGCCATCTTCCTGGCATCCAATGGTGGTGACCTTCAGTCCAGGAATGACAAGGACCAGACTCCGCTGGACCTTTGCCCAGATCCCCACCTGCTCAAGTTGCTTACTAAGTGTAGCCTGGAGCACCACAAGGCAGGCAGGACCACCGAGCTAGAAACCTCAGTGAACGGCACACCTGTGAGGGTCCGGGTCAAGGTAGGTCTGTCTGAGGTGGCAGTAGTTGTGACGGCACACCTGTGTGGGTCCGGGTTGGCAGTAGTTGTGACGTTTACAGTTTTGTCTCATTGAATTTGTTTCTCTGAATAAGGAAGAGTTTGTGTTTGTGCCTTCTAATCCTTGGTTTATTGGATTATTTTTAATAAGGTTAATGGGATAATTGGTTTTAGTAATTAACTGGCTGACCTAAAGATAGATTTTTCTCATTACTAGTGTTAGGGGATTTTTTTTTTTTTTTTTTTTTGTGCTATGTTTAGCTTTGTTTTTCCTGCTCAAGTTTTGTTCTCTTTTCCTTGTGTTTATTAACAGGAACTTAGGTTGTTTTTTTTTTTAACGATTTGTGAAAGCTTCAACTATAAGCAGTACTCCAAGGCTTAGAATACATAATTGAGTGTTTGCCACTGTGTCCTGTCATATATTCATGTGTTCGTCTGTCTGTCTGTCTGTCCGTCTGTCTGTACGGACATGTAGGAAGCTGTGAACTGGTCGGACTGCTCCGTGTGTCAGAAGCGCAAGAGGAACATGTTGTTTGTACCCTGTGGGCATGTGGCAGCGTGCACTGACTGTGGCCTCACCATGGAGACGTGCTCCATATGCCAGGGAGAGATCATCTCCAAGGTCAAGGTACGCAGTACAGCAGGAGCCTCAGTGGTGTTACTACAGAGTTGTTGTGAAATGCTATAAAAGATAGCAAAAGGCACACCCAATTTAGAAGTGAAAGTGTATACCTTAAGTTTAGCATCAATTATGAAATGTGCATTAATGTCGTATTATTCTGGTGTTTGTTTAAAAAAACAACAACATTTTCTATTTAAACATTCTCACTGGCAAAGTGGGATGTATTTTATTCTGCTTTAAAAACAACCACAATTACAAAACAACAACAACAAATTGTTCAGTCTTCCTAATAAAGTGAGCAAGTAGGCTGCATATACAGGCATACAGGTGGAGGTTCTAACATCTGTTTCCCAGCTCACAGCTGTTTTATTCAATATTAGATCTGAACAATTACAACATCAATTTATGTAGTGCCACTTCTAGGGCTCACTTGACGAGGAAAAGTTTGTGACCCAACCTTTTACCCGTTTATTTAATTATGGTACGCCATAATAAGTGACCGAGTCGTTATAGTTCCTGGTTGTTTTTTCCCATTTAGATTGAGGAGTGCCTGGTGTGCTCTGAACTGAACGCCAATGTACTCTTCCGACCTTGTCTCCACATGATAGCCTGCGATAGTAAGTAATGAACCACACCCACAACACACCCACTTCTAATTTGCCATTGGTCGCAATTCTTGCTGAAAAGCACTTGTGAGTCATTGCGTGCTGAATTCAGCATGTGAGGAGGAAGTAGTTCGCTAGTGCATCTAATATTTTCATTTGCATTTGGTTTTGCTTGTGTGGTACTTTTATAGTGCATGTCACTCCCATCCAATGTGATTGTGATGTGAGTTTATTGTAATGTTTAAGACAGCGCACTCTCAGGTTACTTCATTATTGGCGAGCGAGCGAAGCGAGCGAGACACTCTCAGGGGTAACACAATCGAGATTTCGCTATATTTATTTATTTATCTGTTTATGGGGTACGTGAGACCTCTGTTTTCGCACGCGCTTCTAATTACGTAAGTTAGGTAAAGCGTTCACAGTTCCAGTATTTTTCAATTAACGAGCTCTGAGAATCCTTAGTGGCGGTGGTAAGTCAATGCTCTCTTTGTCATGGCTATAAGCCTTGCGCAACAGTATTTACTTGAAAATACATTGTCCACTAGACTACTGCGAAGGTAAGTCTGTGTAGGTGCATGTCCAGCTGTGTCAAAGCATTGTGTGTTACAACCACTACTTAGCTAAAGAATATCACAAAGAAAACTTTTAAATAACGTGTATTGTTTTGTTGTTGTTTTTTTTCCTTCAATCCAAGCAGTTGCAGAGTTGTCACTATGGCACTGAAATTCATTTACCAAGTATGCGAAATTTAAAAACTGGACCTTATTTTCAGTAGCTTCAGTGTTAGAAGTCAAAATCATTCATATAAAAACAGTATAGTCTTTAGGCTCGCTCGCCATTTGTGCTCAAGCACATCACTAGTTATATATATATATATGAGTCAAATACGTGAGCTGCATGTGAAGTCTGCCAGTGAGGATTGAATTGTGATAGATTTAGCTGGAGTCATTCCTCCATTGTCAGTGGTGTGTAGAACTGAAGCCTGTGACTAGCTTTGATATTTTAAAGCTACATGATGTGTTTGCTGCTGTAAGGTTCACTGCTCCAATCAGCCCTTTCTTGGGGCTACATCTTGCTCTACAACAGTCCAACTCCTGTAGCTCACTCTGTTTGTTCAGTACAAGTTCAGTACAAGGTTTGTCATCTGTAATAGTATCAAAGACAACATGTCCTTTTTCCAAATTCATACTCCACTGTTTGGATGAAGTTTGCTTGTTTTGCTTTTTCTCTTTCCTTTAAAGAAAGTTGCACAGAATCTATTGCAAGAGGTCAAGAATTGTAGAAGTACTTTAAGTGTAATTTATTATTATTATTATTATTATTATTATTATTATTAAGGAGCTCTATACTGTAGACCCTCACTAATCCGAACAGTGTAGGACCACGAGTGTGTTCAGATTGGTGAAGTGTTCAGATTGAAATAACTAGAAGACCAAACAGAATATCATTCCCTCTGTCATATCTCTCTCTTGTAATTGATCTGTTTCTCAGGTTGTTCTTCACGCATGAAGAAGTGTGTCAAGTGTAGAGTTCCTATAGAGAAGTCCATCCCATTTTCCATGTGCTGCGGAGCGAAGCGTAAGTTTGGTCTAACGATGTCGTATGGAGTATACCACACCCACCCATATGCTATCAGTTTGACCCTTTACCTAACTTTTTATAACTTTTAGTATTCTTTAAAACTGCGGGGAAATTTTTTTTTTGCTCTTTGTGTTCAATTTCTAATTTCTACTAATGAAGTGAATTACATTCCAGTATTGTAGCATTTGGGTAAAGGGTCTTACTTTATGACTATTGTATCATTAGAGTGACCTCATTCTCTAATTTCAGCATCAAAGATGAGGCGGGAAAGGAGTGGATCGAATCAGCTGGGATCATTCGGTGGTCAGGAGGACATAGTCACTCTCCAACACCAGCTCCAGGAAATAAAGGAAAAGGTAAGGTGTGGTCAACACCACTGACCCACTTTAGTGGAACCACCATCACATTAACATGTACTTGTTTGTGCAGACTCAATGTCAGGTGTGCATGGACAGACGCAAGAACTGTGTGTTCCTGTGTGGTCATGGCACGTGCCAACTCTGTGCGGATCAGATCACAGAGTGCCCAATCTGTAGGAAGACCGTAGATAAGAAAATCATTCTCTTTGACTGAGTCCGTGGCTCACAAAGTCACACAGCTTTTCCAGGTTCATAAGGCGTGTCTTTTTTTTTTAAACATGAAATTTCATTTTATGTGCATGTGTGTGTGTAAAAATATCATATTACAAAATAATATAAATAAATAAATTATTTGCTAACACACACACACACACACACACACACACGGAAGAAATAAGCTAGTGATTGAAATGATGATAAATTACATCATACTTCAGATTCGTAGGCAGTTTTGCTGACCAATGGGTGAGTGGGATGGTACAGACCTCTAATGTTGGTCTCAAAGGTGTGAGGCAATCTGTCAGAGGTGCTATCTGCTCTAGAGTTGGTTGTAGTGTGCTCTGGGAGTACTGATGAGGCCTGATCAGTGGATTTGGTAAGGGGTGGTGTGGTGACAGTAACTGAGGGGAAGTCTGAAGCTGCCGCTGACACATCCAACCTTGGGTTTGGTCTGTTGATGTGTGTTGAATTAGAGCTGCCAGAGGAGGGACTCTCGATGGTTGGAACAGGAATTGAAAGTTGATTGATGAGTTTGGAACCAATATCTGAAACTGTTGGAACGGGTATTGATATTTGGTTGGATTGACTGTCAGTATTACTTGTGGAAAGACTCGATTGTGAAGATGTGGGCGTGTCCAGTACCAGAACGGGTGATTGTTGATTGGGTTTCACATCAGGACTGGAGTGTGTGTCCAAATGACCAGCATCTTTCAGAGAGAGGCCTAAAAAGAAAGAATTAAAAAAGCAAAGGCAAACAAAATGATTTGAACTGAGATACTACAAAAATATGTACATGCAGGTAAACTTAAATTACCATAGTAATAATATTACAACAATAAATACATTAATAATAGGGTAGTCAGTAATTGACTCAGGGAAAATCTCTTTGTTCCATAAGGTTGGTGCAGTGTTAGTTGTGCTGGATATATGAGAGAAATTGCTACAATGTACAGTAATGTATGTATGTATAGGCCACACACACACACACACACACAAAAAAAAAAGCATCTAATTACCTTTACACATGCCACTGATTTTCAACAAAATGATCATAGACAAAATTCCACAAGTTGACCACGACAAGTTATATTCACTAGCTAAAACTATTCAATTTCGCTGCATTTTCAATCATAAATCTTACTACAGCTTTACTTTAAGCCCTGCCTAGAATAAAACATTATGGCTCAGGCCACAGTATGCCTTTGTTTAGTCCATGACGACCAACGTCTGGTGTGAATGTTGTTACTGGGTGCAGCAGTTTCTTCGGTTTCATCGTGTAACTATAACTTCCTGAGCGGCAGTGCTGAGTCATGTGGTCTAACAGAACTCATAGAATGCTTTGATCCAGTGAGTACCACTTCTCTCAGTAACACGGAGCCAATGTGTTGTGACTAAACCAGCTCACAGTTCTTTTCAAAGAAACAATAGCCACCACCACCACAACAAAAATACCAACATGTACACAACAACCAAAAGACCAACTACAATAAAATAAAACAGGTGGACTAGCAACCTTATGTCATGAGTAAAAGTAAGCAATAATAATAATAAAATTAACAAAAACAACAACAATAGTAACAGCAATAACAACAACAACAACAACAACAACAATAATAATAGCAGCAATAAAAATAGACTTACTTGGCACCACCATGGATAGCACAGTGTTGGCTTCTGTATCAGTAGCATGTTCCTCAGGGAATGGAGGCTTGGTGGATCCCGGCATCAGATTGGATGAGCTCAGAGCTGGGGTACACCATCAACCAAAACAAACAAGCAAACAAATAACAAATAAACAAAATGCACTACATCCCAGAATATATGGAACAATATTACATTAGCAACTAAAACTCTTACACATCAAATTTAGCTGGTTTTAAAGTCACTTTGAACAGTTCACTTCCATTAACTTACGCTTCACACTCCTTTTCCCCTTCAAGACGCCAACAGCACATTCCTTCATAATGGACTCACTGTTGACCCACACATGAATCTAACACGAACACACATAAACACAGACACATACTCTACTTGAAACGGCTGTGAGACAGCTTCTCCCAGGGCTAGACAGCACAAGTAAGAGTTCTTCTCGTGCATGCAGCTACTCAACAACACCTTATCAAAGAGTTCTGTGCAGTCCGTTCCTGCTCCTCTCATGAGCTGAGCTTTGCCTCCTGGATGATACTTGGCAAACTCAGTCACGTTGTACACCACACCTAAAAAAACAAACAGACAGAGACAAAATTTATGACAATGACAACAACAACAACAAAACAAAAACAACAAAAAACAATGACAACAACAAAACAACAACAACAGCAACAAAACAAAAACAACAAAAAAAACAACAAAAAACAATGACAACAACAACAAAACAACAACAACAACAGCAACAAAACAAACAAACAAAGCAAACAAAAACAAAACAAAAGCAACAACAATACCATTCCAGTTTTTTTTTTGTCATCTTACCTCTGACACATGTCCATACGTCTCCATCAGAGTCGTGTTTAGCCAGTTCTTCTGGACTAACTTTGAGTATTTTGCCTTTAGTTCCAGACATGTCTCTCCCACTGTGACAGAGTTTGTTCCATTCAAACATACTGTAGCCCGGGTGAATTTGCCTATGCAAACAATGAGGATGATAACAATAAATAAAATTTAGAACTAAAAATGACATCAACAATAATAACAATCCAACAATAGCAAAAAAAAAAAAAAAAATTTATAGCCCGTTACCCGAGCGACCGCGCTTGTCGTTAAGAACTATAAATCTGATACAGTCTGGTATGCCCGTAAGAAAATGTATTAGCGGGGAAAAGTCTGATATAGTTCTTAGCAACCATAATTATGGTAGAAGGCAGATCAAAGCAAAATGGAATAATGAAGAGTTTGGGTACTTTAATACAATTACTAAGATAGCTAACGCTATACTTTGCTCGTTGTTTATGTTCTGGCTATAAAATAGTTATAAACCAAAATCATTAGGTTTGTATTTCGATTTATAAATCGCTTACAAACCTCAATTTTGGTTTATAACTATAACATATACATGTATATATATATATATAACACATAGAGAAAAATAATAGCTATTAAATACTGGCTCAATACCATCGACGAGGGTTGTTAAGCGACCCCTCCCCCTCCCCCTCTCTTTGTTTTTCGTTAAGCGCCCATTTCTTACTGGCTTTTAGCACTTCTTAATAAGTGCTCCATGTGTCCCAGCTATTGCTGATTGGCATTCAGCCTCAGTTTTTAGGCTACCACTCATTGTTAAGCGCCCATTCTTTATTAAGCACCCATTTCTTTACCGTTTGGATTGGAGTTACAAGTAATAACCTGCGTCTCTGGTAATAAAATCTTGGCCGATGAGCTACATAAGATGCTACACAACTCTGTCTCTTACAGTGATCACAACAAACATTTCATAGTAATACTATAAGGATATGTAAAAGATCAACGTTGATATTTGAACAAATTGGAACAGCTGTAAGGGCAGGCCACTGTAATAGATTGTGTCTAAAATTAACTCATTCTGTGGAACTTTCTAACCAAATGCTAGATCTCACAATAAAAGTTTGCTTATAGTTTTTCATTCTTATCTCATCTCACGCTAAACACTGACTGCCTCTCTACTCTGGGGTGGGTGGGGGCACAACAACAACTATTTAAATATTTCTTACTTGACGTCTGATTTTTTCTTGTCTCCCAAATGCTGTCTGGCTGTATTTGCTGTAGGAAGAGAGAGTGAAGAAATGGAAACGCCTCTACTATTTTCCTCCATTCCTAGCTTGATCTTGCCTTGAGCTTATGTGTGGCGTACTTCGTCCTGCTTAGATTTTTCAGCAATATGGTAAGTATCGTCCTTACAGGAACCCCGCCCACTTCCGTTAGTGTTCTAGTGCGCATGTCTATCATTGGTGTGGGGAAAAAATACAAGTTTTGGCGCGGAAAGGGTATGTGGCGGGCTTATATCTCGCGCTTTCTCGCTCCTTGCGCCAGTGGTATCTTTTCAGCAGCGTCGGCAGGGATTGAAAGCAAGCTCTTTCTTATTCGCAAAATCCCGAAGAAGATGATAGGAGACCCAGATATCGTGAAGAATGACCGCCTAACGTATCCTACCTGCCACGAGGAACGTTCCCAGGGTAGCGACTGCGCAGAGAACTTGTCAGAAAGAAGAGCCCTGCCCATATCTCATCTTCACAGGTCTTCCCAAGTTGATTTCGCGACTCGTTCGAAGTTGTTGGTAGTGGAAGGCAACATTGGTGTCGGAAAAACTACACTGGCTAAGAAGCTAGCTGGTGCTTTAGGATACAAGCTGTGTTTAGAACCAACGACTGAGAATCCTTATTTAGGTGAGAATTATTAACAGCCATTGTCACTTCTTTATCCTGGTTGACTAGAGAAACCACTAGAATAAGAACATGCCAGAATCAGATAGCCACAGGATTTTATCTGTTGTTCTTTTGTTTAGAAAAATTCTACGCTGATCCTCATAAATATGCCTTAAAACTTCAGTTGTGGATCCTCCACCAGCGCTACACAACTTATGTGGAAGCCGTCAACCATGTGCTGCGGACTGGTGAGTTAGAGACCCCAGTGCTGTGCATCATTTTTTAACTGAGTATAGGTTTATTTGTTTGTTTGGTCAGTTCCCCATGAGATTGTGGACTGATGTTTTGTGCATGAGAATTGACTATTAGGTAATTGTTATGGAACCAATGTTAAGGTGGCTTGGCGACTATAAAAGTGTAGTAATAAGACATAATCCTAGTGAGGTTAATGTTGCATTCCTTTATGTTATGTACATGCGTAGATCAGGGAGTTATACTGGATAGATCAGTGTACAGCGACTGTGTATTCGCACAAGTGTGCACCAATGAAGGGTTCATCTCCAGTGAAGGTGAGGGAATGGCAGAAGAAACGGTTGGCCCTAGAGTGGGTAATTAAGTGTAGTCCAGTTTTTATTAAGTGTGATAATAATAAGGTGAACTTTTGCATGCTATGATTTTACAAAATATGAATGAGCCCAAACAGTTCTGGGTTTATCAAGTCTTAGTAATTAAAACATAGCGATTGAGAAATTGTCATAGATTGAGTAATAACCGATAAAGAGCACACCATTTATCTATCAAGTTCATATTGATGAACAACTTGTTCGGAGGGAGAGGGAATTGGGTGGTGATGAGCATGAAGACCTTTTACCAACCAAATGTCTAAATTGCACACGACACCATTATGTCATAATATATGTGAAATTACAATGTAGGCTATAAAGAATACATCTACTGGCGAGAAAGATGTTTGGAACATCTTCCCATGCCTCACGTCACCATCTTTCTTGACGCCAATCCGCAGTGCTGCTATGATCGGATACAGTCAAGAGCACGAGTAAGAACTTGTACAATAATCTCTACCAGCCATTTTATAGGAAGAACTATTGATGTGTTAGGATTGTGAGAGTGGGGTGACTCTGGATTACCTGGAGAAACTGCACGAGCAATATCACCAGTTTATAGAGCAAATGAGGTGAGTAGGCGGAGCCTAAACTATCGGTATTCTAAACTGCACTATGCTTTAAATCATGTGATCCCTGCATTATTATGATATAGGTCTGAAGGGACATACGTCCTCAGGTATGACTGGTCTACTTTCAGAGAAGAAAAGATTGTAAGTCGGCTGCAACCTATTTGTTTCCTGGTTATAATATTCCATGATGTCTTTAACTCCGCAGGTATGTGATGCCATCACTGACATTGGTATAGCCAAATGGAAGAGCAAGCACATCCCTACGGAAGATAGGATCATTCCTAAGTTTAGTCTATTAGAAGCAGTTTAGTTGCACACGGTTCAGTTTTATTTATAGCACACCATCCCATCTAGCATAACCTCATCAGTACCTTCTGTATTTTTAATGTTATCTAATAATTATAATGATATTTATTTATATGATGCAAATATATAACAACAATGGATGAAAACTAACGGGGATGGGTTACTTCTTGTATCGGTACATGATGACGCTAACGAGTGGTAGCAACATCCAGGTAGCAAATGTCATAACATACCAGAAGTTACTGACACCAGCTCCTCTCGGTCTGTCTTGCAGCTCCTCTGAAAGGTGCTGGACTCTGTTTTCTAAAAGTCTTAGTCTTTGTTCAAACTCTGCAGAGACACGAGTGTTTGCCTGGACACTGAACACTTCACCTGATTCACTACAAAATGAAACAGTGAACTTAAGAGACCCAACACATCCTTTTTTTTTTTTTTTTTTTTTTTTGCTTCTTTCACAGCCAAGTCAAATTATTCATTGTTTGAATAAGTTACCATCAAATGTCATTAATGGCTCTGGACTTGGCATCTCACTAATTATGAATTCATTGTTTCAAGATGGTCGACCATCCACAGGCCTTACCTTACTAACTTTGGCTGGTCCATTGGTACTTCCTCTACACGGTTCTGTACTCGACCCAGGTTGTCATTGACCTGGTCATCTGGTGCACCTTGACCTCCACTCTGAGAAGGGGCTCCGCCTCCAAGTGTGATGGTATCCGGTATCTGTACATAAAGACAATGTAACAAATGTTGTACATTAAAAGTGGCAGTATCAGGTGTTTAACTATGTCACTTTAGTATCATGTGACAGGACCATAGAGTGCTGTGTTTCAGCACAGATAAGCAAGCTAGCCACACTGTTAGACACAATAAAGTTGGAAAACCAGAAATAATGGATATACTCTCGGATTTACATACACCTTGCATAGGAAAGTCAACAGAAGTGCTTCAGGAATGTCATGTAATATCAAACTATAGTCTAGCATCTAGTCCTTATGAGGACAAAACCAGAGTGAGCACTGCAAATGTGAACTTCACAGTCACATGCAACAAAGATATTATCCCAATGGCATAGAAATAAGGGACATAAGTGAGAAATCATTTTTACCAGTAAAAAATACTATATATAGATGTGGTATAATAGGCAACTTCATATCATAGTTGGTGAATGAGCGAGACACTTACTACAGTGGTTACACAATCCAGATTCTGTGGTATTTATTATTTTGCTTATATATGGTACGTCCGACCCCCTTTTTTTTGCCTGCGCCACTAATTACGTAAGTTGGTAAAGCGTCTTTATAAAATAACAAAGTAATGAACCTGTGGCGACCATGAGTTGCTGGGCTTGAACATCAAGCTATATGTAGCTTGGAGCAGACCTAAGCGCCTGAACTTTTGTAAAGGCATAGTAACTGCACTGTTTTCTCTCGGTCGTAAAAGGGGCCCCTGTGAAGTGATCAATACAACTACACTCTTTACAAGAAGTATTGATTTCACTCAATTATGCTATTAGTAGTAACAGCATTTTCTGAACCATGTGCACAGTGAGACCAATCTCACAACTAACAAACCAACATTGCAACATTGTCGTTGTTACGAAATTACATCGTAGTGTCACTGCTACCATTATTACAGGTTCCTTCCTCATTCTATTCCAGAAAAAGCAAACAAGTGGGACCATTTGGTTTGGTTGAATGACTCGATCTATTTGACTGAGGGTTAATGAGAGAGACACTCGTACTATCTCACAGACGTAAACACTCACATGATCTCAAAGACAACAAATGTTAACCAAGTTCTAGAGAGTAAAGAAACAAGGTCATCAGCACCTCCCTTTGATGCTTATTATTACATAAAAACAAGACTCAATTTCACATAGATTATCAGGAACTTAAAATGCTCCAGCTGATAAATTCATTAGCACCATATCTGAGCAAGTAATCAATACAGCCATGACATAAAAGCAGATATCTATCATTAAACACACTGACAATAGATACAAGAGAGCCATAAATGCATAACAAAACCACAACATCGACTTGCCTGCATATATCTTGGACCCTGGTCTCCTCCTACAGGATCTCTCGCAGAGAAAGGCGGGACTGCAGTAGAGCTAAGCTCTATTTTATCAGGGACAGACATATACGTCGGATTCTGCGACATCGGCTGCTGAGTCATTTCAATTTCTCGCTCAATAACACGCAAAATAACCAAGGTAGGTTCAGTGTCAATGCGCTTTTATTGGAAATTTTAGCCTGAACTTTGAACCGAATAACTAGGAGCTGCCTCCTCCCAGTGAAAATCGTCCAGTGATGGCATCTCCACCATCAAAGTCCAAAACGTAAGCTATTTTAGCACAATTAATAATGAAAGTTAGGCTGCCTTTGTACTGTAGAGATGTAAAGCTTATCGTGCTAGGGTCTGTAAATGTCGGCAAAACGTGTTTGCTGCAGAGATATCTCACTGGAGACTTTGCTGAAACTATATCGGTAAAAATAAACATATAATGTTGGTCTATTTGCATTAATTGTGCTATTTTGCATCAGAGCATTGGGGCATCTCTGGCTTTGAAGCAATGGGGAGACTGGAATGTAGCATTATGGGTAAGTGAAGAAACTGCAAGTAATTACTTGTGTTGAATTAAGAATGAAACAATGTTGGTTTACTTATTAAATGTCCAGTTTGTAGTACACAAGCTCTGTGGTGAAAAATATCACCTTGATAACTTGGTGCTTTTTTATATTTTTGACCTAACCGTAAGCCAATTCTAATGAAAGTACAGTAGAACTTCAGTTATCCGAACTTAATTATCCTAACTTAATTATCCGAACACCCAATATCTAGTAGTAGCACGTGAAGACTCAATAAATTACTTGATCATGCACCTTCGTTTGTGTTTTATAATACATTTTTAATGGAGTTCAGTTTATCCTGACACCTCTCAGTCCCAACGTGTTAGGATGACTGAAGTCTTACTGTAGTTGCACTAGTAGTGTACTTCAGCACAAACTGTGACTAAGAAGACTTATACATAGTGCTAATTTCATTTATTCAACTTTTATCTGAAATATATGGTTGAGCTGAGGAAAGTTCAATGTGAGTTTCAGTGCTTTGCATAAATTCATCTCTAGCCTAGGTGTCCTCAGGAAGGGAAACTATATAATAGTTAGGTGCTGCCTCGGAGGAAACTACCATTTTTAGGGTCCCGAAGGTCCTAGGTTGTAGTGTCCCCGAGCGCAGTGAGGGCACTACTTAGGGCCTGAAGGACCCTAAAAGTGGTAGTTCACGACGGCTGCGCAGCGCCTAACTAATTTAGAACGTAGCGATTGCTCCTAATAACGAGATACTAAATAATAGTTAGGCGCTGCTTCAGATGGAACTACTGTATTTAGGGTCCCTGAAGGCTTTTGATTGTAGCGTCCCGAGCGCAGCGAGGGCGCTACACTTAGGGCCTGAGGGACCCTAAAAACAGTAGTTAACGACTGCGTGCAGCGCCTAACTAATTTAGAACCTAGCAACAGTTCCTAACAACACAATTGGAGGTACTCTACATATAGAAGCCCTGCCCTGAAGGCGGGGGCACTACATATAGAATCCCTCCCTGAAGGACCTAAGAGATTTAAAGTCCCCCTGTCACAATACAAAAACTACAGTAGCTATGTTCTAAGCGCAATCGGAGGGACACTAAGTCAATAGTGTCCCTCTTTGAAGAACCTGAGCAATTTAGAGTTCCTCTGTCACAATATGAAGACTGCAATAGCTATGTTCCAGTATTCTGTAGTCAAAGTGCAAAGTGTTCTTGGCATTTAGGCTTTCGAAGTCCAGTATGCACATGGCCGGGTGGTTGGCATATTAAAACAGAGGTTCAGGTATACAGGTCTGCTCAAAGCTGGTTTACCCAAAGTCATTAGAATGGTTATCAATTTCATGCATGCACTACTAAAAAGTTACGTGTATGTATATAATACAGATCATTGTTTTAAGTGTGTTTCAAACTGTGTTGCATTTTTTTTTTTTGATACTTCAGTTAGAAATGTGCAGTATGTTGTCAACTCACCAGCCATGCACTATCAAGCCCACAAATTACTAGAAGGATGTAAGAAACTGGGGCTGGAAGGTTTTATGTTCCCCTATGGTGTGCCTGTGACTTGTGTTCTGATGACAAAAGTAAAGCATGATGTTAACAAAAACCTCGAGGCATTGTTGACAGCTGCAATCCTTTGAATACAAGCAATTGTCAATGTTGGTGACAGATTGATGGTGAGGATGCTCTTTGACAGTAATCCATTAGGGACTCTATCTTATGAAGATGATAGCTATGAACTTTTAGACTATTGATACACTGAGCATGCTCCAGATGTGTTGCTAGGTGTTTTGTGTTAATATTCCCCCTGAGAGGTACCTGTGCATTTAGGTCACAAGGAACTTCATAATAATAATAATAGTTTATAGGTGGTGGTCTGTCTGGTTTTTCTATTTGAGTATTGAAACTGAAGGCAAAGTTTGATCAGTTTAATTGTTGTTTTTCTATATGAAAACACGTATATAAAAGGTCAAAGTCTTTAGTAAAATTTACTGTCTGCCTAGATCTGTATTCCTAAATCACTGTTTCGTTTTTAGAGGCTTATTTCTAAACATCATTTACTCCCCTGCAGGTAAGGAATGAGTGAGTGAGTGCTCAAGGCTCACCGTTAGCTGTCTTGTTCTTGTGCTAATTGGAAATGAACAGATTACATAATATTTTTTACTCAAACTTGTCATGTTGTTATTCTTCTTCTTCTTTGAACACGGCTTGAGGCAGAGCTAATCAGCTAAGAAACATGATGATTTGGCCTCATGCTTTCAGAAGCTGGTCTGTGGCCTTCATTTCATTGTGCTTTAATGAATTTTGTCTTTTTGTTTCTAGTCTTCTATTGTTAGCTCCATGTTATACAGTTTATTGTATTTAGTAGCTAAAACAAAAACAAAACAAAAAAAGTAAGTTAGCAACAGCATTTCACAAGGATCTGATCTAGATTTAGGGGTTGCTCAGAAAAGCGCAATAGCAATTAAGTTATTTTGAAACATAAGCGTTGACCCATTCATTGGCTGATTCTATATCCTCGAATCACATCTCTTCACTAACTAGCAAGTACCCTACCACACAGTAGCGCTTGACATATTGCACAGTAAGAATGCAGTAGCATAAGTTACTTTTATTCATGGCTACAGTTGGTTAAGGTTACAATCAGTTTCACTCTCCTGCTCTATTTATTCCTGAACTATCTCATTTTTGTATCCCCCACCTTTCTTTTTTTTGTCAGCTCTTCCTTCTTGAATCAAGGAGTCCATTCTCCTCCTTTATCTACCTCTCCTGCTTGTGAATCTTTCTGTCCTTCTATTATGATTGTGGACTTAGGTTAAGTGATACTTTTAACTTCTGCTTTTCTACTTTCACCTTTCTTTTTGAAACTTACGCCACCATTACTCGACGATTCGATTCAACCCGCTATTTAGAACAATATTAATCTTTCCCGTTTTGCCTTCTCTTTCGTAGTTTCTCCTTTTTACCACACAACCTTTCCTCGTCGATTCCACCGATTAACCGCTTTTGCCTTCTTTTTCACATTTTAACCTTCCTTTTTGAAGCTTACGCCGCCTATCCTCATCTGTTCCACCCGCTTTTTGTGCGATTATAGTAATCACGTGCTACAGATCGTGACGACACTTTACCCACCCTCCGGTTTGTCTGCCACTCTCGTCTTCTTCTTCCACTTATCGTTGTACCAGGTTAGGTAGCAAACGAATTCACCTACCAGTAGTCTAGCGTAGCCAACCCCTTCACTTCTTTATAACTGCATTCTTGGTTTACTCGGTAATTCAGCGTTAGTTCACGAAAAACACGCTCCTGTTTTTCTGCCACTCCCACCTACTGTCCATTTGTTTTGTGCTGGGTTTGGTAACTAACCAGTTTTGCGTTGCGCTCTAGCTTTACCCGGTAATTTAGCGCGAGTTCACGAGTATTGTGCGTCTGTGCGTTCTAGCTCATTAGCTCATGAATTATTCATGAATACGTACGTCGCCATCGGTCACGGGTATTATTATATAGATTCTGTGCGGTAAAGGGTTAGAACAGTACAAGAATTATGAAAGACATCTACTCAACAACAACTGAGAATTTGTAGCTTAGTGACTAGATGAGAAAAAAATAAGAAGTTTGATTTTAAACTATTGAGTAAATTAATAAGGGAGGATGCTATGAAGCGTTACCCTTGCAATTTGAAGAGTGGAATAACTTGGCAAATGTTGTGTGTAGGACACTGCAGGAGAAGAGAAGTATGCTTCACTGTCTGCCTTTTACTGCCGCGGAGCCTCCGTAGCCATCTTAGCCTTTGATCTCACCAGGACCACCAGCTTCAACAAGCTGCAGGAAATCTTCATCCCACTCTTGAAGGACTCCGTGGACAACTGCCTCACTGTGGTCGTTGGGACCAAGGTAGACCTGGTGGATGAGGACCCCGACAGCCGGCAGGTACGGAGCAGCCAAGGGGTGGAGCTTGCTGTACGACAGCACGAGTTTCAAGTCCAGAGAGCTCTGAAGCACACACCCGACACTTTTCTGAAAGACATTGAGGGCAGTAAGCTTTACTACGAGACGAGCGCCAAGACAGGGAAGGGCGTGGAACGGCTGTTTGAAGACATCCAATGTTTGGTGCTGGATCAGCTCGACAAGAGTGGAGCAGCTGCGGCGAAAAAGAAAGCAGGTTCCAAAAGCAGTGCAGGTAAAGTGGTTGATTTGGAGGGTGGGCGTGACTTGACGGACGGAGACCGGAAGACTGGCTGCTGTTGAATTTTTGTGGATTATCATATTTTATACTACGGATCACAAATAATAACTTTTAAATGGCAATCTCTCATTTGTGTGTGTGTGTGTGTGCGCACGATTTACTTTACATCTTTGCATGTGTGTGTTTGTGTTTATATAATAACATTATCATATTTTGTGAATAATTGGAAGTGCTTATTGTCCCACTAAATATGGTCTCGTGTAGTATCAACAATGTCTGCTTGATCACTCAAATATTTTACTAGACTATAAAAAATAATTGTGTGAAATATGGTGATGATGATGACATAATTAATAATAATAGTAATAATTATTATTTCCCAAATTCTTCTCAGCATTCTATTAGATGTATTATCTCTCTTTCACAGGCTTTTAAAATATTTGGTCCGTATTGTTAAAAAAAAAAAGCCTATGAAAGAGAGAATACATCTAATGAGTAAAAGAAGGCTGAGAATGAATGTTTTAAAGTAAGTACTGGTATTGAGTATAAATTGGTCTGCTACAAGGCTCCAGCCTGAAGACACTTGTTTATTGTTTTCCCCCTCATTCTTAAGAATCCAGATTAGTAGCATTTTCTCTTCATAATAAAATAATCTAAACATAAAAATTTCACCGTTTGTTTTAAAAGCTTATGTCCATTTTCTCCCTTTGGTATCCACTCTCATTATCTCAGAGCTAGCTATACACTCTCATGTATCTCAGAGCTAGCTATACACTCTCATGTATCTCAGAGCTAGCTATACACTATCATGTATCTCAGAGCTAGCTATACACTCTCATGTATCTCAGAGCTAGCTATACACTCTCATGTATCTCAGAGCTAGCTATACACTCTCATGTATCTCAGAGCTAGCTATACACTCTCATGTATCTCAGAGCTAGCTATACACTCTCATGTATCTCAGAGCTAGCTATACACTCTCATGTATCTCAGAGCTAGCTATACACTCTCATGTATCTCAGAGCTATCTATACACTCTCATGTATCTCAGAGCTAGCATACACTCTCAGGTATCTCAGAGCTAGCATACAGCTCATGTATCTAGCTAGCACTATCATGTATCTCTAGCTATACACTCATGTATCTCAGAGCTAGCTATACACTCTCATGTATCTCAGAGCTAGCTATACACTCTCATGTATCTCAGAGCTAGCTATACACTCTCATGTATCTCAGAGCTAGCTATACACTCTCATGTATCTCAGAGCTAGCTATACACTCTCATTTATCTCAGAGCTAGCTATACACTCTCATGTATCTCAGAGCTAGCTATACACTCTCATGTATCTCAGAGCTAGCTATACACTCTCATGTATCTCAGAGCTAGCTATACAGTTAAACTAGAATGGACATATGTAAAGCTTGCTGAATTTCAGGCTTGCTCATCTTCCATAACTTACAAGGTGCAAGTTTTTTACTTTTATAAATTCACACACACACATGATCTGTCAATCTTGTGTTACAGCTTGTTATTAGTCGTACATGTGTTTGGTGAATAATTGGAAGTGCTTACTGTCCCACTAAATATGTGTAGTATCAACAATGTCTATACACTCTCATGTATCTCTGCTTGATCACTCAAATATTTTACTAGACTATAAAAAATAATTGTGTGAAATATGGTGATGATGATGACATAATTAATAATAATAGTAATAATTATTATTTCCCAAATTTTTCTCAGCATTCTATTAGATGTATTATCTCTCTTCCACAGGCTTTTAATAAATATTAGCTCTGAGATACATGAGAGTGTATAGCTAGCTCTGAGATACATGAGAGTGGATACCAAAGGGAGAAAATGGACACAAGCTTTTAAAACAAACGGTGAAATTTTTATGTTTAGATTATTTTATTATGAAGAGAAAATGCTACAAGCTGTACTTGTGTTACAGCTTATTATTAGTCGTACATGTGTTTGGATGGTTTACATTAATTTGGTTTTATAGAGGTCAAATTTCAGAAGCATGAAATGAATAAATACTTGTGATGAATCATCTTAATTAAAAAGTCATCTGCTGACATTTAGTATTCTATTCCTACTCATGGTCCAAATTGCTGCCACAATGTTACAAGATCTGTGAAATATGGCAGTCGCAGTATTAAATAACCATTCTGGAAGAAACAAAAATCGGTTGATCATCCTGTGTACGACCAAACTACTACCCACCAAAGCTGGTCCAGCCGGTTCATCTAAACTAGGACTGCTCCCGTTACGAAGCTGTGAAATAAGTTGCTCTATGACCACAAGTCTTGCCTGTATGTCATTTACTGTTGGATCTTCCAATTCATCCAACGACCCATAGCCAATGTCGCTTAGAGTTATAGATTCACTTTCATCAGATCCAGATTCACTGTCCCACTGAATGGGCCAAGGCTCATCTTCAATTTCATCGTAAGCAATTTGGACGTCAAAATCCTCGGGGAGATTTCTCTCGAAAGTAACGCCCTGCACATACCCTCCCCTCAGAGTTCTTTGGACGTTCCACTTGAAGAGTTTGTACGATTCGTTTCCAGTGAAAAATTCGCTTATTGGATCATTGATGTTGGGCTGATAAAATAAAAAGAGAATGCCTTGCACAACGTCTTCCATACTCGTAGTTGGAGTCCACAAATCCCCAATAAGATTCAAACACACAATGCCATCTAAATCTATGTTGGGGTGGTAAATACGTGTTTGGCACACAACTTCAGGGGGAACAGTGGGGAAACTTTTCAAAGTTAGTGTGAAGGCGAATTTTCCACCACGATATGGGCCATTTTTAGGAGACACCGTCAGACAAATAAGTTCCAGAGAATCGTCACTGTCTGTAGCGGTCAGATCTGAAATCTCGACCTGCCCATCCGTAAAGTTTCCAACATTTGTAACAAGGTTTTTATACTGCTTTAATAGTTTGACTGACATGACGGCAAATATACTATACCATACCGATAAAGAAAATGAGTTACTGTATTCCAATCGCGTTGCTCGCGGCGTGAGACCGCACAACCCGGTATACAAACAAGGGGACTTCCAAATGGAGGCCATGAGCTGAAGGGGATCCCCCTAGTCTGGCGTATGCGACCCTTTACCTTCTTCGGCAACAGTTCTTTAATAAACTTCGTATTAGATTGAGTTAGGTTGTGTTCGACATTGGTTAATATTGAAGTGCCAGTTGTCATGCAGTGCCATTCAACAACAAATGATCAAAGTGCCTAGAATATTAATGTCAGTTATTATAGAGACGACAGTAATCTTCCGAGATTTCTAAAAGCATTTTAGTAGAAAACCAAACGGTATTAATATAGAGGCATATTTAAATGTTTTCTCATTGTAGCTATTTAAAAATTATTAGAATCTTGTGGTAACGAGAAAACTGTACAAATAACTTGCATGCCAAGTAGTTATAGCTTTTAATGCACCAAAATTAATATAATAATAATATAATAATAATAATAATAATAATAAAATAATAGGAATAATAATAATAACAATAACTGTAATAACATTTTTTATGAAATGTAGTCATCAAATCAATAGAGTGAAACAACACACTAAAAGCTAAAAAAAAGTAAAAAATAAAATAAATAAAATAACCAAAACAGCAAGTTTTGATTCCAGGTTGGTAGCCAATTCTTAATTTTTCAACCAAGTTATTTGCTAATTAAAGTGTCACTTAGTTATTGATGGTTTGTATGAATACTGAAATAATTGTTGGATACAATGACTACAGTGTACTCTTAGTTCTTCAGAAAATCCTTGTATTGCTAAAAGTACTAACTAAGTAGTTAATAATACTCTTTACAGTTAGACGACTAGGGGCAGGTGAGACATTCATTTCCTCAGTGTGATTACTTTCAAATGGAAGTACAAATCCTCCTTCCAAACTATCATGAACATCTACCAAAAGGTAGCAAAAAGTTTGTAGCACACTGGCATGCTCATAGCACAATCAAACAACACAAACCTGTGAGTATGTACATGTAACAAAAACAAACAAACAAACAAACAAACAACAACTATACTCTACACATGTAGTGTACATACCAGTTCATCTCCAGCAGAAAAACCTAGTTCGTCAGTCTCTGTCCTCCAGGCTCTTGGGCCTGGACACTCTATGACCAAAACTCTGCCCCCCCCCCCCTGCTATTTGTGGGCTATACAGTAGCATAAAAAAGTGGCTCCCTCATCCTGTCTAAACCTTATCATCATCATCAATAAAACACACACTAAAAAACTTTAAAACCCCCCCCCCCCAAAAAAAAAAACCAACCAGTTTTGATCACAAGTTTGGTAATTCCTAAATGTTTATTTTCTAAACCAGGTTATGTAGCTACTTAATGTCACTTAGATTGATAATTTATGTGAATATTGAAATAATATTTTGAATAATGTGACATGAATTGACAACAGATAAAACACAATAATTACTATCTAGTTCTATAGGTCCACAGAGACCACAGTGTACTCTTAGTTCTTAAGAAAATCCTTGTATTGCTAAAAATACCAACTAGGTAGTTAATAATATTCGTTACAGTTAGCCGACTAGGGGCAGGTGAGCCGTTCATTTCCTCAGTGTGATTACTTAGATCAGACTGAGAATTGTTGTTGCCATGTTGAAAAACATTTTCTATTGTGTTGGTACTCCCAGTAGTGTTATCCAAATTGGCATTGCCTTCTGCAAATAGCATTGTCTTAGAGTTTTCAATAACATCTTCATCTTCTTTATTTGCATCTTCACTCGTGCACTTCTCAACAGCATCTCCTGTTTTGATACTGTCCTCAACATCTTCATTGTCAACAAAATCATCGGGTAGATTCCTTTCAAATGGGAAGTCAGCAACCCAATTTCCTTCCAAACTTTCACGAACATCTACCTTAAAATCATCATAAGCCTCACTACCGTCAAACAGGTCAATCAGTGGGTCCTCCAAGTTAGGATTGTAAAAAAGAAACAGAATTCCCTGAACCACATCTTCCAGAGTAACGCTGCTGCTCCACATGTCGTCCAAGAGATTTAGACAGACTTCTCCTGACATGTCAATATTGGGGTGATAGATGCTGGTTTCACAAATCACTTTTGGGGCATTATCCGGGAATCCGCGAAGATCTAACCTGAAACCAAAGCTACCTCCTCGGTAGAGACCGCTATTTGGAGAGAACGTCACAGTCGAATAGCACGCGTAATTTCGCGATCAATTTTATTTTCCTGCGCACGTAGGCGTGGCTAAGACTACAACGATTTTTAGGGGAAAAAAGCGGGTAACTTTGGCTGTCTAGTTTGCTCTTCTCTGTGTCTCTATAGACACACTAAGGAGTTATTGGAGTAGAAATATCTCACCTGAAGTAAACTGAGACTTCATTGAGGCCTTAGAGGTAAGTTGTTGTCTTTTGTGGTTCTCTGTTTCTAGTCAGGTAAAAATGGCAGCCATATTTGAGAGATCTAAAATCTCTTTTGGGGAGGAATTAGGTGAGGGACACAGTTTTAGTTAAGGTTACTTTTTTTTACAGTTAACTAGTCTTACTTTGTCAATTTATTGAGACTTCAAGAGCATTGAAACAAAAATGTCAGACACATAAAGTGAAAAAAAAACGTAATGCAATGGAATTTGAAACTAAATGTTAATGTTTTGTTCTTGAAATTCAGGAAATACTATTTCTTCTTCAATTTCTTCTTCTGAGTCATCACTGCTTGAGTCTGATTCTAGAGATGGTGACACAGAAGAATCAGTCATGTCACAGCCTCTGTGGACTTGCTGGACGTTGGTGCAGTTTTGACAACTACAACCGGGTCCACATGAATGCCCGCCTTTCCTACATCCACAACGCTGGGAAGTACACCCCTTCTTACAGCTACACCCCTTAGTTATGAAGGTAATTGTTTCTAAAACTAATTTCTGGACACTAGGGCATTCCCAATCAAATACATAATTGCCGTCATTGTTCTTTGTCCAACCATAAAGATCAGGCTGGGGAAGAGAGTCGTGTATGTCTTCCTTGAAAGAGTTGAACCACATCTGAGCAATCCAGCAAGATCGTAACCAGTGGCGCCACATAGATGTATGTGAGGGCATACGATCTTCTTCACATAATATTCTGTCTGAAACTATAGCACGAATTGTATTGTACCACTCTATGTGTTGGTTTGCTCCATTGCAGGCATTAAACAATTGGTGTGTGGTTTTAGAGACACAATTGCAGAGTAGTGTTTTTTGAAATACAAAGTTCCTATTAGCCTAAGAAATGCTAGAAAACCATTTTCTTTGTTTTTTTCTCCAGAATCTGACAATGATCCAGGCATACTCCTACCTGTTATGAAGTCGGCATGCTGGAAGAAAACTTGGAAGAAAGCCGACTTTCCATGGCCAGAAAAGAAGGACACATAATCACATCCTGAGGTAATAAACAGCATTTGAAAAATATTTGCTAATTTTGACTTCTCCAGATTTGCTAAGTCTGGGTCCAGCTGTAAAGCTTTAATCAAATTATTTATGTGTATATATAGTTTGGTTTGGGAATGTAGCACATTAATTTGTAAATAAACATCCTTGTTTGTGAGTATTTCAAAAAGTGACAAGCCAATATTATAAATATCGGTATCTGGGGAATAGATTAATATGTGCCTGCCAGTAGTTTGTGTTGCATGACACCATATCCTCATGTCGGCCTCAGCTGAGTTAGACTTATAGTTGCTAGCTGGTGAAGGGAGTGACTTGGGATTGCCAGACAACATAAGTGTACTGTTGTTTCCAAAACACCCACTCAGATAGAGTACTTGTTCAGGTCTCAGTTGTAATCGTACTGACTGCAAAAAGGCGAGACCAATAGCCTCTATGACAGAACATTTACACTCCCTACAAGATATGAAAGAACTCCAAGAAATAGTGGCAATTTCAGTGGATGGATTGAATTTTACATGTTGATGCGATGATGCACAACCTATGCTATTATCCCTCCTTTTCTGTTCATACACCTTTGGATTAAATTTGTTCATGTCTCTTGGAGCATCAAATAGCATATGTACTTCATTCACTTTTGCCTGATAGTGTGGTAGTAGGAATCTATCAAATAAAAACTTAGAGAAATCACATATAGTATGAGCATTTCTTAGAGGCTTGCAGTTAAGAAAAAACATGGCATCTAGTATGACTGTATCAGCCTTCCAATCGGTAGGGAGTGTGTCTGTTACCACTCGTTCTGTTAATGCAGATGAAAAGCAAGAAGTAGAGGCAACAGAAGTAGAGGCAACAAGAAGTAGAGGCAGCAAGAAGTAGAGGCAGCAAGAAGTAGAGGCAACAAGAAGTAGAGGCAGCAAGCAGTGGCGGCAGCAAGAAGTGGAGGGCAGCAAGAAGTGGAGGCAGCAAGAAGTGAAGGCAGCAAGAAGTAGAGGCAGCAAGAAGTAGAGGCACAGTGAAGATGAATATACACCTAATATTTTTATTGCATTGTATTATTATTGCATTGTATTATTGCCTTGGGGGGGAAAAAAGGTACATACTAAAAGTCAATTTAAAAAAAAATCAGTGTAAAGGACACAAACTTTAGTGTCTTTATTTGAGAGAAGTAACATTATAGAATAACTTTAAGCTATTACTATCAACTCCATACCTACAAAACAAATTTGTCAGAAGCCTCAAAAGTGGTGGTTAGGGAGACCATATCCTCTATAACTTGACTTCCTGAAGTGGTAAGACCACATGGCGGAGTGGAGTGCTAAACCTATATATAGACATTGTTATGTGCTATTTTTATCAATGGGCATTGCTTCATACCAGAGTTATAAAAATAATACGAAAACTGTGGTTTTGTTGTTTGCTTAGCTGGCGAGGAAATTAAATCTCGAGATTTAGAGGACTGCGCATACGCGTGCGGTTAGACGGGTCAGAGATAAGGTTGTTAGAGAGTCTACATCCACCGCGGCTTCTTTCTGAATATGGACTTGATCATTAGTAAAACTACTGATATTTTTTACGAGTTTACAGTACTGCTTTGGAAGAGACACGGCCATAGCTTCCCGACCACACCGCTGTCTGTTCCAGCACTTTTGTCTCGTCACCGTCGTCCCGTCATCGTCGTCCCGTCATCGTCGCTTTATATACTACACCCCCGCCCCGCGCCCACGCACAAATAATACTAAAAACATTCGGACGACGTTATGTGCAGAACGGCTGACCCTCACCTTTGACCTCAGCCGATCAAATGAACTTTGAACCTTAAGCACGTGCGCATGCGCATATGGCTGACCGTCGCTAGCTGCGGGGCTGACCATTGCCGACAGACCCACCCCTAGCAGCACCTCAATCATGCTAGTACACATTCATGATCACTTGGAAAAATAGCTGTGTACACATCAATATTTTGCAATATCAAAGGGTGTGGCTTCAATTTTGGGCGTGACTGCTTATTCTAAAAGTTGAAGCAAATGTTATACTGGTGACACATATTCTTAAGTCGACAGACCACAACTCCATAAAGTGAATGGAGCAAACTACATGTGTATATATATTATAGTAGCGACAGTGAGAGCAACACAAGTACTTTTCCTGGGTCCATGCATCTCACTCGCCGCCTCCTCCCTTCCCCCCTCCCAATTTGTTCATAGAAATGTTTCTCCAATGTGTTAGAGTAAATGGTAGCATTGTATTACTAGTTAAATACAACTTAAGTACGATCGACGTGATGCCTCAAGGCAGCACTAAGAGGTCACTAACTGAAGAAACCTTGAGTACTATGTTAGTCAACTTTATTCTGAAAATGCAGTTTGTTTGTATGAGTATAATATTCCCAATGCCATTGACAAAATACTAATGAACTATTCCATAAAAATAAAATACTGTAAATTTCCAGTATGAAGAAACTCTTAAAGAGTTGGATTATGACAGTGTCAGTGATAAGTTTAGTTGTCCTCAATATTCCAGTAGATTTTCCTTCGAACAAGGATTGAATCGTCACTGGAAACGTATCCATGGCAATTCCTTGGACACTCTTGCATCTCCAACCTGTAACAAAGAAGGGAAAGTAATTACATGTTACCATAGGTCCAGTGCTCCTTTCAGGAACACAATGCTGTTTTCACTACAGTACAGTACAGCACTTGATGTTACACTGCTCATCTCTACTTGATAAAGGTCTCAATAATAACCATTAAATAGGAATGCTTAATTAGAAAACTAAATATACATTATGAATGTAAGAAGGAAAAAAAAGCAAGAAAGTACCTCTTACTAAGATGAATGAAAGAGACCACAATGGCACTTTATATGCTACACACCGAGTTTGTACATGAGGAAACAGGTGTGACGAGCCCCACAACAAAAACTTTAATTTGTACAGACATAGCAGCAAAAGCTCTACAATTTACTCATGGGCTGATACAATAATTTGTAATAATTGAAACTTAACATGCCATTTGTAATAATTGAAACTTACACGCCACAGTTGTTCATGTATGTGCATGTGATACAGAGAGTACCAGTACTTATGATTGCAACATTGTGCTCATATCTATCAGGATCCTGTACAAATGGCATCAAAATGTTGGATGGCTTCACTAAACTTTGCTCTAATTACAAAAATGGGGTGTTGCTTGCCAGTCAGAAAGTATTCAGATGGACTCCTCTTGCTACAAACAATGCAAAAGTAGTAAATTTAAGAGCAATGCAAACAGTGAGGAAGATGATTCAGTATGGGTGGGCTCTAAGTAGTCTCGCGTACCCAGACCCTTTACCAATTGCTGCGCAGGAAAAGGGTCTGGTAGACTGACATTGAGCAGTTTGTTCTTGCTTAGTCAGCAAGTGGTTAACTGTGGTTCAATTAGTGTGGGTGTAAATCGTTAAATATTTTCAGGTGCGTGAATTGTTCAGATCAGTAGGCAGAGCTTGTTCTGTATTGCCATGAAGAAATGTTACTTGTACAAGCATGACAAAGCAACAACTGTATTTTGCTGCTAAGCGAAACTTCCAACTGCAGATATCTTTAAAAAGCTAGGCCAAGTCACTGCTTAGCATAACTAATGGCATCATCTAAAGGAAGAGTTTTGACACGGCTGTTGGAGAGTTGTGCACAGAAATACTACACGCGCAAAAGTTTGAGCAGTCTTATGTCACAGGATATTACATCACCTATTGTTTGCGGTCTCCCCAATTAGCAAGGGGAACTGAACAAACTGCTCAATGTCAATCTACCAGACCCTTTCCCGCGTAGCGATTGGTAAAGTGTCTGGCTATGCGAGACTAGGCTCTAAGGGCAAGTTTTTTTTTGTGGTTTGCAGGTGTTCATGCGAGAAATCACATTTTAAAGTTGTGTAAAAATATTATGCCCCCCCCCCCTTCCCACGCCACTCAAACCATATCTTTGAAAAAATATGCTATTAAAGCTATTAAGTATTTAATTGGTAAAAAAATAACTAAAACTGTTTCTTATCATTTAAATCTCCACAGTGTGTGACCCCCTGTACACCCCCACTCCACTTCCATCACCCTGTCACTCTAAGCTCAACTTAATAATTTGACGAGCATATATTTCCTACTTTACCTGGAGATGTAACCTTCAGTAATGTACGTTGTTGTTTTTTATGTCACAATGAGTACTGCCTTGTTGACTATCATTTCAAGTGGCTTTATCTTTCATTAATGTAAAAATCAACAACAGATAGTGTATTAATGAAAGAAAAAGCCTTTTGAAAACAAAGTGCACCAATTATTAAGGTCACTAATGATTTCTGCATTGTTTGATACCGAAAGGGGGACACACCTTTCCCCCTTCTTTAAACTAAATTCCTCCACACTCTTCTCTTCCTTAAGCTGAGTTTCCCTTTCTTGTGAGTGAGTGATTTGTATGAGTAGAGATTTACACTTTAAGCACAATTTCAGAAGAGAGCTCTGTGAGGCACTATTGCTTGTGAAAGGGTTGAATTATCGTGATTATTTCTCACCAATTGACACATCTCTACTAGCACTATTAATTTATCCATAATAGTATCACTTGATGAAGTTATTTGTTTGTTGTTGTTGTTTTTCAGTTAACCCAATTAATGGGCATCTGCGTAATTGAGTGAGGAAAAGGAGATCTTAACTAGTAATGCTACCACCTGCTCCTACCCTTTATCCTCTGCTCAGCTTTTCCAAATGTCTCTGCTATAGTTTTGCATTAAGTGTTTACCTGATTCATCTATTCAAATAAACCACCCACCCCCCCTCCCCCTCTCCCCCGTAGTCCCTCAAAGTTTGGTTTTAAAAACTCCCAATATTTATGATACTGGCAGTGCATTTATTTTCTCTGCTACAGGCTTCTTCAGACCCAAGTTTAGAGTAGGGGAAGGAACTGAAGTTTGTCAGTGTGTCTACATATGCCAGTATTTGGTCAGGGCTTCATACAGGGGAGGGGGGAGCTGGGCCATTTTAACCAAAAAATATATAACAATTATAAGGGCGGGGTAAATAAAACAATTAAGTGGCATATATAATACAAGTATAGAGTATTGAAACAAGATTGTTATAATAAGAGAAATAAACTGAGGTGGAACACATCACTGATGATGAAGAATCCGCGAACATTCTCACTAGAGAGATTCAAAGTGAAGATTGCAATCCTATCTGATATACAAAGATCAATGCCTACTTGCAATACAAACTAAATCCCAACTACAAACGTATCAGCAATACTTACACACAGTAGTCTGTATTGAATTTACATTCAAAATAACTAAAATTTATATATGATTTTAAATGAATAACGCTGGTGATTGATGAATACGAAGAACATAAGTTAATATTAACACACAAAATCTTTACAATTTGTTACTATTATTATTAGCCCTCAGTGTGCATGTACAAGAGGGACTATCCAGCAAGTTGAGGACTTGATCCCAGCGTAGTCTATTGACACACACTACACCAAGCAGAAACAGAGTAACTAGTGCAGTGAAGACCCACTAGCGGGTATGGTAGCGTCAGAGTTCCAGTAAGAACAGTCAATGACAGTGTTCTAGGTGATAAATATAAACAAAAAAACGAAACATCACGACGATCAACGGTACACGAAAATAAGAACAAATAAGCATGCGTGAATACTAATGATGAAATAAAATGTAAATGTTATAGCAGTCAGAGAAAACATGAAAGTTTGAGAAAACATGAAGCTGTTGGCTTCACATAGGGTACTAACTGTTGTGGAAAAGGTCCCCCTATCGTCAAGTCGTAATCATGTGAGCAAATAATTTCTTGCAGTTTGAGATAGATTTGCTTAATCCTGAGAATTTAACAGAGAGCAAAATAAAGATAGATTGTAAAAAATTCTACTAAACTTTTCTAAGCAGTACAAAACATCATAACCATCTTTACATAAGTATTTTGAAGAATACTACATATGTTGCACTTGTAATACATCTAACTAAACTATTGGTCGCTCAATGTAATACATGTACATTACATGTTATTTCACAAAAATGGGCAATATGCTACAGGAAGATTGGCCTTTCTGATATAGATACAAGACATGTTTGCAGTAACATTGTTAACACATGGTGGAATTCTAATATTAAATTAATTTGCTTCCATCAGCTCAAAGAGTACACAGGCAGCGAGAGAATAATAGGCAGGCAGTGAACCTGAGACTACATAGGCAGTGAGCCTGAGAATAGATAGGCAGTGAACCTGAGACTACATAGGCAGTGAGCCTGAGAATAGATAGGCAGTGAACCTGAGAATACATAGGCAGTGAGCCTGAGAATAGATAGGCAGTGAACCTGAGAATACATAGGCAGTGAGCCTGAGAATAGATAGGCAGTGAACCTGAGACTACATAGGCAGTGAGCCTGAGAATACATAGGCAGTGAACCTGAGACTACATAGGCAGTGAGCCTGAGACTACATAGGCAGTGAGCCCTGATGAGAATACATAGGCAGTGAACCTGAGACTACATAGGCAGTGAGCCTGAGAATAGATAGGCAGTGAGCCTGAGACTACATAGGCAGTGAGCCTGAGAATACATAGGCAGTGAACCTGAGACTACATAGGCAGTGAGCCTGAGAATAGATAGGCAGTGAACCTGAGACTACATAGGCAGTGAGCCTGAGAATAGATAGGCAGTGAACCTGAGAATACATAGGCGGTGAGCCTGAGAATACATAGGCAGTGAGCCTGAGAATAGATAGGCAGTGAACCTGAGACTACATAGGCAGTGAGCCTGAGAATACATAGGCAGTGAACCTGAGACTACATGAAGCCTGAGACTACATAGGCAGTGAGCCAGTGAGCCTGAATAGATATACATAGGCAAGTGAGCCTGAGAATATATGGCAGTGAGCCTGAGAATACATAGGCAGTGAGCCTGAGAATGGTAGGCATGAGCCTGAAAATACATAGGCAAATGAGCCTGAGAATAGATAGGCAGTGAGCCTGAGAATACCATATAGCAGTGAGCCTATAACATACAGTGCCTGAGAATACTAGGCATGAAACCTGAGACCCATATGCAGTGAGCCTGAGCCTGAGAATAGATAGGCAGTGAACCTGAGAATACATAGGCGGTGAGCCTGAGAATAGATAGGCAGTGAACCTGAGAATACATAGGCGGTGAGCCTGAGAATACATAGGCAGTGAGCCTGAGACTACATAGGCAGTGAGCCTGAGACTACATAGGCAGTGAGCCTGAGAATACATAGGCAGCAAGCCTGATAGTGTATGCAAGAATAGATAGGCCCTGGGCGTCAGTGCAAGATTAGGTAGGCAAGTCTGATAGTGCAAGATTGGATGGCAGTGAGTCTGAGAGTGCACAGATGCAGTGAGTCTGATAGTGTGAGAATAGGTAGGCGGTGAGTCTGCTGGTATGAGAATAGATAGGCAGCAAGCCTGAGTGAGAGAATAGACAGGCAGCGAGCCTGAGTGAGAGTGAGAATAGACAGGCAGAATCCCGATAGTGTGAGAATAGACAGGCAGCGAGCCTGAGTGAGAGTGAGAGAATAGATGACAGCAAGCCTGCGAGTGAGAGTAGACATGCAGTAAACCTGATAGTGAGAGAATATGAGCCTGATAGTGTAAGACTAGACAGGCGGCAAGCCTAACAGTGAGAGAATAGACGGCCGTGAGCCTGATAGTGCAGAATACATAGGCAGTGATCCTGAGAGTAAGAAAATAGACATGCAGCGAGAGTGAGAGAATAGACAGGCAGAGAGCCTGATCATGTGAGAATAGACAGGCAGAGAGCCTGATCGTGTGAGAATAGACATGCAGCGAGAGTGAGAGAATAGATAGGCAAATAGCCTGATCGTGTGCGAATAGACAGGCAGCGACTGTGATAGTGTAAGAATAAATAGAGTGAAGGGCAGCGTGCCCTGCATAGACACTTTCAAAGGGGCCCTGGACAGACCATCACACCTTTATTTGGCGGAAATCTAACTATATGTACTAGAACTGCCTATCCATGCTCTCTATAATGCCACACTGGCAATAGTGTAGTGTGGCTTATGAGTCCCAAGACACATCCAGCACTACAGTTCATTCTCTAATCTCTCTCATTATGTAATCCCTATTTGTTCCGCCTCCCTTCTCATGTAACACTCTCATGTCAAATATCAATTACAGCATGCAACCTGACTGATTCAGGAGTTTCCAAGCTTTCGAGAATACTGATCACTTTGACAGAGCCAATCTTGGCAATACGGCCATTAATACTGCACATATCTCTAAATCACGAAATCATGCTGCCAACCCTCGTTATGATCAGGCGTAAGCCTTCGTTACAGGTGTGGGGTGCATTGCCGGCTCCCACTCTTCTTATTCGAACCTTCATGCAAAATTTTATGATCATCATTGTCCATTGCATGTTAGTAACTATTGCAACTGTTGGGTAGAGTAACAGCTAAAGTCCAACTCATAACATAACTGTACTAGTTAAGCAAGGCAAATGGACCAGCAGCATGCCCATGTATTATCAAGCCATAGAACTCCTATTTTCAGCTGATTGCATCAATGAAGGCCATTTGATTGATGATTTAGATCCTATTAATCCAACCTGACCTACAGAAAGCTAATTACATAGAGTACAGTAGTGTATATCTCCAGCCCTTACTATTTAAATAATACCACCACTGATGAGCAGCCATCCTTAGAGAGCTAATAGTGCCGGGTGAACCAGCCATTCTGGCAAGGAAGTAACAGGTAGCTACTAGGCTTAGGCTACAAGCACTGAGAGCAGTGGCTATCAGGACGAATGCCCGGATGCCATTGCTCAATATGTGACACCCCACACGTGATTGCTTAGCCAAATGGTCGCAGTATTTGCAGGTCCTCTGCCGACCTTTACCTGGGCTCGGGTGATGTGATGGTGGGCTTAATTAGTGTGGGTAAAACCACTAAGATAATAGCAAATTTTTCTCGTTCTAACAGCCAATAATTATTTCAGCCGAGAATGACTGAATAACCCACTAAGATATTTCATGGCACATGAATTATTCAACTCAGTCAGCCATATAGAAATACAACACACACAAAAAGTTAGAGCAGTCTTACATCACAGGATATACCACCTTATTATGTCATCTATTGTTTGTGGTTTTCCCAATTGGTGAGGGGAACTGAACAACTACTTAATGTCAGCCTACCCACCGCATAGCAGTAGGTAAAGGGTCCAGTAAAGCGAGATTAAATATGACATGATCAAAATAGATCCTAAAGCCTGTCCGGAATAAATAATGTGCTTATAAACTACAAGCCAGAGACACAGATGGATAAAATTTGAAAAATTGTTCAGATGTGCCCACACTTGACTGCCATTGCAGGGCTCCTCTAAAAGGTTCTAAAAGAACTAAAACGTTCCGCAGACTGGAATATTTTTAGAGATGTTCCAACTGAGGGAAACCAAGCATTCTACTTGCAGGGTTTTTTTTAGGGGGGGGCATTCGCCCCCCCTAGAGGATTTTGTGCCCCCCCTTGAGCATTTGAAATGAAATTTCATTATTCTAAATAGACCTGTGTGACTATGTACTGCATTTTTTAAAATTATTATATCCATTAGTCTAATTATTAGGCAACAAACAATTTTATTTAAGCAAAATATAAGTGTATTTATACAGCAATACGTTTATACAGCAATACATTTATACAGCAATACGTCTAGTCTTTCTGTTCCAAATATCGATTACACTTTCTACAATGTCATCTGGAAGTTCTTCAGGCATTTCTATTGCTATTCTCATCAGGTGAGCTAGATTTTGTTCTCCAAGACGACTCCTTAGCCTTGTTTTGATCATCTTTATTTGGGAGAAGCTTCGTTCCACAGATGCTGTCCCAACAGGAATCGAAAGGCACACCTTGGCAAGGTCACTGAGATGGGGAAACATCTGTACAAGCATGCTGTTGGTAGCTAATTCCATCAGCAATTTCGTATTGTCTTCCTTAGGCCGAGTAGTGATGTATCTCCTGAATGTCACCCACTCTGTGCGAATGTCAGAGGAAACTAAAGCTGGCACGGTAAATTCCTCTCCCTCTACTGACTTGGCTGCAAGTTCCTTGCCGTAGTGGTCCTCAAGAACACCAAGGAATTCATCCCCATATGACGACAGATCAGGAGAGTCTTTTTGTGGTAGCTTTGAAGAGTCAAGATACTAAATGATGCTACAATATCTTGGGAAGAAAATCTCCTCGAAATATTTTCTTTCAAGTCAGTGACGAAGGGTTTAGCCACTTTATCTTGAAAGGAAGTGATAGATTCAGAGTCAATTATTGCGATAGCTTGAAGCTCATCTTGGGCATCTAGTAGCTCCAGCACCCAATTTGCAGCAGGTAACAAAGATTCATGAAGAGTTTGCAGAGTAGAATCAACCAAACCAGAAATAGCGGTCAAGTCGAGCTTTTCTGCTTGAAGACATCTGCTTAGTTTAGCAACTTGGGGCAGCACGAAGTCAAGGAGGTAGATTGCCATCACAGTAGACTTCTTTGATAGAGCTTTGTTGAGCCCCAGTGCTTCTGGCTCATGTGTTTGCTCATAGAAGGTCTCAAGAGCAATCACAATGGAAGCATAGCTCTCTTTCACTGCCTTGACACATTGTTCATGAGCTAACCAACGGGTGTCGGACGGTTTGGTGACCTTCAGTTCAGGTAGGTCAAGCACACGCTGTACACTCTTCAGGTGTTCTGCTCTTTTGGGAGAGTAGTGAAAAAATTTCCATAGAGTGAGCAATGTCTTGTAAACATGCTCAATTCCAGGAGTGTGGTTTGCAGCTTGAACACAAGCAAGTTGGAGTAAGTGGCAATGGCAGTGAACATAGAGAGCTCGAGGAGAATTCTTCTTGAGTCTCGCCTGGACTCCAGTTCTGACTCCAGAAAACGTTGCTGCTCCATCAAACCCCATTCCGACAAGCTTAGTAGGCTGAATACCCTTCTGCTTGAACCAGTCAGTCAAAGTGGTATAGATAGATGCAGCATCAGTTTTTTTCAATGGAATGGTGTCAAAAAATGTTCAACGGGTTCTCCATTTTCCTCCCAACGAAAACAAAGAGAAAGCTCTTCGATTGTTGATATATCTGTGGATTCGTCAGCCATCACACTATAGAAAGGAGCCTTGCGAAGGCGTTTGAGCTGAGATTCTTCTACCCACAATCCCAGTGCCTCCAGAAAATCGGAAACAGAATCTGTAGAGGTGTAGGTAGCATTTCTTGCAGATTTTTCAGTAAATTGTTTTAAATCATCACCACAAGACACAATCAAATTAACCAGAGCAGCAAATTGGTGGTGTGAGGAATGTGATTTCGTGCAAGGAAGTGAGTACATCGCAAAAGTGCCTTAATTCCCTTCCTGTTTCTGATCCTCTGCTCTTCTGTGACACTCCGCAGTTGCTCTAAAATGGATACTTCCTTCTTAGTAGCCAGCAATTCAGCTTCGGAACGGCGAATGTGAGTATCACTCTTTGCATGGGCACGCATCTTCTCAACCGCTTTTTTCCAATTTTTAAATGGCTTTGTAATCCATGCTCCACCTGTCTTTTGAGAAGGATGATGATCGTACTTTCGACAAGTATTTGCAGAATGCTCCGCGGTAATTTTCATCATATTCTAACCAAAGAAACTGCTTTTCCCACTTTTTGTTGTACTTCCGCTGGCCTGATTTTGTTCTATACTTCGACTTAGCTCTATAGTTAGCCGTGCTGGAAAGACTTCTTTTAGTTGGAGGTGGCTCTAGGCTTTGGCTATCAGAAGACAATGGCTCCTCATCTTCACTGCTACTACTAGTAGATGCTGGTGTAGAAGACTGCTTTGAAGTGCTTGCACTAAAGTAATGCCGAATATCCATCTTCTCAAGACTTCTTGAACTAACTAACTAAGCTACTCAAGCACAGACTTATATAGGCTGACAGGGTTGTGCCAGCATTTGCAAGCACAACTGTTGTGGTTGTGCTTGCAAGTGCTGGCCTGGCAACTGTCTCCAGTTTGTGTACAGCTATTGCAGGTGCAAACAATCATAAAAAGGTGTCAATATGACATGTCAATTACATTACTTTTCACCCTTTTTTTGCAAGGTCACTGCTATTCAAGCTGGATCATGCAGGCACACACACACTTAAGCAGGCACACACACACTTAAGCAGGCACACACACACTTAAGCAGGCACACACACACTTAAGCAGGCACACACACACTTAAGCAGGCACACACACACTTAAGCAGGCACACACACACTTAAGCAGGCACACACACATTAATAATTAATACAGGCACACACACAATTAATGCATGCACTCTGACACATGCATGCCCCCCCTTGCTAACAAAAATCTCTATTTTGCCCCCCCTTAGCAATTTTTCTAAAAAAATCCCTGACTTGGTACAGCTACAGCTGGTAATTTAGTGATATGAAACTCATAACAACTAATTGACAAAACTGACTAACAGAACAGAACTTATTATCCTACATATAGACTCATTGCTATGTAGAATACATGGAGGTATAACCTCTTAACTAGAACTGAACTAGACACAGCTGATGCCAATGCCACTGAAGGTCATAGATTACACAAAATAAAGTTAGCTGAAATAATAGACATCTTCCAACAGAACAGTCACAGGATCATGTGTTAATGTTACTGCATTAGTCACTCCTTGTTACTGCAATAGTGTTCCCCAGGAATTAAATCGGCAATTTTTGGGAGGCACAAATTCACTTAGGGGGAAATCACAGGTTATATTGCATAAGATCAGCCTTCAGAAACTTGCCAGAGTATGGACTAGCATTCAGATCACTACGATTATCAACATCTTGCGATAGTACTGGTCTCATATACAGTGACATCTGATAACATTACTTGACGTACATATTTACATGTATATTTATTGACACAAACACACACACTTTTGTCCTAGGTGACCACAACAAGCTAGCCAAAGCCACTAATTGCTCCGAGTGTTGGTGATACCTTCTAGCAATGTAGACCTATTGGAATCAATACTTCCTTATTACAAACACACTCTGAGAACACTCACCTTGCCATCACTTCAGCAATGTCAGGTAACTCTATGATCAAATGTTGACACTTCTTGAGCCATCATTCACAGCTAGTCTAAGTCAGAGACATCGAAAGCAGCTTCACCCACTCCATCCCACTACAAGGAAAAGCAATAGAAAAACAAAACACATTGAAGTGAATAAATGCAATCATGAAATTCAACTTGTACTCTGCAAGCTGATCCTACCAAGAAATTGTTAGAAACAGTTTATCAAACTCTAGCTAAGAGGTATAGTCTCTTAAAAATATTCACTAACACGGCGGTTCTGGATCTCTAGATTGGAGTCAGTTGTAACACAACAAGAGGTAGAGGCATGCATGAACACATACTGTAGTATAATGCAGAAATAGAACGGTCAAGAAAGTGTGGTAAAAAACCACAACATTAATTTTAGAGGTTAGTGACAGGGAAGAAACGTCAGCTCTATATATTATAGAAGAAACATTCCTACACAGGAAACTAGTTGCACACACAGGCATACACTACTAATGAATGACAGGATTCAGTTTTGATCAATACTCATTCACTGATTAAAAATTTCGGTATCACAAGTTACGACCAAGGATGAAGTGATGATAAAATAACTTAATTAAGTATTACATAAAGATTCATTATTACTACATAAAAATATACAGCTTCATACTAAAACATATTTATTTTTAATTTCTGTAGTATCTGTAATAATAGTTCAAATGTTTCGGCTCCATGTAGCCTTCATCAGTGACTTTTTAAAAGTGATAAAATAAAATACATTTCTCTTCCCATCATATTTTAATGTATAAAGTAAGGCTATAGAAAAAACCCAACTTTGTTTCAACACAGAATAGTATGACATTCACTTCTAACATTCAAATAAACTGAATCAAACCTTCTCTTGCTTGCTGCTCTCACACTCCTAGCACTCTTCCTATCATTACAGATTCATCACCCCTTCCTACTTGATTATACTGGCTTCCCTGAGGCTCCATCATTACTTTCTATACTTCTAACCCTAAGGAAAACGGCTGCACAGGTAGCTAACTATCTGTCCTTACTTTCTTCTTCTCTACATGGCTAAATTCGCCAGAAGCTTTTAATAGCCTCAAAGGTTGTAAAACAAGAAGCCGTAAACTCCTGATCGAATGGTACAAAAAATTGGTAAAGGTACATAGCAAAAGAAAGTTTTAGCCATTGTCAGAATGAGCAGTCTTTTAGACGTCTTTTGATTACCGTATGTCACATATAGCTTTAATATTGTATTTTTTATGATTCTTTAAAGTGATCGACTTCCGTGGCTGCATTAATGCGGCCGCTATTGTTTTTGTTCCCCATTTAACTTCAATAAATCCACCTGATATGAATTCTCACTTCAAATAAATGCTTCGCCCAGACATCTTGAGAACTAATGTGGAGTTGTTGGCTGCAGCTACTTACTTACAAATTTCTATATACATAGTGAAGGCCTTACTATAAAAGACATCAGCTGTGTTCAGATATCGATATAGAAGCCGTTGATTTCCATCCCATCATATTCATACTTGATTATTAAAGTTCAAACCACTAGTCATACCTAAACGTTTTTTTAATCAAACATTTAGGCTGCTATCAAAAAAAACATTGAACTTTAATAATCAAGCATGCTTATACCTAGTCAAACAAATATTATCCAAGAAATCCCATCATATTGAACTGCTGCACACTAACCACTGTCAATACGATAAATATATCTCTGGCCAACTCTTAGACACACTTCTGAGGATCTCATGACTCATACAGATTGTAGACAAGTTCAACACCCTATTATCCCTATCATCATTAGGCTCTTCCGGCTTGTCACCCAAGGGGGAGCTAAGTTAGACAATGTGAATGGGGGAGGGGGGGGGAAATCGACATTAAAGTCAATCATGCAATACACCTTATAAGATGTAATTCTGTGTCAAGACTTAGAATAAAAATTTCCCCACTCTCTTTTTTTTTTTTTTTATTTTTTTTTTTTCCTACTTAGCCTTACACCTTAGCCACTGTCATCATGTATACCACTGTTAATTAAAAATTGCCAGTACACTAATGGGAAAAAACAACAACACAATCTCACTAAAGTACTAGGGAGGTGGGGGGGGGGGGAGCATTTCATTAGTTACAGTGGCCGAGTGTTTACTGCCACTCCTGACGATAATATGGAACATGTATATGAAAAAAACCAAAATGAAACAGGTTTTGAGTTTGTTCTCTCAGACTATTCCTTGTCAGATGGCATATTGTCACAGCAATTCTAAATCTAATAGTACGGCACGTAAATTGTCCATTCAAAATTGTGTGGGAAAATCACTCTTCAATTGAAGTCGCACAGAGAAAGTGAAATAGCACGTAACTAAGTGGAAACTAAGTGAAATACCACAGTAGCTAAGTAAAATAATACGGATAAGTGTGCACGCATGCAGTATTAACCTTGGAAACGTACAGTTGGAGAGATTCTAGTTGGAGACAATGTCATTCTGTACCACAGAAGCTCTACCCATATTAGACGGAAAGTTTTCAACATTTTAAGAGGAGCAATAGGTTGAAATCGAAATTCCAGAGGAATCTAACTGAAATACAAAGATAGTGAGTGACTGATACAGTGTAGCTACAAGTGCAAATGATTAAAAAAAAAAAAGATGGCCTACTATTAGCGAGTGACAGCACGGGTAACCTGTACTTTTGGGATCAACAGCACTCGTAAAGCAATTGAAATAGCACTCTCTCAGTACTATTTCAATTGCTTTACTAGTGCTGTTGATCCCTAATAGCACTGTTACCCATGCTATTACTCATTATTCGATAACCCACACTTTCAGCAATGAATTGGCAGCAGAAATGATTAGTTCAGACAGTTACATGCTTTACAAGTTTGGCGGGGAGAGGTGTTTAAAGAAAACTCTGTTTTTTTTGTCATGTCAAATAATTTGCAAAACTCCTAAATACAATTCATTAGCTATCTATTAAACACTACACATCACAGTATTTAGTACACTTACATGTTATCGCATAGCATAAGTGAATTCCTGCCATTGCAGTCCTCTTCTCCTTTATCATCACTCACGTGTAGCACAAAATACAGCCTAGCCAACAAAACGAACCACCTCCTAAATCAATCTTGCAGGGTCACCAAGGACAACTTTCCACAAAGGTCGAAGGTGACAGCTGGCAACAAGAGCGCGCGCAAAGACATCGCGTGAGGTCAAAGGTGAGGGTCAGCCGTTCTGCACATAACGTCTTTCGTTAAAATAAGGCTGTTCCTCCTCGCAAAGATACTGCATTTTCTCATGGAAAACCCTTTTCCAATTACGTGTAGGTAAGTATCGCCGGGTTAAATAAGTTTAAAACGCTTTACCATATAAGTAAAACTCTCGACTGGAAGTGGTCATCTAAACTATTGTTGCGCGCTATAATAGTCTACTGATTCGTAATACGGCTACGCTACTACTGTGTCTTGGTGAACTTGAAGGAAGCTTCGCTGTCTACCCTGGCTTATGCTTCTGGGGTAAGTAGTTTTATGGCTAGCGGTCAGTGGGTTTCTAAGTATTTTAGCTGCACGGGGTCACCCAGGTCATTTTTTTCCCCTGGTGAAGTTGTGTTTCCTGAACAATTTTTTCTAAGCTATATAGCTACTGTATGAATTAATTAATGAATGAAAGTAAAGACCAAGGGTGGCCTGAATTATGATAGTGATATTTTGTGGTAGTTTTAGCTATATATTATGACAAGGGCTCGTCAGTTTGTTTGTTCCATAGTACTCTTGAAAATTTTCATTTCTTTGAAAGTGTGGGTGCATGTTGGAATGGTTTCTAGTTACTGAATTGTTCCAAAACATGCTTCACCAAAATTATCCTCACTCATAGTTTTTCCCATGGCCACCCTAACATCCTTTAGTGTGCTCCTGGACAATGAAGGGGAGATAATTAATGCATACAACTCAACGTACTATTATATTTTCTACTTCATGCAGGTTATGGGAGCCCTGGGATTTCCACCCTAATTTTTTTTACCCCTTCTGAACTTATTTCAATGTAAGTTATGAAAAAAATGTAGGAATTTGTAGTAGTTTGTCCAAGCTTTCATGATCATGACTTCACCATTTTCATGTGGCTAAACGGTTTTTGTGACTTTACAAATCTCTCTTATCTCTCTCTCTCTCCCCCCTCCCCCCCCCAGTGAAAATCGTGTATGAAGTCCTGTCATTCTAGTTCATGCAATTCTGATAAACTTTAGTGAAATCATTTTACTTATCTGCTTATTCTTCATTGAGCTGTTGTTGAAGGACTTTTTTAGATTACCCATTGCTTAATTATGGTTTAAACAGTTTTAAGTGATTATCCGTTTTTATTATGTATCTCTGAGGCAATGTCAGTAAATTTGTCAGTTCTCTAAGCGTACAAGTGCTAATATCACAGCTTCAGAAGCACAGTGTCATATTAGCTTGTATAACCAGGTTTCGTGCCAAGGTGGTAGGGCACCCTCAAATCCCCCATCTCTTCCAAGCCTTAGTTCCCCTAGAATTTTAATTTAGTAAGTAGCTACAATAGCTATAAGCTTTAATTATGTGACAAAGCACAGGTTAGTATAAGGTATATACACTTTCACATAGGCATGCCCATCAAAGCAGTGTGGGTTTCCAAAATGAGACTGGCCAAGTACACCAGTGTTTCCCACCCCCAGCGCAGAATCCAGTATGACACCCTGATAGCTTAGTCATCATATGCTTTTTCTGAAGTAAAAGTATGTTCTTTTTCCCCAATTTATAATGTCACTATGAAGCATTTGTGCATTTGTCAGCTGATGTTGTGAGAATAGGGAACAAGAATTTTCTTCCGTTGGCCAAATATATTGGCTTCCAGTATTCAGATGTGCAGTGATGGAAGAAAAATGGCCATTTTTCACATGCAGTTCATAGAATAAGACTAGGACAAGTCATAGGAGCTATGACAACCACTAAGATCATAAGCAACTTGGCATGATACAGTATAGTATTGATGACCATTACCAAATGCAAGTCTTATGATCTCATAGAGGTAGTTGCAGGTCTTATAAGTCACGATGTGGATTTGGGACTGGTAGACAGTTAATTTGCTAATTTTTTTCAACAGACAATGTTGGTTGGTGGTTGTTGTTGTTTTTTTGTTTGTTTGTTAACCCTAAGCGCGTATGCGCAAGAGGTTTGTAGTAGTTTCCCTGTCAGTCTGTCTGTCATGCTCTGATTTTGGAGATTACTGACAATTAACTGTGATTTAGGTATGAACTTATTCAGAAAGAAGAGTTAGGTCCTTTTATTGTGCTACTTTTTTTTAATTTGGGGCTCATTGTTGATAAAACGTGAAGCTTTCAGCTCCACATTGGTACCAGCTGGGTAACTCCCCCTAGCGTCACGTCATAATCACTTGACTTCTTGCAGCCCGCAGTGTAGTTTGCTTTATGCTCAGGGAAGTTAACCGATGGATTTGAATGAAGTGAAGTTCACATTGAAAAATTATAGCAGTGAGTGTTTCTGGCTATGTAGTTTAGCTTCTCTTATGAAGACAGCATTTCCATGTACTGTTTTCATTGCTTGAGCTATATTGATGCCTCAATAAATAGCTAACAGATTGCTTTGTTCTTTTTGAAGGAGATTATATTATTATAATAGCTAGGTAATGTTTAATAGCACTGAGGGTTCGCACCTTTGCTGCTTCATTTGTTGTGTTTTTGTTTTGTTTATTATTCTTATTTAAAGCTTATCTGTATTATATAATTTATAGCCAGTACACAATGTTTTTTGTACGGTAGTGAAGAGGTGGTGTAATTTCACAGACCATATACACCCTTCCTTCTGCTGGGGGAAAAGGCATTATACTTGTGATGTGCTTCAGTAAAAAAAATTGACATATAAGGTCAAAGGGTAAAATTCATCTTTATAAAATCATCATGCACAATTTGTTTGAACAATTTACACGGCCAACTTTTTTAAATTAGCGTACAAGCAAAACAAGCTTTTCCAAGGAATTATTGCGCTGTATACATCCTAACTCTATATAAGGCTTGCTTACTAACAAAAGAAACAGGAAGGAACCTAAGAAGTTTAACACAAAAAGCAGCAAATGTATATTTATTGTTTGTTCTTAGCTAGTCAGCACATGTAACACACAACACTCTCACATGCACGTGTTCTCTGGATATACTAACACAAGATTAACATTGTAGTCTCATGGTAGCTTGGCAAGTTGGGCAATGAATTTTCAAGTACGAACAGTGATGACAAACAGCGCGTTGTTAACCAAGGTAACGAGTGAACACAAAAAATGTGAGAGTCAAAGTACAAAAGTTACATATACATACGTCCAAGCATATATGATGTATACAATCATATATCCCTGATTTTTTGTGTTGTTCCTGATAGTCTCTCGCTCGCTGCCAATTATTGCATATATAATTACCACGGTTGAGCTTTGTATGTGTGTGCGTGTGTGTGTGTTTGCATGACTTTTAACTTCATTCTCATATTCTACCACTGCTCTGCATTTTATCACGTGATGCCAGGTATGATTCTCTCTAAGACAGTTGCTAGCTGCACTAACTTTAGCGATGATGTTTCGGCTTTCATGGCTTGAAGCCGTAGTACTAGTGGCTGGACCCATCGGTTTGCTTCCTAACCACAGTTATATGGTATTGTTCTATCTTGTGTAATACCAGTGTTGTTGTTTTCAGGGAGCGGAGGGATGGGGGCTTGTACATCTCCTTAAATCTAGTTTGCCGCCCTTCCCCCACCCCTTAGGGATTAAAGACATCCTAAAATTAATATTTACAAGGGGAAAAAATAGAATACATTGAGATGTGCTTTTTTTTCCCCCAAATGTCAATTAGTCATCATTAGATAACTGTTCTGGTGAATTTAAAGCAATGTACAATGGCTAACCTAAATCTTAGTCTAATTTAATCGGCGTCATTTGTAATAAACAACTTTCCAAATGAGCAGCGTAAGGCACTGTGGCAAGTGCATTGGGGGTGCTTAGCTTGTATTATCTATTGTGCTGCTAAATTATGACACTGAGCAGTAATATCTTTTGGGGCTAAGGAAATGATAAATGTGGTCTTATTGGATAAAATGCTTTCTTCATAATTTCATCAATTGATAAACTTTTGTGTTTTTTTTTTTTGTTTTTTTTGGTGTCCAGGGGCATGGAAGATTATTTGGAATAGGGAGGCTCCACTGTACTTGAGTTAGACAGGGAAGTACTTTGCTTCCCTTTGCTCCCCTCCTCCCATCATCCGCATATGCACACACACACACATCCCAGATATTAGTTTGACTTTCGTGGAGACATTTGCCCCAATTTTTCATAAAGTTTTGTGGTAGTTAATATAATATAATATAATTTGGAAGGTGTAAATTTTAACAATTTCTACTATACTAAACTAGCCTGTTTCTCTTTAAAAAATGTCTACATGTGTTAGAATTACAAGCACGAAAACACAAATCCGAGAATCTTGAATTATGTTGAGCTAGTTTTACTTGAGACATACACTTTCAATGTAGGAGTGTGAAGTGGCAGGTGTAATAGTGCAGTGACTACTCCACTGGTGTACACGTGATGACTCCTGGACTTCAATACAACTAGAGGTGAGGAACTCTGGAATGACTTCTTAACTCTACTAACAAGAAAGAGGCCTTGTGAAATTATTTTTTTATTTACTATAATATTTATTACTCATTTTAATTGACTTGTGAATAGTTCCATTTAATGCACATTTAGACAACCTGAAATATATAGGGAGCGACTTAGAGTCTGAACTTTTAGAAGTCTTGTCACTTCATTTACTAACAGAATAATCCTTTGAAACCATTTGTATGTGTGGCCGGACACACACACACACACACACACACACACACACATTATATTGATTCAACTCTTCATTTGTAAAGTATTGAATTCAAATGAAAGGTGAAGAGTTCCCGGATCATTTGGTCAATGACCTGACGATAGCCATGCACAATCACCTGGTCTCACACACGCACACACATAGCTACAGTAATGAAATTAATGAAAGTGAAAGAAGAAAAGTAATGGTACACATGATAGTTAGTCATTTGTTACACGGGGGCTGGAGTCAAGTATTTCTATGGTCCTGTGATTTCCAGATAATGTAAGATTCATTAACCCTTTCACCGCCAAGTTTATGACGACCAGTTTGGTAACATGAAAATGTAACTAGTGATGTGCTTGAGCACAAATGGCGAGCGAGCCTAATACTACACTGGAGTGTTAGACGTTTGGTTTTAAGCTACTAAAAAAAGTGGAGTTTTGAAATCATGTATTATACGGTAAAGGCATTCAATGCCATAGTAACCACTCCCCGAAACTATTTGAATTGAAACAAAAAACATGTCACGTTCTTTAAACTTTTTCTTTGGGATATTCTTAGTAATTGTTGTAATGCACAATACTTTCACATAACTGAACATACGTACGCAAGACTTACCTTCATGGTAAGTCTAGTTGACAATGAATATTCAAGTAAATACTGTTGCGTAGGGCTTATAACTATGACAAATAGCGTATTAACTTACCACCGCAACTAACTCGATAGAAATGGAACTCCAGTAAGTTTTTTTAGTTTAAACTGCACCCACAAAGAAATTCAAAGTGTCAGTAAACAATTCAATTTCTAGGGTGATACGGGTAATGATCGTTAAACCGGATGATACTGTTTAGTGATGTTTGGGACGGGGTCGAACGCTGAGTTAACTCGAAAATACGAGAGGATCAAAGTACATTAGAGTTAACTTTTGTCTAGAAGTAGTGTGGCTGTCCATGTCTTACGAGTCACTATAAGTCTTAAACGAGGAGGTCGTGTATTAAGGGGCGTAGCTGGGGACATGTTTCGCTATAAGTGAAAAATGGCTGACATGCCCCCTTTTGTTAAAATATTGGTGAGGCCATTGCCGTACCTGTTCCGACTCCCCTGTGATATGTGACTCGAGTAACTCGCCATCATTTGGCTAATATTATAGTCCTGTAATGATTTTATGAGTGCATACATATTACACCCTGAGTATACTTGTCTCTGCCCACTTTTATCTTATAACACCACACACTGTATCCATGTGTGTCTTTGTGATGCGTACTCTATAACCAATTGAACGTGTCAGTCTCTGCTGGCATTCACGACCTGGTACTCATTACTGTTGTAATATTATGATTTAGTACAATGCATTCTAGTAAAGATGTATTTGTTGAATAGATTTTTAAGTAATTATGCACTACGGGCTGTTCAATTCTATTTAGTGCACAATATATGCATTTGACGTTATATAGAGTGAAACTTAGTTTAAAAAATTGGATTTTTATAGCTAATTCTTTATACATTCAGAATATGAAATCTTGTGTACATATACACGCACACACACATCTGCACATACATGTGTAATGAGTATACTGCCAACGTGTATACCCATTTTGTGCTGTAATGGGCTTCCTGTATCACCTAGGTGAATAATGATTTGGTGTAAGAAGATAGGAGTGGCTTGAGCGTGTAGGTGATGAAGTGTGTGTGCATGTGTTTGATAGTGTTCATGTGGTGCACAAAAGTATCATTTCCTCCATTGTACAACTTATATGTGGATAGCCACACCCATACGTAAGTATATATAATGCCCATGTTTGCTAAACTGGTCTAGCACTCAGCTCATCCCATCTAGTTTTTAACCCTTGGCGCACATGCATGGTAGGATTGCAGTACTCAATTTGTCTGTTAGTCTGTATTAGTCTTTCTGTCACACAACAACAGATCTCAAAGACAGTGGCCTTCCAAAGATTGAAGAAATAGGCATCACAATGTTGTACTGGGAAGTTTACGTTGCTTTATGAAATACATATTTTGACAACTAAAACATTAAGCATCAGATGACCAACTAAAGTACATTATGATTGGTTTTTGGGGAAACTGGGCTAAAAGTCGTATGCATTTCACTGGTCATTATACATACTCAGAGTGGATTATTACAGTTGGCCATTGGATATTTGCTGCCCAAGAGTGCTTGATATCCAACCAAAACAATAACTGGTCGGCTAGTTAGCTGGCCAAAGAGATCAGATCTGGTTATAATCATGCGTTTTGCGGGTGTGCTTTTCTGGCATATCAGTTAGCAGTTTAGCCTCCTTTACCGTTCCTTCAAAGTTCAATGCGAACAGTTATGGTTCAATCCTGACATGGACACTTTTTTTTTTTTTTTTTTTTTTTTTTTTTTTTTTTTTTTTTTTTTTTTTTTTTTTTCTTTTTTTTTTAACTGGGCATTCTTCTTTTCTTTCTTCCCTTTTTCTTTGCACTCTTGCTTCTAGTTTTAGTTTATAATTTTTTATTTTATTTTTTGCTTTATTCCAGATTTATTTTCCCCATTACATTGATGCACCTCACTCAAACTCAGTTCTAAATTATAGTTGATCCAGTGTCCATGTTCACTAATTGTATATCCTACACTTGGTAACATAGCCTAACAGTACAGTTCAGCATTAACTCTCAGTGACCTACTGCACTCACAACAAGCTAAGGCCATGAACAAGACAATATACTTTTTCACAGAACTATTGACACAATAATGATTAAATAACAATCAATTCTTTAAATATGATTGATCAATAATATGAATTCATTTTACTCATTTTGAAGCTTATAAAGCAATACCAATATGTACTACATGTTCTACTACAGTCTGTGAAGCAATGAAAATATAGTAACATTTGTCATACCAGATTTTTTAATATCAGACCAAGCTTAAATTGTTCTGACGTTTGTCTGAGCATTGATGTATAGTTATCATCCACACTGCATACATACATACATACATTCATATTATACTTATTTTTTATTACCCACACACTAGCGCAGCAGGGTAAAATGAAAGCATTCATTTAATTGTCCGTAATATTATATTATATGCTCGATATCTTCACAATAGTATTTTCAAGTTTATGACCCATGACATATTTCACGATATCACACGCTGCATTGCACAAGCTCATTACCTTCAAATACACTGGTAGTAGCAATCGCCAATCTTACTAGTTCCCCAGCTATCTTTCTCTACAAGGACTATCTATCCAGATCAAAGCAGCCGCTATACATTAGCTAAGAGTGTGGAAGAGCCCCTTTTGAACTAACACTGCCAACTTTAAAAGCTTGGTTTGCAGTGAAGATATATACATATCAAGCATAGAGTATACACAGTTGTAGCAAGATAATTTATTCTCAGGCTTTATTTTCGCTCATCTTTGGCTCATGAAAATAAGTCAGCCTGCTCATGAAATGTCTCACCACAGCACACTTGACTCATGTAACAATTATTATATGTGTGTGTATTGTATGTGCGTAAGTTTGTGGACAACTTTTTTTTTGCAAAACTTGAATTTTATGAATCAAATTCTTAAAATTTTGCCCTAATATGTATTCTTGAAAATAACCACTGTGATTTTTCAAATTACTGTTTACTCGCAGCACTATTGCAGTTTGGATTTTGTGTCTGTTGTTACTGCCTGAGCCAAATAGCTGAGAGTTAGGCAGCAGTGATTTTGGAATCAACATGCAGAGAGTCTTTCACTCAATTAGGACTGCTATTGACGATTATATGACACGTACGCAATCATTGGCAACTCTTCACCACAGCTATTCCACCTCATGCAGAGATCCTTTTAAACACATTGCATGGGCATATATGTGTTTGTTTTCTGTGAAATATTATTTCTATTGTGTTTCAACTAAGGCAAGACTAATGGTTGTGGTAAAGGTACACAGTTGTAGTCATGAAATGAGTGTATACAATTACACCTTAACTAACATATTATTTTGTAGGTTAATGTGGCAATCTTTACTAATTTTTTTGTAACCGTTCCTATCAGTCCACTGTTAATTGCATCTGCTGAGTTATTGTGTATCAACTGTAGCATACTTTAAAAAAAAAAAAAGAAGCTGTAGCACTCACATCCGGTGCTCACCTGTTAAATAACCAAAACCTCGCTTGGTTTCAATCGAACTGTCAATCTCATGTCAAGGTGGGTGGTCTCAATGATCAAAGGTCACCTTTATTCTATATATTAATAGATGGATATTTTTAGTTTATCAAGTGCTCTAGTGCATATCTGAGTATTCATAGTTGTGATGTCGAACATTTATGATCCACCAAAAAATGGTATAATATATACATATTTTTTATTCTGTGTGTGTTTGTTGTGTATGTGTGGACAAAAAGGGAATCTCCAAGGGTTGCTGGTGCAAAAGCAAGCTCATGGTCCAAGATGATGGAGGGACAGGACGCGATTTGAATAGAGAGAGTAGACATGGTATGTGACTGCACAGGACAGAAGTAGCTGGAGGGGAAAGTTAATAGCAGGACTGGAGAACAAGGCAAAGAGAGGGCTGGAGAAGGAAGAGCAGAGGAGGACGGCTACTGCTCAACTAGATGTACATGCGCCCATAAAAAGCAACTCTTGCTAACGGATCTTCCAGACCAAGAATGAATTGCCCCCTCCCTCCCCCTCACGATGACTGGAAAAGACACTATGAACATTCCAGCTTAATTTGTTAATTTACACCTGTTGTCATGCATTCTATCATATCCCACTTTATTTGTACACTTCTTCTTGAACTCACAATCATCAATTTGGTTTCATGTCATTAATTTGATTTCTACTATACTGGACTTTGATACACTATGGTGGTTGCTATAACTTTATCGGCTGTAAAGAAGAGCACTGAAGTGAAACCCCAGCGAAATTCTAGTAATAATAACATACACTATGCTGCGACCAGTGAGGGGACCATTATAGGTTTCGAATAGTTCAACTCCTAGATTCCTTTACTTTATTGGAAACACTAACTCACCAACTCATTTACAATTCAGTTGTAACATACATGCAGGCGAGAAATTTATCAAGTTATAATACTGATCTCTTGGAATGAGATGTATGAATAATATACTGTCGTTATACCGCCTTATAATGGTTAGAATTTCATAACCGGGCATGTGATTCAAGAAAAAATGACCTGACTCTGAACAACGGCTAATACACATGAATGTATCCATTATTAATATACTTATAGTATACAAAGACCAACCTACTTTCTTTAGGAGTCATGATCATCTTAGGCAATGCATTAAAAGTACTGCTTGTCATGTGAGTAGCAGATGCCAGTTGAACTCACGATCACTTCAAGCATGCAGTAGAGCTATAAAACTTTCACTATATCAATCACTAAAAACTATATTGAACGAACTCTTAACTTTATTTAAGAAGCTAACATTAGTAACAATTATCAATGATAATAATAATAATAATAATAATAATAATAACCATTTAAAATTATTAAAAATCCAAGGATTGATGGGCACAACCCAAAGCAACTGTAGCATTCCCAGCTGAACTGCCACTGAGAGTTTCTGAAGGAGGTAGCTAGTACCACATAGTTCACTAGTTGCCAGAGACACATCTGCCTAGTGTTTTTTCCCAGACTTTCTTGTCTTATGCAAAAGCAGCCACACAACATGCTTATCTGGTGACATGACTCTTGTAAGAGTGTCTGGACAGGTGAAATCATCCTATATAAAAGGTTTTCCAGCACTCCATGGGACTACTAAAGTCATGCAATCGGTCATTTACCATCGGATCTGGAAAAGCCAGGAGGTTTCAACCTGAAGGGGACTTTTGCTGCTGACAAAGTGGGGTGGATGATCTCATTTAACAGCTTATTTAGAATGTCTGCCTACACTGAACTTGCAGCTCAGCCCATAAGTCCCAAGAGGAGACATTTGCATGAATACGTCAAAAATATTCGCTCGCGCTTCTAATTACGTAAGTTAGGTAAAGCGTTCACAGTTCCAGTATTTTTCAATTAACGATACGGAGAATCCTGCAGTACTACGCCTTACGCAACTTTGTTTCAACCAATTGTGAAGTCTTTGTCAAGCTGCGCTTCTTTGCCACTGCTTTCGAAGTTTATTCAGGTAATTCTGTTATTGTTAACTCTTCATGCCTAATCATTGCTATTATTTAGCGATTTCCTATTTACTCGCTCGCCATGCATTTGCGCCTTTCGAGCGCACCACTAGTAATAGTAAAATTTGGTACCCTGAGCTTTCTTTATTATTTGGATAGGTGATATAGCTAAGTTTTCTAGTTGCACTTACGCTTAATATTTTAATGTGTATCGTGTGTATGGTCTCATTTTATATGACCACACACAACATGAAAGGTTTCATAAAATAGTAATTTAGATTGGCACTAAGCGAAACCTATCTAGTCTATCCCACTCAAGATATATTGAAGTGTAGTAGAGCTTAAGGATGCTAAAATAAACTTTAATAGTGTGTTTTGCATTATTTCTAACAGAGCCAGGTTTAAATGATCAGATAGAAATTAGCTAACTGTAATAGAAGCTTTGAAAAAATTAAGATCACAAAATATCTGATGATTTACGACTGGCCAGTTAAACATTAGTAATAAGAAATACTATTTTTATTTGTTATTATTAGTTTTGCCAAATACCAAGATGGTCTTATTATACTGTGTATCTGCTATAAGTATTAAGAAAAGAAGAAAAATGAAGAAAAAAGCCACTTGCAAGCTGCTGTAAGTATGGAAGCCTGTATTGTAGTGTAGACTTCTGGTTTTTTTTTAATTTTGTGATTGATTCACTTTTGCCGGAACTGGCATGCCCTCGTCACAGAAAGGGTGGAATCAGGGAGCCAAGCTTATGAATATTATCTATTTACTTTTATGTTGTCATTGCAACTGCAAAATTATCATTACAATTTCTGGAACACAAGCACTTGATAGAAACCTAGTTACAGTATGATTTTTTCTTACCTTCCTCACTAAAGTCACAGCTGTGGCTGACTTGTGGTAACCACATACCACTGGGGCTGACATTAGTGGTAACCACAAATCACTTGCTATTGAAAAAAAACCCACAGCTTTGCTGCTGTCACAAATGAGTGGGTGAACACTGGGATATGTAGTTGACCTAGAAAAATATTGAAATGGTATATAACAAGTATAGTTAAAGCAGTGGGCGTGACCTGCATAATACATTTTGAAGTGGCTGTATCACCCAGGAAGGTGCAGATGAGAAACAAGGTATTTAGTTTGTTTGGCCTAAAAATAAACTAAGACTTCATTCCATAAATGAGGAGGAGGTCTGTTGTCAAGTTATGTTTTATTAATATTTGTTTGGTACACTGATGTTTTTACACCTTCAATAGTTGCATGCAGTGTGTGCATGCATTGTTTACAGAGTTCAGTCTGAAGCTGTATATGGTGTATGTGGTTAGATGTGGTGGCTTTTTGTTGTACCCTGAAACCTTGAGCAGCTGTAATTTTTTTTGTGAAGTTGATACTGTAACTACATTTTCTCCACTACACAATTCAATTCATTGAAGTGAGATGTGTCAGGAGGTGTACCTAGGTATGTATGTGATTTATTTGAGGCTATTTTTACACACAAGTATGATCAATGATCATGTCCCACAAAGGTTTAAAAATCAGTCTTCTATATAATGCATTGAATTACAATGAATTGTGGTCTAAGGACATTGAGCTGTGTGTGTAATGTATATAATAGGGTATGTGGGTTGTGTTGGTCTGCAAATGATGGTGATTAACCCTCAGCGCTCATGCAAGAGAGGGTTATAGTAGTCATCCTGTCTGTCTGTCTTCGGTCTGTCACGCTCTGATTTTGGAGATTACTGACAATTAACTGTTGATTTAGGTATGAACTTACTCACAATGACGATTTAAATTTAAGACCATGCTTTTTTAATTTTATTTCGGGCTGATTCTTGAGAAAATGCGAAGCTTCAGCTCTGCGTAGGTACCAGCTTTTGTGGCAACGCCCCCTAGCGTTACATCATAATCATGTGAGCAGACATTGATGTAGTTTGCTTTATAGGGGAAGTTAACGTTTGGTGAGAAACCGGTAATACTGTGTGACTACAATTGAAATATTGTCTCTACGATATAGGCCTTTAGTCAAAGTGCAATGGTAATATCGGTATATCTCCCAGCTGTACTGCAACGAATTTCACGTCTCATTCTGTTGTCATGAGCTCCTCCTACTGGGTAAGAAGCTACTTACTGGCTTTATGGATGTGTATTTGTTGGCCAGATCTCTACATGAGTCATCAGTATATTTATCAAATTCTATAGAGTATTTTATCTAATGACCAGTTTAGTTTAAGCTGCAAGATTTAACTTAATCTTACTGGCAATGTCATTCACCTGCTAATTGTCATATCATAGTCCTGGTGATTGTCCTTTTTATTAATATGGATTCAAGTGACCTGTTAAACGTAGAGGTCGCTTTTATAATTCAATGCTATTCTCTGTACGCGAAATCTGTTGCCTAGTGTACTACATTCTGAACTCCTTTCGGAGGTCCGGGTATAAAAGGAAGAATCCCTTGCATGCCCTTTGACCTCTAGCTCCTATTCAAATTAAAATAAAGTAGTTGCGCAAAGAGAATCCTCCATTATACGTAGCTCACTATCCTTTCAAGTCGATCCACACCATGTTTACAACAAGTGCCCTAACTAAAAAACAGCTATATGAGTTTAAGCTATGAAAGGTAAAAATGTTTCATTAAAGTGGAAAGGTTGAAATGAAGGAACAAACACAACTTCTTAAAACTAACACATAGTAAAAAAAATAAAGTCAATGAGGTATATAAAACGGTAAAATTACAACTTTGAATTCTGGTAAAACTCTTGTGATTCGAGGATGTAGAGGAATGTAGTGAAGTAATGCATTGTAAGAAATATACTTGACTTGATTAGTTGTAGAAAGAATATGAGCACGGTAGTGTCTATTGTATGTAATGAGTTTGTGTATGATTCCTTTGAAGATAAAATCTTCTTTGTTGATATAGATGGCAGATATTTCAAGTACCTCAAAAGCATCATCATCAGTGCCACACAAGACCGCGGCGTTAGGCTTGTAAATTTGCCCTTCCACCTTTACCCATTTGGTCCTGGAATTTTAAACTACAATAAAAATTGATTCAGTTAAGGTATGCATATTTATACTTACTCATATTCTGCTGTTATTGTTGGGGCCATGTCGCTCACTTCCACAGTTGATACAGAGGTTACTGCATGTATACATACATTATCATAATTTAAAAAACCAACTATGCAGTGACTTGTTCTCAAATATGCTTGCATGGGGACTGTGCACAATGGCTTTAGTTTTCCCTGTTTCCAGGATTTGTTGGCTAAGACAGAAGATAAAGCTATTCAAGGGGTAATGTTGACAGAAACATAACTAGATTAAAAATTGTGCTTGTCATTTGTGCCAAGAGTATTGGCTAATAGAGGCTTTAAAAAAAATGCCTAAAACTATAAAGAAATAAATTAATTTAAAGTTCCAAAGGAGAAGGAAGCTATGATGCCTAACACAAAGGGTTCCTTCCTTTTTTATTTCATTACTCTAGTAATCCAAACTATTTGTCTCAATTTCATTTCTTATTGATGATTACATTATATACCTGGTCCAGTTTCAACTCCTGCTCTGTTTGCTTTATTTTGCAGGTAGCACTGGTGCTGCTGGTGCCTGGTTGCCAATGAAAGTGGAATATTGGTGAAGTTTCCCAAGGTGTGGGCTAGACTTTTGAAGTAAGCATGTTTGGCCTCATACCGCATTGTCCAATGCCTCACTAACGGACCGTACCTGTAATGTCACATGAGTCAATTTAATTGGTATTTGACTAATTTATTTTTTCACGTATAGTTAAGGTAAACCTGTCATACAAACCCTCAGCGCTTACACATCTAGAGCCAGTGCTATGCAGCAGGTTCGGATAATTAAAGTACGGATTATCGAGGAAGCACTGTATACATCATAACTGGCTTGCTACTCCCACTTGTTCAAATTCTGTAGTTACAAAGTGAGGTTGTTGCAAATTTGCTGAATGTACACGCGTATGTGGCTAAATGGTTGTGATAGTTAACTTAGAAGAATCTCACTAGCACATTGTGACTACTCACAAAGCTCAAAATCTTCTATTTCCTTTGATACCAAAAGCCTTTGTGGGCATAGTTTGAAATCATTCTTTATTTAAAGTTCATATTTATTTGTCTAGGTTGTAATGTCATTATTTGAGATCCGTCCCTGGAGATACAGAGAACAGACAAATGAATGACAAAGTGAGTTACATAGACCTCGTGTACATGTACGCTGAGGGTTAATAAATATCTTCCAGAGTTTTGTTCAATATTGTGTCATATTGCAAATGCAGAAATAATTACAATAAGACGTCAGAGTTACAAGCACCTTGAGAAACCAGACTTTCTGTAACTCAGAATTTTCTATCTATGTATGAGACTACTAAGTAGTCATTAGTAATGTGATAATTTACTACTAATAAAAGGCACACTAAGGTGTTTAGTTACTGAGTCTTCCGTAATTCTGAAGTTCTTAACTCTGAGGTTCTACAGTATAGATGCCAGCTAGTACAATTGAATAAATTAAATTTAAAAAAGGAGAAATGTTTAAACCCTTAATTGTATGCATACATTAAAGCAAGTGGGTTAACTTACTGAAGAGTTAATCTTGGCATGTGTAGCATGAAGTGCATTTTTGGTATTATTGACGTTCCAGGATACAAGTGCTTGAAATTGGTATGGTGTACTTGGATCAAGTGAGCCATGTAGCCAACACCATCTTCATATAGTTTATTGGTGAACAAGAGGTCTGCAATTCTCATCATGATCAAGTAGTTCTCCCAGTAAGGATCTCAAAGATACCCTGAAGTTTCAAAAATCATACTTTCAGCTTCCATATATGTGACCGTCTACAGAAAATTTTTTTTTCGAAGGGTGCCGCGTTGTGCCTGGTTTTCCCTTAGACGGTCACATATATATAAACAGCTCAACTTTCTTGTAGTAGCTGCTAGTCAGGTAATATGTTACTATGTGATGGAAGGTATTTGAACAATTTGGCTATGGCAAAATCTACCCTATAATTATTTTTTTTTATATTCTTTTTATTTTATTATTTTATTTTATTTTTTTGCCATGAAGGTAATATTGGAGTGTACTAGTGTGTAACAAGTTGGAAATTTCCTTTAGAATAGCTAGACAGTTGGCTACTCTTTCTTTAGGATGTTGTTCCCACCAAGTAGTGGTCATGTGGTCCACACCAGCCACGTAGGCAGTGGTCATGTGGTCTCCACCACCCATGTAGGCTTGCTTTGGCTTTTTAGTTGATGGGGGGGGGAGTGATAGAGTTGTTTGTGTGTGTGTTTGTTATGTTGTTTTTCATTTGTTTTTGCTACTTTTTTCAAATAATTTATACCTACGTATATATCTATGCCTTCTTTTGGGTTAATGAGTTCTTGTTATTTCTAGTTTTATCAGGTGTGAAGTAAAGTGTGTGGGTTGTATTGCTATACAATAGTGGTAGTGGCCTGTGGTACGTCACTACTACAGAGTAAGTGGGCGGGGTCTGTGTACGTTAATTGGGCGGAGTCAATGACGATCGATACCATTTTTCGAAAAGTTACTTTCAACTTTATTCAGCTTTTTCTGGACTTCGACGGCAAGGAGGAACATTCTAAGCAGATACTAAGATTCAGGAAAGTTAAGTACTCAAAATTTTTAGTGCTCATAGATTCCAGCCTAGCATTTTTATTGATGAGAGAGATAGTGTCCCAGTGAGTGTGCCTTTAAAGTTCATTGTTACTGCATAACTACCTGTAAGCAGGGAAGTGTTGACTATATGTATGCAGCATGAGTATTCTGGTCAAGTAATTGGTTTTTCTCTGTGGTCTGATTAACTAAGTCAATTTAACTGGTAAGTATCGCTTGATTGCCTTACGATGATCTTTTTGATTGCCTGTGGGTGACTTAGTCATGTATGAACTAGGGGTGCGCCCAACAGCTCAGTGTGGCTAGCGAGCTATTGACACTATAATGTACAAAGAAATTTTAGATGGTGGCAATATCTCGCTCGCCAAACTGCGCTGTTGGGCGCAGCCCTAGTATATTCTGTTTGTATGCTGTGCATGTGTGGTGTATGGGCATAGTGTGTGTGTTTGTGGGTTGTGTGTGTGTGTGTGCGCGCGCGCACACGCGGTGTCTGCATGTGACATTGCCTATTTCGTCCAATTAATTCATCAAATAAGGAAGTGTACATTAAAGTGGGGTTTAGGAAAATACTTTACCTTCAAACCAATTTTATAGATTTGACAAAAAAAAAAAGATTATATGTGACCGTCTACGGGAAAATCGGACACAATGCGAATCGGGCACAACGTGGTGCGCGTAAACGTCAGGAAAAGTCATTTGAATTCTTAAACATGTATTAAATTAGCCTACGGAAGGGAACGGTTAGGTCTATTAATAGGGATCAGCTATGGCGATAAAACTTGGAGAGCTCAATATCTGGGTACCAGCAGCTTGTAAGTTTAAAAAAAAAAAAATTTTGCGGGGGCTGCGTTGTGCCCAATTTTCCTGTAGACGGTCACATATCATGTTTTGACACCGTGTTTAAGTTATTAAGTAGGGAATGGGGAGGGAAATGGGTGATGCATTTGAAAGCTATGTACCTTTTACTAAACAAAGATCTTGATAGCATCACGTGTTACTGTTTTATATAATAGGAAGGTAATGTGCTGTGGTGAAGTATATATTGGTCAGACGTCCAGCAGAAGCGAGGGATTGAAGTGAGTAGTTCCAGCCTGCCATGAAGCTATTGGGAAGATTGAGGAATAGGTTCCTCATGAACAAGTAAGCAAAAAAAAACAAAAACCTTTGCCCATGCATTTATCAGCTCATCAATAATGCTCATTTTTCACTAGACATTTTTCCAACGTTTAGTCCTGATTTTTTAAATACCTACCTATGATTTTTAGGTGGTAGAACCCCATTGTCATATACATATGGCAGTTACATGTATAGTCACGTCGGCAAGGAATACTTGAGTAGGGTTCCCAAGTGACCCACCCCCCTTTCAATCTCATGACATGCATTGATATTTAATTAATTAACTTTTAGGATTGTCAATATTTTATATAGGGAGGAGGTCTAGCAAAAGTTTTCCCCCTCATTTTCCTTTTGCATAAAGTATTTGTCTGAGCAGAATTTCACCCCCTCCACCAGCTGAAGTATCCCCTCCCAGCTGAAGTTTCTCCTTTCCCTTCATTTTTTCTAGATGAAGTCCCCGAAATTTCCCTACAGATGAATTATCCTTCCACACACACACACACACACACAAATGCAAATGCAAATTCTCTTGCTGCCGCTAGGCGGTCACGCGTACCTGGCAGAGCCAGGATGCCTGTGCACTAAGCAGGCACTGTGAGCCGTGCAAGCAAAGCTTCTGGAGCCTGGCTAGGAACTCGCAGGAGAACAGACCTTTCCTCACAGCAAGTGGTGTGGGCACCGGAAGTCCCACCTGGACCATTGCTGTTTCATGAGAAAAGGCCTTGAATTTGCACCCCAGCAAATACCAGGTACCCAATCACAGCTGGGTGGACTGGTGGGGCTGGTGGGAGGCAGATGGAAATCAGATGAAAAAAATGCCTGAGTTGGGCTTGAACTCAGGACCATGGGCCCTGAGCCCAGGACACAACCACTACACCACACAGCCACCACACACACACACACACACACACACACACACACTCACTCACTCACTCAAAAACTATTGTTGAAAGATCTTGCCTTCAACGCCTTAGTAAAAGAAATTGTGATATTTAATATTTGTGTATTCTCCCTCTCTTTCTCTCTTTACTTTGTACTTGCAGGATTTGTTGATACAAGTTTGCAAGTTTTATGAGAGCGTAAACATCAGTGAAGACGAATCTTAGGGAAATATAAACTAACATTTTATTTTATGATTGTCGTTGTTTTACGATATTGACTGTTTCTGATCATATACATTGGTCTTAGTGGCTGGTAATTTTTTTTAAATTATATTCTTGAAGTTTGATGATTTTTACATTTGTATGTGGTATGCTTCCAATCAGATATTGGGTGATACAACATGGCATAAGTATACACGTACACTCTTTGACACAATCTTAAATATGTTAGTTGCTAGGCAAAGTTAGAATAATGATAATTATGTTGAGTATAACAAAATCAAAAGATTCTCATGTAATCATAAACATAGCATCTAGACTAAGCTAATGTAACATTACATGTGGAAGAGGAAAATTAAAAAAAAAAACAATTTTAATTACCCAATTCATATATGTACTACATCAATTTGTAAATCACAATGACTACTAACAGACATTTAACAAGATTTTATTATTCTGGATACCACTACATAAGTTCTGATTTTTTTCTGTTTGTTTTTATTTTAAAACATGCCTACTGGTTGATACTCATGTGTTTTAAGTTCCTAATGGATAGAAGGGCTGTATAACAATACAGTAGTGAATAGGAGCGATCAAAATATTCTCACAACTTCAATAACTTATTGTAGTATAAAAAATGAGGACTATATGTTCCAAAAGTTTTTGGACTCGCAAGCTCTTCATCAGTTGATGTTGAAGCTATGTTTTTTAAAACACAAAGATAACATGAATGCAGAAGAGTGAGAAAGTAACCATGATCCTCCACTTCAAGCTGGACTTGATGTATGAAATGCGGTAACCATGTTCCCCCCACCAACCATGACCCAACTTGCAAAGATGAATCCTGACTCTTTAAACACATTCCTATCACTAATTAAAGCGTAGCAACCAAGAACCCCAACTTGCAACGATGAATCCTGACTCTTTAAACACATTCCTATCACTAATTAAAGCGTAGCAACCATGAACCCCAACTTGCAACGATGAATCCTGACTCTTTAAACACATTCCTATCACTAATTAAAGCTTGGCAACCATGAACCCCAACTTGCAACGATGAATCCTGACTCTTTAAACACATTCCTATCACTAATTAAAGCTTGGCAGCCATGAACCCCAACTTGCAACGATGAATCCTGACTCTTTAAACACGTTCCTATCACTAATTAAGCGTGGCAATCATGTCCCCCAACTTGCAACGATGAATCCTGACTCTTTAAACACGTTCCGATCACTAATTAAAGCTTGGCAACCATGAACCCCAACTTGCAACGATGAATCCTGACTCCTATCACTAATTAAAGCGTGGAAACCATGAACCCCAACTTGCAACGATGAATCCTGACTCTTTAAACACATTCCTATCACTAATTAATCGTGGCAACCATGAACCCCAACTTGCAACGATGAATCCTGACTCTTTAAACACATTCCGATCACTAATTAAAGCTTGGCAACCATGAACCCCAACTTGCAACGATGAATCCTGACTCCCATCACTAATTAAAGCTTGGCAACCATGTCTCCCAACTTGCAACAATGAATCCTGACTCTTTAAACACATTCCGATCACTAATTAAAGCTTGGCAACCATGAACCCCAACTTGCAACGATGAATCCTGACTCCCATCACTAATTAAAGCGTGGAAACCATGAACCCCAACTTGCAACGATGAATCCTGACTCCTATCACTAATTAAAGCGTGGAAACCATGAACCCCAACTTGCAACGATGAATCCTGACTCTTTAAACACTTTCCTATCACTAATTAAAGCGTGGCAACCATGACCTCACATGCCATGAATTGCTAACAATAGAGATAATCACTTGCTGCACAATTTGTGACACTCTCTCCTGTAAACTACTGTAGTCTGTAGATGATGGATGCACAAGCTTGTAGCAAACTGTTTTGAGTACTTATTACATGCATTGGGCCATTTCAATATGCAACATCAATATACCTAACACAATAAAGCCAGATGTAATGAGGATTTGTACTTTGCAGCACTGAAAAGATATGTAATTTCATTTATCCGATGTGTAATTGGTTGTGGATTGTACTTGCAAATTTATATTACAAGTAAACTACTGCAAACACCAGTAATGTACTGTAATCATCGATTGAATGTTTTTGTTGGCAAAATTGCAAGTTATAATATATACTTGCTTAGTTTGGATGATATTCAATTTAGAAAGCTTGGTAATTGGAGCTTTATTCAAAATAGATGAACAGAAAGTTAGCTGTAGTAGGTAGGCCCAGCCTATTAGGTGAGCATTTTTGTGCATTCTTCTAATCAGTCTTAGAATTACTCCATACACTGTAATTAATATCTGCAGCAATTTGATTTTATTATCATAAATACCATTGTACTGTTGTTGTTGTTTATATTTTTTAATTTATTTTTTATTTTGTACCCAATGATTCATACAGCTTTACTGTGTACATATATATTGGCTATTAAAAATGAATGATAACGTTTGAAAATAATAACAAATTTTTTTACATAAAAACTTTAAAAAAAAGCTCGGCATAGACAGTTCAGAAGTGAATGGAAAAGTACGTAGTGGAATCTGTGAATTTCTGTAATCACTGATGACTTCAGGCAAGACAACTTCAGAGTGGACTGCACTACATAACATAAACCATAAAACGTCGGTAAAATTTAATACATAATAGTTAGATGTATAATATTTATTGCACCCAGAACATTTTTACTTGAATATTTCTGCAATACCCCAATATTAAACAATTGCCATTAAATGCTTTACTACATTACATATGTACATAGTGTGTGAAGTCAATGAATATTAAATATAACCAGTTATAAATAAACACATTACTATTAGTTGCATGAATGGAATATTTACTTGTATGCTATATGTGACCGGATTTGGGAAAATCGGCCTAAACGCGGCAAACAATTTTTTTCAGTATCACCCGGTAAAGCCTTATGGGTCGATTTTTTTTGAAAAATTTTTTATGGCAGAAATGGATAGACACCAGTTAGCTCTAGCTTATGACGCAGTTGTAAGCTCTGGCGTGCTCTAGAACTCACACTAGGAGGCTAGAAACACTAGCCGGTTGGACTCGTGTACGGAGAGTTGCTAAGAAATTATTGGCGGGCTTTTCACTAACAGCTGGGAAAAAACTGTAGCTAACTAATTCACTTGCTATTCTACATAATTCACGTACTCACGCAATTCTCGTCATCATAGTTTCTTAAGGAGCCCTGCATTAAGCCTTTTAAACTTCTTTCAATCCGCCTGTAACCGATTTATTCCATAGTGTCCCGGAGACACGCAGTAATAGTATACGGACACAAGGCACGCCCCCTGACCTTAGCAACGCCTTTACCGGGCGTTTTTTCGAAATCAGCAATAATAAGTTTTGCAAAAATACTGAAATGTTGTAGTGCGTAGGGCGAAGACGGCTTCTGCTACAGCTTCCAAATTAGGAGGAAGGCATCCCAAGGCCCCGTGCAGACTACTGGTAGTATAAATTAGAAAACTTTAGATGCCGCGTTTAGCCGGGTTTTCACAAATCCGGTCACATATTTTAATCATACACATATTATCATACACATATCAATCCATTCACTGGATGTTGTTTTCACAACATGAGTATACTAGTGGTGTGCTCAAATAGCACAAATGGCGAGTGAGCAGACTCTTTACAAAAAAATAGGACAGAAATCCTTGCGGCAGCAGGATTCTCCGCCCTCGTTAAAAAATACTGGAGTTGTGGACGCTTTACCTAACCCTAACTTACGTAATTTGCGGGGCGGGCGAAAAAAAGAAAAAGAGATACGTGTCGTATGCCACATACAACATATACCCGATTTTACATTCAACACCACCTGATATTTAATTACTCATTACTACTCAATTTCTCATTTCTTCAACTTCATGGGCATCGTCACTGGATTTCATTGCCAATCGTACAGGATACCCCAATTCTGTAATGTGATGTTTCACCGTAAATCATGTCCAATGCTGTTTGTGGCTGGAGGAGGGAGGGAGGGAAGGGGGGGGGGGGCAGCTAATAACTACTGACTATTCAATTCAATCACAAGGAAGGTATTTCCAACAGAGGAAATATAATTTTAATTTTTGGAATGAATATTTCATGACAACAGCCACATACTGTTTTGGATAATTATTTTTGACCGTCTATAGGAAAAGTGGGCACAGCGCGGCACGCATAAACGTCAGGAAAAATCGATTTAATTCTTAAAAATGTATTAAATAAGCCTATGGAAGGTAATGATTAGGGTGCATATATCGACAACGGCTGAAGCAACGGCTTTAAAATTCAGAGAGCTCATTGTACTGATGAGGACGAATGTGCAAGTGCACACAATTTGTTTTGATAGGGCCCGCGTTGTGCCCAATTTTCCTGTAGACGGTCACATTTAATGAGTTGTCACGCATTCAGCTGCTGCGGTCACTTAGCAGGATTTCATACAAGTTTTTTTTTATCATTTGGTGCGTGTTTGTGTGTGTGTTTGTGTATGTGTTTTTGTGTGTGTGTGGGGGGGGGGGGGACCTCCCTCTCCCCCATGTATGAAACGAAATCACACATAACATACACTTACTAGCAGAATTTCTTTTTTACCAGCAGAATTAAGTAAAGCGACAGTAAAAATTTCTCCTACCTACACAACTTCTCCCATCCAGTACAAAATGTCTAAGCTGTAAAAATGTCCACGGGCATGTAAGGAGGCACAAACTTTTTCATGGTGTTTGTTTCAAACTCCATTATGTCTATTCGACTTGTACAAGCGAGATGCATAAATTAGTAATAGAATAATTTTGGTGTTCGGGAAAGGGGGGCATATCGAGGGTGGCTAGCATAGCTATTCAAACACAAGATAGGGTTTCCCAGCTGTAAGTTTCTAATTGAAGCTCGCCATGAACATCCAATTGAACCCTTCTATGGTCCCACCATGGTGCCATGGGACAATTGACGACATTACTGGACAACACTCATGTAACACAGAAAAATAAGCTCCAACTTGATAATCAGCTGCATTGTACGCGGAAGTTGATTGATAGAACAGAACTTGACACAGCTAATTCAGACTATTCCGGACAGCACCCATAAGCAGCACGTATGCCACAGCATCAAAGTAATACAATAGTGTTTTAGTGATGCATGACAATAGCAGGCTAAAGTATACAAAGAGAAAAAGAAAAAATTCACACTATCATTTTCTACAGTTCTTGTAAATCTTTTGCCGCACACTCGTCACTTAAGTTCGACGGTAAATAAAGCGGGGTGGGTGCTTAACCGGTAAGTGGGCGCTTACATTCGACAATGAAAAAAACCCGGGGTGGGTGCTTAACCGGTAGTGGGCGCTTAACCGGAAGACTACAGTACTACAGTTGTGTAATTGTCATGTGCATGCACACTGAGGGGTATTAAATCATAAGATTATGGCATGAATATAGTTTCATATTATTGTATGATGGTTATTTGTAATCAGGAATCAAAATATCAGGGTTTCATACAGAGGGGCGGAAGAGAGGAAATCCCCCCCAAGCAGACATTTCCTCCCCCAAACAGAAATGCTCTCTAATAGAAAAATTAAGAGTACCCCCCCCCCAAAGCCCAAGATTTCCCCTTCCCAATTAATTTTTTGACGAATCCTGTATGAATCCCTGAATATATTTAGATAATGCTGGCTCAAACACAGACAGTCACGTGAAATATGGAGTTCAGTATATCATCATCTGGTTTCCTACTTTAAAAGCTTACAATATCTAGTTCTCAGCTGCTTGATATTTATCCATCAATAGTGTAAAGCTGCCACAAAAATAGAGTTTATGCAACCAAATACCAAATTCTGGATATGTCAAATCCAAGCCGGGGGGGGGGGGGGGGGGGAGAGAAAGAACCAAGTAAGTAATACATTTTATTGTCAAGCATAACTTGACGTAAACAAATTTATACTAGCATTTGTATATTATGCAATGCATTGGATTCCAATAAGACCAGACCTAATTTATTTTTCTGTTGTTTGGGCCAAGGCAGGTCTCTTTTTTCTGGATTGGAAAAAAATTCTATCTAAAGTCAGTTGTGCATGAAACATTTACTTGATGTGAAGAGAGAAAAACAATTAGGTCTGGCCAACAAATCACTTGGTTGCTCACACACAGAATTTCCTAAAAATCTTTCATATATATGTCTGACAGTTGAATAGATGGAATTAAATGTGATTATGGACCATACACTTTACAAAAGAGGGCTAATATTGGGGGCATTCTGATTATAAGGGGCTGAACTTATATTGGGGGGAGGGAACTCAGTCCCAGTGCCCCAGAGTGCATAGAATAAAAAAAGTGATGAAAGTTCACATTGTCAGCTCATTCTTTTACACTCCTATTAATTTAATAACACATAAAAGTACCATCTTATCTCTATGTGTTATTTCTGGCTTAAACAAACAAACCATAATCACACTTTCGAAAACAAATATCTACACACTCAAAATGAAGCACACCACTGAACCACACCTACACACTACATGCAAATGTGTGGCAGTATGTTAGCAAGTGGCAAGTAGAGCTCAATCAAGATAATATTCAAGAACGTACACATGTAGTGAGGATTTTTCGTGACAAATGTGGAGAACATAGCAAGACATGATTAAAACTATTAAACCCTTTCATTCCGGGAGTAGCATTGACGCGCTCCACGTTGTGGTGGACTTCTCCGATTTAAAAAAAAAATTGTTACAGTGAGCTAGAACCTCAAAATTCAGATTATAGGTGCCCAAGGCATTACAGAAGCTTCGAAAATAGTTTTCACCAAAAAAAAATAAATTTGTAAGTGCTTTTCGAGTTACCTGAAATCAACGACCCCATGGGAAAAATTAAGTCCGGAATGAAAGAGTTGCAAGGTATTTAGCAATATATCATGACACAACTAAACATATGTATGTACTATTGGTAATACTGCTGGATAGACAGCAATTATATAGTGCAACTACTGGTTCTTGATGCACACCTCATGCCAATCTATAAATGAGCAAGATCAACATGAGGAGACCAATATGGTTGCCCATAAACTTACTTCAATGTGCTGTTCTTGCTCATCTGCCAGATGGACCACAGCAATTCTAGTACACAAATAAAATAAAGTACCAATAAAAAAAGTTAGTGATCATGGCATTACCTGAATAATTTATGTACAAAATTCAAGAATGGACAAAATTTACATTAAAAAAAAAAAATCTATACTACATATGTATGTATATTGCATATTAGGCCTCATGGAAAAAATTAGACTGAGGGAGAATGCATCTTTAACCGATTACGCGCGAATAAAAATTTTAATTGCGCCTTACGTAATGCGGTCACGGGCGCATGCGAGACACAGAGGATTGATTGCTTGGTGGGAGGGTGACACTAAGCGAGAGAAAGAAGACGAACGTTTGAAGATTGCCTCGGGGACAGTATTATCGAACGATAGAGTACGCTCTAGGCTATTGGGAAAGCATAAATTCGACGCTAAGGAGCTGTTCCCGACTTAAAAATAACGAAGTACTCGCACCGTTTGGCAAAAACTTTTATGGCATCACACTGAGGCTCTTAGTAAGCGCACTAGTAAGGTTGGAAGTATGGTTTCATGGCTGAAGCAAGTTTGCTACTTGATCATAGAGGTAAGAGAAAGTGTTTTTGCACGCATCGGTCTTACATTCAGGAAGAATTTGTTGATATTTATCTAGGGTGTGTTTTATTTTGAACTGAGCAATCTGTTATAAATTTTGTGAACAGAGAAGCTTTTTATGGCTTTTGTGCATGAAAACAGGTACATCACAAATAAATGATAGAATATTTTAGTGTATTCAGTTTGGTACTCCAAGGTGTCTTTACTTTTGATGTGCTGGTGGCTGCATTGTTGACAGAATAGTTAGTGATATTACTATCAAGTGCAACTGGCCATAGCATACTAGAAGTATATGTCAGAGGGCTCCCTGCAGTCTCACCTATTGTATAACAATATTTTTACTTATTGTTATAAAGAATGTGGTTAAAATTCCTGTAGAAATCGCTACCTTTCAGAATCATCAATTCCGTTCTCTCGTCAGAGTCCTTGACCATCTAGTGACTGCTACAGTCACTACACCCATCAGTACTGAAGTCATTCTTGCTGTCATCAAACTCCTCGTCACTACCATCAGAGTTACTGCCATTCTGGTCACTGCCATCCTTGTCACTGCCATGCTGTGCCAGGTCAAGAACAACGTCTTCATCACTAGGATGCTGAAGTGCCAGTGTTCCACTTGCCAAGATAGCTTTCTACTTGTTTTATCATGAGCAGTTATAGCTAAAGTAATATTGGGTTCTAAAAAATTATTCTGTTACCTTTATTATTTTATGAAATATATTTTCAATTTATACTTTATCAGAAAGAAGTCTTATTGTTGTGACAAAATTTACTCAACATTTTCTTATGGCAGTCTATGTATTTTATAAGCCTAAAATATACTTACAACAATATAGAATCGTCTGCAATAGTGATCGGTGGCTTCCTTGACTCCACAAAGCTGTAGGGCGAAATGGACGCGAAGACGCATTTTTTGACGCATTTTTGCGTCCTCCGCGGTTATCGATTTTTCTTAATTGACGCATATTTGCGTCATTCGCGTGTAATCGGTTAATGCTTTACAACCAAGGTATTCACACAGAGGGATAGTGTCGTCAGGTCAGGCAATTTAGCCAATATACTGGGAGCCGATATTTTCAGGTAGATACGGACAATCAATATGATGTGAATTAGTCAAACCATGACATAAAATAATTATTGTTGAGGACCGAAACTTGAGGAATACGGGGCAGTCATCAGACAATATGCCCGAGGTTGCCATGGTTAAAAAATTTCCATGTACTATGAGGGGGGGGATCCCCAAGCCAACGTTACCCCTCCCCCCAAACTGAAGTGCTCTCTAATAGAATTAGTAAAAGTGTCCCCCTCCAAAGCCCAGGATCTCCCCTCCCTAAAAATCTTTTTGAACGAATCCTGTATGAATCCCTTTTTAAGTAATACAAATACGTGTAGTTCAATAGGAACTGTTTGAATTCTTGAAATGGTAAAACATGTGGTAATATTCCGCAGTACACAGGGATCAAGTTTGTGGTGGGTTATTGCACCCCCTTGAGCAAATTTTTTACGGTTATTGCGTCTCCGTAAGGCACACAATAAAAAGTTTAATATTGGACACCACAGAATATCACTTGTTGTTTGGCACATTAGCACTCACATGTCACGTCACTTGTAATGTTCAAAAAGTGTTGGTTAAGTTTTTGAACTGCGGGGCAAAAACATTGTTTCTAAGGACGACGCACGTGGTACAAGATAGATACGGAATAGAAAAGCCTGTCAGGTAACTCACTCGTTTCAGGTTATAACCAAAAAACACAGCGCATAAGCCCACACTTTTCTATTGCGTATTTTATAATCATACTGGCACTCGTGCTAATATATGGTCCAAACAATTTGTGATATTCTGCAGTTACCCAATGATTATATTGAACTAGCTAATGGTAATAGATTATTGTACTCTAGTTATAGCCCAGCAGTAGTACCTTGGAAGAATTAGTTCACTGTCTTCAGCAGTCATTCCTCCTTTTCAACTGTGAATCAGCACCATCTACTTCATCATTGGCATTGGCCTCTGCAATGAAGCTATTACCACTCTAGAAGTGCCACGCTGCATTAATATATAATATATTCCCTCATAGCACTATAACAAAACAATAAGAACAGCAGAGAAATATATCCATTGCCTGGGAGAGAACTATTGGTGAATAACATTTGTAATTTATGGTTGCTTCAGAGTTGGGGTTGATTATGATTACAATCGTAATCGATAAGTTATTGCATAATCGTAATCATAATCAAAATAATGTGGCAAATTGTGGGTGTAATCATAATCACATATTCGTAATCAAACCCATAGAACCATTACTGGTAATATTAGCAGTAAAGTAAAACACAGCAAGTGTTAGCTGTAATTAGAATAAACAGAGTTATAACAGCTGAACTTAAGGCCACTAATGTACGTAGCCTGCAACTACTTCCATTCTCCAGTATCTACACTGGGAAAACATTTAGACCAGAAAGATGACGTCTATCAAACGAACTGTTTGAAAAAACTTTTTTTTTGTTGTAACAATCCTTATTTTTCTGACAAATCAATTATATATAATCATAATCAACGTTTCATAATCATACTGTAATCATAATAATCATGTTACCGTAACCAACCCCCAAGTGTGGTTGTTACAAAGGTAAAATTATATTTCATTTCATTACGCCAGTGTTAATCTTTCTGTTCTAAATATAGGGGGGAAATCCTGATCTGAAACATGCACTGGCCTTACAGTTACTGACTGTGCTCCTTTTAACGACGCACCATACTCGTATGAAAGTCACCACATGAAAAATGTGATTATTGTCATTATTTATGCAACATAACCTAATACAAAATGGCATGGGCGTGGTTTTGCTGCCTCTTGCTAGTTTTTAGCACTTTGCTAGCTCTTTTTTTGCTACTTGTAGCACTTGTTTGGAGGGAGCGACATGAATGTGCTGAATGAACCACACACAGTGCAGGGTTTCATCCAGGGGAGGGGAGGGGGATATCCCCCCCACTTATTTTACCTACTCAGAATTAAAATGTTTACAGCACAGCATCAAAATCACCTTGGTCAAGTGCTGGCCCTTCTATAGCTAAGGCTATTAGTTTTGATAGTGAATAAAATTGAAGCCTATTTTGAAGACGATTCTGATTTCTACTGTCGCTATGATTTGGATAGCAAAAAGTATTACCAGTACTTAAAATTATTACCTACTCCACTTTAATTTCGACCCCCCCAAGACAAAAAATTTCTGGATGAAACCCTGCAGTGTACTGCAAATCCTCCAAGAAAACTCTCCTACCATGGCAGATTCATAGTGTCTGTTCCAAAATTGGAATAATGGATAATGAACCCCGCCCGCCGGCGCTAGCTTATTAGGGTTGTAACTTACAATAATATTGGTATGAATACAACGGTAGGCAGAAAAATGATTCACACATTCGTCTATCCCGAGGTCTATCCCCACAAGTTTATTTGAGCACTACTACTATACACGTCTACATTTTCAAGACTGATCTTCATAAAATCGGTAAAGGGTAGATGGAATTACATATCTCTAAATAGGGTAAAGAGTTTCTGACGTTATCACGTGAGAAAGCGCACTTGCTGTGTACGTAAGGAATTTGGCGGTTCATTTGATCTAAAAGGTCTACTACATTTATTCAAAATGTGCCAATTGGTACCGTTACCACGAAATGCTGCAAGTAAGTGAGGTGGGGAAAGGAGAAGTCATTGTTTTATAGGTGTAGCTAAACTAGTGGCAGGCATTGGACGGCATAAATATTAATTTATAGGGAAAGGGTGGGGGTAGGGCTAGGTAAGAAATACAGTATTTCTGCCAGCAGCTAGCAGCTGTGTTTAATTGATATAGCAGACAAGAATTTTAATGTTGATATGAAACCCATTGTGTACGAGTTATTTATAGACCCTTTACCTAACTTTTTGAGACCAAGGTGAACTATAGTCTGGTGTTGCCGACCCTTACCTTTTTTTTAATATTGTGCCTGGGTGGAGGAAAGGGTCTGGGGACTCAAGTACCAATGATCAGATTCTGGCGCTAACCACCAATTTAAAACATTCACCACAGTGGTTGTATACTTCATCTCAATAACGGTTGAAGAGATTCACCATAACTTACCAGCCAGATAGTTTGATAAAAGTAACCTGAAGCTGTACAGCGGTAGTGACAGTCAATTGCTAAAGGCTTGTGGTATAGCCATTTCTAGAGCTGGTACGTATGTGGAAGTGGTCCACAGACCCTGATAATTCAATTGGCTATACATTATGTATGTGTTAGCATTTTGCTGTATGCCAAACTGAACTCACCCCCAGAACTGGGTCCCTTGACAGATTCATTGATAAACAGTGTATCTTTTTTTTGTTTCAACGAGACTAGGTTAATTCAACTAGACCCTGTGTACAAGGGTAAATACAATCTTTTTCTTACCATGCAATACAAGCGCCTTCTGATATCAAGTACATGTTGCAAGCATTAGGGACCTTTCTTGAATAATAGACTGCAAGACTACCAGAGTGTCCACAATTGGGCTTAATTAGAGCATGCGCAAAAAATTATTTCAAACTGGTCATTGGTACTAGAGTCCCCAGACCCTTTCCTCCTCCCCCGCACCATATTAAAAGGAGGTAAAGGGTCGGCAACGCCAGACTAGGTGAACTAACACAGTATCAGAGTTCCAAGCAATCTGCACTACATCGCACAAATTAGAAACTAAAATAATATCATTTGCAGCACTGTGCAGGTCTCACAAAAAAAAAGGTGAATGGTCTTGATATTAGACTAACTCAATTTGGAATTGTAGCAGCAATTTTGACCAGTAATTGTAAAAGATTTGCAAGTTATTCTTTTTTGATTTGCAGTTGTGAGGTTATTCAGTACTTTTTTCTCTAATGAAATAATATTGATTAAGAAGTATTGGTATACCATTGGGAGTTGTTGTGTGTTTTAAAATTTGTAGGGTATTTATATGAGCAGTGGAGGTAATGTGACTTTGCTGTAATTGGTATTTCCCTGCAAGAAGTGATGTGGCATCCCTTATTTTTTAGCCAGACTAGGTTAATGAAATGGGTTGGCAGAGATGAGATTCTGAGTTATTTTCTTGCTGAACTTATTGGTGTTTACTTTAAGAGAGAGAGTTTTGAGTGCTTTAAGTTTACAAATCCACTGAGTCTGTAGTACTATTTTAACTGTTATTTTATTATCATGAACCTTTTTAAAGTCATGTGTAACTTGTGCATGTCAGTCTGGAACCGAGGGGGGTCAACAAACTACAAGTCATTTTAATAGACTCACTATATTGATGTCCCCTTACCACAAATCACACATGCGGTTAATGCATTAATAGCTTGTGTCTGGTTGATGGTGTCCATTACTCAGAACACAGAGAGGCTCGAGTATACTGCTAATCATTTTCTAGAATGAACCCTTTACCTATTTATCCTAATGCCATTGATGTCCTTACTGTACATGCATAATCTAGGGGTTCCTTTAATGCTGCAAATAATGGACCAGAGTCTATCTGATGTTATACCCTTAATTTGAAAGGACATTTATAATTTTGGCCTGACATGTACTTATGAAAGTACATACCACAATAGTGCCAAAATTATATCTGACATGATCTTCCAATTTGAATTTGATCAGGTATTTAAGAATTAGACCGAAATTTGATGTCAAAGTGTTTCTGTTCCCATAGTATACATAACCTTTCATTTTTATTGGACAATGATAATAGTTAATATTAATTTAGTAACTATTTTCATGTGTGTATGCAGGTAAAAGGTTTTGTATCAAGGCGTAATCTATACACAAGCTTCAAAGGACTTGCTAAGTAAGTTTTATACAAGTGTAATAGGGAATGTAAATTCACTCCATAAATGTCCAGAAATGCCAGAAATTGTCCGACCCATCCCATCGTGAATTAAATTTGCAATATCAAAAAGTACTATCTGTAATGAGGTAAAGGGTTCCCTTGCTTCACACTGTAACTCAGGATTGGTTTACCACGTCCAATCCAGTTTACTAAGTGGGGTTTATGTTTTAAGTGTTCTGAGGCAAAATCGTGTGTTCTTCAACCCTTTTACTGGCAGGTGACTGACCACCAATTCGGTAAAGAATGGGCACATATTTTTAAAAACTTTTTTCCAGTAAAGATTTATACCAATACAAACAATTCCGAAGCAAACTGAGCTATTTAGAAAATGCCTGCAATAGCTCCAGACTGCTGTTTGAAAAAAAATTTAGGAAAATATTTGGTGCTTACGGATACGCCTTTTTTTTTTATGAAGTACTACTTCATGTCAGAGAAACTGTATTAAAAACAACAACAACTGTGTCGCCATTCTAGTGAATAATCGTAATTGTAAAGCGAACCACGGCGCCATGTGGCGTTTGAAACTGAGGTGGTAGTGGACGTTATATTCCCATTTAGGTACTGCCATATAGAGTGATAGTGAAAATAGAAGTTAATATAATACAATATATATAAGGGGCTTTAGTTATTATTTGTGGGCTGCACAGTTAGTTGACGTAGACATGTTGCCTGTAGTAACATTTTGTAATAATTTATCAAATATGGAAGTTAATGTGTTCAATGTTCTTTGTGTTTAGATGAAGCTGAGTGAATAGAGATTGTCTTAAAGGTGTGTCTGTGATGGATGATTGAAGAACTCTACATCACTGAGGGAGTGAACTGTCATCATTAGACCTAAACATACAAACATACAATTTTTGTGTCATCTCATACCCGTATTGTATGTGAAATAATATTTACTGTATTACTACCTGAATATAATCACATGGCGTTACAGTACACTTTATATTGGCGAAGAATTACACCCTATAGGGTGTGTTTTGGTGTTCATATACACTGTAGGAGTGTAGTGTAACACTCCTATGAGTGTGATAGGGGTGTAATGGTACACCCTATTTGGTATACTAGGAGGGTGTTTGAAGGGTGTAACGGGACACTAATTTGGGGGTGTATCAATACACCTCATGGGGTGTAGTACAGACAGTGTAGTTGGAACACCAAAAGAGGTGTAATGTAACACCACGTTTTTTACAGTGAGTCAGAAAGGAGAACGGATCGGGAACTAGTAAAGCTCTATAAGTCAGGGAAAGGATAGGAACTAGTAAAGCTCTATAAGTCAGAAAGGATAGGAACTGGTAAAGCTCTGTAAGTCAGAAAGGATAGGAACTGGTAAAGCTCTATAAGTCAGAAAGGATAGGAACTAGTAAAGCTCTGTAAGTCAGAAAGGATAGGAACTAGTAAAGCTCTATAAGTCAGAAAGGATAGGAACTAGTAAAGCTCTGTAAGTCAGAAAGGATAGGAACTAGTAAAGCTCTGTAAGTCAGAAAGGATAGGAACTAGTAAAGCTCTGTAAGTCAGAAAGGATAGGAACTAGTAAAGTTCTATAAGTCAGAAAGGATAGGAACTAGTAAAGTTCTATAAGTCAGAAAGGATAGGAACTAGTAAAGTTCTATAAGTCAGAAAGGATAGGAACTAGTAAAGCTCTATAAGTCAGAAAGGATAGGAACTAGTAAAGCTCTATAAGTCAGAAAGGATAGGAACTAGTAAAGCTCTATAAGTCAGAAAGGATAGGAACTAGTAAAGCTCTATAAGTCAGAAAGGATAGGAACTAGTAAAGCTCTGTAAGTCAGAAAGGATAGGAACTAGTAAAGCTCTATAAGTCAGAAAGGATAGGAACTAGTAAGCTCTGTAAGTCAGAAAGGATAGGAACTAGTAAAGCTCTATAAGTCAGAAAGGATAGGAACTAGTAAAGCTCTATAAGTCAGAAAGGATAGGAACTAGTAAAGCTCTATAAGTCAGAAAGGATAGGAACTAGTAAAGCTCTATAAGTCAGAAAGGATAGGAACTAGTAAAGCTCTATAAGTCAGAAAGGATAGGAACTGGTAAAGCTCTGTAAGTCAGAAAGGATAGGAACTAGTAAAGCTCTATAAGTCAGAAAGGATAGGAACTAGTAAAGCTCTATAAGTCAGAAAGGATGGGAACTAGTAAAGCTCTATAAGTCAGAAAGGATAGGAACTAGTAAAGCTCTGTAAGTCAGAAAGGATAGGAACTAGTAAAGCTCTATAAGTCAGAAAGGATAGCAACTAGTAAAGCTCTATAAGTCAGAAAGGATAGGAACTAGTAAAGCTCTGTAAGTCAGAAAGGATAGGAACTAGTAAAGCTCTATAAGTCAGAAAGGATAGGAACTAGTAAAGCTCTGTAAGTCAGAAAGGATAGGAACTAGTAAAGCTCTATAAGTCAGAAAGGATAGGAACTAGTAAAGCTCTGTAAGTCAGAAAGGATAGGAACTAGTAAAGTTCTATAAGTCAGAAAGGATAGGAACTAGTAAAGTTCTATAAGTCAGAAAGGATAGGAACTAGTAAAGTTCTATAAGTCAGAAAGGATAGGAACTAGTAAAGCTCTATAAGTCAGAAAGGATAGGAACTAGTAAAGCTCTATAAGTCAGAAAGGATAGGAACTAGTAAAGTTCTATAAGTCAGAAAGGATAGGAACTAGTAAAGCTCTGTAAGTCAGAAAGGATAGGAACTAGTAAAGCTCTATAAGTCAGAAAGGATAGGAACTAGTAAAGTTCTATAAGTCAGAAAGGATAGGAACTAGTAAAGCTCTATAAGTCAGAAAGGATAGGAACTAGTAAAGCTCTGTAAGTCAGAAAGGATAGGAACTAGTAAAGCTCTGTAAGTCAGAAAGGATAGGAACTAGTAAAGCTCTATAAGTCAGAAAGGATAGGAACTAGTAAAGCTATATAAGTCAGAAAGGATAGGAACTAGTAAAGCTCTATAAGTCAGAAAGGATAGGAACTAGTAAAGCTCTATAAGTCAGAAAGGATAGGAACTAGTAAAGCTATATAAGTCAGAAAGGATAGGAACTAGTAAAGCTCTATAAGTCAGAAAGGATAGGAACTAGTAAAGCTCTATAAGTCAGAAAGGATAGGAACTAGTAAAGCTCTATAAGTCAGAAAGGATAGGAACTAGTAAAGCTCTTAAGTCGAAAGGATAGGTCAACTAGTAAGCGCTATAGTCAAAAGGATAGGAACTAGTAAAGTTTCTAATAATTCAGAAAGGATCCAACTTTAAAGCTCTATAAGTCAGAAAGGATGGAACTAGTAAAGCTGTATATTCGAAAGGAATAGTAACTTAAACGCTCTGTAAGTCAGCAAGGATAGGACTAGTAAGCCTGTAAGCAGAAAGGATAAGACCTAGTAAGCTCCTAATTCCAGAAAGGATAGGAACAGTAAAGCTCTGTCAGTCCGAAAGATAGGAACTAGTAAAGCCTATATCAGAAAGGATAGAACTAGTAAAGCTTGGAGGTCAGAAAGGATAGGAACTAGTAAACTCTGTAAGTCAGAAAAGGATCGGCAACTTAAAGCTCTGTAAGTCAGAAAGGATAGGAACTAGTAAAGCTCTATAAGTCAGAAAGGATAGCAACTAGTAAAGCTCTGTAAGTCAGAAAGGATAGGAACTAGTAAAGCTCTGTAAGTCAGAAAGGATAGGAACTAGTAAAGCTCTATAAGTCAGAAAGGATAGCAACTAGTAAAGTTCTATAAGTCAGAAAGGATAGCAACTAGTAAAGCTCTGTAAGTCAGAAAGGATAGGAACTGGTAAAGCTCTATAAGTCAGAAAGGATAGGAACTAGTAAAGCTCTATAAGTCAGAAAGGATAGGAACTAGTAAAGCTCTGTAAGTCAGAAAGGATAGGAACTAGTAAAGCTCTGTAAGTCAGAAAGGATAGGAACTAGTAAAGCTCTATAAGTCAGAAAGGATAGGAACTAGTAAAGCTCTATAAGTCAGAAAGGATAGCAACTAGTAAAGCTCTGTAAGTCAGAAAGGATAGGAACTAGTAAAGCTCTATAAGTCAGAAAGGATAGGAACTAGTAAAGCTCTGTAAGTCAGAAAGGATGGGAACTAGTAAAGCTCTGTAAGTCAGAAAGGATGGGAACTAGTAAAGCTCTGTAAGTCAGAAAGGATAGGAACTGGTAAAGCTCTGTAGTCCGAAGCTAGGAACTAGTCAAGCTCTGTACGTCGAAAGATAGCAACTAGTCAAGTCTATAAGTCCGAAAGGATAGGAACTAGTACGCTCTATAAGTCAGAAAGTATAGCACACTATGTAAAACTCTTTCAGTCAGAAAGGATAGGAACTAGTGAAGCTCTGTACGTCAGAAAGGATAGGAACTATTAAGCTCTTAAGTCAGAAAGGATAGCAACTAGTAAAGCTCTGTAAGTCAGAAAGGATAGGAACTAGTAAAGCTCTATAAGTCAGAAAGGATAGGAACTAGTAAAGCTCTATAAGTCAGAAAGGATAGGAACTAGTAAAGCTCTGTAAGTCAGAAAGGATAGGAACTAGTAAAGCTCTGTAAGTCAGAAAGGATAGGAACTAGTAAAGCTCTGTAAGTCAGAAAGGATAGCAACTAGTAAAGCTCTGTAAGTCAGAAAGGATAGGAACTAGTAAAGCTCTATAAGTCAGAAAGGATAGGAACTAGTAAAGCTCTATAAGTCAGAAAGGATAGGAACTAGTAAAGCTCTGTAAGTCAGAAAGGATAGCAACTAGTAAAGCTCTATAAGTCAGAAAGGATAGGAACTGGTAAAGCTCTATAAGTCAGAAAGGATAGGAACTAGTAAAGCTCTGTAAGTCAGAAAGGATAGGAACTAGTAAAGCTCTATAAGTCAGAAAGGATAGGAACTAGTAAAGCTCTGTAAGTCAGAAAGGATAGGAACTAGTAAAGCTCTATAAGTCAGAAAGGATAGGAACTAGTAAAGCTCTATAAGTCAGAAAGGATAGGAACTAGTAAAGCTCTGTAAGTCAGAAAGGAAACAAATACATAATCATTTATTTTAAACTGCACTTGAATAATGTGGTGATGTGACTAATGGTGACTGCAACAAATTGTATTGTTTTTGTTTTTCTATTGTTTTTTATGGGTAGGATGGGCCAATTCTGTCAGTAACAAAAATCAAAATGAAACAAGTTCCAGTTTGCCATCCCACCAGACTATGTCATTCACCCAATATGTTCGGGGAGCGTAAATTCCCGAGCTCAATTGTGGGGGTGGCACAAGTAGCACCACAGGGCGAAGGACCAGGAGATCAGAGCCTAATGGCGCGGGATGACAAAACTACTACTCGCCTTGCGGCTACTTTCGCTAAGTCCCAAAAGCGCGCACTCTACCCCTTCACAACAGTGGCAGTTTAGGTTATCTGATCGCATTAATAATTGAGCACGCACAACATTATATAGGTAAGAGATGACATAGAACTCAATGGTTAAGGTCTGTGATTATGATTAAGGATTAATGTAGGTAAAGGGGTGTGTTGAATGGGTGAGAATTGTTCGATGTACTTCTGACTTGTCCAGTCCTCATGCTGACGGACCTGAACACAATATGTATATCGTTTCCAGTTTTGACGAATAATCACACCAGCTGGTGTCAGTACAGTACATCTGGCATTGAACTTGATAATAATAATTATGATTCCTTTTCAATTGCATGTCATGATTTTAATTTTAAACAGAAATCCTTGCAATGCTGACACAGCACTCTTCTATTGTTTTGCTTCTACTAGATTTTTTTTAAATTTCAATTAATCCCTCGGGTGTGCCTTTGAGGGATCATACACTCTTCCATCAGAAGTACATGCAAGCCACAGGTTCTCTTCACTTACGACTAAGAATGTAGGAATTTAAAGCGTTGTTCAGTATAAAGGGTTAACTGCAGTGAAGCATTTTTTTCCTGTAAAGTTACTCTCATATCATGTATAAACATGGCCCAAAGCCATTTAACTCGTAACTATGTGGATGCTTCATAATAGCTCCATTCTTTACAACAGTCTAGCGTCCTTAAAATTTACTTCTTGTTGTAGGCTGGGCTTCATGGTGATGCAGATAAAGTTTCCTGTCTAGGCTTCTTTAGGCTAAGATAGGCTGGAATGATGACATTTTAGGTTGAGACTAGGATGGAATGATGGCATTTTAGGTTGAGACTAGGCTGGAATGATGGCATGTTAGGTTGAGACTAGGATGGAACTATTGCTTTTAGACTGGGACTATGGCTATTTTAGGCTTGGACTATGCTTGTTAGGCATACTTTGATCGCACAGGTGTCTGAATCTTCAATGCCATAGTCTCTTTGTGTTATCTCAGGTAATACTTACACAATCCTGGGGCTTTCACAGTGCACTTGAGGTAATGCAGGCTTCCCTTTCATGAACCAACAGCTATCAATTCGTCGTCTTTCATTCCTGAGTTCACACATTGACTCATCAATGTCAACGGGTTTGCCTGCATCTATGGCTCTATAGAGACACTCACTAGATTGTATGCAAGGTTAGGTACATAGAGAACAATATTTCACGTACACTTCTTCTTAGTACCATCTTGAACAATCATTTCCATGTGTATAGCTCCTTCTTCCTTGACATCTAGCATACTGCCATCTCCTAGTGAAACCGTCTCTTCTGATTGCAGTTGCAGAAATTCCTTGAAGATTGATCGCTCATTGTACATGTAATTGCTGGCTCCCACATCAATAATCCAATATGTATTCTTTGAAGTTGCTACCAATTTGACAATTACATAGCTTTATGTTGAGTACGACTTGTTTTCTGGGGTTACTGCTGCTTGCTCTTTATTTTCTTGCTTTCCTCTTGACTGGGACTGAAGAAACTTCCTACAGTTCTTCTTGAACTGACCAGGATTCTTGCAGTGAGGACATGTACACAGTAGCTTCTTATCTCTAGCTAGTAAAAGTTTCCTACTATTATTTGTATCTTCTCTGTCTGTCAGCCTATCACTCGGTGACATTTTCCACACTAGGTACAGCATCAGAACCACTCTCCAAAGCTGTAATCAGAACATCATAACTCTCTGGTAATCCAGCAAGAAGGTGAACAACCTTATCCTCTTCTGTTGTTAAAACCTCAATTGCAGATAACTCATCAAAGGTCTCCATCACACCCTTGATATGATCCTTCATTGATCCTGCAAGAAGTAGTGAAGAGCCTCTACCTCAGACACCATGCAACTGAGCAACTTTGAACTTTAATTATAGAGTTGCACCGATAGAAGATTTTACTGATATACCGGTAACCGATATTGTATCTAGAATCAAGGCCGATACCGATAACAGATAGATATATTCATTGAATTTTGAAAATTTAATTTTTACATAATTAGAAATATAATGCCACAGAAATTATTGTTGATTACAAGATCTAATGACAACATTAAATAATAGTGTTATTTTAGGTCTATATTATTTTTTTATAAAAAGTAGTTCTGCTTTTTCAGGGGCAAGACGACTTTGTCGGTCATCATACACATTTCCTGCACCAGAAAATAATTTCTCAGATGGCACTGAAGTTGGAGGTTTACTTAAATACTTCTGGGCTATTTGTGTTAGCTTTGGAAACCTAGTGAAATTTTCTGACCATCATTGAAGTCCACTGCTGCGTCCAAAAGATACAAGTGGCTCTGCCATATATGCTTCTAGTTCATCTCTACTGTAATTCGTTCCATTTTGATTATCTTCCACAATTCAGTACAGGGTCGTTTCCTTGGAGATTCATGAGGATCAACTGATGATGACTCTTCTGGTTGTAACGAACTGGTTAAAGCACAGACAGAAGATTCTACTCGAGTCTTTACTGCAGGTGAACTGAAAAATTTGTCTTTAAGTCGAGGATCTAGTAAAGTGGCAATGCTAAGATTGTCATTTTTTTTCAATATCATGAAATCTTCTTGCAAGAGACGCCTTCATTTCTGTCTTCATAGTTTTTACTCCCCTGTCATCATCATCTGGTTCTAATGACTTAGAAATAATTCGAACATACAGAATAGTAACTGAAACAGAAGCAGCAGATGTAGATATGGATTTAGTTACCTCCTCTATAGGTGTTAAAATCTTGATTAACTTACTAGCAAATGAAATGTGGTTAGAAGTTAGCTGGGTAATGTTAAATTCAGTAGCATAAGCTGCCAGAACCAGTTTCTGTTCAAGGAGTCGAACAAGCATATACAGAGTGGAGTTCCATCTAGTGGGCTCATCCTGGACTAATCGATGTAGGGGTAAGCCGAGGTTCTTCTGGATATCAGTCAAGCGAGTATATGCCAAGTTTGATCTCCTAAAATGACCAATTATATGCCTACTGACTGCAAGCATGTCTGAGATAGTTCTTTGGGACAGTGAAGCATCATGAACCACTAACTGTAGAGTATGTGCAAAGTATCCTATATGAGGCAAACCCACGTCATTCAATCCTTTAACCATGTTAGCAGCATTATCTCTCACAAACAAGAACCCTTTGTCTTAAATCCCAAGACTCTAACATGTGAGTAATTGAAGCACAAATAGCATCACCAGTATGAGAACCATCAAACTGGTGAGCATGAAGCACGGCACTCTTTAACTCGAACTTTGATGCTAACCAATGAGCTGTTAAGCTAAGCAGTGAGCTAGAGTTAAGTTCAGTGTTCCAAATGTCAGTAGTTAAACTCACATAAGTAGCATTAGTAAGTTCCTGAACAACAGACTGCTTGGCTTTCTCATGAATTTTAGGAATTACAGTCTCTGTGAAATACCTCCGGCTAGGCATTGTATACCTAGGCTCCAAATGGCTCATTAAGTTAATAAATCCTTAATTAAAAACGGTTGATAGTCATGTTCAGGACTCAAGAAGCCCAGAACAGGCATAGAGAACAATCAAGTAGAACTTATATATTATTATTGATTGCATTGTATTGAAACAACCTTACTGAACGGTCATTCCCACTTAATAATATTCATACTTTAAAACCACTGAATGTATCAGTGTGCTATCACCTTATATTATATGAAGTGTATTCTTGTGCAATAAGATACTAACCAAGGTGAACTCTGTATATTTTGAAGTCGAGGGTGCACAACTTTTCCCGCCACCACTGCAAAACAGCCTCCTGCAATCCGCTCTAAGTTGCGACGTAGGCATACTGTCAGGGTAGTGCACGAGTGCCGCAGACTTTTGGACTTACGTTTTTGCATTTGGTGAATTCTTCTGGTCCTTCCAGCACTATTGCTGAAGTGACGTTTTGCTTCTCTGCGGCAGTTGAAGCCCTGACTGACCTGTGCGAGGTTATGCCTGTTCAGGTCCTAGACCTTCACACAGTCTCAGCCAACAACTTAATGAGCCCCTCCCATCTATGACTTCTGCATTACACAAACCCTCATCCATTATCACCTATAGAAACTCCAACACACTCCCAAGCATCATTCAATTATAGACTTAGACATTCACCATCTTGTTCTTTCCCATGCATTCCATTCTAAACTTACCTCATACAAACCCACTGTTTACTTTGGTTCTAGTCACTCCCTTCATATACTCTTGTAACGTAGTTCTTGATTATTAGTAGTATTATTACAGTTGTGAAAGTCAAAGTTATCTTCTCTCTCTCCTAGCTGTCCTTGTACAGTAATAGTTCTAGTGCAAGATCTCTGCTCCCTCGCTAGTAGAGATCTCTGTCTTGCAACTTAGTTCAGTTAGTGTTCTAGTCATCAGTCGCGTCTAGATAGACTGAACTTTAGTAGTGACAGAAGTGCTGTTTGGTGCATAGCTTAGTTCTTAGGTGATAGCAGGCCTTAGAATTGAGTAGTGTGTTAGATAGCTGGTCCTTCGATTGTCACTTGATTAACCGTTTCTGTCCTGGGCGCCTTACACCCACTCAACGCCCCCTCGTCAGTCAATAGCAATCATTTCTCTATCTTTGTGTGAATGGCTTGAGCCTTTGGTGAATTAATATCCAAGGATTTTATTTCTTGGCCAGGTCTACTAGTGTAGGCTGTGAAGAACTACTCAGTATTACAGTAGCAGGGGAGGGGGGGGGAGGGGGTGTTTTCCTTTTGAAGCACTGCCACTATAGGCAGCAAACTCTTCCTTGTGCTTCTTTAAATGGTAGACCAGGTTAGTAGTGTTAAAAGTCTTAGTATTAGCTCCCCCTCTTGAAACTTGTTCTCCACATACCTTGCAGGTTACTAAGTCTAACCACCCAGGGGCATCCAGGAAGTATAGGTGCAATATTTTAGTTATACAATGATGCAGGTGAACATTATGGTAAGACTGACTAAAAAAGGAGTGGACCAAGCCATGCAATATATAGCCAGTCCACCCACGGGTGAAACATAAATAAAGTGTGCTACACTACACACGCTCAATGAACACATGTGTGTGAATTATAGAATGTTCTAGAACACGCCCAATAAATGGAATATTCTGAAACAAGTTAGAGTGTCAAGTGAACCAATAACAAATAGTCAGTTCATGTGGGCGGTGTCCCACATAGATATATTTCTAGAAGATTAGCAAAAGATGTATTACTGACTCCAATGTCTTGATTCAGGTCCTAATGGTGCATACTGTAGATATTACGGTCTCTGTGTCACTATATCATTTTGAACACAGCAGAAAGAAATTGAGGAAGCTGAAAAAAATCAGATAAACGCATATTGTTACTGCACCTGTTTTGTATTGGCTACTGGGCATTTCCAATCCCTGTAAATTATTTTATCAATGGAAAAACAACCGCGGGACAAAAAGTTATCTGTATTATACTTTTTTAATCAGTAAGAAATAGACTAGCTAAAAATGAGGGCTCTTTCTGAAAAAGTGGGGCTCGTACGACACCAGTCGAGCCCCCCTAAATCTGACCCTAAATACAATTCATAATCAATAGTAGCACAAAAATCAGACACACGATATACAAGATCAATCAAAAGACGTGATACAAAATGCAAGGTACGATGCAATCAATTATACAATGAGTCGTGATTGATATACATTTCCAACATGATATTCTGCAGCATCCAATAAATATTAATTATGTACTGCTCATGTGTGAGTTTCTTGTGCAATAGTATAACCTGGGGGAGACGTAATGACTTAACGTGATAACTCTGAACACAGGTAATATGGGAAACCTTAGCCAAATCTTGTTTATTTTACTGCATTTCCTATGTAGCAACAGGTATTAGTCCATGTTCAGTACACAATAAGTAAATAATGTATAATACTTATTACATGAGTCAGAGTGTGATATGATGAAATACTTCATGAACAGGCTTATTTATTTTCATGAGCCATAGGCAAGGGAGTGAAATATATAGCCATATCATTGTGAGGAGTGTATTAAATGGTTTATTCCACATAAGATACCTCCATTGCTATAGTTAGTACTGGGACTGGGTGTAAAGTGGGCTAGGGGCTACCCACACCCCCAGCTGATATTTTAGCAGCTGCTCAAACCCAGGTGAGTACCTACACCAGAGGAAGGTAGCTGTAAAAACCAGGAAAATTGGTAAAGCTATAACTAGGTAATGAGCTTGCCCTATACAGCTAGACATGACCACCTCAAATATCAAAATATCTGTGAAATATCAAAATAGAGTTAATGTACCTGAATATATCATTGTGAAGATATCTAGGGTGGCATATACCATAAGCTAGATATCTTCACAGTGTTATCTTTAGGTACATGACCATACCACCATAAAATAACTAATGATATTTTACAGTGTTATTTCACCATATTATATTGTTGTATTGGCAACTCATTTACCCTAGTAGATATAGCAACTAGCCTAGCTACAAATTTCCTGGTTTTTACAGCTACAGGTTAGAGCAGCTGCTAAAATATCAGCTGGGAGCATGGTGAGTCCCAACAACCAACTTCACACTGTGAGTTACCAGTTCATTACAAACTACAGCAGTGAAGATATCTGGCATAGAATAAACCACTTATTTGTCAGAGTGACATGGCAAGATATTTCACTCTCAGGCTTTATTTTCACTTGGCTCTGGCTCATGAAAATAGGTTAGCCTGCTCATGAAATATTTCGCCATATCGCCCTCCTCTGACTTTTGTAATATATATTATATATAGTATTGGTTTGTCACAATTATTCTCTTCAAATAAATAGAGCATCAAACTTCTCCAGATGAAATTAAGAAAACTAATCAGTTATTTTCTGTATATGATGAAGCTATGGAAATTGAGGACTGGGTTAAATTGACACCTATGGATAATCCAGCTTTACTGATCAGCACAGATACTGGGGGCCAATCAGAATTCTTAGAAATTGTTTCTCGCTTTATCCTGGGATCTCCCTCGCTCAATCTGGTATTCATCAAGCTAACTGATGAACTCGATGATTTTTATGAGACATACTCAACAGATCAGGATCATATCTCTGGGGAGAAAACCACTTCTGACAGGCCTGTCATTGATGTGCTGTTTCAAACCTTGGCAAGTATATCTTGCTTGAAACAGACTGACAGTGAACACTCACTGTATAAAAGTGGTGATGATGAAGATGAATATCTCAACTCAAAAGTTTTGATAATTGGAACTTTCAAAGACAAAGTATGCGAAGACAAGATAAAAGAATTCAACAAAAGGCTTATTTCAAAGATCCAAACCACTCAGTTTTACAAAGATAGTTTGGTAGAGTATTTCAAAGAAGATGAAATTGTTTACCCAATAGATAACTTTGAAGGAGGTAAGGAAGAGCTGAAAAAATTCAAAGAGGAGATATTCAAGTCATTGGGCAAGTTTAAAAATATTGAAGTACCTGTTCACTGGTTAGCATTCAATGATTTGATAAGGAGTAAGACTTCTCCTGTTTTATGTTTGAAACAATGCCAATTACAAGCCAATAAATTAAATATTGATGATACAGAGATGCGTGAAGCTTTAAACTTTCTTCACAGTTCTATTGGCAGTATATTTTACAATCCATCTATCAATGATTGTGATTTCTTTCAAAAGCATGTGATTTGTGATACAAAAGTAAGTAAAGTATGATATTCATTGTGCACACAAAGTATGTCCATTTCCAAAATGTGCTCTTGCATCTCATGGATCAATAAAGTGATCGAGACACTATTAGGGTTAACACAATTAATAATCAGGGATATTTGATTTAATATATACATTTACATAATATATGTTTGGACATACGTATGTCATTTTATAAATTGACCCTCACGTTTTTGTGTTCGCAATAGCAGTGAGAGTGTCTGGCCTGTTAAGCTTCTTATCTTATGATTGCTCCAGCTATATTGATACATGATTAGAATAGCCAATAAATTATTGTTTTGGTCTGAGATGATTTTGTACTGGCTAGATAGTGTATAGTAGCTCTGAAGGTTTGTACCTTTTGTGCTTAATTTTATTCATACTGTATATTTGCATCTTTCTCCTCTCAGCAGGTCTTGATGTACTAACTTTGCAAATTAGGAATGCTGTAGCATTTTTATCATCCTGTACCACTTGGCTAGTTCTTGACCCATGTATTCATGAATACACACGCCACCATCATGCTACTGACAACACTTTATAGCCCAGCTTATAGCTTTAGTCATAGTACACCATTGTTGTTGTCGTCTTCGTCACTAGTGACGATCCCCGGATCAGCTAATAAATTATTCATGAATACACACATCATCGTCGTCATATGCTTTACTGACACTACTGGTGAATTCTAGAGTATAGGAGGACAATATATACAAATATGTACATTATTGATACAAATTTATGACATGAAAAATAAGCATAAGTGAGGATTGTTTAAACATTTGCCAGAACCACAGACCACTGCACACACAGCACACACACACATACATATAGGAGTATTAAGGGGCAGCTAAAGCATAAATAATGGCTTATTGTATAGAGTTTAGGATTGATGATAAATCATAGCAAATTGAATAAGTTTCAAAATAAATATGCCATATTAACTTGTAAGAAAATCTGAGTAGACTAATAACCCGTGTTACAAACTTGCCTCATATCACATAATAGCTAACTTTTGTTAGATAGCCTCCGACAACAAGAAAGTCCTGAGCCTGAAACATATGTCAAGTAGAAGTCTAAGACCAGAGTCCCCAAACTGACAGCTGCATTTTGTTTCCAGCCACCTCAAGTCTGCTGACCTCACCTGAGCATGTAATGAAATTCAGGTCCATTAGCATGGGGAAGTGTTTAGTTGTATCTACTCCCATATATTTTTCTATTTAGTTTAGAAACAACATTTTCCCACAGGCACTGAAGTTTATCATGGAAGCTTTTAAAAGTAAGTTTTTGAACCTCTTCGACATGAGATTGCTTTTCTACTTTTCTTCTACCTATAATTTTTTTGTGGATTATGGTTTTAGTTGGTTATTATTATGGTTAGCTACTGTAGATGAATACACTTTTCCAGCTCAGTTCAGAAATAAATTATTCTTGAATACAGACTCCCAGTGTCCAGTTTTTATAGAGCGAGGAATGGACAGGGCATGGCAAACTGGAAGTATACTGTACTGAAAAAGTGTTCTGGACACTTTAGTAAAACATCACTCTTCTAGCAATGTACTTTTCCCATTTTGATAATGACCATGCTTTACGAACTCTACTCAGCGAATAAGTTGTAGAAATATACAATTTCATAAGTTCTAATCAGCAACACAAGATAACACTGTCCAATCATGACAAAGTTGCATACTGCCATTTCAGGATATGAAACGAACACAAGTAATGATATAAATCAACCACAGTCCATTAGTAGTTCCATATACTTTGTATTTTTACTAGTCATAAATATTTACAAAATGTACAAACATTTCAACCATTTTGCAATGGTCATCATCAGTGTGTGGATGATAGTAATAATAGTCAAAAATAATGTCCTGAGGAACTTGTTGTTATGACAGAGCTATAGTGAAGTGTGTGTGTGTGTGAAAGTGTTGTTTGTTACAGCTACTGCTTAGCTAAAGAGAAGAGACAATTCTAGCTTTTGTTATAATATATGTGACTTGCTCAAGTTGTTTGTTTAAAGCCACAAGAGTGTGCGAGTTGCTACCGTGGTATTAATGACCCTTTACCTGATTAATTTAAAACTATGCCAGTTTTGGTAGCTAAAGAGCTTGGTTACAGAGTAAAAATTACCAATAAAAAGACATTACAAAAGTTATTACTACTAGGAAAGATAGTGGTAAGAAAGTATTTTGTTATCTAAAATTAATCGTTAACTGCAGCTATAAACTTGTACTTTTGGAAATACAATAACTGAACCATTATGAATAGAAGCTAGGGCAGTGACTTCATGTGAATTAAAACATGTAGCCTCTTATATTATAGATAGTGTAGATTTGTATACAGATCTCATGTAAAAGTAGCTTGTTTTAATTAAAACTGGGCGGTATACCGTTATGTAGCTAATCGCGACTATTTCATACAACATCATACTATATGCAAGTTATACACCAATATTGCGGTCTGTATGTGATTTACAAATCCTGAGACACAAGGGCAAAGCCTGAGTGGCTTGGGTTGTGAATCATAATAGAAACCGATTTTTATTGGTTTATAACTATTTTATAGCTTGTTGATAACAAATAGCTATATTTGTAGCTGTCTCTAGTCATTTTCCCATTACTTTGAATGGTTGCTACGAACTATGTCAACTTTTCCCTCTAATACATTTTCATACGGGAATACCGGGGACTATATCAAATTTATAGTACATACTCAACAACAAGCGCAGTCGCTCAGGTAACGGGCTATAAATATATATATATATTGAGTGTGTTATAATGTTGTTCAATGCACGCGTCTATCGCAACAACGCTCCAACTTCAAGTATTATTCTTTCTTATTTCAATATTTATATAATCAAATACAGACAATCCAAATCATTCTGCACAACATAAAAAAACTGATGCGGTATAAATACCCAGGCTATTATTAATGTGACCACAACTCAGGAAATACATTTAATTACAATGATCATAACAATGATACAATAACAAAATTCTAACATGCTAAGTTATTACACTTCCTCATCCTTATTTGAGAGTAGGTGTGATGATGTCAAAACTTAAGTCTGTCTGGGGGTACCACTTAACGTGTCGATCTTCGAACTGTAGCATTTGTTGAACTTGAATTTCCATGAACTATTGATTCGTGCTGCGATGTATGATGTTCGGTATTGGCTACTGATGGTTGAGTCACAACTTCGTTGCTTTGAATTGCGCTGGAATCTTGAGGTGTGATTTCCAAGTTTACCACTTCATTGCTTGTGGTTGGAGTAACCATGTAAGTGTCTTGAGAATTATCTGATACAGAGTTATCTTGAACTGGTATATCCTCAATTGGTCCACGATGAGCTTGAGTCGCAAAACGAGCTCTGACGCTATCAACGTGTCGTCGAATAGTTTGACCATTTTCCAAACGGATCTGATAAGATACAGGTCTTGTAACTTTCTCGATATTTCCAGGAATATATTTCTCAGGTGCTGATGAGAAATCTTCAGCGTATACTAAGTCTCCGTTAGCAAATATTCGAGTTGACTGCTTGTTGTCATGATTAGATTATTGTTTAAATTGCTTTCGTTTCACTTGGTGACTGATATCTGGGTATAGCAAATCGAGACGAGAGCGGAGTCTCTTCCACATGAGTAATTCTGAAGGTGAGATTCCTGTAGTGGAATGCGGAGTGATTCTGTATTTGTGGAGAAATCGTGACAGTTTTTCTTCTAGTGAAACTCCTTCCATCTGTTTGATCCCTTGTTTCACTGTCTGTACTGCCCTCTCTGCCAATCCATTAGTTGAGGGATGGTAAGGAGCAGATGTTATGTTTCGAATTCCATTCAGTTGGAGAAATTTTTTGAACTCTGAACTCACGAACGATGGTCCATTATCCGACACTATGGTTTTAGGTAGACCATGTGTTGCAAATGTTGATCGAAGCTTCTCAATGGTTTGAGAAGTGATGGATGACATTGTGTGCACTTCAAGCCACTTTGAGTGTGAGTCAACCACAATTAATAACATGGACCCCTTCACTGGTCCTGCAAAATCTATGTGTAACCGACTCCACAGTGGATCTGGCCATTCCCATGGATGCAGTTGAGCAGGAGCTGGTGAGTGGTGATTGGCTTGACAGATATGACAGGACTTCACAACTTCTTCACAATTACTTTGTCCATCATTTTTGTCCTTTCCAGATATCAACAAGTGCAGAGTGGTCAGTAAAATTATGAATAGGCATCCGGATAAATAGAAACAGAAATGTTCCACAGATGCTAGCACAGCCAGGGCTTCCAATTCCACGATTGGGTAATTTCTTTCTCTCAGGATAAGTTGGCGGAAGTAAAACGAAACTGGCATCCATTCACCATCTCTGAAAAAAACCAAGCCAACTACCGATACCTCTAAAGAATTAGTGTACGGTCACCATACATCTGTAACAGTTGGTAGAAATACAGAGGTGCGATTAACGATTTCAGAGATAATACAGTTAAATGAGTTGATGAAGTCACTGTCATTGTCATAACATAGAATGTCAGGACAGTCTTTCCGTAAAAATGAGTTTAAAATGGTGGAAAGGATGGAATGAATCGTGCATAGAAGGTTGTAAGTCCAAGAAAAACGTGCAGATCAGTCTTGGTTTTGGGAGGTAGATAATTCCTGATATGAGTTACTTTTGCCTCTGAGATTGTAAGTTTGCCATCTCCTACTACAAAGCCTAAGATGAGTAAAACCAGCAACATTTTAATTTCTTGACAGAGAGGTTGGCAGCACTAAGCCTACTGAGGACCGAGAAGATGTGAGTAATGTAATGTGGCGGGGGCGTTTTTCAGGCCGGAAGGCATGACCATATACTGAAACTGTTCCTGCATGCAACCTGTTTGGTATTTTCATCAAGAGGGACTTGATGAAATCCCTTCAATAAGTCAAGTTTGGACAAATACTTGCAGTTACCAACTTGGGCTAGTATTGAGTTTATGAAAGGCATGAGAAATGGCTCAGGACTGGTTAAGTTTAACTTCCTATAATCCACAACAATTCTTATTCTACCATCCATCCTGTTTCTTTACCGGCAATGGGGAAGAAGACTACTTAGAGGTAGAAGGCTCTGTATCCTGTGACATAAGACTGCTCAAACTTTTGCGCGTGTTGTATTTCTATGCACGACTCTCCAACAGCAGTATCAAAGCTCTTCCTTTAGATGCCATTATTAATGCTAAGCAGCTACTTGGACTAGCCTCTTTAAGAGAGCTTAGTTTTGCATAAACAACATCTTCATGGCAATACAGAACGAGCTCTGCCTACTTATCTGAACAATTCACGTGCCTTGATTTATAACCACGCTAATTGAACCACAATTAACCACATGCTGACTAAGCAAGAACAAACTGCTCAATGTCAGTCTACCACACCCTTTTCCTGTGTAGCAATTGGTAAAGGGTCGGTAAGTGATCAAAGGAAGTCATTAAGACCGCCCACAAATCCAAACACCATTTCATACCTCACTCAATGCCTACCGGTCAGCCATCTCATCGGCGCATGAGAAGGTGGAAGGGTACGAGGTAGGACATCACCCACTAATCACTAGGCTATTTAAGGGGGTAACTTCAAACAGTGCCTAATAGTATGAAGCAATTGACCAAATCCTTTATTTGTTTGTTTTTTGTTGTTGTTTTTTAGCTAAAGGTAGTCAGCTCATGTTGCCTGCTCTCTCAGGACATTTGTCACACCATTCGGAACTTCATGAATCCTCAAGAATTAGTTATGCTTACCTTTCAAAAATATTTAGAACAATTTTTATTTATTTATTGGTTTTTCTAGAAGTTGTGCACAGTTTTGAAATAATTGATGTGTTTATCACATTAATGATGAATCATAGTAGTTATTTAGTAAAAAATTATAGTGGTACTTAGTTTTAAGTGTGGTTGTTGTTTGAATTTGAGCAGGCTGGCTCACTCACCATTTGTGATCAAGCACACCACTAGTTAGTGTACTTGATAATGTGTTGATGTTAACAGGATGCAACAACTTTTTGTTATTTTTTCATGTTAATTCTATTAATTTTCTAGATTATTTTTGATGCTATTACAGACTTGGTGAAAAATGTATTCGTCTTTGATAAAGTAAAGCCATTTGCAATGGAGAATTTCAAAAAGAAGGCTCAGTTTAGTTTAAAAGATCTGCCAAAAAAAGAACGCAAACGATGGATTCAGCTTGAAGATTTGGTAAAGCTTTTAATGCATTACAGAATTATCGTGGAATTACCCAAGCCAAAGAACACTTTGTTTATGCCTCATATCTTAAAAAATGCAAATCCCAGTAAATTAGAAGATATGATTTGTGAGGAAATTGATACACTGATAATCAATTATAAAAGTGGATATGTTCCCCTCGGTATGTTTTCTTTTTTAATGGTCAGATTAGCCTCTTGCTGGGAACTGAATGAAGATGACTTATATCGTAACCGAATCCAGTTTATTGTGGAGGATCAATATAAGGTTGTTTTGATTGGTATTCCCACTTGTTTGAAAGTTATGGTTGATAACACAGTAGTGTGTAGAAAAGTGTACCAAATTATTGAGCGTAAATTAAAAGAAGAGGCTGATCGATTGCAGTATGGTGTCAATTGTGACTTTGACTTTGCATTCAATTGTTGCTGTGCCGAGCAGAAATCACATTTGATGATCAAGAAAACAAAAATGTTACAATGTACAATAAGTAAAAGCTTATATCAATTAAATGATTCTCAGAAAGTATGGTTTAAGGTATGTTATAAATCATTTTATTAAAAGTGCAGTAATTATGATTTAATTTATTTTATTAGGATATTGATGACAGAAAATTAACTGGTAAGCTTATCAATAGATGGGCAAATAAAGCACTCAGGTGTAGGACATCAAATTTTGTCTATTAGTTTTATTTGATCTCAGTATTTTTTTTCCCTGTTCTACATCAATCATGACTACTAGACCGGCAATCTCTTATGAATTTGTATATAATGAATTTCTATGTTTACCTAGGCTAGGTAAACATAGAAATTCATTATATACAAATTCATAAGAGATTGCCGGTCTAGTTTTACTTGTGTTGTTCAGACTGCTGACTTATCAGCATCACAGCATTACTGAGTAGGTTAGGTGTACATTTCCTTGTAGAGAATTTTACCTTTCTAATAGAATGAAATGGATATTATTTTATATAACACTAGCAGATATGCTCCTACATAAATGGCAAGCGAGCCAACCTAGCTGGGTAGGAACATTTTAATGTATGTCATTTATAGGTCTAAAGAATAAGCATTAATTTTCTAGGAATGAGCTTATACTATACAAAGAAAAAATCATATGCTGCTTCAGTATTCACTTTAAATAATCGTTAGTTTAGTTAGTTTTAGGTCAAGTGAAGTCAAGGCCTATTGTTTTTACATTACTCTCACATAGCCAGGCCTCTATATTAGAAAACTGTGTGCTGAAGTTGAATTGTATAGTTTATTAACAACACTGGAGATATAGTCTTCTTTCAGTCTATCATAATTTGGTATGCATAAATTTTATTATCTTCACTAGGAACTGATATTTTTAGTGATACCTATACATGAATTTTTTTATAATATATGAAATGTGAAAACTTAAATGAATAATAAAAACAAACATCAAGTGGCCAACTTGTCATTCAGTTCAAATTAGCCCTAAAGAGTTCAGTTTCTCAGCTATTAAATTTAGGTCTACCTCAAGGCTTTGTGAAGCCTGTAAATTTTTACTCATTATAGCTAGTCATCAAATGCATTACTCGGTCACATGTAGTTCTTATACACATCACACTTACTTCTTATATATTCATTCCATTGACTTGACTTTGTACACCCTTGATAGTGTCTTGCTTCACTATTTGCCTGCTATCTCCCCCTCTCTTCCCAAAAAATATAAATACATACAATATGTAATTGTTTTAAAATGTTGTATATAGGGTAGCTCTACTTTAAATTTCCTTATTTGTTAATCTTTTGTTTCTAGATATTTACTTGAGCTTATTCCAAAGTATGCATTCAGACTTAATCAATTCAATAGAGCCTTGTGTATTAACGATTGCCGATGATTGTTATACCCGTAAACTCATATCACGAGATACGTATGATGAGATAATCGAACGTCAGGATTGGACAAAGAAAGACAAGGCTAGAGGGCTTCTAAAAAATATCAATTCTGTCATATCAGTGATATCACATGCCCTACAAGACTTTGTCTCGGTGCTTTTGGATTCTGGAGATTGTGATACTGTAGCACAGAGAATGCAACAAAGGTTACATGAATTATGACTATCTCATTATATTACTATGATTAATGCTACCACAACAATTACATCAAATGTTTATTTTTTTGTGTGTACTGTTCTAGAAGTATAATCAGTTTCAATTATGTGATGTAGAAAATTTAGCTAACATTATATGTAGCTAGTAGAATGCAGAATGAAAATTATTTAGTATAAACAGACGACTTATTATAACATAATAAATTATATGCCATTTAGCTAGTTTCATATAACTTCATACACCTCTGAATTGCCTTCCAGTAATAAACATGTTCTGGCTGGCCAAATCTGCAGTAACATCTTGCACATAGCTAGCTATCAGTAGGGCACTCTCCATAGTGCACATCTTGGCTTATAAACGAGGGTGCATCCACTTCATTTTCCTACTCATAAGTCCCCCTACCTCATCATCATGCTGATTAGCTACTCTGAACTTTTACTTGAAGATTTCTGTTAAACAACTATAGCTACCCTACTAGCAACCAGTTCCTCAAATGGAAGCCTATTGCTATGATTGTGCATGTGTTTCATTAACTGGCTGTATAGTAACTGAGTGTATTCTACTGGCAGTCAGTGTTCCAATGGCTAAGAATGTGGTGAGTGTCATCAGCTGAGGGTGTGACAAGTGTTTTATTGACAAGGGGTGTGGTCAATTCTTTACTGGCATCAATGGAAGTGCCTGAAAAGTTGACTGTACATAGATGGCGTCGTGTCCACACTCCCAGCCAATTTAGCAGGAATAGCTAAAGTAATTTTGTTTTGGTTGAACATTTACATTTTAGTCATAGTTTGTTTTTGATTTTGTTTTTTTTTTGACAAAAATATTTCAAGATTAAATGGAGTTAACGGTCCCGATAACTGAGGTTAACGGCCAGCAGAGTTGGTGCAGTAGCATTAGAATCCCTGTCTAGGGTACCTGCATGGTAGTCATATGCACACACGCATGGTATTCATACGCACACACGGGCTGCCCGCGCATGGGCGGGTATACCACACACAAACATACAAGCTAGTACCACCGCGTGCAACCTGTAGCTTCTGTAGCTTTCACAGAAAAGTGTCTGTTGATCTTATCTAACCCACCCACCCACTTCCCAATTTAGTAGGTTTAATTATAGCTTCAAGGAGGGGTTCCTACTTCATGAGCCAAGCACCTCCAGCTTAACGCTGTGTCAGTGCGATCAGCTCCAAAGGTTGAAATGTCACCAGCAGCACTCTAACAGAGAATATGCTGTGTTTATCAATTCCTCGCCTTAGAGTAGGCTCCACCTCCTAACTTCCCCAAACTAATATTACCTGAAGTTGTATGTGTCTGTCACAACCACTATACTCTGACTAGAGCCCGTTAATTATAGTTTTAGTTTTTCATGAGCAAAAAGTGAAAAATTAAAACTACTATATTAAATATTTTTGTCAAAAAAAGCTAAATCAAATGTCCAGCCATATTAATTAACTATAACTACAATTGTTTCATTTTAAAAACTAGAAGTAACTAAGTGTGTGTTGCGTATGCACCGATTTCTGATTGCAATATGAAGAAGTTAATTAGATGTGAAAGCAGAAAAGCTTCGATTCATTGGACATGTGGACATGATAAGAATTTGAAAGGTTATCAGTTATACGATGAGGTCATCAAGTCATACCAGACGGGATGCGATTTTTGATGAGACCGTATTCTCTATGAATAGTGGACCCAACCAGTGTGTTGAAAATTTTAGATGCATTATTTCCAAGTAAATGCCCTGATTTTGGAAGAAAGTATGGATTCTGTAATGCAAGATAATGCCAATGACCCAGATAATTAACTCAAAAATTGTACAGATAGCAATTTACCAGAGGAACAATGCAGAAGTGAAAAGAAGTCATATATAATCCTCCCGATATATTTGGCAAATATATTAGCACACTGCCACATGTGAACATTTTGTTTACCATGTGAATGAAAAAACAATAGATGAAGCTTTGTCAGGTCAGTATGATGAAAAATGGAAGGAGGCTTCTCGTTTGAAATACCAGTCCCTGATGGATAACGATACCTGGGATTTACGGGAAGCTCCCAGGGAAAGGAGGCTATTGGATGCAAGTGGGAGTTTTAAGGTCAAGCACAACAGTGAGGATGTAGTGGAGAAATTCAAGTGTAGTCTAGTTGCCAAAGGCTACTCTCAAAGGTATAGTATCAGTTTGAGGAAACCTTTGCACCCATAGTTTGTTTTTCATCCATTCGAGCATTGCTGTCAGTTGCAGTGAATAAAAACATGGACATTGTTGGACCAAATGGACATTGTTATTGCTTATTGTTATTGCTTTTCTGAACAGAGACTTTTTGGAAGAGATTTATATGCAGCAGCCTCCTGGAAGTACCTGGCAGAGATAAGTTTGTGTGCAAGCTGAAAAAGTCTTCATAATGACTCAAGCAGTCATCTAGGTGCTGAAACAAGTCCTTCCAAGGTTTAATGCTAGACCTAGGTCATAGGCAAAGTCATGCTGATCCGTGTGCCTTCATCCGTGAATAATCTGAGTACATGACTATAGTGGCAGTATACGTCCATGACCTATTGTGATGTCTAATACATATAAACAAAGCTCAACACTCAAGAAGAATCTGTCAATGAGATTCATGGAAAAGGGCATGGGACCTATACACTTACTGTCTGTGTGTTAGCATTATTCAGAGTGCTAATGGTGTATGGCTACACCAGAAACAGTACATAAAGTCCTTGTTACATAAGTATGACCTTGTGGATGCAAACCTAGTATCGAATCCTGCAGATCCTAACACCACGTCAAGCTAGTGAAGTGTGATGGCATTAGTAAAGAAATGCCAGACAAGGCACTGTACCAATCTATGTGGAAGTTTGCACTGTATGCCGCTATTGCCACTCGACCTGATATTGCTCAAGCAGTGGAAGCAGTATCAAAGTTCTGTGCACAACTGAGTGAGGTGCACTTCACTGCTGTGAAGTGCTGAGAAATTTAAGAATTTGGCACTGTGATATCAAAGGACCATGGATCCAACCACTAACTGGCTGCTCGTATGCTGATTGGGCTGTGTCATAACCTCAAGACTGTGGTCATTTTGAGTACTTAATTTCCATTGTGGTTTTGTGTGTGTCTACTTCCTGTTGGTATCATTAATAAAAGTCACTTGTTGTTTTGTATAGTCAGTTCTGTTATATATATTAATTTGACAAGTTATTACATTGGCTACGAGGATGGCTGCACAATTCGAAAAAACGACGAGTTTCGATGAGAAACAGGAGGAGTGGACACAATAAGTCGAAAGATTGGAACATTTCTTTACTACAAAAAGAAAGCTATACTACTATCATCGATCGGGCCAAGTGCCTACAAATTGTTGCGAAGCCTAGTGAGCCCGCAGAAACCTAGAGACAAGAGCTTGTCCAAATTATGAAGATGCACCACAACCCGACACCTTAGGAGACTGTGGAAAGACAGAAATCGGTGCCGAAAGCCTGGAGAAAGTGTCACGGAGTACGTAGCTAGCGGCATTGAAATCTCTGGCAGAATTTTGTAACTATGAAAGTTGCTAAGCAAGATGTTGAGAGATGGGCTCGTCATAGGAGTCCAAACGTTCAGAGACGGTTACTCGCTGAGAAGGAGGATCTGACATTCGAGAAGGCGTTCGAGCTGGCGCAATCATTAGAACGAGCACCCGAGCTGATGAAGAAGCATAGGGGTTGTTCAATACTCCTTCGACTGAGGAAAATGAAAAAGCATGTGGGTGGTTCAATACCCTTTCGACTGGAAAATCTAAACCTTACTTATTAACACTGGAAGTCGAAAGTAGACCATTCACTATGGAAATAGACACAGGTGCCTCTCTGTCTCAATTATTTCAAGAAGACCAAGCAAACGGCTGTTGCCTACATCTGCTAAGTTGAAGACCTACTCAGGAGAGGAGCTGCAAGTTAAAGGTTCAATGAAAGTTAAAGTAAGACACAATTCGCAGAATACAGAGCTTTTGCTGACCGTTATACGGTGATGGTCCTATCTATTATGTCGAGATTAGATGGATAAACTCGAGCTAAATTGGCTAGAGATTCGAGTATATAGCAGCTCTCTACAGGACGTTCTCCAAAATTATCAGGTGTTATTTGCTGTGGGTATTGGAACTTGGAAAGACTATAAAGCCAAGATAGTAGTAGATTCAACTGTTCAACCACGTTTTTGAAGACCACACATTCAGTCCCTTATGCTATGAGGGCATTGGTGGAGGAAGAACTGGACAAATTGCCGGAAGAAGGAGTCATTTCTCCAGTGCAGTATGCAGATTGGGCTGCACCAATTGTACCTATCCTCAAGTGAGACAAGAAATCGGTAAGAATTTGTGGAGACTTTAAGCTGACAGTCAATCAAGCTTCCAAACTATGTATAGGTTACATCACGAGGTGGAGGTCGGTATGGGATTTACACAACCGAGGGCCGAAGGCCCGAGGATAGTGTAAATCCCGTACCGACCGCGCACCGAGCGGTGCAACCGACTTGTACCATGGCTCTAGGCTATAAGAAACGCATAACAACCTTTTTTTCTGTAGCCTCATTGGTCGCCGCTTCGCTTAGCTACAGATCGTAATTCTAGGCCACGGGCAAAAAATATTCACCTCCTAGGCGGTGTATAAGTGATTTATTCACCCCGAATTGAGAAATCTGATTGGACGGTTTGAACGAACCATGGTATAAAGACAGATATCCTATCCCCAAAATCGAGGACCTATTTGCTAAATTGAATGGTGGCAAAAAATATTTTCGCAGCTAGATTTAAGCCAAGCACACCAGCAACTGCTTCTGGAAGAGATTCCAAGCAATATGTGGTGATTAACACTCATCGAGGATTATTCAGATACAATTGACTGCCATTTGGTGTGTCATCTGCCCCTGGCATATTTCAGAGGGCTATGGAAAGTCTACTGCAGGGCATACCTAATATTGCAATTTATTTGGATGACATATATACTTACAGAAGAAGACCACCTTAGAACATTGGAGATAGTTCTAGCGAGGTTGCAAAATGCTGGATTGAAGCTAAAGAAAGACAAGTGTCTGTTCATGGCATCGTCAGTTGTTTATCTTGGATATCTGATTGATGCAGATGGTTTGCATCCAATACCAGATGAAGTCAAAGTCATACTGGAGGCACCTGAGCCCACAAATGTCAGAATTGAATCTTACCTTGGCTTACTCAATTATTATGGATCCTTGCTACAGGAATCTGCAACTTGGATATGTATTTGCTGCTTAAAAGAAACTCATGACTTCGTCTCAGTTATTAGTTCATTTCAATCCTGAAAAAGAATTAATACTATCTTGTGATGCATCTCAGTATAGATTTGGGGCAGTCCTAGCACATCGTATGTCTGACAGAACTGAAAAGCCCATTGGATTTGCCTCTAGAAGCCTCACAGCAGCAGAAAATAATTACTTTCAAATTGAGCGTGAAGGATTATATATCATGTATGTTTGGGGGGAAATTTTTTTCATTCTTATCTCTATGGGCACAAGTTTGTTCTCACAACTGACCACCACTGTTCAATGAAAAAAAGAGCTGTGCCTCCTCAAACTTCTGGAAGAATACAAAGATGGGCACTCACCTTGAGCATGCATGAATATTCATTGATATTCAAGCGCACTGCTGAGCATGGGAATGCTGATACAATGAGCCGTTACAGGAGAAGATACCTGAAGTACCAGAGCCAGCAGAAGTCGTTCTCCTCATGGAAAAGTTGGAGGATAGCCCAGTAACAGCCAAACATATCAAAGCTTGGTCCAGAGTTGATCCAGTTATTCTCAAGTCCTAGAATTTGTGCATTACGGGATGGCCCAGTGAGACAAACGATGTTAATCTCAAACCATACTGGAAGCGGAAGACTGAGTTATCAAGTTGTGATGGTTGCCTTATGTGGAGAAACCGAGTAGTCATACCGGAAGTGGGTTGACCAGAAGTTCTCCAGAAACTCCATGATTCCCACCCAGGGGAGACAAGAATGAAAACGTTAGCAAGAATGTTTGTGTGGTGGCCTGGGATGGATCAGGAAATTGTAAATGTAGTGAAGCGTTGTGTGACCTGTCAAAGTAATAGACCAAATCGGCCAGTAGTTCCTTTGATTCCATGGCAATGGCTTACTAGACCATGGAGTAGAGTGCACATTGATTTTGCTGGATCAGTTAAGAACAATATGTATCTAGTATGAATTGATTCTAAATGGATAGATGTGCAAGTTATATCATCTATTACAGCAACAGCAACTGTTCAGAGATTACGGCACATATTCTCTCAATTTGGTTTACCTGAGCAGACTATATCTGATAATGGTCCCACGTTCACAAGCACTGAATTCAAGCAGTTCTTACAAAAACATGGCATCAAGCATGTGACGTCAGAACCATACCACCCAGCCACTAATGGGTTAGCTGAGAGCGGTGCAAATTTTGAAAACTGGGCTTAAAAAGTCCACAGAGGGAAACACACAAACTCAGATTGATCAATTATTATTCAGTTACAGGATCACACCACAAACCACCACTGGAGTGTCTCCAGCAGAATTAATGTTTGGTAGACGTTAAGGTCTGTGTTTGATTTAGTGAAACCAGACTTACAAAATCGAGTGGAGAAAGAACAAGAAAGACAGAAAATAAATCATGATAAAAAAGTGGTTGAGCGCGAGTTTGATATGGGAGAAAATTCTTACGCCAAGAATTTCAGGCCAGGAGACACAGAGACAAGGTTGCCCGCAGTAATCATAGAAAGACATGGTCCAAGAAACTTTACTGTCAGTCTGATTCAGGAAAACGTAGTCTGGCGTCGACATGCCGACCATCTACTTCCAAGACATGTATTAGATTCTCCAAAGTCTTCAACAACTGAAAGGTCATGTGGAATCGGAATTCCAATCAGAAACCACCAATCTTCTCAATGAACTGAGCTGGGAAATGTCATCATCCACCACTGCTGAGCCAGACCTCCCACTGGTTGCAAGATTGTGGGGGTTTCGAGGTTGCCCTCACTCGCACTGCGCACAACGCGAGAGCCACAGTCTGATGAACAGCGAAGTTCGCTGCCACCAGAGTTCAGCTCGAGATAAATCTCTCTCGTGTCAACGTATATCTCACAAGTGCATGAACTAAAATTACAACACGTGGCGAGGGGTTTATGAATAAGGTTCCTCTCGCCACTGACCAATGAAAGTGATACAACTATAATCCTGCGCACGACTACTCACACTTAATGTTCCACACAATACATACTCTAACAACAATGACCCAAATGATATGATACACAAACGTAAAACTAGTTCTCTTCTATTCTTCTCTATTCTTCTCTTTACTCTTTGCTCTTGAATGTGGGCATCTCCTGTATGCCCACATCTCCCCCCTCCTTCAAAAGATGGGTGCCACGTTCACCGGTATCAGCCTCTCCATGGCACCTACTCAGGTCATCTGCAACAACATTCTCCACTCCTGCCTGCTCTGTACACAATCTCAAAATCATACATGCTTAACTTCAGACACCAATTATAGATCCGTCTGTTCTCTTGTTTCCCGTTCCTAATGTTCACCAGGCCCTTATGGTCGGTGACAACCGTAAATTTCCTCCCATAGAGGAAGTAGGCAAAATGTCTGATGGCTTCATAAATCCCCAGACCCTCCAACTCTTGGGCGCTATAGTTTGCTTGGGCCCCTCTCAACTGTTTAGAAAAGAAAGCGACGGGCAACTTCTCCTCGTTCCGGACCACGGAAAGGACGGCTCCAACACCTGTCGAGCTCGCGTCGCTCTCTAGCACAAAAACATCACTCACACATGGAACACATAAACGTACTGATACAGACAAAGCATTGCACAACGCATGAAAGGCGTTTAACATTGAACTCGTCCAACTCACCACCCCAGACATCGCCGTGGACGTGTGTGGCGTGAGGACGGAGGACCATTGATGAAGTCCAGGAATGAACCTCCTATAGAACCCCACCAGGCCCAGAAAACCACGCAGCTGTTTCCTCGTTCTAGGCAGAGGATGATTCTTGATAGCTTCCACCCTTGCCTCTGGCACACTAATCATGCCGCCACCCAACTGGTGACCCAAAAACTCTAGCGTCCTTCGCCCAAAGCTACATTTTGACCGTTTGCAGGTCAGGCCATTACTCCTCAAGGCCTCGAAAACTCTTTCTAAGTGGACCAAGTGCCTCGTCCAATCCTCAGATACAACTAAGATGTCGTCAATATAGACGTTAGCACAGTCCCTACAATCCGCCAGCACCTCATCCATCAGGCGCTGGAACACCGACGGAGCGTTTGTTAATCCAAATGGCATCCGTCGAAACCGATACTTCCCAAAGGGACACACAAAGCAAGTTTTATCTCTGTCCCTCTCCTCTACTAACACCTGGTGGAAGCCTTTGGCTAGGTCGATCTTCGACATCACTTGGCATACTCCGACCTTCTCCACCATCTCATCAAACGACGGGATATAGTATGGCTCCTTTGTCGTTATAGCATTGAGCCGACGGTAGTCCACACAAAGCCTTATATTCCCGTCCGTCTTCTTCACTGGCACCAATGGCGATGCCCAATTGCTCTTACATCTCTCTATTACTCCTTGTTCTTCTAAGCTCTCCAGCTCCATCTTAACTTTCTCCCGAATCCCCAGGGGAACTGAATACGGTGTCTGCCGTATGGGTTCGCTGTCCCCCGTGTCGATGGTCATCCTGACCCGATCCGTACTTCCTGGGCTGTCCGAGAAGACGTCGTCGTACGTCCCCAGTAACCCTTGCAACTCACTCTTACTGAACCCTTCACACTCACCCCTCAAGGTACTACCTTCATCCCCCTGTTCCTCAACTACGATATCCAGTCTCCTAATACACGCTCTCTCCCTAAACTCCTTAATACAGTTTACATGCACTACCTTCGCATGCCTCTCATTATCCACTCTACCGATCTTATAATTCACTGCCCCCATCTTCCTCAAAACCTTATATGGACCCTGCCACGAGTCCGACAATTTACAGGTCATCCCCGGTACCCTGTACAAAACCAAATCTCCCTCTTTAAACTCTCTCAACTTTGCTCCCTTATTCACATACTGCAACCTACTCTCCTTCCCCTTAGCCATTCTCAAGGCTGCGCTATCTCTCACATTCTCCAGTCTCTCTGCCATCTTCATTACCCACTCACACACATTTAACTTCTCAACTTCTACCTCGTACAGCCCATGGTACAGGGCATCCAGCGGAGTCCTGACCCTAAACCCATATACCATGTCAAAAGGACTGTACCCAGTATCCGCATGAGGCATCTGCCTTAATACGAACAAAACAAAACACAGCTGTCCAACCCAGTCTAGCCCCTCATCAATACTCTTCCCTAGCACGCTCTTCATGGTGCCATGCATCCTCTCTACAGCACCGTTAGTCTCAGGGTGGTAGGGGGACGTGCGTACCTTCTCAATCCCCAACTGTTCGCACATCTGTACCATAACTCGCCCACAGAACTGACTACCCTGATCGCTGAGGATCCTCTCTGGGACCGAGGTCCTTGAGAATATAGACCAAAGTCCTTCCATAACGGCCTTCGCCGTGATGCTCTTCAGGGGTACTGCCTCTGGCCACCTTGTAGCCAAGCAAATATATGTCAGTATGTACCTATTTCCCCCCTTCCCCTTGGGCAATGGGCCAACCAAGTCAATGGCTACACTCTCGAAGGGCTCCGCCAGTATCGGTCTCTCGACCACTGGGGCCCTCCTTGGCCTATGCTTACTTTTAACCTGGCACTTCCCGCAACTCCTGCAATACTTAATCAACTCCCTAGCCATGCCCGGCCATGTAAAATACCTCCCAACCATCTTGGCAACTTTATCTGCACCTAAGTGCCCATTCCTATCATGCCCCAATACCTTCACTTTCTCCCTATAACTCTTTGGCAGCACGATCACATCGCGAAACTCATCCCACGTTACATACATTCCTCTCACTAATACCTTTCCTTTCCACTTGAAACCTCTCTCTCTCCTGTCCCCTAATTCTCTCCACTCTTTTAAGCCACTGTCCTCCTGCAGCTCCTTAACAAACTCCTCTTTCTCTCGACCCTCTTTCACAGGTCCTATTTCCCCGGCTATCCTGCCTAGCTCACTCTCTGACTCTGTTTCCCCCAATACTTCCCCCAAGGGAGTCGCACTCCCTTCCTCTGAATCCCCACCTGCTTTCGCCCGGGGCTGGTCGGCTTCAGGCGTACCTTCCGCTTCTTCCGCCCCTTGGTCCTCCCCCACCCTACTCCACACTTCGGGCATATTTAAGGGGTCAGACTGGCTACTCGCTCCTTCCTCAGGTTCGGGTCCCATTTCACCGTCACCCTCAGGACTGACTATATCCCACGACACTGCCTCTTCTGGCATTTCCTCGCTTTCTTCTAATTCCCTCTCTTTCTTAACCATACTCCTGGTTAACACGTTGACCTCCGCTATATCCCCGGCCACATACTCCCTTATGGCTTTCCTATAGGCTGCCGCCTCCCGATCATCGGCTAATGAGACCGGCACCAAACAACTCACCCCCTGCGACCCACTCTCGTCTATTATAGACCTAACTCTCTTCTCGTGGCCTCCCACCACGAACTCACACATGCAGCTCTTGTAACGTCTCTCCATCCCCCCATATCCTTTCACGTATACATCTGGACACAACTCTACCCCCTCTGGAACCAATGTCTTAGGTACAGACCCCAACTCTGCACCCGAGTCTAAGAGAACCTCAGTCCTCACCCCATTCACCATCCCATACGCTACATTCTCAGCCTGTCCTGACCCCATTCTCTTTAGCATGGACATCTTAGTCGGGTTAGACTCTTTCTTCACCGTAACCGTTCCCCTCTTGGCCGTACAGTCAGGGCTTTTGTGCCCCACCTTCCCGCAATTGTAACATGTGGGCACCCGTGTAATATAATTACTGCCCTGTTTGTCCTTCCTGCACTCACTGGCCTTGTGTCCCTTTTCCCCACAACTATAGCATGTACTAACCCCATAAGTACTTCCAACCTTGTCTCCCAAACCACCCCCTGACGCCTTTCCTCCGCGCCCATACCAATTATCCCTATCCATTGTTCCCCTGTAACCTCTCGTCGCCTCACTGGGACCACAGCCCAAGGGCTTATAAAAATTCCCCCTTTGTCTCCCGGACATCCAATCCTCAAGAGCATCTCGTAACTCCCCCCACTCCCCTATCTTCCTCATTTCGAGGTACGCCTTCCCACTAGGCGGTAAATTCCTCCTCAACACGGCTAACGCTATAGCCAACATGCACTCCTCCACCCCCTTACAGCCCTGGCACATTCCCTTCGTCACCCTTAGTAGCCAGTCTGTTAATCCTCCTGCTGTCATACCTTTAAATGACTCCCCAGTAGCCTCCAATAGCTGATTCCCATACGTGATGGCTGTTTCCCCCGTAGCCTTCAACAAAATCCTCCTAATCTCCTCATACTCCTCATTATTGTCCCTAGCCTGTGCCACCCTCATGCACAAGGTCTCAGGTAACCTGGGATACAGTCTCTCCCCCCAATCCTTCTCACTAATCTTGCCTTCCCTCATTATTCGCTCGAACTTCCCTAAATAAGCCCCCAACTCAGTCCCTTCCTTATACGTTCCTAATCCCTTTAACTTCTCTTGTAGTAACTCTCTCCTCTCACGTACCCTGTCGTCCTCCAGTCGCGTCATCCTCCGGCGCTCTTCTTCATCTCTACGACGGGCTGCTTCTTCTCCTTGTTTTCTCTCTTCTCCTTCTTCTCTACGTCTCAGGGCTCTCTCCCCTTCTTCCCTTATCCTGGCGGCCTCTTCCTCTCTGGCCATTCGGCCCCTCTCTTCTGCCGCCCTCCTCTCTTCTCTGTCCTTCTCGTCCTTCTCTACTAAGTATCGCAGCAGCGCTGCTACCTCTCCCTCATCTCCTCTTCTTGACATCTCTTCTTGCACTACCTCTACCTCACTGCCTTCCAATATCTCTGACTCAGACTCCCCTCCTGATAACTCCTCGTATTTCACTACCGAGTTGCGAAAAGGATAAGGCGATCGAATCTTCACAACTGGTCGTCCCCCAGGCCTGTAGAGATCCCCTTCGGTGCTCACCCCGGACAACTTCTTGGTCCCCTTCCTCGCCTCACTTTGTCCAGGCTCTGTCATAGAGGGCAAGCGAACTCGTCCTCCGTTAAGACCCCTGTGAAACACAAACAAGTAACACAGTGATCACACAATGACACAATAAAATTAGAACCAATTAACGAGACAATTGCGATTACAGCCCTTGAAATTTTACAACACAAACACAACCACACTGCGAGCAACGCAAGTCTCTAAAGTTGTCCAAGCCTCCTCTCCAATGATCCTTCTTCTTTTCCCGTTCTTCCTTCCCTCCTTTCTTTGTTTCGAATTCCCTCTGCCGCAACAGGGGTAGTTCTCACTAGTCCGTAGACCGTGGGTAGTTGGAATGTTACCACTCCTGGTTCTCCTCCTACGTACGCAAACGTAGTCGTTGGGACGATGAGATACCTTGGTTGTCTCGTGTCCGTTGTTCGTTGGGCCCTAAGTCAGACGTCTCCTCCTCAGGATCCCACCGCTGCCACCAAATCTGTGGGGGTTTCGAGGTTGCCCTCACTCGCACTGCGCACAACGCGAGAGCCACAGTCTGATGAACAGCGAAGTTCGCTGCCACCAGAGTTCAGCTCGAGATAAATCTCTCTCGTGTCAACGTATATCTCACAAGTGCATGAACTAAAATTACAACACGTGGCGAGGGGTTTATGAATAAGGTTCCTCTCGCCACTGACCAATGAAAGTGATACAACTATAATCCTGCGCACGACTACTCACACTTAATGTTCCACACAATACATACTCTAACAACAATGACCCAAATGATATGATACACAAACGTAAAACTAGTTCTCTTCTATTCTTCTCTATTCTTCTCTTTACTCTTTGCTCTTGAATGTGGGCATCTCCTGTATGCCCACAAAGATCACTACCAGATGAGATGTCAGCATCTACACCATCAACACAGGTGGAGCCTGTGGCCACAGCCTCACCACTTCAGGCAGAATGAGTTGTCAGAGCTACTTCACCACACATGACCTCTCCAGAGAAAGTAGTTCTTGGTTCTCAACTGCTTCATCACCAGTCTTGTCACCTACAAATGAACTTCCACTACGTGACGACAGACATTCCACCTCTGGTAACTTGTTTATTTACTGTGGTGGAATAATTACTTGGTCTAGCAAGAAGCAAGTGTTGGTAGAATATATTGTACATGCTGCAGCCCAAGAAGTAGCATGAATCAATAAATTGTTATTCGACTTCAGCTCCCTTCTCAGCCCCTCATCATGGAAGATAACCAAGGGGGCATATCACTCATCAAGAACCCAGTTGGCCATTCAAGGACTAAACATATTACATGAGGCACAGGAAAATGGATTGATTCGGCTTAAATATTGTCCAACGGAAGAGATGCTGGCAAACTTTCTTGACCAAGCCGCTTCCTAAAACTCTCTTTGAAAGGTTGCACCAGTCTCTTGGCATGGAGCTTGAACTTTTGTTAATCACTATATTAAGTGGGAGTGTATAGTAATATAATATAGTAATAACCTTGATTTATTCACATACCTTACCCAATCTTTAGTTTTGTATTATTCCTTACCAACTTTAATCTTTTGTTGTGTTACATGAACTTTGTAAGAGAAAAGTTAATCATAAATAATTAACAAAAGTAATTGATACCATTTAGATAAAATTATGTCGCCTGAAATGTCTTACTCTACAGTGCACCACAGCATAAAGCTGGTTTTATTCAACTCATCATAACTTGAGAACCGCTTGAAATAAGCCATAGCAACAAAAGACAAAATATCAAAATTTTTCTTCTACCTATAAATAGAGCCCATTTATTTAGCTTTATAGTCATGTGCACTGTTGCTATGCAGAAAAGCTACACCGATTGGTCAAAATCTCATTATGTAATGCGCTTTCTAAGTAGTGCCCACCATAACGTATCACACGTTCTCTCTGTGACTATACCTTGGTATCGCTTCGTGAGAATGTGCCTCATTCTCTCAATTTGATCTCAGCTGAAACAATAAAACATTACATACAAAGATCTAGGAACTATATGTTTGCCTACCTTGGAGGAAATAAGCCGGGAAGTGAGATGGAAAAAATTGTGAAAAATTTAAGTAAAGAGTATAAATCCCACCGACGTGTTGGTGTAAATAACTGACATTGTAGTGTACACATTGTTAATTTTTTTTCTATAGGTTTATTGAACATCTACTTATCCTTCATTTCAACCATTTTTGTCACAAAATGTTTTAAGTTATATGAGATGAATCCTTTTTGCTGGATCATGTTGGATTAGTAAGAAACTTTATTATATACATATGTAACAGCTTATGTATCAAAATTCTCTCTATAGAAGTATAGAGTACCACAGTGGCTATGGATAGTCAAAATTTTATAGAGATAGCTGTTACTATGTATCAGTTGAATGCTAAACATGATTATAATGGATAACTAAGGTAGGCGGGTCTCCTCAGTTGCCATGGTGATGAAACCTTGGGTATATGTTCTTCCAAAGTAACTTGTTATGGGTTTTTAATTTGATAGGCATTGTGGGTTTTTGGCAAAAGTTATAAGGAATTCATTTCATGTACTAAAAAACCAGCTTTATGCTGTGGTGCACTGTAGTGAGATTCAGGTAAGTTTGAAACCCCAATCATATAAAACAGTAATTTTAAGGCCAAACTATTACAGTTCTGGATTTACTTCAGAATTCTTTGGGTCTACTTCTACACCAATGTGAGCCATATAATGGTACAGTAAAACATGGAAAAGAGTTAGCTAACAACAACAGCAACAACAACAAAATTATAATTTGGGTTCACCTAAAAACATAAACAAAAAACTCACAGCTAGCTGTCCAGGTTTGCTGTCTATTTTGTATTCCTGGCAAGTTCTCAGGTGAACGAGATTACTTAATCATATAAGGTCATGAATGCTATGCTATTCTCTGTCCGCAAAAATTTATGCCATGTTTACTACATTCTGAACTCTTCATTGATGTCATAATATAAAAATGAAAATCCCGGCATGCCCTTTGACCTCTATACTGGTCCTTCTGTTCAAATTCAAGTAACTGAGCAAAGAAAACCCTCGAGAACAGCTCATTCTTTCAATTCAATGTACACCATGTTTAAAACGAGTCCCCCTACAGCTGTATATAATCACTGCTGCGAGCGATATGTAGAATAACCAAGTATAGCTTCTATCACTGCTGTCATGTGTGTGCATGTGCCAAGGTAGCTATTAGGTTGATTTAAGATGACCCCCTCAAGATAGTATCTAGCAGTACACTGACAGTTTATTTCTTACTTGTGTGATCTTGTTTCCCAGTTGTTGTTGTTTTGTGCTAAGTTACTGTAAGAGGAACAGGACTGCACCCGAATTTTTCTATCTAACTAAGATTGTTCTACTTGAGCTTTTCTGGGTTCTAGTGAAGTTCATGATGTAGGAAATTTCAAGACCTACAAAGTGATAGCTACTTCAACAATATTTCCTTCATTCAAGGTCCAACCACAAGTTCACTACAACCAGATCTCAAATTCAGCACTATAATGCCATCTTACTATTTCCTTTCACAATATCCAAAATAGTTTTTATTTAGCCTTATGTATAATTTTTGGCCAATAACGCGAGTGAAAAAATATGAACAAAGAGTTAATTCAAGTGATTGAAATTAAATTTGTATATATCATTTGTAAACATAACTGAGTAAAAAATAAACAAAAAACAAATAGAAAAGGGGAGAAGGATGGAAGGTGAAGAACACAAAGTAGCTACTTGTAATCTAATTGGCTAATGTTATATACATATTGGAGATTAACTGTAAATTTTGTAGAGCTTAGCTATAAATCAAAATCAAGACTAGGCTTTCCTTCATTCCAACTAAAAATAACTTCTGGTATGTATTTGATATCTCTTTTATATTTGTCTATCAAGTAGTCTCCGACACCTCTCCAATTTTCTTTACTTGTATAAAAATGGAAAACTGGAATATCCTTCTTGAGACGGTTTGCAGGACAGACCATTTTCAAAACATTTATCTCTCTCTCTTACCTATCTTTTCTTTCATGGAATGCCACTCCATATCAAGATCTTCAATTTTAAAGGGGACTTCCCATTTCCCATGAAATCTGGTGTGCTTTAATTTAGCGTATTCAGGATGTTCGACAATGTTAAGATGCCACTCATCTTCTCTGTTATAACACTGACCAGGGCAAGGTACAATTGAATCAATTTTTGGTTCTCCATTATTGTAATAAATCGTTTTGATATCAGTGGTTTTTAAATTTCCCTTAAAATCGTATTTACCTGCTTCTGTGGCTGCCTCAGTCTTATAATGCACATCCTGCTTCACAATCGTGCACAACTCCAAACCTACTTTTATGTAGTCTTCTTGACTTGTGTAAATGTATATTACTGCTGTTGTACAAGGCCCGGGTCCACGCTTAGTTGGACGATACATCTTTGTGGAACACTTTGCATGTAGGCATCCCTGCAGCTCTCCTCGCTTCAATGCGTGAATGACATTGAGCCAGGGTTCATTGATTTCATCAAAATCTCTAAAAACTAACCATTTCCCGTCAGTAAGAGCTCTTTCAGCAGCAGGATTTTTTATAGCTATCCACATATATTCATCCGTATCTACTGGATCTATACGGTCTTCATCAGCAGTATCCAACCTTTCAATGCATGCTGGAAAAAAAAAAAAGACAAAAAGGTTATTACTGGTGGGGCAGCAGTAGGCACCATGAAGGTTATCACACTTGACTGCACAAGAGAAAAGTAATTTTAAATCACACTTTTTCAACTGACACTATACAACTAAGTATGAGGTGTGAGGGGAATATTATAAAATGGCAGCATGGTTGAAGTGGAGATAAGACCGGTCTTTATCCAGCTAGTACACCTTAATCCTCACCTGCATTTAGCAGGTGACATACTCAGTGAGGTGACTTTACCTGCTCCCCAATTAAAGAGATGTGCAACTATATATAATATTAATTTATTTTTTCACAATCAAATTATGAAGTAGGTGTGGTTATATTGTGCATACTGTAAGCAAGCCTTGTCTAATCCTTTGCTACATTTTGGGCTTGCTTATCCAGACATATAATTTGGACCTTAAATACTTGATTTTTTCATGTCTATATTAATTATGTATGTTTGGGTAAAGAGCAATGTGTAAAAAACAACTTGGGTCAATAATAATATAACAATAATTGTATATTACCCATAAGCAGGTGTAGTTTGAGGTGTGGCCATATTTGGGTGTGGCATATGGGTGTGGTTATAATCTATTTGAAACAATTCAAGAGTGACCCTCTATGGGATTGTGAAAGTTGGAAAGTCTGAGCTAGCATGGACAAGTTTATTTTTTGTTTTTTGTAAAAAAAAAAAATGTTACTCTACTAACAAATCATTAAGATAGTTAGTGCCTAGCAACTTACATGCAGGACTCCACGATTTCTCCATATTGACAGAAGAAAGCACTTTGCCGGCGGCTGAACTTGCTGCCATTTAAAACACAAATTTGCGGTGGGAAGGGGCGTGGAGTTTAGGATACGAAAAGGTCACACCCGTAAACGCCCCACAAGACGCAAAACGGGGCAGCGCAGACCGGTAATGTTTATGTGAATGTCGTTAGTCTTACTAGTGGTGTGCTTGAGCACAAATGGCGAGCGAGCCTAAAGACTATACTATTTTTATTGACTTCTAACACTGAAGCTACTGAAAATAAGGTCCAGTTTTTTTAATTTAGCATACAGGGTAAAGGGATTTCAGTGCCATAGTAACAACTCTCTGCAACTGCTTGAATTGAAGGAAAAAACAACAATAACAGAACAATACACGTTATTTAAAAGTTTTCTTTGTGATATTCTTTAGCTAGTAACACACAATGCTTTGACACAACTGGACATGCACCTACACAGACTTACCTTCGCAGTAGTCTAGTGGACAATGTATTTTCAGGTAAATACTGTGCGCACGGCTTATAACCATGACAAGAGCGCCTTGGACTTACCACCCCCACTAACTCAAATAGAAATGGAAGTCGGTTAAGTTGTCACGTTTTAACTGCACCCGCAAAAGAATTCAAATCGGTAAACAATTCAATTTCTAGGGTGATACGGGTACTGATCGATAAACCAGAGGATTCTGTTTAGTGCAATTTGGGACGGGGTCGAACAAATCTAGTGATTGCTTGAGCCAAAATGGCGAGCGAGCCTAAAGACTATACTATTTTTATATGAATGATTTGAATTCTAACACTGAAGCTACTGAAAATAAGGTCCAGTTTTTAAATTTCGCATACAAGGTAAAGGGATTTCAGTGCCATAGTTACAAACTCTCTGCAACTGCTTGAATTGAAGGAAAAAAACAACAACAAAACAATACACGTTATTTAAACGTTTTCTTTGTAATATTCTTTAGCTAAGTAGTGGTTGTAACACACAATATTTTGACACAACTGGACATGCACCTACACAGACTTACCTTAGCGGTAGTCTAGTGGACAATGTATTTTCAAGTAAATACTGTTGCGCACGGCTTATAACCATGACAAAGAGCGCATTGACTTACCACCACCACTAACTCGAATAACGGTAAACAATTCAATTTCTAGGGTGATACGGGTACTGATCGATAAACCAGAGGATTCTGTTTAGTGCAATTTGGGACGGGGTCGAACACATAACTGACACAAAAACGCGAGGGTCAAAGTACAAAATGACATACGTACGTCCAAACATAATATATACAAATAAACTATTGGTGTGCTTGAGCACAAATGGCGAGCGAGCCTAAAGACTATACTATTTTTATATGAATGATTTTAACTTCTAACACTGAAGCTACTGATAAGGTCCAGTTTTTTTATTTAGCATACAGGGTAAAGGGATTTCAGTGCCATAGTAACAACTCTCTGCAACTGCTTGAATTGAAGTAAAAAAACAACAAAACAATACACGATATTTAAAAGTTTTCTTTGTGATATTCTTTAGCTAAGTTGTGGTTGTAACACACAATGCTTTGACACAACTGGACATGAACCTACACAGACTTACCTTCGCAGTAGTCTAGTGGACAATGTATTTTCAAGTAAATACTGTTGCGCACGGCTTATAACCATGACAAAGAGCGCATTGACTTACCACCGCCACTAACTCTAATAGAAAAACTGCACCCGCAAAAGAATTCAAACGGTAAACAATTCAATTTCTAGGGTGATACGGGTACTGATCGATAAACCAGAGGATTCTGTTTAGTGCAATTTGGGACGGGGTGGACCACATAACTAACACAAAAACGCGAGGGTCAAAGTACAAAATGACATACGTACGTCCATATATATAAATAAATAAATAAATAAACAAACATCCCCGATTTTCGATTGTGTTACCCCTGTAAGTGTCTCGCTCGCTACGCTCGCTCGCCAACTAACACAAAAACGCGAGGGTCAAAGTACAAAATGACATACGTACGTCCAAACATATATACAAATAAATTTATAAACATCCCCGATTTTCGATTGTGTTACCCCTGTAAGTGTCTCGCTCGCTACGCTCGCTCGCCAATTAAAGAGTATACTCAAGCTATGTACTTTTCCAGCCTCCTTTCCTGCCAGTTATTTTGAAAACTGTCCAATGCTTGCACATCTTATAGTACAGCTTAAGATCATTGGCCACACTCCACATGATATAGTGAGCATAGAGAGAAGTAGTTCTGAATCAGTACTATAAACTTCGTAGTGGTCAATAAACAGACACAGTATACATTTTGATAAAATCATAGGTATCGGTCGTATTTACTGCATTATCGTATAGGCCGCCAATTATTGACCAGAACTACACACATATACACACAACACACACTCATCATACACATCACACACACACCACACGCTCACATCATCACACACACACATACTATTCTTCCTTCCTATGGCAAAGTTCCATCAAAGTAAGCCCTGGAGTATTAACATTCATTTGAGTGGTGCAACTCTTCGCAAAAGTTTATAATAATGAAAAATCATCATAATCGTGCAGGCTAATATGCTCTTGACCTTAATCATCCAAAAAAATTCCTGGCAGTGTGTTGTCCCCACAAGTCACAAGCACAGTGTAGCCACTCCTTCCTAGCAAAGGGCAAACAAAAAATAGCAAATATACAAAGTTCACTGTTGAAATGTTCCACTGTAAATGCATAAATGGAATATTTTGGTGTGTAATAATATACATGGTATAGTTAACCTGGTACAGTTACAACAATATACATTAGTTTGTATAAAAACAGTATTTGTAACAACTGGTGAACTATGTACGAGCAATCGTCCAATACACCATTTGAGGACTACCATGCAGCAGTTAGCAGCACCAAGTGAGCATGTGAAACCTCTGATAGTGAACTCTCTAAAGTAAATTACTTCTGTTTAGCTGTTTAGTTCAGTTGGGCAATCACCTCCTACAATACTTGTAAACTGTGCCCATGCTGAGACCATGCATCACAGATCTTTGCCCCCCCCCCCTAATTATTGGCCTTGATGGATACAATGTTGGTGTCATTCTACAACATCATTCAATGAACCAAATATAGATGACAATACTTATTTTACATTTACAACATGGCCATTGTTTGTTTACAAAATATGTTGGTATTAGTGCTACATGAAGAACCCCAAATCAGATATCCAGAATTTCCACTCATCAGCACACACGTAACTGGTTGCCGCTGTCCTAGAGTGATCCCAGATGGTACCAATGTCCTGGAGTGATCCCAGATGGTACCAATGTCCTGGAGTGATCCCAGATGCTGCCACTGTCCTGGTGCGACCTATCAATATTTCGACAGCCTCAACTGATGGTGTTCTTTTCTACAAAAAAAATAAAAAAATAAAAAAATAAAAATCATTTGCTAGCTCAATAATGTAAAACAATGCAACCATTTGTAAACTCAACTACAACAAAAAAAAAAGAAAAAGAAAAAAACAATAATAAAAAAACATTAATCCTTTCACTGCCACAGATGCCATATGGCGTTCTGAATTTGATCAGCGGTTCTCCGTATTATAAAAAAATGATTATGCAACAAACATTACCATGTTATGTTATTACGTTGCTCTGGCGTAGGACTTCCTGTAATTAAAAAAATCGAGTCTGAACTTATCTCTTGCTGAATGTCTGTGTAGCAAAATAATAAAAAAATAAAAACATTATTACATTTTCATGTTACAATAATGGTCATCATAAACTCGGCGGTGAAAGGGTTAACAACAAACATGGAACCCTAAATACAACCCCCCCCCCCCCCAACACACACACACACACACACACACACACACACACAAAAGAAACAAACAGGGCAATTCCTGGATCCATCTTGGTTTATAGAATTCTTTCAGTTTTACTCTCCAGCCCAATTATTTTCATTCGTAGGCATGTTAGTGGGTGTGGTCTGTCATTGGAAAGTTGGGAACTATATTAAGGAGGGAGGGGGAGTGTGGGTGGAGAGTGTGTGCCACATTTACATAATATAACAAAAGTTGCTTCAAAATTGTCACTGGCCTGACCTTATTTGCTGTCCTATTAGAATTTACACTTTCAACAACACACCAGAGTTGGGGTCATTTAATTGTGAATGCATTCACAATTAAATGATTATTTTAGAATTGTATTTAATTAACATTGCAAACACTTTGAAAATTCGAGTGTTATGTTCTGTTTTATATTAGCAATGCACGTATTTCAAACTTTTCAATTCTAAATGTTGTAGTATTTCAATACATTGCAAGTACATAAAACTCGGATTCACTCAAATACAATTACAATTGAAATTACTGAAAAAAATGTATTTAATTGCAATTAAATATAATTGCAATGTATTTGACTGAACTCTGCCACATACCACTCGCCTCTCCCTGGCCAGTGCTTTAATAGTGAGTGTGGTGAAGGAGATGAGAGGAACATATCAAAACCAGTTAATAAGAATCTAATACCAGGTTCCCTATAATAATAGGAAATTTTCTCTTTTTAACAGCCAATATTTTAATAAAACTTAAACAAGCGTGCCCTCCAGAAATCTTGCTGTTTAAATTGTGATATTATATCACCGCGGAGAGTTCGACCTCAGTTGACCCCTGAAGAGGACTTCGGTTAATAATATGGCATAATATACTCGTGCCATTAATCCCTAATATCACGTATACCTGTTCCTTTATCTGTACCTCTTCCTAGTTCTCAGTGTCTCTGTACTTCAATCCATGATTGTAGACTTGCCTTCCCTGTTCAATCCTCACTTTCTCTTAGGTACACATGTTGTTTCCTTACTTGCCTCTACTGAATGATACGTTAGCCATTCAATTAGTGGCACCATTTTACCATCCTGGCCCAGCTAGTGAATTATTTCATGAATACACACACTAGTCATTGTCAAGCATATTATTATATAGATAATGATGATGATAATAACAATAATAATAATACCATAGTCTACCATGCGGTAAGTGCTTAACCATACACTTATAAAAATGGGCGAGTGGGCGCTCACCCATTTTTTGTACATGCGAGAATTTGCACATACACAAAATTTACATACACAGCATTATTGAAAACCTGCACTGGTTGCACTACTTACTCGACTTCAATAAAACTAACATAAGACATCAGATTCAATAGTTCTTTAAGGCTTTCTGGACATTCACCATTGATATTCTAGTCAGAAAAGTCTGCCTTCACTGCCGTCAATTTGCTTGAAATGGCACAGCAGAGGAACGACTTCTATTGCTGGCCACATAATTGACAAGGAATACTTGTTCGTGTATGTAATTTAAGACCTGGGTGTTAATATTTATCAGAGAAATGGACAGAGTGGGCGCTGTCGTGACAGTGGGTGCCTACCGCGTAGGATACAATAATAATAACAATAATAATTGGTAAGCAAGTGAAGCCAGTGAGTTCAGCTGCCTGTAATTCTTGTGCGAGCGTCTTAAGAATCCTAATGAATTAAAGTTTGGGCCTATAAAAGCTGGCTATCCTTGGGGTAGACGTGAGGACTTGAAATTTACATAGTTTACTTTGTCGATCAACAACACATAGTTGACTATAAGACTTATTGTAAGACTGCACTACCATATCACTATACACAAAAAGTAGCTAGATCACTATAACTTCTACCACTTAACAAAGTGTAGCAGATCGTAAGAGCTCCTGATAAAATACTACTTGACAAGTGCACTTTGACCTCAGAGTGCTGCTAAATTTCAACTTCAGCGTGAGTGTGAAACACTACACTTGGACTCAAGAATCTAAAGGTTAGGAACAAATAATTATGCTATTTAGCCTATTGATCTATGGACAAAAATTAAATTTTTGAGAATGTAATATTACTAAATCCTAAAATATAACTGAATCTCACTTACTATTTGTGTTGAAACACACCACTAGTAATAATAATAATACGAACAGCTTAGTCCTGGCAGCTGCTTATTGAAACACCACCTTGCGGTGTGCATACGTGTGAGTCTGTGTGTGTGTGTGTGAAGCTTTCCATACACACCTCAAATTTGTATTGTTTCAATAGCGACAGCATAGCCAATGCTCTCTGTAAATATATTGTGTTATGTTGAAGACCAAAGCCAAAGCTGAACATTCCACTAGTTATCATTTCACCATCATTCTAGCACGCACAATTCTTCCTTTATATGAATAATTCATGAGCTTAACCCTCTCGTTCCTGAATTGTTTGGACGCGCGAGGAAAAATCTAATCGTCGACCGCGGAATAGAGTATTACCGTTTTATTTTTTTAACTCAATGCTGGCTGGGAAAACCCCATAGCAACCATATATCACTAAATAGACCAAGAGTTTGGGATTCCCCTCATTTTTTGATTGAGAAAATTGAATAATATTTAGGCCCTCTACTATTACTTTAAAAAAAAAATTTTTTTCCCCAAAAAATTCCACTTTTCCCATCAATAAAAAAAATAAAAAAAATAGAAATAATATTGTTTGATGTACTTTATACCAATATTATATTAGTTCAACAATAAAATATGTTGTTTGCTGTGTTTGGTGCTGATTGTGATCATGTAGGAGACATCTATGAGTGTCCACAAGGAACGTATGCCATCGGACGTCGAGCTCCACTACAAAACAATTTCATATACACAAAAACACAGACAACAAAGATATTTGTAATACAAACAACAAATTATTCATGCTCCTATATAATTGCAACTTTATGATGTATTGTATGCGGTTTCATACAGGATTTTTGTTTGGGGGGGGGGGGGGCTCCGAGTGTACTTCGCCACACCCATTTTTTGGAACCTACACTACTTTGATGCACATCTTTGCATAAGAGTCTATACTTCACACTGATCAGTGTTCGATCCTATGCACTAAATGGCTCAGTAATGATAGGAACATAATGGGATACAATATCAGACCAAAAATAAATGCTTCCAAAATGTTTATTTCTATTCAACTCCCAAAATTCTAGGTGGGGATCCCAGGGCTAGCCTCCCACTGTATGAACCCCTGGTATGTATACTCCACACTGTCCATGAGAGAAACAATCGTTGTATTGAGAAAGTGTAATTTGAAAATGAAAAGCAGTACAAGCACACACGTGGAATTCAACTTACCCGGCATGGATGGTGTCACAGACTGAACGATCCCTCCCAGGTTAGGATCCGGAACCTCCATACAATACCAAAAAAACACAGACAACAATGATATTTGTAACACAACAGCTGGCCTCGCTGAATTGCCCCCCCCCCCCCCGTCATTGCTTTTCACTGACATTCTTGTGCCATAATCCCCCCCCCCCCCCCAACTGGACACCCAAATATCAGTAAGTTGAAATGAAACTTACCCGGCATGGATGATTTCACAGACCGAAAAAGACCCCCCGAGTTCGTTCTCTCCCAGGTTGGATCCGGAAGTGCCACATACTGTTTGTCCATGGTTGCTCTCTCTCTCATTCCACAATGCATGCACACACATACACACACAACAAGAAAAAAGAAGATACAGGTGAATACAGATCATAAAAATAAATGTATAATATAATTGACTGGTGTCACACACACACACATACATGAAATTCAACTTACATGGCATAGTAGCCCCGATTGGAAAAGACCCCCCCCCCCCTCCCGAGTTCGTTCCCTCCCCGGTTAGATCTGGAAGCGCCAGAATAACATTTCAACTCCACACTGTAAAAACTGGGGTGTTTAGTTACACCCTAAGTGGGGTGTACTGGAACACTTTTTTGCATTGGGGTGTATTGTTACACTCATAGGGTGTGCTGTTACACTCACACTGCGAAACACTCTATGATCATACCAAAAAGAGTGTATTTTTGTCAGGAATAATAGGTAACACCCTTTCAGGAATACTTTTTTTACATACCAACATTTTATAATGAACCTGTTGACTTATAATAATTTTCCATTATTATTTGTTGTTGGTTTTGTTTTATTTGTTGTTTTATTTTCCATTGCAGCAATAAAGGCAAGCTGGTATAACATGGAGCTGTGGATGAAGAACATAAATATTCATACTCGTTAACTGTTGTACTGTGCCAAGTATATTTTATTCATTTGATCACAAATAAACTGAGAGTCATTAAAAAAAATCTTTACTAGCCAGTCTGAGGGAGAAATGGTGAGCTTTATGTTCTACAAAAATGTGCCTTAGTTTCTGCAATTTGATAGTAGCCTCTCACCACACTCCACACTGCTTGAAGGTGCTCGTTTTAACTAATTGTTTTAGTTAACTTCTTGCATTATATTATTAAACAAAATTAGAAAGCTAGGAACTGTAACATGGCTGATGATTAATTGAAGAAGAATCCCTCATAAGCGCAAGCATATCCAGTGTGCATACTACTGCACAGTTTTATAACTGGTGCAGTTTTTTTACTTGATCACTCAGGTCCCAGGTCCTTCCAGAGAAAAACACAATTAGATAGTGATCCCACCTTGAATGTCCCTCCAACGGCATTGATGAAAATGTAGCTACGTTAAATATTTGTTAGGCTATATACTGTTGCGTAGATAGGAGGCTCTGTGCGTCTTGAACTACCGCCTTCAGGCCCTAAGTACTTCGCTGCGCGAGACGCCGGACCGTTAAAATAAGGCTGTTCCTCCCCAGCAGCCTCGCATAGATGCTGCATTTTCTCATGGAAAACCCTTTTCCAATTACGTGTAGGTAAGTATCGCGGGGTTAAATAAGTTTAAAACGCTTTACCATATAAGTAAAACTCTCTACTGGAAGTGGTCGTCTAAACTATTGTTGCGCGCTGCTTGGTGAACTTGAAGGAAGCTTCGCTGTCTACCCTGGCTTATGCTTCTGGGGTAAGTAGTTTTATGGCTAGCGGTCAGTGGGTTTCTAAGTATTTTAGCTGCACGGGGTCACCCAGGTCATTTTTTTCCCCTGGTGAAGTTGTGTTTCCTGAACAATTTTTTCTAAGCTATAATATAGCTACTGTATGAATTAATTAAGTAAAGAGCAAGGGTGGCCTGAATTATGATAGTGATATTTTGTGGTAGTTTTAGCTATATATTATGACAAGGGCTCGTCAGTTTGTTTTGTTCCATAGTACTCTTGAAAATTTTCATTTCTTTGTGAGAAAGTGTGGGCATGTTGGAATGGTTTCTAGTTACTGAATTGTTCCAAAACATGCTCCACCAAAATTATCCTCACTCATAGTTTTTCCCATGGCCACCCTAACATCCTTTAGTGTGCTCCTGGACAATGAAGGGGAGATAATTATTGCATACAACTCAACGTATTATTATATTTTCTACTTTGTTTTAAGCCCATGGTTTCATGCAGGTTATGGGAGCCCTGGGATTTCCACCCTAATTTTTTTTACCCCTTCTGAATTTATTTCAATGTAAGTTATGAAAAAAATGTAGGAATTTGTAGTAGTTTGTTGAAGTTTTCGTGATCATGACTTCACCATTTTCATGTGGCTAAACGGTTTTTGTGACTTTACAAATCTTTCTCTTATCTCTCTCTCTCTCCCCCCTCCCCCCCCCCCAGTGAAAATCGTGTATGAAGTCCTGTCATTCTAGTTCATGCAATTCTGATAAACTTCAGTGAAATCATTTTACTTATCTGCTTATTCTTCATTGAGCTGTTGTTGAAGGACTTTTTCAGATTGCCCATTGCTTAATTATGGTTTAAACAGTTTATTAAGTGATTATCCGTTTTTATTATGTATCTCTGAGGCAATGTCAGTAAATTTGTCAGTTCTCTGAGCGTACAAGTGCTAATATCACAGCTTCAGAAGCACAGTGTCATATTAGCTTGTATAACCAGGTTTCGTGCCATGGTGGTAGGGGCACCCTGAAATCCCCCATCTCTTCCAAGCCTTAGTTCTCCTAGAATTTTAATTTAGTAAGTAGCTACAATAGCTATAAGCTTGAATTATGTTACAAAGCACAGGTCAGTATAATGTATATACACTTTCACATAGATATGTCCATCAAAGCAGTATGGGTTTCCAAAATGAGACTGGCCAAGTACACCAGTGTTTCCCACCCCCAGCGCAGAATCCAGTATGACACCCTGATAGCTTAGTCATCATATGCTTTTTCTGAAGTAAGAGTATGTTCTTTCCCCAATTTCTAATGTCACTATGAAGCATTTGTGCATTTGTCAGCTGATGTTGTGAGAATAGGGAACAAGAATTTTCTTCCGTTGGCCAAATATATTGGCTTCCAGTATTCAGATGTGCAGTGATGGAAGAAAAATGGCCATTTTTCACATGCAGTTCATAGAATAAGACTAGGACAAGTCATAGGAGCTATGACAACCACTAAGGTCATAAGCAACTTGGCAGGATACAGTATAGTATTGATGACCATTACCAAATGCAAGTCTTATGACCTCATAGAGGTAGTTGCAGGTCTTATAAGTCACGATGTGGATTTGGGACTGGTAGACAGTTAATTTGCTAATTTTTTTCAACAGACAATGTTGGTTAGCGATTGTTGTTGTTTTTTTGTTTGTTTGTTAACCCTAAGCGCGTATGCGCAAGAGGTTTGTAGTAGTTTCCCTGTCAGTCTGTCTGTCATGCTCTGATTTAGGAGATTACTGACAATTAACTGTGATTTAGGTATGAACTTATTCAGAAAGAAGATTTAGGTCCTTTTATTGTGCTACTTTTTTTTTATTTGGGGCTCATTGTTGATAAAACGTGAAGCTTTCAGCTCCACATTGATACCAGCTGGGTAACTCCCCCTAGCGTCACGTCATAATCACTTGACTTCTTGCAGCCCGCAGTGTAGTTTGCTTTATGCTCAGGGAAGTTAACCGATGGATTTGAATGAAGTGAAGTTCACATTGAAAAATTATAGCAGTGAGTGTTTCTGGCTAGTTTAGCTTCTCTTATGAAGACAGCATTTCCATGTACTGTTTTCATTGCTTGAGCTATATTGATGCCTCATTAAAATAGCTAGCTAACAGATTGCTTTGTTCTTTTTGAAGGAGATTATATTATTATAATAGCTAGGTAATGTTTAATAGCACTGAGGGTTCGCACCTTTGCTTCTTCATTTGTTGTGTTTTTGTTTTGTTTATTATTCTTTTTTAAAGCTTATCTGTATTATATAATTTATAGCCAGTACACAATGTTTTTTGTACGGTAGTGAAGAGGTGGTGTAATTTCACAGACCATACACACCCTTCCTTCTGCTGGGGGAAAAGGCATTATACTTGTGATGTGCTTCAGTAAAAAAAAATTGACATATAAGGTCAAAGGGTAAAATTCATCTTTATAAAATCATCATGCACAATTTGTTTGAACAATTTACACGGCCAACTTTTTTAAATTAGCGTACAAGCAAAACAAGCTTTTCCAAGGAATTATTGCGCTGTATACATCCTAACTCTATATAAGGCTTGCTTACTAACAAAAGAAACAGGAAGGAACTAAGAAGCTTAACACAAAAAGCAGCAAATGTATATTTATTGTTTGTTCTTAGCTAGTCAGCACATGTAACACACAACACTCTCACATGCACGCGTTCACTGGATATACCAACACAAGATTAACATTGTAGTCTCATGGTAGCTTGGCATGTTGGGCAATGAATTTTCAAGTACGAACAGTGATGACAAACAGCGCGTTGTTAACCAAGGTAACGAGTGAACACAAAAAATGTGAGAGTCAAAGTACAAAAGTTACATATACATACGTCCAAGCATATATGACATATACAATCATATATCCCTGATTTTTTGTGTTGTCCCTGATAGTGTCTCGCTCGCTGCCAATTATTGCATATATAATTACCACGGTTGAGCTTTGTATGTGTGTGTGTGTGTGTGTGTGTTTGCATGACTTTTAACTTCATTCTCATATTCTACCACTGCTCTGCATTTTATCACGTGATGCCAGGAATGATTCTCTCTAAGACAGTTGCTAGCTGTACTAACTTTAGCGATGATGTTTCGGCTTTCATGGCTTGAAGCCGTAGTACTAGTGGCTGGACCCATCGGTTTGCTTCCTAACCACAGTTATATGGTATTGCTCTATCTTGTGTAAAACCAGTGTTGTTGTTTTCAGGGAGCGGAGGGATGGGGGCTTGTACATCTCCTTAAATCTAGTTTGCCGCCCTTCCCCCACCCCTTAGGGATTAAAGACATCCTAAAATTAATATTTACAAGGGAAAAAAATAGAATACATTGAGATGTGATTTTTTCCCCAAATGTCAATTAGTCATCATTAGATAACTGTTCTGGTGAATTTAAAGCAATGTACAATGGCTAACCTAAATCTTAGTCAAATTTAATCGGCGTCATTTGTAATAAACAACTTTCCAAATGAGCAGCGTAAGGCACTGTGGCAAGTGCATTGGGTATGCTTAGCTTGTATTATCTATTGTGCTGCTAAATTATGACACTGAGCAGTAATATCTTTTGGGGCTAAGGAAATGATAAATGTGGTCTTATTGGATAAAATGCTTTCTTCATGATTTCATCAATTGATAAACTTTTGTGGTTTTTTTTTTTTTTTTGGTGGCCAGGGGCATGGAAGATTATTTGGAATAGGGAGGCTCCACTGCACTTGAGTTAGACAGGGAAGTACTTTGCTTCCCTTTGCTCCCCTCCCCCCATCATCCACATATGCACACACACACACACACACACACATCCCAGATATTAGTTTGACTTTCGTGGAGACATTTGCCCCAATTTTTCATAAAGTTTTGTGGTAGTTAATATAATATAATATAATTTGGAAGGTGTAAATTTTAACAATTTCTACTATACTAAACTAGCCTGTTTCTCTTAAAAAAAATGTCTACATGTGTTAGAATTACAAGCACGAAAACACAAATCCGAGAATCTTGAATTATGTTGAGCTAGTTTTACTTGAGACATACACTTTCAATGTAGGAGTGTGAAGTGGCAGGTGTAATAGTGCAGTGACTACTCCACTGGTGTACACGTGATGACTCCTGGACTTCAATACAACTAGAGGTGAGGAACTCTGGAATGACTTCTTAACTCCACTAACAAGAAAGAGGCCTTGTGAAATTATTTTTTTATTTACTATAAATCATTTTAATTGACTGGTGGATATTTCCATTTAATGCACACTTAGACAACCTGAAATATATAGGGAGCGACTTAGAGTCTGAACTTTTAGAACTCTTGTCACTTCATTTACTAACAGAATAATCCTTTGAAACCATTTGTATGTGTGGCCGGACACACACACACACACACACACACACACACACACACACACACATTATATTGATTCAACTCTTCATTTGTAAAGTATTGAATTCAAATGAAAGGTGAAGAGTTCCCGGATCATTTGGTCAATGACCTGACGATAGCCATGCACAATCACCTGGTCTCACACACGCACACACATAGCTACAGTAATGAAATTAATGAAAGTGAAAGAAGAAAAGTAATGGCTACACATGATAGTTAGTCATTTGTTACCAGGGGCTGGAGTGAAGTGTTTCTATGGTCCTGTGATTTCCAGATAATGTAAGATTCATTAACCCTTTCACCGCCAAGTTTATGACGACCAGTTCGGTAACATGAAAATGTAACTAGTGATGTGCTTGAGCACAAATGGCGAGCGAGCCTATACTACACTGCAGTGTTAGACGTTTGGTTTTAAGCTACTAAAAAAAAGTGGAGTTTTTAAATCATGTATTATACGGTAAAGGCATTCAATGCCATAGTAACCACTCCCCAAAACTATTTGAATTGAAACAAAAAACAAGTCACGTTCTTTAAACTTTTTCTTTGGGATATTCTTAGTAATTGTTGTAACGCACAATACTTTCACATAACTGAACATACGTACGCAAGACTTACCTTCATGGTAAATCTAGTTGACAATGAATATTCAAGTAAATACTGTTGCGTAGGGCTTATAACTATGACAAATAGCGTATTAACTTACCACCGCAACTAACTCGATAGAAATGGAACTCCAGTAAGTTTTTTTAGTTTAAACTGCACCCACAAAGAAATTCAAAGTGTCAGTAAACAATTCAATTTCTAGGGTGATACGGGTAATGATCGTTAAACCGGATGATACTGTTTAGTGATGTTTGGGACGGGGTCGAACGCTGAGTTAACTCGAAAATACGAGAGGGTCAAAGTACATTAGTCTAGAAGTAGTGTGGCTGTCCATGTCTTATGAGTCACTATAAGTCTTAAACGAGGAGGTCGTGTATTAAGGGGCATAGCTGGGGACATGTTTCGCTATAAGTGAAAAATGGCTGACATGCCCCCTTTTGTTAAAATATTGGTGAGGCCATTGCCGAACCTGTTCCGACTCCCCTGTGATATGTGACTCGAGTAACTCACCATCATTTGGCTAATATTATAGTCCTGTAATGATTTTATGAGTGCATACATATTACACCCTGAGTATACTTGTCTCTGCCCACTTTTATCTTATAACACCACACACTGTATCCATGTGTGTCTTTTTGATGCTTACTCTATAACCAATTGAACGCGTCAGTCTCTGCTGGCATTCACGACCTGGTACTCATTACTGTTGTAATATTATGATTTAGTACAATGCATTCTAGTGAAGATGTAATTCCAATAGATTTTAAGTAATTATGCACTACGGGCTGTTCAATTCTATTTAGTGCACAATATATGCATTTGACGTTATATAGAGTGAAACTTAGTTTAAAAAATTGGATTTTTATAGCTAATTCTTTATACATTCAGAATATGAAATCTTGTGTACATATACACGCACACACACATCTGCACATACATGTGTGATGAGTATACTGTCAACGTGTATACCCATTTTGTGCTGTAATGGGCTTCCTGTATCACCTAGGTGAATAATGATTTGGTGTAAGAAGATAGGAGTGATGGTGTGTGCATGTGTTTGATAGTGTTCATGTGGTGCACAAAAGTATCATTTCCTCCATTGTACAACTTATATGTGGATAGCCACACCCATACGTAAGTATATATAATGCCCATGTTTGCTAAACTGGTCTAGCACTCAGCTCATGCCATCTAGTTTTTAACCCTTGGCGCACATGCATGGTAGGATTGCAGTACTCAATTTGTCTGTTAGTCTGTCTATTAGTCTTTCTGTCACACAACAACAGATCTCAAAGACAGTGGCCTTCCAAAGATTGAAGAAATAGGCATCACAATATTGTACTTGGAAGTTTACGTTGCTTTATGAAATACATATTTTGACAACTAAAACATTAAGCATCAGATGACCAACTAAAGTACATTATGATTGTTTTTTGGGGAAACTGGGCTAAAAGTCGTATGCATTTCACTGGTCATTATACATACTCAGAGTGGATTATTACAGTTGGCCATTGGATATTTGCTGCCCAAGAGTGCTTGATATCCAACCAAAACAATAACTGGTCGGCTAGTTAGCTGGCCAAAGAGATCAGATCTGGTTATAATCATGCGTTTTGCAGGTGTGCTTTTCTGGCATATCAGTTAGCAGTTTAGCCTCCTTTGCCGTTCCTTCAAAGTTCAATGCGAACAGTTATGGTTCAATCCTGACATGGACACTTTATTTACATGGACACTTTTTTTTTTCTTTTTTCTTTTTTTTTCTTTTTTTTTTAACTGGGCATTCTTCTTTTCTTTCTTCCCTTTTTCTTTGACTCTTGCTTCTAGTTTTAGTTTATAATTTTTTATTTTATTTTTTGCTTTATTCCAGATTTATTTTCCCCATTACATTGATGCACCTCACTCAAACTCAGTTCTAAATTATAGTTAGATCCAGTGTCCATGTTCAATAATTGAATATCCTACACTTGGTAACATAGCCCAACAGTACACTTCAGCATTAACTCTCAGTGACCTACTGCACTCACAACAAGCTAAGGCCATGAACAAGACAATATACTTTTTCACAGAACTATTGACACAATAATGATTAAATAACAATCAATTCTTTAAATATGATTGATCAATAATATGAATTCATTTTACTCATTTTGAAGCTTATAAAGCAATACCAATATGTACTCCATGTTCTACTACAGTCTGTAAAGCAATGAAAATATACTGTAGTAACAGTTGTCATACCAGATTTTTTAATATCAGACCAAGCTTAAATTGTTCTGACGTTTGTCTGAGCATTGATGTATAGTTATCATCCACACTGCATACATACATACATTCATGTATACTTATTTTTTATTAACCGCACACTAGCGCAGCAGGGTAAAATGAAAGCATTCATTTAATTGTCCGTAATATTATATTATATGCTCGATATCTTCACAATAGTATTTTCAAGTTTATGACCCATGACATATTTCACGATATCACACGCTGCATTGCACAAGCTCATTACCTTCAAATACACTGGTAGTAGCAATCGCCAATCTTACTAGTTCCCCAGCTATCTTTCTCTCAAGGACTATCTATCCAGATCAAAGCAGCCACTATACATTAGCTAAGAGTGTGGAAGAGCCCCTTTTGAACTAACACTGCCAACTTTAAAAGCTTGGTTTGCAGTGAAGATATATACATATCAAGCATAGAGTATACACAGGTGTAGCAAGATAATTTATTCTCAGGCTTTATTTTCGCTCATCTTTGGCTCATGAAAATAAGTCAGCCTGCTCATGAAATGTCTCACCACATCACACTTGACTCATGTAACAATTATTATATGTGTGTGTATTGTATGTGCGTAAGTTTGTGGACAACTTTTTTTGCAAAACTTGAATTTTATTAATCAAATTCTTAAAATTTTGCCCTAATAGTATTCTTGAAAATAACCACTGTGATTTTCCAAATTACTGTTTACTCGCAGCACTATTGCAGTTTGGATTTTGTGTCTGTTGTTACTGCCTGAGCCAAATAGCTGAGAGTTAGGCAGCAGTGATTTTGGAATCAACATGCAGAGAGTCTTTCACTCAATTAGGACTGCTATTGACGATTATATGACACGTACGCAATCATTGGCAACTCTTCACCACAGCTATTCCACCTCATGCAGAGATCCTTTTAAACACATTGCATGGGCATATATGTGTGTGTTTTCTGTGAAATATTATTTCTATTGTGTTTCAACTAAGGCAAGACTAATGGTTGTGGTAAAGGTACACAGTTGTAGTCATGAAATGAGTGTATACAATTACACCTTAACTAACATATTATTTTGTAGGTTAATGTGGCAATCTTTACTAATTTTTTTGTAACCGTTCCTATCAGTCCACTGTTAATTGCATCTGCTGAGTTATTGTGTATCAACTGTAGCATACTTTAAAAAAAAAAAAAAAGCTGTAGCACTCACATCCGGTGCTCACCTGTTAAATAACCAAAACCTCGCTTGGTTTCAATCGAACTGTCAATCTCATGTCAAGGTGGGTGGTCTCAATGATCAAAGGTCACCTTTATTCTATATATTAATAGATGGATATTTTTAGTTTATCAAGTGCTCTAGTGCATATCTGAGTATTCATAGTTGTGATGTCGAACATTTATGATCCACCAAAAAATGGTATAATATATACATATTTTTTATTCTGTGTGTGTTTGTTGTGTATGTGTGGACAAAAAGGGAATCTCCAAGGGTTGCTGGTGCAAAAGCAAGCTCATGGTCCAAGATGATGGAGGGACAGGACGCGATTTGAATAGAGAGAGTAGACATGGTATGTGACTGCACAGGACAGAAGTAGCTGGAGGGGAAAGTTAATAGCAGGACTGGAGAACAAGGCAAAGAGAGGGCTGGAGAAGGAAGAGCAGAGGAGGACGGCTACTGCTCAACTAGATGTACATGCGCCCATAAAAAGCAACTCTTGCTAACGGATCTTCCAGACCAAGGATGAATTGCCCCCTCCCTCCCCCTCACGATGACTGGAAAAGACACTATGAACATTCCAGCTTAATTTGTTAATTTACACCTGTTGTCATGCATTCTATCATATCCCACTTTATTTGTACACTTCTTCTTGAACTCACAATCATCAATTTGGTTTCATGTCATTAATTTGATTTCTACTATACTGAGACTTTGATACACTATGGTGGTTGCTATAACTTTATCGGCTGTAAAGAAGAGCACTGAAGTGAAACCCCAGCGAAATTCTAGTAATAATAACATACACTATGCTGCGACCAGTGAGGGGACCATTATAGGTTTCGAATAGTTCAACTCCTAGATTCCTTTACTTTATTGGAAACACTAACTCACCAACTCATTTACAATTCAGTTGTAACATACATGCAGGCGAGAAATTTATCAAGTTTAATACTGATCTCTTGGAATGAGATGTATGAATAATATACTGTCGTTATACCGCCTTATAATGGTTAGAATTTCATAACCGGGCATGTGATTCAAGAAAAAATGACCTGACTCTGAACAACGGCTAATACACATGAATGTATCCATTATTAATATACTTATAGTATACAAAGACCAACCTACTTTCTTTAGGAGTCATGATCATCTTAGGCAATGCATTAAAAGTACTGCTTGTCATGTGAGTAGCAGATGCCAGTTGAACTCACGATCACTTCAAGCATGCAGTAGAGCTATAAAACTTTCACTATATCAATCACTAAAAACTATATTGAACGAACTCTTAACTTTATTTAAGAAGCTAACATTAGTAACAATTATCAATGATAATAATAATAATAATAATAATAATAATAACCATTTAAAATTATTAAAAATCCAAGGATTGATGGGCACAACCCAAAGCAACTGTAGCATTCCCAGCTGAACTGCCACTGAGAGTTTCTGAAGGAGGTAGCTAGTACCACATAGTTCACTAGTTGCCAGAGACACATCTGCCTAGTGTTTTTTCCCAGACTTTCTTGTCTTATGCAAAAGCAGCCACACAACATGCTTATCTGGTGACATGACTCTTGTAAGAGTGTCTGGACAGGTGAAATCATCCTATATAAAAGGTTTTCCAGCACTCCATGGGACTACTAAAGTCATGCAATCGGTCATTTACCATCGGATCTGGAAAAGCCAGGAGGTTTCAACCTGAAGGGGACTTTTGCTGCTGACAAAGTGGGGTGGATGATCTCATTTAACAGCTTATTTAGAATGTCTGCCTACACTGAACTTGCAGCTCAGCCCATAAGTCCCAAGAGGAGACATTTGCATGAATACGTCAAAAATATTCGCTCGCGCTTCTAATTACGTAAGTTAGGTAAAGCGTTCACAGTTCCAGTATTTTTCAATTAACGATACGGAGAATCCTGCAGTACTACGCCTTACGCAACTTTGTTTCAACCAATTGTGAAGTCTTTGTCAAGCTGCGCTTCTTTGCCACTGCTTTCGAAGTTTATTCAGGTAATTCTGTTATTGTTAACTCTTCATGCCTAATCATTGCTATTATTTAGCGATTTCCGAAGGAAATCATCTTTACCCATACTCATATATTTACTCGCTCGCCATGCATTTGCGCCTTTCGAGCGCACCACTAGTAATAGTAAAATTTGGTACCCTGAGCTTTCTTTATTATTTGGATAGGTGATATAGCTAAGTTTTCTAGTTACACTTACGCTTAATTTTTTAATGTGTATCGTGTGTATGGTCTCATTTTATAGGACCACACACAACATGAAAGGTTTCATAAAAAAATAGTAATATAGATTGGCACTAAGCGAAACCTATCTAGTCTATCCCACTCAAGATATATTGAAGTGTAGTAGAGCTTAAGGATGCTAAAATAAACTTTAATAGTGTGTTTTGCATTATTTCTAACAGAGCCAGGTTTAAATGATCAGATAGAAATTAGCTAACTGTAATAGAAGCTTTGAAAAAATTAAGATCACAAAATATCTGATGATTTACGACTGGCCAGTTAAACATTAGTAATAAGAAAAACTATTTTTATTTGTTATTATTAGTTTTGCCAAATACCAAGATGGTCTTATTCTACTGTGTATCTGCTATAAGTATTAAGAAAAGAAGAAAAATGAAGGAAAAAACCACTTGCAAGCTGCTGTAAGTATGGAAGCCTGTATTGTAGTGTAGACTTCCGGGGTTTTTTTAATTTTGTGATTGATTCACTTTTGCCGGAACTGGCATGCCCTCGTCACAGAAAGGGTGGAATCAGGGAGCCAAGCTTATGAATTATCTATTTACTTTTATGTTGTCATTGCAACTGCAAAATTATCATTACAAATTCTGGAACACAAGCACTTGATAGAAACCTAGTTACAGTATGATTTTTTCTTACCTTCCTCACTAAAGTCACAGCTGTGGCTGACTTGTGGTAACCACATACCACTGGGCTGACATTAGTGGTAACCACAAATCAATTGCTATTGAAAAAAAACCCACAGCTTTGCTGCTGTCACAAATGAGTGGGTGAACACTGGGATATGTAGTTGACCTAGAAAAATATTGAACCGGTTTATAACAAGTATAGTTAAAGCAGTGGGCGTGACCTGCATAATACATTTTGAAGTGGCTGTATCACCCAGGAAGGTGCAGATGAGAAACAAGGTATTTAGTTTGTTTGGCCTAAAAATAAACTAAGACTTCATTCCATAAATGAGGAGGAGGTCTGTTGTCAAGTTATGTTTTATTAATATTTGTTTGGTACACTGATGTTTTTACACCTTCAATAGTTGCATGCAGTGTGTGCATGCATTGTGTTACAGAGTTCAGTCTGAAGCTGTATATGGTGTATGTGGTTAGATGTGGTGGCTTTTTGTTGTACCCGGAAACCTTGAGCAGCTGTAATTTTTTTTGTGAAGTTGATACTGTAACTACATTTTCTCCACTACACAATTCAATTCATTGAAGTGAGATGTGTCAGGAGGTGTACCTAGGTATGTATGTGATTTATTTGAGGCTATTTTTACACACTAGTATGATCAATGATCATGTCCCACAAAGGTTTAAATTTCAGTCTTCTATATAATGCATTGAATTACAATGAATTGTGGTCTAAGGACATTGAGCTGTGTGTGTAATGTATATAACAGGGTATGTGGGTTGTGTTGGTCTGCAAATGATGGTGATTAACCCTCAGCGCTCATGCAAGAGAGCGTTATAGTAGTCATCCTGTCTGTCTGTCTTCGGTCTGTCACGCTCTGATTTTGGAGATTACTGACAATTAACTGTTGATTTAGGTATGAACTTACTCACAATGACGATTTAAATTTAAGACCATGCTTTTTTAATTTTATTTCGGGCTGATTCTTGAGAAAATGCGAAGCTTCAGCTCTGCGTAGGTACCAGCTTTTGTGGCAACGCCCCCTAGCGTTACATCATAATCATGTGAGCAGACATTGATGTAGTTTGCTTTATAGGGGAAGTTAACGTTTGCTGAGAAACCGGTAACACTGTGTGACTACAATTGAAATATTGTCTCTACGATATAGGCCTTTAGTCAAAGTGCAATGGTAATATCGGTATATCTCCCAGCTGTACTGCCATGTGCTAATGGGTAGATGGACCAAATTTTGGGAAATAGAGTTTATCATTATTTTCTGAGGAGGTAGCATAGGGTATGTGTGTGCACACATTCATGCTAGAGACTACTTGTGAGCCCTATAAGTAAGACGTAAGCCTCAATTGGGAAGGTATGTGGTCCCTTTGTTTTAGTTTCGTGTAGTTACGTTTGAAGATTTTATGATCTGTTCAGGATATTGACTGTTGTCTCATGGTAAAGGCACATGAATCAGTTCAGTGGTGTTGTGAGTGTTCTATTGAAAATCTTGTGTTGGACTACCTAAGCCTTTTGCAGAGAGATTTGTGGCAGTCGTTTATGCTTTTATCACTTCCATTCATCTGTAATGTCCACCAGTGTTGATTTACTAATTTCTTGTCTGCTCACAAGCCTCAAGCATATGTGATGATAACCATTAGGCGTACCTGAGGTTCTGGTTGGCTTTGTGTTCCTGCATATTTAGCTACTCCTTATGAAGATGACATTTACATCTACCAGTTTCATTGCTGGAGCAGTATTGATACTTGACTTTTTTTGCTAAGCTTACCAATGAATATTTACTATTTGTGATGTAGGAGTCTAATCCAGTATGGATAATAAGCAACGAATTTCACGTCTCATTCTGTTGTCATGAGCTCCTCCTACTGGGTAAGAAGCTACTTACTGGCTTTATGGATGTGTATTTGTTGGCCAGATCTCTACATGAGTCATCAGTATATTTATCAAATTCTATAGAGTATTTTATCTAATGACCAGTTTAGTTTAAGCTGCAAGATTTAACTTAATCTTACTGGCAATGTCATTCACCTGCTAATTGTCATATCATAGTCCTGGTGATTGTCCTTTTTATTATTATGGATTCAAGTGACCTGTTAAACGTAGAGGTCGCTTTTATAATTCAATGCTATTCTCTGTACGCGAAATCTGTGGCCTCGTGTACTACATTCTGAACTCCTTTCGGAGGTCCGGGTATAAAAGGAAGAATCCCTTGCATGCCCTTTGACCTCTAGCTCCTATTCAAATTAAAATAAAGTAGTTGCGCAAAGAGAATCCTCCATTATACGTAGCTCACTATCCTTTCAAGTCGATCCACACCATATTTACAACAAGTGCCCTAACTAAAAAACAGCTATATGAGTTTAAGCTATGAAAGGTAAAAATGTTTCATTAAAGTGGAAAGGTTGAAATGAAGGAACAAACACAACTTCTTAAAACTAACACATAGTAAAAAAAATAAAGTCAATGAGGTATATAAAACGGTAAAATTACAACTTTGAATTCTGGTAAAACTCTTGTGATTCGAGGATGTAGAGGAATGTAGTGAAGTAATGCATTGTAAGAAATATACTTGACTTGATTAGTTGTAGAAAGAATGTGGGCACGGTAGTGTCTATTGTATGTAATGAGTTTGTGTATGATTCCTTTGAAGATAAAATCTTCTTTGTTGATATAGATGGCAGATATTTCAAGTACCTCAAAAGCATCCTCATCGGTGCCACACAAGACCGCGGCGTTAGGCTTGTAAATTTGCCCTTCCACCTTTACCCATTTGGTCCTGGAATTTTAAACTAGAATAAAAATTGATTCAGTTAAGGTATGCATATTTATACTTACTCATATTCTGCTGTTATTGTTGGGGCCATGTCGCTCACTTCCACAGTTGATACAGAGGTTACTGCATGTATACATACATTATCATAATTTAAAAAACCAACTATGCAGTGACTTGTTCTCAAATATGCTTGCATGGGGACTGTGCACAATGGCTTTAGTTTTTCCTGTTTCCAGGATTTGTTGGCTAAGACAGAAGATAAAGCTATTCAAGGGGTAATGTTGACAGAAACATAACTAGATTAAAAATTGTGCTTGTCATTTGTGCCAAGAGTATTGGCTAATAGAGGCTTTAAAAAAAATGCCTAAAACTATAAAGAAATTAATTAATTTAAAGTTCCAAAGGAGAAGGAAGCTATGATGCCTAACACAAAGGGTTCCTTCCTTTTTTATTTCATTACTCTAGTAATCCAAACTATTTGTCTCAATTTCATTTCTTATTGATGATTACATTATATACCGTAATTCTGAAGTTCTTAACTCTGAGGTTCTACAGTATAGATGCCAGCTAGTACAATTGAATAAATTAAATTAAAAAAAAGAAGAAATGTTTAAACCCTTACTTGTATGCATACATTAAAGCAAATGGGTTAACTTACTGAAGAGTTAATCTTGACATGTGTAGCATGAAGTGCATTTTTGGTATTATTGACGTTCCAGGATACAAGTGCTTGAAATTGGTATAAGTGAGCCATGTAGCCAACACCATCATATAGTTTATTGGTGAACAAGAGGTCTGCAATTCTCATCATGATCAAGTAGTTCTCCCAGTAAGGATCTCAAAGATACCCTGAAGTTTAAAAAATCATACTTTCAGCTTCCATATATGTGACCGTCTACAGAAAAAATTTTTTTCGAAGGGTGACGCGTTGTGCCTGGTTTTCCCTTAGACGGTCACATATATATATACAGCTCAACTTTCTTGTAGTAGCTGCTAGTCAGGTAATATGTTACTATGTGATGGAAGGTATTTGAACAATTTGGCTATGGCAAAATCTACCCTATAATTATTCTTTTTTATATTCTTTTTATTTTATTATTTTATTTATTTTTTTGCCATGAAGGTAATATTGGAGTGTACTAGCTTGTAACAAGTTGGAAATTTCCTTTAGAATAGCTAGACAGTTGGCTACTCTTTCTTTAGGATGTTGTTCCCACCAAGTAGTGGTCATGTGGTCCCCACCAGCCATGTAGGCAGTGGTCATGTGGTCTCCACCACCCATGTAGGCTCTGACATCTTGCTTTGGCTTTTTAGTTGATGGGGGGGGGGGAGTGATAGAGTTGTTTGTGTGTGTGTTTGTTATGTTGTTTTTTGCTACTTTTTTCAAATAATTTATACCTACGTATATATCTATGCCTTCTTATGGGTTAATGAGTTCTTGTTATTTCTAGTTTTATCAGGTGTGAAGTAAAGTGTGTGGGTTGTATTGCTATACAATAGTGGTAGTGGCCTGTGGTATGTCGCTACTACGGAGTAAGTGGGCGGGGTCTGTGTACGTTAATTGGGCGGAGTCAATGACGATCGATACCATTTTTCGAAAAGTTACTTTCAACTTTATTCAGCTTTTTCTGGACTTCGACGGCAAGGAGGAACATTCTAAGCAGATACTAAGATTCAGGAAAGTTAAGTACTCAAAATTTTTAGTGCTGATAGATTCCAGCCTAGCATTTTTATTGATGAGAGAGATAGTGTCCCAGTGAGTGTGCCTTTAAAGTTCATTGTTACTGCATAACTACCTGTATGTGCGCCAAACTTGGGGTTGATTACGGTAACATGATTATGATTATGATTACGATTATAGTATGATTACGAAACATTGATTACGATTATGATTACACAGTCAAATATACGATTATGATTATGATTACGATTACAGTGTGTTGATTACGATTATGATTACGATTACAATGTCAAAAATTAATGATTGTTGCAACGAAGAAACATAAGTTTTTCAAAAAGTTCATCGGATAGACGGCATCTTTCAACACTGTAAAAATTGGTATTAGTTAAAAACTGCTGTGCCACAACTAATTATAGCAAACACTTGCTGTTCTACTTCACTGCTAATATTACCAGTAATAGTTCTATGGGTTTGATTACAAAAATATGATTATGATTACGATTACGATTACACCCACAATTAGTCACATGATTTTGATTATGATTACGATTACGCAAAACCTTGTAATCGATTGTAATCGATTACGATTGTAATCATAATCAACCCCAACTCTGATGTGCGCGCGCGCACACACATACACACAACCCACAAACACACACACTATGCCCATACACCACACATGCACAGCATACAAACAGAATATACTAGGGCTGCGCCCAACAGCGCAGTTTGGCGAGCGAGATATTGCCACCATCTAAAATTTCTTTGTACAGTATAGTGTCAATAGCTCGCTAGCCACACTGAGCTGTTGGGCGCACCCCTAGTTCATACATGACTAAGTCACCCACAGGCAATCAAAAAGATCATCGTAAGGCAATCAAGCGATACTTACCAGTTAAATTGACTTAGTTAATCAGACCACAGAGAAAAATCAATTACTTGACCAGAATACTCCTGCAGCATACATATAGTCAACACTTCCCTGCTCGCGGTGTCTGCATGTGACATTGCCTATTTCGTCCAATTAATTCATCAAATAAGGAAGTGTACATTAAAGCGGGGTTTAGGAAAATACTTTACCTTCAAACCAATTTTATAGATTTGACAAAAAAAAAAAGATTATATGTGACCGTCTACGGGAAAATCGGGCACAATGCGAATCGGGCACAACGTGGTGCGCGTAAATGTCAGGAAAAGTCATTTGAATTCTTAAACATATATTAAATTAGCCTACGGAAGGGAACGGTTAGGTCTATTAATAGGGATCAGCTATGGCGATAAAACTTGGAGAGCTCAATATCTGGGTACCAGCAGCTTGTAAGTTAAAAAAAAAATTTTTTTGCGGGGGCTGCGTTGTGCCCAATTTTCCTGTAGACGGTCACACATCATGTTTTGACACCGTGTTTAAGTTATTAAGTAGGGAATGGGGAGGGAAATGGGTGATGCATTTGAAAGCTATGTACCTTTTACTAAACAAAGATCTTGATAGCAGCATCACGTGTTACTGTTTTATATAAGAGGAAGGTAATGTGCTGTGGTGAAGTGTATATTGGTCAGACGTCCAGCAGAAGCGAGGGATTGAAGTGAGTAGTTCCAGCCTGCCATGAAGCTATTGGGAAGATTGAGGAATAGGTTCCTCATGAACAAGTAAGCAAAAAAAAACAAAAAAACGTTGCCCATGCATTTATCAGCTCATCAATAATGCTCATTTTTCACTAGACATTTTTCCAACGTTTAGTCCTGATTTTTTAAATACCTATGATTTTTAGGTGGTAGAACCCCATTGTCATATACGTATGGCAGTTACATGTATAGTCACGTCGGCAAGGAATACTTGAGTAGGGTTCCCAAGTGACCCACCCCCCTTTCAATCTCATGACATGCATTGATATTTAATTAATTAACTTTTAGGATTGTCAATATTTTATATAGGGAGGAGGTCTAGCAAAAGTTTTCCCCCTCATTTTCCTTTTGCATAAAGTATTTGTCTGAGCAGAATTTCACCCCCTCCACCAGCTGAAGTATCCCCTCCCAGCTGAAGTTTCTCCTTTCCCTTCATTTTTTCTAGATGAAGTCCCCGAAATTTCCCTACAGATGAATTATCCTTCCACACACACACACACACACACACACAAATGCAAATGCAAATTCTCTTGCTGCCTCTAAGCGATCACGCGTACTTGGCAGAGCCAGGATGCCTGTGCACTAAGCAGGCACTGTGAGCCGTGCAAGCAAAGCTCCTGGAGCCTGGCTAGGAACTCGCAGGAGAACAGGCCTTTCCTCACAGCAAGTGGTGTGGGCACCGGAAGTCCCACCTGGACCATTGCTGTTTCATGAGAAAAGGCCTTGAATTTGCACCCCAGCAAATGCCAGGTACCCAATCACAGCTGGGTGGACTGGTGGGGCTGGTGGGAGGCAGATGGAAATCAGATGAAAAAAATGCCTGAGTTGGGCTTGAACTCAGGACCATGGGCCCTGAGCCCAGGACACAACCACTACACCACACAGCCACACCACACACACACACACACACACACACACACACACACACACACACACACACACACACTCACTCACTCACTCAAAAACTATTGTTGAAAGATCTTGCCTTCAACGCCTTAGTAAAAGAAATTGTGATATTTAATATTTGTGTATTCTCCCTCTCTTTCTCTCTTTACTTTGTACTTGCAGGATTTGTTGATACAAGTTTGCAAGTTTTATGAGAGCGTAAACATCAGTGAAGACGAATCTTATGAGGGAAATATAAACTAACATTTTATTTTATGATTGTCGTTGTTTTACGATATTGACTGTTTCTGATCATATACATTGGACTTAGTGGCTGGTAATTTTTTTAAAATTATATTCTTGAAGTTTGATGATTTTTACATTTGTATGTGGTATGCTTCCAATCAGATATTGGGTGATACAACATGGCATAAGTATACACGTACACTCTTTGACACAATCTTAAATATGTTAGTTGCTAGGCAAAGTTAGAATAATGATAATTATGTTGAGTATAACAAAATCAAAAGATTCTCATGTAATCATAAACATAGCATCTAGACTAAGCTAATGTAACATTACATGTGGAAGAGGAAAATTAAAAAAAAAAACAATTTTAATTACCCAATTCATATATGTACTACATCAATTTGTAAATCACAATGACTACTAACAGACATTTAACAAGATTTTATTATTCTGGATACCACTACATAAGTTCTGATTTTTTTCTGTTTGTTTTTATTTTAAAACATGCCTACTGGTTGATACTCATGTGTTTTAAGTTCCTAATGGATAGAAGGGCTGTATAACAATACAGTAGTGAATAGGAGCGATCAAAATATTCTCACAACTTCAATAACTTATTGTAGTATAAAAAATGAGGACTATATGTTCCAAAAGTTTTTGGACTCGCAAGCTCTTCATCAGTTGATGTTGAAGCTATGTTTTTTTAAAACACAAAGATAACATGAATGCAGAAGAGTGAGAAAGTAACCATGATCCTCCACTTCAAGCTGGACTTGATGTATGAAATGCGGTAACCATGTTCCCCCCACCAACCATGACCCAACTTGCAAAGATGAATCCTGACTCTTTAAACACATTCCTATCACTAATTAAAGCGTAGCAACCATGAACCCCAACTTGCATCGATGAATCCTGACTCTTTAAACACATTCCTATCACTAATTAAAGCGTAGCAACCATGTCCCCCAACTTGCAACGATGAATCCTGACTCTTTAAACACATTCCGATCACTAATTAAAGCTTGGCAACCATGTCCCCCAACTTGCAACGATGAATCCTGACTCTTTAAACACATTCCTATCACTAATTAATCGTGGCAACCATGAACCCCAACTTGCAACGATGAATCCTGACTCTTTAAACACATTTCTATCACTAATTAAAGCTTGGCAACCATGTCCCCCAACTTGCAAAGATGAATCCTGACTCTTTAAACACATTCCTATCACTAATTAAAGCTTGGCAACCATGAACCCAACTTGCAACGATGAATCCAGACTCCTATCACTAATTAAAGCGTGGCAACCATGAACCCCAACTTGTAACGATGAATCCTGACTCTTTAAACACATTCCGATCACTAATTAAAGCGTGGCAACCATGAACCCAACTTGCAACGATGAATCCAGACTCCTATCACTAATTAAAGCTTGGCAACCATGTCCCCCAACTTGCAACGATGAATCCTGACTCTTTAAACACATTCCGATCACTAATTAAAGCTTGGCAACCATGAACCCAACTTGCAACGATGAATCCAGACTCCTATCACTAATTAAAGCGTGGCAACCATGAACCCCAACTTGTAACGATGAATCCTGACTCTTTAAACACATTCCGATCACTAATTAAAGCGTGGCAACCATGAACCCAACTTGCAACGATGAATCCAGACTCCTATCACTAATTAAAGCTTGGCAACCATGAACCCAACTTGCAACGATGAATCCAGACTCCTATCACTAATTAAAGCGTGGCAACCATGACCTCACATGCCATGAATTGCTAACAATAGACATAATCACTCGCTGCACAATTTGTGACACTCTCTCCTGTGAACTACTGTAGTCTGTAGCAAACTGTTTTGAATACTTATTACATGCATTGTGGGCCATTTCAATATGCAACATCAATATACCTAACACATGAATAAAGCCAGATGTAATGAGGATTTGTACTTTGCAGCACTGAAAAGATATGTAATTTCATTTATCCGATGTGTAATTGGTTGTGGATTGTACTTGCAAATTTATATTACAAGTAAACTACTGCAAACACCAGTAATGTACTGTAATCATTGATTGAATGTTTTTGTTGGCAAAATTGCAAGTTATAATATATACTTGCTTAGTTTGGATGATATTCAATTTAGAAAGCTTGGTAATTGGAGCTTTATTCAAAATAGATGAACAGAAAGTTAGCTGTAGTAGGTAGGCCCAGCCTATTAGGTGAGCATTTTTGTGCATTCTTCTAATCAGTCTTAGAATTACTCCATACACTGTAATTAATATCTGCAGCAATTTGATTTTATTATCATAAATACCATTGTACTGTTGTTGTTGTTTATATTTTTTTAATTTATTTTTTTATTTTGTACCCAATGATTTATACAGCTTTACTGTGCACATATATATCGGCTATTAAAAATGAATGATAACGTTTGAAAATAATAACAAATTTTTTTACATAAAAACTTTAAAAAAAAGCTCGGCATAGACAGTTCAGAAGTGAATGGAAAAGTACGTAGTGGAATCTGTGAATTTCTGTAATCACTGATGACTTCAGGCAAGACAACTTCAGAGTGGATTGCACTACATAACATAAAACATAAAACGTCGGTAAAATTTAATACATAATAGTTAGATGTATAATATTTATTACACCCAGAACATTTTTACTTGAATATTTCTGCAATACCCCAATATTAAACAATTGCCATTAAATGCTTTACTACATTACTGTACATATGTACATAGTGTGTGAAGTCAATGAATATTAAATATAACCAGTTATAAATAAACACATTACTATTAGTTGCATGAATGGAATATTTACTTGTATGCTATATTTTAATCATACACATATTATCATACACATATCAATCCATTCACTGGATGTTGTTTTCACAACATGAGGATACTAGTGGTGTGCTCAAATAGCACAAATGGCGAGTGAGCAGACTCTTTACAAAAAAATAGGACAGAAATCCTTGCGGCAGCAGGATTCTCCGCCCTCGTTAAAAAATACTGGAGTTGTGGACGCTTTACCTAACCCTAACTTACGTAATTTGCGGGGCGGGCGAAAAAAAAGAAAAAGAGATACGTGTCGTATGCCACATACAACATATACCCGATTTTACATTCAACACCACCTGATATTTAATTACTCATTACTACTCAATTTCTCATTTCTTCAACTTCATGGGCATCGTCACTGGATTTCATTGCCAATCGTACAGGATACCCCAATTCTGTAATGTGATGTTTCACCGTAAATCATGTCCAATGCTGTTTGTGGCTGGAGGAGGGAGGGAGGGAAGGGGGGGGGGGGCAGCTAATAACTACTGACTATTCAATTCAATCACAAGGAAGGTATTTCCAACAGAGGAAATATAATTTTAATTTTTGGAATGAATATTTCATGACAACAGCCACATACTGTTTTGGATAATTATTTTTGACCGTCTATAGGAAAAGTGGGCACAGCGCGGCACGCATAAACGTCAGGAAAAATCGATTTAATTCTTAAAAATGTATTAAATAAGCCTATGGAAGGTAATGATTAGGGTGCATATATCGACAACGGCTGAAGCAACGGCTTTAAAATTCAGAGAGCTCATTGTACTGATGAGGACGAATGTGCAAGTGCACACAATTTGTTTTGATAGGGCCCGCGTTGTGCCCAATTTTCCTGTAGACGGTCACATTTAATGAGTTGTCACGCATTCAGCTGCTGCGGTCACTTAGCAGGATTTCATACAAGTTTTTTTTTATCATTTGGTGCGTGTTTGTGTGTGTGTTTGTGTATGTGTTTTTGTGTGTGTGTGTGGGGGGGGACCTCCCTCTCCCCCATGTATGAAACGAAATCACACATAACATACACTTACTAGCAGAATTTCATTTTTACCAGCATAATTAAGTAAAGCGACAGTAAAATGTTCTCCTACCTACACAACTTCTCCCATCCAGCACAAAATGTCTAAGCTGTAAAATGTCCACGGGCATGTAAGGAGGCACAAACTTTTTCATGGTGTTTGTTTCAAACTCCATTATGTCTATTCGACTTGTACAAGCGAGATGCATAAATTAGTAATAGAATAATTTGGGGGTTCGGGAAAGGGGGGCATATCGAGGGTGGCTAGCATAGCTATTCAAACACAAGATAGGGTTTCCCAGCTGTAAGTTTCTAATTGAAGCTCGCCATGAACATCCAATTGAACCCTTCTATGGTCCCACCATGGTGCCATGGGACAATTGATGACATTACTGGACAACACTCATGTAACACAGAAAAATAAGCTCCAACTTGATAATCAGCTGCATTGTACGCGGAAGTTGATTGATAGAACAGAACTTGACACAGCTAATTCAGACTATTCCGGACAGCACCCATAAGCAGCACGTATGCCACAGCATCAAAGTAATACAATAGTGTTTTAGTGATGCATGACAATAGCAGGCTAAAGTATACAAAGAGAAAAAGAAAAAATTCACACTATCATTTTCTACAGTTCTTGTAAATCTTTTGCCGCACACTCGTCACTTAAGTTCGACGGTAAATAAAGCGGGGTGGGTGCTTAACCGGTAAGTGGGCGCTTACATTCGACAATGAAAAAAACCCGGGGTGGGTGCTTAACCGGTAGTGGGCGCTTAACCGGAAGACTACAGTACTACAGTTGTGTAATTGTCATGTGCATGCACACTGAGGGGTATTAAATCATAAGATTATGGCATGAATAATATAGTTTCATATTATTGTATGATGGTTATTTGTAATCAGGAATCAAAATATCAGGGTTTCATACAGAGGGGCGGAAGAGAGGAAATCCCCCCCAAGCAGACATTTCCTCCCCCAAACAGAAATGCTCTCTAATAGAAAAATTAAGAGTACCCCCCCCCCAAAGCCCAAGATTTCCCCTTCCCAATTAATTTTTTGACGAATCCTGTATGAATCCCTGAATTCTGAATGTCAAATCCAAGCGGGGGGGGGGGTTGTGAAAGCCCCCTTGCCCCTCCCCCCCTTATAAAATAAATCCTCAGGGATTGATGCATACATTTTGGCTAGGAGGGAGGAAAATGCCAAAGGGCGGGGTTAAATACGGTGAACTTCGCATACCACAAGATACAACTGCTTGTGCTTTGTAAAAGGAAAACTATGGGGGGGGGGGAGAGAACCAACTAAGTAATACATTTTATTGTCAAGCATAACTTGACGTAAACAAATTTATACTAGCATTTGTACATTATGCAATGCATTGGATTCCAATAAGACCAGACCTAATTTATTTTTGTTGTTTGGGCCAAGGCAGGTCTCTTTTTTCTGGATTGGAAAAAAATTCTATCTATAGTCAGTTGTGCATGAAACATTTACTTGATGTGAAGAGAGAAAAACAATTAGGTCTGGCCAACAAATCACTTGGTTGCTCACACACAGAATTTCCTAAAAATCTTTCATATATATGTCTGACAGTTGAATAGATGGAATTAAATGTGATTATGGACAATACACTTTACAAAAGAGGGCTAATATTGGGGGCATTCTGATTATAAGGGGCTGAACTTATATTGGGGGGAGGGAACTCAGTCCCAGTGCCCCAGAGTGCATAGAATAAAAAAAGTGATGAAAGTCCACATTGTCAGCTCATTCTTTTACACTCCTATTAATTTAATAACACATAAAAGTACCATCTTATCTCTATGTGTTATTTCTGGCTTAAACAAACAAACCATAATCACACTTTCGAAAACAAATATCTACACACTCAAAATGAAGCACACCACTGAACCACACCTACACACTACATGCAAATGTGTGGCAGTATGTTGGCAAGTGGCAAGTAGAGCTCAATCAAGATAACATTCAAGAACGTACACATGCAGTGAGGATTTTTCGTGACAAATGTGGAGAACATAGCAAGACATGATTAAAACTATTTAACCCTTTCATTCCGGGAGTAGCATTGACGCGCTCCACGGTGTGGTGGACTTCTCCGATTTAAAAAAAAATTGTTACAGTGAGCTAGAACCTCAAAATTCAGATTATAGGTGCCCAAGGCATTACAGAAGCTTCGAAAATAGTTTTCACCAAAAAAAATAATTTTTGTAAGTGCTTTTCGAGTTACCTGAAATCAACGACCTCATGGGAAAAATTAAGTCCGGAATGAAAGAGTTGCAAGGTATTTAGCAATATATCATGACACAACTAAACATATGTATGTACTATTGGTAATACTGCTGGATAGACAGCAATTATATAGTGCAACTACTGGTTCTTGATGCACACCTCATGCCAATCTATAAATGAGCAAGATCAACATGAGGAGACCAATATGGTTGCCCATAAACTTACTTCAATGTGCTGTTCTTGCTCATCTGCCAGATGGACCACAGCAATTCTAGTACACAAATAAAATAAAGTACCAATAAAAAAAGTTAGTGATCATGGCATTACCTGAATAATTTATGTACAAAATTCAAGAATGGACAAAATTTACATTAAAAAAAAAAAATCTATACTACATATGTATGTATATTGCATATTAGGCCTCATGGAAAAAATTAGACTGAGGGAGAATGCATCTTTAATGCTTTACAACCAAGGTATTCATACAGAGGGATAGTGTCGTCAGGTCAGGCAATTTAGCCAATATACTGGTAGCCGATATTTTCAGGTAGATACGGACAATCAATATGATGTGAATTAGTCAAACCATGACATAAAATAATTATTGTTGAGGACCGAAACTTGAGGAATACGGGGCAGTCATCAGACAATATGCCCGAGGTTGCCATGGTTCAACAATTTCATGTACTATGAGGGGGGGGGATCCCCAAGCCAACGTTACCCCTCCCCCCAAACTGAAGTGCTCTCTAATAGAATTAGTAAAAGTGTCCCCCTCCAAAGCCCAGGATCTCCCCTCCCTAAAAATCTTTTTGAACGAATCCTGTATGAATCCCTTTTTAAGTAATACAAATACGTGTAGTTCAATAGGAACTGTTTGAATTCTTGAAATGGTAAAACATGTGGTAATATTCCGCAATACACAGGGATCAAGTTTGTGGTGGGTTATTGCACCCCCTTGAGCAAATTTTTTACGGTTATTGCGTCTCCGTAAGGCACACAATAAAAAGTTTAATATTGGACACCACCAGAATATCACGTGTTGTTTGGCACATTAGCACTCACATGTCACGTCACTTGTAATGTTAAAAAAGTGTTGGTTAAGTTTTTGAACTGCGGGGCAAAAACATTGTTTCTAAGGACGACGCACGTGGTACAAGATAGATACGGAATAGAAAAGCCTGTCAGGTAACTCACTCGTTTCCGGTTATAACCAAAAAAACACAGCGCATAAGCCCACACTTTTCTATTGCGTATTTTATAATCATACTGGCACTCGTGCTAATATATGGTCCAAACAATTTGTGATATTCTGCAGTTACCCAATGATTATATTGAACTAGCTAATGGTAATATATTATTGTACTCTAGTTATAGCCCAGCAGTAGTACCTTGGAAGAATTAGTTCACTGTCTTCAGCAGTCATTCCTCCTTTTCAACTGTGAATCAGCACCATCTACTTCATCATTGGCATTGGCCTCTGCAATGAAGCTATTACCACTCTAGAAGTGCCACGCTGCATTAATATATAATATATTCCCTCATAGCACTATAACAAAACAATAAGAACAGCAGAGAAATATATCCATTGCCTGGGAGAGAACTATTGGTGAGGAGAGAACTATTGGTGAATAACATTTGTAATTTATGGTTGCTTCAGAGTTGGGGTTGATTATGATTACAATCGTAATCGATAAGTTATTGCATAATCGTAATCATAATCAAAATCATGTGGCAAATCGTGGGTGTAATCATAATCACATATTCGTAATCAAACCCATAGAACCATTACTGGTAATATTAGCAGTAAAGTAAAACACTGCAAATGTTAGCTGTAGTTAGAATAAACAGAGTTATAGCAGCTGAACTTAAGGCCACTAATGTACGTAGCCTGCAACTACTTCCATTCTCCAGTATCTACACTGGGAAAACATTTAGACCAGAAAGATGACGTCTATCAAACGAACTGTTTGAAAAAACTTTTTTTTTGTTGTAACAATCCTTATTTTTCTGACAAATCAATTATATATAATCATAATCAACGTTTCATAATCATACTGTAATCATAATAATCATGTTACCGTAACCAACCCCCAAGTGTGGTTGTTACAAAGGTAAAATTATATTTCATTTAATTACGCCAGTGTTAATCTTTCTGTTCTAAATATAGGGGGGAAACCCTGATCTGAAACATGCACTGGCCTTACAGTTACTGACTGTGCTCCTTTTAACGACGCACCATACTCGTATGAAAGTCACCACATGAAAAATGTGATTATTGCCATTATTTATGCGACATAACCTAATCCAAAATGGCATGGGCGTGGTTTTGCTGCCTCTTGCTAGTTTTTAGCACTTTGCTAGCTCTTTTTTTGTTGCTATTGTAGCACTTGTTTGGAGGGAGCGACATGAATGTGCTGAACCACACACAGTGCAGGGTTTCATCCAGGGGAGGGGAGGGGGATATCCCCCCCACTTATTTTACCTACTCAGAATTAAAATGTTTACAGCACAGCATCAAAATCACCTTGGTCAAGTGCTGGCCCTTCTATAGCTAAGGCTATTAGTTTTGATAGTGAATAAAATTGAAGCCTATTTTGAAGACGATTCTGATTTCTACTGTCGCTATGATTTGGATAGCAAAAAGTATTACCAGTACTTAAAATTATTACCTACTCCACTTTAATTTCGACCCCCCCCCCCCAAGACAAAAAATTTCTGGATGAAACCCTGCAGTGTACTGCAAATCCTCCAAGAAAACTCTCCTACCATGGCAGATTCATAGTGTCTGTTCCAAAATTGGAATAATGGATAATGAACCCCGCCCGCCGGCGCTAGCTTATTAGGGTTGTAACTTACAATAATATTGGTATGAATACAACGGTAGGCAGAAAAATGATTCACACATTCGTCTATCCCGAGGTCTATCCCCACAAGTTTATTTGAGCACTACTACTATACACGTCTACATTTTCAAGACTGATCTTCATAAAATCGGTAAAGGGTAGATGGAATTACATATCTCTAAATAGGGTAAAGAGTTTCTGACGTTATCACGTGAGAAAGCGCACTTGCTGTGTACGTAAGGAATTTGGCGGTTCATTTGATCTAAAAGGTCTACTACATTTATTCAAAATGTGCCAATTGGTACCGTTACCACGAAATGCTGCAAGTAAGTGAGGTGGGGAAAGGAGAAGTCATTGTTTTATAGGTGTAGCTAAACTAGTGGCAGGCATTGGACGGCATAAATATTAATTTATAGGGAAAGGGTGGGGGTAGGGCTAGGTAAGAAATACAGTATTTCTGCCAGCAGCTAGCAGCTGTGTTTAATTGATATAGCAGACAAGAATTTTAATGTTGATATGAAACCCATTGTGTACGAGTTATTTATAGACCCTTTACCTAACTTTTTGAGACCAAGGTGAACTATAGTCTGGTGTTGCCGACCCTTACCTTTTTTTAATATTGTGCCTGGGTGGAGGAAAGGGTCTGGGGACTCAAGTACCAATGATCAGATTCTGGCGCTAACCACCAATTTAAAACATTCACCACAGTGGTTGTATACTTCATCTCAATAACGGTTGAAGAGATTCACCATAACTTACCAGCCAGATAGTTTGATAAAAGTAACCTGAAGCTGTACAGCGGTAGTGACAGTCAATTGCTAAAGGCTTGGGGTATAGCCATTTCTAGAGCTGGTACGTATGTGGAAGTTGTCCACAGACCCTGATAATCCAATTGGCTATACATTATGTATGTGTTAGCATTTTGCTGTATGCCAAACTGAACTCACCCCCAGAACTGGGTCCCTTGACAGATTCATTGATAAACAGTGTATCTTTTTTTTGTTTCAACGAGACTAGGTTAATTCAACTAGACCCTGTGTACAAGGGTAAATACAATCTTTTTCTTACCATGCAATACAAGCGCCTTCTGATATCAAGTACATGTTGCAAGCGTTAGGGACCTTTCTTGAATAATAGACTGCAAGACTACCAGAGTGTCCACAATTGGGCTTAATTAGAGCATGCGCAAAAAATTATTTCAAACTGGTCATTGGTACTAGAGTCCCCAGACCCTTTCCTCCTCCCCCGCACCATATTAAAAGGAGGTAAAGGGTCGGCAACGCCAGACTAGGTGAACTAACACAGTATCAGAGTTCCAAGCAATCTGCACTACATAGCACAAATTAGAAACTAAAATAATATCATTTGCAGCACTGTGCAGGTCTCACAAAAAAAAAAAAAGGTGAATGGTCTTGATATTAGACTAACTCAATTTGGAATTGTAGCAGCAATTTTTTTTGACCAGTAATTGTAAAAGATTTGCAAGTTATTCTTTTTTGATTTGCAGTTGTGAGGTTATTCAGTACTTTTTTCTCTATGAAATAATATTGATTAAGAAGTATTGGTATACCATTGGGAGTTGTGTGTTTTAAAATTTGTAGGGTATTTATATGAGCAGTGGAGGTAATGTGACTTTGCTGAAATTGGTATTTCCATGCAAGAAGTGATGTGGCATCCCTTATTTTTTAGCCAGACTAGGTTAATGAAATGGGTTGGCAGAGATGAGATTCTGAGTTATTTTCTTGCTGAACTTATTGGTGTTTACTTTAAGAGAGAGAGTTTTGAGTGCTTTAAGTTTACAAATCCACTGAGTCTGTAGTACTATTTTAACTGTTATTTTATTATCATGAACCTTTTTAAAGTCATGTGTAACTTGTGCATGTCAGTCTGGAACCGAGGGGGGTCAACAAACTACAAGTCATTTAATAGACTCACTATATTGATGTCCCCTTACCACAAATCACACATGCGGTTAATGCATTAATAGCTTGTGTCTGGTTGATGGTGTCCATTACTCAGAACACAGAGAGGCTCGAGTATACTGCTAATCATTTTCTAGAATGAACCCTTTACCTATTTATCCTAATGCCATTGATGTCCTCACTGTACATGCATAATCTAGGGGTTCCTTTAATGCTGCAAATAACGGACCAGAGTCTATCTGATGTTTTACCCTTTCACACATAAATTTGAAAGGACATTTATAATTTTGGCCTGACATGTACTTATGAAAGTACATACCACAATAGTGCCAAAATTATATCTGACATGATCTTCCAATTTGAATTTGATCAGGTATTTAAGAATTAACCGAAATTTGATGTCAAAGTGTTTGTTCCCATAGTATACTTAACCCTTCATTTTTATTGGACAATGATAATAGTTATATTAATTTAGTAACTATTTTCATGTGTGTATGCAGGTAAAAGGTTTTGTATCAAGGCGTAATCTATACACAAGCTTCAAAGGACTTGCTAAGTAAGTTTTATACAAGTGTAATAGGGAATGTAAATTCACTCCATAAATGTCCAGAAATGCCAGAAATTGTCCGACCCATCCCATCGTGAATTAAATTTGCAATATCAAAAAGTACTATCTGTAATGAGGTAAAGGGTTCCCTTGCTTCACACTGTAACTCAGGATTGGTTTACCACGTCCAATCCTTAAGTTTACTAAGTGGGGTTTATGTTTTAAGTGTTCTGAGGCAAAATCGTGTGTTCTTCAACCCTTTTACTGGCAGGTGACTGACCACCAATTCGGTAAAGAATGGGCATTAAAAACTTTTTTCCAGTAAAGATTTATACCAATACAAACAATTCCGAAGCAAACTGAGCTATTTAGAAAATGCCTGCAATAGCTCCAGACTGCTGTTTGAAAAAAAATTTAGGAAAATATTTGGTGCTTACGGATACGCCTTTTTTTTTACTACTTCATGTCAGAGAAACTGTATTAAAAACAACAACAACTGTGTCGCCATTCTAGTGAATAATCGTAATTGTAAAGCGAACCACGGCGCCATGTGGCATTTGAAACTGAGGTGGTAGTGGACGTTATATTCCCATTTAGGTACTGCCATATAGAGTGATAGTGAAAATAGAAGTTAATATAATACAATATATATAAGGGGCTTTAGTTATTATTATTTGTGGGCTGCACAGTTAGTTGACGTAGACATGTTGCCTGTAGTAACATTTTGTAATAATTTATCAAATATGGAAGTTAATGTGTTCAATGTTCTTTGTGTTTAGATGAAGCTGAGTGAATAGAGATTGTCTTAAAGGTGTGTCTGTGATGGATGATTGAAGAACTCTACATCACTGAGGGAGTGAACTGTCATCATTAGACCTAAACATACAAACATACAATTTTTGTGTCATCTCATACCCGTATTGTATGTGAAAATAATATTTACTGTATTACTACCTGAATATAATCACATGGCGTTACAGTACACTTTATATTGGCGAAGAATTACACCCTATAGGGTGTGTTTTGGTGTTCATATACACTGTAGGAGTGTAGTGTAACACTCCTATGAGTGTGATAGGGGTGTAATGGTACACCCTATTTGGTATACTAGGAGGGTGTTTGAAGGGTGTAACGGGACACTAATTTGGGGGTGTATCAATACACCTCATGGGGTGTAGTACAGACAGTGTAGTTGGAACACCAAAAGAGGTGTAATGTAACACCACGTTTTTTACAGTGAAAGGAGTGGATTCTGGTGACATGGGTCCCAGAGGGGTGGATGCTGGTGGTCTCAGATAAGTGGATGTTGGTGGCATGGGTCCCAGAGGAGTGGATTCTGGTGACATAGGTCCCAGAGGGGTGGATGTTGGTGGTCTCAGACAAGTGGATGTTGGTGGCATGGGTCCCAGAGGAGTGGATTCTGGTGACATAGGTCCCAGAAGGGTGGATGTTGGTGATCTCAGACAAGTGGATTCTGGTGACATGGGTCCCAAAGGAGTGGATTCTGGTGACATGGGTCCCAGAGGGGTGGATGCTGGTGGTCTCAGATAAGTGGATGTTGGTGGCATTGGTCCCAGAGGAGTGGATTCTGGTGGCATGGGTCCCAGAGGAGTGGATGCTGGTGGAATGGGTCCCAGAGGAGTGGATGTTGGTGACATAGGTCCCAGAGGGGTGGATGTTGGTGGTCTCAGATAAGTGGATGTTGGTGGCATGGGTCCCAGAGGAGTGGATTCTGGTGACATAGGTCCCAGAGGGGTGGATGTTGGTGGTCTCAGACAAGTGGATGTTAGTGGCATGGGTCCCAAAGGAGTGGATTCTGGTGACATAGGTCCCAGAGGGTTGGATACTGGTGACATGGATCCCAGAGGAGTGGATGCTGGTGGAATGGATCCCAGAGGAGTGGATGTTGGTGGCATGGGTCCCAGAGGAGTGGATACTGGTGACATGAGATCAGAAGGGATAGAGCTATGTGGTGTGCTAATTCCACCAGTGAGAATCGCAGATTGTTGAGGAGTGGAGGACTGAGGAGTGCAGACCTGAGGGATTAGGTTCTGATGAGTGTTCTTAGTAGCAGGATCCTGTGCAATGGGGACCTGAGGAGAGATAAGGCCAGTAGGGCTGGCTCTCTTTTGGATGAGGTCCTGTGTTTCAGGAAGAGGAGGTGGATAGAATCTCCAGTTAGTTGATGGTAGAGGTGGATAGTATAGTGGATGATATATTGCATGACCCATTGAGTGTCTGAGAGGTGGTCTGTAGGCGACTTGTGCAGGCATCTTAAGATTAGGTGTGAAAACTGGCCTAAAATATTGCAAAACACATACAACATCCACATGCATAGTCAGTATATATATAGTATACTTATTACATGAGTCAGAGTGTGATGTGACGAAATATTTCAAGAGCAGGCTAATTTATTTCCACAAGCCAGAGGCAAGTGAAAATAAAGCCTGAGAGTGAAATACCTAGCTATATCACTCTGACAGTGTAATAAGTGGTTTATTCCACACTAGATAACTTCACTGTTAAAGTTAATACTAGAGGACAGGTAACTAAAGTTATTTCAGGAAGACTAGAACGTAAGTAGAGTCTACTGGCAACAAAGACATTTCAGTGCTAATATCTGGCCATTCCATTGACTAACCTACTTCCATTGTTGATGTGTGGAACTGACACTGGAAGTGTATGAGAATGTCGCTGAGGATCTGATGGATCTTGCCCACTTGACTGTTCACCAAGTATTTCCATTTCATCCATTCTAAAAAATTAATTATAAGTATATTATTAATGATCAAAAAAGACAAAAATTACCCTCATGTAATTATTTCAAATAATCATCTTTATTTTAATTCAGCTAGTAGTATTTATAATAGTGTAAAATTCCAATATTTTCAAAATTAGCTAGAGATACATGTACATAGCTACTTCCTTGTCTAACAGAGAATACAAATTTTCTTTAATAAGTTTGCACATCACTTTTGTATTGAGAAATTCATAGTCGCTTCTATTGAAAAAAAGTTTATAAAAATAATACTTCATGCCATTTTGTAAATGTAGTTACAAGTGGATAGAACTATGAATAGGCTACGGGCACTGGATATACTTGCTCACTTCTACTCCTCTTCCTACATAAATGGCAATCTCATAAATATTGTTTTCTTACTTCTTTTTGTACAAGGTGACTTCATGGATGGTATGCATGAGTTCCCACTCCACATGCTGCAGCTTACTCTAGAGGGACACAATCAAATTATATATCATAGTGATATACTCCTTGAATGCCTTCCTTGTACTAATGTAACACTGAATGTCACTCAGTGTATTATTTTATTCATTTTACTTCAGAAAACATTCTGAAGTGTATATCAGTCACAAGTCATTATAATATGCAAGACTCTACTTTTTCTTATTGAAAATAGCAAAATGTCATATCATGACAGTCAAATGAACAGTTGGTATGTTAATTGTTAGCTTGGTTATGACTAATCAATACTGTACAGAATTTTTTCATTTTGTCTCTCAATATGGGAAATATCTAAACAAGACACAGTCAGTTTTTCCTGCAACTATCGCATAATTAATTACTTCTATGATGAAGAAACAGGAAACAATATTTAAGTTAGCTTGCTGGTATTAATTACATTCAGAAAGTATTTGAATAAAAGTTAACATTTCAGTTCTCAGCTACAGTAAAATTATACATTATTTACTCACGGTAACATCACTTGCTCTCTTTGCATGGCTGTTGATTTTCTTGAGGTAAGAGAGCTCAAGGTCCTTCATCTCTTGCCTAAGTTGATCTATCTGCTCCTTTGCCTTCCTTCTTTCTTCAGTAATTGCAAGCTCCTTATTTTCCGCTTCATTCACATAAATCTCAAATTTTTTACGTGCTTGCTCACTTTTTTCTAACTTGATGAGTAGGTCCATTTCCCTCTCTTGAGAATATTCCATGATGGTAGCATATTTTAATTCTAATTCACTGCAAGACTCATTTGATTTCTTCACCTCTAGCTCCATGAAATGGACATGATCTTGAAGGTTAGAGCGAGATTCATTGGCCTCTTTTAGTTCTTGCTGCATAAGATTGACGTTCTCCCTCAGTTCTAATCGAGTCATGTTGGCCTCCTTCAACTCTGTGTCCAAGAAATGGACATGATTGTGTAGTTCAAGCTGAGACTGGTCTGCCTTCTTTAGCTCTTCGTCCAGAAAGTTGGTACGATCATATAGTTGAAAGCGTGCATCGTTCACCTCTTTCAACTCTTGCTCCACAAGGTTAATATAATCACTTTGCATGCAGTGAGACTCATGGGTCTCCTGCAATTCTTGCTCCAGGTGTTTAAAATGATTGTGAAGTTCCCTACGAGAATCACTCACGTCCTTTAACTCTTGCTCTAGGAGGTTGACATGATGACGTAGTTCTTCATTTTCACCTAATATTTAAAAGTCAGTAAACTTTAGTGTGCAAGTAAGTTCAATGAAGTAATAATAGATGCAACAACATTGGTTTAGATGATGTTACTCTGATCAAACGTAGACTTTCTTGTTGTACTACTACAGAATAAGGTGTCATATCTAGTTTAAAACTTACCACTCAAAGTGTTATATTTTAGCAAGAGAATGTCCATCTGCTGTTTTTCCTCCTGGATTACATCATGGACCTGTACAAATCATAAGTAAACAGAAGAAGTTTTATGGAAATTGAAGGCAAAATCTGACTCAGAATTTTCAAAAGAGGGGCGTTAATATTCCTAATGCATGCGGTTTTAGCAATCCTTCATGGCTACAACATGCTTTTAATAAAAAAAATACTGTACCAGAAAGTTACATAAGTGCAGGGGCGTAGGCAGGATATTTGAATGGGGGACTCAGAATTAACCTAAAGTCTAACGAAACTATTTTACCACAACCATTGCATACAATCCATACTTCTATTTGGCACAAAATAGATTTTGGTGAAACCAACCAGCTTGACACTTTACTCAAGATCTACTATGGTGGAGTGATGGAACAAATGAAATGATAAGTGAATTGAATAAAAAAATATTAAAACAAACTTGCAGATTCTATTTTACGTGGATGCGTGTTTAGATATAGTTTACAAACGCTATCAATGTCTATTTCCATTTCATAATTGATCAGATCTAGTACAAACAGTCTTTGTTCAGTTTATGTAGCTCATAAATAGTTGTGAAGCCTACAAGGAGATTATCCTGAGCGTTCACAAGAACGCTCAGGATACAGGATGCACAACTGAGCATTATATTCAGTATATAGAAAGATTGATGCATGAATATCATTAAATTGAAAGGGGGTTCACGTGAACCCCCTGAACCCCTGCCTACACCCCCTAATGTGAGTGATTAATCTCGTACTGAACAGTGAGTATAAAAAATATCATTTAGCAAGTTACAAGTATTTGTGCAAATTATTCTTACTAGGTCATTATCCCATAGCCAGGAAGGCTAGGACATAAGGTTAACTGCACAAACCAGTGTCCAATTGACACTACCCAAAACACACATAAAAACGAATCAATAATATCTAACAAGTAAAACTTACCTCTGTGGTATCAAGAAGTGCGTCAGTCAAAGATGTCTCGTCCATTTCTACACCTCTATCTTCAATCTCCTTTATTAGACTGTTAGTCGCTGATTTGTAACATTTTTCTTCATCTCGGTCCCCCATTTCCTGATTCTCATCACTTGCTATAAGTTTCCTCAAACAACATGACAACTTCTTTTTCTTCACTGTCCCCTTTTTTCCTAATGCTATCATCTCTTCCATCCACTTTTTCTTCCATTTCTTTTGCCTTTTCTTGAGGGCCTTTGATTCACTGGTCACATTATCCTTCATACTTGACTGGTCAATATTTTCTTCATCTCCTCTCTCTTTTACTTGAGTGCTGTTGCTCACTTTGTCTCCTCCACTCTTCTTTTCTTGAATGCTGTTGCTCACCTCACCAACTTCATTTTCATCTAAAATTTAAAGCCCAAGTCGATGAACTAAAGCGTGTGAACAGGTTTAATAAAGTAATGGATTTAACAAAGATGACAGGAGTTTCAAAGTTTTTTCTTGCTGGTTATAGTTCATGTTATACCAATTTGATTTTTTATACCAAACAATTCATTTTTAATGCCAACATGTTTCAGCAGACTGCTTCTGCCATCATCAGGGCTGATTTATAAAACCAAAAAACAAAAATGCTATAATTAGCCTAAGGGTGATGCTTGATAAAATGCAATATATTGCCTAAGGTCAGGACAGGAGTTGTTTTAAATGATGTTATTTTTATATTTGCTTGTTGCTGTATTTTTAGTTATTACAGAATAAGTCACATCAAGTTTAACACTTACCACTCAGAGTAGTATATATTAGAGAAAGTTTGTCCATATGCTGTCCAGCATCCTGGACTACTTCATGCATCTGTACAAATCATAATTAAATACATAAAAAAAACTCTAGAAATTTGAGGCAGAAACATGTATCACAAGAGGTGCATTAGTATCTGTAATACATATGGTTTTTAACAAACCACACCCAACTCATTTTTCTGAAAGCTAGAACTGATATTTTGTAGAATTTAGTACCAGAAAGTTATAAAGAGTGATTAATTACATACTGAACAGTCAACCAGCAAGATATAGTACTGGAATGTTACCAGGTCATTGTCCACTTGGCCAGTTGGTTTCAAGTCATGTAGTATAGTAGAGTTTAGCAATACTAATCACAGCTCAGCAAGCTTTTATGGACATACTTATGAACTAGTCTGGTGTAGCCAGACCCTTTACTCATTGATCGCTATGCAGAGAGAATCATACAATGCATCAAGTTGTTCTAACTAGATGTGATGATATTATGTCAATTACCTTAGAGTAAACTACAGAAACAATAGTCCAATTGACACAACCTAATATTTATCTATAACAGATAACACTGACCTTTGCGGTATCAAGAAGAGTGTCAGTCAAAGATGTCTCGTCTTTGTCTTTTCCACATGCGATACCAACTGTTTGATTATCATCCATAGACTGGTTACACTTTCCTCCATGTTGGTCTGCCACTTCTTGATCCATGTCACTTGACATGATGGGTTTCATTAATTGACTTGTCAACTGATTTTTCTGTTCAATCAACTTCTTCTCTAGTTCAACTATTTCAGTCATCCACTTATTCTTAAAATGTATTTGCCTTTGCTTGAAGGTCTCCAAATCACTGGTCAACTTATCCTTCAGTTTTGATGGGTCATCATTTTCTTCCTCCGCATTCTCATTTTCTTGAGTGCTTTTGTTCACCTCAAGTTTGTCTTCATGTTCTTTCTGTTGTACATCTGTGCAGTTGTTCACATCAAGATGGTCTTCATCTTTTTCCTGTCCCTGAGTGCAGTTGTTCACCTCAAACTTGTCTTCATTTATATCCACCTGTCCCTGAGTGCTGTTGTTCACCTCAAGCTTGTCTTCTATTCCATTTTCCGGTTCCTGAGTGATGTTGTACACCTCAAGTTTGTCTTCTTTTCCATCTTCCTGTCCCTCATGAGTGCTGTTGTTCACCTCAAGTTTGTCTTCTTTTCCATTTTCGTGTCCCTGAGTGCTGTTGTTCACCTCAAGTTTGTCTTCTTTTCCATCTTCCTGTCCCTCATGAATGCTGTTGTTCACCTCAAGCTTGTCTTCTATTCCATTTTCCGGTTCCTGAGTGATGTTGTTCACCTCAAGTTTGTCTTCTTTTCCATTTCCGTGTCCCTGAGTGCTGTTGTTCACCTCAAGTTTGTTCTCATCTACTCGCTTTTTTTCCTGAGTGCTATTGTTCACCTCGAGTTTGTCTTCTTTTCCATTTTCCTGTCCCTCATGAGTGCTGTAGTTCATCTCAAGTTTGTCTTTTCCATTATTCAGTTCCTGAGTGCTGTTGTTCCCCTCAAGTTTGTCTTTTCCATTATCCCGTTCCTGAGTGCTGTTGCTCACCTCAAGTTTGTCTTTTCCATTATCCCGTTCCTGAGTGCTGTTGCTCACCTCAAGTTTGTCATTTCCATTATCCAGTTCCTGAGTGCTGTTGTTCCCCTCAAGTTTGTCTTTTCTGTTATCCAGTTCCTGAGTGCTGTTGTTCACCTCAAGTTTGTATTTTCCATTATCCAGTTCCTGAGTGCTGTTGTTTCCCTCAAGTTTGTATTTTTCATTATCCAGTTCCTGAGTGCTGTTTGTCACATCAAGTTTGTCTTCTTTTCCGTTATCCAGTCCCTGAGTGCTGTTGTTCACCTCAAGTTTGTCTTTTCCGTTATCCAGTTCCTGAGTGCTGTTGTTCACCTCAAGTTTGTCTTCTTTACCGTTATCCAGTTCCTGAGTGCTGTTGTTCACCTCAAGTTTGTCTTTTCCATCATGTTTGTCTTTTCCATTATCCAGTTCCTGAGTGCTGTTGTACACCTCAAGTTTGTCTTTTCCATTATCCAGTTCCTGAGTGCTGTTGTTCACCTCAAGTTTGTCTTCTTTACCGTTATCCAGTTCCTGAGTGCTGTTGTTCACCTCAAGCTTGTCTTTTCCATTATCCAGTTCCTGAGTGCTGTTGTTCACCTCAAGTTTGTCTTTTCCATTATCCCATTCCTGTGTGCTGTTGTTCACCTCAAGTTTGTCTTTTCCATTATCCAGTTCCTGAGTGCTGTTGTTCACCTCAAGTTTGTCTTTTCCATTATCCGTTCCTGAGTATGTTGTTCACCTCAAGTTTGTATTTTCCATTATCCGTTCCTGAGTGCTGTTGTTCACCTCAAGTTTGTCTTCTTTCCATTATCCGGTTCCTGAGTGCTGTTGTTCACCTCAAGTTTGTATTTTCCATTATCCAGTTCCTGAGTGCTGTTGTTCACCTCAAGTTCATCTTCTTTTCCGTTATCCAGTTCCTGAGTGCTGTTGTTCACCTCAAGTTCATCTTCTTTTCCGTTATCCAGTTCCTGAGTGCTGTTGTTCACCTCAAGTTCATCTTCTTTTCCGTTATCCAGTTCCTGAGTGCTGTTGTACACCTCAAGTTTGTCTTTTCCATTATCCAGTTCCTGAGTGCTGTTGTTCACCTCAAGTTCATCTTCTTTACTGTTATCCAGTTCCTGAGTGCTGTTGTTCCCCTCAAGTTTGTCTTTTCCATTATCCATTTCCTGAGTGCTGTTGTTCACCTCAAGTTCATCTTCTTTTCCGTTATCCAGTTCCTGAGTGCTGTTGTTCACCTCAAGTTTGTCTTTTCCATTATCCAGTTCCTGAGTGCTGTTGTTCACCTCAAGTTTGTCTTTTCCATTATCCCGTTCCTGTGTGCTGTTGTTCACCTCGAGTTTGTATTTTCCATTATCCAGTTCCTGAGTGCTGTTGTTCACCTCAAGTTTGTCTTTTCCATCATGTTTGTCTTTTCCATTATCCAGTTCCTGAGTGCTGTTGTACACCTCAAGTTTGTCTTTTCCATTATCCAGTTCCTGAGTGCTGTTGTTCACCTCAAGTTTGTCTTCTTTACCGTTATCCAGTTCCTGAGTGCTGTTGTTCACCTCAAGCTTGTCTTTTCCATTATCCAGTTCCTGAGTGCTGTTGTTCACCTCAAGTTTGTCTTTTCCATTATCCCATTCCTGTGTGCTGTTGTTCACCTCAAGTTTGTCTTTTCCATTATCCAGTTCCTGAGTGCTGTTGTTCACCTCAAGTTTGTCTTTTCCATTATCCAGTGCCTGAGTGTGTTGCTCACCTCAAGTTTGTTCTTCCATTATCCATTTCTGAGTGCTGTTGTTCACCTCAAGTTGTCTTTCCATATGCAGTTCCTGAGTGCTGTTGTTCACCTCAAGTTCATCTTCTTTACCGTTATCCAGTTTCTGAGTGTTGTTGTTCACCTCAAGTTTGTCTTCTTTTCCATTATCCATTTCTGAGTGCTGTTGCTCGCCTCAAGTTCATCTTCTTTACCGTTATACAGTTTCTGAGTGTGTTGTTCACCTCAAGTTTGTCTTCTTTTCCATTATCCAGTTCCTGAGTGCTGTTGTTCACCTCAAGTTTGTCTTCCTTCCCATTATCCGGTTCCTGAGTGCTGTTGTTCACTCAAGTTTGTCTTTCCATTATCCAGTGTGAGTGCGGTTGTTCACCTCAAGTTTGCCTTTTCCATTATCCAGTGCCTGAGTGCTGTTGTTCACCTCAAGTTTGTCTTTTCCATTATCCAGTTCCTGAGTGCTGTTGTTCACCTCAAGTTTGTCTTTTCCATTATGCAGTTCCTGAGTGCTGTTGCTCGCCTCAAGTTCATCTTCTTTACCGTTATCCAGTTTCTGAGTGTTGTTGTTCACCTCAAGTTTGTCTTCTTTTCCATTATCCAATTTCTGAGTGCTGTTGCTCGCCTCAAGTTCATCTTCTTTACCGTTATACAGTTTCTGAGTGTTGTTGTTCACCTCAAGTTTGTTCTCTTTTCCATTATCCAGTTCCTGAGTGCTGTTGTTCACCTCAAGTTTGTCTTCTTTCCCATTATCCGGTTCCTGAGTGCTGTTGTTCACCTCAAGTTTGTCTTTTCCATTATCCAGTGCCTGAGTGCTGTTGTTCACCTCAAGTTTGTCTTTTCCATTATCCAGTTCCTGAGTGTTGTTGTTCACCTCAAGTTTGTCTTTTCCATTATCCAGTTCCTGAGTGCTGTTGTACACCTCAAGTTTGTCTTTTCCATTATGCAGTTCCTGAGTGCTGTTGCTCGCCTCAAGTTCATCTTCTTTACCGTTATCCAGTTTCTGAGTGTTGTTGTTCACCTCAAGTTTGTTCTCTTTTCCATTATCCAGTTCCTGAGTGCTGTTGTTCACCTCAAGTTTGTCTTCTTTTCCGTTATCAAGTTCCTGAGTGCTGTTGTTCACCTCGAGTTTGTATTTTCCATTATCCAGTTCCTGAGTGCTGTTGTTCCCCTCAAGTTTGTCTTTTCCATTATCCAGTTCCTGAGTGCTGTTGTTCACCTCAAGTTTGTCTTCTTTTCCGTTATTCAGTTCCTGAGTGCTGCTGTTCACCTCAAGTTTGTCGTCTTTTCCATTATCCAGTTCCTGAGTGCTGTTGTTCACCTCAAGTTTGTCTTCTTTACCGTTATCCAGTTCCTGAGTGCTGTTGTTCACCTCAAGTTTGTCTTTTCCATTATCCAGTTCCTGAGTGCTGTTGTTCACCTCAAGTTTGTCTTTTCCATTATCCATTTCCTGAGTGCTGTTGTTCACCTCAAGTTCATCTTCTTTTCCGTTATCCAGTTCCTGAGTGCTGTTGTTCACCTCAAGTTCATCTTCTTTTCCGTTATCCAGTTCCTGAGTGCTGTTGTTCACCTCAAGTTTGTCTTTTCCATTATTCAGTTCCTGAGTGCTGTTGTTCACCTCAAGTTTGTCTTTTCCATTATCCAGTTCCTGAGTGCTGTTGTTCACCTCAAGTTTGTCTTCTTTACCGTTATCCAGTTCCTGAGTGCTGTTGTTCACCTCAAGTTTGTCTTTTCCATCATGTTTGTCTTTTCCATTATCCAGTTCCTGAGTGCTGTTGTACACCTCAAGTTTGTCTTTTCCATTATCCAGTTCCTGAGTGCTGTTGTTCACCTCAAGTTTGTCTTCTTTACCGTTATCCAGTTCCTGAGTGCTGTTGTTCACCTCAAGTTTGTCTTTTCCATTATCCAGTTCCTGAGTGCTGTTGTTCACCTCAAGTTTGTCTTTTCCATTATCCATTTCCTGAGTGCTGTTGTTCACCTCAAGTTCATCTTCTTTTCCGTTATCCAGTTCCTGAGTGCTGTTGTTCACCTCAAGTTCATCTTCTTTTCCGTTATCCAGTTCCTGAGTGCTGTTGTTCACCTCAAGTTTGTCTTTTCCATTATTCAGTTCCTGAGTGCTGTTGTTCACCTCAAGTTTGTCTTTTCCATTATCCAGTTCCTGAGTGCTGTTGTTCACCTCAAGTTTGTCTTCTTTACCGTTATCCAGTTCCTGAGTGCTGTTGTTCACCTCAAGTTTGTCTTTTCCATTATCCAGTTCCTGAGTGCTGTTGTTCACCTCAAGTTTGTCTTTTCCATTATCCCATTCCTGTGTGCTGTTGTTCACCTCAAGTTTGTCTTTTCCATTATCCAGTTCCTGAGTGCTGTTGTTCACCTCAAGTTTGTCTTTTCCATTATCCAGTGCCTGAGTGCTGTTGTTCACCTCAAGTTTGTCTTTTCCATTATCCAGTTCCTGAGTGTTGTTGTTCACCTCAAGCTCATCTTCTTTTCCATTCTCCTTTCCCTCAATGTTGTCTCCATTTATCTTAGCCTGAGTCTCATCATCTGATCCATCTGTCTCATCACTAATGCAGCCATTCATTTTCTTCCTCAAATGATATAGGTAGTAGCAGAGTTTATCAATGTCCTCACTTTTCTCAGTAACCAAGAATTCTTGTTGCCTCAGAGAAGCTTTCAGAGATGCTACGTCTTCTTCCAATGATTCATTGACAGTCTCCATAGATTTCACACTCATCAGAACCTTAATCAAAAGCGAGTAAGTTAACTTAAAATGATGTGATGTACATGAAAAATAGTACATAACACAATGTCAAATAACTGACTTGTTAGCTATATTTAGTTGCTTCAGTGTATGCAAAAAACGTTTATACCAGTACACTCAAAAACTATACTAGCATGAAGAAAACAATAAAAAAGCTGATAAATACCTTGTGTAAATGGAAAATACAGTAGGGAAACTTTTAGACTTCAGTGTGTTTGTACACTATGGGATAAAGAACTCCAGATTTCTTGCTATGTAACAAAATGAGGCCTACAGGGCAACTCATATTTTATCTAGTAAACTCTGCCTTTCTTAAAACATTGTGGATAAAATTATAATTCTGAATAGTTATAATGTCAAAGATAAGGCTATCTCACTCGTCGTTTATGCTCAAGAATACCATGAGTAGCTTTGTATACATTTATAACACGCAGTGCCACAAAATAAAATGGTAAGGATCAGCATTGGTTAAAACTCGGTTATATCAAACCCTGAGTTATATCAAGCCCTGAGATTAAGGAAATAGTGTATCTTTTTTTAACTATCAAATGACAGTGATAGAATAATATACTAAATAAAGGTTGATATCTCTTAGCACACATAATTACGAAGCAATACTTAAACTCTTTTTGTACCAGATTCGGTCCTAATTGAATACCTGTATAAGATCATCTTTTACTTCCCTCAGACTGGTGTTTGCAGAGTCGCAACAGGCCTCCAGTTGTTGCTTGGCAGTCTTCAGCTCCTGGATTGTTATCTGCAGCTTTGTCACTTTTGAAGTCAGCAGTTTTTTCTCAACTATGAGGTGAGTCTTATCTCCTATTGCTGCCCTCTTTAGTAGCTTCGTTGACTCCAGTTGAGAGTTAAGCTGCTCCTTGTCCTGGAGGTATTGATTGACACTGAGTTGGGTCTCATTCAAACTTTGTGAGAGAGAGTCCTTATGTATCTGGGAACCAATATTCATTTACATTGTATAAAAAAAAAAACAATGTCATTTGGTGAGTTGTTAAGGATGGAGACACAAATTATTTTTTTGCTACGTGCAATATTGTATATCAAAAATACAGACAGATGTATTACATCTCAACTATTTCAACTACTTCTTTGGAGCTGACGTTCAAGTAAGACTCACATTTAAGTCCTTCTTTTCTTTTTCTAGTTCTTCTATATTCCTATGCAGTCTCCTGGCATTTGCATCTTTCAGCTGTATGGATCTTTGTAACTCTTCCACCTGCCTGACAAGTTTCTTCTTGGTTTCCCCAGCATCATTTAGCTTACCAACAACATCTGCATATTGGGCTACAGAGAAGAAAATAATGTTTTTATATATTGTTTTCACTTTCTACTAATTTGTCAAGTAGGAGATACATAATATTATTATTATAGCGAACATGATAAACGATAATAACAAATTTTCTCGTTCTAACGGACAATATATGCTAATTAAAACTTAACCCAACCTTTAGGCTTCTTGCCGAAGTGGAGAAAATTTGCTATTATTATAATTATTTCAGCCGAGAATGACTGAATCATGATCAAGGATCTTGCATAATAAAACATTAGAGATAGACATAATAGAGACACAATAGCGCTTAATACACCCTGTGTTGTTTACAGGTAAAAGTTAAATCCCGGAATAGTTTGTAATCTGCAACCACCAACTCTTAGTGTCACTAAATTCATTTCAGTTTCTTACCAGATTCTCGTCTCAGTTCCAATGACTTTTTTCTCAAAGAGCAAATAAGGAGAGCCAAAACTGGTAGTAGTAGACTGAAACAAATCCACACTGTCACTATTATCCCTGTAGTAATGCTCTACACAAACAATAATAAAAATAGTACTAACAAATGAGTCTCAGTATAAAACATTTAATCCTAGCTTGAGCTATAAAAATGGTACATGGAAACGCTGTCTTCATAAGGGAAGAAGCTAAACATGCCAGAAACACTCACCGGTATACATTATCAACACGAAACTTCATTTCTTTCAACTCGTTAACTACCTTGAGCATAAAGCAAACTACACAGCAGGCTGCAAGAAATTATTTGCTCACGTGAGTATGACGTGACGCTAGGGGCATTACCCACAAAAGCTGGTACCTACGCGAAGCTTTGTGTTTTCTTGGTGGAATAAATATATATATTCCAACTAACTTCATAATGTTTTTTTTTTAGGTAGTGACCCTTGAGAACTCACACAGTATCACATGGTGTTAGCTCATTACTCTTAGCCAGGCATGCATAGCTTATCAGTTTTATGGGTTTTTACAGCTGGGAAAGTGGGGAGAGTTTTATGGTCAATTATACTTCAAGAGTTACAAACCCTAATACAAACTACTTTAGTGAAGATATCTAACAAGGAATAAACCACTTGTTACACTGTCAGAGTGATATGGCTAGATATTTCACTCTCAGGCTTTAATTTCACTCACCTCTGTCTCGTGAAAATAAATTAGCCTGCTTGTGCAATATTTTGCCATATCACACTCTGACCCATGTAATAAGGACTATAATATATATTATATATATACACACACATAGGTTCCAAGTGCCACGAAAGCTCCGTGGCAGTCACGGAATTTTACTCTATCAATCTGCCACGCACGGAAGTTCTGATTGCCTATTGTCTGCCACGGAAATCCCCCTATCAGAAACCACAGTTTACTTAATACCTAGCTTTAATAGAAACCACCATACTCTACCAGCAAAACCATGCAGTGTATCCATGTAGGCCCTCATGATGCAATTCCACACAACACTTATACATATCAAATTTTGATTTCTGATCTTGAATACTTCTTTCTTGGTAGTACAGAGTGTTCCTAACCACCTGCTCCTAAGAAAGCAAAAAAAAAAGGAAAGCAAGGTTAACTCATTTTTGATAATAAGTGGATAGAACATATATAGTTGGTGTCTGGACTTTTGAATATTCCTTGCTCAAATGCAGAGGCAGAAAGGGGCTTCTCAGTGCTGAGGAAAGTCCATACTGACCAGAGGGCCAGTCTTAGCCACTCTACTATTATTAGCTTGCTGAGATGAACAATAGTGATTGCTGCTTTGACACTATATTATCAGATGAATTGATTACAAAATGCAAAAAAGCTACAATCATTCTCCAAAATAAATCAAAATAACAATAGTCATTGTCATTAATTATATTCATAACATTAATTACATGAAGGATGTGGTCAATTGAGTTGATTTAATTAATAGGTATGGTTTGTCACTGATTTCCATTTCTCAAACTTGGAACCTATGCACACACACACACACACACTTCACCATAGTGCCTATCTGACAGGCCAATAAAGAGAACAGACGTTCTAACATAGCATATTTTGTGTATGCATGGACTGCACCTAAGTAGCATCATCATTTCAGGAGATATGATTATAGGCCATTAGGCAGATAAGTTAATATGATGCACGAAAAGTAAATTTAAGTTTAAATTTCAGTCAGTCAGTCAGTCAGTCAGTCCACATGTCTGGTGATTTGTACTTGTTTGTCATTAGCTTCCAACCTCTTAAAGTATAGAGATATTTTTAATTAAATATATACTATATTATATATATATATATATATTACTGTAAATAGATAGCAAAATGTACCTCAGACTCCCAAAGATCCACTCCATCAACAATAACACCTTTTATAAATACTATAATCCGATCAAAACTCTCATAGAATAAGAATCCACCATCTGTAGTAATGAATGTAGACACAGTTTGTCCTTCCGAAATTGGATCTTAAAAATAAAAATAAAAATAATATAGTTAAAGAAGGAATGAAAAAAAAAAAAGAAAGAAAAGAAAAGAAAAGAAAATATATAAAAATAACTAGACAAGTTACTTACTAGCACACCCTGGATCACAACATTCCTTTGAATTAGCAGAACAGATTAATAATAAGGTGACCACTAGGCTTTCTAGAGCCATCGTTGTCACACCAAGTAATTAATTCATGCGTGAACGCACGCTAAATGCTACACGAAATAATCGCGCACTCTTGCTAGTGATTGTTTTTTCTTCTGTGCAAGTAAAGTGAACAACTAGCACTCAGCATACGTTACCCCTACAACTTCATGGCCACTGTGATACCGTCTCGTGTAGAGTTGGAAGACATTACGCGATTAATGGATTTGGCGCAACCAAATTCCTGTGTGGGGCCCTCGTTGTCTAGCGAGCCAGACCCTTTACCGACGGCGGCGCGGTCGGTAGAAGGGTCTGGCTCGCGAGACTTGGGCTCTCGTGTCATTCATCTGTCTAGCTGCACCCCAGGAAAAGGTCGGCAGCCCTAAACTACTCAGCGCTGATGGAATTCTCAGTGTTTATTTGCGACCTGAAAACTCCAATTGTATGCATAATGTGCACACAGTGAGCTTGAAGCGTGAGTGATCATCATGGGCAGCAGATTTATGTGAATAGCTTACACTAAGTAAATTTTAATAAATACAAACAGAAAAACACTACTGCAAGTTCAACACTACAAAACTGAGAAAAGTAAAATGTCTAAGAGTACATACATAGTTAAAAATCAATTTAAATGATACAAAAGAGCACTCAAAATTTAAGCAGTTATTTTTTTCCACTTCTCTGGTTGTCATGGAGAATAGGCAATGTCAGTTTCCACAACTGCAAAGCCCTACAGAAACAGCACATATCATGCGACATGACACGTATCCAAATCACACACACACATGTCACATGAATTAATAATAACCTACCTTGTTCAAGGAGAGAGTAGACCTTACAAAGTGCAGACCATCTACTATCGGGATAGGAAGTCCAAAATTAGTATATTCTGAAAATTATTGGCAATATGAATAACTGCTCAAATAACATTTTAATTTTTTCCACATCTAAATGTCTTATATTTCTATTTAAATTAACTATATAATCATTAGCATAGCTATAGTAAGTGTAGATTAAAACAAGACTTACAAACTTACTATTGATCTGTGGTATTATCAATGCTTTCCCAAGACTATCCAAAAGGCTCTGCATCTTGCCCACCTGGAGGTATTGATTTGTGTTAGTCTCACACAGTAAAACACTCCATGAATTAAGCAAAGAATCATACAAGCATACGATAGTTTATGTGAAGGGAAGAAAGATACGAAGTAAGGAAAGAGAAGGGGTGGATCCAGCGCTAATGGCAGGGAGGGGCCCAAATATAGATTAAAAATTATCAAATTTATTAAAACGTAAAAGTAATTGGGACATTTATTTATAAATGAAGAGAACAATTTAGTATGTGGTTGTCTTGTACACGAAATTGCCTGTAGCTATTAAAGAGAGACAGAGTGAGTGTTCACTGCAAGGGAAAGAGGCAAAGAAATGGAGGAGAGAAAATCAAAGCAAAAATAGTACTGCAATATTTACCTGGATATCGCCTATGTTACCTTCAATAACACTTAGATCTGCACTAATTATACAAAATAAGTTGAGAATTAGATCACTCCATAATCGTTTGGGAGTGTGGTACAAACAGACTTAAGAACACAGTAACTTACTTTAAGTATGTAGTATTAGCCATTATCTTGAGACAATTGGTCTTGGAGTCAACAGAAAGACTAGCTTTCATGTCCAAATATGCCATCTATACAGTATGTATATATAATTTATATCCTATCTTCTCACCATATAAGGTGCAGAAAATACCGATATATATGCAAAATAAAATACTTGTATTTAAAATTTACTCTAATTACCAAGTGGTTGAAACTCTCAAAAAAAATTTCTAGTAATTCACATCAGCACCCAATTGGGTAATATTGCTTTATAGCATACCACTCCTAGAGTAAATGCTATTGGATAAGTATCTCCATCCATGACATAGAAGTCCACAGCTCCTGGAAGAGTGAAATTGGCTCCTCCTGGAGTGACAGTCACAAATGGCTGCTTCTCCACAGCCCTCACTCCCAATGTCAAATTCTTGTTGGGATACTTCTTATAAAGCTAAACCAGACAAATTGCTACGCTTTTAAATTCATGCATAGTTTTGAGCCACTAGTAGTCTTACTTGTGGAACTAGAATAGAAAGAGTACTGGTGTCTAACTTGACCAAGTTTGAACTTGCCACCTACAAATACATTATAGCGGGATTCCCATAGACGTGTTATAAGTTTCAGTAAAGCAGATTACCATGTCTGGTGTAATGTTATAGGAGAGGTAGTTGGCTCTCTTGTAGACTAAGATGGCTGTGTTGGCCACATAGTCTGTCACCCACAAAGTTGCCATCTTTTTGGGTGTCTCCGTGTACTGAGGAAGAATAGGAGGATTAAATGGCGCTTCAATAGTTGGGTTGGACAAGGACACAAACTCTCCCTAAATCAATGAAACAAAGACAATTCATTAATTAGACTTCTAAACTCAATTGTAAATGTGTTAGAAAGTTTTTTTTTTTTTTCTTTCGGTAATATTTAAAACTGGCTCTATAGGACTGTTTTTTACCATTGATAAAAGAATTTTCCAGGATTGGAAATGCCCAGTAGCCAATACAAAATGGGCGCCGTAACAATACGTGCATATCTAATTTTTTTCAGCTTTCTCAATTTTTTTCTGCTGAGATTAAAATGATAGCTAGTGACACAGAGACCGTAATATCTGCAGTACTCACCATTAGGACCTGAATCAGGAAGTTGGAGTCAGTAATAAGTATTTTACTAATCTTCTAGAAATATATCCAATAAAAGGCTCCTGAAAATGTTTAATAGACTTTCCAGGAAAGTAATTGTGCACTATTCATAGATGATCACAAATTTAATTGAGTAATTAACGTCAAGGTTGCTCAGTTGCATTATTACAGTAGCTACACATGAACAAATTTAAATGGATCTCTTATGCTGATTAAAGCTTTCTTAAATGTAAACTTTCTAGGCACATCCCTATACCATAAAAGGGATCAAAATCATAATACTTATTGCATTTACTAGTACATTACACACAAGATTCAATTGTTATTATTGTATCAGTATCAGTTGGCTATCTACCAAAGAGTTAGTAACACAAACACTACACGCTTTAATTGAAGTTTTTATTTTCATTATGTCCATTGAAATGGTTCACAACAGTGTATAATTGTTTATTTAAGACTAGTTTGGTTTCAAACCTGCAGCTTAAGTTTTTTTTTCTAGCCAGCTAAAGAGATTATAACAGTTTTGGTGGAATGACTGCAAAAGGGTAGAAATTTTTTCAAGCACTATTTTTTATACATTAAAATATATCCAGTAACCTAGAAGTAGTTATTCCCTGAGTTAGCTCGCCTTATGCTCTGGGTAGGTAGTTAACCAGCTTTGAAAACTGTCAACGAATGTAAGAAATGTTACACGCCTAAGATTAGCGTTTTGTACAGTTTCTACGGGCGCACGTGACCCGTTTCCAATCCCAGTAGAATTCTTTTATCAATGTTTTTACTGAGACCACTTTCAGTTCTACACAGAGAGGACTGACCTTGTGATAGGACATCACATAGCTGTCGTTGAAGTCAGGGGATCGGGTGAGGGCATAGTTCAACTCTGCCACATTATCAATTGGCACCAAAACTGAAAATAAACACAAAATGTATCAATGCATTGTTTCCACTACGAGTAGAAACAACAGAAAAGTGTTGCATAGAAGAAAGAACAGCGCAACAACCTCACAGATTGTTCATAGTAACTTATAGTTACTCAAAGAGGAGAGGCTCAAGAGGGGTCAATGTCCAGGGGGGTCAATGTCCAGGGGGGTCAATGTGTCAACGTCAGGGGGGGGGGGTCAATGTCCCAGGGGGGCAATGTCCAGGGTCATGGGTCAACGTGTAGGGGGTAAATGTCCAGGGTCAATGTCCAGGGGGGTCAATGTCCAGGGGGTTCGGGTAAATGTCAAGGGGGTCAATGTCCAGGGGGTCAATGTCCAGGGGGGTCAATGTCCAGGGGGTTAATGTCCAAGGGGTCAATGTCCAATTAATTTATCATTCTTATTTCAATAAATTTTGTAAATTTTAGCTAGTTGGGCCATTTTCTGTCATTCGTATAGATCTGTCCCTGAAATATTCCCAATAAAGCAAGCGCTTTGACAATAACAAAGAAAGTTTAACCAAAGCATCATTGTATTATAAGCTAAAATGATGCAATGTATTCTATAAAGATAATGAACTTTTCTTTTGTGCTTTTTTAAAATGTTTTATTTGGGAGACAGAGGCCCTTTGATATGAGGCAATTAATAATTTGGATAACTGATAGGAGAAAGCTGTTTTCCACAAGGTCATTAGAGTGAGTGATGATAATACAATAATGATAGCAGTTTAAACCAGCCAATTATAAAACTTAAGCTTTTGATTCTTGTTCTTGTACTGATGCAACTACTGTCGCATTAACTGTATCAAATGATGATGATTAGCTACACCAAGAAAAAATTATGCACAACTTTTTTTTTTCCACTTAATTGGGCAAGAGAATTGTGATAAGCTATTTCACAAGTTAAATCAAATGTTTAAAATTTTGATAAAAATTCAGTTTCATTACTCCATTTTTAAAATAAACTGAGAAAATTCTAACCCTCTGCAATTGAATGCATACAAATGTTTCATAGTAGTTTCAGTCTTACTGATCACTTACTGGGAATTGTGTTTAATGCTTTGTTGGCAGCACTGTTGATGCTGGATGTAGCAAGACTGCATACTTGCTTGTTCAGGTTGTCTCCAATATCATCAGCAATGTACAGTCAAACAAGTTGTAGCAGAGGAGGCTCCACACACTTGTGGTTGGGGGGACAAAATGTTAGAGATTGGCACACTCCTATGAAATGTGATTTTTTAAGCTATAATACATCATACAAAAAGACTGATTAAAATGTTCCAAAGTGTCTTTTCTTTTCTTCATGTAGTGATACAAAGTCACAAGTTTTTGAATTGGGGAGGGGGGGCAATGCCCCCCACAATTAATAATGGGAGGGGGCAATTGCCCCCCCTGCCCCCCAGTGGAGCCTCCCCTGTGTAGGGGAGTTATGTCCAGGTGGGGTCAATGTTAGGGTGAGGTCAATGTCCAGGGGGTTAATGTCCAGGGGGTCAATCAATGTCCAGGGGGTCAATATCCAGGGGTCAATGTCCAGGGGTCAATGTCCAGGAGGTTAATGTCCAGGGGGTCAATGAGCAGCTGCTAGAATGGGTTGGGTAGGCTTCACCAGATGAATGTAGCTGGAAAAAACTGTGAAGATATTTGGCTAGTTGCTATAACTACTAGGGTAATGAGCTTGCACAGTACAGCATATGATTTAATTCACAGGTCACCACTATTTAAAAGTTGTGAAGATATCCCATGGAATTCCACAGATATCTTCACAATGTTATTACCCACCAGATAACTCAAGTTATCACAAGTGCAAGCTATTTATCAGCTGTTGGCTAGTAGTTATAGCAACCCCGCTAGCTCACCAGTTTTCTGGGTTTTTACAGCTACCTTCCTCTGGTGAAGCTTACCCAGCCAAGTTAGAGCAGCTGCTGAAATACCTGCTGGGGATGTGGAGAGCCCTTTGAGAGTTTACTACCAACATTACACTGTGAGTTGCCAATCTTATTGGAGAGCAAGCGTAGCTAGCAAGACACTTACAGGAGTAACACAATTGAAAATCTGGGATGTTTGTTTATTTGTATATAATGTTTGGACATACTTATGTCATTTTGTACTTTGACCCTAGCATTTTTGTGTTAGTTATGTGGTCGACCCCATCCCAAATTGCACTAAACAGAATCCTCTGGTTGATCGATCAGTACCTGTATCACCCTAGAAATTGTTTACCGTTTTGAATTATTTTGCGGGTGCAGTTAAAACTTGAAAACTTAAGGGACTTCCATTTCTATTCCAGTTAGTGGCGGTGGTAAGTCAATGCGCTCATTGTCATGGTTATAAGCCGTGCGCAACAGTATTTACTTGAAAATACATTGTCCACTAGACTACCGCGAAGGTAAGTCTGTGTAGGTTCATGTCCAGTTGTGTCAAAGCATAGTGTGTTACAACCACTACTTAGCTAAAGAATATCACAAAGAAAACTTTTAAATAATGTGTATTGTTTTGTTGTTGTTTATTTCCTTCAATTCAAGCAGTTGCAGAGAGTTGTTACTATGGCACTGAAATCCCTTCACCGTGTAGGCGAAATTTAAAAACTGGACCTTATTTTCAGTAGCTTCAGTGTTAGAAGTCAAAATCATTCATATAAAAATAGTATAGTCTTAAGGCTCGCTCGCCATTTGTGCTCAAGCACATCAATAGTAGTAGTACAAACTACTGCAGTGTGAAGATAGCATAGAATAAGGCTCATGAAAATAATCATATCACACTTTGACTCATGTAATAAGTACTATTAATAGTACAGCATAAATTTCCCATTAGTAACTAAGTGGAAACAAAGTGAAATACCACAGTAGCTAAGTGAAATAGTATGGGTAAGTGGCACACAACCTTGGAAACATACAGTTTGAGTAGTTTCTAACTGAAGACAATGTCAATCTTTACCATAGAAGCTCTAGCTAACCCCAGGAAAAGGTCGACAGCACTAAACTAATCAGCGCTGATGGAACACTCAGTATTTCCAACTTGAAAACTCCAATTTTATGCACAATCTGCACACAGTGAGGCTTGAAGCGTGAGTGATCATCATGGGCAGCAGATTTATGTGAATAGTTTACACTAAGTAAGTTTTAATATCTACAAACAGAAAAACACTAATGCAAGTTCAACACTACAATACTGAGAAAAGTAAAATGTCTAAAGAGTATATACATAGCTATAAATAAATTTAAATGACACAAAGGAGCACTCAAAATTTAAGCAGTCATTTTTTCCACAACTCTGGTTGTCATGGAGAATATAGGCAATGTCAGTTTCCACAACTGCAAAGCCCCCAGAGCCCCTCTTCCTATGCCACTGTAGATGATTCACCATCCAGATGCGGGAAAGATGACACAGTCCAAGCCTTCATAGAGTATGTTAGAACTCCAAAGTCACATCTTAACATAAGGGTTCTGGCGAGTCTGGTCAAGTAGCTAAGAGGTGAGCAACATAACTACTTAGCTGGGGGTTCATTGTTCATGCATCTATAACAGTCTCAGGTATCAGAGGCATATAGGAAGCTAATTTTGATTGGTCAGTTAAATCACAAGTTGTTTTTTATTGCTTTGAGTGTTGCTTCACTGCATCAGCTATTGCTAGATTTGTGGCATGTCAGTTATTATTGTCACCTTGTCCTTCATTATGATTTCTTAGAGTTAATCCCAGGCTAGAAACTTTATGCATAAATCTTATTCTTACTGAGCATGATGAAATGCAACACGCAAACATTTGTAGGAATCATTTAAAAATAACTACTGTTCTCAAATGTGTGAAATTCATTTTCCGTCCAGCTTGATAATAATTAGCTATTCTAAGACTTTGTGATTTTCAGGCCAGCACACTAGTTGGAGAAACCATTGAACTTAACTCCGACTTAGAAAAAGCAATATTTGGCAGGTAAGAGGCATGTTTGACCATTCTTACCCACTTTGTGATAGGATAATTGGTCAGGCCATGGCCTCACTAGCCCAACCAGTTCTTACACCCCTGTGTACTGAATGGTTGCCACTTACTCAATCACTTCCCCACTCCAACGTGCCTCTTTCATTCTCAAGTAACACTCCTGTGTTATTATTCAAACTTGAAAGTGGACAGTCACTGAATCTATCTTGTTGTTCTTTCCATGCCATGTGTATATATATAAACACATACTATTTTATTTGCCATTGCCACAAATATATTGCAATAGTTGTAAACAACTATAACAACAATAACTACAAAACACAACAACAGCAAAAACAATGACATAACTCAAACACACAAGGTAGAACAATTTTAATTTGTTTATAAACTTTGGGTACAGCTGAGGATTAGATGGAGAGTGAGTTAAGCCTGTGTCACCGAACCATAATTGTTAAAAGTTGGCCATAGCACATGACGCTTACAAGAAAGTGTCCATCTTCTGTCCTGCATCCTGGGGGGTTACTTCATGGAGGACCTGTACAATTAATAGATAAAACTTCTAGAAATTGAAGCTCAAACTCTATCTCTGAATTGAAAAAAGTGCTTTCATGATAAAAGTTATTCGGCAAGCCACACTCACTAGTTATTCAATTATCTGAACACTGAACTCAATCTACTGCTCCAGCAACTTCGCCAGTACAAGATTCTAGCAAGTTTCATAAGCTTTTTGTGTGAAAAATTTTATTAGGTCATTGCCCATTTGACATATACTAGTTGAACAAGCTTAAGTATAGAATGAAATTTAATAATAGTCACATGTGTGCAATCAATTGTACTGTCAGTATAAAGCTAAAAAAGTGTCATCGAGTTAGTACCTTTCTATCTAAACTTTGTTACTTAACACAAAAATGTTTGATCTAAACAATGTAAACCCCATTTTCTCTGCCTCCCATCATTTAAAAAAAATTTATGCACATAATAAATGTGTTCTACAATGTCTATATTTCATAAATTTAAATGAAATTGGACTAGTCTAACAATTTCCATGGCTATACAAAACCTTACTACAGAAACAATTTACCTGGGTGTCAGTCAGTACTTAAGCGATAGAGATAGAGTTTGAGCTTCAATTTCTAGAAGTTTTATCTATTTAATTGTACAATGGACACTCTCTTGTAAAGATGTCTCATCTTCTTCTCCATCTTCGATCCCAACCATTGTATTACTGTCCATTGGCTTTTACATTTTCCTTCGTCTTGGTCCTCCATTTCCTGATCCTTACCATTTGACATGATGGGTTTAATTAATTGACTTGTTAACTGATTTTTTGTTTCAATCAACTACTTCTCTAGTTATAATTATTTCTCTCATCCATTTTTTCATAAACTGCATTTGCCTGTGCTTGGAGGTCTCCAAATCACAAGTTAACCTATCTTTCATTTTTGATTAGTTATCATTATCTTCCTCTCCATTCTCTGTTTCTTGAGTGCTTTTGTTCTTCTCAACTTTTCCTGCATATCCATTCTCCTTTCTCTTAGTGTTGTCTCCATTTATCTTGGCCTTATAGTCTCATCATCTGATCAATCTGTCTCATCACTAATGCAGCCATTCTTATTCTTCCTCAAATGATGTAGGTAGTAGCCGAGTTGATCGATGTCCTTACTTTTCTCAGTAACCAAGAATTCTTGTTACCTCAGAGAAGCTTTCAGAGATGCTGCATCTTCTACCAATGCTTCATTGACAGTCTCCATAGATTTCACACTCATCACAACCTTCAACAAAAGATCAAGTTTAATTAAATGATTCATTGCCAAATAACTAACTTGTCAGCTATATTTAGTTACTTTAGTGTATGCAAAAGTATATACCAGTACACCCATATATGCACGAAAAAAAAAATACATAACTATCAAATTGAAGTGATAAAAAATTATACTGAATATGATTGCTTCATAATAATGCATGCATATTACAAAGCAATAGGTTTACTTTTGTACACGATTGGGTAATACTTTTATACCTGTATATGGTCCTCTTTTGCTTCCCTTAGACTAGTATTGTACAAGAAAGCATATACCCAAGTACAGTTACAACGGCAGAAGAGTAGCACTGATTTGAAAGGTCATGGAACTTGGAAATAATTGTGATACACTAAATTATGGTGCATCTATCTGTAAGAAAAAGGTACATTTACCAGTGACCACCCAAGAAGTATCTTACAATTCTCATAAAATACCAGGATAGTAATCTACATGAGGCTCATAAGAATGTTGGGGATATGGTGGAAGACAATGATAAAGATAAACTTGACTTATATCACCGTCTTCTGCCTTATCTCCAACATTCTTATATGTGTCACCATCTTGGCATCTTACATGAGAATTGGAAGGTACCACCATTGAAGTGACCATTGACATATCTACTTTCCTCCTATCACCATCTTCTACCTTATCTTCATCATTCTCCTGCGCCTCATGCGAGTAACCATCCTGGCGTCTTATGTGAGAATTAGAAGACGCTATGGGAGTGTCTACCAATGCTGGAGATTTTTCTGCTGGAATAGGATTCTAAAAATAAAATGAAAGACAACTTTTATTACTAACACAAAAATATTCTCTCTAAGTATTTCTATTCTGCATGTATGAGTTAGTAACGGTAGGCTACCTTGTTTGGATTGCTTATTGAAGAGAGAGAGAGTGATGGTATGCTCACATCCACTGTGTACAGAAAACCTACACACAGATAGATACCTTAACTTTAAGTTTCATCATCCTAACCATGTAAAGAGAGAAATAGTGAGATGTTTGTATCAGAGAGCTAGGAGGGTAACTAATATGAGTGAAAACTTGAAGGAAGAAGAGAAACACCTACACAAAGTACTTCAAAGTAACCTGGCTTAAGTGTTGTTTTGATGTCAAAGTCTCTACACACTCTCTGAATGCTCTCACTCAATCCTGCTATGTATGTAATAGTAAGAATATAACCTTTCTCTTGCTCAGTATCTGTGTGATCTTTAGAAGTTAATTCTTTAGAGCCTGCCCTAATGGTTGCATTGTCATAACCATAAGACACTTATAAGATTGTAAAGGTTTCCAGCTTGCATGAAGATACTGGTAGTGGGCGTATTTAATTAGCTAATACTTTCGTTAACCAAAAGTTACACCAGAAGGTTGTCCAGTTGTTAAGTCTCAATAGTAGCCATCTAGCTATGACTAAAGCTGGAGTGTACAGTCAAGAGAATGAAATACACCTAACCAGAATAATCAAATGAATATAGTTAGTGTATTGTAAAAATCAACACTAGTTTATAGCTATACTATTCAAATTGAAGTAATTTGCCTATATAAAATAAACAGAACCAATATTAGCTAAACTAAATCAACATTATAAGCCAGTATCCTGGCCACTAATGTTTACGGCTACATTTTACTTTAGGTACTACATGACGCGCGACAAACGCGCGCGGCGCAGTCTGAATATGCGCCTAACGCGGCGCAGTCTGAATATGCGCATACCATTCCATGGAAACAAGGATTGTTGAGTTTTTTAAACAAGGAGTGTTGAGTGTTTTGTTTGTAAGGGATGCTCAAGTTTAGGGATTTGTGCTTAACCATAACAAAAGATGAGGAATCCTCCATATGCTGGCTTAAGAGCAAAGGAAATTTAAGGATAAGTGTGGACTGTGGTAAATGTGGTTCTTCTTGCCATTTTGTTAAAAGGAAAGATTCCTTTTGTTGGAGATGTCCTAAACGTGGTTGTCAAAGCATCATATCTATGAGGGATGGGAGTTTTTTCAAAGGAAGCCACCTGAAATTGAATGAAATCTTAGAGCTTAGTTATTGGTGGGCCAATGGAGCTAGTGTAACTAGAGCCATGCATGAAACTGGTCATTCATCAAGGACTATGGTAGACTGGTATAACTTTCACAGGGACGTATGTGCACAGTACTTCCTAGATCACCCAGTTGTAGTTGGTGGTGTTGGAAAAGTCGTTGAAATCGACGAGTCAAAGTTTGGCACGAGAAAGTACAATAGAGGAAGATATAAGGAAGGACACTGAGTGTTTGGCGGTGTAGAGAGAGGTACCAATGATGTTTTTATGGTTGAAGTGAATGACAGATCAGCTGCAACACTATTACCCATCATTCAGATGTATGTAAGGCCAGGCACTACTGTTATTTCCGATGAGTGGAGAGCTTATTCAAGGATACCCTCTTTGGGCATGGCACACCAATCAGTGAATCACTCAATAAATTTTGTTGATCCTGTAACTGGTGCACACACTCAAAATACAGAGAGTACTTGGTCACAAGTAAAGAAAATGATGAGGAAGCAAGGGGTTGACAACACCAGTGAGAAGCTTTTCCAGACCTATTTACTGGAATACCTCTGGAGAAGAAAGTTCAAAGCTCAGGACCCTCTCTTAACAATTTATGAACACATCAAAGAATAATATCCATGCTAAACAACAACTCCAGTAACTTATCACACATTCCAAGCTATGTAATCTTCTTCTTTTCTAATTATGCTGATCAATATGTTGAATTTTTTGTTAATATCCATCCTAAATAATTAAAGTAATCTAACTTTGAAATTTATAAAAATGCAGAGACAAAGAGATTCCGTGCGTCAATGTAGAATTCCCGTGCGTCAATTGCGTCAATGTAACGCGCCGCGCGTTTGTCGCGCGTCAATGTAGTACCTAAAGTAAAACCTAGCCATGTTTACTGAGATTAATAGTGTGAAGTATAACACAGCATGATAGATTTTGAAGTACAATAATAACTACACAGATAATGGGAAACTATACCTTTTAGCTAATGAACAGAGATAACTTCCAGTATCCAATTCTGACTGCCTCGATTACCAGTAACTGGTGAACAAGCTCGCAGCTCTACAAAAAAAAAACAATAACATACACACAGAGTTATTTTTGTACTTTTAGCTAACAAAATTGGAACTAACATTCTCCCAAGTAATGGTGGTTTCCTTCGTTTTAATATTTAGCCACTCAGGCTACCAGTGACGCACTTGACAACCAACCGAACGGAATTTAGCAACCCCCAAAACGACGAAGTTTTGAAATTACGTTTGAATGGTTTTCAATGCTGTAGTAACCGTTCGCAGTAACTTTTTGCGCCTGAAAAACAAGCGTTTCACAGGAATTATCAGCAATGGCTGAAACCTTCTCATCACCTCTCTTACAAGCATCCTGATGTTCTTTCACTCTCTGCTCTAGCCTTCTAGTTGTTTCATCTATGTATACTTTACCACAACTGCAGTGTATACTGTACACTATGAATGACTCAGTGGTAATGGGTATAGTATCTTTGACTTTAGTAAGATGTGATCTTAGTGTCTTACCTGACTTAAAAGCTGTTTTAATGTCAAAGTCTCTACAAACTCCCTGAATGCTCTCACTGAACCTTGCTATGTATGGAATAGTAAGAATGTGATCTTTAGAAGGTAACTCTTTATAGAGCCAGTCCTATAATGGTTGTATTGTCATAACCATTACTTTGAAGTACTTGTGTAGGTGTTTCTCTTCTTCCTTCATGTTTTCACTCTTATTAGTTACCCTCCTAGCTCTCTGATACAAGCATCTCACTATTCCTCTCTTTACATGATTAGGATTCTTCACTTTAAGTCTCAACAACTCCTCGCTCCTCATTTGTATCTATGTTGTACTTTTACAAATGGCTAGTGGCAAGTTGTGTGTGTGTGTGTGTGTATGTGTGTGTGTGTGTGTGTGTGTGGGTGTGGTATATGTGTGTATGTGTGTGTGTGTGGTATGTATGTAGTTGTATTGCTTATTGTTTTTACTATGTTGCTCTTAATTTCTGTTGTTCTGCAGGCGAGTTTGAAGTGGATCATGGAGCAAATATTAGATGATACCACATATGGAAGATTAGTTACCAGGAAACTTTGAACTATTTGTGGAAAAAAGTGAGGGTGTCAGATTAGGATTGCTGTTAGAGAGTGAGTATTTTATCTTGCTACTCATAAACATCATACAGTTACGATGGGATTATCTTTATTGCAATGTTTGAGATTTTCAAGTTTAATGTATTGCTTCATTATTTACAACATGGGTGGCCAAAAGCAAGCTTCTCAAGTGAGCAAAATGATCTAACTGTGCACTAACAAGGTCACGAAACTGCTGGAACAGTACAAGATGCTTCAAGTCGAGCATGGAGAAAGTTTTTTAGCAGGAGACAAAGCAAATTCTTGATTAGGAGTCCCAATTTTGAAGGACGAGTTAGACAGAGTTATGGTTCCTCCCTAGCTTGGTTATAGACACAGAAGTGTTTAATGAGTAGGAGAAATCTTCATGGGATACTGTCAGTATCCTGTGGACGTTACTAATCATACAGGAGACATGTGTGCATGCATCAACTAAAACTACTATATAGCCCAGTGGAATAGTATACTATATATATATATATATAATATATAATAATATAGCTATAGCTATACCAATTATTTGACATTATGGTGACGAAAACAATACAATAGTTTAAAACAAAAACAATGACAAAACAACAGAAAAACAGCAAAGAAAATACTGACAAAGTTGCCACAAATAATATGAACAAAACAACGACAATAAAACAACACAAACACAATTGTTCAGAGTTTAAAATCCTGAAATCAAAACACAACGATGAAAATTTGATTATAATTACAGGATAGACATACCCTAAGGATCTTGTTGACGGTTTTGGGAAGATGTCTGGTGAGCGATGGGAGGTTGAGGAATAGGGCTATGAAGGATGGGTCCCAGAGGAGTGGATGCTGGTGGCATGGGTCCCGGAGGAGTGAATGCTAGTGGCATGGGTCCCAGAGTAGTGGATGCTGGTGGCATGGGTCCCTGAGGAGTGAATGCTAGTGGCATGGGTCCTAGAGGAGTGGATGCTGGTGGAATGGATCCCAGAGGAGTGGATGTTGGTGGCATGAGTCCCAGAGGAGTGGATACTGGTGACATGGGATCAGAAGGGATAGAGCTATGTGGTGTGCTAACTCCACCAGTGAGAATCGCAGATTGTTGAGGAGTGGAGGACTGAGGAGTGCAGACCTGAGGGATTAGGTTCTGATGAGTGTTCTTAGTAGCAGGATCCTGTGCAATGGGGACCTGAGGAGAGATAAGGCCAGTAGGGCTGGTTCTCTTTTGGATGAGGTCCTGTGTTTCAGGAAGAGGAGGTGGATAGAATCTCCAGTTAGTTGATGGTAGAGGTGGATAGTATAGTGGATGATATATTGCATGACCCATTGAGTGTCTGAGAGGTGGTCTGTAGGCGACTTGTGCAGGCATCTTAAGATTAGGTGTGAAAACTGGCCTAAAATATTGCAAAACACATACAACATCCACATGCATAGTCAGTATATATATAGTATATTTATTACATGAGTCAGAGTGTGATGTGACGAAATATTTCAAGAGCAGGCTAATTTATTTCCACAAGCCAGAGGCAAGTGAAAATAAAGCCTGAGAGTGAAATACCTAGCTATATCACTCTGACAGTGTAATAAGTGGTTCATTCCACACTAGATAACTTCACTGTTAAAGTTAATACTAGAGGACAGGTAACTAAAGTTATTTCAGGAAGACTAGAACGTAAGTAGAGTCTACTGGCAACAAAGACATTTCAGTGCTAATATCTGGCCATTCCATTGACTAACCTACTTCCATTGTTGATGTGTGGAACTGACACTGGAAGTGTATGAGAATGTCTTGGATCTGTACAACAACAACAGCACAACTATGTCAATATGGTGGTAATGACTCTATTTTAGGTACTAACCTGATTGAATCACATTAGTGGGTCCTGTTGGCAAGCCAGCAGGATGTTGAGCTTCAATAGTTGGAATAGCTGGAGCCGGAAGCTTGGCAGAGGGAACAGGAGGAATTCCAGCAGAGGGAACAGGGACAGGTCCAGCAGAGGAAACAGGGACAGGTCCAGCAGAGGGAACAGGGACATGTCCAGCAGAAGGAAGAGGAGCAGGTCCAGCAGAGGGAACAGGGACAAGTTCAGCAGATGGATCCTGTACCATATGCAGGACCTGCTCCTGTACCATATGCAGAACCTGCTCCTGTACCATATGCAGGACCTACTCCTTATCCATATGCAGGACCTGCTCCTGTACCATATGCAGGACCTGCTCCTGTACCATATGCAGGACCTGCTCGTAATCTATCTGCTGTACCTGCCCCCTCTGCTGGACCTGTCCCTGTTCTCTCTGCTGGAACTGCTTCTGTTCCATCTGCTGGACCTGTCCCTGTTCCCTCTGCTGGAACTGCTCCTGTAGCAGGTCCTGCATATGGATAAGGAGTAGGTCCTGCATATGGTACAGGAGCAGGTCCTGCATATGGATAAGGAGCAGGTCCTGCATATGGTACAGGAGTAGGTCTTGCATATGGATCAGGAGTAGGTCCTGCATATGGTACAGGAGTAGGTCCTGCATATGGATCAGGAGTAGGTCTTGCATATGGATCAGGAGTAGGTCCTGCATATGGTACAGGAGCAGGTCCTGCATATGGTACAGGAGGAGGTCTTGCATATGGATAAGGAGTAGGTCTTGCATAAGGATAAGGAATAAGTCCTGCATATGGTACAGGAGCAGGTCCTGCATATGGTACAGGAGCAGGTCCTGCATATGGTACAGGAGCAGGTCCTGCATATGGTACAGGAGGAGGTCTTGCATATGGATAAGGAGTAGGTCTTGCATAAGGATAAGGAATAAGTCCTGCATATGGATCAGGTCCAGTATATGGAACAGGAGCAGATCTAGCAGGATACTGACATGGGCTTACAGAACCTGAAGACAGTGAGGCTGGTAGGCTGGTTAAACTTGAAGATGGGTAATGAGGGTCTGAATTGAGATCTTGTGACTGTAGTTGAGGATCTTGTGACTGTAGTTGAGGATCTTGTGACTGTAGTTGAGGATCTTGTGACTGTAGTTGAGGATGTTGTGACAGTAGTTGAGTATCGGATGGATGTTGTCCACTTGACTGTGTTTATATTTGACATTATTTTTATTCAAAAGAGAGCGAAACTGTGAAACAGACGAGGTTTATATAGCAGACAAAAAAGGAATGAAGTGGCATGTCTAATGAATGGAACATTAAGTGTTTAAGTGTGTACTGTTTCAAGTTAATGAGTTGTGCTGTTGTGTAGCACAGCATGACAACGTTCATTAATGACTGCTATGACATTCATTGCTGTTCAGACCTGAACATACTGGGGGCCACAGGAGAATGAGGATCACTGTTGCTGTTGTTGTTGACAAACAGTGGAATCAGCATGGAAACAGCTCTTCTGTAAATCTTTCCTTCTGACTGTACTGCGGCTGTTCTGACAATTCCATCTTCTCCAGGAAACAATTCTGTGATCTTCCCGAGTGGCCATCTTGAGTATCTAATTAATTCTTCATCTTTGATGTAGACTATCTGACCAATTTTTAGATTCTCTTCTTCCCTGTTCCATTTGTTCCTCTTCTGAATTGTTTGAATGTAACAACCTTTCCAGGCGCTTTCCAAATCTCTTGTCAATCTTTTTACCAGTTGCCACCTTCTCAATGAGGATATTTGAGCTTCAGATGCTTCTCCTGTGGCTGGTGCCTTCAGTGGTCTGAATACCAGAAAATGTCCAGGTGTCAGGACCAATTCATCATCTGTCTCGACTGTTTCTGCTGGCACCAAAGGCCTGCTGTTAAGCAATGCTTCAATTTCACACATGATGGTTGTTAATTCATCAATTCTCAGTGGGTGGGGCTGGAGCATCTTCTGAAACAGTCTCATAGCACTCTTGACTCCGGCTTCCCACAACCCTCCAAAGTTGGGAGCCTTTGGAGGATTGAAGTGCCATCTGATGTTGGTGAATTTACTTTGACACTTCTTCCAAGCTGTCAATGTTGCTGCAGTGATTTCCTTTGCTGCTGCTGTGAAGTTTCCACCATTGTCACTGAACATCTCAGCAGGTGCTCCTCTTCTGTTGAAGAACCTGCTGAACATTGCCAAGAATTCTTCAGCACTCAAACTTCTGCACACCTCCAAGTGTATGGCTTTAGTTGCCATGCAGACAAAAATGCAAAAATATGCTTTAAAGCAAACTGGCTTTCTTGTAGAGCTTTCTCTGAGTGTTATGGGACCAGCCATGTCAACACCAGTGCTGTAGAAAGGTGGTTTCAGCATAGTTCTGCAGTTTGGAAGCATTCCCATTCTCTGTTGCTGAGTGTTGGCATTGACTCTGCGACAGGTTGTACATAGTCTCTGAATTCTTTTGAGCTCTTTTTTTGCTCCAAATATTAGATGGTTCTGTCCAATGATGCCAATGACTGTTGATGCTCCAATGTGGTTCAATTCCTCATGTTTGGTCTGTAGCATCAATTTGGTCAACTGACATTTTGCAGACAGAGGCATCATCACTCTTGAGTCCACTCTTCCTCTAGAATTATTCATTTTGCTGCTGCAATATCAGACACATCTTTGCAGCTTGAATGTCACTGAAACAGAGAGTAGGTGAATCAAAGGCTGTAGTTTCATCAGTGGATGTGGATTTTCTGGCATTCCTGACAAATTTCAACATCCATGCCAGTATTCTTGTCAATTTTCTGTAGTCAGAGTACAATGTCCACAATTTGAACTCTTGCCCAATCGTAGTCAAAGTCACTACTTTGTCTTTTTTCATGCCAGGCAAATGTTCCACTTCCAATTGTGTTGTTCTAGGCCAATTCTGTTCTGGTTGTGACAGCCATAGTGGTCCGTTCCACCACAGTTTGGATGACAGCAACGACGAAGCAGAAATGCCTCTGCTGGGCAGGTCAGCCGGATTGTTAGCTGAATCCACATGTGCCCATGGAACATCAGTGATGCAATCATTAATGAGAGCAACTCTGTTGGCCACAAAAACTTTCAATTTCTGCAATGGTTTCTTTAGCCAGGCCAGAACAATCATGCTGTCACTCCAGCATCTGCAGTTTGAGAGTGGAATCTGAAGTGTTTGTGCCACATGAGCTGTTGCCAATGCAAGTAGCTTAGCAGCCTCTAGCTCCATTTCTGGCAGCGTTCTTTGTTTTAGAGGACACACTCTGGCTCTGCAGAAAACAAGACTACAAGTGCCATCACTGCTCCTGAGATAAAGTACAGCTGCATAGGCATCATTGCTGCTGTCACAGAAGCCACAGAGTAGGGTGTCACTTGTCACAGCTTGAGCATATCTTGAAATTTGGAATTTCACTGATGGATGCTATTTCACTCAACCAAGAATTCCATTGCTGCATTAACTCATCAGGAATTGTTTCATCCCATTTGATGTTTTGAGACCATAATTTCTGCAGTATAATTTTGCCAGTGATCCACCATGGAGCAGTCAGTCCAAGTACATCATATACACCAGCAACAATCTGTGCAACATTTCTCCTTGTGCTAGCTTCATGAGAAATTGCAGGAGTTGTTACAAATAGGTTGTCATTCACCGTATCCCAATGGATGCCTAGTGCCTTCAATGCATTGCAACCATGATTAGTATCAATTTCTTTCAGGTCTGCTGGAATTTCAGCTATCACATCTGATGATGAAGACCTCCATTTTCTGAGCACCATTCCTGCTTCACTCAACAGCTGACAGAGTGATTGTTGAATCTTCACAGCATCAGTTTCACTATCTGCTCCTGAGACATAATCATCCACATAAAAAATTAATTTTGATGCAATTCAGCACTTGCTTCAGGAAACCTGTCTGCATTGACCGTGGCGTGATGTCTCAGCACTGATGTTGCAACAAAAATGGTGAAGGCTTGATGCCAAATGTAAGCCTCTTCATTCTCATAGACACAAGTCTGCCTTGACTATCTCTGACAATGAACCTGTGATTGTCCATGTCACGCTTGTCCAATCTTACTTCTCTATACATTTTACTTATATCAGCAGTCAGTCCAATCATTTTTGTCCGAAACTTGAGGAGAATGTCTGATGTCAGTGGATATAGATTGGGTCCAGTCAGGTATATTTCATTGATGCTGTATCCAGAGGTTGATTTGGCAGAACCATCAAAACAGGTCTGACTTTCGTGGTGGTGGAGCTGAACACAGGCAAGTAGAATGAGTCTTTATGAATTTCATCCATTGGCACAACTTCACAGTGATCCATTTCGTGATAGGTGTCTAATTCACGGTTGAATTCAGGCAACATACCACATTTCTTCTCGTTCTGGAGAAAACGAGCCTTGGCCATTGCTAAGGAGTCTCCAATAGGTGGAGGACTGTCATATTTTGGCAACACACAAGAGTATCTTCCATCAGGATGCTGCTGCACAGTCTCATTGAACTGCTGCACAGCACTTTCTTCCTCTGCTGTCAGTGTTGAAGCCTGAGGCACAGTTTCCAGAGAGTACATCCTTTGGAAAATTGCACTGTCTTGACTCTCTGTGACTTCAATCTTCAGTGCTGTCGCTTCATCAGAAGTTCCAGGGCCACAGAGAGACCATCCAAAAACTGTGTTCATTGCCAGCACTTTGTGTTCTGTGCAAACTTTTGTCTCATTCTTGTGTATGTAGTACAAATCATGTGTTCCAATAATGATGTCAATGTGACCTCCCAACTTTGAGTCAGCCAGAATGTCACTGCTGAACTCTTTGCACTTGATGATGTCTTTGGCATTATCTGGTGGAATGGATGCTGGCAAAGTTGAGGAGATGCACACACTCAGTCTTATGTCCACATCAGATGGAAAAACAGGTGAAACATGTACAAATCCATAGTGCTTCAATTTTTTGCTGGACACTGCACCTGATATGTTGGCATCCATGGGCTTCCTTTGAATTTTCAAGTCTTGAGCAATTGTTTCAGTGATGATGGTGTGAGTTGATCCTCCATCAAGTGCAGCTCTTGCAGGAATGCAGTTGCCATTATGTTTGAGTACAACCAGTGCAGTGTAGATGAAACCCTTCTTGACATTATCATCCCCATCACAACTGTCTATCACTGCAGTAAAACTAGTGCCTTTGACATTTCGAGCACTCTTTTCATCTTGGTGCAGTAGATAATTGTGTTTTTCTTCACAATGCCTGCACTTGTATGTGGAGGTGCAATCTGCAGCAGTGTGGGAATGATGCAAACAGTCGTTGCACAATTTGTGCTGTCTGACCCAATTGAGTCTCTGAGAAACTGCTGCTTCTTTGAATTTCCTACAATGATAAGTAGGATGTGATCCATTTTTGCAAATTGGACAAATTCTCTTTTCTTTGGTGGACTTTCTGGGTGTTGAGATGGTTGATGCACTGTGGTCAGTGGACAGCTTCTTCTTCCATGGCTGCTCGCTGTATGACTGTAATGTTTTTCTTTTTTCCAACTTATGCATGAGAGGAACAGCAAAATCTTTTAAGTCACTGAGAGTTGACAATCTGTCATCACATTTTAACTGCCTCAGCCATTCTTTCTTCAGTTCTGTGTCCATATCTCTCACAGCCAGGGCAACAGCCAGAGTCTCAATGTGTTTTCCACCAATCTCATCCATTTCCATCAGCACTTTGTCAGTTCTCATTATCATTTCTTTCACTCCATCATAAGAATAATCATGTTTTTGTTTTTTGGTTAATTGTTCCACAAGCATTGGGTAAATGATGATTCTTCTGCCATAAGTGGCCCGCAGTTCTTCCATAGCAGCAGTGTATCCAGCAGTTTGACAAGAGAGAACAGTTTGTCTTGCATCTTCACATTTCATGGATTCAGCCAAGATGGACACTTTATCAGCATCAGTGTAGTATTCATCATGAGTTTCCATTATTTTGGTGAATCTTTTATGGAAACTGTGAAATTCCATGGGAGAGCCATTGAATGTAGGCAGTGCAGTTTTGTAAGGTGGTGGTGGTTTTGCTGTCACTATTTTTGCAGCTGGTGCTACTGGCTGTTCACTGGTGGCTGAAGTTTCAAACAATTCTTCATTGACTGTTTCAGATAATGCCTTTGTTGAGGTCAGTTGCTGTCTGAAGAACAAAACGTCTTTGAATCCTTTGAGGTCCACTGCCAGTTGTGCAAGTGATTCAGCAATTTCTGAGCCTCTGTCGAAGTAATTTGAACTGGATGTGTTGCTAGTCGTCAGCTATAATTCAGCTTTGCCTTGAACTATATCACATTGTGCAGACATGTTGGCTCTCATCAATGTTTCATTCAGCTTGTCAAGATCAACATCATACTGCTGCTGAATTGCTACATAAGAATCAATTTCAGTTTGAATTTCATCACGAGATTTTCCCTCTTCTTCCAAGGTTCCCACATATGACTCATGAATTTTCATCAAATCTTCCACAGCTGTTCTGGCATTTTCAATTCTGTTGCCCAGTTCACTGATGATGACTGTAGTGAAATCATCTTTCATCATTTTAAAAGCATGATTGACAGCCTTGGTAGCTTTTGTCTTGGCATGTGCTCTTTTTGTTTTCTGATCGACACTAGTAGCCATTTTCAACTGTTCTTGTAGATAAATAGCTTAAAAGAGTTTTCTTACAGAAGAATAACTTCCAGTGTTGACTGCCACAGAGTTTAAACTGATTAGGTTGCTGTTTCTTTTTCTCTTAGAATTGAAGGACCATGTTTATATTTGACATTATTTTTATTCAAAAGAGAGCGAAACTGTGAAACAGACGAGGTTTATATAGCAGACAAAAAGGAATGAAGTGGCATGTCTAATGAATGGAACATTAAGTGTTTAAGTGTGTACTGTTTCAAGTTAATGAGTTGTGCTGTTGTGTAGCACAGCATGACAATGTTCATTAATGACTGTTATGACATTCATTGCTGTTCAGACCTGAACATACTGTTCACCAAGTACTTCCATTTCATCCATTCTAAAAAATTAATTATAAGTATATTATTAATGATCAAAAAAGACAAAAATTACCCTTATGTAATTATTTCAAATAATCATCTTTATTTTAATTCAGCTAGTAGTATTTATAATAGTGTAAAATTCCAATATTTTCAAAATTAGCTAGAGATACATGTACATACTTCCTTGTCTAACAGAGAATACAAATTTTCTTTAATAAGTTTGCACATCACTTTTGTATTGAGAAATTCATAGTCGCTTATATTGAAAAAAAAAAGTTTATAAAAATAATACTTCATGCCATTTTGTAAATGTAGTTACAAGTGGATAGAACTATGAATAGGTTACGGGCACTGGATATACTTGCTCACTTCTACTCCTCTTCCTACATAAATGGCAATCTTATAAATATTGTTTTTCTTACTTCTTTTTGTACAAGGTGACTTCATGGATGGTATGCATGAGTTCCCACTCCACATGCTGCAGCTTACTCTAGAGGGACACAATCAAATTATATAACATAGTGATATACTCCTTGAATGCCTTCCTTGTACTAATGTAACACTGAATGTCACTCAGTGTATTATTTTATTCATTTTACTTCAGAAAACATTCTGAAGTGTATATTAGTCACAAGTCATTATAATATGCAAGACTCTACTTTTTCTTATTGAAAATAGCAAAACATTATATCATGACAGTCAAATGAACAGTTGGTATGTTAATTGTTAGATTGGTTATGACTAATTAATACTGTACAGAATTTTTTTCATTTTGTCTCTCAATATGGGAAATATCTAAACAAGACACAGTCAGTTTTTCCTGCAACTATCGCATAATTAATTACTTCTATGATGAAGAAACAGGAAACAATATTTAAGTTAGCTTGCTGGTATTAATTACATTCAGAAAGTATTTGAATAAAAGTTAACATTTCAGTTCTCAGCTACAGTAAAATTATACATTATTTACTCACGGTAACATCACTTGCTCTCTTTGCATGGCTGTTGGTTTTCTTGAGGTAAGAGAGCTCAAGGTCCTTCATCTCTTGCCTAAGTTGATCTATCTGCTCCTTTGCCTTCCTTCTTTCTTCAGTAATTGCAAGCTCCTTATTTTCCGCTTCATTCACATAAATCTCAAAATTTTTACGTGCTTGCTCACTTTTTTCTACTTGCTGAGTAGGTCCACTTCCCTCTCTTGAGAATATTCCATGATGGTAGCATATTTTAATTCTAGTTCGCTGCAAGACTCATTTGATTTCTTCACCTCTAGCTCCATGAAATTGACATGATCTTGAAGGTTAGAGCGAGATTCATTGGCCTCTTTTAGTTCTTGCTGCATAAGATTGACGTTCTCCCTCAGTTCTAATCGAATCTTGTTGGCCTCCTTCAACTCTGTGTCCAAGAAATGGACATGATTGTGTAGTTCAAGCTGAGACTGGTCTGCCTTCTTTAGCTCTGTGTCCCATGTCAACCTCCTAGAGCAAGAGTTTAAGAACGTGAGTGATTGTCGTAGGGAACTTCACAATCATTTTAAACACCTGGAGCAAGAATTGCAGGAGACCTATGAGTCTCACTGCATGCAAAGTGATTACATTAACCTTGTGGAGCAAGAGTTGAAAGAGGTGAACGATGCACGCTTTCAACTATATGATCGTGCCAACTTTCTGGACGAAGAGCTAAAGAAGGCAGACCAGTCTCAGCTTGAATTACACAATCATGTCCATTTCTTATGTTGTTGCATCTATTATTACTTCATTGAACTTACTTGCACACTAAAGTTTACTGACTTTTAAATATTAGGTGAAAATGAAGAACTACGTCATTGGTTTAGATGATGTTACTCTGATCAAACGTAGACTTTCTTGTTGTACTACAGAATAAAGTGTCATATCTAGTTTAAAACTTACCACTCAAAGTGTTATATTTTAGCAAGAGAATGTCCATCTGCTGTTTTTCCTCCTGGATTACATCATGGACCTGTACAAATCATAAGTAAACAGAAGAAGTTTTATGGAAATTGAAGGCAAAATCTGACTCAGAATTTTCAAAAGAGGGGCGTTAATATCCCTAATGCATGAGGTTTTAGCAATCCTTCATGGCTACAACATTCTTTTAATTTAAAAAAATACTGTACCAGAAAGTTACATAAGTGCAGGGGCGTAGGCAAGGATATTTGAATGGGGGGCTCAGAATTAACCTAAAGTCTAACGAAACTATTTTACCACAACCATTGCATAAAATCCATACTTCTATTTGGCACAAAATAGATTTTGGTGAAACCAACCAGCTTGACACTTTACTCAAGATCTACTATGGTGGAGTGATGGAACAAAAGATATGTGAAGTAAATTGAATAAAAAAAATTAAAACAAACTTGCACATTCTATTAAACGTGGATGCGTGTTTAGATATAGTTTACAAACGCTATCAATGTCTATTTCCATTTCATAATTGATCAGATCTAGTACAAACAGCCATTGTTCAGTTTATGTAGCTCATAAATAGTTGTGAAGCCTACAAGGAGATTATCCTGAGCATTCACAAGAACGCTCAGGATACAGGATGCACAACTGAGCATTATATTCAGTATATAGAAAGATTGATGCATGAATATCATTAATTTGAAAGGGGGTTCACGTGAACCCCCTGAACCCCTGCCTACACCCCTAATGTGAGTGATTAATCTCGTACTGAACAGTGATTATAAAAAAGATCATTTAGCAAGTTACAAGTATTTGTGCAAATTATTCTTATTAGGTCATTACCCCATAGCCAGGAAGGCTAGGACATAAGGTTAACTGCACAAACCAGTGTCCAATTGACACTACCCAAAACACACATAAAAACGAATCAATAATATCTAACAAGTAAAACTTACCTCTGTGGTATCAAGAAGTGCGTCAGTCAAAGATGTCTCGTCCATTTCTACACCTCTATCTTCAATCTCCTTTATTAGACTGTTAGTCGCTGATTTGTAACATTTTTCTTCATCTCGGTCCCCCATTTCCTGATTCTCATCACTTGCTATAAGTTTCCTCAAACAACATGACAACTTCTTTTTCTTCACTGTCCCCTTTTTTCCTAATGCTATCATCTCTTCCATCCACTTTTTCTTCCATTTCTTTTGCCTTTTCTTGAGGGCCTTTGATTCACTGGTCACATTATCCTTCATACTTGACTGGTCAATATTTTCTTCATCTCCTCTCTCTTTTACTTGAGTGCTGTTGCTCACTTTGTCTCCTCCACTCTTCTTTTCTTGAATGCTGTTGCTCACCTCACCAACTTCATTTTCATCTAAAATTTAAAGCCCAAGTCGATGAACTAAAGCGTGTGAACAGGTTTAATAAGTAATGGATTTAACAAAGATGACAGGAGTTGTTTTAAATGATGTTATTTTTATATTTGCTTGTTGCTGTATTTTTAGTTATTACAGAATAAGTCACATCAAGTTTAACACTTACCACTCAGAGTGGTATATATTAGAGAAAGTTTGTCCATATGCTGTCCAGCATCCTGGACTACTTCATGCATCTGTACAAATCATAATTAAATACATTAAAAAAAACTCTAGAAATTTGAGGCAGAAACATGTATCACAAGTGGTGCATTAGTATCTGTAATACATATGGTTTTTAACAAACCACACCCAACTCATTTTTCTGAAAGCTAGAACTGATATTTTGTAGAATTTAGTACCAGAAAGTTATAAAGAGTGATTAATTACATACTGAACAGTCATCCAGCAAGATATAGTACTGGAATGTTACCAGGTCATTGTCCACTTGGCCAGTTGGTTTCAAGTCATGTAGTATAGTAGAGTTTAGCAATACTAATCACAGCTCAGCAAGCTTTTATGGACATACTTATGAACTAGTCTGGTGTAGCCAGACCCTTTACTCATTGATCGCTATGCAGAGAGAATCATGCAATGCATCAAGTTGTTCTAACTAGATGTAATGATATTATGTCAATTGTGTGTCCGTTTACGTCAAGTGCCACTAACGATATTTATGACTATAAATTCTGCAACAAGTAGGAACAACTCGATGTATTGCATGATTCCAGATTCTTTCCCTCCACATAGAAATCAGTGGGCAAAGAGTCTGGCTACACAAGACTACTTCTTAACTCCAACTCTATTCTGCACACTGAGCTGAAAGACATAACTTAGCACCTGTTCACTGTATATAACCTACTGAACTGTCTAAACTACAAAATTTCAGTGTTATCAACTCGATACAAGAGGAATTGGATCTAGCATCCTGTTTCCATGGCTATACACAACCTTAGAGTAAACTACAGAAACAATTGAAACAACCTAATATTTAGGTCGTATCTAACAATAAAACTTACCTTTACAGTATCAAGAAGAGTGTCAGTCAAAGATGTCTCGTCTTTTCCACATGCGATACCAACTGTTTGATTATCATCCATAGACTGGTTACACTTTCCTCCATGTTGGTCTGCCACTTCTTGATCCATGTCACTTGACTTGATGGGTTTCATTAATTGACTTGTCAGCTGATTTTTCTGTTCAATCAACTTCTTCTCTAGTTCAACTATTTCAGTCATCCACTTATTCTTAAAATGTATTTGCCTTTGCTTGAAGGTCTCCAAATCACTGGTCAAACTTATCCTTCAGTTTTGATGGGTCATCATTTTCTTCCTCCGCATTCTGATTTTCTTGAGTGCTTTTGTTCACTTCAAGTTTGTCTTCATGTTCTTTCTGTTGTCCATCTGTGCGGTTGTTCACATCAAGATGGTCTTCGTCTTTTTCCTGTCCCTGAGTGCAGTTGTTCACCTCAAACTTGTCTTCATTTATATCCACCTGTTCCTGAGTGCTGTTGTTCACCTCAAGCTTGTCTTCTATTCCATTTTCCGGTTCCTGAGTGATGTTGTTCACCTCAAGTTTGTCTTCTTTTCCAACTTCCTGTCCCTCATGAGTGCTGTAGTTCACCTCAAGTTTGTCTTCTTTTCTATTTTCCTGTCCCTCATGAGTGCTGTTGTTCATCTCAAGTTTGTCTTCCTGAGTGCTGTTGTTCACCTCAAGTTTGTATTTTCCATTATCCAGTTCCTGAGTGCTGTTGTTCACCTCAAGTTTGTCTTCCTTTCTGTTATCCAGTTCCTGAGTGCTGTTGTTCACCTCAAGTTTGTTTTTTCCATTATCCAGTTCCTGAGTGCTGTTGTTGACCTCAAGTTTGTCTTTTCCATTATCCAGTTCCTGAGTGCTGTTGTTCACCTCAAGTTTGTCTTTTCCGTTATCCAGTTCCTGAGTGCTGTTGTTCACCTCAAGTTTGTCTTTTCCGTTATCCAGTTCCTGAGTGCTGTTGTTCACCTCAGGTTTGTCTTTTCCATTATGCAATTCCTGAGTGCTGCTGTTCACCTCAAGTTTGTTTTTTTCATTACGAAGTTCCTGAGTGCTGTTGTTCACCTCAAGCTTGTCTTCTATTCCATTTTCCAGTTCCTGAGTGATGTTGTTCACCTCAAGTTTGTCTTCTTTTCCAACTTCCTGTCCCTCATGAGTGCTGTAGTTCACCTCAAGTTTGTCTTCTTTTCTATTTTCCTGTCCCTCATGAGTGCTTTTGTTCATCTCAAGTTTGTCTTCCTGAGTGCTGTTGTTCACCTCAAGTTTGTCTTTTCCATTATCCAGTTCCTGAGTGCTGTTGTTACCTCAAGTTTGTCTTCCTTTCTGTTATCCAGTTCCTGAGTGCTGTTGTTCACCTCAAGTTTGTCTTTTCCATTATCCAGTTCCTGAGTGCTGTTGTTCACCTCAAGTTTGTCTTCTTTTCCGTTATCCAGTTCTTGAGTGCTGTTGTTCACCTCAAGTTTGTCTTTTCCATTATCCAGTTCCAGCAGAATGATGTCTCCTTCCTGTAGATTGCGCTTAGAATGTTTCCATTTTGACAGTTTATTCAATTGAGTAGTATATTCTGTTGACCACCTTGTCCAAAAGTCCTTGACTATGGCCTGGCACAAGTTCCACCTGCGAAGTAGTGATTGCGTCTTGGTTGAAATGTGTTGATCAGGAATTGTTTCCAGTGGCTGGCCAATCAAGAAGTGTCCCGGTGTTAATGGCTCGATACCATCTTCATCATGACTAGTGACTGCACTAAGAGGTCGGCTGTTGAGACATGATTCTATTTGGCACAAGGTAGTTGTCAATTCCTCAAATGTCAGATGATGATCTCCAACGACTTTCTTCAAGTGAGTCTTGACTGCCTTTACTGTGGCTTCCCATAAGCCTCCGAAGTGTGGAGCTCGTTCAGGACTAAAGTGCCACTGTATGTGTTGGGAAACACAAAATTGAGACACATAATTTTGAGTCATTTCTTTGCTCAGGAATTTGTACAGCTGTTTCAGTTCTCTATAGACACCCCGACAAAGTTCGTACCATTGTCCGAAAACATTTCTTTGGGTTTTCCCCTTCTAGACACGAATCTTCTCAGTGCAGCTAGGAAAGCCTCAGCACTGAGATCAGAAACTGGTTCCAAGTGGACTGCCCTCACTGAAAAGGACACAAATACACAGATGTACGTCTTGACTAGTACCGGTCGACGAACATAACCATACTTGGTATAGACTGGTCCTGCAAAGTCCACACCAGTAGTCTGAAAGACTGGTCCAGGGGTGAGTCGTTGAGATGGAAATTGTCCCATCAGCTGACTTTCTGGCCAAGCAGCTTGGCGTTTGCAGATGACACACTGTCTGCAACAGGAGCGAACCAATCTCTTTCCAGAGACAATGTGGTACGTCCGAGCAAGAATTGACATCAGCAGTGTAGGTCCAGCATGACTGGAGATGAGATGTTGATGTCTGACAATCATGTGACTGAGAGGATCCTTGTGGTGTAGTATGATAGGATGTCGCTTTGAAAACTTAAGATGTGCTCTTGCCAGCCTTCCGCCCACCTTGAGAACCGAGTTAGAATCTAGGAAAGGTCGAAGAGGAAGTATTAGACTATTAGTGGGCAAAGTAACAACCTTCTGCAGTGCTTTGATCTCAATACCAAACATTCTCTCTTGCGACTGCTTGATAAGCACGATCTCAGCTTGAATAATCTCTGGTACAGTTTAAAATGAACTAGTTCGAGGTTGCTCTTGAGTCCCACGAATTTTGATATTGTGAAGAAATCGAAGAGCCCAGGCAAGTACTCGTCTTAGTTTGTCAAGTGAGGAATATTGAAGGAGTAGCCAGGGTTCTGTAGAGGTAATGACATTGATGCAGACTCTAACCTCAGGATCTTCCCCAGAGGAAAGACATTGTGGCTGAGATGGCCAGTGTGAAGAATCCTTGGACAGCCATTCAGGTCCATGCCACCAAAGTTGATGTTCTAGGAGCTGCTTAGGAGACAAAGAGATTCCGTGCGTCAATGTAGAATTCCCGTGCGTCAATTGCGTCAATGTAACGCGCCGCGCGTTTGTCGCGCGTCAATGTAGTACCTAAAGTAAAACCTAGCCATGTTTACTGAGATTAATAGTGTGAAGTATAACACAGCATGATAGATTTTGAAGTACAATAATAACTACACAGATAATGGGAAACTATACCTTTTAGCTAATGAACAGAGATAACTTCCAGTATCCAATTCTGACTGCCTCGATTACCAGTAACTGGTGAACAAGCTCGCAGCTCTACAAAAAAAAAACAATAACATACACACAGAGTTATTTTTGTACTTTTAGCTAACAAAATTGGAACTAACATTCTCCCAAGTAATGGTGGTTTCCTTCGTTTTAATATTTAGCCACTCAGGCTACCAGTGACGCACTTGACAACCAACCGAACGGAATTTAGCAACCCCCAAAACGACGAAGTTTTGAAATTACGTTTGAATGGTTTTCAATGCTGTAGTAACCGTTCGCAGTAACTTTTTGCGCCTGAAAAACAAGCGTTTCACAGGAATTATCAGCAATGGCTGAAACCTTCTCATCACCTCTCTTACAAGCATCCTGATGTTCTTTCACTCTCTGCTCTAGCCTTCTAGTTGTTTCATCTATGTATACTTTACGACAACTGCAGTGTATACTGTACACTATGAATGACTCAGTGGTAATGGGTATAGTATCTTTGACTTTAGTAAGATGTGATCTTAGTGTCTTACCTGACTTAAATGCTGTTTTAATGTCAAAGACTCTACAAACTCTCTGAATGCTCTCACTGAACCCTGCTATGTATGGAATAGTAAGAATGTGATCTTTAGAAGGCAACTCTTTATAGAGCCAGTCCTATAATGGTTGTATTGTCATAACCATTACTTTGAAGTACTTGTGTAGGTGTTTCTCTTCTTCCTTCATGTTTTCACCCTTATTAGTTACCCTCCTAGCTCTCTGATACAAGCATCTCACTGTTCCTATCTTTACATGATTAGGATCCTTCTATGTGCATTCGTGTGCATATGTAGTTGTATTGCTTATTGTTTTTACTATGTTGCTCTTAATTTCTGTTGTTCTGCAGGCGAGTTTGAAGTGGATCATGGAGCAAATATTAGATGATATCACATATGGAAGATTAGCTACCCGGAAACTTTGAAAATTATGAACTATTTGTGGAAATAAGTGAGGGTCAGATTAAGATTGCTGTTAGAGAGTGAGTATTTTATCTTGCTACTCATAAACATCATACAGTTACGATGGGATTATCTTTATTGCAATGTTTGAGATTTTCAAGTTTAATGTATTGCTTCATTATTTACAACATGGGTGGCCAAAAGCAAGCTTCTCAAGTGAGCAAAATGATCTAACTGTGCACTAACAAGGTCACGAAACTGCTGGAACAGTACAAGATGCTTCAAGTCGAGCATGGAGAAAGTTTTTTAGCAGGAGACAAAGCAAATTCTTGATTAGGAGTCCCAATTTTGTAGGACGAGTTAGACAGAGTTATGGTTCCTTAGTTATAGACACAGAAGTGTTTAATGAGTAGGAGAAATCTTCATGGGATACTGTCAGTATCCTGTGGACGTTACTAATCATACAGGAGACATGTGTGTATGCATCAACTAAAAACTACTATATAGCCCAGTGGAATAGTATACTATATATATATATATAATAATAATAATATAGCTATAGCTATACCACTTATTTGACATTATGGTGACGAAAACAATACAATAGTTTAAAACAAAAACAAATGACAAAACAACAGCAAAACAGCAAAGAAAATACTGACAAAGTTGCCACAAATAATATGAACAAAACAACGACATTAAAACAACACAAACACAATTGTTCAGAGTTTAAAATCCTGAAATCAAAACACAACGATAAAAATTTGATTATAATTAGAGGATAAACATACCCTAAGGATCTTGTTGACGGTTTTGGGAAGATGTCTGGTGAGCGATGGGAGGTTGAGGAATAGGGCTATGAAGAATGGGTCTCAGAGGAGGGGATGCTGGTGGAATGGGTCCCAGAGGAGTGGATGTTGGTGGTCTCAGACAAGTGGATGCTGGTGGAATGGGTCCCAAAGGAGTGGATTGTGGTGACATGGGTCCCAGAGGAGTGGATGCTGGTGGCATGGGTCCCAGAGGAGTGAATGCTGGTGGCATGGGTCCCGGAGGAGTGAATGCTGGTGGCATGGGTCCCAGAGGGGTGAATTCTGGTGGCATGGGTCCCGGAGGAGTAAATGCTAGTGGCATGGGTCCCGGAGGAGTGAATGCTGGTGGCATGGGTCCCAGAGGGGTGAATTCTGGTGGCATGGGTCCCGGAGGAGTAAATGCTAGTGGCATGGGTCCCGGAGGAGTGAATGCTAGTGGCATGGGTCCCAGAGGGGTGAATTCTGGTGGCATGGGTCCCGGAGGAGTGAATGCTGGTGGCATGGGTCCCAGAGGGGTGAATTCTGGTGGCATGGGTCCCGGAGGAGTAAATGCTAGTGGTATGGGTCCCAGAGGAGTGAATGCTAGTGGCATGGGTCCCAGAGGGGTGAATTCTGGTGGCATGGGTCCCGGAGGAGTAAATGCTAGTGGCATGGGTCCCAGAGGAGTGAATTCTGGTGGCATGGGTCCCGGAGAAGTAAATGCTGGTGGCATGGGTCCCGGAGGAGTGAATGCTGGTGGCATGGGTCCCAGAGGAGTGGATGTTGGTGGTCTCAGACAAGTGGATGTTGGTGGCATTGGTCTCAGAGGAGTGGATTCTGGTGGCATGGGTCGCAACACTGTAAAAACCGGGGTGTTTAGTTACACCCTAAGTGGGGTGTACTGGAACACTTTTTTGCATTGGGGTGTATTGTTACACTCATAGGGTGTGCTGTTACACTCACACTGCGAAACACTCTATGATTATACCAAAAAGAGTGTATTTTTGTCAGGAATAATAGGTAACACCCTTTCAGGAATACTTTTTTTACATACCAACATTTTATAATGAACCTGTTGACTTATAATAATTTTCTGTTGGTTTTGTTTTATTTGTTGTTTCATTGCAGCAATAAAGGCATGCTGGTATAACATGGAGCTGTGGATGAAGAACATAAATATTCATACTCGTTAACTGTTGTACTGTGCCAAGTATATTTTATTCATTTGATCACAAATAAACTGAGAGTCATTAAAAAAAAAAAATTTACTAGCCAGTCAGAGGGAGAAATGGTGAGCTTTAAGTTCTACAAAAATGTGACTTGGTTTTCTGCAATTTGATAGCCTCTCACCACACTCCACACTGCTTGAAGGTGCTCGTTTTAACTAATTGTTTTAGTTAACTTCTTGCATTATATTATTAAGCAAAATTAGAAAGCTAGGAACTGTAACATGGCTGATGATTAATTGAAGAAGAATCCCTCATAAGCGCAAGCATATCCAGTGTGCATACTACTGCACAGTTTTATAACCGGTGTAGTTTTTTACTTGATCACTCAGGTCCTTCCAGAGAAAGACACAATTAGATAGTGACCCCACCTTGAGTTTATAATGTCCCTCCAACGGCATTGATGAAAATGTAGCTACGTTAAATATTTGTTAGGCTATGTACTGTTGCGTGCCGCTCTGTGCATCTTGAACTACCGCCCTCAGGCCCTAAGTACTTCGCTGCGCTAGACGCTGGACCATTAAAAGCAGCCTCGCAAAGATACTGCATTTTCTCATGGAAAACCCTTTTCCAATTACGTGTAGGTAAGTATCGCCGGGTTAAATAAGTTTAAAACGCTTTACCATAATATAAGTAAAACTCTCGACTGGAAGTGGTCGTCTAAACTATTGTTGCGCGCTATAATAATATAGTCTACTGATTCCTACTACGGCTACGCTACTGTGTCTTGGTGAACTTGAAGGAAGCTTCGCTGTCCCTACCCCTGGCTTATGCTTCTGGGGTAAGTAGTTTTATGGCTAGCGGTCAGTGGGTTTCTAAGTATTTTAGCTGCACGGGGTCACCCAGGTCATTTTTTTTTCCTGGTGAAGTTGTGTTTCCTGAACAATTTTTTCTAAGCTAATATAGCTACTGTATGAATTAATTAATGAATGGAAATAAAGAGCAAGGGTGGCTTGAATTATGATAGTGATATTTTGCGGTAGTTTTAGCTATATCTTTATGACAAGGGCTCGTCAGTTTGTTTGTTCCATAGTACTCTTGAAAATTTTCATTTCTTTGTGAGAAAGTGTGGGTGCATGTTGGAATGGTTTCTAGTTACTGAATTGTTCCAAAACATGCTCCACCAAAATTATCCTCACTCATAGTTTTTCCCATGGCCACCCTAACATCCTTTAGTGTGCTCCTGGACAATGAAGGGGAGATAATTATTGCATACAACTCAACGTATTATTATATTTTCTACTTTGTTTTAAGCCCATGGTTTCATGCAGGTTATGGGAGCCCTGGGATTTACCACCCTAATTTTTTTTACCCCTTCTGAATTTATTTCAATGTAAGTTGTGAAAAAATTGTAGGAATTTGTAGTAGTTTGTCCAAGTTTTCGTGATCATGACTTCACCATTTTCATGTGGCTAAACGGTTTTTGTGACTTTACAAATCTTTCTCTTATCTCTCTCTCTCTCCCCCCTCCCCCACCCCCCCAGTGAAAATCGTGTATGAAGTCCTGTCATTCTAGTTCATGCAATTCTGATAAACTTCAGTGAAATCATTTTACTTATCTGCTTATTCTTCATTGAGCTGTTGTTGAAGGACTTTTTCAGATTGTCCATTGCTTAATTATGGTTTAACCGATTACACGCGAATAATAATTTTAATTGCGCCTTACGTAATGCGGTCACGGGCGCACGCGAGACACAGAGGATTGATTGCTTGGTGGGAGGGTGACACTAAACGAGAGAGAGAAGATGAACGGTTGAAGATTGCCTCGGGGACAGTATTATCGAACGATAGAGTACGCTCTAGGCTATCGGGAAAGCATAAATTCGACGCTAAGGAGCTGTTCCCGACTTAAAAATAACAAAGTACTCTCACCGTTTGGCAAAAACTTTTATGGCATCACACCGCGGCTCTTAGTAAGCACTCTAGTAAGGTTGGAAGTATGGTTTCATGGCTGAAGCAGTTTGCTACTGGATCATAGAGGTAAGAGAAAGTGTTTTTGTACACATTTGTCTTACAATCAGGAAGAATTTGTTGATATTTATTTAGGGTGTGTATTATTTTGAACTGAGCATCTGTTATAAATTTTGTGAACAGAGAAGCTTTTTTATTGGCTTTAGTGTATGAAAAAGAGTACATCACAAATGAATGATAGAATATTTGAGTGTATTTAGTTTGGTACTCCAAGGTATCTTTACTTTTGATGTGCTGGTAGGCTGCATTGTTGACAGAATGGCTTGTGATCTTACTATCAAGTGCAACTGGTCATAACATAATAGAAGTATATGTCAGAGGGCTCCCTGCAGTCTCACCTGTTATATAACAATATTTATTTTTACTTTTTGCTATAAAGAATGTGGTTGAAATTTCTGTAGAATCGCTACCTTTCAGAATCATCAATTCCGTTCTCTCGGCAGAGTCCTTGACCATCTAGTAACTACTACAGTCACTGCATCCATCAGCACTGAAGTCATTCTTCCTGTCATCAAACTCCTCATCACTACCACCAGAGTTACTGCCATCCTTGTCACTGCCATGCTGTGCCAGGTCAAGAATATTGTCTTCATCACTAGGATGCTGAAGTGCCAGTGTTCCACTTGCCAAGATAGCTTTCTACTTGTCGTATAATGAGCAGTTATAGCTAAAGTAATATTGGTTTGTAAAAAATTATTCTGTGTACCTTTATTATTATTATGAAATATATTTTCAATTTATACTTTATAAGAAGGAAGTCTTATTGTTGTGACAAAATTTACTCAACATTTTCTTATGGAAGTCTATGTATTTTATAAGCCTAAAAGATACTTACAACAATATAGAATCGTCTGCAATTGTGATTGGTGGCTTCCTTGACTCCACAAAGCTGTAGGGCGAAGTGGACGCGGAGACGCATTTTTGACGCTTTGACGCGTCCTCCGCGGTTATCGAATTTTCCAATTTAGACGCGTGTACGCGTCAATCGGGGTTAATCGGTTAAACAGTTTATTAAGTGATTATCCGTTTTTATTATGTATCTCTGAGGCAATGTCAGTAAATTTGTCAGTTCTCTAAGCGTACAAGTGTTAATATCACAGCTTCAGAAGCACAGTGTCATAATTATTAGCTTGTGCCAAGGTGGTAGGGGCACCCTGAAATCCCCCATCTCTTCCAAGTCTTAGTTCCCCTAGGATTTTAATTTAATGAGTAGCTACGATACCTATAAGCTTGAATTATGTGACAAAGCACAGGTTGGTATAAGGTATATACACTTTCACATAGGCATGCCCATCAAAAGTGTGGGTTACCAAAATGAGACTGGCCAAGTACACCAGTGTTTCCCACCCCCAGCGCAGAATCCAGTATGACACCCTGATAGCTTAGTCATCATATGCTTTTTCTGAAGTAAGAGTATGTTCTTTCCCCAATTTCTAATGTCACTATGAAGCATTTGTGCATTTGTCAGCTGATGTTGTGAGAATAGGGAACAAGAATTTCTTCCGTTGGCCAAATATATTGGCTTCCAGTATTCAGATGTGCAGTGATGGAAGAAAAATGGCCATTTTTCACATGCAGTTCATAGAATAAGACTAGGACAAGTCATAGGAGCCATGACAACCACTAAGGCAACTTGGCATGATACATTATAGTATTGATGACCATTACCAAATGCAAGTCTTATGAACTCATGGAGGTAGTTGCAGGTCTTATAAGTCACGATGTGGATTTGGGACTGGTAGACAGTTAATTTGCTAATTTTTTTCATCAGACAATGTTGGTTGGTGATTGTTGTTGTTTTTTGGTTTGTTTGTTAACCCTAAGCGCGCATGTGCAAGAGGTTTGTAGTAGTTTCCCTGTCAGTCTGTCTGTCATGCTCTGATTTTGGAGATTACTGACAATTAACTGTGATTTAGGTATGAACTTATTCAGAAAGAAGAGTTATGTCCTTTTATTGTGCTACTTTTTTTTAATTTGGGGCTCATTGTTGATAAAACGTGAAGCTTTCAGCTCCACATTGGTACCAGCTGGGTAACGCCCCCTAGTGTCACGTCATAATCACTTGACTTCTTGCAGCCCGCAGTGTAGTTTGCTTTATACTCAGGGAAGTTAACCGATGGATTTGAATGAAGTGAAGTTCACATTGAAATTTTATAGCAGTGAGTGTTTCTGGCTAGTTTAGCTTCTCTTATGAAGACAGCATTTCCATGTACTGTTTTCATTGCTTGAGCTATATTGATGCCTCAATAAATAGCTAACAGATTGCTTTGTTCTTTTTGAAGGAGATTATATTATTATAATAGCTAGGTAATGTTTAATAGCACTGAGGGTTCGCACCTTTGCTGCTTCATTTGTTTTGTTTTTGTTTTGTTTATTATTCTTATTTAAAGCTTATCTGTATTATATAATTTATAGCCAGTACACAATGTTTTTTGTACGGTAGTGAAGAGGTGGTGTAGTTTCACTGACCATACACACCCTTCCTTCTGCTGGGGGGGAAAGGCATTATACTTGTGATGTGCTTCAGTAAAAAAAAAATTGACATATAAGGTCAAAGGGTAAAATTCATCTTTATAAAATCATCATGCACAATTTGTTTGAACAATTTACACGGCCGACTTTTTTAAATTAGCGTACAAGAAAAACAAGGTTTTCCAAGAAATTATTGCACTGTATACATCCTAACTCTATATAAGACTTGCTTACTAACAAAAGAAACAGGAAGGAACCTAAGAAGCTTAACACATAAAGCAGCAAATGTATATTTATTGTTTGTTCTTAGCTAGTCAAGCACATGTAACACACAACACTCTCACATGCACGCGTTCACTGGATATACCAACACAAGATTTACAGTGTAGTCTCTTGGTAGCTTGGCATGTTGGGCAATGGATTTTCAAGTACAAACAGCGATGACAAACAGCGCGTTGTTAACCAAGGTAACGAATGAACACAACAAATGTGAGTCAAAGTACAAAAGTTACATATATACGTCCAAGCATATATGATTTATACAATCATATATCCCTGATTTTTTGTGTTGTCCCTGATAGTGTCTCGCTCGCTGCCAATTATTGCAGATATAATTACCACGGTTGAGCTTTGTATGTGTGTGTGTGTGTTTGCAATTGCATGACTTTTTAACTTCATTCTCATATTCTATCACTGCTCTGCATTTTATCACGTGATGCCAGGAATTATTCTCTCTAAGAAAGTTGCTAGCTGTACTAACTTTAGCGATGATGTTTCAGCTCATGGCTTGAAGCCGTAGTACTCGTGGCTGGACCCATCGGTTTGCTTCCTAGTTATATGGTATTGCTCTATCTTGTGTAAAACCAGTGTTGTTGTTATTCAGGGAGCGGAGGAATGAGGGCTTGTACATCTCCTTAAATCTAGTTTGCTGCCTTTCCCCCACCCCTTAGGGATTAAAGACATCCTAAAAATTAATATTTACAAGGGGAAAAAATAGAATACATTGATATGTGATTTTTTTTTCTCCCCAAATGTCAATTAGTCATTATTAGATAACTGTTCTGGTGAATTTAAAGCAATGTACAATGGCTAACCTAATTCTTAGTCTAATTTAATCAGCGTCATTTGTACTAAACAACTTTCCACATAAGCAGTGTAGGGCAGACTGTGGCAAGTACATTGGGTATGCTTAGCTTGTATTAACTATTGTGCTGCTAAATTATGACACGGAGCAGTAATATATTTTGGGGCTAAGGAAATAATAAATGTGGTCTTATTGGATAAAATGCTTTCTTCGTGATTTCATCAATTGATAAACTTTTGTGGGTTTTTTGTTTTGTTTTTGGTGTCCAGGGGCATGGAAGATTTTGGAATAGGGAGGCTCCACTGCACTTGAGTTAGACAGGGAAGTACTTTGCTTCCCTTTGCTCTCCTCCTCCCATCATCCACATGCACACACACACACACACACATATCCCAGATATTAGTTTGACTTTCGTGGAGACATTTGCCCCAATTTTTCATAACGTTTTGTGGTAGTTAATATAAATATAATATAATATGGAAGGTACTGTACTAAACTAGCCTGATTCTCTAAAAAAAAATGTCTACATGTGTTAAAATTACAAGCACGAAAACACAAATCTGAGAATCTTGAATTATGTTGAGCTAGTTTTACTTGAGACATACACTTTCAATGTAGGAGTGTGAAGTGGCAGGTGTAATAGTGCAGTGACTATCTCTACTGGTGTACACGTGATGACTCCTGGACTTCAATACAACTAGAGGTGAGGAACTCTAGAATGACTTCTTAACTCTACTAACAAGAAAGAGGCCTTGTGAAATTATTTTTTTATTTACTATAAATCATTTTAATTGACTGGTAGATATTTCCATTTACTGCACACTTAGACAACCTGAAATATATAGGGAGCGACTTAGAGTCTGAACTTTTAGAACTCTTGTTACTTCATTTACTAACAGAATAATCCTTTGAAACAATTTGTATGTGTGGCCGGACACACACACACACACACACACACACACACATTATATTGATTCAACTCTTCATTTGTAAAGTATTGAATTCAAATGAAAGGTGAAGAGTTCCCAGATCATTTGGTCAATGACCTGACGATAGCCATACACAATCACCTGGTCTCACATACGCACACACATAGCTACAGTAGTGAAATAAGTTAAAGAAGAAAAGTAATGGTACACATGATAGTTAGTCATTTGTTACACAGGGGCTGGAGTTAAGTATTTCTATGGTCCTATGATTTCCAGATAATGTAAGATTCATTAACCCTTTCACCGCCAAGTTTATGATGACAGTTCGGTAACATGAAAATGTAACTAATGATGTGCTTGAGCACAAATGGCGAGCGAGCCTAATACTACACTGGAGTGTTAAACGTTTGGTTTTAACTTCTAATATTCAAGCTACTAAAAAAAGTGGAGTTTTTAAATCATGTATTATACGGTAAAGGCACTCAATGCCATAGTAACCACTCCCCGAAACTGTTTCAATTGAAACAAAAAAACAAGTCACGTTCTTTAAACTTTTTCTTTGGGATATTTTTGTAACGCACAATACTTTCACATAACTGAACATACATACGCAAGACTTACCTTCGTGTTAAATCTAGTTGACAATAAATATTCAAGTAAATACTTTTGCATAGGGCTTATAACTATGACAAATAGCGTATTAACTTACCACCGCAACTAACTCGATAGAAATGGAACTCCAGTGTGGAAGCAGTTCCTCCCACATGAACTCGGTAACCTTTTAGAACAGTGTGTGTGCGTGTGCGAGTCAATTACGTGTGTTATTTGTAAGGCACGCCCCGGAACACAGTTTGATATATTAGGGCTGGATCCCGGTCGTGCCAATCAGTCAGTCAATTCATTATCTTGTGCTTGTGTGTTTCTGTGTTGCGTAAACTGTTATTTAATCTACTCTACTCCTAGTCTTGTGAGATTCGGGTACGGGTAGCTACTCAACCAGACTGCATCACTTGAGACTGATTCTGGTGGCAGCTTTACCATAAGCCCCAGAAGGTCAGAGCCTCCAGTGTCGACGCGTTACTTACGCTAACCTGCCGAGCCTGTGACATCCAGTAAGTTTTATAAACAAACAAACATCCCCGATTTTAAGTTGTGTTACCCCTGAGAGTGTCTTGCTCGCTCCGCTCGCCAATAATATTTTTTTTATTTTTTTTTTCCTGCACAGACATTCAGCAACGAGATATGTTTTAAAAGCAGGTACAGTCAAAACTGTTTACTATGATGCAAAAAAAAAAAGTCTATTAGTCCACACAACAAATAGCTACAAATTTGGACTTACTGTTACCAACCGTACTAACTAAAATTCAATTTCTGAATGTCTCAGAGCTGCTATGTGATTCAGACTGAGTACACGCTTATTCATCTTCTATTTGATGGATTCTGAGCTTCTCAACCTCGTACTATTAAATATTTTTGGGAGGACAAACAACTCAACGGTTAGCGTTCCAGCAGCCATATTTTTTTTAATTGTAAAAAACAACAACAACTAATACCTGTACTATCATTTCGATTTTATTACAGGAGAACAGCCGACCAAATGCAAAACGCCACGTGGCGTCTACGGCGGTGAAAGGGTTAAGAAGACCTAAACCCTGCAGTACGTAGCTACATTTTCATCAATGCCATTGGAGGGACATTATAAACTCAAGGTGGGGTCACTATCTAATTGTGTCTTTTCTCTGGAAGGACCTGGGACCTGAGTGATTAAGTAAAAAACTACACCAGTTATAAAACTGTGCAGTGATATAGGTAGCTAGTAAACTGGGTGTGGCACCAGCGGTATTAATTATGGCGAACTTGTACATTTTACACAAGAATGCTTGATCATAATGAAGCAACTTTGGCAAGTGCTCCAAAGGAGACCTACAAACTCTTTGTCTAATAATTGACGAGGAAATTCAATGCCTACTGTGCTGGTGTATATTTCCAAGTAAAATAGCTCTACTTGTGTTTTAAGTCAGTGACTTTAAAATGTTTTGCTTGTGGTTTTGAGGTGTGACTTTGTACCTGAAATTAATTCTGCAATTTGCCAAAAAATTGATGCTACTTGGTAACACTGTAGAATGTCATTATCCAAACACTTCAGTTAACCAAACACCATAAATCTAATAATAGCATGTACAAACAAGTATACATAATACTATATTACATAATTATAATACGTTTTCTGTTTTGTTCAGTTCTCTGAACATGTAAGTTATCCGAACACCTCTCAGTCGCAACTTATCCAGATAACTGACATTCTACTGTATACCATTTCATATGTCCTCCTGTATACACACATCAACACTTCACGCATCGTTACTTGACTGCAGCCATTCGTGTCATTTACCAGCCGTATATGTCTTGGTTTTGTTGTTGTTGGTTGGGCGTAAATCCACCACAGGGAAGGTCAAATAATAAAAAATAAAGAGAAAATAATGAAGTTGATAATAAAGTTCTCGAAGGACCAGAATTCTTATAATGGCATCTAATTAGTCAGTGAGACGTACAGAGGCTCGCGCCAGCACTTAGACTTTATTTGCGCAAGAATAATAATTGATTGCGAGTTGGTACAGATTATATAGGGTGATATGGTATAGAACTGAGATAGGTAGGAAGTAGGTGGAGATTGAGATGAATATGATTAAGTTTTAAGATAAGAAGCGCCAGCAAGCTGGCCCAATGTAAGGTGTGGGTGTTAAATGATGAGATAAATGTGGTGGTAATCAATAACAGGTTCTGTTCCAAGTTCAGACGGATATCTGTAGGTCAGTTCTTCCTCCTTTGTGGGGGTGGTTCCGACAGACAGTTATCCTGAGATTGACCACTCTGGGTGGAGCCAAGACAGTTGTTGTTGTTGTTGTTTTGTTTTATCAGTTCACACACTTCACTACTTTGAAGTTTTGCTCAGTCCAGGTCTGTGCCATTGGCATTAACCTGAGAAGGCTGAACTGCCGTATGTGCATACTGAATGTTTGACATCGTGCTTCCTATGTGATTGTGTAGATGAGCATTAATAAAGATATATATGTAATAAAGCATTCCTTAAGGCAGTAATACTTAGGTGAGATGTATTTTTAACTATTCTAGTGTGAGAGCTATATCTGAGTTCAATCAAATTGTAATGTCTAAATTTATTATCCAGCTATTATTTATATGTACCATACTGCTCTGTGTGTGTGTGTACATGTGTGTGTTATGTGTTTTGCAGAGTACTGAAGTCTTTATGCTGTACTTCATGTGACAGACTAAAATTAGTTTACTAAAGGTATGTTTAATTTTGTGTGTGTGTTGTTGTACAAATATTTTTGTGGATGTTTCTCTTTCACGGCTTTTTTTTTTTTTTTTTAACCATACAAATAAAAAAAAAATGTTTGGCTGTCACCAGCTTGCTTAACACGCTAGACGGTAGTATAAATTATGACTTTCTATCTAGAATGATTTGCAAGTTGGAAATAAAATAGCTTTGGTATTGTGACTGAAGACTACTCTTTGTTTCTTATGTGCCAGAAAGTTAACAATGAATACATGAAGTGACTAAACCAGCTATTAATATTGTTTTGCTAGTTATAATTGCACTACCAGAATGCTTTTGTTTTGCTTATCTCGAGGGTTTCTCAAGGGTAATGCTTTTTGAAAGCATGAGCAGAGTGCTTGTGATAAATACGCAATAGATGCACTTTGAACAATGCCAGCACTACTAAATGCTTCAGATGCTGTTTACTGTGGTTTGGTATATCACACCTCTTACACCACACTCAATTCCTGGCCACACCACTTAGAAATGCCAGAGAAGCCCTGAGTGGTCTCATGTTGGATTCCTAGTGATAGACAAACTTTTTTTTTTTTAATTTTTTTTTATTGTTTTTTAAAAGCCTGTGAAAGAGAGGGGATACATCTAATGAGTAAAAGAAGGCTGAGAAAGAAATTGTGAAATATTTTATGCTCTTGATTTTTAGATGCAGTGAACAGTGGAATTCTGCGGATGCTCGTCTTATGGCAAAACAAGCACAGAATTTTGTTACCAGTGTGGGCCACTCCCTCACAAGAAGGTGGTGGCCCCCTAGTGAATTGTCCTTCTCAAGATAACTGGAAAGGAAGCTGCGAACATTCTTAACACCTGTCATTCTATCATATCCCACTTCTTTGTGCATTTTCATTGAACCCACTGGGTTTTCTTTGTTTGTTTGTTGCTTTTTTGTTGTTGTTTTTGTTTTGTTTTTTAGTTATACTTATTGATAGTCTTGTGCAGTAACTCATTACGCAGTGAAACCTCACACAACAGGAGTGGGAGTATTTGTGGAGGAGGTTAACTACTACTACAAATATATTTCTATTACAACAGTGGTTACATTCATTTTGGCTGTTGTACGGAGTCAGATATGAAGTCCACAATAAGCAAGCAGTGCATACTGATCTACCACTAAAACCAGCAAATAGGGCATTGCAGCATATATTATAGATACAGAGTAATCAAATAATGTAACTCGTTCAACTTCAACTATTTCACTTTTACTTGTAGTTCTACTTAGTCAATCATGCACTGGTAAAAATTGTTACTGTGGCAGATATTTTAGACTTACAGTTAGACAGACTTGAAATTTGTGTCGTGACAACCAGTTAGCTATAGAATGGACGTATGTTGAACAACCTCGACATTTTGTATGGAAACACTGTATAATAGTGCACAGCTACAGTGAATGTTCTTCCTGCCCCATCCAATTAGATAATTTATTGCTTATTACTCCTTGGAACAAGCAAACCTCTAATTTATGATCTGAAAGATTGCTCTTGATTTGTGGGTTCTCTTTTAGAAAGTTTGTGATGAAATTAATAATGATCACTCCGATCACTGGAGTTCATATTTTCCATTGCTAGTAGCTACTGTTTTGGTTAACTAAAACAAAAAAAAAAAACCCTTAGTTTGAAGAACAGCTATATAAAACTAAATGGAGAAGATAGAAAATTTGATTAAAACTAAAATTACCAAGTAGCTAGAGTGGATGACAATAATAATTACAATTAGCTAAGTAAACATATAGCTATGTATACAGTAGAACCTCTTTTCTGGAAAAGCAACCTTAAATCTCAACGACAGCGAACAGTATGGAGCAAAATGATCTTCCACAATCTAAAATAGCTAACCTCTGAAAGCAACCAAACTCTTAACAAAGATCAAAACATTTGTCCCCATGCATGGGTGGCCTTTGTAAAGAGGTTTTGCTGTAAAAAAAAATACAGTACAAATATGTCATATAATCAACCCATATTATGGGTTGATTATATGTATGTTTGTATGCTTTTCTCACCTAATTTAGATAAGCATTCTCAAATGTATTTCCCACAACGCTCTTGTGCGTGCATAATTCATCAGCGACCTCACCTAGTTTCCAACCTGACGTTATAACCAACAAATTCATCATCGATTCTTAATATTTGAACAACAATTTATTGTTCGTTGGAGCAAAGTTAAATTCTTGTTTGTAAAACGACTGTAACTATAACAACAGTCCGCGCCCACCTAGTCAGCGTTAAAAGGAAGGTCGATTTTCTCGTGTCCAGTCTCAGTAAGTAATACACAGCTTGTGCTGGGTGGAATGTCCCTGTAAGAAAGGTTAGAGATGTTTAGGTGGCTATATTTTATTCGGGGGCTGCATATGCACATGCAAGTTGAGACGTGTGGCTAGCTATAAGAAAATGTATTTACTGTCTGTTGGCTCTTGTGTATGTAAGTGAGACTAAAATGTGCTGGTTGCACCAATCATGGGTATCCACTGTGTGATCTTATTTTTTTGGATATGCACATGTGCAGGGCTGCCTCTCTGATGGCTCTATTTTTTCTCATCCATGACTTGATCAATGAATTACACCAAAATGTATAGCAATGACCTGTAGCTGGGTACAGTGTACATGCCATGGCTCTGTCTTATTCATTATACATGTGCTACAGTGTACATGTGCTCAGTCTCCATGACTGTGTTTTATTCATTATACATGTGCTACAGTGTACATGTGCTCAGTCTCCATGGCTGTGTTTTATTCATTATACATGTGCTACAGTGTACATGTGCTCAGTCTCCATGACTGTGTTTTATTCATTATACATGTGCTAGTGTACATGTGCTCAGCCTCCATGGCTGTGTTTTATTCATTATACATGTGCTACAGTGTACATGTCAGTCTCCATGACTGTGGTTTATTCATTATACATGTGCTAGTGTACATGTGTTCAGCCTCCATGGCTGTGTTTTATTCATTGTGTTTAGTTTCCATGGGAGGCATGACAGTGACAGATAAGCCATACCAGAGTAGTGTGTGTGAGAGAGCATTCATACGCAAGCAAGACATTGATAGACACAGATGTGTGACTACTCGTTGAAAACATTAGTTACTGTGATTTAGACTGTCACTTGTGGAAGAGAAGCATCATGCAATGGGTGGCTTTCTTTCAAGGTTCAAGGTGTGTGTGTGTGTGTGTGTGTGTGTGTGTGTGTGTGTGTGTGTGTGTGTTGTAGTTCTTGAGTTCAAGCCCCACACTCAGGCAGTTTTCCATCTGATTTTCCATCTGCCTCCCACCAGCCCCACCAGTCCACCCAGCTGTGATTGGGTACCTGGCATTTACTGGGTTGCAAATTCAAGGCCTTTTCTCATGAAACGGCAATGGTCTAGGTGGGACTTCGGGTGCCTACATCACTTGCTGTGAGGACAGGCTTGTGCTCCTGCGAGAGTTCCTAGCCCGGCTCTAGGAACTTTGCTTGTACGACTCGCAGTGCCTGCTTAGTGCACAGGCATACTGGCTCTACCAGGTGCGCATAACCGCTAGCGGTTGCAAGATAATTAGCTTTTTGCATGTGTGTGTATACACATGTTTCTAATATACAGTGAAATGTGCAGAGAGTTTCAGTGAGGTCATATGCTCCCTATAGTGAAGCTAGTCTAAAATGGCTATGCTTTATTAGTGTATGTACATTGATTTTCCCACAAATATTGGGCATTTGATGTGGCATACATCAACAACAACAGTTCACTTTCTGTGCATTTCAATGCAATGACATCACCGTGAGTTGGTCAACATCTATTACACTTCTATAATATCCTGAAAGCTTCTTTTTTTCTTTTTTTTTTCTTTCCAAATATTTGCTTACCAGCAGCCCTACCCCTCAACTAATGTTTCCTTGGACAAGATTAGTGGGTCTGTGCTAATGAACCATCTATTTACTAATTAGTGTACCTACTTTGGGGCAGGTGAGACAAAAACAACTGGGGGAGGGGGGGGGTGAGGTTATTACACTGAAACCTCTCTATCCAGAACTGTGGGACCAAAACTAAGAAATGTCCCTAACTCAGAAACACATTCAAGTAACATTCGCTGGTAGCTTTAGAACTGTTCAGATTAACCTCACTGACTTTCCTTCTTATTTTCTGCTATAATTATCTCGAGCTTTCTTGCTAGAGTTAAAATGCTATACTTGAGTGACGTGACCTTTCTTCCATTCCCTCCAGTCGGTAAGTTCTAGAACTAGTGGGGCCCACTGAACTAGCATCTTGATTTCCATGTTCCACTCTCCTCAACACCGCAATTGAATTCTCAAAGTAACACGTGAAAATATTTACACAATTTTATTCATTGATTTTGGTTTGGTAGCTTATTAATAGTCATTCACTGTTTATTAGTGTCTGGTAGACAGAGGTGTCCGTAACTTAGACGAACGGATAAGAGAGGTTCCAGTGTATCTGCAATCTTCTTGTTGATATTTTATCAGTTCATCCTAGTTACCTCAGTTTATACTTTTATATATTATTAAGTATTCTCCATAGTATCTACTTTCACATTTACACACACATATATACCTGTAACTCTTATTAACACTCAGCACGCATGCTCGAGAGAATTATAGTAGTGCGTTTGTCAGTCTGTCTATCTGTCTGTTAAACATTCGATTTCATGAATGGCTCAGAACTAACCTTTAAACAAGTATGACCTGACCCAGTATGAGAATTTAAATCCTTTACATTGACTACTTTTTCAAATTTTGAGCTAGTTTCCTAGGAAATGTGGAGAAACTTCAGCTCCAAACAAGCGCAAGCTAAATGCAACAAACCTTACCTTTTGCGTACATGGTTTTACATCATACAGCAGTCATGTGATCACTTATAGTTCACGTATGTTCTCTTAACCGCGTGTGTCCTCGGTAGTTAGAAGTTAAAGTAATCTGAAAAATTCTTAGTTGTGTAATAATGCGCTGAGGGTTTGCACCCTTGGTGCTCTAGTTCTATTCAGTCCTTCCTATTTTTCCCTTACTACTTTGTGCTTTCATTTTTCTATTTGCTAGACTTAAGCTTATCCATACTGTTTTATATTCTTGCTTGCTTTTGTGTGTCATTTATTTTGTTTTGTTTTATGTTCTGTAATTACTTCATTTTGTTTGAATTTGAGACTGAGTGCTGATAGGGATCTTGAGCATACTGGGAATAGTGGGTAGACCTGAGTCAGTGTATGTAATTAAGTCTCGAGATATTTTAGCTTTTTTTCCTTTGTTTTTGTTTGTAGTTTTTGCGTGATAGTTTGGCCGAGTTAGTATGGCTTTACCTGATTGTTATGTGCTACTCTAAGCTACTCATCTTGGCTTGGACCATTACAAAGCTCGCTTTGAAGTAGTTAAAACTATCTCCCAGTATCCTCCAAAACTGAAGAGAGAGTGCTATTCTGGAACTCAATACAAAATTTTATGGGAATAGAAAAAAACGCAGCTTCCCACTCTATAATGACCGAATGGTTCACTTGAAATGTTTTGAGAATGCACTGTAAATGTGTGTGTGTGTGTGTGTGTGTGTGTGTGTGTGTGTGTGTGTGTGTGTGTGTGTGTGTGTGTGTGTGTGTGTGTGTGTGTGTGTGTGTGTGTGTGTGTATGGTGTAGCTCTGGGCCTGAGATCCTAGTTCAAGCCCCACTCTGGCAATTTTCCATTTGGTATTTTCTTCCTCTGCCTCCCACCAGCCCCACCAGTCAACCCAACTGTGATTAGATGCCTGGCATTTGCTGGGGTGCAAATTCAAGGTAATGAAACAGTGTTGGTGCCCACATCACTAGTTTATTTGTTACAATAAAATGAACTACTACCAGACTCCCCCAAATTTATACCTGAATTTTCCTATAAATACATAAAAAATGTTTACTTGGAAACTCTGGTGGTAAGGTGCTTATGTGTGTGAGTGTGTGTTTGTGTGTGTGTATTGCAGGAGTCTCTACACATACATGTACATACATGAGTGTTTGTGGGTCCCTCATCTGAAATTACATGGGTGAGATCAACCAAGATGTAGTTGTGGTTATGTGGCTTATGTGATAATGTTTGTTGTGTGTTCATGATTGCCTTGGTTGGCAGTCATCAGCTATTCTTGGTGAGGGACTATTGCCTCAAAGCAGTCACTCTTGTGTTTTTATTTTGTTGTTCATTGGTGGGTGTTTTTTTGTGGGGTCATTCTACACTTGTAGATTTACTTGATTTCAATTGTGAAATTCTGAAAAAATATTCAGTAAATTTGTATTGGTATTTTGGCACTTGAATAGGGGGAAAAAAGAAGTACAGGAAACTTTTTATAGTATTGAGAACAATTCAAAAACCAACTATTCAAAGTTAGAAATGGAGCTCAAATACAGTCTATCTGCAGTAGAGTAGCTGTTGAAGCTGCTGCATGAAAACTAACTTATGATCATTAATACTAATTTACATTTGAACTAGTTCACGCCTTCATTCACTCACTAGTATTCCTATTTCTGTCTCTTGCACTAATTACTGTTAGAATTACTGCTTCTCTTCCTTCAGTTGTTGGTTCTCTCTCTAAAACTGTGATTTGGACTTTTCTCTCTCTATTATTTTTGGTATCATCTCTCATTTTGGAAGGTTACTACCTCTACTAGTTGTTTTGCGCTCACCGACTGCCTTCGATGTTGTTCTTGTAATTTACTATTAATAATATTTATTCGTAAATTGTATACACTTGAACTAATTCTGAAGGCGAGTCAAACGGCTGGAATTTACAACCCAGTCAAAGGTAGCTATCATCAGTTTATTTAGTCATCGGTTGGGTCAAGTCGGTGGTCTAATTCAGTAGCAGTGATGCACCATAACAACCAAAGCAGTGTATAATGCTGCCATTGTGTGTGTGTGTGTGTGTGTATGTGGCACGAGGCAGGCAAGATGTGTTGCGTTTGTGTGTATGCTGGAAACAGTGTGGTTAATACAAACTGGAAATTGTGTTGGTATTATTCATTTCAAGAACTCATTGTGGAGACACATGAATGTGTGTAAACATTGCATTATGACAGCTATTGTTGTTGTTGTCTATGATCTGCTGGTGCACTTCTCATCTTCATGTCATCAGTGTACACATCTTAGACTGAGGTGGGTACACGGATACATGGATGATTTCATCTTAGAGATGTTAACTAAAAGAGGCTACACTTTGTGTAAATTCACTACAGTATCCGAACACCACATGCAATACTCATTTGTTTTAACAAGGACAATACTACAAAGTTGCCCAGTGCTAATTTTATGAAAATTTCTGAAATTTCTGACTACTTCTGTAAGTTATTTGTGAGTAAACAAAACATACTCTCAATTGACACATGTAAAAAGGACTTGATTACTTTTTGTTGGAATGTGGCTGTGGTATTGGTATGATACCACTTGTGGGTAGTGATGGTGGATATTGTTGATTAATATTGGTGGTCTCTCTCTTTTTTTTTTTCTCTTTTTTTGTGTGTGTGTGTGTGTGTTTGTGTTTGAACTAAATGCAGCATCACTACATGACACAAAAAGTTTAAAAAAATGCAGCTGTTAGTTGTTAGTATAAGAGAACTGTCATCAGCTGTATTACACATGTACATGTATTAACCACTTTCATAATTCTACATCTTATATTTAGAATACATTGTTTTGGTGACTTTGCAGATATATGAATGGGCAACATAGCATAGCAGTGAACATCATTTCCTGGTATCATTAATCCACCATGGAGTCAGAGAGTGGGTAGAGCATTTGGGCATGTCCTATACTTTTAGGATAACAAGGCATCATTATGTGTCCACCTTCACCATGAAATATCTTACTATAAGTAATACTATATCTTGTGCCTAATGAATATAGCATCATGGATCAATGAAATGAAAACAATAGCACTGTCTAAATTCCTGGTATATTGACATGAGCATGATAGCCAATTAAAATGTTTAATAAATTGGTCTATCCAATTGTCTTCAAATTGAACTAAAAGAGTACATAATCATATTTTTCAACTCTCTGGACACCGGGATGCAAAGTGTGTGGGTTACCTTCGTTAAGTTAGGGGAGAGAAATAGAGAGTGGGACCACGAATTTATCTAAGTTAGTGAGCCTGCCCTAGTTCTTCTCAGAAATTGTAGCGGATTGGCAGCGCTTTTGCTAGTTCATCTCGGAACTCATCCTCATCGACTAGGGCAACTTGATGAGGGCGTAGTGGCTATGTAAGGAACTAAGGTAGGGCTTGTAGTGCTGGTAGCACCAACTTAAACACATTCCTATCACTAATTAAAGCTTGGCAACCATGAACCCAACTTGCAACGATGAATCCTGACTCTTTAAACACGTTCCTATCACTAATAAAAGCTTGGCAACCATGAACCCAACTTGCAACGATGAATCCTGACTCTTTAAAAAGTGCATGGAAGTAATGTGTGTAGGTCACCTTATGTATGTGCGGGGCACAACCTAGACTTTAGGGACCTGGCATTTGTCTGGTAACCTTGTCTATGTGTTTGGTGCTGTGTGAGAGCCGGACATGTTGTCTCCACTAGTATAGTGCGTGCAGGTGGATGAGTGTTCATGCATAGTTTCAGGAGGTGGGGCCTTTTCACCGACCAGGCTAGACTTAATTTAAAATAAAATTTCTTTTATTGGATATAGTTATTTATCTGTTATTTAAAACTAGCTGTCTAGTTTGATCTATAGTTATAGAGCAGATTTAAAATCAGCCAATTAAATAGCTACCAATGCTCTCCAGAGGCGTGTGGCACAGTTTATATGTTGCTTCCCGGAGCGTGATTAGACCATAGATTTTTTTTCACTGTTTTCTTCCTCTTTTTTCCTTTCCCTGCAATCTTTACTTCATTACTCACTATTTCTTTAATTCTCCCCTCCACACCCCCCCCCCCCTTATTTGCTGTTTTTGTCCTAAAGGATTGGTGTGTGTGTGTGTGTGTGTGTGTGTGTGTGTGTGTACATGCCCCCTCATTGGGCCATCACCTTGTCGTGGTGGAGGGACTTGAGTGTACCAATGACCTCGGAGCTATGTTACCTGGTATCTAGTATTCCTGGTAGGGTCACCTGTGGTGAACAGGTCTGAGGGGAGGTTCCAGACTAAGCATGGTCCAACCAAGCACACTGGAGTAGGTGGGTACAAGACCAGGGCATTGCCTCATGGTGCCACATGGACCAATTCCAGTCTGTTCCAGCTACGGAGGGTTTGCAACCATCCTAGCTTTTCCATCTGCACGAGAAGTGGTGCAGTCTATCCTGCAGCTCAGTGCTGGTTGCTGGCTGACCAGATATTGGTATTAAATCCATTATAATCTTGAGCTTGTGCCAGTGATGTGCTGTGGGTATGGCTGTCCTGCTCCCCCCTATCTTGGGGGGCCAGGTGACCAATCATTGGCAGTGGAAGTCAAGTCAAGTGTGTACATGTGTGTGTAGGTATGTGAGTGTGTTTGTAAGGTACCATAACACAATCAGGTCATATACATATCACTTCACTAGCATCATCACTGCAAGTTATGTACATACCTTCAAGGACATGGTTGGCTGGTTTGTTGTTAGTAGTGTGGTTAATTTGGTTGGAGATAATTTGTTGTGGTTGTGCTACATATTGATGAGACATAGTAGGAGTAGAACTACCCAAACACTAGAACACCACAGAAGTATTTAATTCCTGTTGTCAACCCCATATTTTTTCAAGCCATAACAGACCCTCTTCTGAGGTGTGTACATGCATGTGTTTGTGTGTGCATATGTGTATTTTTGTGTGTTCAAACGTTAAAGTATGACCCTTAATGGTACATTTATGAATGTCATAATCTAAACTATATCTGTGTGTGTGTGTGTGTGTGTGTGTGTGTTCAGTTGTTTGGCTGGAACAAGGATAATGTCATAGCAACTGGCTCCTCAGATGGGATAGTCAAGTGAGTTTGGGGTTCCTTATCTATCATCCTTTTTCTTTTATCTATCATTCTATTTTCTCTTTTTTTTTTTTTTTCTTCTTCCCTGCCTGCCTCTATTGAACTATGGTGTGGACAAAGTGGAACAAAAGGGTTACCATTAACACACTGCTGACTCAAAATTAGAACGTGGAGTCTAGTTTTGGCCCAGCTCACAGTCATTCATTCAATTGCTCTCTCAACAACTAATTTTAACAATGAGATGTGAATTTTTAAGGGGGGGGGAGAGAGAGGGGTTGCAGAGGAGAAGGCTTATTTTTGCCATAATCACTAGAATAGTCCAGCCATTTTAAGGATGGACCCAAAACTAATAGCAAGAAAGTACTTCTCAGCAGTTTTCTCTTTAAAAAAAAATGAGCTTATTAACATACTGCAAGTCCTAAGGAATCAAACTAGGGGAACACCCTGAAATTGACTCTCGTTGTTAAAACAATATTTGCATCAAAATAATAGAAGATAAAGATAGGTCACTGGGAAGAATAATTTACGCATCACGTTTCTTGGCCTTACATTATTACTGATTTTGGATTTTGCTGCTCGTATAATGAAGCCATTGGAAAAGGAAGGGGTAGGATGCAAATACTATTTTGGGTACCCTTTATCTCCTGAAAGAGACATTGATAGTTATGATGTATCGTTGCTTTAAACATAGGGAGCCAGTATGCTGTGCTGTGGTGGTGTTACCCCAGGTCTGATGTCACACCTGTCTTTGAAATGAGACAGCTCTGGTCCATGATGACATTTTTGAGGAAATGGTGAGAGATTTTTTTTAACTAACTACTAAAACTTTGATTTGACCCAATGCTCACCTCCCTCACACACACATGCACCAACACACATTCACATACATGCACAAGATCCCTGATGATGTCATTTAAATTTAAAAATTTTAATATTTTTTTTCCCGTTTGTTCTACTTGCAGGATGTGCTCTATGGAGAAAAGCATCAGTGAAGAAGATAATTGTCTTCTAAATTAACTACCACACAATTTTGATATTGTTATATTTATCTTATATACGGTTGACTTATTTAATTTTATACAGAGACTGATTTTATTATAAGAAATGTTATTTAAAATTGCATATTATTTATTTTATATTTTTAATACACTCCCAATTTAGATTTGCGATCGAATGGTTTAATATTGGTACACATAAAATTCTGCGGCATATTATAAACAGAATAAAAATGAATCCCTATTTTGATGCACTGGCCTTCTGAATGGTAAATCTTTCATTGAGAGACCAGCTCATTGATAATGAAGTATCTTGGACAGAGTGGTTTATTTGTACGATAAGGTGTTTGGTATTCGTTTTGTTTTGTTTGTTTGCTTTTATAGTAATGCATTAAACTATCCGACTGATTCACATACATTACAGTGATAAAGTGGCTAGCAGCACCAAACAGCATTTTTCTAATCTTACGATAATGGATCTTTTAAGCCTAGTACAGACATAAAATTGTTGTACATTGTCATGAATAAAATACCTCACATGCCATGAAATGCCATTGACAGAGTTAATTATCGTTATAAATACCATTGCATTCAATTGTATCATCGTCAAATCCTTTATCCCAATTATTAGTCTTGTGTATTATAACCAGACAATCCTTTCCCTGGCCATTTCAATATGCAACATCAATATACCTAACACAACAACAATAATAAAGCCAGATGTAATGAGGATTTTTGTACTTTGCAGCACTGAATTTGAAAGGATATGTAATTTCATTTATCCGATGTGTAATTAGTTGTGGATTGTACTTACAAATTTATATTACAAGTAAACTACTGACCAACGTACTGTAAACATTGATTGAATGCTTTTGTTGGCAAAATTGCAAGTTATAATATACTTGCTTAGTTTGGATGATATTCAATTTAGAAAGCTTGCAGCAATTTGATTTTATTATCATAAATACCATTGTATTGTTGTTGTTTTTCTTTTTTCCTTTTATGTTGTACCCAATGATTCATAGCTTTACTGTGTACATATATATCGGCTATTAAAAATGAATGATAACGTTTGAAAATAATAAATTATTTTACATAAAAACTAGAATGATTCTTAAAAAAAAAGCTCGGCATAGACAGTTCAGAAGTGAATGGAAAAGTACATAGTGGAATCTGTGAATTTCTGTAATCACTGATGACTTCAGGCAAGACAACTTCAGAACATAAACATAAAACGTCGGTAAAATTTAATACATAATAGTTAGATGTATAATATTTATTGCACCCAGAACATTTTTACTTGAATATTTCTGTAATACCCCAATATTAAACAATTGCCATTAAATGCTTTACTACATTACTGTACATATGTACATAGTGTGTGAAGTCAATGAATATTAAATATAACCAGTTATAAATAAACACATTACTATTAGTTGCATGAATGGAATATTTACTTGTATGCTATATTTTCACGAGCCAATGGTGAGTGCAATACAGCTAGCGAGTGAAATGTCAGGCAGTATTTCACAACCAAGCAGTGAAATAAGTATATTAGAATGTTTGAAGAACGTAACAACAAGAGTATACTGCATAAATCTGTAAAATTCTACGTGATCAGGTATTGTAGACATATATATTATTATTATATTTAGAGATAATCACTGACCAAAAAACACAAAAAAGTTAAAAAACCAAATATTTCAGCTACGGACTGTAGCCTTCATCAGTGGTAATGATTCAAAAATAAAATAAATAGTTACTATGACAGGTGAAAGCCTAAGGGTGGTACATGTTAAAGCACTTGGTTGGTAACCATGAGTCCTGAGGGTTAGCCTTTCTTTTCCATTCATTGACTTCACTTATACTGCCTTTCTTTTCCAAGCACGCTTCCCACTTGAAACATTGCAATAGCCTACGGACAAGTTTATAAAACATATCCATATTGAAATATCAGAAAAGCTACACACCATAGCTATGGGAGAATATCATGATCCGTATCAAGCATTTAACATACATACACACACACACACACACATTATATATATAATACTTATAGCACGAGTCTGAGAGTGTGATAAGTGATTTATTGCTGCTTTGCTATTTTTTCTCAACTGGTTACAATACAATTTTCTTTGAATTTACTTGCTATGCGCGTGCTACTTCGAGAGTTCAATAACAAGCGTACAATATGGAAGAATATAGAACACTCGCATGATGTGGAAATATTTAAGAAAAAATAAGGCTGCAATATATATATATAATTCCGTAATGTGATGTTTCACCATAAATCATGTCTAATGCTGTTGGAGGAGGGAGGGAGGGAAGGGGGGGGGGAGGGGGCAGTTAATAACTACTGACTATTCAATTCAATCACAAGGAAGGTATTTCCAACAGAGGAAATATAATTTTAATTTTTGGAATGAATATTTCATGACAACAGCCACATACTGTTTTGGATAATTATTTTTGACCGTCTATAGGAAAAGTGGGCACAGCGCGGCACGCATAAACGTCAGGAAAAATCGATTTAATTCTTAAAAATGTATTAAATAAGCCTATGGAAGGTAATGATTAGGGTGCATATATCGACAACGGCTGAAGCAACGGCTTTAAAATTCAGAGAGCTCATTGTACTGATGAGGACGAATGTGCAAGTGCACACAATTTGTTTTGATAGGGCCCGCGTTGTGCCCAATTTTCCTGTAGACGGTCACATTTAATGAGTTGTCACGCATTCAGCTGCTGCGGTCACTTAGCAGGATTTCATACAAGTTTTTTTTTATCATTTGGTGCGTGTTTGTGTGTGTGTTTGTGTATGTGTTTTTGTGTGTGTGTGTGGGGGGGGACCTCCCTCTCCCCCATGTATGAAACGAAATCACACATAACATACACTTACTAGCAGAATTTCTTTTTTACCAGCAGAATTAAGTAAAGCGACAGTAAACATTTCTCCTACCTACACAACTTCTCCCATCCAGTGCAAAATGTCTAAGCTGTAAAAATGTCCACGGGCATGTAAATCACTTGGTTGCTCACACACAGAATTTCCTAAAAATCTTTCATACATATACATGTCTGACAGTTGAATAGATGGAATTAAATGTGATTATGGACCATACACTTTACAAAAGAGGGCTAATATTGGGGGTATTCTGATTATAAGGGGCTGAACTTATATTGGGGGGAGGGAACTCCGTCCCAGTGCCCCAGAGTGCATAGAATCAAAAGAGCGATGAAAGTCCACATTGTCAGCTCATTCTTTTACACTCATATTAATTAATTAATAACACATAAAAGTACCATCTTATCTCTATGTGTTATTTCTGGCTTAAACAAACAAACCATAATCACACTTTCAAAAACAAATATCTACACACTCAAAATGAAGCACACCACTGAACCACACCTACACACTACGTGCAAATGTTTGGCAGTATGTTAGCAAGTGGCAAGTAGAGCTCAATCAAGATAAACTTCAAGAATGTACACATGTAGTGAGGATTTTTCGTGACAAATGTGGAGAACATACATAGCAAGACATGATCAAAACTATTTAACCCTTTCATTCCGGGAGTAGCATTGACGATTAAAAAAAAAAAAATTGTTACAGTGAGCTAGAACCTCAAAATTCAGATTATAGGTGCCCAAGGCATTACAGAAGCTTCGAAAATAGTTTTCACCAAAAAACAATTCTTAAAGTGCTTTTCGAGTTACCTGAAATCAACAACCTCACGATAAAAATTAAGTTCGGAACGAAAGAGTTGCAAGGTATTTAGCAATATATCCTGACACAACTAAACATAATGTATGTACTATTGGTAATACTGCTGGATAGACAGCAATTATATAGTGCAACTACTGGTTCTTGATGTACACCTCATGCCAATCTATAAATGAGCAAGATCAACATGAGGAGACCAATATGGTTGCCCATAACTTACTTCAATGTGCTGTTCTTGCTCATCTGCCAGATGGACCACAGCAATCCTAATACACAAATAAAATAAATTACCAATGAAAAAAGTTAGTGATCATGGCATTACCTGAATAATTTATGTACAAAATTCAAGAATGGACAAAATTTACATTAAAAAAAAAATCTATACTACATATGTATGTATACTGCATATTAGGCCTCATGGAAAAAATTAGACTGCGGGAGAATGCATCTTTAATGCTTTACAACCAAGGTATTCATACAGAGGGATAGTGTAGTCACGTTAGGCAATTTAGCCGATATACTGGTAGCCAATATTTTCAGGTAGATACGGACAATCAATATGATGTGAATTAGTCAAACCATGACATAAAATAATTATTGTTGAGGACCGAAACTTGAGGAATACGGGGCAGTCATCAGACAATACGCCCGGAGGTTGCCATGGTTCAACAATTTCATGTACTATGAGGGGGGGGGGGGGGGGATCCCAGGGGATCCCACCCAAGCCAACGTCACCCCCTCCCCCCAAACTGAAGTGCTCTCTAATAGAATTAGTAAAAGTGTCCCCCTCCAAAGCCCAAGATCTCCCCTCCCACCCCCAAAGCACAAGATTTCCCCTCCCTAAAAATCTTTTTGAACGAATCCTGTATGAATCCCTTTTTAAATAATACAAATACGTGTAGTTCAATAGGAACTGTTTGAATTCTTGAAATGGTAAAACATGTGGTAATATTCCGCAGTACACAGGGATCAAGTTTGTGGTGGGTTATTGCACCCCCTTGAGCAAATTTTTTACGGTTATTGCGTCTCCGTAAGGCACACAACAAAAAGTTTAATATTGGACACCACCAGAATATCACGTGTTGTTTGGCACATTAGCACTCACATGTCACGTCACTTGTAATGGTCAAAAAGTGTTGGTTAAGTAGCGGCATAACACACTTTTTGAACTGTGGGGCAAAAACATTGTTTCTAAGGACGACGCACGTGGTACAAGATAGATACGGAATAGAAACACCTGTCAGGTAACTCACTCGTTTTCGGTTATAACCAAAAAACACAGCGCATAAGCCCACACTTTTCTATTGCATATAATTATACTGGCACTCGTGCTAATATATGGTCCAAACAATTTGTGATATTCTGCAGTTACCCAATGATTATATTGAACTAGCTAATGGTAATAGATTATTGTACTCTAGTTATAGCCCAGCAGTAGCACCTTGGAAGAATTAGTTCACTGTCTTCAGCAGTCATTCCTCCTTTTCAACTGTGAATCAGCACCATCTACTTCATCATTGGCATTGGCCTCTGCAATGAAGCTATTACCACTCTAGAAGTGCCACGCTGCATTAATATATAATATATTCCCTCATAGCACTATAACAAAACAATAAGAACAGCAGAGAAACATATCCATTGCCTGGGAGAGAACTATTGGTGAATAACATTTGTAATTTATGGTTGCTTCAGAGTTGGGGTTGATTATGATTACAATCGTAATCGATAAGTTATTGCATAATCGTAATCATAATCAAAATCATGTGGCAAATTGTGGGTGTAATCATCGTAATCAAACCCATTACTGGTAATATTAGCAGTAAAGTAAAACACAGCAAGTGTTAGCTGTAATTAGAATAAACAGAGTTATAGCCTAGTATACGTAGCCTGCAACTACCTCCATTCTCCAGTATCTACACTGGGAAAATATTTAGACCAGAAAGATGACGTCTATCAAACGAACTGTTTGAAAAAACTTTTTTTTTGTTGTAACAATCCCTATTTTTCTGACAAATAATCATAATTATATATAATCATAATCAACGTTTCACAATCATACTGTAATCATAATAATCATGTTACCATAACCAACCCCCAAGTGTGGTTGTTACAAAGGTAAAATTATATTTCATTTAATTACGCCAGTGTTAATCTTTCTGGTCTAAATATAGGGGGAAACCCTGATCTGAAACATGCACTGGCCTTACAGTTACTGACTGTGCTCCTTTTAACGACGCACCATACTCGTATGAAAGTCACCACATGAAAACTGTGATTATTGCCATTATTTATGTGACATAACCTAATCCAAAATGGCATGGGCGTGGTTTTGCTGCCTCTTGCTAGTTTTTAGCACTTTGCTAGCTCTTTTTTTGCTAGCTTGTAGCACTTGTTTGGAGGGAGCGACATGAATGTGCTGAACCACACACAGTGCAGGGTTTCATCCAGGGGAGGGAGGAGGGGGTATCCCCCCCACTTATTTTACCTACTCAGAATGAAACTGTTTACAGCACAGCATCAAAATTACCTTGGTCAAGTGCTGGCCCTTCTATAGATATAGCCATTAGTTTTGATAGTGAAGAAAATTGAAGCCTATTTTGAAAACAATTCTGATTTCTACTGTCGCTATGATTTGGACAGCAAAAAGTATTACCAGTACTTAAAATTATTACTTACTCCACTTTAATTTCGACCCCCCCAAGACAAAAAATTTCTGGATGAAACCCTGCAGTGTACTGCAAATCCTCCAAGAAAACTCTCCTACCCATGGCAGATTCATAGTGTCTGTTCCAAAATTGGAATAATGGATAATGAACCCCGCCCGCGGGCGCTAGCTTATTTGGGTTGTAACTTACAATAATGTTTGTATGAATACAACGGTAGGCAGAAAAGTGATTCACACATTCGTCTATCCCGAGGTCTATCCCCACAAATTTATTTGAGCACTGTATACACGTCTACATTTTCAAGACTGATCTTCATAAAATCGGTAAAGGGTAGATTGAATTACATATCTCTTAATAGGGTAAAGGGTTTCTGACGTTATCACGTGAGAAAGCGCACTTGCTAATACTATACCGTGTACGTAAGGAATTTGGCGGTTCATTTGATCTAAAAGGTCTACTATTCATTCAAAATGTGCCAATTGGTACCGTTACCACGAAATGCTGCAAGTAAGTGAGGTGGGGAAAGGAGAAGTCATTGTTTTATAGGTGTAGCTAAACTAGTGGCAGGCATTGGACGGCATAAATATTAATTTATAGGGAAGGGGTGGGGGTAGGGCTAGGTATGAGAAATACAGTATTTCTGCCAGCAGCTAGCAGCTGTGTTTAATTGATATAGCAGACAAGAATTTTAATGTTGATATTATGAAACCCATTGTGTAGGAGTTATTTATAGACCCTTTACCTAACTTTTTGAGACCCAAGGTGAACTATAGTCTGGTGTTGCCGACCCTTACCTTTTTTAATATTGTGCCTGGGTGGAGGAAAGGGTCTGGGGACTCGAGTACCAATGATCAGGTTCTGGTGCTAACCACCAATTTAAAACATTCACCACAGTGGTTGTATACTTCGTCTCAGTAACGGTTGAAGAGATTTCACCATAACTTACCAGCCAGATAGTTTGATAAAAGTAACCTGAAGCTGTACAACGGTAGTGACAGTCAATTGCTAAAGGTTTGGGGTATAGCCATTTCTAGAGCTGGTACGTATGTGGAAGTTGTCCACAGACCCTGATAATCCAATTGGCTATACATTATATGTATGTGTTAGTATTTTGCTGTATGCCAAACTGAACTCACCCCCAGAACGGGTCCCTTGACAGATTCATTGATAAACAGTGTATTTTTTTTTGTTTCATAGAGACTAGGTTAATTCAACTAGACCCTGTGTACAAGGGTAAATTCTTACCATGCAATACAAGCGCCTTCTGATATCAAGTACATGTTGCAAGCGTTAGGGACCTTTCTTGAATAATAGACCGCAAGACTACCAGAGTGTCCACAGTTGGGCTTAATTAGCGCATGCGCAAAAAATTATTTCAAACTTTTTTGGTACTAGAGTCCCCAGACCCTTTCCTCCTCCCCCGCACCATATTAAAAGTAGGTAAAGTGTCGGCAACACCAGACTAGGTGAACTAACACAGTATCAGAGTTCCAAGCAATCTGCACTACATAGCACAAATTAGAAACTAAAATAATATCATTTGCAGCACTGTGCCGGTCTCACAAAAAAAGGTGAATGGTCTCGATATTAGACTAACTCAATTTGGAATTGTAAAATTCTATATTCTATGAAGCAGTTGTAAGTAGCAGCAATTTTGACCAGTAATTGTAAAAGATTTGCAAGTTATTCTTTTTTATTTGCAGTTGTGAGGTTATTCAGTACTTTTTTCTCTAATGAAATAATATTGATTAAGAAATATTGGTATACCATTGGGAGTTGTTGTGTGTTTTAAAATTTGTAGGGTATTTATATGAGCAGTGGAGGTAATGTGACTTTGCTGAAATTGGTATTTCCCTGCAAGAAGTGATGTGGCATCCCTTATTTTTTAGCCCCTCCCTCTTTCTCCCCAATAATTTTATTGTACTGAATAAATAGTATTATTTAGTATTGTTTCCGTTAGAAGAATATTTCTCCACCTGTTGTGCTGAGCTAGAAATACCTCTTTTAGTAGAGGGTTAAGCATATGTATAACAATTTGTATGTAGGGTGATGTTAAAGAAGTGAAGTATTGAAAATTCTTATTTGTGATGAAGATTAGGTAAGGGGTTTCGTACTTACAACAGGAATAATAATGAGTCCTATAAAATTTGGTATAGGATATAAGCAACTCTAATTGGCTTTTTTGGGGCCTACCATGGAAACGGTAAAAGGTTTATTGTGCTTAGGGTAAAGGGTGTGTAATGGATTTCATGTTGGTAATTTGGTAAAGGGTTAATGAAATGGGTTGGCAGAGATGAGATTCTGAGTTATTTTCTTGCTGAACTTATTGGTGTTTACTTTAAGAGAGAGAGTTTTGAGTGCTTTAAGTTTACAAATCCACTGAGTCTGTAGTACTATTTTAACTGTTATTTTATTATCATGAACCTTTTAAAAGTCATGTGTAACTTGTGCATGTCAGTCTGGAACCGAGGGGGGTCCATAACAAACTACAAGTCATTTTAATAGACTCACTATATTGATGTCCCCTTACCACAAATCACACAAGCTTGTGACTGGTTGATGGTGTCCATTACTCAGAGCACAGAGAGGCTCGAGTATACTGCTAACCATTTTCTAGAATGAACCCTTTACCTATTTATCCTAATGCCATTGATGTCCTCGCTGTACATGCATAATCTAGGGGTTCCTTTAATGCTGTAAATAACGGACCAGAGTCTATCTGATGTTATACCCTTTCACCATGAATTTGAAAGGACATTTATAATTTTGGCCTGACATGTACTTATGAAAGTACATACCACAATAGCTAGTGCCAAAATTTTATCTGACATGATCTTCCAATTTGAATTTGATCAGGTACTTAAGAATTAGACCGAAATTTGATGTCAAAGTGCTTCTGTTCCCATAGTATACATAACCTTTCATTTTTATGGGACAATGATAATAGTTAATATTAATTTAGTAACCATTTTCATGTGTGTATGCAGGTAAAAGGTTTTGTATCAAGGCGTAATCTATACACAAGCTTCAAAGGACTTGCTAAGTAAGTTTTATATAAGTGTAATAGGGAATGTAAATTCACTCCATAAATGTCTGGAAATGCCAGAAATTGTCCGACCCATCCCATCGTCCCCGGGACCTTGGGGTTCCATGGGATGTCCATCTATTCCACATATACATACATGTGTGTCTGGGATCGGAAAGACAGTGGGACAGACATGTATCTATAGGTGGGATAGATAGGAGTGAATTAAATTTGCAATATCAAAAAGTACTATCTGTAATGAGGTAAAGGGTTCCCTTGCTTCACACTGTAACTCAGGATTGGTTTACCACGTCCAATCCTTAAGTTTACTAAGGGGGGCTTTTGTTTTAAGTGTTCTGAGGCAAAATCTTGTGTTCTTCAACCCTTTTACTGGCAGGTGACTGACCACCAATTTGGTAAAGAATGGACACATATTTAAAAAAAAAACTTTTTTCCAGTAAAGATTTATACCATTACAAACAATTCCGAAGCAAACTGAGCTATTTAGAAAATGCCTGCAATAGCTCCAGACTGCTGTTTGAAAAAAAATTTAGGAAAATATTTGGTGCTTACGCCTTTTTATTTTTTATTTTATGAAGTACTACTTCATGTCAGAGAAACTGTATTAAAAACAGCAACAACTGTGTCGCTATTCTAGTGAATAATCGTAATTGTCAAGCGAACCACGGCGCCATGTGGCGTTTGAAACTGAGGTGGTAGTGGACGTTATATTCCCATTTAGGTACTGCCATATAGAGTGATAGTGAAAATAGAAGTTAATATAATACAATATATATAAGGGGCTTTATTTTTTTATTTTTTTGTGGGCTGCACAGTTAGTTGACGTAGACATGTTGCCTGTAGTAATATTTTGTAATAATTTATCAAATATGGAAGTTAATGTGTTCAATGTTCTTTATGTTTAGATGAAGCTGAGTGAATAGAGATTGTCTAAGGTGTGTCTGTGATGGATGATTGAAGAACTCTACATCACTGAGGGAGTGAACTGTCATCATTGGACCTAAACATACAAACATACAATTTTTGTGTCATCTCATACTCGTATTGTATGTGAAATAATATTTACTGTATTATACCTGAATATAATCATATGGCGTTACAGTACACTTTATATTGGCGAAGAATTACACCCTATAGGGTGTGTTTTGGTGTTCATATACACTGTAGGAGTGTAGTGTAACACTCCTATGAGTGTGATAGGGGTGTAATGGTACACCCTATTTGGTATACTAGGAGGGTGTTTGAAGGGTGTAACAGGACACTAATATGGGGGTGTATCAATACACCCCATGGGGTGTAGTACAGACAGTGTAGTTGGAACACCAAAAGAGGTGTAATGTAACACCTCGTTTTTTACAGTGTAATAGTTGGTGGAAATTAGAATTCACTTCAGCACCACTAACTTCTTGGCCTGATTCCAATACAACCCACGTTCCTCTAAATGATAACCCTTGCCGAGCAAGAAAAATAACATTTTGTAACACCTTTTGAAGATAAGCACGATTTTTTTCTTTCTCTTTTTTAATCTCACTCAATAATAGCTCACCAACATCTCCCATAGATTTTGAGGTAATCTCGATGCTATGCCTATGGACTTGACTGTTTTCATGCTTTGAAAACCCACCATGTTTTCCACTCACGTCTTTCCAGTTTGTATATCCTCGAGATAAAAAGGCTTCTTCACCCTTGCTAGCACAGGTCTTTAGCATCCCAAGTCTTTTGGCTTTTAGGCAAGTGAAGCAAAAGACACAGTCATTTGCTTGGTCATAATGGATCCATGGCCATCTCTTGTACCATGATGACTGGAAAGCACGGAATACTGGTGATTTCAGTCCAAACTTTCTTCTAGGATATGAAGGGAAAACTGGCTGGTTTGGATTTTCTCCAAGACTGACAGTTTCTGATGACTTTGTACTACTAGTAGCCTCTACAGATACCATTTTAAGACCAGCTGCAACTACAGCAGTTATGCTGGCACAGGAGTCATTAGACAGAAAAGTGTAAAAGTAATGAGGCCACGCCCAGTGACATGGTGTGCAGATCTGTATGAAAGGGATGCAAAATATTGGCCAGGCCATGGCCTGGCCTGCCCCCCCAGTTCCCCCAGGCCTGGTCTGTGTATCCCGATTGCTTCCAACTGTTTCTCCTTCACCGTAAGTCCGAATACTCGAGCACTCTCCGCCACCGCTGCAGTTACATCCTTGTCGACAGTAATTTCAGCGCGCTAAAATCACCTGAACCATGATTACCGCGCAATCAAAGCTATATTACCGCAGTGGTTACACTTCTTGTGCTGACAGTGCAAGACCAAACGCATACGTGAACTTGAAGGGTCTGTGGCCCCCTCTAAACTACCCCCCCCCCCCCCCCCCCCCCCCCCCCCCCGGGCCCGGCTAGTTGTAATCACGTGAGCAAAAATTGTACTGGCTGATGGGTGTGTAGTTCCTGCAGTCGCGCTTTTCACGTGTGTATGGTTGCTGGATGAGTTGTTGTATCTGAGCTGATAGGGCTAGAAGAAGAAGCGTTAACCTTTGCTCTGGTGATAGCTTTCTTTGTATCTTCATCATTTTGTAAGTAGTACCTTAGAGAGTATATATTAAAGGTTTTTATGAGTTGTTTTTTTTTAACAGACTTATCGCTTTCGCTGTTGCTGCCAACTACTTTGTATAGCTGGTTTCCTTTTTCTACTAACTGTAAGTTGTAACTTCTGCTTGGTCAGAATTTAATCTTGGTTGTTGGTATATTTAAAAACTAGTGTGTCTCTTTACTTGTGTGGTAGTTGTAGCTAGTATTTTGTTTTTTCTTCTAACTTGCAAGTTGTAACTTCTGTGCTGGTCTGAATTTAACCTCAGCTGCTGGTATATTTAGGAGCAGTTTTCCCCTGTAATTTGTGTTGTAGTAAGTTAGTTTTCTTGTAACCGTGTAATTTCATGTGTTGATCAGATTTTAATCTTAGTTGGTTTGATTAAGAAGCAGTGTTTTGTATTGTGTGGCAGTAGTTACTGCAATCTATAGCTTAATTCAGTATGCCCTCTTTTAAAAAGAAGTGTCCAGAATGTAATTGCATGGTCCATGTAAGAAAATCTAAGTGTGAGTGTGGACATAATTTTATGGTGAAACCCAAGTTAATTCTCAAGTTTGAAAATGTTGTGAAGACCATAGAAACTCGCAAGAATAGTATGTTAATGTGTCAATTAAAAAAAATAGCTCAAGAAAGTCCCCAGCAAAGCAAAAAGCGTAAGCAAGCTAATTCTGAATGTCAGTCTTGTAGGAAAGCCCGTGAAACCCATGAAGAATCTCAGAGTCGTAAACAAGCCAATTCTGAATGTCATGCACATAAAAGAGCTTGTGAAACCCATGAAGAATCTCAGAGTCGTAAACAAGCCAATTCTGAATGTCATGCACGTAAAAGAGCTTGTGAAACCCATGAAGAATCTCAGAGTCGTAAACAAGCCAATTCTGAATGTCATGCACGTAAAAGAGCTTGTGAAACCCATGAAGAATAAACAAGCCAATTCTGAATGTCATGCACGTAAAAGAGCTTGTGAAACCCATGAAGAATCTCAGAGTCGTAAACAAGCCAATTCTGAATGTCATGCATGTAAAAGAGCTTGTGAAACCCATGAAGAATCTCAGAGTCGTAAACAAGCCAATTCTGAATGTCATGCACGTAAAAGAGCTTGTGAAACCCATGAAGAACCTCAGAGTCGTAAACAAGCCAATTCTGAATGTCATGCACGTAAAAGAGCTTGTGAAACCCATGAAGAATCTCAGAGTCGTAAACAAGCCAATTCTGAATGTCATGCACGTAAAAGAGCTTGTGAAACCCATGAAGAATAAACAAGCCAATTCTGAATGTCATGCACGTAAAAGAGCTTGTGAAACCCATGAAGAATCTCAGAGTCGTAAACAAGCCAATTCTGAATGTCATGCATGTAAAAGAGCTTGTGAAACCCATGAAGAATCTCAGAGTCGTAAACAAGCCAATTCTGAATGTCATGCACGTAAAAGAGCTTGTGAAACCCATGAAGAATCTCAGAGTCGTAAACAAGCCAATTCTGAATGTCATGCACGTAAAAGAGCTTGTGAAACCCATGAAGAATCTCAGAGTCGTAAACAAGCCAATTCTGAATGTCATGAACGTAAAAGAGCACACGAAACTCGTGAACAATCTCAGAGTCGTAAAAAAGCAAATTCTAAACGTCAGGCCAGCAGCAGACTCTGTGAAACTTCTGAACAATCTCAAAATCGTAAAAAAGCTGATTTAGAACATCATGCCCATCAACAATCTTCCTCACAAAATATTATCGACTCATTCTTAGCCAAGACTAAGCAAGGTCCAGATTATGTCTGCAAATCTTGTCACAGACTTTTGTATCGACAATCAGTTATAGTTTTCAAACTACACAAGTATTCTAAAGTATGCTCGGAGTTATTATCTGATGTGTTCAGACCAGAGTATCTTTATAAATCCAAGGATAGTAAGGAGTGGATTTGTAATACTTGTCATGTAGCACTGAGTCATGGTAAAATGCCAACACAAGCTGTAGCTAATGGTCTAAGTCTAAATCATATACCACATGAACTTTCATGTCTAAATCCATTGGAAGTGAGATTACTATCATTACGTTCACCTTTTATGAAAATGGTTGCCCTTCCATCAGGAAAGCAGAGATGTATCCATGGACCAGCAGTAAATGTACCATATAAATTAGATAATGTGTGCACTATACTTCCCAGACTTCCCTCTCAAAGTGAACTTGTTGCCCTCAAATTAAAGAGAAAGCTAGCTTATAAAGGTCACTACATGTTTGACTATGTAACTCCTGAAAAAGTCCTGAATGCATTGAGATGGCTAAAAATACATAATCCTTTATACAGTGATGTAACAATTGATGAAGAATGGTTACTGCATGCAGAATTAGATGATCATGATTTGATCGCAAGCATGACTGGAAGAACTGAATCTATGAATGTTGAATGTACCTATACTGAGACAACTGAGAGTAATGATGCTTGTATCAGTGTGACTACCACTAATATTGCGTGTGAGACTGACACAAATATTGAGAGTGAAACTACCACAAATAGTAAGAGTGAGATTGAATTGAGTTCTGAATTGTTTAATTGTAGTAATAAGCATGATATAGATCCCATAGTGAACCCCACAGTTAGTATCAGTCAGTCTGACAATAGTGTAAATGAGTTTACTACTGCAAAATACAATCTTGAAGAATATGCCAGTGACAACCAATTCATTGTTCATGATGTTCCTGGTGACGGGGATTGTTTGTATCATGCTGTACTTTACCAATTTAAAGAGAAAAACATTGATTCTATTACTGCACAAGATTTGAGAGAACGTGTTGGAACATATCTTGAAGAACATAAAGATACGTATATGCCTTTTGTTGCATCTCCCATATCATCTGAAAGTGTTCTCAATTGTGACACAGAAATTCCCAATATTGTAGATGCTAGTATTTCTTCAGTAGCTGATCCTGACATTAGGTCTGCATTGGTGTATGCTAGGTATGTAGACAGAGTTAGAAGTGGTTCATGGGGTGATCATGTGGTAGTAGCTGCAATAGCCAACATGTTTCACGTTACAATCAATGTAGTTCAAGCAACACAGTCTGGTTGTACACTCTCTATCACTGGTCCTGTTAATGATACAAGTAATTGTGAAATTAACCTTGGTCTCATCATGCAGTACCACTTTGTTGGTCTGGACAAGCAAGTGATGCATATTGATAATAACAGTATAAATCATTGTACGTGTATCCCTAGTAATCAGTCTAGCAGTCACATATGCAATTCTGATTCAGTGTCTATGTCCCATGGTGAACAAGTCAATCAACATTCTGTGTGTGACATGATTACTAATGATGTTCCAACAACTAGTGATAGTAGTGATATCAATAATGCATGTTTCCCAAATGATATTGACCATACAGCACAGACATTTGAAGACAGTGCCATGGAAGAAGGTGATGAACATACTAGACAAATTACAGGTGGCCCTCTGGCTAGTGTGATGAGTGTCGAGAATCCTGAGACTTTTAATGAGGTAGTCTGTGTAGCACCAGCTGAAGGACAGAAACCAATGTCTATTATGACTGATTCAACATTTGAAGCTATGTCGAATCCAGATAAGTTTCCTATGAGTAGTGGGTGTTTTGCCTCGGAGAGACCTAAAAGAATAACATATCGTAAATATTTTAATCAGAGGCTTCTTGATGTTGATGGTAGATTTGCCAAAGACACTGACTACCTGTTGCCCAATACATTGTTGAAGCCAAGCAAATCCTAGATGATGCCAATAATTTTGTTTGGAGACAAAAACCAGGTAGAAATTTTACTGCCCAACAAACCAAAGATAGGAATCTAGTGAGCCAGTGTGTGCGTAAAGATAATGCATATAGATTCATGAAGAATGTGAGAGGTTCCCCAGCATACTACCAAAAAACATTCTATGAGTTGTTAGCTATGATTCGGCAACTTGGCACTCCCACTTGGTTTCTTACACTTTCAGCAGCTGACTTAAAATGGCCAGATGTGATTCAGACAATAGCCAGGCAGTATGGTGTAACATACACTGATGAACAAGTAGCTGCCATGACATTTGAAGATAAGTCAAAGTGGATCAGACGTAACCCAGTCACTGCTGCTAGACATTACCAGTATAGACTCACTACATTTTTTCAAGAGTTTCTTAAGTCCTCAGCCAATCCACTTGGTGAACTAGTTGACTATGCGATCAGAATTGAGTTTCAAGCCAGAGGCTCCCCACATGCTCATTGTTTGTTGTGTATCAAAGATGCCCCAAAATATGGATTAGACAGCAATACCAGTGTGTGTGAGTTCATTGACCAATATATCACCTGTGCATTGCCTGAGAATAATGACAAACTGACAGAGTTAGTGTTACTTGTACAACAACATAGGCATTCAAACTATTGCAAGCGTAACAAACGTTGTCGGTTCAATTTTCCACATCCCCTAGTATTGCCACACTGATATCTGAACCAAGTGAGAAATGTTCTGACTCCTCCAGTGATATACTTACTTCAGTGTACAAGGTACTTGTACAAAATCTCAATGACAGCATGAATGGCTTACTAGTCAAAGCAAATGTAACTTTAGACCAGTATATGTCTGCATTGGAAGTGTCCACTAAGGCCAGTGTGGTTATTCTGAAGCGTAAACCAAATGAATGCAACATCAACAATTACAATGCTTCCGTAATGTTAGCATGGCAAGCCAACATGGACATACAGTATGTACTCAATGCCTATGCTAATCTAGTCTCATACAACAAGTGGTACAAGTGGTACAATATGTTATACGGCACACAAATTAAGTTATACCATGTAGTACTTAAAACAAAACAACTTATACTTGTATATACTTGTATTTAATTTTGTAATTTTGATAGTGTAATAGGTGGTATGATTGGTAAATTCTGTAGTGCTGGTGTTACCTAGGGGCTAGAGCTAGGGCTAGGGCTAAAGACTTACATGTGTACTGTTTGTACAATTTCAAGTTTTTTATTGTTATTTATAGTCAAAATCATACTTGCAAGCTAGTCTTCGTGTACCACTGTAGGTACATTCGGCATTATCTTCTAACTCATAGTTTGTACCGCATGTGGTACTTGGTGTACCACCTTTGTAAAATAGTGTGTTTAATGCATAATCACTAATAATGCTTGTATCAGACGGGATACAACACGTACCACAAGGAGTTCCTAGGGGGCTAGAGCTAGGGCTAGGGCTAAAGACTTACATGTGTACTGTTTGTACAATTTCAAGTTTTTTCTATTGTTACTTGTAGTCAATATCATACACAAGTGTTGCAAGCTAGTTCTCGTGTACCACTGTAGGTACATTCGGCATTATCTTCTAACTCACAGTTTGTACCGCATGTGGTACTTTGTGTACCACCTATGTGAAATAGTGTGTTTGATGCATAATCACTTATAATGCTTGTATCAGACGGGATACAACACGTACCACAAGGTGGTCCTAGGGGGCTAGAGCTAGGGCTAGGGCTAAAGACTTACATGTGTACTGTTTGTACAATTTCAAGTTTTTTTCTATTGTTATTTGTAGTCAATATCATACACAAGTGTTACAAGCTAGTTCTCGTGTACCACTGTAGGTACGGTACGTTCGGCAATATTTTCTAACTCATAGTTTGTACCACATGTGGTACTTGGTGTACCACTTATGTGAAGTAGTGTGTTTTATAAATAAGCACTTATTATACATGTATCAGATGTGGTACATCACGTACCAAAAGGTGGTATGCCACAGAACAAAATTGCCTATTTTGAAAAAGCAATATTCCATTAACTGTAAAACTTGCACCACATGTAACACTAGTTTTTCGATTCTTGATTGCATGTTTTGAAATGTACTGCATGTACCATATTTTGTTTATAAGTTAAATGAAACAGTGTATATAGCAACAGTTAAGGGGGGCTTTTACCATACAAAAATGCTTTTTTTCTTTTTGTCATAACTTTACTATGCATGCATACTTTTTTTTCACTTTTAAGTTCAAAACATTGCTCATCTGAAACACTTCAAAATGAGCTAAAAATATTGGCAGAAAACCACACCCATCAAAATATTTGGGCGTTAACGTCTAGAAAACCCTTACCTGCTCTGCCGCAACTTAACCCCTCCTACTTCAACATCAAGACTTCAAACTTCACACACACATTCCTTGATACCTTGTTAATAAAATGAATGCACAGATTTTTCTAATTATTTTTTGTTGATTTTATATTAATTTTTTTTATAAAAAACAGCCGTTTTTCAATGAAAATGTGAAAAAACGTGAATAACTTGATAACAAAAAATTTTTAAAAAAATTTGGGCATTCATTTTCAAGAGTAAAAAAAGAGCTTTCAGATGATATAAAAACATCACTGTAAAAAAATAGTGATAACAAGTTATGATTGGCAGAAGGTTGACAGTTCCACTTTTGAGATAATTGAGGTTAACCACAAAACAAGTTGTTCCAGCTGATAATGCCTGTAATAGGGGAAAATGAAGCATACAATGGTGACCCAGTGTAAAATAAGGATTTACTAAGTTACCTTGTGAACACAGGTCACTCCACAGCAGTTGATATAAGAAAATATTGTGAATATAGAGGTATAATTCTGACAAGCAGCACTACTCAATGCACCAAGAAAGTCATTGCGCACACAGTTTCCAACGAAGAACTACCCCGACCTATCATCCTCATGGCTAAAACTGCCCTCGTATTTACGGAGAGATGGTCTGCGTTATAAGGATCAGTTGCATGTTGGAACCACCCACATGGGCAACTTACCGTTATACGAGAAACCAACCCCCGCCTAACGCTGCTGTCCATCCTCTGAAGCTGTCAAGGGAAGCCCAGGGCAGTGAAAGAGCTTCTCTAAAGTACCATTGAACAGCCCAATAGAGAAAATAAAATTTGCTGAATTAGGCTTGTTCATTCTGGCAGTTTCAGAACTACTGTTTGGCAATTCAGGAGAGGGTTTACTACCTCTGGGACGCAATACAGTGGTAGAGCACCCAGAAACAAACCCTAATGAATCACCACTAAGTTTTAGCTTACTAACTGACGGTGCGGTGGCCTCCTTTTCCACTGGTGTAGGCTCCACTGAATCCTTCCTTCGATATGGAGTGCCCAGGAAGCCTCTAGGGCGCTTCCTAGATCGTTTTCGGTCAGACATAGTGGGACAAAATAGCGAGAGAGATTCTACAACACCAACTTTGATTCGATAAAAAAAGAAAGAACACTCCGCGTGCGCAGTCGCTCACACTTATCCCAATTGGAGTGCAGTTTACGTGGTTGAATAGCTCTTCCTGTGTGCTTTATTTTGAACGGTAATAAGCTATAGTTTTGTGAACAAAGACAGACGAAGCCGCGCTTCACAAACGGTAACGGTAAGACCCGAAAGATTGGATTCTTCCTGGGCGGTGATACAATAAGTAGTGTTGACAACAAAAATTATAACTAAATAAAGAAATGTCCAATTGATTTGAAACCTATGGGAACAATTTAAAAGTGCTTTGACCTACAGAATAAAAAATAAAAATTAAAAGTTTAAAAAAAAAAAAAATCATTTTTTGTATGGTACAAGCCCCCCTTAATCCGTGCTATTCTAGTCTCATACAACAAGTGGTACAAGTGGTACAGTATGGTTTATGGCACACAAATTAAGTTAAACCGTGTAGTACTTAAAACAAAACAACTTCAACTTGTATATACTTGTGTTTAGTTTTGTAATTTTGATAGTGTAATATATGGTACGATTGGTAAATTCTGTATTGCTGGTTTTACCTAGGGGGCTGGAGCTAGGGCTAGAGCTAAAGACTTACATGTGTACCGTTTGTACAATTTCAAGTTTTATTCTGTTATTTGTAGTCAATATCATACTACAAGTGTTGCAAGCTAGTTCTCGTGTACCACTCTAGGTACATCTTGCATTTTCTTCTAACTCATAGTTTGTACCGCATGTGGTACATGGTGTACCACCTATGTGAAGTAGTCTGTGATGCATAATCACTTATTAAGCATGTATCAGATTTGTTACATCACGTACCACAAGGTGGTATACCACAGAACAAAATTGCCTATTTTGAAAAAGCAATATTCCATTAAATGTAAAACTTGCACCACATTTAACACTAGTTTTTCAATACCTGATTGCACGTTTGGAAATGTACTGCATGTACCATATTGTTTTTATAAGTTAAATGAAAGAGTGTACATAGCAACAGTTAATCCATGATTTTCTAGTATCATACAACAAGTGGTACAATATGTTATACGGCACACAAATTAAGTTATACCGTGTAGTATTTAAAACAAAACTACTTCAACTTGTATAAACTTGTATGTAATTTTGTAATTTTGACAGTATAATGGGTGGTACGATTGGTAAATTCTGTAGTGCCGGTGTTATTTAGGGAGCTAGGGCTAGGGCTAAAGACTTACATGTGTACCGTTTGTACAATTTCAAGTTTTATTTTGTTATTTGTAGTCAATATCATACTACAAGTGTTGCAAGCTAGTTCTCGTGTACCACTCTAGGTACATCCTGCATTATCTTCTAACTCATAGTTTGTGCCGCATGTGGTACTTGGTGTACCACCTATGTGAAGTAGTGTGTGTGATGCATAATCACTTATTAAGCATGTATCAAATGAGTTACATCACGTACCACTAGGTGGTATGCCACAGAACAAAATTGCCTATTTTTAAAAAGCAATATTCCATCAACTGTAGAACTTGCACCACATTTAACACTAGTTTTTGAATACCTGATTGCACGTTTGGAAATGTACTGCATGTACCATATTGTTTTTATAAAGTTAAATGAAAAAGTATGTATAGTAACAGTTTATCCGTGCTAATCTAGTCTCATACAACAAGTGGTACAAGTGGTACAACAATATGTTATACGGCACACAAATTAAGTTATACCATGTAGTACTTAAAACAAAACAACTTATACTTGTATATACTTGTATTTAATTTTGTAATTTTGATAGTATAATAGGTGGTACGATTGGTAAATTCTGTAGTGCTGGTGTTACCTAGGGGCTAGAGCTAGGGCTAGGGCTAAAGACTTACATGTGTACTGTTTGTACAATTTCAAGTTTTTTTATGTTATTTGTAGTCAATATCATACTACAAGTGTTGCAAGCTAGTTCTCGTGTACCCGCTAGGTACATCCTGCATTATCTTCTAACTCATAGTTTGTTCCGCATGTGGTACTTGGTGTACCACCTATGTGAAGTAGTGTGTTTAATGCATAATCACTTGTAATGTATGTATGAGATGGGATACATCACGTACCACAAGGTGGTCCTAGAGCTAGGGCTAAAGACTTACATGTGTACCGTTTGTACAATTTCTAGTTTTTTATTGTTTTTTATAGTCATTATCATACTACAAGTGTTGCAAGCTAGTTCGTGTAGTACCACTGTAGGTACATTCGGCATTATCTTCTAACTCATAGTTTGTACCGCATGTGGTACTTGGTGTACCACCTTTGTAAAATAGTGTGTTTAATGCATAATCACTAATAATGCTTGTTTCAGACGGGATACAACGTGTACCACAAGGTGGAATTAGGGGGCTAGAGCTAGGGCTAGGGCTAAAGACTTACATGTGTACTGTTTGTACAATTTCAAGTTTTTTCTATTGTTACTTGTAGTCTATATCATACGCAAGTGTTGCTAGCTAGTTCTCGTGTACCACTGTAGGTACATTCGGCATTATCTTCTAACTCACAGTTTGTACCGCATGTGGTACTTTGTGTACCACCTATGTGAAATAGTGTGTTTAATGCATAATCACTTATAATGCTTGTATCAGATGGGATACATCACGTACCACAAGGGAGAGCTAGGGCTAGGGCTAAAGACTTACATGTGTACCGTTTGTACAATTTCAAGTTTTATTTATTGTTATTTGTAGTCAATATCATACACAAGTGTTACAAGCTAGTTCTCGTGTACCACTGTAGGTACATTCGGCATTATCTTCTAACTCATAGTTTGTACCGCATGTGGTACATGGTGTACCACCTATGTAAAGTAGTGTGACTGATGCATAATCACTTATACTGCTTGTATCAGATGGGATACATCACGTACAACAAGGTCGTCCTATGGGACTAGAGCTAGGGCTAGGGATAAAGACTTACATGTGTACTGTTTGTTCAATTTCAAATTTTTATTGTTATTTGTAGTCAATATCATACACAAGTGTTGCAAGCTAGTTTCTCGTGTACCACTCTAGGTACATTCGGCATTATCTTCTAACTCATAGTTTGTACCGCATGTGGTACTTGGTGTACCACCTATGTAAAGTAGTGTCTTTAATGCATAATCACTAATTAAGCATATATCAGATGTGTTACATCACGTACCACAAAATGGTATGCCACAGAACAAAATTGCCTATTTTGAAAAAGCAATATTCCATCAACTGTCAAACTTGCACCACATGTAATACTAGTTTTTCAATACCTGATTACACGTTTTGAAATGTACTGCATGTACCATATTGTTTTTATAAGTTAAATGAAACAGTGTACATAGCAACAGTTTATCCGTGCTTTTCTAGTATCATACAACAAGTGGTACAAGTGGTACAATATGTCATACGGCACACAAATTAAGTTATACCTTGTAGTATTTAAAACAAAACTACTTCAACTTGTATATACTTGTATTTAATTTTGTAATTTTGACAGTATAATAGGTGGTACGATTGGTAAATTCTGTAGTGCCGGTGTTACCTAGGGGGCTAGAGCTAGGGCTAGGGCTAAAGACTTACATGTGTACCGTTTGTACAATTTCAAGTTTTATTTTGTTATTTGTAGTCAATATCATACTACAAGTGTTGCAAGCTAGTTCTCGTGTACCACTCTAGGTACATCCTGCATTATCTTCTAACTCATAGTTTGTACCGCATGTGGTACTTGGTGTACCACCTATGTGAAGTAGTGTGTGTGATGCATAATCACTTATTAAGCATGTATCAAATGAGTTACATCACGTACCACAAGGTGGTATGCCACAGAACAAAATTGCCTATTTTGAAAAAGCAATATTCCATCAACTGTAAAACTTGCACCACATTTAACACTAGTTTTTCAATACCTGATTGCACGTTTGGAAATGTACTGCATGTACCATATTGTTTTTATAAAGTTAAATGAAAAAGTATGTATAGTAACAGTTTATCCGTGCTAATCTAGTCTCATACAACAAGTGGTACAAGTGGTACAATATGTTATACGGCACACAAATTAAGTTATACCATGTAGTACTTAAAACAAAACAACTTATACTTGTATATACTTGTATTTAATTTTGTAATTTTGATAGTATAATAGGTGGTACGATTGGTAAATTCTGTAGTGCCGGTGTTACCTAGGGGCTAGAGCTAGGGCTAGGGCTAAAGACTTACATGTGTACTGTTTGTACAATTTCAAGTTTTTTTATGTTATTTGTAGTCAATATCATACTACAAGTGTTGCAAGCTAGTTCTCGTGTACCACGCTAGGTACATCCTGCATTATCTTCTAACTCATAGTTTGTACCGCATGTGGTACTTGGTGTACCACCTATGTGAAGTAGTGTGTTTAATGCATAATCACTTGTAATGTATGTATGAGATGGGATACATCACGTACCACAAGGTGGTCCTAGAGCTAGGGCTAAAGACTTACATGTGTACCGTTTGTACAATTTCTAGTTTTTTATTGTTATTTATAGTCAATATCATACTACAAGTGTTGCAAGCTAGTTCGTGTACCACTGTAGGTACATTCGGCATTATCTTCTAACTCATAGTTTGTACCGCATGTGGTACTTGGTGTACCACCTATGTGAAATAGTGTGTTTAATGCATAATCACTTATAATGCTTGTATCAGATAGGATACATCACGTACCACAAGGTAAAGCTAGGGCTAGGGCTAAAGACTTACATGTTTACCGTTTGTACAATTTCAAGTTTTATTTATTGTTATTTGTAGTCAATATCATACACAAGTGTTGCAAGCTAGTTCTCGTGTACCACTGTAGATACATTCGGCATTATCTTCTAACTCATAGTTTGTACCGCATGTGGTACTTGGTGTACCACCTATGTAAAGTAGTGTGTTTAATGCATAATCACTAATAATGCTTGTATCAGACGGGATACAACACGTACCACAAGGTGGTCCTAGGGGGCTAGAGCTAGGGCTAGGGCTAAAGACTTACATGTGTACTGTTTGTACAATTTCAAGTTTTTTCTATTGTTACTTGTAGTCATATCATACACAAGTGTTGCTAGCTAGTTCTCGTGTACCACTGTAGGTACATTCGGCATTATCTTCTAACTCACAGTTTGTACCGCATGTGGTACTTTGTGTACCACCTATGTGAAATAGTGTGTTTAATGCATAATCACTCATAATGCTTGTATCAGATGGGATACATCACGTACCACACGGTAGAACAATACTGTAACACCCACGCCCATGCGCGCTGAGGATAAAACAGACGTGGGAGTCAAGTTGTCTAATTAGACCTTGGGCCATCACGTGATCTCTTCTACTCCCACGTCTGTTTTACCCTCAGTGCGGTAAGTTGGAGCTCCGCAATTTGGTGCACTACTAGCCGAGCCGATACTCTACTGCAAGACAAAGAGTTATTCTCCATACATGCATTACAAGTGATTATGCATTAAACACACTACTTCGCATAGGTGGTACACCAAATACCACATGCGGTACAATCTATGAGTTAGATGATAATGCATGATGTACCTGGAGTGGTACACAAGAACTAGCTTACAACACTTGTAGTATGATAAATAACAATAATGGTGTTACCTCGGGGGCTAGAGCTAGGGCTATAGCTAAAGACTTACATGTGTCACGTTAAGTACAACGTTACGCTCTTGCTAAGCAAAACATAGACACACACTTGGAAATAATATTATGACGCAAAATGTGTTTGTACATGTCAAGCAAAGTAAAGTATAAAGTGTGGTGACTCTGCCTTATGTAATGAAGCACGTATGTGCTAATATGCAATAATATCGTAATGTATTTACAAATCGTACAAAACTAATATGCTTAGTTCAACTGTCTCCCCTTTGGCCTGGCAGCAGCACCATGGGTCTTTCTTACGCAAAAATATTTTCAAGTAGTTTAACAACTAAATATTTATGTATGAGTATAACTTCTGGCTAACTAAACCTGTGTAAACTTGCAAACTTGTAACTATACTGTAACCCCCACGCCCATGCGCGCTGAGGGTAAAACAGACGTGGGAGTCAAGTTGTCTAATTAGACGTTGGGCCATCACGTGATCTCTTCTGGCGTTATTAAAGTTCAGACAGCTAGGTGGGGTCCAGTGTGGTTTTTCCAGCTCAAGTGGCTGTAGTTCTCATGAGATAACGGCCCCTAGGCATTCCGAGGACGCTTTTAGTAAGCTATTAGTCTCCTGTTGTAGTGGCAATGAGCAGTAGTTCTCCATTTTCTTGCGCTCTGCGCAACTGTTATTTTAAGATTCATTGTGGACTATATTACACGCATTTTATATTTTATATTACAGTACAGTATTTTATAGGGAACTTCATGCCGGTGCACTAGCCACTGCCTTGTTTTATACATTCTTTGAGTGATTAAATCATAGGTTCCAAGTTTGAGAAATGGAAATCAGTGACAAACCACACCCGTTAATTAAATCAATTTAATTGACCACATCCTTCCTGTAATTAATGCTATAAATATATTTATGATTATTGCAGCTTTGATATTTTTATATTTTGCGATATATTGTTATTTGGAGAGTTGTTGTTGCTTTTTTGCATTTCTCAATTAATTCATTGTTTTAAAAAAGTACAAATATTGTTGTTTTGAGGGGGGGGGGGTAAGTCTCTAGCCGTAGTTGCTGTCGTCTCTAGCCGTAGTTGCTGTCGGATCTAGCCGTGGTTTCCGTTGTCTCTCCAAGTGTTGCTACTTGCTGAGTTTCATCCGTTTTGGTAAGAAACTAGGATATGAGATTCATGCTAGCAAAGTACAAGTTATGAGATTCATGCTAGCAGCATAAGTACAAGTTTTAACCACAAGGCTCAAAGGTAGCTGGCACAGAGAGGACAGGCTTTTGGTGGGATTTATTATTCATGACATTTTATTTTCCACCATAACTTTGTTGTTGTTCGTCCAATATCCTTGACTTTGATGCCAAAAGATAGCTTATTTTGAAGGGCTTTTCAGTCTACTAAGGAACCCGAGTAGGAGTAGCAGTTTAAAACAAAGAGTAGGAGTAGGGTCTCGTAACAGGGGGTGGAAGTAAAATTAGGAGCAAGAATTTAATTTCCTGTGTCAATATAGCGTGTAGTATAGGCCGCATGTTTTCTTTCTCAAATTTAAAGCTTTAATTGTAAACAAATAGTTTTGGAAAGAACGTCATACCTAAAACTGTAGGCACACACGCAGTGTATGGGATGTGTGTCTTGACAATAGATTTGTATAAAATATAACCATTTGTGATACAGATAGGTACATTAGGAGCTACTTGTAGTTGTCATGACCTGGGGCTATATGAATGAAGGTCCCTAGGACAAGGCCTCTAGCAACTTTTTTAGCAGAAGCTGTGGTTAAAATGGGAGGCCCTATTGGGATATTACACTAACATGTAGCACATGCACCCCCCTTCAACTTCTATTCTCTTAATTCTACTTCACTCTCGTTCCTTGGCTCTTCCATATCCTTAGCTATTAAAAGATTAAAACAGTAATTCCACATGGTAGGGTGTCGTTATGTACTGGGGTTGGAGACGAGGCGGAGTTAGAGAGTCAGAGTAGAGTCAGAGTCAGTAAGTAGAGTCGGAGTCAGTGTTGAAAATATACCGAAAGGGGTTCAAGAAAAAAGTGAGTGTATAGTTCCACCAACTCTATAGAAGTTCAGCAACCACGCCAGCGATGGTAGTGTTGCACTCGGTGGTTGCGGGTCAGACCCTACCATTATTATTCTATTGGGGCCCCTAGATGACATTAGCCTAACTTTGCACGTGTGTCTCTCCCTTTGTTTCGCCGACAGGGAATTAGAAGCTAAGGATATGGAAGAGCCAAGGAACGAGAGTGAAGTAGCAAAGCTAAAGAAAGCATTTGAGAAGGCTCTGAAGGAGAAGGAGATGGAGAAGGAGAAGGCTCTGAAGGAGAAGGAGATGGAGAAGGAGAAGGCTCTGAAGGAGAAGGAGATGGAGACGGAGAAGGCTCTGAAGGAGAAGGAGAAGGCTCTGAAGGAGAAGGAGGTGGCTGAGAATAAATATAAACAATTGATTTCTTCTCCTGTAAAAGTAAGTATACCTAGGTTAAAGTAGAGCTAGTTAGTTCTGCTCCTACACGACAAGATAGTATATTTGAAGGTGGTCAGGCATAGAAAAGCTGAAAATTAGAGATAGAACTTGTGACACAAATAAAGCAGTAGAGTAAATAGTTATTGCTGTTGCATGTGGTTAGTTTGGATTTTAGTCTTTCATCTATGTTTCTACAATGTGGATGTTATTTGCAGCGCACAAGAAGTGGAAGGGCAGCGCAAGGTATGCTATTGTTCAATATTGTGCGTGGTGTTTTAACCCTTTTTTTAGATTGGAAGGACTTGATTGGTGATCTTTTTGATGATAAGGAAGTGAACTCTATTTGTAAGGCTTTAAAGGAAATCGAAATGGACACATGCAATGAGATTGTAAGTGTAGCATTCTAGTAGTTAAGGAGGCATACTAATTCAAAATGCAAACGCTTGTGCTTATTTATGTCATATACGCTTGTGCTTATTTATGTCATATATGCTTGAACTTAATCTCGCTCTGCCAGACCCTTTTCCGAATGCCGTGCTAAAGAAAGGGTCTGGGGACATATTGGGTATTTGGGGATTGATTTCAGTTGGTATAATTTTTAACCCTTTCTCCAGCACAGCATTTAGTAAAAGGTCTAACTGAGTAAAAGTAGTTTAGGTTGGAAGTCCCTTAAAAGTTTCACTTGCCATCCTCATTTTACAGCTTGATGCTTGTTGAGGCTAGCACAAATGTGTGGGAATGTAGGATATGCATGCAGTATAGTGTGTGGGAGTGTAGGATATGCATGCAGTACAGAAATGTGTGGGAGTGTAGGATATGCATGCATTACAGAAATGTGTGGGTAAATGAGTACTTTATTGCGCAAATTGCAGGATATATGCGGTGCTCTAGCTTTCTGTCAAGTGACGGAATATCGGGATAAGGCAGAGCGCATATGGAAGGAGTTGCGTATCAAGAAAACAAAAATGAGTACTCCAAGTCCAACTAAGTCAATGGTGAGTTGGTTCTTTGAGACCTAATCCTTTAACTGATAACTTTAACTGATACTTATTACAGTAGAATCTCGTTAAATACAAGTTTACCCTCATGCACAGCAGAACCTAGACACACCCTTGGAAATTATATTATGAAGCAAAATATGTTTGTACATGTCTTGTAATTCAATTTATGAAGTGTGGTGACTCTGCCTTAAGTCATTAAGCATGTATGTGCTAATATGCGGTAATATCGTAATGTATTTATAAATCGTACATAACTAATACATTAAAAGATTAGAACATATTAATTCCACAGATACAAATTACGCTTTATGTAAAACTTTTACAGAGTTCATTATCTTAGGTTAATGTAGTTGAATCATTTCTGAAAATTATTAGAGCTCCACCTACTTTGTGGAAGAGACGTAACCCGTTCAGTAAGCATTACAGTAGAATCTCGTTAAATACAAGTTTACCCTCATGCACAGCAGAACCTAGACACACACTTGGAAATTATAGTATGAAGCAAAATGTGTTTGTACATGTCTTGTAATGCAGTGTATAAAGTGTGGTGACTCTGCCTTAAGTCATTAAGCATGTATGTGCTAATATGCGGTAATATCGTAATGTATTTATAAATCGTACATAACTAATACATTAAAAGATTAGAACATATTAATTCCACAGATACAAATTACGCTTTATGTAATACATTTACAGAGTTCATTATCTTAGTTTAATGTAGTTGAATCATTTCTAAAAATTATTAGAGCTCCACCTACTTTGTGGAAGAGACGTAACCCGTTCAATAAGCATTACAGTAGAATCTCGTTAAATACAAGTTTACCCTCATGCACAGCAGAACCTAGACACACCCTTGGAAATTATATTATGAAGCAAAATATGTTTGTACATGTCTTGTAATGCAATTTATGAAGTGTGGTGACTCTGCCTTAAGTCATTAAGCATGTATGTGCTAATATGCGGTAATATCGTAATGTATTTATAAATCGTACATAACTAATACATGAAAAGATTAGAACATATTAATTCCACAGATACAAATTACGCTTTATGTAATACATTTACAGAGTTCATTATCTTAGCTTAATGTAGTTGAATCATTTCTGAAAATTATTAGAGCTCCACCTACTTTGTGGAAGAGACGTAACCCGTTCAGTAAGCATTACAGTAGAATCTCGTTAAATACAAGTTTACCCTCATGCACAGCAGAACCTAGACACACCCTTGGAAATTATATTATGAAGCAAAATATGTTTGTACATGTCTTGTAATGCATTTTATGAAGTGTGGTGACTCTGCCTTAAGTCATTAAGCATGTATGTGCTAATATGCGGTAATATCGTAATGTATTTATAAATCGTACATAACTAATACATGAAAAGATTAGAACATATTAATTCCACAGATACAAATTACGCTTTATGTAATACATTTACAGAGTTCATTATCTTAGCTTAATGTAGTTGAATCATTTCTGAAAATTATTAGAGCTCCACCTACTTTGTGGAAGAGACGTAACCCGTTCAGTAAGCATTACAGTAGAATCTCGTTAAATACAAGTTTACCCTCATGCACAGCAGAACCTAGACACACCCTTGGAAATTATATTATGAAGCAAAATATGTTTGTACATGTCTTGTAATGCAATTTATGAAGTGTGGTGACTCTGCCTTAAGTCATTAAGCATGTATGTGCTAATATGCTCTTATATCGTAATGTATTTATAAATCGTACATAACTAATACATTAAAAGATTAGAACATATTAATTCCACAGATACATATCTCCGATTACCACCCCTTTATCTCTAAAAAGAGTATTTCTTCTGGTGCTGTTGTTTTCAATTACTCGGAGATATGTACAAAAAATAAATCCTTTGGTTTTTATGACTTGTTTATTTTTTTTATTTTTTTTTTAACAACTTAGAATACTTGGATAGTCTGAGATGAGTTCTCTCAAGATCTTTCTTTCTCCCCCTACCTTGTTTGCCTGCCCTGCTAGTGATGAAAGTAGTAAATGCCAAATTTGCTAATTCTTGGCTTACCACTTCATCCCTAAATAAAGTATTTCTTCGGGTGCAGTCATTTTCAACTGTTGTCATTACTGAGAGGCATGTACGAAAAATTACTGTACTTGTACGTACTTGCACAAGTATGTGTGTGCGTCTTCAGGATGACAAGTAGAAGATGCTTGACCCGCACTTAGCTTGGTAGGAATAAGACCATTGTACAAGAGGAGGTATTCTCACATTGTGAAATAAAATGCTCACTAACATTATACATAGCTATGTATTTACATGTAATTAAGTGTAATTTATCGAATAGCTAATAAATAATTAAAAAGAATAGAATTGCTCATTGGTCACTGTCATTGCATCAGGACTGAACTGACACTATCTGAGTCTAGCCAAGCTGTGACCAGGATTCGAACCTGGGTCAACTCTCAAACCTGTCTCCGCAGTGACCAGAATTCAAACCTGGGTTATTACGACCACAACCTAATGTAAGGAGAAACATAAAAAGAAATACCTTACATAGCTTAGAGATTGGACCATCAATTACACATAATCAATGAAAAATTGGTTCATTAAATGGTGCATTGCAAGTTTACGTTTACAACATATCTGTGCTACTACAACAACTCCCACAACTACTTACCTCGGTATCATTGAAGAAGCTCAGCTTCCGCTTATCCTTGTCTAAGACACAATATCTCCTATTCCATTCCAATTGGTCCAAATTTTCAAATGCTACAATAATTTTGGTATTGATTGTTAATTTTGGTATTGATTGTTAATTTTAATCCTTAGTCAGGTCCTATTTGCATCTTCTATCTTTTTTGAGGTCCTCCCTTCTTCTTTCTTCTTCTCTATGTACATTAGGAGTTCTGCACAATGGTACAATGCGGGAAGTGTAACAAATGGGAACACTCTGTATGTCGTTGGTTTTTAAAAATATCAGATGAGGACCAATATGAACACGAGTATTACAAGTGTACTCATATGCAGATGGTTGGACTGGGGTTACATTCACGCCTGTCATAGTTAGATATAATATATAAGTAGTTCACATGCACTGGAGGAAAATATTTTCAGTGGGGCCAGTAAATATTAACTGAACTGTTACTTTTATCTTTCTTTCTTTTTACTAACCCTTGGCTGTCTTCTGATTGTCAACTTTGCTGTTACTTTTCTTCGTCTACATCCATACACTCGGGTGCATGCTGTGGAGAAAGTGAATTTGGAGATCCTTTAACTTATTAGGCCATTCCTCCTTTGGGTGATCTTCGTCCCACCTCAAACATGAAAAAGTTTCTACAGTTGTTGACTCCAATCTTCTGTAATTTATGTGTCATTTATTATTAATATGTTTTTTTATTTTACGCATGTAAATAACGTAATGGATAAATAAATCGAAACGTTAGTTCATTAAGTATCTTGTGGCTAATCGTTTCATTTACTATATCTTACATCATACAGATCATGTGAATTTGGGCTCTTGAAAATTACAGATGGTTGGACTGGGGTTACATTCACGCCTGTCATAGTTAGATATAATTGGCCGAGCGAGCGTAGCGAGCAGACACTTTACAGGTGTAACACAATCGAAAATCGGGGATGTTTGGTTTATTTATTTATTTATTATATGGACTACGTAATGTCATTTGTTACTTTACCCTCCGTTTTTTGTTTAGTTATGTGGTCGCCCCGTCCCAAATTGCACGAAACAGAATCCTCTGGTTTATGATCATAACCCGTATCACCCTAGAAATTGAATTTTGTAACCGTTTGAATTCTTTTGCGGGGCAGCATTTTTTCTATTCGAGTTAGTGGCGGTGGTAGTCAATGCCTCTTTGTCATGGTTATCAGCCGTGCGCAACAGTATTTACTTGAAAATACATTGTCCACTGGACTACCTGCCGAATGTAAGTCTGTGTAGGTGCATGTCCAGTTGTGTCAAAGCATTGTGTATTACAACCACTACTTAGCTAAAGAATATCACAAAGAAAACTTTTAAATAACGTGTATTGTTTTGTTGTTGTTTTTTTCCTTCAATTCAAGCAGTTGCAGAGAGTTGTTACTATGGCACTGAAATCCCTTTACCCTGTATACTAAATTTAAAAACTGGACCTTATCAGTAGCTTCAGTGTTAGAAGTCAAAGTCCTTCATGTATAGTCTTTAGGCTCGCTCGCCATTTGTGCTCAAGCACACCACTAGTATATAAGTAGTTCACATGCACTGGAGGAAAATATCTTTTATCTTTCTTTCTTTTTGCTATCCATTGGCTGTCTTCTGATTGTCAACTTTGCTGTTACTTTTCTTCATCTACATCCATACACTCGGGTGCATGCTGTGGAGAAAGTGATTTGGAGATCCTTTAACTTCTTCACTTGCTCTGGAGTTGTGTGCTGGTTCTGGAAGATGGTAGCATGTCCTCTTTGTCTGAGCTAACCTGATGCCCAAATGGTTGTGTGGAGGACTTCTTCTATCTTGAATAGTATAGGATGCTAAGGAACACTAAAGCTTTCTGAGTGGAAAATGGACAGTTTGCAGCTTTCTGCTGTTGCAGGCGACTGTATTTATACATTAGCTTTTTCTTTTATTATTCTGTTGGAATAATTTTTTTAATGGAGGTTACATTTAACTTTGCTTAATGCACTTCGGACTTTACCAATACCAATGTAGGATTAGTGGGCGTGGCAAGTTCCAAATTTGTTTTCAGAAGGTTGTGACTATGATTTTATAGCATTAATGAAATCAGTAACAATGATGAGTTTATTATGAATTGTGCTGAGTGGCCCTCAGATTGTGTCGTTAGGAGAAGTTGCTACGTTCTAAATTAGTTAGGCGCTGTGCTGCTGTTATGAACTACTATTGTTAGGGACGTTACAGCCTAAAGCCTTCAAGACCCTAAAACTGTCAGTTCCCTCTGAGGCAGCGCCTGACTGTTATATAGATCTTGACTTCCCACCCAAATCCTGCCCATCAATAATTCAGATGACATGCTCACTGAGCAAGTTCCAAAGTATGCAGGAATAACTGGACGACACTTTGGGAGCTCTGAGTAGAGATTCTTCATCTGCTCGGTTGTGGGTCTTGAAAAAGGGTTTTCACTGGTGGTTTGTGTCTTCACTGGTGGTTGGCGTCTTCACTGGTGGTTGGCGTCTTCACTGGTGGTTGGTGTCTTCACTGGTGGTTGGGGTCTTCACTTGTGGTTGGTGTCTTCACTGGTGGTTGGGGTCTTCACTGGTGGTTGGTGTCTTCACTGGTGGTTGGTGTCTTCACTGGTGGTTGGTGTCTTCACTGGTGGTTGGTGTCTTCACTGGTGGTTGGTGTCTTCCCTGGTGGTTGGGGTCTTCACTGGTGGTTGGGGTCTTCACATACGTGCTTCATGTCATAAGGCAGAGTCACCACACTTTATCCACTGCATTACATGACATGTACAAACACATTTTGCTTCATAATATAATTTCCAAGTGTGTGTCTACGTTCTGCTGTGCATGAGGGTAAACTTGTATTTAACGAGATTCTACTGTAATGCTTACTGAACGGGTTACGTCTCTTCCACAAAGTAGGTGGAGCTCTAATAATTTTTAGAAATGATTCAACTACATCAAACTAAGATGATGAACTCTGTAAAAGTCTTACTTAGAGTTTAAATTGTATATGTGGAATTAATATGTTCTAATCTTTTCATGTATTAGTTTTGTACGATTTATAAATACATTACGATATTACCGCATATTAGCACATACGTGCTTCATGTCATAAGGCAGAGTCACCACACTTTATCCACTGCATTACATGACATGTACAAACACATTTTGCTTCATACTATAATTTCCAAGTGTGTGTCTAGGTTCTGCTGTGCATGAGGGTAAAGCTGTATTTAACGAGATTCTACTGTAATGCTTACTGAACGGGTTACGTCTCTTCCACAAAGTAGGTGGAGCTCTAATAATTTTCAGAAATGATTCAACTACATTAAGCTAAGATAATGAACTCTGTAAAAGTTTTACATAAAGTGTAATTTGTATCTGTGGAGTTAATGTTCTAATCTTTTAGCACATACGTGCTTCATGACATAAGGCAGAGTCACCACACTTTATCCACTGCATTACATGACATGTACAAACACATTTTGCTTCATAATATAATTTCCAAGTGTGTGTCTAGGTTCTGCTGTGCATGAGGGTAAACTTGTATTTAACGAGATTCTACTGTAATGCTTACTGAACGGGTTACGTCTCTTCCACAAAGTAGGTTGAGCTCTAATAATTTTCAGAAATGATTCAACCACATTAACTTAAAATAATGAACTCTGTAAAAGTTTTACATAAAGCGTAATTTGTATCTGTGGAGTTAATATGTTCTAATCTTTTCATGTATTAGTTTTGTACAATTTATAAATACATTACGATATTACCGCATATTAGCACATACGTGCTTGATGTCATAAGGCAGAGTCACCACACTTTATCCACTGCATTACATGACATGTACAAACACATTTTGCTTCATAATATAATTTCCAAGTCTGTGTCTACGTTCTGCTGTGCATGAGGGTAAACTTGTATTTAACGAGATTCTACTGTAATGCTTACTGAACGGGTTACGTCTCTTCCACAAAGTAGGTGGAGCTCTAATAATTTTCAGAAATGATTTAACTACATCAAGTTAAGATTATAAACTCTGAAAAATTTTTTAAAAATTCTCACATATGCACACATTTCCCCTTCCAACTAAAATTTTTGTATGTCCTTTTCCTGACGCCTAGTGGTCATGTTATTTAATATTATGTCCATGTTCATGTTTTGTTATTTAGGTTGAGGAAATAAAAATTGCTCCTGAATCAAAAAGGGTAAGCACACGAGAGACTATCAGTAACTTTGTGATAAAGCGACCTCCTGTGCCTGGGAATTGGAAAATGTTGATTTCAGTTCTAAAAATATTTGGAAAAATGCCTGTCATGTTTTTTGATTAAAGTTTATCTTGTTGTTTATGTTTTGTGTTAACAGTATTTTAGATGCCTTTTTGATTTTTTTTTTTTTTTTTTGTAGGTTTGTGAAGCTGTTTTTATTTATTTGGGCTTTACGCCAGTTAAAGCAGTGGTAAAAGTTCCTGCACTTTCTTTAACCTACAGTGTAAATGAAGTGAACGCATATTGCGGCGAAAGAGTATTCCCAAATAATGATGGATCTTTTATATTGTGTAACAAAAACGGAAAATATATGTTCCAGTATGCGACACAAATAGCGTGCTCCAATACAAATAGTGACTTACATAAAAAGTTTAAAATTGATCATGACGACCCACTTAATCCAAAATTATATGAAGACAACATGTTCGGAGAAAAAAATACACCGGGAAAAGCATTTTTTCAAATTCCAAGTAATATAGTTGAAGTCGATTATCAGGGACAAAAGGGTATTTTTACACCTTGTGATAATGTGACCTTATATTTACAGTCTCAAGGCCTACCTGTCGAATATGATCTTGAAGTGGCAATGATTGAACAATTTAAAAAAACTGAGCTCGTGGTAGAAAATAATCGACAAATAAAATCAGTATTTGGCCCTTTCAGTGGGGGAGGAGACATTGCAATGTTTGGCAATAATTCGACATGTGTATTTATAATGCGTTCATCATTGGCCCCCAATTCACCAACTACTAGTGATGACGAAGACACACTTTCTCTTGATGTGGAACTTAAAAGAGGACAGACTGATGAAGAAAACAGATTGAAGCAGCTTTGTGCAGACATGATGGTTACTTTAGCAAGGTCTGTTGAGAAAATGGAAGATGTTCAGAAATTACGTAATTTGAAGAAAATTTCAGTATATGGACTTTTATTGGATGTTCTCTTACCACTACGCTTGTTGAAATTAACAATGAACTTCAAAGAATCGCAAGTTTCATTTGTTCAGAAATTCAATGGCAGATTAGCTGGTGGTCAATATTTACTTGCTGACAGATTAATAACATATATGATACGAAATATGAAGTAATATGTATAAACTGTTACCTAGAGTTGGCTCGAATTATTTTTCATTTATTATATTATGTATTGCAATTTCAAGTTTAACAATAAATCAAAGTCAGTCATTATGCTGCTAAAAAAGTGTCTTGAAGACAGTAAAAGTTAAGTACTACTGTAGACAGGTCTTTATGAACAATATGTGGTACATGCAGTACATTAAAAAATATGCATTCAAAATACTAGTGTTACATGCGGTGCAAGTTTTAAAGTTGACAGAATATTGCTTTTTTCAAATAGGTAATTTTGTTCTGTTGCATTCAACATGGTACAGTCACCCATAAAGAAATAGGCACTTTAACTTACAAAGATGCAGCCCCCTGTGGTTGTAAACAGTATCAATCGGCCTGGGCCGTCAGGCTTGATAATTATACGCCTATAAAATCATTAGTACTATCAGATAGCTAACTTGATTCTTTCTTCACTTCTTACATGATTTCTTCCAAATGGCTTACAAATGCCCTATGAACTCATCCAACCCAATACTCACTACTTTCCACAAAACTCCTCCCACTGGTAGTATGGTTTAGACTATGCATTCAAGCAACCTTACTCAAATTTGATACTAAGTGTAATTTGGTATTTGTGTTTGCTAAAATTAATGGTCAACGCATGAATTACGCTAAAATATAAATTATGTAGTAACAATACTGTAGTTATAACTAGGCAGGCTTGCTCGATATTTGTGCTCAGAAGTTTGTTTCAAGGTCTTATAAACATCATATGAATAACAATAATAATAATAAGAAAAAGTAGTATGGCAAGCAACACAAAAAGTAGAACACTTTCTGTTTGTGCGAAACAGACAAGTTATACTGCAAGAATATGCTCAGAGTCCTGGACACCATGAGGGCTGGGGGGGTCAAAACAGATATCCGAGAGTTTGGACTCTGCACTGCTGCTGCTTGGGGAGAGGCTCTCACTGCAGTCTGCAAATCTCGCCCTCTTGCTAGAAGGAGAAAGTGCATCAATGCACGAGGAGAGAGATTCCTGATCATATTTTTCCTGGGAATCTGATACTTGCTGCTTCTTGCACTTACACCTGCGATTTTGAAACCAGGTTTTTACCTGGGTTTTACTCAACTCCAGGCGAGCTGCCAGCTCCATGCGATCAGGAACACTGAGGTACTTATTCTCTGCAAACTTGAGTTCTAAACCTTCAAGTTGTTTTTTAGTAAACATGGTGCGCCACTTTCTCTTCCTCTTGATGCAGCTGAGGAGGTCACTGTAAGTTTCACCGGCTCCCTGCTGCTGCTTCTGCTGAATTTTCTCGATATCTGCTGGCTGGGAGGTTGCAATCGAAGGCTTTGCAACTGCCAGTTGTGTTTGGAAGGCAAATGTGGCAGGACTGAAGCTGAAGTGGTGAGGAGTTACAGTAGCAAGCTGAGGCACTCCAGAGGATAGATCTCCCAGAGATGGAAAAAAAGTGAAGGGTAGATAGGCTAGCGTCATTTCTTCTGACTTGGTGGTTCACAAAGCAAAAAGAAAATTCAAGTGCTTTTTTTGTTACTTGAAAGACTGCTCAACTGGAGAGCTGTGTCTGATTGCAATCATGTGAGAGAGTGAGACACATACAACCACAAGGACCTCAAGATCCTCCCCCCATTTGTGATTAGCCATTGAAGAGAAGCCACGAACTGAAATATTAGCTCAGTTGGCTGGTTTATTGCATTTTTTGGGGAAAAAATTATTGTAATGTATTTATAAATCGTACAAAGCTAACACATTAAAAGATTAGAACATATTAATTCCACAGATACAAATTACGCTCTATGTAAGACTTACAGAGTTAATCATCTTAGCATGATAAAGTTGAATCATTTCTGAAAATTATTAGAGCTCCACCTACTTTGTGGAAGAGACGTAACCCGTTCAGTTAAGCTTTACAGTAGAATCTCGTTAAGTACAACTTTACAGCATATTATGAGCATATTATATATTATTTGTATAGAATGATTTAGGTGCTATTTAGGTACATATATTTGGTTAACCAGAGGATAAAGTTGTACATAACAAGGCCCAACTACAAAGCCAAACTGAACAGGTTACTTAATTGATAAGCCGAAGAAAGAAGGGGTCTGGTGCCTCCATGACGCAAGGGCAGGGCAGCAGAGCTTGAATCACAAGTTACTTGTTCAAAAAAATCAATTTTAATATTCAAATCATGTGAAAAAGAGTTGATCAATTTTAATATTCAAATCATGCGAAAAAGAGTTGATCAATTAATTGTAAGCTGTTTGATAAGTGAATAAATAAATTGAAGTTGCTTGATAATTGTTCCGAAAGCTCAGTAATCAAGAGACTGTAACTGTGGTAAGTCATCTACATACAATGCTTAAATTATGATATACAAAAACATTACCCAAAGGTTCAGACATACCTGCATCCAGTGCTGATTCGACCGTTTTAATTGATGGTTCAGTATTTTCTATTGAACAAATATAGATTATGTTTTTTCTCCAGAAAGCCTCAATAACCACATAAAAATATTTGCAACTCTTTGTGCACACATACGTTAACACGCTCATATAGCATGATATACTAGTAGAATAAATAAAAGAAGACATAACAAAGAACAAAGGAAAGAGTGCAAGAAACTAGATGCATCAAATAAAGTACCTTTTGAAGTTGTCGCACTCCGCATCGGCATTGGACTATTTACAGGAGTATACCCGGGATGGTTTTTTTTTTAATTCTCTGGCACTTTCGCCTCCTCTACTTTTTTGTCCTGATGGAACATTTATGCATCGCTTGGTTTACCCGACATTTTTTCAACACGCTTTATCAGGAAAAAATTCAGCGTAGCAATTTGGTTTGTAGAACAGTCATTCCGCAACATAAAATACTAAAATGGAACGGATAGTTTTAAATGCGTGTTAGCAAGTTGCTCTATGAATTCTTGATTGCAGGTTTTGAATTGTACTACACGTACCATATTTTGTTTATAAGTTAAATGAAACAGTGTATATAGCAACAGTTTATCCGTGCTATTCTAGTCTCATACAACAAGTGGTACAAGTGGTACAGTATGTTATACGGCACACAAATTAAGTTATACCGTGTAGTACTTAAAACAAAACAACTTCAACTTGAATATACTTGTATTTAGTTTTGTAATTTTGATAGTGTAATAGGTGGTACGATTGGTAAATTCTGTAGTGCTGGTGTTACCTAGTGGGGCTGGAGCTAGGGCTAGATCTAAATACTTACATGTGTACTGATTGTATACTTTCAAGTTTATTATTGTTATTTATCATACTACAAGTGTTGTAAGCTAGTTCTCGTGTACCACTCCAGGTACATCCTGCATTCGCTTCTAACTCACAGTTTGTACCGCATGTGGTACTTGATATACCACATATGTGAAGTAGTGTGTTTAATGCATAATCACTTATTAAGCATGTATCAAATGTGTTACATCACGTACCACAAGGTGGTATGCCCCAGAACTAAATTGCCTATTTTGAAAAAGCAATATTTCATCAATTGTAAAACTAGCACCACATGTAACACTAGTTTTTCAATTCTTGATTGCTTGTTTTGAAATGTACTGCATGTACCATATTGTGTTTAAGAGATAAATGAAAAAGTATATATAGCAACACTTTATCCGTGCTATTCTAGTCTCATACAACAAGTGATACAAGTGGTACAATGTGTTATACGGCACAAGAATTAAGTTATAATGTAATTTTGATGGTATAATAGGTGGTACGCTTGGTAAATTTAGTAGTGCTGGTGTTACCTAGAGGGCTAGAGCTAGGGCTAGCGCTAAAAACTTACATGTGTACCGTTTGTACAATTTCAAGTATTTTATTGTTAGTTTTAGTCAATATCGTACCCCAAGTGTTGCAAGCTAGTTCTCGTGTACCACTCTAGGTACATCCTGCATTATCTTCTAACTCATAGTTTGTACCGCATGTGGTACTTGGTGTACCACATATGTGAAATAGTGTCTTTAATGCATAATCACTTTTATTGCTTGTATCAGATGTGATACATCACGTACCACAAGGTGGTCCTAGGGGGCTAAAGCTAGGGCTAAAGACTTACATGTGTACCGTTTGTGCAATTTCAAGTTTTTTATTGTTATTTATAGTCAATGTCATACTACAAGTGTTGCAAGTTAGTTTTCGTGTACCATTGTAGGTACATCCTGCATTATCTTCTAACTCATAGTTTGTACCGCATGTGGTACTTGGTGTACCACCTATGTGAAGTAGTGTGTTTAATGCATATTCACTTATAATGTATGTTTCAGACGGGATACATCACGTACCACAAAGTGGTCCTAGAGCTAGGGCTAAATACTTACATGTGTATTGTTTGTACAATTTCAATTTTTTTATTGTTATTTATAGTCAATATCATACTACAAGTGTTGCAAGCTATCTTTTGTGTACCACTGTAGGTACATTCGGCATTATCTTCTAACTCATAGTTTGTACCGCATGTGGTACTTAGTGTACCACCTCTGTAAAATTGTGTGTTTAATGCATAATCACTAATAATGCTTGTATTAGACGGGATACAACACGTACCACAAGGTGGTATGCCACAGAACAAAATTGCCTATTTTTAAAAAGCAATATTCCATCAACTGTAAAACTTGCACCACATTAAACACTAGTTTTTCAATACCTGATTGCACGTTTGGAAATGTACTGCATGTATCATATTGTTTTTATAAGTTAAATGAAAAAGTATGTATAGTAACAGTTTATCCGTGCTAATCTAGTCTCATACAACAAGTGGTACAAGTGGTACAATATGTTATACGGCACACAAATTAAGTTATACCATGTAGTACTTAAAACAAAACAACTTATACTTGTATATACTTGTGTAATTTTGATAGTATAATAGGTGGTACGATTGGTAAATTCTGTAGTGCTGGTGTTACCTAGGGGCTAGAGCTAGGGCTAGGGCTAAAGACTTACATGTGTACTGTTTGTACAAATTCAAGTTTTTTTATGTTATTTGTAGTCAATATCATACTACAAGTGTTGCAAGCTAGTTCTCGTGTACCACGCTAGGTACATCCTGCATTATCTTCTAACTCATAGTTTGTACCGTGGTGTACCACTTATGTAAAGTAGTGTGTTTGATGCATAATCACTTATAATGCTTGTATCAGATGGGATACATCACGTACAACAAGGTGGTCCTATGGGACTAGAGCTAGGGCTTGGGATAAAGACTTACATGTGTACTGTTTGTACAATTTCAAATTTTTATTGTTATTTGTAGTCAATATCATACACAAGTGTTGCAAGCTAGTTACTCGTGTACCACTCTAGGTACATTCGGCATTATCTTCTAACTCATAGTTTGTACCGCATGTGGTACATGGTGTACCACCTATGTAAAGTAGTGTGTCTGATGCATAATCACTAATAATGCTGGTATCAGACGGAATACATCATTATCTTTTAACTCATAGTTTGTACCACATGTGGTACTTGGTGTACCACTTATGTGAAGTAGTGTGTTTTATAAATAAGCACTTATTATACATGTATCAGATGTGGTACATCATGTACCACAAGGTGGTATGCCACAGAACAAAATTGCTTATTTTTAAAAAGCATTCCATTAACTGTAAAACTTGCACCACATGTAACACTAGTTTTTCAATTCTTGATTGCATGTTTTGAATTGTACTGCATGTACCATATTTTGTTTATAAGTTAAATGAAACAGTGTATATAGCAACAGTTTATCTGTGCTATTCTAGTCTCATACAACAAGTGGTACAAGTGGTACAGTATGTTATACGGCACACAAATTAAGTTATAAGCTAGTTCTCGTGTACCACTCCTGGTACATCCTGCATTATCTTCTAACTCATAGTTTGTACCGCATGTGGTACTTGATGTACCACCTATGTAAAGTAGTGTCTTTAATGCATAATCACTAATTAAGCATGTATCAATGTGTTACATCACGTACCACAAAATGGTATGCCTCAGAACAAAATTGTTTATTTTGAGAAAGCAATATTCCATCAACTGTAAATCTTGCACCACATGTAACACTAGTTTTTCAATACCTGATTACACGTTTTGAAATGTACTGCATGTACCATATTGTCTTTATAAGTTAAATGAAACAGTGTACATAACAACAGTTTATCCGTGCTTTTATATTATCATACAACAAGTGGTACAAGTGGTACAATATGTTATACGGCACACAAATTAAGTTATACCGTGTAGTATTTAAAACAAAACTACTTCAACTTGTATTTAATTTTGTAATTTTGACAGTATAATAGGTGGTACGATTGGTAAATTCTGTAGTGCCGGTGTTACCTAGGGGGCTAGAGCTAGGGCTAAAGACTACATTATCTTCTAACTCACAGTTTGTACCGCATGTGGTACTTGATGTACCACCTAGGTGAAGTAGTGTGTTTAATGCATAATCACTTATTAAGCCTGTATCAAATGTGTTACATCGCGTACCACAAGGTAGTATGCCACAGAACAAAATTGCCTATTTTGAAAAAGCAATATTCCATTAATTGTAAAACTTGCACCATATGTAACACTAGTTTTTCAATTCTTGATTGCTTGTTTTGAAATGTACTGCATGTACCATATTTTGTTTACAAGATAAATGAAAAAGTATATATAGCAACACTTTATCCGTGCTATTCTAGTCTCATACAACAAGTGGTACAAGTGGTACAATATGTGACACGGCACATGAATTAAGTTATAATGTAATTTTGATGGTATAATAGGTGGTACGATTTGTAAATTCTGTAGTGCTGGTGTTACCTAGGGAACTAGAGCTAGGGCTAGGGCTACAGACTTACATGTGTACCGTTTGTACAATTTCAAGTATTTTATTGTTAGTTTTAGTCAATATCATACTACAAGTGTTGCAAGATTGTTCTCGTGTACCAATCTAGGTACATCCTGCATTATCTTCTAACTCATACTTTGTACCGCATGTGGTATTTGGTGTACCACCTATGCGAAGTAGTGTGTTTAATGCATAATCACTTGTAATGCATGTATCGGACGGGATACATCACGTACCACAAGGTGGTCCTAGATAGCTAGGGCTAGGGCTAAAGACTTACATGTGTACTGTTTGTACAATTTCAACTTGTTTATTGTTATTTGTAGTCAATATCGTACCACAAGTGGTGCAAGCTAGTTCTCGTGTACCACTCTAGGTACATCCTGCATTATCTTCTAACTCATAGTTTGTACCGCATGTGGTACTTGGTGTACCACCTATGTGAAGTAGTGTGTTTAATGCATAATCACTTATAATGTATGTATGAGATGGGATACATTACGTACCACAAGGTGGTCCTAGAGCTATGGCTAAAGACTTACATGTGTACCGTTTGTACAATTTCAAGTTTTTTATTGTTATTTATAGTCAATATCATACTACAAGTGTTGCAAGCTAGTTTTCGTGTACCACTCTAGGTACATCCTGCATTATCTTCTAACTCACAGTTTATACCGCATGTGGTACTTGGTGCATAATCACTTATAATGCATGTATCAGACGGGATACATGGTCCTAGGGGTATAGAGCTAGGGCTAAAGACTTACATGTGTACTGTTTGTACAATTTCAAGTTTTTTTATTAAAAAATAGAAAAAAAATTGTGCCAAGAAATCATTGTGTAATAATAATCAGTGCTATTAAAAAATTGTGCCAAGAAATCATTGTGTAATAATAATCAGTGGTATTAAAAAATTGTGCTATTAAAAAATTGTGCCAACAAATCCTTGTATAATAAAATAAATTTCACGAGACTACAATGCCAGGAGTACTTTTAATAAAGTTTATCACCAACTGAATAAACAAAACAAAAAGACATATTACTACATAACAATGCAAAGTAATTGGGTTGTACCTCAACGAGAGCAACATCCATTGAGTAGCGAAATGGGTGAGGGACCAATTGTTGGTAAAAAGGCAAGAGAATTTCTGATAGGATGTGATAAACCTAAAGAAAATAAGGCCCGGTAAAATAATCCTTAAACATTTACAAAAGCTTTTAGTAATCATTCAAGTCAAGTCAATGATGAATAACAGTAGCATTAACTTCTAAATTGTATTCGTGAAAATTATTACAATATACCTACCTCATTTTCTGTCAATTTCAGTGTTTTTAGTGATAGGTCCTGTTCTTGGCACAGTGCCAGGTGTTGCCTTTTTTTAAAAGTAGAGAAGTAGAAAGAATGTCTCTGTGAGCTCATTACATTTCGACACTAAAGAAATAAAGAGTAATAATTACTGTTGATATGAAACAAGTAGACATGTCTTACTTCTTTTTCCGTCACAAATGAAACCAATTCATTATAATATCTGCAAAAAAGAACTTATTTTCACTTTACTCTAATATATAGCTAATCATGTCAAACAGCTTTTAACTAGACTTTGCTATACATCAATTAAGTAAAAACAAATTTCATTTGCTTACCGACTTGAACTAATTTGGTTGGACTGTAAACACACAACAAAAGACACTATAAATACATTATTTTTAACGTTGTTGTGGTTTTGTGGCCTACAGTAGGGGTCAAAAAAAAAGTTCCCATAGCAACCAGACTCTTTAGTGACTAACAGAAAAATAAAACTATTTATATCACCAACTACACTTATTTTTATGTAACTAAACTTAAAACAATGAAAGATTGCTGTTAAAAGTTCCTATTTCTTTAGTAGTCAGCTCTTCATAGCGAATAGGCAGCCCAAGATCGACCTCCTGCAAATATAACATTTTCGGTTTCAAATTACAGCATGGTCGTCAACAACTCTGCCGTATAGGTTGCACTATCTAATTGTAGGAAAATCATTGCAGGGCCAGTCAAAAAGTTTTTAGATGGTTGTCGAGAAAATCTCAGTTTTGTCTCCCAGATCAAGATAAAATGGCGTCTCTGAGGCACAAAATTGTGAATATCTGGAGATCCATGGCTCATTGAGCCAAAATCGCCGTGACTGGCCCTCGAGTAAGTCCTAAAGTAGCCAGTGGAGCTGTCACACTAAAGCTAGGAGTGATGATGAAGCCAAGATTTGACGCCGAAAATTTGCCTCAGGGGGTCCTCGGTCAAGCCTCGCTGGCTGCTCATTGAAAAGCAAGAGCTAGCTAATAAAGAAACTTGAACACATTATAATTTCATGTTTGGAGCATAGTTCATAAAAATAAGTGTAGTGGATGATACAAACAAAAACCGTAACTCATGAATAATTAATGAACAAGTTGTATAATCTAATTGCAGTACAGACTTTAGAAAGTCCTAAAACCAACTCAACTTGACCCCTACTGTATTTGCAATTAAGGCCAGCCAGATTATGCACTTGTAGCCTATTTCTACTACACAACTGGGTCCCAAGTTGTAGAATTATCTTTAAAATCAGCTGAATACTTCGGTAACCGGGGATTTGCATGATGACATCACAAACATCCTGTCACACCCACTGATGGTATCACTGCACACCATGGTCCCATAGAAAATGTATTAGTTTTGCTGACCAGTAAAAGCTGAGGACTTTCATTATTAGTATTCCTGGGATTGAAATTTGGAGATGCTTTACTTCTAGGGCTACCTACTACTATAATTTTTGATGGAAACATTTTTTATATAAAATTAAGATATCATGTATTTACATCTAAAAATTCTATTGGAACAAAAATCTTCCTGGCACATTTATTAAGAACGTGTCTCTCGAAAGTCGTTGCCGATGATAATATTTTTCGACAGCCACCACATGTAAATGAACTGTCTTTCCCCTACAAATAAATAGAATAATGTTAAGGATGCTACCACACGACCGAGGTAAAGTTGTTACCAAAATCAATTATATTTTTATGGGCCAACTTCAAATATTTCTCATTGCTTGTAAGCCATTCAGAAATTTACTATTTACTTTTGGGAGTTTTACATATTTTGTGAGTAAGAAACTATGTTTCCCGTACGTAAGGGGTCAAGACATCAGGACCAATAACGTTTGATGGGTGTGGTCAACTTAATATTTTAGTAGCTCATCTTAAAGATATTTCAATTCTCATCATTTTAAGTACAGTACGAAAAAAGACACATGTATGACAAAAAAATGGTTGCATTCTCCCTTAATTAAATCAATTAATGCTATTCTACACCAATCAACAGTGCCTGCTGATTGCTATGTGCCACGACACTTAAAACAATACACTAATACATGTGAAAACTTACAGATCTCTGTAGCCTTTTACAGTAAGACTGGGGCTTTAACTAAAGTACGACATTAATCAACTACATTAATACCAGCAGTACTGAATCAATTCATACTTACATTATGTTTTAAGTGTAATTCAATCAACTCTCCAGATCTTGAATGTGGTTCAGTCGACAGTCCATCGTCCTAAATACGAAAGCAATTCATAATAAACTCATATCATTGCAACTGATTTTATTAATGCTATAAAAGCATAGTTACCAACTTCTGACAACAAAGTTGGGACGCACCACGCCCACTAATCCTACATTGGTGAAGTCCGAAGCGCGTTAAGCAAAGTTAATGTGACCTCAATTTATTATATCCAACTGAATAAATCTAATGCAAATGGTGAATTTTAAAATAACTAGTTAATTTATCTATGTAAAATTGTGTGCATATTAAGAGCGTGTCCGCAAAACAACTGGTACATTCACCAGAAATTCAACTAACCGGTCGGGACACAGGATATGCATAAAAAATCAAATGTTGACAACTATTTCAAAGTACTCTAAAACACATTAAATAATAATCAATTAAAACTTACAGTTGTTAATCCCAACATTCTCTGCAAGGTTAATACAAAATAAGAACTCAATTTGTAAACAAAAAAAACAAAACAAACCTCTATCCTCAATACTCGTTCTTCGATTTTTGTAAACTTTTGCTGAAAATTTAAATATTAAGCCTTTAATCACTTTTTGTAAACAAAACAAAAAACACAAAAACAAACTTACTGCACATTCAGCCGAACATGCCATCTAAAACATTAGTGGTACATTAAATGGATGCTGGTAAAGTGTTACCCCTAAATTTACCTCACTGACTTGAGACGGCGACAATGGAGGAGGGTTATGAGCAGACTATTAACACATAAAATGTTTAAAAATCATATTGCATCCGTATATAAATAAATATCTTCTACTTTTTCGAACATTAAAAATAAACAACAAACAATTACAATGGAGGATCTCACGAGACAATAACTTTTTTTCTTTTTCGTGTCGATATAGTTGGACCTTTGCAACATGCAAGGCCACTCTATAATTGAATCTCCCAATCTCAACTTGAAATCATTAAGTCACTAAATTCCATTTCTATATATATAGATGCTGGTAAAGTGTTACCCCTAAATTTACCTCACTGACTTGAGACGGCACTGGAGAGTTATGAGGAGCAGACTATTAACACATAAAATGTTTAAAAATCATATTGCATCCGTATATAAATAAATATCTTCTACTTTTTCGAACATTAAAAATAAACAACAAACAATTACAATGGAGGATCTCACGAGACAATAACTTTTTTTCTTTTTCGTGTCGATATAGTTGGACCTTTGCAACATGCAAGGCCACTCTATAATTGAATCTCCCAATCTCAACTTGAAATCATTAAGTCACTAAATTCCATTTCTATATATATAGATGCTGGTAAAGTGTTACCCCTAAATTTACCTCATCGACTAGAGCTTGTTCTTCTACTCCTTCTTCTGAAGACTATTAACACATAAAATGTTTAAAAATCATATTGCATCCGTATATAAATAAATATCTTCTACTTTTTCGAACATTAAAAATAAACAACAAACAATTACAATGGTACATCTTTATAAGCAGCTCTACTTTATGTAACAGTAGTGGTACAATTTTATAACAAGCTTTAATCTATGTAACAGTAGTGGTACATTTATATAACCATCTCTACTTTAAGTAACATTTATGGTACATTTCTATAACTAGCTCTACTTTATGTAACAACAGTGGTACATCTTTATAAGCCGCACTACTTTATGTAACAGTAGTGATACATTTTTATAACCAGTTGTACTTTATGTAACAGCAGTGGTACATATTTATAACCAGCTTTATTTTATGTAACATTAGTGGAACATATGGATAACCAGCTCTACTCTATATACCAAGCTCTACTCTATGCAACAGCGGTGGTATATTCTTATAATTAATTCTACTTTGTATAACAGTAGTGGTACATTTCTGTAAGCAGCTCTATTCTATGTAACAGTAGTGGTACAATTATATAATTAGCTCTACTCCATGTAACAGTACTGGTATATATTCATAACCAGCTCTACTCTATGTAACAGAAGTGGTACATATTTATAACAAAGTGTACTCTATGTAACATGAGTGTTACATACTTACAATTAGCTCTACTTTATGTAACAGTAGTGGTTCATTTTCATAAGCAGCTGTACTTTATGTAACAGCATTGGTACATCTCTATAACTAACTCTATCCTATGTAACAGTAGTGGTACATATTTAAGACTACCACTATTTTATGTAACAATTGTGGTACATTTCTATAGCCATCTCTACTCTATGTAACAGTAGTGGTACATTTTTATAAGCAGCGGTACTCTATGTAACAGCAGTGGTACATCTCTATAACTAGCTCTACTCTATGAAACAGTAGTGATACATCTTTATATATATATCTATTTCATGTAACAGTGGTGGTACATAAATATAACCATCCCTACATTATGTAACAGTAATGGTACATTTCTATAACCAGCTCTACTTCAGGTAACGACAGTGGTACATATTTATAATTAGCTCTACTCTATGTAACTGTAGTGGTACATGTTAATAATTAGCTGTACTCTAGATAACAGTAGTGGTACGTCAATATAATCAACTCTACTCTAAGTAACAGTTGTGGTACATTCCTATAACCAGCTCTACTAGTTGTGGTACATTTCTAAAAGCAGCTCTGCACTATGCCGCTCTACGTACATTTGTACATGATTTAGTTGAAGCAATAACAGAATTGCATGAAGTAGGTTATGCCCACCTCGACATTAGATTGGAAAATGTATGTTTTAATGAGTGTGGACATGCAATACTTATAGACCTTGACAGATCAGTTAAGAAAGGGTCGTATGCGATTAAAGACTATGGAAGTTCACAAATGTATCGAAGTGCAAATGCCTTGTGAGTGGCAGAGAATTATGATTGGAAACAATTATCTATTTTGATCCATTACATACTGAATGAAGAGATAGTGGACTACCATGGAATTCAAATATTCAGGGATACATATTCGGATTTGTTTCTCTATACCCTGTTCAGTGAAGGTAAAGCATACGTGTGCATTATGTTTGCTCCTTGTCATAATCATTTGTTGTGATCTTTTGCAGGGAAATTCGACAAAACTTTATATGACCAGTGGATGAATAATTTAACTCAAGCTCTAAACTAGAACAGTTCACTCTAGTCAATATGTTTTATTCTTTTTTTTTTCTCTATTAAACATTGAACAGATATAAGGAAATATTTAGCTCTCAACTAGAACAGTTCACTAGTTAATATGTTTTATTCTCTCTCTATTAAACATTGAACAGATATAAGGAAATATTTTATGCTACATGTATTAGAAAAAATTGGCTCCTTCATGTAACCAATTTGTCCTAATAATTGGTATGATTAGTTCTGACGGTTAACGACTACTTGAAAATATTTTTGTATATTTACATGTATTTGATAGGTTTCATCAGGTATTGACACCAAACTTTTCAACCACTTTATATTGTCATTATAAAGACTTTTTAAAATAAAAAAGAAAGTTATTTGCAAGTGTGCACACATGTTGAGTTACCCAGAGGATAAACTTGTACATAACGACACGCAACTATAAAGCCAAACTCAACAGGCCACTTCTCATCCACAGAGTGGGTGGAGCTTCCAAAGTTTGAAAAGGCTTTCAACTTGAACAAATGCAGTTGTTGAACTCTGTAGTAGTCACTGACATAGCGTATTTTTTCTTCATGGAGCCAATTTGGCTCACTGAAGTAAAAATGTGCCATGTCAATGACTTTACAGAGTTGAACAACTGCATTTGTTGAAGTTGAAAGCTTTTCTGAACTTTGATAGCTCCACCCACTCTGTCGTTGTGAAGTTGCCTGTTGAGTTTGGCTTCATAGTTGGGTCTCGTTATGTACAAGTTTATCCTCTGGCTAACCAAATCCGTGTCCACACTTGCAAAGACTTTTTCTTTCATAGAATATCTTCATACTAACAATATAAAGTGCTTTGAAAATGTTTGGTGTCTGTATGTGATGAAATTTATCAAATACAAATAAGTAGCTAGTTCGCGTGTACCACCCCTGGTACATCCTGCATTATCTTCTAAGTCATAGTTTGTACCGCATGTGGTACTTGGCCACCTATGTGAAGTATTGCGTTTAATGCATAATCACTTATAATGATGTATCAGACGGGATACATCACGTACCACAAAAAAGTATGCCACAGAACAAATTGCCTATTTTGAAAAAGCAATATTCCATCAACTGTAAAACTTGCACCACATGTAACACTAGTTTTTCAATACCTGATTGCATGTTTTGAAATGTACTGCATGTACCATATTTTGTTTATACGTTAAATGAAAAAGTGTATATAGCAACAGTTTATCTGTGCTATTCTAGTCTCATACAACAAGTGGTACAATATGTTACACGGCACAAGAATTAAGTTATACCGTGTAGTACTTAAAACAAAACACCTTCAACTTGTATATACTTGTATTTAATTTTGTAATTTTGATAGTATAATAGGTGGTACGATTGGTAAATTCTGTAGTGCTGGTGTTACCTAGGGGTCTAGAGCTAGGGCTAGGGCTAAAGACTTACATGTGTACTGATTGTATACTTTCAAGTTTATTATTGTTATTTATCATACTACAAGTGTTGTAAGCTAGTTCTCGTGTACCACTCTAGGTACATCCTGTATTATCTTCTAACTTATAGTTTGTACCGCATGTAAGTACCACATATGTGAAGTAGTGTGTTTAATGCATACTCACTTATTAAGCAAGTATCAGATGTGTTACATCACGTACCACAAGGTGGTATACCACAGAACAAAATTGCCTATTTTGAAAAAGCAATATTCCATTAACTGTAAAACTTGCACCGCATGTAACACTAGTTTTTGAATACTGGATTGCATGTTTTGAAATGTACTGCATGTACCATATTTTGTTTATAAGTTAAATGAAACAGTGTATATAGCAACAGTTTATCTGTATTATACTAGTATCATACAACAAGTGGTACAATATGTTACACGGCACAAGAATTAAGTTATACCGTGTAGTACTTAAAACAAAACAACTTCAACTTGTATATACTTGTATTTAATTGTGTGATTTTGATAGTATAATAGGTGGTACGATTGGTAAATTCTGTAGTGCTGGTGTTACCTAGGGGGCTAGTGCTAGGGCTAGGGCTAAAGACTTACATATGTACCGTTTGTACAATTTCAAGTTTTTTATTGTTATTATACTACAAGTGTTGCTAGCTAGTTCTCGTGTACCACTCTAGGTACATCCTGCATTATCTTCTAACTCATAGTTTGTACCGCATGTGGTACTTGCAGAGGAAGAATTACCACAACACTACCTAGGGTGTTATGATAAGCACCCTAAAGGTGTTAATTGTTATGCTACAGATAGTGTTACCAAAACACTTATTAGAGTGATAACATTTACACTTCTGGCAGTGTCATGGTTACCTGGCTGAAGCGTTAATTTCTCCCGGCACTGGCAACGCTCAATTCAGTGTAACTGTAACACTCCTGTTTTAACAGTGCATATGTGGCGGGGCACTCAGTGGCAGGGTGAACATGTGTTAGTATGGAGTGACACTATAGCAGTAGTCCGGATTATCTCAGGTCTAGTAAGGCTCCATTATTAATGCATTTGCTTCGATTGCTCTATTTTTTTTCTAGCCGTACATACAATTAAATTACAAGCAAAGCACTAGCCACTAGAGCTAAACGTCTTTTCCACTGGATAACACAGTGGCCGGCGCATTATCTCGCAATCAATTATCTGTATTTTTCAGCTTCATCCAGCAGCATCCAGAACACCCACGGCCATACCCGATCAGCTCATGACTCTGATAGGATCGGATTGCGAGGTCTGGCAGTCATTAACCTGGAGGGAATTGCTCAGGGCATCATCAAGGACAGTCTAGCCCATCATCACGCCAGGCCTATGATTGTGCTCAAGCAGCCTACACTTGTTTTTGCAGCATGATGGGAACACCAGGCTACCCAGCATCAGAAGACGTATTGGTGTTATACGTGGCAGATTTGTCACAAAGGGTCTGTCACAGCACTATTCGGTCCTACTTGTCAGCTATTAGGCACGCACACCTCGAGCGAGTCTTTCAGAACCCAATGGCAGGGAAGACTAGGCTGGAGTTAGCGCTGAAAGGGAGCAGAAGACAATGGCCACGAGCGAAGGACCCAAGACTGCCCATCACCCCCAGGATCTTGGAGGCAATCGGACAGGCACTAATGCGTAGCAGGAACCAATATGAGCAACTCCTGATATGGGCGGCATGTTGCTTGGGGTTTTTCGGTTTCCTTATAGGTCAGGCGAATTCACTCTACCGGCAGGCACAACTTTCAATCTAAACCTACACCTCACACCCAGAGACATCCAAGTAGATGACATTCAAAACCCTACATGTTAAAAGTTCACTTAAAGTCATCAAAGACTGATCAAGAAAGAAAACGAGTTGACCTATTCATCGGACAAACTAAGAATTCCCTTTGTCCAGTGGTGGCAATGCTCCAGTACTTGGAAGTGAGGGGGATAGACGATGGGCCTCCATTCAGAGAGGAAAGCAAGATACCCTTTACCAAGGAAAGGCTGGTGCTGACAGTTAGACAAGCTCTGGAGTATGCTGGACTGTGGGCGGAGTAATGAACATATTCATTTATAGTAACTCTTGTTTATCAACAGCATGTATTATTTTAGTGTTGTGTTATTTATCTTTACTGTATCATCTGCTGAGTGCATGCATGTTGTGTTATTGTCCGGATGTCAATCCGTGAGCATTTCTATTTTTGCGCATGCGTGTCTATGGCTATAAAAGCTTGGGCGCGCCTGTGTATCGGCAGTTCTCTAATAATCTTAGTTTGTGCAAACACTGGGTTAGTAGCCAGCTTGTCGTACTTACCTGAGTGAGGAGGACTCTGGTGGCAGCGTGTCACAGAGTTCGGGCATCTTCTGGTTGTGAGTCCTTTGAGCCGTGACCTACCTTTCTTGTGTATACTTTCCCTGTGCCGGTTGGTGGTTCGAGAGCGAGTGATTCCTCCAGAGCCACCCCATTAAACCCACAATTGGCGGCAGCGGTGTTGAGGTCTTCTCCTCGTTCGTCGAAATTTCGTTACCGTGTGTTGAACTTTCTACCGATTTAAAACTCGGATCAGATCGTCTCCTTGTGTTTTGTGCGTGTGTTTTGTCTGGATTTTGCTGTGTGCGTGTGTCTACTTTGTTTGTGACCGATTTAAAACTCGGATTCCATTCGTGGATTGGACTTCTGCGTGCATCTTGCTATCTACTGGATCGTTGGATTGACATTCTCCTTCCTCGATTCCTATTGGAGCGCCGTACACGAGGCCTAGTCGATTCCTATTGGAGCGCCGTACACGAGGCCTAGTGTGATTTTCGTCTCGGACTTGTCAATTTTTGTGTTTGTCACCTGTTAGCGTGTTTCCATTTTTGGTCTTGTGCCTGAGTGTCTTGTTATTTCTGTTAGCATTTTGTACTGTGCCGTGTGCAAGTTGTTTTGTCTTTCCTTTTACGCTCACCTGTGTTTTCCTTGTGTGTTGTTTTCGTGTGTGTGTTCTCCAGGAACGTGTCCTTCGATTGGATTGCCTGGATGAGCCAACGTGAACAGCCGGGTCGAGTGTGTAAGCGTGGGAGGCAGAAAGTAGGAGCAAGTGGTGAGTCCGTGTGTTTGGATACTGATAGCCTGAGTGTTGCTTCTGGGCTTTCTCCTCTGCTATTTTCGGGCTCTTCTTTGGGTGCGGTTGAGACAGTTCGTGTTTCCCCCATTTCTGAGTCTGACGTTGAATTTAGTAGTTCTGTGGGTAGTGATTCCCCAGCTAGCACAATGATGGGAGATGATGAGCGTCCCCATATTCCTAATGAGGTGGATCCGATTTCCACAATGATTGATACTAGACTGAAATCCTCATTTTTTGAGTTCTTTAATGGTTTAGCAAGTTCTGGTTTGTTATCTGGTAGTAGTCGTAGCAGTGTTGACTCGATCGATGCTGACATGTCTCGGGAGATCGGTCAACTAGCAGCCCACAAAGATGGTATGGATATTGCCAAGTTTGTCGCCAACCTGGAATCTAACTTAGCCATAATGGGTTGTCCACGTAGACGGTGGAAGCGGGTACTGTTGCAGAAGCTCCACTCGGAGTCTGCTTTGGAAGCCTTGTCCACCTTGAATAAAGAAGTTGCTACATATGACGAGATTAAGGAAAGGTTGTTTGAGTCGTTGGGCTCCAACCTGGTTGCTCTTGGGGTGCAATATAGGGAAGGGTTTTCAGCACTTCCTTTTTCCACAAACCCCAGTGAGAAGTTTAAGTATCTCAGTCGTATTGTTAGTTCGTTGGAATTGTTGTGTAAAACTAGAGAAGAAGTTATCATGTTTCTGGTATGTTCTGCCTTTCGGTCTTCGTTGTCTCATTCTCAGAGGGAAGTGATGGACCAGAGGTCGTTTGAGTCTTTGAGAGAGTTGAGTAAATTCGCTGTTTCCATTTCCCCTACCCGTACGGCTGCTTCTTTCGAGAAGTCCAGCTCGACCGGTAGTAGAGTGGGTCGTGGTTTCTCCCCTTTAGTGTGCTTCAAGTGTCTGAAGCGGGGACACAGAGCGTTTGAATGCAGTAATAGTAGCAGTGGTTCATCCACTAGTGGTGAGGGTAGTAATGGTAGTGGTAGTTCTCCAGGTCTTTCAAGTACTAAACCTGCTGGGTTGGTGTGCTATACTTGTAGAGAGCCGGGACACAAGTCCCCTGACTGCCCGAAACGCAATATCAAGACAGACAATAAGGATGGTGTAAAGAGAAAAGTATATAATACAAGTTGGGTGGCAGTTAGAGATCGTCCTTCCCATACTTTTGGTAGTGTGAACGGCACGAAGTGTGAGATTGTGCCTGATACTGGAGCTGAGATCTCCATAGTCTCTGGATGCCTTGTTTACGAGGACCAGCTGACCGGGGAAACGGTTGAAGTGAAGGGTTGGGACAGTGATCCTGTTACTTTACGTGTAGCCATTGTCAATTTTGAGTTTAAGGGTATGTGCTTTAAGCACAGAGTGGCTGTTGCCCACCGGGATAGTTTGGCCGGTAGGGTACTGTTTTCCATACCAATGGAGCCGAGTACGGCTGAGCACCTCTTGTTGGGTGCCGCCACTCAAGCAGATCAGTTGCTTGAGGAGGTGGGGCACCTGCATGATACCTGCAGCACCCAACCAGCGACTGATGAAGCTGCCTACTCTGGGGGGGAGACATTGGAGGCTGTGTCCTCTGCTCTTGTCACTACCCAGGATGAGGTAGCCTCAGTAAATGTTGTGACTAGAAGTGAATGTGCTAAGAAAAAGCGCAGACGTAAGAAACGTAGAGCTCGACAAGTTGAGCTAGCTGAGCCTGTTCCCCTTGTTTGTGATGAGGAACTTGCTCGCTTAGCTGCCATTGATGTTTTCCATAGTCCTTCTCTACCTTCCGTAGGAGTTGGGTCTAGTGCGGCGGAACCTTCGGTTTCTGGGCTTCTTGATGGGCCTGACGAGGATGGGGATGGGGCAGTGGTTGATGGTAGTGCAGGCAGTGACGGGGTTGAGGTTGTGTCTCTCTCTATACCTGATGTGTCTTCTCCCTCTGTTTCGAATGATGTTGTTTCTGATGATGTGTGTGTTGATGTATCTGAAGTAGTTAGTGATGTAGTTTCTGAACCTGTTATTTCTGATGTTGTTGTTGTTCCTAGTGAACATGTGTCTAATGATAGTGTTGATATTGTTGTGCCTGTTCCCACGTCCAGTGGTGGCGTTGAGTCTGTTATCTTGGCTCAAAAGTCTGATGACTCCCTAGCTTCTCTCTGTGAGTTGGGTCGTAAGTCGTTGAACGGGTACTCTTTCAAAGATGGGTTACTTGTGCATTCAGTGTTGGTTGATGATCAGCCAGTTGTAAAGATTGTAGCTCCTGTTGCTTTCAGAGAGCGGTTGTTGACTCTCGCCCATGATAAAACTGCCCATGTTGGGGTACGTGGGATGAGAAAACTGCTGGGTAACAAGTTTACTTGGCCTGGCATGCACTGTGACATTCGTGAATTTGTCAAGTCGTGTGACGTGTGTTTAAGAATGAACAATGCGGGGAACAAGAAACCCCCTATGGTTGAACGTAGAATCGTGAGTGTTCCGTTCGAAAGCGTGTGTGTAGACCTGGTGGGTCCTTTACCGAAGGGTAAGCGTGGTTCTAAATACCTCTTTACGTACGTGTGTCTCGCTAGTCGTTGGCCTGATGCCATCCCTATGCGTACAGCGTCCGCCTCTGAAGCTGCTCAATGTTTTCTCGAGGTGATAAGTCGCACTGGGATTCCCCTTCGTGTGTTGTCAGACCGTGGTACCATCTTCTTGTCTAAGTTAATGACTGAAGTGTGTGACCTGTTGGGAATAGATAAGTTAGCCACTTCTCCGTACCGTCCCCAGTCAAATGGTGTTGTTGAGCGGATGCACGGCAGTTTGAAACCAATGCTTTCCAAGGCTGTGGACGCGGGGGTGGATTGGGTTGATTTTCTCCCTCTGGCGTTATTCGCTTTGCGCCAGGTCCCAAATCGTGACCTCGGTTATTCTCCCCACTGTATTGTCTATGGTCGAGATGTGTTAGGCCCTCTGGACGTAGTGTATGAAGGGTGGGTGGAGAGACCTTTTGATCCTGTCGATGTAGATGAATGGCTAGTGTCGTTGAACGACCGGTTGGCAGTCATTTCTGATAGTGTGGCAGCCAATCAGTCAGTGTCCAGTGGTAAGCGGGCTGAGTGTGCTAAAAAGGGTGTGCGTGACAAACCTTTAGAGATTGGGTCCTTAGTGCTCATGAGGATCCCGGGCATCAAGGCTTCCCTACAAGCTGCATGGGAAGGTCCCTATTCTGTTGTCAGTAGGTCATCTGACGTAACTTACAGAGTGTCCAAAGGTGATGACCACCCAGTTAAAGTTGCCCACAGGTGTAACCTGAAGGTGTATACCCCTCGCCCTGCGCTACAAGCCAATGCCATAACTGTTGTTGCCGAAGACTGCGGCATAGATGACTCTCTTTTAGTTAGTAAAACTTCTTTGGATAGTGATGTGTGTACTGGTTATAGAAAGTGTGATCTTGATTCTTTGTTATCTGAGCTGAGTGAGTATTTTAGTACGTCCTCTGGCTTGTCCAAGGTAGGATCGTGTGTCATTATTTTGGAAGATGGAGCTTCTGTTGTCTCCTTGCCCCCAAGGCAGATACCGGTAGGCATTCGTGATGCTGTCAAGTCTGAAATCGACTCCTTGCTTGCCGGCGGTATTATAGTTGAATCAGACTCTGATTGGGCTAGTCCCTTGGTTCCTGTTCGGAAGAAAGATGGCGGTATCCGACTTTGTGTCGACTTTCGTCAGCTGAACGCGGTGACTCCCTTGCGCCGCTATTGGTTACCCTCGTTAGCCGAGATTTTGGACTTAGTTGGTCCTTGTAGTTGTCTCTCAACGCTTGATCTGACTGCTGGGTTTCATCAGATTCCCATGGATGTGAACTCCAGCGAGCTCACAACCTTTGTATGTCCGTTTGGAAGATTTAAATATGTACGTATGCCGTTTGGACTTAAAAATGCTCCGGCGATCTTTCAGTCTGTAGTTGAGAAGGTGTTGGAACCTGTGTCACACTGTAGTAAGAATTATGTGGACGATGTAGTCGTGTTTAGTAAGTCGTGGGATGAACATCTTGCCCACCTGAAGTCTGTTATCGAGTGTTTGGGTGATGCTGGCTTTACTATTAAGTTAAAGAAGTGCCACTTTGGCAGGAAGTATTTAGTTTATTTGGGCCATAGGATTGGGTGTGGTTCCCTTTCTGTGCCTGAACATCGGGTGGAGGCTTTGAGATCTTTTGCTCGCCCTGTTACCAAGAAACAACTCAGATCGTTTCTTGGGGCCATGTCTTATTATAGGCAGTTTGTTCCCTTGTTTGCCTCTCACTCGAGCCACCTGACTCCGGCAACTTCATTGAAGGCTCCTCTCCGGGTGAGCTGGTCGGAGGACATGGACTCTGCTTTTCGTAAGCTCAAATGTGGTGTGTGTGATGCCTGTGTTTTATTTATTCCTGTAAGTCATGATGTTTTTGTGTTATATACCGATGCCTCGGGCTCGGGAGTCGGTGGTTGTCTCCATGTATGCAGAGATGGGAAAGAACTTCCCGTGGGTTTCTTCTCGCGCCAACTGAGACCGGCGGAGAAGAATTACTCCGTCACGGAGTTGGAATGCTTGGCTATTGTGGCTTCCCTGAGTCATTTTGAGTTCTACCTCTACGCGAGGGACGTGACTGTCATTACAGATCATCAGCCTTGTTGCTCCCTCGTTTCAGGTTGTCACCTGAATAAACGTTTACTCAGGTTTGCCCTGGCCCTACAGCGATTCTGTGTGGTGATCAAGTACAGGCCAGGCAAGATCCACAACAACGCGGATGGGATGAGTCGGCAGGCGTGGCCCTGCGATCAATCGAGCTCCGCCCTGGTGGAATCAGATTCGCCCCTGTCGAATCTTAGCGGGGGGAATTGTGGGCGGAGTAATGAACATATTCATTTATAGTAACTCTTGTTTATCAACAGCATGTATTATTTTAGTGTTGTGTTATTTATCTTTACTGTATCATCTGCTGAGTGCATGCATGTTGTGTTATTGTCCGGATGTCAATCCGTGAGCATTTCTATTTTTGCGCATGCGTGTCTATGGCTATAAAAGCTTGGGCGCGCCTGTGTATCGGCAGTTCTCTAATAATCTTAGTTTGTGCAAACACTGGGTTAGTAGCCAGCTTGTCGTACTTACCTGAGTGAGGAGGACTCTGGTGGCAGCGTGTCACAGAGTTCGGGCATCTTCTGGTTGTGAGTCCTTTGAGCCGTGACCTACCTTTCTTGTGTATACTTTCCCTGTGCCGGTTGGTGGTTCGAGAGCGAGTGATTCCTCCAGAGCCACCCCATTAAACCCACATGGACATTCATTCCGCATCGGAGCAGCAACTACTGCAGCGTCGAAAGGTCTCAGTGATGCAGTTATCCAAATATTAGGAAGGTGGAGGAGTGACTCTTTCAGTAGGTACATCAGAACACCCAGGCACTCATTAGCACACACATTACAGCTGCTAGCGCAATAACCCCAACACAAGTCAACTCTCACACACACATTTGTGGCACGCATTCGTCACTACCATTACTACGATTGTACATCCATCCCCACACTTTGTAATCAGTATGAAAGGGTCCCATTAAAATACAAATGATAGCAGTATCAACAATCATAACGAGAAGGGTAATAAAATGGTAGTAATAATAATAATATAATAATAATAATAATAATGTAGTTTGGGGTGGTATCTCTTCGAGATTCAGGTTGGAGGACACCCCCCAAAACCTTAAAAGACCAGAACAGATCACAAGACTCAACCCAGGCAGAGAGCAAGAACCAGCAGGAGTAAGAGCTTAAGGCCACACTGCTGTGGCCATGCCCATGCTAAGACGCCAGGAAAACTCAGAGAGAGCTCTCTGGTCAGTAGGAAAAGGGTCAAGCGACCTGAAGAAAGAGCTCAGGAAAAGGGTCAAGCGACCTGAAGAAAGAGCTCAGGAAAAGGGTCAAGCGACCCTCTCTTCTAGCTAAGGGAGGGGCTTTGCAGTTTAAGCCTCTCTCATTTAGTAGTTCAAACTCTGTGCCCTCACGACCTCCAAATTATTAGGTAATCAGAATAATCAACGTTTTCGCGTGTATGAGCTACTACTGTCATGTGACCTTAATTGGTTTCCGGTTTCGCAAACTGCATTCCTCTTTTGTCACATTTGTGGTCGCGCCAACTCAACGTGGACATACTTTAGCTAATCTTTCAGTGAAAACTTTGAATATCCATGTAAAAATGTTCAATGAATAGAAAAAACAAACAAACATGCTGTGTTGCAGCCGAAAAAAGTTCATTTGTGAGAAATCGTACCAAACACTTGGGGGAAGATGGGGATTATGGCATTAGCTAAGAATTTTAATATGCTCAGCAGTGAATGCACCTCTTCCCTTCAAATTTAATAATATACATTTTTTTTGTCAATTCTGATGCAGTATGATTGCTCAAGAAGAGAATTCATTTAGCATAATTCTCTATATGACTTGGTGACTCTGAGCTGACAGCTCTCTCAGTATTTCAAACTTCGTTTTTTCATTTTGGAAATACAATAACAGTGTGGCCAACACTAACCCAGCTGCTTTAATCAAGTAATAAAGACCTACCTCATAACCACATTTCTACATGTTTATGTCCTTTGTTGTAAAAGAAGAAAAAACTATTGATTTTCGTTTATAATTCAGGATTATATAGACCAATTATTCTCATTTACCCTTTATTATTCTTTTAAATGCTTATATTATTCTAGAATTATTCCACTATGCTATTACAGAAAAAATGCTAGCATAATCTGGCAGGGCCTAGAGATGATGACATTTACTGAACCTAATGGAGTGAGATGACGTACATTCAGTGAACCTAATGGAGTGAGATGACGAACTGAACCTAATGGAGTGAGATGATGTACTTTCACTGAACCTAATGGAGTGAGATGACGTACTTTCACTGAACCTAATGGAGTGAGATGACGAACTGAACCTAATGGAGTGAGATGACGTACTTTCACTGAACCTAATGGAGTGAGATGACGAACAGAACCTAATGGAGTGAGATGACGAACTGAACCTAATGGAGTGAGATGACGAAGTGAAGCTAATGGAGTGAGATGACGAACTGAACCTAATGGAGTGAGATGACGAACTGAACCTAATGGAGTGAGATGACGAACTGAACCTAATGGAGTGAGATGATGTACTTTCACTGAACCTAATGGAGTGAGATGACGTACTTTCACTGAACCTAATGGAGTGAGATGACGAACTGAACCTAATGGAGTGAGATGACGTACTTTCACTGAACCTAATGGAGTGAGATGACGAACAGAACCTAATGGAGTGAGATGACGAACTGAACCTAATGGAGTGAGATGACGAAGTGAAGCTAATGGAGTGAGATGACGAACTGAACCTAATGGAGTGAGATGACGAACTGAACCTAATGGAGTGAGATGACGAACTGAACCTAATGGAGTGAGATGACGAACTGAACCTAATGGAGTGAGATGACGAACTGAACCTAATGGAGTGAGATGATGAACTGAACCTAATGGAGTGAGATGATGAACTGAACCTAATGGAGTGAGATGACGAACTGAACCTAATGGAGTGAGATGACGAACTGAACCTAATGGAGTGAGATGACGAACTGAACCTAATGGAGTGAGATGACGAACTGAACCTAATGGAGTGAGATGACGAACTGAACCTAATGGAGTGAGATGATGAACTGAACCTAATGGAGTGAGATGACGAACTGAACCTAATGGAGTGAGATGACGTAACTGAACCTAATGGAGTGAGATGACGAACTGAACCTAATGGAGTGAGATGACGAACTGAACCTAATGGAGTGAGAGTGAGATGACGAACTGAACCTAATGGAGTGAGATGACGAACTGAACCTAATGGAGTGAGATGACGAACTGAACCTAATGGAGTGAGATGACGAACTGAACCTAATGGAGTGAGATGACGAACTGAACCTAATGGAGTGAGATGACGAACTGAACCTAATGGAGTGAGATGATGAACTGAACCTAATGGAGTGAGATGATGAACTGAACCTAATGGAGTGAGATGACGAACTGAACCTAATGGAGTGAGATGACGTACTTTCACTGAACCTAATGGAGTGAGATGACAAACTGAACCTAATGGAGTGAGATGACGAACTGAACCTAATGGAGTGAGATGATGAACTCAACCTAATGGAGTGAGATGATGAACTGAACCTAATGGAGTGAGATGACGAACTGAACCTAATGGAGTGAGATGACGAACTGAACCTAATGGAGTGAGATGACGAACTGAACCTAATGGAGTGAGATGACGAACTGAACCTAATGGAGTGAGATAACGAACTGAACCTAATGGAGTGAGATGACGAACTGAACCTAATGGAGTGAGATGACGAACTGAACCTAATGGAGTGAGATGACGAACTGAACCTAATGGAGTGAGATGACGAACTGAACCTAATGGAGTAAGATGACGAACATTTACTGATAAATAGCACATGATATAGTCTAACTCACTTTAAACTTATCCCTGCCCTTACTGATAAATAGCACAGGATATAACCATCATCATGACAGGATACAACCACTGGCATGACAGTTTTGTTGTGCATCACTAATAATTGTGTTGATCTTTACCAGAATTTCACTACGTATGAACTCAATGAGGCATAAAAACAAAGTTTGTGTTATACTTGCCTACACACTTTACCGACCCTAGCTACCTTACTTGTCAGGAATGTTCCCAGGTCAGAGAAGAGTCATCCACTGCACACACACACACACACCTACACTGCATCAGATCAAACAAAGCATGCATATGATTCTACCGCCACACTGTACTGTGGGTGTGACTGTCCCATCCTCTAGAGTCACCCACATCCGGTAAGGGAGTTGATGGTAATGATTAATCCAGCGACTTTCTGCCTACTTATACTGACTGAGGACTTGGTACTATCAGACAGAACATTATTAAAACACTTATGAACAAAATTAAATGGCCAAGAATCCTGTGATGTTCTTCTCTAGCTAGATATTTGCACTTCTTCCCGACTGTCTTCCATGTCCTCTGTTCCTGATGTCTCCTCAACTCTGTTCAAGTCCTCCTTGTCCAGCTCAAGTAGTTCCAAGTGCAACTGGTCACTGTCCAGCATCACCACTAATAATATAATACCATGTTATGACAACAAACACATTATACACCAATATGCATACATGATGCACATATCCCAATGTAAACACTTATATTCATACTAAAGTAGCTACGTATCTGTGTATTCCTGTTGTTCAATCTGCCTTGTTCCCTTGTTGCTAAAGCAATTAAACCCAATCTTGTGAGATATTAAGTTCACTATAACTAAAACTAAAATACAGTCAAACTTCCGAATAAAGGAAAATGGGAACACGAGTTGCGTCCATTGTTGAAGAGCTGTCATTTTTTGGAAACCATCACTTTTTTTTTACTGTTTATGTAATACTAAATTGTAAAAGTTTATTAGGTAATTGAATCAAGTGAAAGAAACGGTTATTAAAAGTTAGGTCACACTTCAGTAATTGAATATTTATAATTAGCCTTTTTTTAAAATCACAATCAATTAGTCTGTTTTAACAATTAAAACTTTAATTTCACAATAGCTACTGTCTATAGTCGTTCCTAACTCATTCTTCATGTGGCCACGATACTTCAAATGTGAGGTTACGCCTTGCAATACACCTATTGTTTCTTTGAAGCTCTTCAACTTTGGTGAAGGAGAAGGAATAATAAATAGATTATAAATAGATTGTTGTCGTCATCACCATCTTCTCATCCAGTTGATTTAGCTACAAAGCTGGACTCCCAATCATCAGTCCTTCCAGCACACACTGCAGGATCATCATCACCACCCAAACTTTCATCAACTGGGAAGCTACCATATACACACATTGGCCAGTGCTCTGCAAGTGCTTTCGTATATCAGTGGCTGCTTGGCAGTAGCAATGAGGTATATTCTCTGTACTCACACACAATCCACAAATAAAGCCGCAGGGTGACTGAGTCAGCATTAAGAATCATTATTTAAATAATTCATGGCTAGTCAAATTGCACTCACAGATCTCGAAATATTTCGAATTATAATAGGGTACCAAATGTATGAGGAAATTTGAACTCCAACAAGATAAGAACTATTGCTTTCTTAAGAGACTCTAATAAAGTGTTTGCCAAAGTTGTTGGAGACAAATTGAATCCAGGCTTGGACTGCAGGACATAAATACTGTTCATCCACCTCCTCCCCTATGGACCCAAGATGTCTGCACTATTGTAAATTTTGATGTGTCAATAAATGTCCATTAAGTGAAGCACTTTTTGTATGATGTGGCAACTGTGGGAGTTCTGTTCTGTCTGTTGTCTGGAAGTGGAAGCTGTCAGCATCTCGGAAGCTTTTAATATACAATAGGAAATCCATCCGTACATTTCAGTTGTAGCATGTTTGTCCGCTTTATGGAAGGTCCGTTGAGCGAAGTCCAACTGTATATTTACTAATGCAGCAGGGCAAAGTGATCACATTTGTTTTAATAGTCCGATACATGCGTATGTGTGTATAGGTATGTGGATTTTTTTTTGGCAAAACTCTGTGATTTTTTCCTGAATCTAACTCACTTTAAACCTACTAAAGCGTGCAGGTTTAGCGCTCACCCAAGCACTAGTTTAGTAAGCACCTAATCAGTTTTAGTAACTTATTAAAATCTAAAATTGGTCACACTCTCTTCATGATTCTAACGAACTTAACTACCAGCTATTTTTTATTATAATTAACTACAATTCAATAAATTTGTCCAGCCATTTCAGCCACTTAACTACAACTAAACTCATTTAAACTAAAATTTTAGAAATAAAGTATAGCTAACTATAACTACGTATAGCGAACTATGACTACGTATAGCGAACTATGACTACGTATAGCGAACTATGACTACGTATAGCGAACTATGACTACGTATAGCGAACTATGACTACGTATAGCGAACTATGACTACGTATAGCGAACTATGACTACGTATAGCGAACTATGACTACGTATAGCGAACTATGACTACGTATAGCAAACTATGACTACGTATAGCGAACTATGACTACGTATAGCGAACTATGACTACGTATAGCGAACTATGACTACGTATAGCGAACTATGACTACGTATAGCGAACTATGACTACGTATAGCGAACTATGACTTGGACAAAGTAAAAACTACAACTAAAATAACAAAAAACTAAATCAGAAAATAAGTAAAAAAACTACAACTAAATTGGAGAAAATTTCATCAACTATAACTAAACTCCTGTGCTATCACCACAGTAATGGCAAGTACAGTATTAAGAGTTTGCCATGAATTTACAACACTAATCCAGTGCATATTGACCTTCAAATAACTGACTGTCCACTAAATATAGATGAGTAAACAAACCAACATCAAATTTCAAGATTGCAAGCACACACACACACACACACACACACACACGTTAGGGACATAGCTAAGGAAAAATCTTACTATTAGATTCGTCCAATCTTTTGCTTTTCCGGGGGACTTGTTGAAGGAAAGGCACTTTCCATTTCCTTAACAGTTCCAAATACTGAGCACTCTAGCATAGAATAGCAATGACTAATAAATAGATAGACTTGTCATTGATCTTCACTTACTGCTGGTGATTTGATCCGTATAGCTACCTCTATGGAACATATGTTGTCATTTAAACTCTGCAATAAACACAGCATAATACATCACAGTGATCATGGCACAGAACAGTGATCACATGACACTGCACACATGACGCTGCATAGTGATCACATGACGCTGCACAGTGATCACATGACATAGAACAGCAATAATAAGATTAGGTAATTATCCATAGACACAATACTGTAACCACACGTCACATTACAGTAATCCTGAAGTTGCATAATGATCACATGATGTTTCTGAATGATCCCAGAGCCAGACAACAAAAGACCATCAATTGGGGTGTAATTCTTATGTTGATTTTCAATTACACTGGTGTTTGTAGTATCCAATAATGTGTGATGGACCTGTCACAAAAGTAGCTTACAAGGACTTTGGATGCAATCTTTCAAAACGGCCAACATGATACAGCAATATGAATGTAATTCCTGTTTTTTTTATTGATATTTCAAAAAAAAAAAGTCATGCTTCACACAATTTTTTAACATGGTAGTATGTCTTAGACCTAAATTTTAAATTAATTTTCAAATGTAAATTTAATGAGAAAATAGTAATGCCCTAATGAAATATTTAACACCAAGCATTGTCTCAACATACCATTGCATCCATAACTTAGTTAAGTTATGTTTTGTGAAATTAATTATTTATAAAATGCTAAGTCAGATGAAGTAGTTGTGCCAACATTGTCATTACTGTCCTGTTCTTCTTGAACTGTTTCCTCTGACAAGTTTGAACAGTATATAACTTGCAAGCAACAGTGCTCTTTTAGCCTGAATACATGAACAATCTGAAAATGGCTTCCTTATATACACATGCAAAACATTAGACTCAAAACTGCAATTTGAGCCAATTCCCAATCGTGATGAGCAGAAGGTTCAGGAACATCTGGCAAATTCTCTTAGCTGTACTTCCCAATGACTGCTTGATAAACTTGTACAACATACATATGACAATTTTATAGAAAGAATGTCAGTGAATTTCCAATTCAAACTCATATTAGTCTATTGTGGAAACTGATACCAGAAGGAAGCATCACTGACATAGACATGTTTAGATCCACTAGACATATTTACCATAGATATAATCCTAGGACTAGACATATTTACCATAGATATAATCCTAGGACTAGACATATTTACCATAGATATAATCCTAGACATATTTACCATAGATATAATCCTAGACATATTTACCATAGATATAATCCTAGGATTAGACATATTTACCATAGATATAATCCTAGGATTAGACATGATATTTACCATAGATATAATCCTAGGATTAGACATATTTACCATAGATATAATCCTAGGATTAGACATGATATTTACCATAGATATAATCCTAGGATTAGACATGATATTTACCATAGATATAATCCTAGGATTAGACATGATATTTACCATAGATATAATCCTAGGATTAGAAAATAAGTTGCTTCTTATATATTCAAATACGGAACTTAATGAAGAATTTTCACATGCTTGATGTTCATTTTTTCTTCACTTTCATATATATTTCTTAGGTCTGGTGTAATCATGTAACAAGTAGACAGCTCAGAGTCAATCATCATTGCTCTAAAACCTCTTGAACTTTAGTGTCAGCTCGAAAATTGTAGCCAGAATAAGAGCCTCTCTTGTCCTTTCTCTCCCAATATGCTTAGCCACTCTTCAACAAAAAAAATGCACACTTTGATGGTTCAAAGTAAGCTCATCTCTAGATGATACTGATACCATATTTATCCTGCAGTAATCTTCATTTGCTCCTGATTTTGATTGTGCCATGTCAGAGTTTGTGAGTCTGAATTAATCAGCAAAGCATAATATACGAACGCTGAAACTGAAAAAATAAATAATCACTTTTCACAACATGTAAAATATGGCAATGTATTAATTACATTATGTTTCATGAATGAGCACATAGTTAACAGCCTTCCTTCCGTACGGGATTCTGTTGTAGGGAGGGCAATTCTGATTGTAAAAACTGAGCTTTATTGTTTTTTGTGAAAACTGGAGAAAAGGCAGACTACGGTAAGTACTGCTATATGGCCACACCCATTCAATCGTTTAGCTGCCATTTAGAATCACGCGCGCTCACGTGAGCATACTTCTTTTGTCTGGTGTTTTTTCCTACCGAGCCAAGGCACGCTACACAAACACTTAGGGCACATATTTTGGAGAGCAGACATACTTACAGTTGATGAAAGAAGCGCACCTCCAGCAGCAGAGACTTCCCAACACCAGACAAAAGAAGTTAAGCACTGGAACTACAGAATGCAAGCAACAAATCTGAACCGGGTGCGGCAAAATTTGTATGCTCACGTGAGCACGCGTGATTCTAAATGGCAGCTAAACGATTGAATGGGTGTGGCCGTATAGCAGTACTTACCGTAGTCTGCCTTTTCTTCAGTTTTCACAAAAACTCAGCTGAATTAAAAAGTGGCAAATTAAAGGAACTTAGTCGGTGTTCCACTTCTCTCAAGGCATAAAAGTCTGCCATCTTTGAGATCCACTGTTGACAGAGTGAATGAATGAATGAATTACAAACAGACTACTAGAGCCCTCTTGCGTGTGCGTGCTGAGGGTTAACAAGTAGTTTGTCTGTCACTGGAAAGTGTACACAGCACAGCCAGCTTGTAGTATGTCCAAGTTGAGTTGGCTGCTAGAAACACTTGAATAACTTTAGAACAGAAGCAGCTACGCATTCAGAGTTTGCACAATTGGAAAGCTCGCGCTAAAGCGGCTAAAATTAATTACTCAGTAAAGTCCAAAACCAAAGGGAAAATGCTATTCCAAAACTCAATACAAAAGTCTATGGGAATAGATAAACCTACAGCTTTCCCGATCTACATGTGCTTAAATATTTATACACGGTTCACACGTGTAAAGTTTTCAGTGAGTTTGTAAACAATGAATTTGTCCCTTCTCCTGTGTGTACTTTCTATCCTTGTATTCCATTACTAGTGTAAGCTATGAGCACCATCTATCCTTGTATTCCATTACTAGTGTAAGCTATGAGCACCATCTATCCTTGTATTCCATTACTAGTGTACGCTATGAGCACCATCTATCCTTGTATTCCATTACTAGTGTAAGCTATGAGCACCATCTATCCTTGTATTCCATTACTAGTGTAGCTATGAGCACCATCTATCCTTGTATTCCATTACTAGTGTACGCTATGAGCACCATCTATCCTTGTATTCCATTACTAGTGTAAGCTATGAGCACCATCTATCCTTGTATTCCATTACTAGTGTACGCTATGAGCACCATCTATCCTTGTATTCCATTACTAGTGTAAGCTATGAGCACCATCTATCCTTGTATTCCATTACTAGTGTACGCTATGAGCACCATCTATCCTTGTATTCCATTACTAGTGTACGCTATGAGCACCATCTATCCTTGTATTCCATTACTAGTGTAAGCTATGAGCACCATCTATCCTTGTATTCCATTACTAGTGTACGCTATGAGCACCATCTATCCTTGTATTCCATTACTAGTGTACGCTATGAGCACCATCTATCCTTGTATTCCATTACTAGTGTAAGCTATGAGCACCATCTATCCTTGTATTCCATTACTAGTGTACGCTATGAGCACCATCTATCCTTGTATTCCATTACTAGTGTAAGCTATGAGCACCATCTATCCTTGTATTACATTACACGTGTCAATTGCAACTAGTTCACATGACTCAACTAAACGTTGATTTACACATGTGTCAATTGCCACTAGTTCACATGACTCAACTAAACGTTGGTTTACACATGTGTCAATTGCCACTAGTTCACATGACTCAACTAAACGTTGATTTACACATGTGTCAATTGCCACTAGTTCACATGACTCAACTAAACGTTGGTTTACACATGTGTCAATTGCCACTAGTTCACATGACTCAACTAAACGTTGATTTACACATGTGTCAATTGCCACTAGTTCACATGACTCAACTAAACGTTGATTTACACATGTGTCAATTGCCACTAGTTCACATGACTCAACTAAACGTTGATTTACACATGTGTCAATTGCCACTAGTTCACATGACTCAACTAAACATTGTTTACACATGTGTCAATTGCCAACTAGTTCACATGACTCAACTAAACGTTGATTTACACATGTGTCAATTGCCACTAGTTCACATGACTCAACTAAACGTTGATTTACACATGTGTCAATTGCCACTAGTTCACATGACTCAACTAAACGTTGGTTTACACATGTGTCAATTGCCACTAGTTCACATGACTCAACTAAACGTTGATTTACACATGTGTCAATTGCCACTAGTTCACATGACTCAACTAAACGTTGGTTTACACATGTGTCAATTGCCACTAGTTCACATGACTCAACTACTTCCGGTTTTTACTAAGTGCATTCTTCGTTTACCACACTTGCAGTTATGCCAACTCAACTTGGACATACTCTAGTTTGATGAGTTTTTATCACGTTTGGTAAAATGTACATTACATATATCACTTGAACATGTTGGCCATTTTGAAAGATTGCATTCATAGTCCTTATAAACTACTTTTGTGACAGGCCCACCACACATTTTTGGATTCTACAAACACCAGTGTAACTGAAAATTAAAGTAAGAATTACACCCACAATAATCAAATTTTGTGTGACTGGCTCATGGACTATTACTTACCTTTGCCACATGCTCAGCTTTGTCTAGCATTCCCATATCAATGTAAGTGAACATCAACATGGTGTCAAACTTGTGTTGAGGGATTCCACTCTGAACAAGATGTTCCCTCCATTGCTCTGGTGAGGATATCCCAGAAACAATGACATTCATGAGATTCATAAAAAAACAACCTCCCCAGCGATACTTCAGATGCTAATTTGAGAGCTTCATCCACCTTGTCACTAAGAAACACACACACAAACACACACAACTACAATAAAGATATGAAGCATTTCAGTAAATTACAATTCTATATTTCCTCCAATAGTCCACCACTTTATTCTATTCCAGCATTGACAAACATAGTGAGTTATTCGATGGTGCAGGTTAACTGGTTATTGCCTAAAATTAAAGTCACAATTAAGTATGTGTACTCCACAATGGTTTACTTAATAAGATGTTGAAACAACATTAGGGTTAAAATAAGCTCGGTGAGGGCGGAGGCAACTTCAGAAGAAAAGAACACACTTCTTTTCTCTTTGGCTCGCGCATCTCCACATACTTCTCTCGCTCAAGGCTTCAGCCTCTCTCTACCCGAACCAGACACCATCTCTATCTGTACTGGCCATGACTCTCACTGCTCCAGATAGTCAGCATCCACTTGGCAAGGTATCATCAACACTGAGGCTCTTCCCACCCGTGACACTTGTTCCGTGTACATATGCCCTCATAACATCCAATCAAACGATGTTGCTGTTGTAACAGGACTACAAAATGCATGTGGTGTTCCTGTGTCCGCAGCAAACTACTTGTACCTTCTGGCCTCCTGGCAGTTCTAACAACTGCAGGAACACCATCAACCAATCTCAGCTTCCAAATGCACCACCATCATCTATCCCTTCCTTGGTCCCCCCCCCCTCGTAGCGTAGCTCCTGTCTCTTCCCCTTCCAGTGTCACACACAAACCCTCAGGGCCCAATGTTCATTTTCCCAACCCCCTGACTCCCTCCCTTCTCTTCTATTCTCCAAATGAACATTCCCACTCTCCAGCTCATTCCCAAAGGTGCTCGGGATGAATTGACCCCACACTCTTGGCATCTGGATGACATTTTCCAAGTGTATGCTAGTCAGTCCAGCTACTGGCCATTGTCTATGCTGGAGAGAGATGATACTGCTGCGGGTAAAATCTGCCTCAGAAGGTGGACAGAGTGTGATCTTGCTGCTCTGTGGTCAGAGGCTACCAGTGAATACAAAGCTCTTTCATCTTGCTTGACAAAATCCCCTGGCTCCTTTTCCTCTTGCAACATTAGGAGAGCTAAGTGAGCCGCTGAGAATGGCCTTCACACCAAGGCCATCAAAGCCTTCACCTCGGATGGTCTGGCCATGCCCACCCTAGAGATTCTTCAAGAGATGCTGACTAAGCGTCCGCAGGCTGCCCTCTCTGCCGTCTGGTCCCACTCCTTCCCGCTATACGACTCCCTGAGTCTGCCATCCTGAAGGGGGTAAGATCCTTCCCTAACGGTTCTGCTCCCGGCCCTTCAAGCTTGTGCCCTAGCCACCTCAAAGAAGTGGTGGGATGCCCATGCCAAAAACGTGCCAAAAAAATTCTTGTTTTTCTCACCAACCTTGTGAACTTGCTAGCTGCTGGTCAAGCCTCTCCCTCCGTGTGTCCTTACCCCTATGGTGTCAACCTACTAGCCAGTCACAAGAAGAATGGAGGACATAGCCCACTCTTGCCCCTTCTTAGCTTGGGGTGGGGGTCAGGGAGGTTGTGAGGCCATCATACATACTGCTTCTCTCTCCAAACCCCTGCCATCACTGGACCCTCCTTATAGACTTTACAAACACCATCAAAGATATTCCCAAGGTCTTCCCATCACTGCCAGTTTCTTGCATGGACTCTCCACTTTATCTCTCAACAGTACTTGAAATGATCAATAGCCACCTCAGCAATTGTTGTTGATGTGCTGGTGAAGATGGTGACTGACAACTTCTCAAGATATAGTAGGTACATTCAGACAGTTTTGACATTTTACACTGAGGACCACAGTTGGTGTTTTACACTGAGGACCACAGTTGGTGTTTTACACTGAGGACCACAGTTGGTGTTTTACACTGAGGACCACAGTTGGTGTTTTACACCGAGGACCACAGTTGGTGTTTTACACCGAGGACCACAGTTGGTGTTTTACACCGAGGACCACAGTTGGTGTTTTACACCGAGGACCACAGTTGGTGTTTTACACTGAGGACCACAGTTGGTGTTTTACACTGAGGACCACAGTTGGTGTTTTACACTGAGGACCACAGTTGGTGTTTTACACTGAGGACCACAGTTGGTGTTTTACACTGAGGACCACAGTTGGTGTTTTACACTGAGGACCACAGTTGGTGTTTTACACTGAGGACCACAGTTGGTGTTTTACACCGAGGACCACAGTTGGTGTTTTACACCGAGGACCACAGTTGGTGTTTTACACCGAGGACCACAGTTGGTGTTTTACACCGAGGACCACAGTTGGTGTTTTACACCGAGGACCACAGTTGGTGTTTTACACTGAGGACCACAGTTGGTGTTTTACACTGAGGACCACAGTTGGTGTTTTACACTGAGGACCACAGTTGGTGTTTTACACTGAGGACCACAGTTGGTGTTTTTCTTGTACTCACAGTGATGAATGAGACCTCTAGTTTATCTGTAACACTACTCTGGTTCTGATATTATTGAGATGGTCATCACTATCTTCAGTCCTTCACAAAAAGATCAGCATCTGGCTGTTTCTATCCATTGCCTTCCAATGAACTATTGGTTGGAGATTATTATTATCATTATTATTATTATTATTGTTATTATTATTATTATTATCATTATTATTTTTATTGGCGAGCGAGCGAAGCGAGCGAGCAACTCTAAGATGTAGTCTATGGAAATCCTGAATACGTCGTCCCGCGCATACGTCGTCCCGCGCATACGTTGTCCCGCGCATACGTCGTCGTCGTTTAAACGCGATACGTCGTCGTTTAAACGCGCGCGCGCATTCCAGAACTTCGCTCGCTCGCCCAACCAATGCTACACGAGCATTTTCTAGTTATTATAAACTCAGAGAAGTGTAGGAGAAATGCCAAGAGGAACACATGAAAAATGCCTTGCCCAATTCATTAAAGAAAAATGAAGTGACACCCAGTGCATACACAGAGTGTTTGCATCACAAGTGGTGAGGAAGTTGAAGGAATATTTACATGATCAGAGTCATCATTGCTGTGAGTTGGTATATCCAAACTTCTGTGTTTCATATGGTCAATGTCATGCTATTATAACAAGTAGACTTATGTGCTATATATCAATATCTGGGCTAAGATGGTTTCTTCACGTAGATAGTATTGACATATTTGCAGAAAATCTCTACAGACATAGTTTTCAGGCACAAGAATTGGTCTTGCAGTTTTCCTGGATCTGGGAAGACTGACTCGTGACTTATATCACTTACTGTCATACTATTATGTTCACATGATTAATATAATTCACAAAATATTCTCAGAAGTAGCTATTTATAAGAAAACTCTTCACAAAGACACTTCACAACTGCTTGTTATTGTGTTACAGTGGCTAATAAGGGTCATCTTTAATGGTGTATACAACATGCAGTTTTATTGAGAACAACTCATAATTTGATATATTTAACTGTTACTGCTGTTGGATTCATTAAATGGAGCTAGCATCCAGGGAACTGAGTTCTGACCATTAAATGTATACAGTACAATCAATTTGTCAAAAATATTGAGTCAACCTTGAACAAATTGCAACAAAAGCAAATTCAACTGATTATGTTTCTTTATTATGTTCTCTATAACAGCAAAAAAGTCTTAAGGAATCCTGCTGGGGGAACATGGTGAAAATCAGTAAAGTGTGTAAACCACTAATTCTTATTTAACAGTTTGTTGTTTTTGGTATTTTTGGTCATATCTTTGTTTTGGTACCTCTTACATCAACAGCAAATGTACCATCAGATAGCTCTTAAATAGGTTAACATTTTGATACTACAGTTAGTAGTCAGAGACAAACTATGAATGAGTTACATCATTTGTCTATTATTTGTGGATAGTAATTTAATAATTTACTTGACTTGACTATCAAATATTACATTCTCACCATCATCATGAGACATGTCCATGCAACCAGTTTCCTTGCTGTTGCCACAACAGAAGTACATTCAATGTTGCACTTCTTGCATGAGCATTTCAGAGTAGTACAAGTGGTACATTCAGTATGGCAATTACATCTGCAGCAAGTGTTGAGGAGCAGGAGGTAGAGATGCTTGGAGTAGCAAAAACACCTTTTCACACTCTTGTCATCCCCAGTCAGCTGAATGAAGTCCACCGCAGATTCTTTCCATTCCCTAACTTGAAGGTACATGCACAAAGGCCATGATCCTTTGCTGCTACCGAGTGGTGGCAAGGACTGTGGTTTACATATATGTTTAGAAGCCACCATTTTACAGAATTGACTGTCTGAGGGAATGGAATGTGTCTATGACCTTTCCATTGTACATCTATTGCATTTTCTGCTGTATCATCACTTTGCATAACAGTGAATTAGAATTGAAGGTCTTTGCTCGCTCATGGAACTTACTGCTTGTTTTAATCCCATATAGAAATGATCAAGAAATGTATGTATGAAGAGGATGTTGCCGTAAATGTCTTGACCAAGCCTTTCTTTGGTGGGCTTGATATTCCAGATGTGAAGCTTTTTAGAGCTCTTCATAGGCTCATGATTAAAGAAGAGGTCACGAGACTCAAGCTTTGCATGATAGCAGAGCAAGACAGAGGTTAGTGTCATCACCAACTAGGACAGTGCTGCTGGTAGTAACACACTGAACAGCCCTCTTGACCGACAATCAAAAGATAAGCATCTCCTGATTGCATGCAAGTCTTGCAGTCATTCTTCTACTCTCTACTCAAGAGGAAAAGGAACCACTTCTTAATGTTGGCCATTAAAAGTACTCCATGTTAGCCTTCTTGAAGTCAGGTCAGCAGTGGGTGTGAAATTCATGAGCTATTTCAGTAATTTTATTTAATTCAAGTTTTCATGTGGCAATGCTGTGCGATTATTACTATAATTGGGTATTGGCAATTATCAATTTTCATAAAGTAAAGAATCAAGATCGATTAATCTGCTGATTATGATATGTAATGGTAATTAAAAATCAAGGTAAGTTTTCAGCTAAAAAACACAGCATGTCAACATTGTCAGGGTCCAAACAAGCTCTTTTATAATTAATTATTTGCCCTGCTGTGGAGAATAGCCTTTCAGACTAAAAGGACAGCTAGAGAGCCTAGCAGTAGCTGGAGGGGTTGGTAGGGCTGGCTAACCAGATGCCCCCTACCAGCCGCCTACGGCCCTACACCAGAGGGTCAGCTGTTCCCAATTAATCGATTTTGGACAGCATCCCCATCGCCCCACTTCAATTTGTCCATTTACTCAATTGTGCACAGCCCTATGTGGCAACAAGATACACAAGCAGTGTCCAGCAGCTTTTTTACTCCTGATGTCATGATTTATGTTATTTTTCCTGGTATTTGCAACTTCCAAAAATGCTTCTATTCTCAAGTCATTTTGAATACACTAAGCCTTGACCTTGCGGAATATTTTTCTATAAGTGGGGTAGGAATAGGGGGCAGGGGGAGGGGAGGGGGGGAGGCTGAAGCTATTTAACCTAGAAGTAGTGGTAGCTTAGCCTCCTCAATTTTCTGTTGTCAGTAGTATGTACCAATGAAAAGTGACAATGAGAAATTTATGCAGCTAAAAGAATGTGAATTTGCCTTGGGATATAGTTAAATATGACTAATAGCATTACAACAGCTTAGTAACTTACAAATAAGTGTTTCCCAAAAATTTGAGTGGACTTGATGTATGCTCATAATGGCTCAGGGAGGATGACTCTTTTAAAATCATTTTTGTTTCTACCACTTCACCTAAACAAAAATATTTGTAAAGAACAAATCATTTAGTGTTTATATATTGGTACGCATAGTAGATATAATCTGCAGTGATCTCGTCCCCCATATTATTATTTTGTTCCTACCTCTTTGATTGAGACATGGTATCTGCTCCTTCATGAAATTGACACTGCAAGTCTGATTGTAGATTGTGTCTGCAGCATGCAGGTCATGCAGGTCATGCACATGTAAAATGCTTTCCGGTGGTTTTTCACTTGGAAAAAAAAAAGTATGATGTTTGTGGGGAAAGAGACAGAAGAGAAGGAGAAAGAAAAGAGACAGGAGAAGACTAGGAGAAGAAGATAGAATGTTTATGTGATTGTTTATCTCATGGTTAGTTGTTTTGAGTTTTGTAAGTCAGTTGCTAGGTGTGGCACTGTCCACGTGTAAGTGGCCGTTCCCACGCCTATTGTATGTTTTTCAATGTTTGTGCATGGAGTATAACTGAGTGTGCGTGTTGTGGTGGAAGTCGGTCAGTCTCGTGTGTTGGTCTTGGTGTAAGAACTATTACCATTGCTCGTGTGTCTGTATATGTGCTTGTGTTATTTCTATTTTTGTAAAAGGAATAGAGCTCACCTGTGCGCAGGGCATAAGTCACACTCTGATCCTGGTGGCAGCGAAAACTAAACTATTGCAGCGGGACTGGTGAAAGTACGAGCGCAGTCTTGTTGCAGAGGAACTGAGGAGATTAAAATCCCCGAGGCAACCCCCCCCCCAAACAATGTTCTTCAAGTTAGCTAATTTAATTCCACAGTAAAGGTAATCTATTTTGAATGAAATTCTCCTCAGAGGACTGAAGCACAGCTATGTCTTTACTTCAGAGGACTGAAGCACAGCAATGTCTTTACTTGTATATGGTGTTAAATCATCATGGTTAGTCATTTGCAATTTGAAAGCAGTGACTTTGTCTGCAGCGGCACTCCTGATGCACTACATCTCCAGGCTTAGTATGTTTCATTGCATATCAATGGCCTTGTTAAATACTTCAGCTCTCCTTAGCTTATAGAATAGAAGATGGGACTAATGTTGATAGAAACCTTGAACAATATGCACTACACCGGTTGTGCTAAAAAAAAAAAAGGACCTAGAATTGTTTCTCCATATGGGACCAGTCAGACGCCTCAAGGGTAACCTACACTTCTCCTTAAGTCTAATTTATAGCTGTGATATCTCGGCATGCTATTCCCTTCTAGCAATATAAAGCAGAAACGAGAGAAACAATGTATGGAAATGATGCAAGTAATAAATCCAAGCAAAGAAAATTCGGGGAATAGTGATGAAAATGCCTTGTATTAAACAGGCGCAACGGTGGTGCTGAACTGGATCAAAGAAACAGACAAAAACACCACTAACATCAACCAGAAATAGAATATAAAACATCAACCCCATCATGTTGTGGACAGGTCCAAGAGACTTCACCTAGAACTTAGATGTTTGTGTGTTTGTGTTAATCATGTATGCATACCTCTGGTGTGTGTTATGAGTCCATTCTTTTGTCAGACTTGTCTGCAGGGCCACCCTGTAGTCAGGTATCACCTTTTTCCCTTAACTTGTTTACTGTTAGGCATGTGACTCTGGTAGTTATATATGCACTCATCTCTTTTTCACTGTTCTGTTCTTATTCAAGTTTTGAAGAAGTCGTTCTTGAGTCTCTCTCTCTCTAGCTAGCATCCAGTGTGTTAGCTAGTAAGGTGGCAAGTGGAGGAAATAGTAATTCTTATCTGGCAGGAGTACAGGGACTTAATCACCCTGGTGTCAACTGACAATCTCTGCGCCAGCCACCCCTCCATGTTGTAAGGTGGAACTATTATGATGAACTTACCTGTATATATTTTCTCTATCAAGGACTAAATGATTCGTGCAGGACAGATATCAGCTTCTAGTGAAGCATGCACACCAGGCATCAGGTGCTCGCTGGTTGTTAAATACACATCTTTTTTGCCCATAACTCCTTTCCTGTTATTCTCTGACTACTAATTTTAGTATCAAATTGTTGGCTTATTTAAGAGCTATCTGATGGTTATTAACTTTTGATGTAAGAGGTACCAAACCAAAGATATGACCAAAAATATATCAAAAACCACAAACTGCTAATTAAGAATTAAGTGATTTACACATTTTAGTGATTTTCACCATGTTCCCCCAGCAGGATTCCTTAAGACTTTTTTGCTGTTATAGAGGACATTATAAAGAAACATAATCAGCTGAGTTTGCTTTTGTTGCAATTTGTTCAAGGTTGACTTATCATAATGACTGTACTAATAGGCGAGTATTTTGCTCTGCGTTGATATATATCGACAAAAATGTTTATACGCAAGCCACAGTAGCCCTGTAAAGGCTATTCAAAATACTTACTTCATTAGGAAGCTTTGCTAATGGTAGTAAAAGTGCATATATTGGTGCAGAATCGCTTACTAGAGAGTTATAGAGCTTGGAAAACACGACCAAAAGTGAGCTCAGACCACAGGTAAAACCGCACGCCAATTTTACTTCCGGTAAAAAATTAAAAAGTGACGGTGGCGATTGGACTGAGAATTTCCTCCCAATCTATTCTAAGTCTCTCTCTTGATCAACCTTCTGTCTATACCACCGCCACTGTAGCACCCCTTGCCTCTGCCTCTGGCCAGTCAGACTGGCATTGCCTTGACAACATAGATGTCCCTCTTCATCAGAGGTCCCACTCTGCAGCCATTAATGAGGCATCTATAGATAAGCTGGTCTCCTCAGCGCCATCCATCTGGGCTACTAGCTCATTCTTGTAGCCTTGCACATACTGAACACCGGCATAACGTTGTTCTCTCACCACATCTTGGCATCCACCTTCACCTGGACACCGGGATAACGTTGTTCTCTCACCACATCTTGGCATCCACCTTCACCTGGACACCGGGATAACGTTGTTCTCTCACCACATCTTGGCCTTCACCTCCACGATCGGGAGTTCTGGTGCTGCCTATGCTACTGGGTCGGAATACCCCTTCTATGCTACTCACAGTAACCCTCTCCCCTGCCTATGCTACTCATAGTAACCCTTTCCCCTGCCTATGCTACTCACAGTGACCCTTTCCCCTGCCTATGCTACTCACAGTGACCCTTTCCCCTGCCTATGCTACTCATAGTAACCCTTTCCCCTGCCTATGCTACTCACAGTAACCTTTTCCCCTGCCTATGCTACTCACAGTAACCCTTTCCCCTGCCTATGCTACTCATAGTAACCCTTTCCCCTGCCTATGCTACTCACAGTAACCTTTTCCCCTGCCTATGCTACTCACAGTAACCTTTTCCCCTGCCTATGCTACTCACAGTGACCCTCTCCCCTGCCTATGCTACTCACAGTAACCCTCTCCCCTGCCTATGCTACTCACAGTAACCCTTTTCCCCTGCCTATGCTACTCACAGTAACCCTTTCCCCCTGCCTATGCTACTCACAGTAACCCTTTTCCCCTGCCTATGCTACTCACAGTAACCCTTTCCCCTGCCTATGCTACTCAGTGACCCTCTCCCCTGCCTATGCTACTCACAGTGACCCTTTCCCCTGCCTATGCTACTCACAGTAACCCTTTCCCCTGCCTATGCTACTCACAGTGACCCTCTCCCCTGCCTATGCTACTCACAGTAACCCTTTCCCCTGCCTATGCTACTCACAGTAACCCTCTCCCCTGCCTATGCTACTCAGTAACCCTCTCCCCTGCCTATGCTACTCAGTGACCCTTTCCCCTGCCTATGCTACTCACAGTAACCCTCTCCCCTGCCTATGCTACTCACAGTGACCCTTTCCCCTGCCTATGCTACTCACAGTAACCCTCTCCCCTGCCTATGCTACTCACAGTGACCCTTTCCCCTGCCTATGCTACTCACAGTAACCCTTTCCCCTGCCTATGCTACTCACAGTAACCCTCTCCCCTGCCTATGCTACTCAGTAACCCTCTCCCCTGCCTATGCTACTCAGTGACCCTTTCCCCTGCCTATGCTACTCACAGTGACCCTTTCCCCTGCCTATGCTACTCACAGTAACCCTCTCCCCTGCCTATGCTACTCACAGTGACCCTTTCCCCTGCCTATGCTACTCACAGTAACCCTTTCCCCTGCCCCAAGCGCCACCAGACTGCTGATATCTTCAAGGATCACCAAGTCAGCTGCAGTGGGAATAGCGATCTAGTCACTCACCATAACGCCATTCTCTGCTGGCTCCCATGAAGGAGGCCCCAGGTGTGATTCCCAGTTCTTCCTCACACCCAGCTGATATTGTTTTACCAACTTGGAGAAGCTGGAGTCCTGCATGTGATTAATTCCCTGCACAAGCTGACTATGTCTAAAACCTCCTTTACTCCTGCCCATGCCACCCTAAATGTTGGTCCAATGCAAACCAGCCTTCAGCCTCACACTAAACTGGGAGCAATTTCGTCCCTCTCACATCTCTACTGTCAGAGCCAGCAGCCATGCTATAGACCACAGGTACAGTTCGGTCATCTCCACAGCTGCCAGGTAAAGCAGCTGTTCAGCCCTAAAGCAGCTGTTCAGTCCTAAAGCAGCTGTCCAGCCTAGATGACATTATTTAACTCTTTGTGTTTTGCTTTGTGTTATTGTTTTTTGCTTGTATTTGGCTTTGCTTCCTCTTCACATTGTATGCAAGATCTAAGGTTGAAAGTTTATTGGCTAACAATAAATTGAGATGGGTGTGGCTTGAAAGCCTGAGTTTTTCTTTGTCTAGAGGCTATAAGCTTTGAAGTAGATGATGGCAATGTATTAACAATTACCCAGGGCAAAGTTTTGTTTAGTTTCTACCAGGGTTAGGTCAAATATGTGAGTATTTGTATTTAAGCTGTATTTAAATACTTTTTTAGAGTATTTGTATTTTCAGATTTAACATGTGAAGTATTTGTATTTCAAATACTTTGTCTCTTAATTATGAGGTAGATGACAAGATGTGAGCTTTTGTATTATTAGGAAAAAAGATCTTCTGGGACATTTCTCTAATGGACAGTCAATTGATACAGTCATTCTATTGTGTAGTTCTGGAAGTCTAGAATCAAAGGTTGATTGGTTCCTGTTGGCATAATTACATTGTAATAACAAAATAGCTCCATCACCTATTGTGAAAAGCTGCTGTTAAATGTACTGAGTGTGTATGAATAAAGGGCATACTTGACAGACAAATCACTGAGCCTGCAGAATCATCATCCTGTCTAATCACTGAGCCTGCAGAATCATCATCCTGTCTAATCACTGAGCCTGCAGAATCATCATCCTGTCTAATCACTGAGCCTGCAGAATCATCACCCTGTCTAATCACTGAGCCTGCAGAATCATCACCCTGTCTAATCACTGAGCCTGCAGAATCATCATCCTGTCTAATCACTGAGCCTGCAGAATCATCATCCTGTCTAATCACTGAGCCTGCAGAATCATCATCCTGTCTAATCACTGAGCCTGCAGAATCATCATCCTGTCTAATCACTGAGCCTGCAGAATCATCATCCTGTCTAATCACTGAGCCTGCAGAATCATCATCCTGTCTAATCATCCTGTCTAATCACTGAGCCTGCAGAATCATCATCCTGTCTAATCACTGAGCCTGCAGAATCATCATCCTGTCTAATCACTGAGCCTGCAGAATCATCATCCTGTCTAATCACTGAGCCTGCAGAATCATCATCCTGTCTAATCACTGAGCCTGCAGAATCATCATCCTGTCTAATCACTGAGCCTGCAGAATCATCATCCTGTCTAATCACTGAGCCTGCAGAATCATCACCCTGTCTAATCACTGAGCCTGCAGAATCATCACCCTGTCTAATCACTGAGCCTGCAGAATCATCATCCTGTCTAATCACTGAGCCTGCAGAATCATCATCCTGTCTAATCACTGAGCCTGCAGAATCATCATCCTGTCTAATCACTGAGCCTGCAGAATCATCACCCTGTCTAATCACTGAGCCTGCAGAATCATCACCCTGTCTAATCACTGAGCATGCAGAATCATCATCCTGTCTAATCACTGAGCCTGCAGAATCATCATCCTGTCTAATCACTGAGCCTGCAGAATCATCATCCTGTCTAATCACTGAGCCTGCAGAATCATCATCCTGTCTAATCACTGAGCCTGCAGAATCATCATCCTGTCTAATCACTGAGCCTGCAGAATCATCATCCTGTCTAATCACTGAGCCTGCAGAATCCTGTCTAATCACTGAGCCTGCAGAGTCTAATCATGCAGAATCATCATCCTGTCTAATCACTGAGCCTGCAGAATCATCATCCTGTCTAATCACTGAGCCTGCAGAATCATCATCCTGTCTAATCACTGAGCCTGCAGAATCATCATCCTGTCTAATCACTGAGCCTGCAGCCTGAATCATCATCCTGTCTAATCACTGAGCCTGCAGAATCATCATCCTGTCTAATCACTGAGCCTGCAGAATCATCATCCTGTCTAATCACTGAGCCTGCAGAATCATCATCCTGTCTAATCACTGAGCCTGCAGAATCATCATCCTGTCGACAACCACCGCATACTTGGATAACTAGTTCCAAGTGTATTGCATTCCAGTATCTTAAGCTCCAGTTCAAAGATTGCTTAGCACAGTTGGAAAGGTGTTTCAACCCAGGTAGAATAATGTCTACCATGTATAATCTATATTCCATGTACGTAACACTTTTAGCTACTGGAATTGTGATAAATGCTGTTTCTAGGAAAGTATTGGTATTTGTATTTAGTATTTGAGTTCTTAAAAGTATTTGTATTAGTATGAGTAACAGCACGGGTAAGCGTGCTATTCAGGATTAATAGCACGAGGTGAAGCCGAGTGCTGTTTCAATTGCTTTGAGAGTGCTATTGATCCCTAATAGCACAGGTTCCTTGTGCTATCACTCGCTAATAGTAGGCCAGCATTTTAAAAATCATTTGCAATTGTAGCTGCACTGTATCATTCATTCACTATCTCTTTATTTCAGGATTAGCTTCCGCTGGAACTTTGTTTTCAACGTACAGCTCCTCTTAATCTGTTGAAAAACATTTCGTCTAGTACGGGTAGAGGTTCTGTGGTAAAGAGTGACATTGTCTCCAACTAGAAACTACTCAAACTGTACATTTCCAAGGTTAACGCTGCATGCGCACGCACTTACCCGTACTATTTCACTTAGCTACAGTGGTATTTCACTTAGTTACCATGCTATTTCAATTAGTTACACGCTATTTCACTTTCCCCGTGCGATTTCTATTGAACAGCAATTTTTCCCATACATTTTTGAATGGGCAACTTACGCGCCGTGCTCATTGTTCCTACCTGACCCATGTTAGTTCAAGGTATTGCCACGTAATACCTCATGTGAAGTTTGAACTGTTGACTTACTCGGCTAGAAGAGCCACTACTTTGGCTTGATTAATGGTTGTAGGGGACACCCCCTTAGCCGCCACCTCCTCTATCTTGTCCCACATCTTGTGTCGAGCCAAATACGGGAGAATTAAGTCGTACTGGTGAATTATTCTAGATCCCCACTTGGAAACCATCTCCTGTAAAATACCTTCAGCTCCTACAAAAGGAAATATATCTATTAACAACTACAACAAATAAATAATGAAGGGCTTGTGAACCAGCTGTTCTTCACGCGTAAAGGGGTGGGGCACAGGGGAAGGAGAACGCCTGGTAACTTTTGTCAGGTTATCGTGAAATTGTCCCGGAATGTTGGGCCAGCGACCAGTTACATAAACATCACTCTCATGCGTCGACCTCATTTACTCATCTCTACACTGGCTGCACTTTATTGCATTTACTCATCTCTACACTGGCTGCACTTTATTGCATTTACTCAACTCTACACTGGCTGCACTTTATTGTGCTCAGTAGATATCGCACAGGTCTATGACGTCACAAAAAACGAAAGTAATTGCATTCCATCATTTCACGGGAACCTGGTGAAAGTTACCAGACGTTCTCCAGAATGGCTGGTTAACAAGACTATGTCTATACAAACTTACTCTCTAAGTTTTGGTGGGTAAACATGAATGTCTTCACTAGATCTCTGTGACCGATGAGGTCCATGTCATATCTAGCTTCCCGCATCTTCCTGCAACACACACACACACACACACATATAAACTCATGCACACACACCTTCACGGACACACCCCCACGCACTTATGAATGCACATCACAAGATACAATTTCTTACTTGTAGAGTTCGTCTCCTAATGTCAAGTCTCCGGCATAAGCAGCCACTACCACACGACTCCACACAAACAATGGAATATCCTTACCATCATTGCTAGACAACAAATTGAAGAAATCTTTCAGAGCAACTGAAGTCATCTAAAACAAACACATATACAAACCCAAAGTAAAACTAGAACTTAGCAAGAAATAGGAAAGGAAGAAAACAGTTACTTCCCGAGGACTCTGGTGATCTGGGATTCTCAATATAGTATGATACGTGCAGTGTAAATTAAGCCAGGTTTAGGTTGAGTTTATAGTTACAGGATTTATGCTGAATGTTGAGTAGACAAAATGCTTATTGGTGCTTAAGTACTGCATATTTGATAAGCAGTTGCCTGACTACCATGACAAAAAAAAATCAACAAAATAAAGCTGCACTTCTGCACATGTGCAAGGAATTCATTATAGTACTGCCTCCTGCCTACTCTGGATATAAAATTACCAAACTGACATTAGAGGTGCAACGATAATCTATCGGTTTATCCGGACTACTTTTTTCGATATCGGTCGTCAACACAACCCACCGTACCGATATAATTAACCAATAGAAAAATTTTTGTACTCGCCGCGTGGACACTGAACAGATGAGTTCTGCTTGCTCATAGACGGCATAAAGACAAAGAAACTTAACTACGATGTCTAAAAAGAGGTCGCCAATTTGGCACTACTATGTTCCTGTCACTGAAGACTCTAGACTAGTACCATTATACCTCTAATTATGTAAAAATTAAATTTTCAAAATTCAATGAATATATCTATCGGTTATCGGTATCGGCCTTGATTCTAGATAAAATATAGGTTATCAGTATATCGGTAAAATCTTCTATCGGTGCACTTCTAACTGACATATGACATCAATAAGCTGGTCTCTACTACATAGGTTTTATGTATTCTATTTGGTAAGGCGTGGTCATACACTCCTACATACCCTAGAGTTGAATAGATCCACAACTCTATAGCAACGAGTCAGAAAGTCTTCCTTTTCCTTGATAGGTAACATGAGATAAATAGAATTGATCTCTGACCTCGTGAATCCAGTTCCGAACATGCGAATAGCACTCTACACACACACACACACACACATTTCATTCTTGTCAGAGTTGACGCTAACATGATCGACCCATGTCACATAGAGGGCTATAGCAAGTAAAAAAAAAAGCACAAATGTACCTAGCAACCTAAGATTACATGGTGAAGTACTAACTTATTTTAAGTTATGTTACCATAGTGATGACCACAAAGTTAAGGATATCATCATAAATTTGAAAAGTGAAAAATGCTTATAGTTCATCCACTAAAATTATATTTAATTAAACCAATTCATTCATTATTGACATAAATATAATCTTCACTTGTAAGAACTAAATTTGTCGTATTCAGAACTCCCGGGTCGTATTCAGAACTCCTGGGTCGTATTCAGAACTCCCGGGTCGTATAGTTCTGAACACGACCCATGAGTTCTGAATACAACCCGGGAGTTCTGAATACGACCCGGGAGTTCTGAATACGACCCATGAGTTCTGAATACGACCCATGAGTTCTGAATACGACCCGGGAGTTCTGAATACGACCCATGAGTTCTGAATACGACCCATGAGTTCTGAATACGACCCGGGAGTTCTGAATACGACCCGGGAGTTCTGAATACGACCCCTGAATACGAGTTCTGAATACGACCCGGGAGTTCTGAATACGACCCATGAGTTCTGAATACGACCCATGAGTTCTGAATACGACCCATGAGTTCTGAATACGACCCGGGAGTTCTGAATACGACCCGGGAGTTCTGAATACGACCCATGAGTTCTGAATACGACCCATGAGTTCTGAATACGACCCATGAGTTCTGAATACGACCCATGAGTTCTGAATACGACCCGGGAGTTCTGAATACGGCCCATGAGTTCTGAATACGACCCATGAGTTCTGAATACGACCCGGGAGTTCTGAATACGACCCATGAGTTCTGAATACGACCCGGGAGTTCTGAATACGACCCGGGAGTTCTGAATACGACCCATGAGTTCTGAATACGACCCATGAGTTCTGAATACGACCCATGAGTGCTGAATATGACCCGGGAGTTCTGAATACGACCCATGAGTTCTGAATACGACCCATGAGTTCTGAATACGACCCGGGAGTTCTGAATACGACCCGGGAGTTCTGAATACGACCCATGAGTTCTGAATACGACCCATGAGTTCTGAATACGACCCATGAGTTCTGAATACGACCCGGGAGTTCTGAATGAGTTCTGAATACGACCCATGAGTTCTGAATACGACCCGGGAGTTCTGAATACGACCCGGGAGTTCTGAATACGGAGTTCTGAATACGACCCATGAGTTCTGAATACGACCCATGAGTTCTGAATACGACATTTCCGGAATGAGTTCTGAATACGACCCTAGTTCGGAATGACGACTGATGAGTTCGCCCATGAGTTTCTGAATCGACCCGGGAGTTATGAATACACCCATGGTTCTGAATACGACCCTGAGTTGGAACGACCCATGGAGTTCTGAATACACCCATGAGTTCTGAATAGACCCGGGAGTTCTGACTACGACCCGGAGTTCTGAATACACCCGGGAGTTCTGATACACCCAAGTCTGAATCAACCCGGGAGTTTGGAATACGACCCGGGAAGTTCTGATACGACCCGGAGTTCCCTGAGAATTTCTGAATACGACCATGAGTCTGAATACGACCGCAGAGTTCTGAATACGACCCCGATGAGTTATACTCGACCCATGGTTCTGAATCCGAACGAGTTCTGAAATCTGACGACCCCTGGAAGTTCTGAATACGACCCTGGGGGGAGTTCATGAATAAGACCCGGGACTGTTCTGGATGAGTTTGGAAATCGACCCATGAGTTCTGAATACGACCCGGGAGTTCTTGATACGACCCATGCGTTCTGAATACGACCGGGAATTCTGAATACGACCCATAGTTTGAATACGACCCGGGAGTTTGAATAATGACCCATGAGTTCTGAATACGACCCATGATGAGTTCTGAATAAACCCATGAGTTCTGAATACGACCCGGGAGTTCTGAATACGACCCGGGAGTTCTGAATACGACCCATGAGTTCTGAATACGACCCATTAGTTCTGAATACGACCCATGAGTTCTGAATACGACCCATGAGTTCTGAATACGACCCATGAGTTCTGAATACGACCCGGGAGTTCTGAATACGACCCATGAGTTCTGAATACGACCCATGAGTTCTGAATACGACCCATGAGTTCTGAATACGACCCATGAGTTCTGAATACGACCCGTGAGTTCTGAATACGACCCATGAGTTCTGAATACGACCCATGAGTTCTGAATACGACCCATGAGTTCTGAATACGACCCATGAGTTCTGAATACGACCCATGAGTTCTGAATACGACCCATGAGTTCTGAATACGACCCCTGAGTTCTGAATACGACCCATGAGTTCTGAATACGACCCTGAGTTCTGAATACGACCCATGAGTTCTGAATACGACCCGGGAGTTCTGAATACGACCCGGGAGTTCTGAATACGACCCATGAGTTCTGAATACGACCCATGAGTTCTGAATACGACCCATGAGTTCTGAATACGACCCGTGAGTTCTGAATACGACCCGGGAGTTCTGAATACGACCCATGAGTTCTGAATACGACCCATGAGTTCTGAATACGACCCTGAGTTCTGAATACGACCCATGAGTTCTGAATACGACCCATGAGTTCTGAATACGACCCATGAGTTCTGAATACGACCCATGAGTTCTGAATACGACCATGAGTTCTGAATACGACCCGGGAGTTCTGAATACGACCCATGAGTTCTGAATACGACCCGGGAGTTCTGAATACGACCCATGAGTTCTGAATACGACCCGGGAGTTCTGAATACGACCCATGAGTTCTGAATACGACCCGGGAGTTCTGAATACGGCCCATGAGTTCTGAATACGACCCGGGAGTTCTGAATACGACCCATGAGTTCTGAATACGACCCGGGAGTTCTGAATACGACCCATGAGTTCTGAATACGACCCGGGAGTTCTGAATACGACCCGGGAGTTCTGAACTCTTGTGTCGTGTTCAGAACTCCTGGGTCATATTCAGAACTCCTGGGTAGTGTTCAGAATTCCTGGGTCATATACAGAACTCCTGGGTCATATACAGAACTCCTGGGTCATATACAGAACTCCTGGGTCATATTCAGAACTCTTCTGTCTTGTTCAGAATTCCTAGGTCTTTGTTGCAATGTTCTAGTCCAGCATTAGTGCCTATGACTACTTATACTTGTATGCATGCATACACTCTCCATACACTTGTCTAGATATGTGACCGTCTACAGGAAAACCGGGCACAACGCGGCGTGCATAAATATCGAGAAAAGATTGATCGATTTCTTAAAAATGTATTGTTTCAAGCCGACGGAAGAGAACGGTTAGGTCTATTATAGTGGGAACGACTTAAGCTACGACGATAAAACTTGGAGAGCTCAATATCTGGACGCCGACAACTCTGTAAGTGCAAAAAAAAATTTTTTCGAAGGGTGCTGCGTTATGCCCGGTTTTCCTGTAGACGGTCACATATATAGACTTGACTCCCGTATTATAAAGTAAGGTATCATCACACAGTACATACTTACCTACTACAGTACTGTGCTATGAGGAGGTAAGGTATCATCAGACCATACAATTGTTATAGAGCTAATGAACTCACTTGATAGATAAAAGCAAGCTGATCTGGAGTTGGAATATACTGTCTTTCTTGTATGACTTTCCATAGCTGTACATGCACACACACACACACACACACACACACACACACACACATTGAAAGAGGATTCTACCAATTAAGTTGTGCTACAAGAAGGAAGTGTCTGTAATAGGACCTAGTCTCCCTCCATTTGTAATGGGACCTAGTCTCCCTCCACTTGTAATGGGACCTAGCCTCCCTCCACTTGTAATGGGACCTAGCCTCCCTCCACTTGTAATGGACCTAGCCTCCCTCCACTTGTAATGGGACCTAGCCTCCCTCCACTTGTAATGGGACCTAGCCTCCCTCCACTTGTAATGGGACCTAGCCTCCCTCCACTTGTAATGGGACCTAGCCTCCCTCCACTTGTAATGGGACCTAGCCTCCCTCCACTTGTAATGGGACCTAGCCTCCCTCCACTTGTAATGGGACCTAGCCTCCCTCCACTTGTAATGGGACCTAGCCTCCCTCCACTTGTAATGGGACCTAGCCTCCCTCCACTTGTAATGGGACCTAGCCTCCCTCCACTTGTAATGGGACCTAGCCTCCCTCCACTTGTAATGGGACCTAGCCTCCCTCCACTTGTAATGGGACCTAGCCTCCCTCCACTTGTAATGGGACCTAGCCTCCCTCCACTTGTAATGGGACCTAGCCTCCCTCCACTTGTAATGGGACCTAGCCTCCCTCCACTTGTAATGGGACCTAGCCTCCCTCCACTTGTAAGACCTAGCCTCCCTCCACTTGTAATGGGACCTAGCCTCCCTCCACTTGTAATGGGACCTAGCCTCCCTCCACTTGTAATGGGACCTAGCCTCCCTCCACTTGTAATGGGACCTAGCCTCCCTCCACTTGTAATGGGACCTAGCCTCCCTCCACTTGTAATGGGACCTAGCCTCCCTCCACTTGTAATGGGACCTAGCCTCCCTCCACTTGTAATGGGACCTAGCCTCCCTCCACTTGTAATGGGACCTAGCCTGGGACCTAGCCTCCCTCCACTTGTAACTTGTAATCCCTCCACTTGTAATGGGACCTAGTCCCTCCACTTGTAATGGGACCTAGCCTCCCTCCACTTGTAATGGGACCTAGCCTCCCTCCACTTGTAATGGGACCTAGCCTCCCTCCACTTGTAATGGGACCTAGTCTCCCTCCACTTGTAATGGGACCTAGCCTCCCTCCACTTGTAATGGAACCTAGCCTCCCTCCACTTGTAATGGGACCTAGCCTCCCTCCACTTGTAATGGGACCTAGCCTCCCTCCACTTGTAATGGGACCTAGCCTCCCTCCACTTGTAATGGGACCTAGTCTCCCTCCACTTGTAATGGGACCTAGCCTCCCTCCACTTGTAATGGGACCTAGCCTCCCTCCACTTGTAATGGGACCTAGCCTCCCTCCACTTGTAATGGGACCTAGCCTCCCTCCACTTGTAATGGGACCTAGCCTCCCTCCACTTGTAATGGGACCTAGCCTCCCTCCACTTGTAATGGGACCTAGCCTCCCTCCACTTGTAATGGGACCTAGCCTCCCTCCACTTGTAATGGGACCTAGTCTCCCTCCACTTGTAATGGGACCTAGCCTCCCTCCACTGTAATGGGACCTAGCCTCCCTCCACTTGTAATGTGACCTAGCCTCTCTCCACTGTAATGGGACCTAGCCTCCCTCCACGGCAGGTCCAGCGCAGCGTACCGAGGTTACCGGCAGATAAAGTCGTAGTAGGCGGAGTAATGGGCAAGGACAGAGGGGCGCGCATGGCATCAATATACAGGGTAACACGTGCGCTGGACTGGGCACAGTTTAGAATAGCGCCAAAGACACCAGAGGAGCTGCGAAGCAGCGGGGTTAAAAGCGGAGCAGGGGGGACCAGTGCTGAGTCAGTGGCCAGGCACCTACAGCTGCTCCTGAGCGCTCCGAAGGAGCAGGCCTTGGACGATGGGGAGGAGACCAAAAAACCGGACAAGGTTTACCTGGTGGAGGGACTCCCACCACTGCCCAGGAAAACAGTAGAGAAGATACATAGGGGAGAATTCGTAGAATTCGCCGATTTCCCCCTGTTTGATGGAGGTCGAAAGGAGGGTGAATGGAGTGCTGAGCGCTCCGTGTGTGAGCAATCATCTCCACACAAGCACACAGGGGAGACGAGGAAGAAAGGGCCAAGAGAAGTGCCCGATGTGTCCTGGTGGGGCACTTGCTTCACCCTCTACGAAAGGGCCAGAGTGGAGGCCAAGCCGGAGCTGGCCAAGCAGCTGGCGGCCTACAGGGAGGCCATTGTGGAAACAGCCAGGCGCCACAGGTGGGAGCATGTGGCAAGATATGACCGCTGCTTCAGGCTGGCGGCGGCTGGCAAACCGGATGTGGAGTGGGATCGCATGGATGCGGCACTCCTGGTCAGAGAGATTGCCTCCCCGTCAGCAGCTAGCAACAGAGCCATGGGATTTGGAGGCAGAGGCTCCCTACAGAGTGCCGGAGCGAGCCAGAAAAGGGAGAGAAAGCAGCATGGAGCCTGTTTTCGTTTTAATAGGCAGAATGGTGCCTGCACTTTCGGGCACCAATGCAGATTTGCCCACATCTGCTCGACATGCGGTGGGGAGCACCCAGCAACTCAGTGCCCCAGCAGAGCGGTGGCAAAGAGCCAGAGGCAAGAAGCAGGGAACCTGCTCTGAGAACTGGCTCGGGAAGATGGAAGTGGCAGGGAGGATGCAAGGTGGATCAGTGGCCACTGGAAAAAATTTCCCAATTGAACTTACAAACACACTAGCTTAGCCTACTATCATGACTCATTTGTGATTTGCTTTGGTCTTGTTTGCATGTCTATTGTACATTTGCATTACCTCTATTTCACGCTCACCACATGCCTTATTTGGGGGGGGGGGGGTGGTAATATGTGGGCTGGTGTAATTGCCACACACAGAGACACACATACTCTTGCACGCATACATATGCACACGCACAGGTACGTATCTGTAGGTACACAGGGTGGGGGGGGGGAGTGTGCGGGGTGCACGGGTAGGGAGACATGAGTCATCAGTGGGTGCTGTTGACACAGGTTACCAGTTCAAGGACCAGCTGAAGGAGCTGGAGAGAGTGTCCAGTGGTGCAAGGAGTGCTGCACTGGAGGGGGCCGATGCAGTGATCACACCATTGAAGTGGCAAGAGTGGAGCAGAGAACTGGAGGAGCACCCAGACAAGGAATGGGCTGAGTTCCTGGTGAAAGGAATCTGCCATGGTTTCAGACTGGGACATGACCAGGCCAAAGTTACTGCTAGAGGGCAATCGGGCGTCATGTACAACACAGCCAAACTCTCATTGGCAGTGAATGAGTACCTCCGGGAAGAGCTAGAGGCAAAGAGAGTGTGGAGAGTAGAGGGAGAGGCTCAGAAGAGCCGCGTGATACTCAGCCCTCTAGGTCTCATCCCAAAGAAAGGTAAACCGGGGAAGTGGCGCCTGATAGTTAATCTGTCAGCCCCCGAGGGAAGCAGTGTCAACGACGGCATTGACAGGAGGCTTGCCAGGGTAAGGTACACTTCGGTGGATGATGTGGTGGAGCGTGTCCTCAAACTGGGTGTCGGGGCTGAAATAGCCAAGGCAGATGTAAGTAAGGCCTATCGGAATGTACCAGTTCACCCAGAAGATAGATGGCTACTGGGCATGGAGTGGGATGGCCAGGTGTTTGTAGACGGGACTTTGCCGTTTGGCTTGAGGTCAGCGCCATTACTGTTTACGGCGCTAGGGGATGCTGTGGAATGGGTAGCAAAGAGGAAGGGAGCCAGCTGGCTACAACATTATATTGACGACTTTGTAACGGTTGGCAAAGCAGGATCAGGGGAGTGTGCCCAATCCATGGAAGCATTCAAGGAGGCATGTGCGGTGCTCGGCATGCCCTTGGATGCGAAGAAGGAGGAAGGACCGGCTGAAGTGCTGACCTTCTTGGGTATAGAACTGGACACTCGAAAGCTGGAGGTCAGGCTGCCTAGGGAGCGGCTGAAAGAGCTCAAGAAGAAGCTGTGGGAATGGAGGGGCAGAAAGAAGTGTCGCAAGAGGGACCTCTTGTCAATTATTGGTTTGCTGAATCATGCCTGCAAGGTGGTGCCAGCTGGGAGGTCATTCCTGAGGAAACTCCTAGACCTGAGTATGACAGTGTCCAAGATGGATTGGTGGCTGCGACTGAACGCGGCAGCCAGAGCGGATATAGAGTGGTGGTGGAGATTTGGTATCCAGTGGAATGGGGTGAGCATGATGAAGGGTGTGATAGCGGCAAAGGAGCCCCAGGTGGTGCTTACAACTGACGCCTCAGGCCGCTGGGGCTGTGGAGCGGTGTGCGGGAACAAGTGGTTCCAATTGAATTGGGAGAGGGCGGCAGCAGCTAAAGAGTGGAGCATAATGCCAAAAGAATTGCTTCCCATAGTCGTGGCAGCAGCAGTGTGGGGAAGACAATGGCGGGGCCTCACCATACTAGCAAGATGTGACAACATGGCCGTGGTTGCAACCATACGGTCCGGCTCGTGCAAAGAAGCGCATGCCATGCACCTGAGGAGATGTCTGGCTTTCCTGGAGGCATCCAATGCCTTCATCCTCGTTTCCGAGCACATCAAGGGAGAGGACAACGTGATTGCTGACGCACTGTCAAGGGATAGACTATCATTGGCTCATTCACTTATGCAGGAGGCGTCAGCAGAAGCCGAACTGGTGCCTCTGGAGCTGGTGGAAGGCCTGACAGCCAGGGAGCAGAGTGGTCAGAGCAGCTGTGGACAGTGCTGCAGAGTTTTACTTCTCGCATGGTCTAGCCCAGAGCACTGCCAAGCGGTATGATGCTGCTTGGAAGAAATATGTTGGTAGGTGTGACTGTATGGGTTGGCCGCCGCTGCCAGTGACAGAGGAAAAGGCCATTGGTTATGTGGTATCACTGGCAGCTGAGGGAGTACAGGCAGCTACCATAAAATACCACCTGGCTGGCATCAGACAGGCCCAGGTCAAGGCTGGTTTGGGTGCTCCAGACTGGGGGGCTATGGCTAAGCTAAGCCAGATTCGTGCGGCATAGCCAGACACAGAGACACAGGGATCGGCAGTATCGGGATCAAGCCCTGCCGTCAGGAATCCAGTTACCTTGGAACACCTAACAGCCATGCAGGCAGTCTGTAAGGAGGATGGCAGCAGAGGAGTGTTGCTGTGGGCTGCTGCCTGTATGTGCTTTTTTGGCTGCCTAAGAGCTGGGGAAGCACTGGCCCCAGACCAGGAAGGATTCGACCAGAAGGCACACCTGTCATTGGATGACGTGAGAGTAGACAACCTGGAGAAACCTAGAGTGGTATTCGTCCGCATAAAAGAATCCAAGACCGACAGGCTAAGGCGTGGTGCTACGGTGTCCCTGGGGTGGACAGGAGAGAGTATCTGCCCCGTTGAAGCAGTGTTACGCTTCATGGTGCAGAGGAAAGCTGGTCCTGGCCCATTCTTCAGGGATGAGATGGGGAAACCATTGACAAGGAAGGGGTTTGTGGCCAACGTAAAGAAGGCTCTCTCGGCAGCTGGTATGGCTAGCCACGACATCTCGGGACACAGCTTCCACATAGGAGCGGCCACAGCGGCGGCCCAGAGTGGGGCATCAGAGGCGGAGATTAAAGCCCTGGGAAGGTGGAAGAGCAGGGAGTACCAGGGCTACGTGAGGAGAGGAGCAGGTGGTCAAAGCTCCCTGGCGAAGAAGCTGGCCCAGCAGGCCCAACCCGGGGACCTGGACAAGTGACTGGTCCGTATGGACAAATGACTGGCCTGTATGGCTTGTAATGTATGTCTATGTTGTATGAGTATGTTGTGCTGCCTGTCTCACCTCCTTTTGCATTTGGCTAGCAGGACGTGCGTGCGCATGCTAGGGAATGGGAAGGGGAATGGGAAGGGTAGCACTGGGGGGGAGGGGGGTTATATGGAGGGAAGGGTAGTTAGGGAGTAGTGGGGGGTGTGGGGGGGGGAGCGTTGTGAGTGGGTCGGAGCAGGCGGGGCTCTCCGAGTGGCCGTGTTGGGGAGGATTTGGGAGAAGCAGCTTTCCGGCAAGCGAGCAGCTGCTGTCAGGAAGGCAGGTCTGCGGCACAAGTACCGCGACTGGCCTTGACCCAAACGGCCAAAAGGTCGGAGCCCCGCCCCACCATTAAAAGGGGTGGGAGAAAGGCTCGCCGACTGCTACTCTCCCGCAAACCACTATAAGTAGTCAAGCACATAGAAAGCCTGTTAGTAATGGCTTATTAAATTAGGTTGGTAACTGCCTCGAACAAGACTCTGCAGGTAACTTGTAATGGGACCTAGCCTCCCTCCACTTGTAATGGGACCTAGTCTCCCTCCACTTGTAATGGGACCTAGCCTCCCTCCACTTGTAATGGGACCTAGCCTCCCTCCACTTGTAATGGGACCTAGCCTCCCTCCACTTGTAATGGGACCTAGCCTCCCTCCACTTGTAATGGGACCTAGCCTCCCTCCACTTGTAATGGGACCTAGCCTCCCTCCACTTGTAATGGGACCTAGCCTCCCTCCACTTGTAATGGGACCTAGCCTCCCTCCACTTGTAATGGGACCTAGTCTCCCTCCACTTGTAATGGGACCTAGCCTCTCTCCACTTGTAATGGAACCTAGCCTCCCTCCACTTGTAATGGGACCTAGCCTCCCTCCACTTGTAATGGGACCTAGCCTCCCTCCACTTGTAATGGGACCTAGCCTCCCTCCACTTGTAATGGTACTAGCCTCCCTCCACTTGTAATGGAACCTAGCTTCCCTCCACTTGTAATGGAACCTAGCCTCCCTCCACTTGTAATGGAACCTAGCCTCCCTCCACTTGTAATGGAACCTACATAGTCACACACAGTGTAAGTCCTTTGCTAACATCCAGCCTTTGTAAGACTTTCATTCACATTCCTTCTTTCTTCGATCGTATGCGTTTTACAAGAAGATAACAAACAGCTATATGATGACAGCACCTATACTACTATTTCGACCTCTGAACCCCATAAAGAAAGAGAATGTTCACCATGTTCTAGTCATTTCCCTTAACTTGCACAATACGCCTTAAGAAAGAAATTATCGAAGAAGCACACACACACACACACATACACACACACACACACACATACACACACACACTGAGATAGGCTAACCTGCTTAGGTGCTGCTCTGCTCTGTAGTTTCATCTCTATGAAATCCGTCAGCAAATTGTTCATCGAGATAGTGAATCCCTGACACATACAAACACACATACATACATCACAGTATAAGAAGACGCTAAGAGGATGAAGCTGAGAGTACATACTTTGGCTTGAAGATCCTTCAAGAGTTGTACATCCAGCCCTTTGTCAGACCACACCCATTTACGAATGATGGGATAAAACTTTTCATATTTAGATAGACATAGCATAATGTCGAAAACCTCACGATCCTTCATCATCAATCTATACACACACACACACACAAACATACACACACACATACACACAAACATACACACACACAAACAAACACACACACACAAACAAACACACACAAACATAAACACACAAACATACACACACACAAACAAACATACACACACACAAACATACACCCACACACACAAACATACATGGAGAGCAAGAGAGAAGTAAAAGAAAAGAAGCAAAAACAAGAAAAGAGAGATTAGTGTGTGTGTGTGTGTGTCCAGAAACATAGCTAATGGAGCTGCTGCCACTAGTGCAGACACTAGTTCTAACATAGCTAATGGAGCTGCTGCCACTAGTGCAGACACTAGTTCTAACATAGCTAATGGAGCTGCTGCCACTAGTGCAGACACTAGTTCTAACATAGCTATGAAGCTTCTGTCACTAGTACAAACACTAGTTCTAACATAGCTAATGGAGCTGCTGTCACTAGTACAGACACTAGTTCTAACATAGCTATGGAGCTGCTGTCATTAGTACAAACACTAGTACTAACATAGCTATGGAGCTGCTGTCACTAGTACAGACACCAGTTCTAACATAGCTAATGGAGCTGCTGTCATTAGTACAAACACTAGTACTAACATAGCTATGGAGCTGCTGTCACTAGTACAAACACTAGTTCTAACATAGCTATGGAGCTGCTGTCACTAGTACAAACACTAGTTCTAACATAGCTATGGAGCTGCTGTCACTAGTACAAACACTAGTTCTAACATAGCTATGGAGCTGCTGTCACTAGTACAAACACTAGTTCTAACATAGCTATGGAGCTGCTGTCACTAGTACAAACACTAGTTCTAACATAGCTATGGAGCTGCTGTCACTAGTACAAACACTAGTTCTAACATAGCTATGGAGCTGCTGTCACTAGTACAAACACTAGTTCTAACATAGCTATGGAGCTGCTGTCACTAGTACAAACACTAGTTCTAACATAGCTATGGAGCTGCTGTCACTAGTACAAACACTAGTTCTAACATAGCTATGGAGCTGCTGTCACTAGTACAAACACTAGTTCTAACATAGCTATGGAGCTGCTGTCACTAGTACAAACACTAGTTCTAACATAGCTATGGAGCTGCTGTCACTAGTACAAACACTAGTACTAACATAGCTATGGAGCTGCTGTCACTAGTAAAAACACTAGTTCTAACATAGCTATGGAGCTGCTGTCACTAGTACAAACACTAGTACTAACATAGCTATGGAGCTGCTGTCACTAGTAAAAACACTAGTTCTAACATAGCTATGGAGCTGCTGTCACTAGTACAAACACTAGTATTCTCTCGAAGGAAGACTTATAATAGTTTTGCATGTCCTTCCTTAACCGCTTTTCGATAGAATTATTAAGATCATACCTATTTAAAACCACACCCACTCAGTGTCTACTGACCTGTTGATGTTGTTGAGCAGTCTGAGGATTGTAGGGTTTGCCAATATTTGCTCCACATCTGCCATTTTTTCTACTACAATAACCAATAAACAGAATTATACTACAGTGGCTACGGTAACGACCAGAGATTTAAATCCCCAGTTAATTTTCTTCGGGTGTTTATATTTTCCCTGTTGCGTGCGCTTTGGTACGGGTACTGGGACGGGTACGGGTACTGGGACGGGTACGGGTACTGGGACGGGTACGGGTACTGGGACGGGTACTGGGACGGTTATCAGCGATAATTCTGACATTTCCAAACGGCAAAGGGCAAGTTTTGTTTCACACAATATAATTCTAAAGTTAAGCTAATAGGCTACAATCACGTAGCAGGCTACATTAGACTCTTCCACTGTAAGAGAATAAAACAGATAAAGGAATACATAAATATTGCATACATGTACACAAAACAAACAAACAGCAACAACAACAACAGGTGATGTGCTACAGCACAAATGGCGAGTGAGCTGGTCTGACTGAAATTCAAATTTGAATGCTAGCAGTTATAATATTTCTTTGTTAGTTGAATTTTTTTAATTTATTGTGCTATTCTTTAGCAACACACCACACTTGTACGCACATATATACACTTGATGACTGGATATACCAGCACATGACTTACATCGCATTGTCTTTGCGACTTGACTATTGGATAATTTATTTTCTAGGCGAAAGCAATCAAATTTCCGAGACGGGTAAGGATTGCTAAACCATAGGATTCTGCTTATCAAGCCGTTCCAAAGTACACTGCATTGAAAATGCTCTATTGTACCAGAGTTCTAGTAGATAAAGCATCACATTGTATTCTCTTACTGACATGATTATTGGAAAATGGATTTTCAAGTAAGAACAAATCCGTTATGTAAGGTGTATAGCTAGGACAAACAGCGCATTAACCAAGATAACTTGCCACCGCCACTAATAGAATAGAAAATGAACTCCGCTAGGTTTGTAAGACCTAACTGTGAACATCTGTCCTCTTCTGTCTCCATAGCTTTTTGTCGTCTTTTTTTTTTCTGGCATTATTTCAAAGTGTTTTCTCCATCTTTTCTTGCGCCCGCGCCAATAATTATGTTTTTAAGTAGCCTTCGGGGGTGGACACGCATTGACCTCTTTGAACTTTGCCATATATATATATATATATAAATCAGGGGCGGATGCAGCATTATAGAGGGGGGGGGGGGCCGAAAGGTAAGTGGAAACTTGACCACACCCATTTTATCACACCCACTAATTAATTTTTTTTGGTTTCTTTCTGAATATTTCAAATTTGTTACATACACGAAAAAAATTACACTCACTGACAACAATAAAGAATTAGTCAATAGTTTATTGAAGCAAGTTATATAGTCATAATACCATCCGTCTTGGATGAGAATTCATCCACCACTTCCTCTGAAGTAATTTCAATGTCACGTGGTAATATAGCATTGCCAATCCATTAAGACGGTCTTGTCCCATACTACTCCTCAGTGAAGTCTTGATCAATTTGAGCATGCTGATGGAACGTTCACATTCACAGCTTGTAACTGACAATGTGCCCATTATACATAAAAGAGTGTGAATATTGGGAAAGAAATCACAATCTGCATGTACTGGGCTTTTCTCTGGAGTACAAAGGCTTACAGCTAATTCAGAGTCAGCTTTCCATTTGTGCTGCCACAGGTCAAGCTCTGAATTGGATCTTTAGACTGAACTCTCTTTGACATTTTCACATTACAAACTGGCAATCTTGCTATCATAAGGCAATGTTAGTAGAATGCCAGCACAAGCATGGGGAAGTGGTCATGGTGTAAACGAAGTACACTAACCACAGAAAGAAGTATTAAATGCTGGCTGTATTACATGTTTGTGCCTTGTGTGTATCACATGTCGGTGTGTGTGGTGTGTGTGTAAGGGAGGGGGGCCAGGGCCCCCTGGCCCCCCCCCCCTGGATCCGCCCCTGTAAATATATACCAAATATTGAGTAAGTGTTCAGTGTTTATGGATGACATAAAGTTTTCAGTTAGGTGGGCATTAGGAGAAGTCTGAATTGTGGTAATGTTGATAGTGCAACTATGTAAGTTACTGAAAAAGATATTGCCAGGGACTGAGGTGCTTGACGATTGTGAATGCTGACCAAATGGGCATGTGCATCTTATGCTGGTAATTTGGGTTCCTCAAAAGGTTTGAGACTTCTTGATGCTGTTTTTAATTCCATCTTTCGTACTACTTTTGTATCCAGAACTACCACATCAAACATTTGAGTAGAGGCGGAAGCACTCAATTTATGGTTGGTAATTGCACCCTCAATGCCTGGCAACGATGGCAGCTTCAGTAGATGATGAGGAAGATGGAACTACAGAACTGGAGGCAGCAATAGCAAGTAAAAGTTGCAGTGGATATCAGTATCTCCATTAATAAATTCCATTATTTACTCACAAAATACTCGCTTGTATTGAGTTAGTGAAATAAGCGAAACTATGAGATAAATACTTAACTCACCTACCTTAGTGTTAACTTGACTTACCTACCTTAGTGTTAACTTGACTAACCTACCTTAGTGTTAACTTGACTTACCTACCTTAGTGTTAACTTGACTTACCTACCTTAGTGTTAACTTGACTTACCTACCTTAGTGTTAACTAGATTAACCTACCTTAGTGTTAACTTGACTAACCTACCTTAGTGTTAACTTGACTTACCTACCTTAGTGTTAACTTGACTTACCTACCTTAGTGTTAACTTGACTTACCTACCTTAGTGTTAACTTGACTAACCTACCTTAGTGTTAACTTGACTAACCTACCTTAGTGTTAACTTGACTAACCTACATTAGTGTTAACACATACATGCCGAAACAGTCTACCCACACACATCACTACTAGTTGCCATGGTAACTTACATGTTTGTACCACATTGGAGTGTCTATAACAGAAAAATTGTATAATCAGTAACTTCTGCAGCCAATCTTCACTACACTCCTCCGCCAACTAACACACACACACACACACACACAATCAGTAACTGAATGAAAGAGAGTTCTTCTTTAATGTATTTCTAATGTACTGATGAAGGGTGTTGACTGGAGGTGTACTTCAACACGCTGGGGTGTACTTCAATACATATTGTGGGTGTACTTTAACACATTGGGGAGTACTTCAACACACTGGAGGTGTACTTCAACACACTGGGGGTGTACTTTAACAAACTGGGATGTACTTCAACACTCCGGGGGTGTACTTTAACAAACTGCGGTGTACTTCAACACTAGCAAGCTAGTTAGAAGGATTATATATCAGATACTGTGACTGAACATATCGTATCTCCATTCACACATTCACATCTAGTGGTGTGCTCCAGCACAAATGGCGAGTGAGCTAGCCAAGCTTTGAAGTGATAACTACTGAGCTGCAGCTCTTCGCATAACTATCGAGCGAGCAAAGGAAACGAGATACTGTTAGGGGTAAACAATTGGAAATCGGGTATATGTGATATATATGTGTGTGTGTGTGGATTGTACGTATGCTCCTTAAACTTCTCTCCAAACGTAGCTTTTTAGGCTTGCCCCCAGTTTCTTCTGATGCTATAGCATTACGAAAGTCTGTACTTTTAAATTCAAGCTCAAAATTGTGAGAGAATTCCTGTGAAACGCTTGTTTTTCAAGTCCCATTGACTGGTTACTATGGCATTGTAAACCCTTTACCTGACTCAATTTCAAAACTTTTTTTAGCTGCTAAGTGCCACTTGTTGGTTGTCAAGAGCCACCACTGGTATCAGAATATTAATTAATACTAAGGAAGCTACCAGTACTGAGGTAAGTACAGAATTTCATATAGTTAGCTAAAATTACAAAAATAACTCTGGGCTTTTTTCTTGTAGCTGAGAACTTGTTGTCAAGAGAGACTGGTAATTCAGATAGTCCGAATGGCTTCAGTTAGATACTTACCACTACTTAGGAAATTGAAGTAAGAGAGTAATTCTGTATTGGTTTGTTAGTGGTCAACTGCTATATATTGTTCTGCATGAACCACTCACTGTAAGCTAAACAAAATAATGTAACAATACTGTAATTGTATACTGTAATTGTATGTACCTAACTGGGCAGACTCGCTCGATATTTGTGCTCAAGCACACCACTAGTTTATCTAGTTGTTGATATTGAAATGTTCTAACTTGACCAACTCATTCAATGATAACAAAAAGAACTAGAGCTATTGGGTCTGCTATGCTTATTAAACATAGAGTTCAGGCGTTGAGGTCTGCTCAAGAGTAGCTTGCTTTCAAGGCCTGCAACTCATTACTGAATGGTCGATAGGTTCAGGACTTTATCAAGACGCTTTACCAACTTACGTAGTTAGTGGTGTGGGCAAAAAAAGGGGTTGCACGCACCATGTAAATATATAAATATATACAAAACACGACGGAATCTCGATTGTGTCACCCTGTGTCTCGCTCGTTCGCTCACCAACTAATAAGTGAACACAGAGAATGTGAGGATCCCGTGCATGGTCCTTATCTCACACGAACATGTGAAGCCATGCACAGAGAATGTGAGGATCCTGTGCATGGTCCTTATCTCACATGAACATGTGAAGCCATGCACAGAGAATGTGAGGATCCTGTGCATGGTCCTTATCTCACATGAACATGTGAAGCCATGCACAGAGAATGTGAGGATCCTGTGCATGGTCCTTATCTCACACGAACATGTGAAGCCATGCACAGAGAATGTGAGGATCCTGTGCATGGTCCTTATCTCACACGAACATGTGAAGCCATGCACAGAGAATGTGAGGATCCTGTGCATGGTCCTTATCTCACATGAACATGTGAAGCCATGCACAGAGAATGTGAGGATCCTGTGCATGGTCCTTATCTCACACGAACATGTGAAGCCATGCACAGAGAATGTGAGGATCCTGTGCATGGTCCTTATCTCACACGAACATGTGAAGCCATGCACAGAGAATGTGAGGATCCTGTGCATGGTCCTTATCTCACATGAACATGTGAAGCCATGCACAGAGAATGTGAGGAACATGTGAAGCCATGCACAGAGAATGTGAGGATCCTGTGCATGGTCCTTATCTCACACGAACATGTGAAGCCATGCACAGAGAATGTGAGGATCCTGTGCATGGTCCTTATCTCACACGAACATGTGAAGCCATGCACAGAGAATGTGAGGATCCTGTGCATGGTCCTTATCTCACACGAACATGTGAAGCCATGCACAGAGAATGTGAGCATCCTGTGCATGGTCCTTATCTCACACGAACATGTGAAGCCATGCACAGAGAATGTGAGGATCCTGTGCATGGTCCTTATCTCACACGAACATGTGAAGCCATGCACAGAGAATGCGAGGATCCTGTGCATGGTCCTTATCTCACACGAACATGTGAAGCCATGCACAGAGAATGTGAGGATCATGTGCATGGTCCTTATCTCACATGAACATGTGAAGCCATGCACAGAGAATGTGAGGATCATGTGCATGGTCCTTATCTCACATGAACATGTGAAGCCATGCACAGAGAATGTGAGGATCATGTGCATGGTCCTTATCTCACATGAACATGTGAAGCCATGCACAGAGAATGTGAGGATCCTGTGCATGGTCCTTATGTCATATGAACATGTGAAGCCATGCACAGCTGCTCACTCCAAGCTCTTCAGAAGCACGAGTTGTCATGTACACGCACTGAAGGTAAGCTTGATGAAACAAGAAGTACAATAGATCCACGAAATTTACTGATCACGCACACACACACACATACACACACACATACACACGTGCATACACACACATACACACGTGCATATACACACATACACACATACACACCAGTGTTGTGGTAATTGCAATTGGTAATTGTAATTAGATGTAATCATTACACCATCTGCAGTAATTGTAATTGTAATTGTACACTCAAACATCTCTTATCCGGACAGTCTGGGACCAAGGGGTGTCCGTAACTAAGAAATGTCCGTAACTCAGAAATACTTAATTTATTCGGTGATGAACCGTGTATACAATTAATTATTTGATAATTGAATTAGTATATTACTTAAAATTAACAAAATCACCTGTAAATACATGAATCAATTTATTTAAAATATGAAGTGATTTTAGTTTGCTTCATAGATTTCAAGCGACGCTGAGCTGCATCGTCTCTCCAACTTTTTACCAGCATAAGATGTGCAGGGTGTGTGTTGCCTTTGGACTCCAACCACTCCAAAGCAGTATCGAAAGCAGCACAAGCTTGCGATGGAGTAACTGCATTTGAAGAAGCTTCATCTTCATTTTCGGACTCAGATTCTTCTCTCTCTTGCAACACATCTTCTACAATTTCTTCATCGTTCATGTCCAAATATCATTCACTGTAGATTTTGGAACACCAAACTGTCCAGACACTGCCTTACTGACTAGCAGCCCCACTGCCTATCAAAGAGTTTTGAGAAGAACTAGCAGCGACGCCACCGGTCAACGAGTTCTGAGAAAAACTAGCGGTAGACGCACTGCCTGTTGATTTCCCTGCTCATCTACGATCGAATACACTCGAAGTGCCACGCGCGAAATATTTTCCTGATTTTATTCGTTTAATTTGGTAGCTTTCCGACTACACTGATGATCCGTACGCAGTCAATAATTTTAGTTGGTGTCCGGTAGACAGAGGTGTCCGTAACTTAGACTAACGTATAAGAGAGGTTCGAGTGCAATTGCATACCTGTAATTGGCAAGTAGTTGGGGTCAAAGACCACTTTGGTAAAGGGTCAGTTGTAAAGCACATGGCTGAATTAAAACAAAATTACTAACTTTGTGGGCCCTACCACTTATCCTGAGGAGGCGATGTGATGTAATTGTATGTAATTGCTAACAGATTTGTTGTAATTAGTTCTTAAAGGTGTAATTGGTAATTGAAATTGTAATTGAGAAGCAAAATTTTTAAGTAATTGTAATTGTAATTGATTACTTTACTCCTGTAATTGCCACAACCCTGATACACACGTGCATACACACATACACCCTGGCTGTCATACCAAACATACCCAGGGGTTCATTTAGGAATCAATTTAAGAGGAAGCAAGGTTGAGTTTGTGCTATCTCAAGGGTCACAACTTTCATACAGAACTAAGATGAGAAAGTAGATGGGCTTCAATTACCAAACCAACACAATAGTTACAGCAGCAATAAACTTGTGGTTTAAGCATTGGTCTTCACCTAATTATCCATTTTTTTCACTTTGCTTTTTGCTTATGAAATTTTAAGAAATTTTCAAAGGAGGCGAAATGGCTTCAAGGGAGGGTGAGCGTCCCCATGGCCCCCTTAAATGAAACCCTGCATACACCCCCCCTGGCTATCATACCAAACATACATACACACACTCTCATCAGGCCCGAGGGTGTCCCACCCACTCGCTCACTCATACATCAATTACTGTACCTGAGCCTGCGTGAATTTCTTGTGAGTAATGCAAGCATTCTCCAGTGTCTTCATAAAATATTTCATCCTATGCACATATACACACATACTAGTATAATACCTGAATGTGTACCTGACTAGAGTTACTAGTATAATACCTGAATGAGTACCTGACTAGAGTTACTAGTATAATACCTGAATGTGTACCTGACTAGAGTTACTAGTATAATACCTGAATGTGTACCTGACTAGAGTTACTAGTATAATGTGTACCTGACCAGAGTTACTAGTATGTGTACCTGACTAGAGTTACTAGTATAATGTGTACCTGACTAGAGTTACTAGTATAATGTGTACCTGACTAGAGTTACTAGTATAATGTGTACCTGACTAGAGTTACTAGTATAATGTGTACCTGACTAGAGTTACTATAGTATAATGTGTACCTGACTAGAGTTACTAGTATAATGTGTACCTGACTAGAGTAATTGTTCTGTAACTAAATAATATGAAATAGAGATAGTCCATGAGCAAAATTCATTTGGACAGAGTGAAGCAATGAATACTGTATGTGTGTGCGTGTGTAGCCTCAGCAGAGGTGACTAGAGATACTGTCTGTGTGTATGTGTGCATATGTAGCCTCAGCAGAGATGAGTAGAAATACTGTCTGTGGGTATGTGTGTGCGTGCATAGCCTCAGCAGAGGTGACTAGAGATACTGTCTGTGTGTGCGTATGTAGCCTCAGCAGAGGTGAGTAGAGATACTGTCTGTGTGTATGTGTGTGCGTATGTAGCCTCAGCAGAGGTGACTAGAGATACTGTCTGTGTGTATGTGTGTGCATATATAGCCTCAGCAGAGGTGAGTAGAGATACTGTCTGTGTGTATGTGTGTGCATGTGTAGCCTCAGCAGAGGTGACCGCAATAAGCACTCACATATTTTTCAAATCCTGGAACTTCATCTGGTCTAGAGCATTACATATGGTAATGATGGACTCTGCAACAAACATATATGGTAATGGTAGACCATACAACAAACTCATTATGGCAATGAAGCACGACAGATGTGAACCCTCAGCGCTACAATTCACTGTGTGTGTAGTTAGCTACTACAAACCATCTCAGAGCTAAAGAATAATTGATGGCTCGAGTAATTAAAGAGGCACATTCGGTCCGACAGAATGTAACGTTTAGTCCGACACAACCTGACACTCTCTCTGACACAACCTGACACTCTCTCTGACACAACCTGACACTCGGTCTGACACAACCTGACACTCGGTCTGACACTCCGTCTGACACAACCTGACACTCAGTCTGACACAACCTGACACTCTGTCTGACACAACCTGACACTCACTTTCTTCTGTCATTCCGGTTCTGCAAGGACAGTTGGAGCCTATGCACTTCACAACAGTATAAGCCCTATCTCTGGAATGGATGTAGCTACAGTCTGAAACTTATAAACTCCTCTTTCTGCCCCAAACAACCCCAACAAAGTCTTTATTAACCCTCAGCGCGCATGCGCCCGGAGGGTTACAGTAGTCATCCTGTCTGCAGGGGTGGGGGAAGCAAATGGATTTTGGCCAGGCCATGTAGTATTTATTGCAGCTAATAAACAACACAATTATATAACATTATTATAATAAATCATGATTACAACAAAAACAAAGCTACTACAATAAAATCATGACTTGAATTATTCGAACAGTCCAAAATGTTTGCGTTGATCATCATTGGAAGTAATAAACTCATTTAGGATCTCTTTCTGGTTAACAGAGTCTGTTAGGTGCTTATGTATATGTAAAACCATGATGTTGTTTACTCGCTGCTGAGTCATTGTTGTACGAAGGTATGTCTTTATTCTTCGAAGAGCAGATGCACTTCTTTCTGATACTGTAAAGGAAGTGAAGCCTATGTCTGATGCACTTGATCATAGTCTCGAAATCTGTAAACTTATAAAATTTTCACCCAGAAGGGGACGCCTTTTTAAGAAATTAAAAGAGGAATTATCACCCCATGTTCCAGGTTTGCGCACACTTTGTCCAACACGCTGGACAGTACGTGGAAATTCACTCGAAACTATTCGTAGGAATTATACTACATTGTTTGCTCTGTGGGAAGAAGCTATTAATATTGTTAAACTATCAGATGTGAAGGCTCGAATTAATGGAGTGGCAGCAAAAATGAAGGAGTTTCGTTTCTTATTTTGCCTCATTCTTGCAGAACATCTACTCAGACATTCTAATAACCTTAGCAAAAGTATGCAAGCCACATACATGCCAGCTGTTGAAGCAAAACAACTTAGTGAATTGTGCATTAAAGTGCTTCAGAAAATGAGAGATGACAGTGCTTTTGATCTATTTTGGGAGTACTGTTTAACTCTTCAGAAAGAATTACAAGTCAATGACCCAGTGCTGGAGCGTCCACACAAGAGGCCCAGGCAGTATGAAGATGGTGCTGCTGATGCACATTTTCATGATGATCCCAAGACTTACTATCGTGCTATATACTTCCAATGTATTGATGCAGCCATCTCTACTATTAGTCACCGGTTTCAACAAAAAGATTATTCAGTGTATGCAAACCTGGAGCAATTGTTAGTTAAAACATGTATGAAGATGGACTATTCAGAGAAGTACAAGACAGTAACACAGTTTTATTGTTCTAACTTTTGTGAACCTGATCTGAAAACACATGGATTGAAAATGCCTGTGAATATCTGAAAAAGTTAGCGAATCTTTATGAATTTTGATCTCCATACTGCCCAAGACCTCTAGTGTCTGAGACTGACTATGACTATAGCAATGCAAGTAAAGTGCTTTTGGTTCAATAGCTTTAATTTAATTTCTTCAGCTGTCTTTTTCATATTGGCAGCGCCATCAAAGCATTGTCCCCGGCACATTGATAATCGCAAATTCATTCGTAGAATAGTGTCTTTCAGAACACTAACTATTGTAGCAGTTTGAATGTCGGGAACACTATGCAAGCCAATAAAATCTTCATGTACTTCAAAATTCACATCAACCCATCTAAGGCATATGATAACTTGCTCCTTATTAGATGCATCAGTAACTTCATCAGATTCTAAAGAAAAGTAACCTGATTCTCTGATGCCGGCAGCAATCGATCGTAGATGGCCTAATGACAGAATCTTAAGCAATTCAATTTGTATGTGGTGATCGGTGTACTTCCGAACTTTACGCTGCATATGTTCAAGTATGGTGGGATCATCATTTGAACGTAGCAGTAATAGTTGGTGGAAATTAGAATTCACTTCAGCACCACTAACTTCTTGGCCTGATTCCAATACAACCCACGTTCCTCTAAATGATAACCCTTGCCGAGCAAGAAAAATAACATTTTGTAACACCTTTTGAAGATAAGCACGATTTTTTTCTTTCTCTTTTTTAATCTCACTCAATAATAGCTCACCAACATCTCCCATAGATTTTGAGGTAATCTCGATGCTATGCCTATGGACTTGACTGTTTTCATGCTTTGAAAACCCACCATGTTTTCCACTCACGTCTTTCCAGTTTGTATATCCTCGAGATAAAAAGGCTTCTTCACCCTTGCTAGCACAGGTCTTTAGCATCCCAAGTCTTTTGGCTTTTAGGCAAGTGAAGCAAAAGACACAGTCATTTGCTTGGTCATAATGGATCCATGGCCATCTCTTGTACCATGATGACTGGAAAGCACGGAATACTGGTGATTTCAGTCCAAACTTTCTTCTAGGATATGAAGGGAAAACTGGCTGGTTTGGATTTTCTCCAAGACTGACAGTTTCTGATGACTTTGTACTACTAGTAGCCTCTACAGATACCATTTTAAGACCAGCTGCAACTACAGCAGTTATGCTGGCACAGGAGTCATTAGACAGAAAAGTGTAAAAGTAATGAGGCCACGCCCAGTGACATGGTGTGCAGATCTGTATGAAAGGGATGCAAAATATTGGCCAGGCCATGGCCTGGCCTGCCCCCCCAGTTCCCCCAGGCCTGGTCTGTGTATCCCGATTGCTTCCAACTGTTTCTCCTTCACCGTAAGTCCGAATACTCGAGCACTCTCCGCCACCGCTGCAGTTACATCCTTGTCGACAGTAATTTCAGCGCGCTAAAATCACCTGAACCATGATTACCGCGCAATCAAAGCTATATTACCGCAGTGGTTACACTTCTTGTGCTGACAGTGCAAGACCAAACGCATACGTGAACTTGAAGGGTCTGTGGCCCCCTCTAAACTACCCCCCCCCCCCCCCCCCGGGCCCGGCTAGTGTAATCACGTGAGCAAAAATTGTACGGCTGATGGGTGTGTAGTTCCTGCAGTCGCGCTTTTCACGTGTGTATGGTTGCTGGATGAGTTGTTGTATCTGAGCTGATAGGGCTAGAAGAAGAGCGTTAACCTTTGCTCTGGTGATAGCTTTCTTTGTATCTTCATCATTTTGTAAGTAGTACCTTAGAGAGTATATATTAAAGGTTTTTATGAGTTGTTTTTTTTTAACAGACTTATCGCTTTCGCTGTTGCTGCCAACTACTTTGTATAGCTGGTTTCCTTTTTCTACTAACTGTAAGTTGTAACTTCTGCTTGGTCAGAATTTAATCTTGGTTGTTGGTATATTTAAAAACTAGTGTGTCTCTTTACTTGTGTGGTAGTTGTAGCTAGTATTTTGTTTTTTCTTCTAACTTGCAAGTTGTAACTTCTGTGCTGGTCTGAATTTAACCTCAGCTGCTGGTATATTTAGGAGCAGTTTTCCCCTGTAATTTGTGTTGTAGTAAGTTAGTTTTCTTGTAACCGTGTAATTTCATGTGTTGATCAGATTTTAATCTTAGTTGGTTTGATTAAGAAGCAGTGTTTTGTATTGTGTGGCAGTAGTTACTGCAATCTATAGCTTAATTCAGTATGCCCTCTTTTAAAAAGAAGTGTCCAGAATGTAATTGCATGGTCCATGTAAGAAAATCTAAGTGTGAGTGTGGACATAATTTTATGGTGAAACCCAAGTTAATTCTCAAGTTTGAAAATGTTGTGAAGACCATAGAAACTCGCAAGAATAGTATGTTAATGTGTCAATTAAAAAAAATAGCTCAAGAAAGTCCCCAGCAAAGCAAAAAGCGTAAGCAAGCTAATTCTGAATGTCAGTCTTGTAGGAAAGCCCGTGAAACCCATGAAGAATCTCAGAGTCGTAAACAAGCCAATTCTGAATGTCATGCACATAAAAGAGCTTGTGAAACCCATGAAGAATCTCAGAGTCGTAAACAAGCCAATTCTGAATGTCATGCGTAAAAGAGCTTGTGAAACCCATGAAGAATCTCAGAGTCGTAAACAAGCCAATTCTGAATGTCATGCACGTAAAAGAGCTTGTGAAACCCATGAAGAAGTCGTAAACAAGCCAATTCTGAATGTCATGCACGTAAAAGAGCTTGTGAAACCCATGAAGAGATAAACAAGCCAATTCTGAATGTCATGCACGTAAAAGAGCTTGTGAAACCCATGAAGAATCTCAGAGTCGTAAACAAGCCAATTCTGAATGTCATGCACGTAAAAGAGCTTGTGAAACCCATGAAGAATCTCAGAGTCGTAAACAAGCCAATTCTGAATGTCATGCACGTAAAAGAGCTTGTGAAACCCATGAAGAATCTCAGAGTCGTAAACAAGCCAATTCTGAATGTCATGCACGTAAAAGAGCTTGTGAAACCCATGAAGAATCTCAGAGTCGTAAACAAGCCAATTCTGAATGTCATGCACGTAAAAGAGCTTGTGAAACCCATGAAGAATCTCAGAGTCGTAAACAAGCCAATTCTGAATGTCATGCACGTAAAAGAGCTTGTGAAACCCATGAAGAATCTCAGAGTCGTAAACAAGCCAATTCTGAATGTCATGCACGTAAAAGAGCTTGTGAAACCCATGAAGAATCTCAGAGTCGTAAACAAGCCAATTCTGAATGTCATGAACGTAAAAGAGCACACGAAACTCGTGAACAATCTCAGAGTCGTAAAAAAGCAAATTCTAAACGTCAGGCCAGCAGCAGACTCTGTGAAACTTCTGAACAATCTCAAAATCGTAAAAAAGCTGATTTAGAACATCATGCCCATCAACAATCTTCCTCACAAAATATTATCGACTCATTCTTAGCCAAGACTAAGCAAGGTCCAGATTATGTCTGCAAATCTTGTCACAGACTTTTGTATCGACAATCAGTTATAGTTTTCAAACTACACAAGTATTCTAAAGTATGCTCGGAGTTATTATCTGATGTGTTCAGACCAGAGTATCTTTATAAATCCAAGGATAGTAAGGAGTGGATTTGTAATACTTGTCATGTAGCACTGAGTCATGGTAAAATGCCAACACAAGCTGTAGCTAATGGTCTAAGTCTAAATCATATACCACATGAACTTTCATGTCTAAATCCATTGGAAGTGAGATTACTATCATTACGTTCACCTTTTATGAAAATGGTTGCCCTTCCATCAGGAAAGCAGAGATGTATCCATGGACCAGCAGTAAATGTACCATATAAATTAGATAATGTGTGCACTATACTTCCCAGACTTCCCTCTCAAAGTGAACTTGTTGCCCTCAAATTAAAGAGAAAGCTAGCTTATAAAGGTCACTACATGTTTGACTATGTAACTCCTGAAAAAGTCCTGAATGCATTGAGATGGCTAAAAATACATAATCCTTTATACAGTGATGTAACAATTGATGAAGAATGGTTACTGCATGCAGAATTAGATGATCATGATTTGATCGCAAGCATGACTGGAAGAACTGAATCTATGAATGTTGAATGTACCTATACTGAGACAACTGAGAGTAATGATGCTTGTATCAGTGTGACTACCACTAATATTGCGTGTGAGACTGACACAAATATTGAGAGTGAAACTACCACAAATAGTAAGAGTGAGATTGAATTGAGTTCTGAATTGTTTAATTGTAGTAATAAGCATGATATAGATCCCATAGTGAACCCCACAGTTAGTATCAGTCAGTCTGACAATAGTGTAAATGAGTTTACTACTGCAAAATACAATCTTGAAGAATATGCCAGTGACAACCAATTCATTGTTCATGATGTTCCTGGTGACGGGGATTGTTTGTATCATGCTGTACTTTACCAATTTAAAGAGAAAAACATTGATTCTATTACTGCACAAGATTTGAGAGAACGTGTTGGAACATATCTTGAAGAACATAAAGATACGTATATGCCTTTTGTTGCATCTCCCATATCATCTGAAAGTGTTCTCAATTGTGACACAGAAATTCCCAATATTGTAGATGCTAGTATTTCTTCAGTAGCTGATCCTGACATTAGGTCTGCATTGGTGTATGCTAGGTATGTAGACAGAGTTAGAAGTGGTTCGTGGGGTGATCATGTGGTAGTAGCTGCAATAGCGAACATGTTTCACGTTACAATCAATGTAGTTCAAGCAACACAGTCTGGTTGTACACTCTCTATCACTGGTCCTGTTAATGATACAAGTAATTGTGAAATTAACCTTGGTCTCATCATGCAGTACCACTTTGTTGGTCTGGACAAGCAAGTGATGCATATTGATAATAACAGTATAAATCATTGTACGTGTATCCCTAGTAATCAGTCTAGCAGTCACATATGCAATTCTGATTCAGTGTCTATGTCCCATGGTGAACAAGTCAATCAACATTCTGTGTGTGACATGATTACTAATGATGTTCCAACAACTAGTGATAGTAGTGATATCAATAATGCATGTTTCCCAAATGATATTGACCATACAGCACAGACATTTGAAGACAGTGCCATGGAAGAAGGTGATGAACATACTAGACAAATTACAGGTGGCCCTCTGGCTAGTGTGATGAGTGTCGAGAATCCTGAGACTTTTAATGAGGTAGTCTGTGTAGCACCAGCTGAAGGACAGAAACCAATGTCTATTATGACTGATTCAACATTTGAAGCTATGTCGAATCCAGATAAGTTTCCTATGAGTAGTGGGTGTTTTGCCTCGGAGAGACCTAAAAGAATAACATATCGTAAATATTTTAATCAGAGGCTTCTTGATGTTGATGGTAGATTTGCCAAAGACACTGACTACCTGTTGCCCAATACATTGTTGAAGCCAAGCAAATCCTAGATGATGCCAATAATTTTGTTTGGAGACAAAAACCAGGTAGAAATTTTACTGCCCAACAAACCAAAGATAGGAATCTAGTGAGCCAGTGTGTGCGTAAAGATAATGCATATAGATTCATGAAGAATGTGAGAGGTTCCCCAGCATACTACCAAAAAACATTCTATGAGTTGTTAGCTATGATTCGGCAACTTGGCACTCCCACTTGGTTTCTTACACTTTCAGCAGCTGACTTAAAATGGCCAGATGTGATTCAGACAATAGCCAGGCAGTATGGTGTAACATACACTGATGAACAAGTAGCTGCCATGACATTTGAAGATAAGTCAAAGTGGATCAGACGTAACCCAGTCACTGCTGCTAGACATTACCAGTATAGACTCACTACATTTTTTCAAGAGTTTCTTAAGTCCTCAGCCAATCCACTTGGTGAACTAGTTGACTATGCGATCAGAATTGAGTTTCAAGCCAGAGGCTCCCCACATGCTCATTGTTTGTTGTGTATCAAAGATGCCCCAAAATATGGATTAGACAGCAATACCAGTGTGTGTGAGTTCATTGACCAATATATCACCTGTGCATTGCCTGAGAATAATGACAAACTGACAGAGTTAGTGTTACTTGTACAACAACATAGGCATTCAAACTATTGCAAGCGTAACAAACGTTGTCGGTTCAATTTTCCACATCCCCTAGTATTGCCACACTGATATCTGAACCAAGTGAGAAATGTTCTGACTCCTCCAGTGATATACTTACTTCAGTGTACAAGGTACTTGTACAAAATCTCAATGACAGCATGAATGGCTTACTAGTCAAAGCAAATGTAACTTTAGACCAGTATATGTCTGCATTGGAAGTGTCCACTAAGGCCAGTGTGGTTATTCTGAAGCGTAAACCAAATGAATGCAACATCAACAATTACAATGCTTCCGTAATGTTAGCATGGCAAGCCAACATGGACATACAGTATGTACTCAATGCCTATGCTAATCTAGTCTCATACAACAAGTGGTACAAGTGGTACAATATGTTATACGGCACACAAATTAAGTTATACCATGTAGTACTTAAAACAAAACAACTTATACTTGTATATACTTGTATTTAATTTTGTAATTTTGATAGTGTAATAGGTGGTATGATTGGTAAATTCTGTAGTGCTGGTGTTACCTAGGGGCTAGAGCTAGGGCTAGGGCTAAAGACTTACATGTGTACTGTTTGTACAATTTCAAGTTTTTTATTGTTATTTATAGTCAAAATCATACTTGCAAGCTAGTCTTCGTGTACCACTGTAGGTACATTCGGCATTATCTTCTAACTCATAGTTTGTACCGCATGTGGTACTTGGTGTACCACCTTTGTAAAATAGTGTGTTTAATGCATAATCACTAATAATGCTTGTATCAGACGGGATACAACACGTACCACAAGGAGTTCCTAGGGGGCTAGAGCTAGGGCTAGGGCTAAAGACTTACATGTGTACTGTTTGTACAATTTCAAGTTTTTTCTATTGTTACTTGTAGTCAATATCATACACAAGTGTTGCAAGCTAGTTCTCGTGTACCACTGTAGGTACATTCGGCATTATCTTCTAACTCACAGTTTGTACCGCATGTGGTACTTTGTGTACCACCTATGTGAAATAGTGTGTTTGATGCATAATCACTTATAATGCTTGTATCAGACGGGATACAACACGTACCACAAGGTGGTCCTAGGGGGCTAGAGCTAGGGCTAGGGCTAAAGACTTACATGTGTACTGTTTGTACAATTTCAAGTTTTTTTCTATTGTTATTTGTAGTCAATATCATACACAAGTGTTACAAGCTAGTTCTCGTGTACCACTGTAGGTACGGTACGTTCGGCAATATTTTCTAACTCATAGTTTGTACCACATGTGGTACTTGGTGTACCACTTATGTGAAGTAGTGTGTTTTATAAATAAGCACTTATTATACATGTATCAGATGTGGTACATCACGTACCAAAAGGTGGTATGCCACAGAACAAAATTGCCTATTTTGAAAAAGCAATATTCCATTAACTGTAAAACTTGCACCACATGTAACACTAGTTTTTCGATTCTTGATTGCATGTTTTGAAATGTACTGCATGTACCATATTTTGTTTATAAGTTAAATGAAACAGTGTATATAGCAACAGTTAATCCGTGCTATTCTAGTCTCATACAACAAGTGGTACAAGTGGTACAGTATGGTTTATGGCACACAAATTAAGTTAAACCGTGTAGTACTTAAAACAAAACAACTTCAACTTGTATATACTTGTGTTTAGTTTTGTAATTTTGATAGTGTAATATATGGTACGATTGGTAAATTCTGTATTGCTGGTTTTACCTAGGGGGCTGGAGCTAGGGCTAGAGCTAAAGACTTACATGTGTACCGTTTGTACAATTTCAAGTTTTATTCTGTTATTTGTAGTCAATATCATACTACAAGTGTTGCAAGCTAGTTCTCGTGTACCACTCTAGGTACATCTTGCATTTTCTTCTAACTCATAGTTTGTACCGCATGTGGTACATGGTGTACCACCTATGTGAAGTAGTCTGTGATGCATAATCACTTATTAAGCATGTATCAGATTTGTTACATCACGTACCACAAGGTGGTATACCACAGAACAAAATTGCCTATTTTGAAAAAGCAATATTCCATTAAATGTAAAACTTGCACCACATTTAACACTAGTTTTTCAATACCTGATTGCACGTTTGGAAATGTACTGCATGTACCATATTGTTTTTATAAGTTAAATGAAAGAGTGTACATAGCAACAGTTAATCCATGATTTTCTAGTATCATACAACAAGTGGTACAATATGTTATACGGCACACAAATTAAGTTATACCGTGTAGTATTTAAAACAAAACTACTTCAACTTGTATAAACTTGTATGTAATTTTGTAATTTTGACAGTATAATGGGTGGTACGATTGGTAAATTCTGTAGTGCCGGTGTTATTTAGGGAGCTAGGGCTAGGGCTAAAGACTTACATGTGTACCGTTTGTACAATTTCAAGTTTTATTTTGTTATTTGTAGTCAATATCATACTACAAGTGTTGCAAGCTAGTTCTCGTGTACCACTCTAGGTACATCCTGCATTATCTTCTAACTCATAGTTTGTGCCGCATGTGGTACTTGGTGTACCACCTATGTGAAGTAGTGTGTGTGATGCATAATCACTTATTAAGCATGTATCAAATGAGTTACATCACGTACCACTAGGTGGTATGCCACAGAACAAAATTGCCTATTTTTAAAAAGCAATATTCCATCAACTGTAGAACTTGCACCACATTTAACACTAGTTTTTGAATACCTGATTGCACGTTTGGAAATGTACTGCATGTACCATATTGTTTTTATAAAGTTAAATGAAAAAGTATGTATAGTAACAGTTTATCCGTGCTAATCTAGTCTCATACAACAAGTGGTACAAGTGGTACAACAATATGTTATACGGCACACAAATTAAGTTATACCATGTAGTACTTAAAACAAAACAACTTATACTTGTATATACTTGTATTTAATTTTGTAATTTTGATAGTATAATAGGTGGTACGATTGGTAAATTCTGTAGTGCTGGTGTTACCTAGGGGCTAGAGCTAGGGCTAGGGCTAAAGACTTACATGTGTACTGTTTGTACAATTTCAAGTTTTTTTATGTTATTTGTAGTCAATATCATACTACAAGTGTTGCAAGCTAGTTCTCGTGTACCCGCTAGGTACATCCTGCATTATCTTCTAACTCATAGTTTGTTCCGCATGTGGTACTTGGTGTACCACCTATGTGAAGTAGTGTGTTTAATGCATAATCACTTGTAATGTATGTATGAGATGGGATACATCACGTACCACAAGGTGGTCCTAGAGCTAGGGCTAAAGACTTACATGTGTACCGTTTGTACAATTTCTAGTTTTTTATTGTTTTTTATAGTCATTATCATACTACAAGTGTTGCAAGCTAGTTCGTGTAGTACCACTGTAGGTACATTCGGCATTATCTTCTAACTCATAGTTTGTACCGCATGTGGTACTTGGTGTACCACCTTTGTAAAATAGTGTGTTTAATGCATAATCACTAATAATGCTTGTTTCAGACGGGATACAACGTGTACCACAAGGTGGAATTAGGGGGCTAGAGCTAGGGCTAGGGCTAAAGACTTACATGTGTACTGTTTGTACAATTTCAAGTTTTTTCTATTGTTACTTGTAGTCTATATCATACGCAAGTGTTGCTAGCTAGTTCTCGTGTACCACTGTAGGTACATTCGGCATTATCTTCTAACTCACAGTTTGTACCGCATGTGGTACTTTGTGTACCACCTATGTGAAATAGTGTGTTTAATGCATAATCACTTATAATGCTTGTATCAGATGGGATACATCACGTACCACAAGGGAGAGCTAGGGCTAGGGCTAAAGACTTACATGTGTACCGTTTGTACAATTTCAAGTTTTATTTATTGTTATTTGTAGTCAATATCATACACAAGTGTTACAAGCTAGTTCTCGTGTACCACTGTAGGTACATTCGGCATTATCTTCTAACTCATAGTTTGTACCGCATGTGGTACATGGTGTACCACCTATGTAAAGTAGTGTGACTGATGCATAATCACTTATACTGCTTGTATCAGATGGGATACATCACGTACAACAAGGTCGTCCTATGGGACTAGAGCTAGGGCTAGGGATAAAGACTTACATGTGTACTGTTTGTTCAATTTCAAATTTTTATTGTTATTTGTAGTCAATATCATACACAAGTGTTGCAAGCTAGTTTCTCGTGTACCACTCTAGGTACATTCGGCATTATCTTCTAACTCATAGTTTGTACCGCATGTGGTACTTGGTGTACCACCTATGTAAAGTAGTGTCTTTAATGCATAATCACTAATTAAGCATATATCAGATGTGTTACATCACGTACCACAAAATGGTATGCCACAGAACAAAATTGCCTATTTTGAAAAAGCAATATTCCATCAACTGTCAAACTTGCACCACATGTAATACTAGTTTTTCAATACCTGATTACACGTTTTGAAATGTACTGCATGTACCATATTGTTTTTATAAGTTAAATGAAACAGTGTACATAGCAACAGTTTATCCGTGCTTTTATATTATCATACAACAAGTGGTACAAGTGGTACAATATGTCATACGGCACACAAATTAAGTTATACCTTGTAGTATTTAAAACAAAACTACTTCAACTTGTATATACTTGTATTTAATTTTGTAATTTTGACAGTATAATGGGTGGTACGATTGGTAAATTCTGTAGTGCCGGTGTTACCTAGGGGGCTAGAGCTAGGGCTAGGACTAAAGACTTACATGTGTACCGTTTGTACAATTTCAAGTTTTATTTTGTTATTTGTAGTCAATATCATACTACAAGTGTTGCAAGCTAGTTCTCGTGTACCACTCTAGGTACATCCTGCATTATCTTCTAACTCATAGTTTGTACCGCATGTGGTACTTGGTGTACCACCTATGTGAAGTAGTGTGTGTGATGCATAATCACTTATTAAGCATGTATCAAATGAGTTACATCACGTACCACAAGGTGGTATGCCACAGAACAAAATTGCCTATTTTGAAAAAGCAATATTCCATCAACTGTAAAACTTGCACCACATTTAACACTAGTTTTTCAATACCTGATTGCACGTTTGGAAATGTACTGCATGTACCATATTGTTTTTATAAAGTTAAATGAAAAAGTATGTATAGTAACAGTTTATCCGTGCTAATCTAGTCTCATACAACAAGTGGTACAAGTGGTACAATATGTTATACGGCACACAAATTAAGTTATACCATGTAGTACTTAAAACAAAACAACTTATACTTGTATATACTTGTATTTAATTTTGTAATTTTGATAGTATAATAGGTGGTACGATTGGTAAATTCTGTAGTGCTGGTGTTACCTAGGGGCTAGAGCTAGGGCTAGGGCTAAAGACTTACATGTGTACTGTTTGTACAATTTCAAGTTTTTTTATGTTATTTGTAGTCAATATCATACTACAAGTGTTGCAAGCTAGTTCTCGTGTACCACGCTAGGTACATCCTGCATTATCTTCTAACTCATAGTTTGTTCCGCATGTGGTACTTGGTGTACCACCTATGTGAAGTAGTGTGTTTAATGCATAATCACTTGTAATGTATGTATGAGATGGGATACATCACGTACCACAAGGTGGTCCTAGAGCTAGGGCTAAAGACTTACATGTGTACCGTTTGTACAATTTCAAGTTTTTTCTATTGTTACTTGTAGTCAATATCATACACAAGTGTTGCTAGCTAGTTCTCGTGTACCACTGTAGGTACATTCGGCATTATCTTCTAACTCACAGTTTGTACCGCATGTGGTACTCTGTGTACCACCTATGTGAAATAGTGTGTTTAATGCATAATCACTTATAATGCTTGTATCAGATAGGATACATCACGTACCACAAGGTAAAGCTAGGGCTAGGGCTAAAGACTTACATGTTTACCGTTTGTACAATTTCAAGTTTTATTTATTGTTATTTGTAGTCAATATCATACACAAGTGTTGCAAGCTAGTTCTCGTGTACCACTGTAGATACATTCGGCATTATCTTCTAACTCATAGTTTGTACCGCATGTGGTACTTGGTGTACCACCTATGTAAAGTAGTGTGTTTAATGCATAATCACTAATAATGCTTGTATCAGACGGGATACAACACGTACCACAAGGTGGTCCTAGGGGGCTAGAGCTAGGGCTAGGGCTAAAGACTTACATGTGTACTGTTTGTACAATTTCAAGTTTTTTCTATTGTTACTTGTAGTCATATCATACACAAGTGTTGCTAGCTAGTTCTCGTGTACCACTGTAGGTACATTCGGCATTATCTTCTAACTCACAGTTTGTACCGCATGTGGTACTTTGTGTACCACCTATGTGAAATAGTGTGTTTAATGCATAATCACTCATAATGCTTGTATCAGATGGGATACATCACGTACCACACGGTAGAACAATACTGTAACACCCACGCCCATGCGCGCTGAGGATAAAACAGACGTGGGAGTCAAGTTGTCTAATTAGACCTTGGGCCATCACGTGATCTCTTCTACTCCCACGTCTGTTTTACCCTCAGTGCGGTAAGTTGGAGCTCCGCAATTTGGTGCACTACTAGCCGAGCCGATACTCTACTGCAAGACAAAGAGTTATTCTCCATACATGCATTACAAGTGATTATGCATTAAACACACTACTTCGCATAGGTGGTACACCAAATACCACATGCGGTACAATCTATGAGTTAGATGATAATGCATGATGTACCTGGAGTGGTACACAAGAACTAGCTTACAACACTTGTAGTATGATAAATAACAATAATGGTGTTACCTCGGGAGCTAGGGCTATAGCTAAAGACTTACATGTGTCACGTTAAGTACAACGTTACGCTCTTGCTAAGCAAAACATAGACACACACTTGGAAATAATATTATGACGCAAAATGTGTTTGTACATGTCAAGCAAAGTAAAGTATAAAGTGTGGTGACTCTGCCTTATGTAATGAAGCACGTATGTGCTAATATGCAATAATATCGTAATGTATTTACAAATCGTACAAAACTAATATGCTTAGTTCAACTGTCTCCCCTTTGGCCTGGCAGCAGCACCATGGGTCTTTCTTACGCAAAAATATTTTCAAGTAGTTTAACAACTAAATATTTATGTATGAGTATAACTTCTGGCTAACTAAACCTGTGTAAACTTGCAAACTTGTAACTATACTGTAACCCCCACGCCCATGCGCGCTGAGGGTAAAACAGACGTGGGAGTCAAGTTGTCTAATTAGACGTTGGGCCATCACGTGATCTCTTCTGGCGTTATTAAAGTTCAGACAGCTAGGTGGGGTCCAGTGTGGTTTTTCCAGCTCAAGTGGCTGTAGTTCTCATGAGATAACGGCCCCTAGGCATTCCGAGGACGCTTTTAGTAAGCTATTAGTCTCCTGTTGTAGTGGCAATGAGCAGTAGTTCTCCATTTTCTTGCGCTCTGCGCAACTGTTATTTTAAGATTCATTGTGGACTATATTACACGCATTTTATATTTTATATTACAGTACAGTATTTTATAGGGAACTTCATGCCGGTGCACTAGCCACTGCCTTGTTTTATACATTCTTTGAGTGATTAAATCATAGGTTCCAAGTTTGAGAAATGGAAATCAGTGACAAACCACACCCGTTAATTAAATCAATTTAATTGACCACATCCTTCCTGTAATTAATGCTATAAATATATTTATGATTATTGCAGCTTTGATATTTTTATATTTTGCGATATATTGTTATTTGGAGAGTTGTTGTTGCTTTTTTGCATTTCTCAATTAATTCATTGTTTTAAAAAAGTACAAATATTGTTGTTTTGAGGGGGGGGGGTAAGTCTCTAGCCGTAGTTGCTGTCGTCTCTAGCCGTAGTTGCTGTCGGATCTAGCCGTGGTTTCCGTTGTCTCTCCAAGTGTTGCTACTTGCTGAGTTTCATCCGTTTTGGTAAGAAACTAGGATATGAGATTCATGCTAGCAAAGTACAAGTTATGAGATTCATGCTAGCAGCATAAGTACAAGTTTTAACCACAAGGCTCAAAGGTAGCTGGCACAGAGAGGACAGGCTTTTGGTGGGATTTATTATTCATGACATTTTATTTTCCACCATAACTTTGTTGTTGTTCGTCCAATATCCTTGACTTTGATGCCAAAAGATAGCTTATTTTGAAGGGCTTTTCAGTCTACTAAGGAACCCGAGTAGGAGTAGCAGTTTAAAACAAAGAGTAGGAGTAGGGTCTCGTAACAGGGGGTGGAAGTAAAATTAGGAGCAAGAATTTAATTTCCTGTGTCAATATAGCGTGTAGTATAGGCCGCATGTTTTCTTTCTCAAATTTAAAGCTTTAATTGTAAACAAATAGTTTTGGAAAGAACGTCATACCTAAAACTGTAGGCACACACGCAGTGTATGGGATGTGTGTCTTGACAATAGATTTGTATAAAATATAACCATTTGTGATACAGATAGGTACATTAGGAGCTACTTGTAGTTGTCATGACCTGGGGCTATATGAATGAAGGTCCCTAGGACAAGGCCTCTAGCAACTTTTTTAGCAGAAGCTGTGGTTAAAATGGGAGGCCCTATTGGGATATTACACTAACATGTAGCACATGCACCCCCCTTCAACTTCTATTCTCTTAATTCTACTTCACTCTCGTTCCTTGGCTCTTCCATATCCTTAGCTATTAAAAGATTAAAACAGTAATTCCACATGGTAGGGTGTCGTTATGTACTGGGGTTGGAGACGAGGCGGAGTTAGAGAGTCAGAGTAGAGTCAGAGTCAGTAAGTAGAGTCGGAGTCAGTGTTGAAAATATACCGAAAGGGGTTCAAGAAAAAAGTGAGTGTATAGTTCCACCAACTCTATAGAAGTTCAGCAACCACGCCAGCGATGGTAGTGTTGCACTCGGTGGTTGCGGGTCAGACCCTACCATTATTATTCTATTGGGGCCCCTAGATGACATTAGCCTAACTTTGCACGTGTGTCTCTCCCTTTGTTTCGCCGACAGGGAATTAGAAGCTAAGGATATGGAAGAGCCAAGGAACGAGAGTGAAGTAGCAAAGCTAAAGAAAGCATTTGAGAAGGCTCTGAAGGAGAAGGAGATGGAGAAGGAGAAGGCTCTGAAGGAGAAGGAGATGGAGAAGGAGAAGGCTCTGAAGGAGAAGGAGATGGAGACGGAGAAGGCTCTGAAGGAGAAGGAGAAGGCTCTGAAGGAGAAGGAGGTGGCTGAGAATAAATATAAACAATTGATTTCTTCTCCTGTAAAAGTAAGTATACCTAGGTTAAAGTAGAGCTAGTTAGTTCTGCTCCTACACGACAAGATAGTATATTTGAAGGTGGTCAGGCATAGAAAAGCTGAAAATTAGAGATAGAACTTGTGACACAAATAAAGCAGTAGAGTAAATAGTTATTGCTGTTGCATGTGGTTAGTTTGGATTTTAGTCTTTCATCTATGTTTCTACAATGTGGATGTTATTTGCAGCGCACAAGAAGTGGAAGGGCAGCGCAAGGTATGCTATTGTTCAATATTGTGCGTGGTGTTTTAACCCTTTTTTTAGATTGGAAGGACTTGATTGGTGATCTTTTTGATGATAAGGAAGTGAACTCTATTTGTAAGGCTTTAAAGGAAATCGAAATGGACACATGCAATGAGATTGTAAGTGTAGCATTCTAGTAGTTAAGGAGGCATACTAATTCAAAATGCAAACGCTTGTGCTTATTTATGTCATATACGCTTGTGCTTATTTATGTCATATATGCTTGAACTTAATCTCGCTCTGCCAGACCCTTTTCCGAATGCCGTGCTAAAGAAAGGGTCTGGGGACATATTGGGTATTTGGGGATTGATTTCAGTTGGTATAATTTTTAACCCTTTCTCCAGCACAGCATTTAGTAAAAGGTCTAACTGAGTAAAAGTAGTTTAGGTTGGAAGTCCCTTAAAAGTTTCACTTGCCATCCTCATTTTACAGCTTGATGCTTGTTGAGGCTAGCACAAATGTGTGGGAATGTAGGATATGCATGCAGTATAGTGTGTGGGAGTGTAGGATATGCATGCAGTACAGAAATGTGTGGGAGTGTAGGATATGCATGCATTACAGAAATGTGTGGGTAAATGAGTACTTTATTGCGCAAATTGCAGGATATATGCGGTGCTCTAGCTTTCTGTCAAGTGACGGAATATCGGGATAAGGCAGAGCGCATATGGAAGGAGTTGCGTATCAAGAAAACAAAAATGAGTACTCCAAGTCCAACTAAGTCAATGGTGAGTTGGTTCTTTGAGACCTAATCCTTTAACTGATAACTTTAACTGATACTTATTACAGTAGAATCTCGTTAAATACAAGTTTACCCTCATGCACAGCAGAACCTAGACACACCCTTGGAAATTATATTATGAAGCAAAATATGTTTGTACATGTCTTGTAATTCAATTTATGAAGTGTGGTGACTCTGCCTTAAGTCATTAAGCATGTATGTGCTAATATGCGGTAATATCGTAATGTATTTATAAATCGTACATAACTAATACATTAAAAGATTAGAACATATTAATTCCACAGATACAAATTACGCTTTATGTAAAACTTTTACAGAGTTCATTATCTTAGGTTAATGTAGTTGAATCATTTCTGAAAATTATTAGAGCTCCACCTACTTTGTGGAAGAGACGTAACCCGTTCAGTAAGCATTACAGTAGAATCTCGTTAAATACAAGTTTACCCTCATGCACAGCAGAACCTAGACACACACTTGGAAATTATAGTATGAAGCAAAATGTGTTTGTACATGTCTTGTAATGCAGTGTATAAAGTGTGGTGACTCTGCCTTAAGTCATTAAGCATGTATGTGCTAATATGCGGTAATATCGTAATGTATTTATAAATCGTACATAACTAATACATTAAAAGATTAGAACATATTAATTCCACAGATACAAATTACGCTTTATGTAATACATTTACAGAGTTCATTATCTTAGTTTAATGTAGTTGAATCATTTCTAAAAATTATTAGAGCTCCACCTACTTTGTGGAAGAGACGTAACCCGTTCAATAAGCATTACAGTAGAATCTCGTTAAATACAAGTTTACCCTCATGCACAGCAGAACCTAGACACACCCTTGGAAATTATATTATGAAGCAAAATATGTTTGTACATGTCTTGTAATGCAATTTATGAAGTGTGGTGACTCTGCCTTAAGTCATTAAGCATGTATGTGCTAATATGCGGTAATATCGTAATGTATTTATAAATCGTACATAACTAATACATGAAAAGATTAGAACATATTAATTCCACAGATACAAATTACGCTTTATGTAATACATTTACAGAGTTCATTATCTTAGCTTAATGTAGTTGAATCATTTCTGAAAATTATTAGAGCTCCACCTACTTTGTGGAAGAGACGTAACCCGTTCAGTAAGCATTACAGTAGAATCTCGTTAAATACAAGTTTACCCTCATGCACAGCAGAACCTAGACACACCCTTGGAAATTATATTATGAAGCAAAATATGTTTGTACATGTCTTGTAATGCATTTTATGAAGTGTGGTGACTCTGCCTTAAGTCATTAAGCATGTATGTGCTAATATGCGGTAATATCGTAATGTATTTATAAATCGTACATAACTAATACATGAAAAGATTAGAACATATTAATTCCACAGATACAAATTACGCTTTATGTAATACATTTACAGAGTTCATTATCTTAGCTTAATGTAGTTGAATCATTTCTGAAAATTATTAGAGCTCCACCTACTTTGTGGAAGAGACGTAACCCGTTCAGTAAGCATTACAGTAGAATCTCGTTAAATACAAGTTTACCCTCATGCACAGCAGAACCTAGACACACCCTTGGAAATTATATTATGAAGCAAAATATGTTTGTACATGTCTTGTAATGCAATTTATGAAGTGTGGTGACTCTGCCTTAAGTCATTAAGCATGTATGTGCTAATATGCTCTTATATCGTAATGTATTTATAAATCGTACATAACTAATACATTAAAAGATTAGAACATATTAATTCCACAGATACATATCTCCGATTACCACCCCTTTATCTCTAAAAAGAGTATTTCTTCTGGTGCTGTTGTTTTCAATTACTCGGAGATATGTACAAAAAATAAATCCTTTGGTTTTTATGACTTGTTTATTTTTTTTATTTTTTTTTTAACAACTTAGAATACTTGGATAGTCTGAGATGAGTTCTCTCAAGATCTTTCTTTCTCCCCCTACCTTGTTTGCCTGCCCTGCTAGTGATGAAAGTAGTAAATGCCAAATTTGCTAATTCTTGGCTTACCACTTCATCCCTAAATAAAGTATTTCTTCGGGTGCAGTCATTTTCAACTGTTGTCATTACTGAGAGGCATGTACGAAAAATTACTGTACTTGTACGTACTTGCACAAGTATGTGTGTGCGTCTTCAGGATGACAAGTAGAAGATGCTTGACCCGCACTTAGCTTGGTAGGAATAAGACCATTGTACAAGAGGAGGTATTCTCACATTGTGAAATAAAATGCTCACTAACATTATACATAGCTATGTATTTACATGTAATTAAGTGTAATTTATCGAATAGCTAATAAATAATTAAAAAGAATAGAATTGCTCATTGGTCACTGTCATTGCATCAGGACTGAACTGACACTATCTGAGTCTAGCCAAGCTGTGACCAGGATTCGAACCTGGGTCAACTCTCAAACCTGTCTCCGCAGTGACCAGAATTCAAACCTGGGTTATTACGACCACAACCTAATGTAAGGAGAAACATAAAAAGAAATACCTTACATAGCTTAGAGATTGGACCATCAATTACACATAATCAATGAAAAATTGGTTCATTAAATGGTGCATTGCAAGTTTACGTTTACAACATATCTGTGCTACTACAACAACTCCCACAACTACTTACCTCGGTATCATTGAAGAAGCTCAGCTTCCGCTTATCCTTGTCTAAGACACAATATCTCCTATTCCATTCCAATTGGTCCAAATTTTCAAATGCTACAATAATTTTGGTATTGATTGTTAATTTTGGTATTGATTGTTAATTTTAATCCTTAGTCAGGTCCTATTTGCATCTTCTATCTTTTTTGAGGTCCTCCCTTCTTCTTTCTTCTTCTCTATGTACATTAGGAGTTCTGCACAATGGTACAATGCGGGAAGTGTAACAAATGGGAACACTCTGTATGTCGTTGGTTTTTAAAAATATCAGATGAGGACCAATATGAACACGAGTATTACAAGTGTACTCATATGCAGATGGTTGGACTGGGGTTACATTCACGCCTGTCATAGTTAGATATAATATATAAGTAGTTCACATGCACTGGAGGAAAATATTTTCAGTGGGGCCAGTAAATATTAACTGAACTGTTACTTTTATCTTTCTTTCTTTTTACTAACCCTTGGCTGTCTTCTGATTGTCAACTTTGCTGTTACTTTTCTTCGTCTACATCCATACACTCGGGTGCATGCTGTGGAGAAAGTGAATTTGGAGATCCTTTAACTTATTAGGCCATTCCTCCTTTGGGTGATCTTCGTCCCACCTCAAACATGAAAAAGTTTCTACAGTTGTTGACTCCAATCTTCTGTAATTTATGTGTCATTTATTATTAATATGTTTTTTTATTTTACGCATGTAAATAACGTAATGGATAAATAAATCGAAACGTTAGTTCATTAAGTATCTTGTGGCTAATCGTTTCATTTACTATATCTTACATCATACAGATCATGTGAATTTGGGCTCTTGAAAATTACAGATGGTTGGACTGGGGTTACATTCACGCCTGTCATAGTTAGATATAATATATAAGTAGTTCACATGCACTGGAGGAAAATATCTTTTATCTTTCTTTCTTTTTGCTATCCATTGGCTGTCTTCTGATTGTCAACTTTGCTGTTACTTTTCTTCATCTACATCCATACACTCGGGTGCATGCTGTGGAGAAAGTGATTTGGAGATCCTTTAACTTCTTCACTTGCTCTGGAGTTGTGTGCTGGTTCTGGAAGATGGTAGCATGTCCTCTTTGTCTGAGCTAACCTGATGCCCAAATGGTTGTGTGGAGGACTTCTTCTATCTTGAATAGTATAGGATGCTAAGGAACACTAAAGCTTTCTGAGTGGAAAATGGACAGTTTGCAGCTTTCTGCTGTTGCAGGCGACTGTATTTATACATTAGCTTTTTCTTTTTTCTTTTATTATTCTGTTGGAATAATTTTTTTAATGGAGGTTACATTTAACTTTGCTTAATGCACTTCGGACTTTACCAATACCAATGTAGGATTAGTGGGCGTGGCAAGTTCCAAATTTGTTTTCAGAAGGTTGTGACTATGATTTTATAGCATTAATGAAATCAGTAACAATGATGAGTTTATTATGAATTGTGCTGAGTGGCCCTCAGATTGTGTCGTTAGGAGAAGTTGCTACGTTCTAAATTAGTTAGGCGCTGTGCTGCTGTTATGAACTACTATTGTTAGGGACGTTACAGCCTAAAGCCTTCAAGACCCTAAAACTGTCAGTTCCCTCTGAGGCAGCGCCTGACTGTTATATAGATCTTGACTTCCCACCCAAATCCTGCCCATCAATAATTCAGATGACATGCTCACTGAGCAAGTTCCAAAGTATGCAGGAATAACTGGACGACACTTTGGGAGCTCTGAGTAGAGATTCTTCATCTGCTCGGTTGTGGGTCTTGAAAAAGGGTTTTCACTGGTGGTTTGTGTCTTCACTTGTGGTTGGGGTCTTCACTGGTGGTTGGTGTCTTCACTGGTGGTTGGCGTCTTCACTGGTGGTTGGCGTCTTCACTGGTGGTTGGTGTCTTCACTGGTGGTTGGGGTCTTCACTTGTGGTTGGTGTCTTCACTGGTGGTTGGGTCTTCACTGGTGGTTGGTGTCTTCACTGGTGGTTGGTGTCTTCACTGGTGGTTGGTGTCTTCACTGGTGGTTGGTGTCTTCCCTGGTGGTTGGGGTCTTCACTGGTGGTTGGGGTCTTCACATACGTGCTTCATGTCATAAGGCAGAGTCACCACACTTTATCCACTGCATTACATGACATGTACAAACACATTTTGCTTCATAATATAATTTCCAAGTGTGTGTCTACGTTCTGCTGTGCATGAGGGTAAACTTGTATTTAACGAGATTCTACTGTAATGCTTACTGAACGGGTTACGTCTCTTCCACAAAGTAGGTGGAGCTCTAATAATTTTTAGAAATGATTCAACTACATCAAACTAAGATGATGAACTCTGTAAAAGTCTTACTTAGAGTTTAAATTGTATATGTGGAATTAATATGTTCTAATCTTTTCATGTATTAGTTTTGTACGATTTATAAATACATTACGATATTACCGCATATTAGCACATACGTGCTTCATGTCATAAGGCAGAGTCACCACACTTTATCCACTGCATTACATGACATGTAAAAACACATTTTGCTTCATACTATAATTTCCAAGTGTGTGTCTAGGTTCTGCTGTGCATGAGGGTAAAGCTGTATTTAACGAGATTCTACTTTAAAGCTTACTGAACGGGTTACGTCTCTTCCACAAAGTAGGTGGAGCTCTAATAATTTTCAGAAATGATTCAACTACATTAAGCTAAGATAATGAACTCTGTAAAAGTTTTACATAAAGTGTAATTTGTATCTGTGGAGTTAATATGTTCTAATCTTTTAGCACATACGTGCTTCATGACATAAGGCAGAGTCACCACACTTTATCCACTGCATTACATGACATGTACAAACACATTTTGCTTCATAATATAATTTCCAAGTGTGTGTCTACGTTCTGCTGTGCATGAGGGTAAACTTGTATTTAACGAGATTCTACTGTAATGCTTACTGAACGGGTTACGTCTCTTCCACAAAGTAGGTGGAGCTCTAATAATTTTCAGAAATGATTTAACTACATCAAGTTAAGATTATAAACTCTGAAAAATTTTTTAAAAATTCTCACATATGCACACATTTCCCCTTCCAACTAAAATTTTTGTATGTCCTTTTCCTGACGCCTAGTGGTCATGTTATTTAATATTATGTCCATGTTCATGTTTTGTTATTTAGGTTGAGGAAATAAAAATTGCTCCTGAATCAAAAAGGGTAAGCACACGAGAGACTATCAGTAACTTTGTGATAAAGCGACCTCCTGTGCCTGGGAATTGGAAAATGTTGATTTCAGTTCTAAAAATATTTGGAAAAATGCCTGTCATGTTTTTTTATTAAAGTTTATCTTGTTGTTTATGTTTTGTGTTAACAGTATTTTAGATGCCTTTTTGATTTTTTTTCTTTTTTTGTAGGTTTGTGAAGCTGTTTTTATTTATTTGGGCTTTACGCCAGTTAAAGCAGTGGTAAAAGTTCCTGCACTTTCTTTAACCTACAGTGTAAATGTAGTGAACGCATATTGCGGCAAAAGAGTATTCCCAAATAATGATGGATCTTTTATATTTTGTAAAGGAAAATATATGTTCCAGTATACGACACAAATAGCGTGCTCCAATACAAATAGTGACTTACATGAAAAGTTTACAATTGATCTTGAAGCCCATAATCCAAAATTATATGAAGACAACATGTTCGGAGAAAACGATTCACCGGGAAAAGCATTTTTTCAACTTCCAAGTAATATAGTTGAATGCAATTATCAGGGACAAAAGTGTATTTGTGCACCTTGTGATAATGTGACCATATATCTAGAGTCTCAAGGCCTACCTGTCGAATCTGATCTTGAATTGGCAACGATTAAACAATTACAAAAAACTGAGTTAGTGGTAGAAAATAGTCGACAAATAAAATCAGTATTTGGCCCTTTCAGTGGGGGAGGAGACATTGCAATGTTTGGTAGTAATTCGACATGTGTAATTGAAATGCGTTCATCATTTCCCCACAATTCACCAACTACTAGTGATGACGAAGACACACTTTCTCTTGATATGGAACTTAAAAGAGGACTGACTGATGAAGTAAACGGATTGAAGCAGCTTTGTGCAGACATGATGGTTACTTTAGCAAGGTCTGTTGAGAAAATGGAGACAATGGAAGATGTTCAGAAATTACGTAATTTGAACAAAATTTCAGTATATGGACTTTTATTGGATGTTGTCTTACCACTACGCTTGTTGAAATTAACAATGAACTTCAAAGAATCGCAAGAGCCTTTTTCAATTGTTCAGAAATTCAATGGCAGATTAGCTGGTGGTCAATATTTACTTGCTGACAGATTAATAACATATATGATACGAAATATGAAGTAATATGTATAAACTGTTACCTAGAGTTGGCTCGAATTATTTTTCATTTGTTATATTATGTATTGCAATTTCAAGTTTAACAATAAATCAAAGTCAGTCATTATGCTGCTAAAAAAGTGTCTTGAAGACAGTAAAAGTTAAGTACTACTGTAGACAGGTCTTTATGAACAATATGTGGTACATGCAGTACATTAAAAAATATGCATTCAAAATACTAGTGTTACATGCGGTGCAAGTTTTAAAGTTGACAGAATATTGCTTTTTTCAAATAGGTAATTTTGTTCTGTTGCATTCAACATGGTACAGTCACCCATAAAGAAATAGGCACTTTAACTTACAAAGATGCAGCCCCCTGTGGTTGTAAACAGTATCAATCGGCCTGGGCCGTCAGGCTTGATAATTATACGCCTATAAAATCATTAGTACTATCAGATAGCTAACTTGATTCTTTCTTCACTTCTTACATGATTTCTTCCAAATGGCTTACAAATGCCCTATGAACTCATCCAACCCAATACTCACTACTTTCCACAAAACTCCTCCCACTGGTAGTATGGTTTAGACTATGCATTCAAGCAACCTTACTCAAATTTGATACTAAGTGTAATTTGGTATTTGTGTTTGCTAAAATTAATGGTCAACGCATGAATTACGCTAAAATATAAATTATGTAGTAACAATACTGTAGTTATAACTAGGCAGGCTTGCTCGATATTTGTGCTCAGAAGTTTGTTTCAAGGTCTTATAAACATCATATGAATAACAATAATAATAATAAGAAAAAGTAGTATGGCAAGCAACACAAAAAGTAGAACACTTTCTGTTTGTGCGAAACAGACAAGTTATACTGCAAGAATATGCTCAGAGTCCTGGACACCATGAGGGCTGGAGGGGTCAAAACAGATATCCGAGAGTTTGGACTCTGCACTGCTGCTGCTTGGGGAGAGGCTCTCACTGCAGTCTGCAAATCTCGCCCTCTTGCTAGAAGGAGAAAGTGCATCAATGCACTAGGAGAGAGATTCCTGATCATATTTTTCCTGGGAATCTGATACTTGCTGCTTCTTGCACTTACACCTGCGATTTTGAAACCAGGTTTTTACCTGGGTTTTACTCAACTCCAGGCGAGCTGCCAGCTCCATGCGATCAGGAACACTGAGGTACTTATTCTCTGCAAACTTGAGTTCTAAACCTTCAAGTTGTTTTTTAGTAAACATGGTGCGCCACTTTCTCTTCCTCTTGATGCAGCTGAGGAGGTCACTGTAAGTTTCACCGGCTCCCTGCTGCTGCTTCTGCTGAATTTTCTCGATATCTGCTGGCTGGGAGGTTGCAATCGAAGGCTTTGCAACTGCCAGTTGTGTTTGGAAGGCAAATGTGGCAGGACTGAAGCTGAAGTGGTGAGGAGTTACAGTAGCAAGCTGAGGCACTCCAGAGGATAGATCTCCCAGAGATTGAAAAAAAGTGAAGGGTAGATAGGCTAGCGTCATTTCTTCTGACTTGGTGGTTCACAAAGCAAAAAGAAAATTCAAGTGCTTTTTTTGTTACTTGAAAGACTGCTCAACTGGAGAGCTGTGTCTGATTGCAATCATGTGAGAGAGTGAGACACATACAACCACAAGGACCTCAAGATCCTCCCCCCATTTGTGATTAGCCATTGAAGAGAAGCCACGAACTGAAATATTAGCTCAGTTGGCTGGTTTATTGCATTTTTTGGGGAAAAAATTATTGTAATGTATTTATAAATCGTACAAAGCTAACACATTAAAAGATTAGAACATATTAATTCCACAGATACAAATTACGCTCTATGTAAGACTTACAGAGTTAATCATCTTAGCATGATAAAGTTGAATCATTTCTGAAAATTATTAGAGCTCCACCTACTTTGTGGAAGAGACGTAACCCGTTCAGTTAAGCTTTACAGTAGAATCTCGTTAAGTACAACTTTACAGCATATTATGAGCATATTATATATTATTTGTATAGAATGATTTAGGTGCTATTTAGGTACATATATTTGGTTAACCAGAGGATAAAGTTGTACATAACAAGGCCCAACTACAAAGCCAAACTGAACAGGTTACTTAATTGATAAGCCGAAGAAAGAAGGGGTCTGGTGCCTCCATGACGCAAGGGCAGGGCAGCAGAGCTTGAATCACAAGTTACTTGTTCAAAAAAATCAATTTTAATATTCAAATCATGTGAAAAAGAGTTGATCAATTTTAATATTCAAATCATGCGAAAAAGAGTTGATCAATTAATTGTAAGCTGTTTGATAAGTGAATAAATAAATTGAAGTTGCTTGATAATTGTTCCGAAAGCTCAGTAATCAAGAGACTGTAACTGTGGTAAGTCATCTACATACAATGCTTAAATTATGATATACAAAAACATTACCCAAAGGTTCAGACATACCTGCATCCAGTGCTGATTCGACCGTTTTAATTGATGGTTCAGTATTTTCTATTGAACAAATATAGATTATGTTTTTTCTCCAGAAAGCCTCAATAACCACATAAAAATATTTGCAACTCTTTGTGCACACATACGTTAACACGCTCATATAGCATGATATACTAGTAGAATAAATAAAAGAAGACATAACAAAGAACAAAGGAAAGAGTGCAAGAAACTAGATGCATCAAATAAAGTACCTTTTGAAGTTGTCGCACTCCGCATCGGCATTGGACTATTTACAGGAGTATACCCGGGATGGTTTTTTTTTTAATTCTCTGGCACTTTCGCCTCCTCTACTTTTTTGTCCTGATGGAACATTTATGCATCGCTTGGTTTACCCGACATTTTTTCAACACGCTTTATCAGGAAAAAATTCAGCGTAGCAATTTGGTTTGTAGAACAGTCATTCCGCAACATAAAATACTAAAATGGAACGGATAGTTTTAAATGCGTGTTAGCAAGTTGCTCTATGAATTCTTGATTGCAGGTTTTGAATTGTACTACACGTACCATATTTTGTTTATAAGTTAAATGAAACAGTGTATATAGCAACAGTTTATCCGTGCTATTCTAGTCTCATACAACAAGTGGTACAAGTGGTACAGTATGTTATACGGCACACAAATTAAGTTATACCGTGTAGTACTTAAAACAAAACAACTTCAACTTGAATATACTTGTATTTAGTTTTGTAATTTTGATAGTGTAATAGGTGGTACGATTGGTAAATTCTGTAGTGCTGGTGTTACCTAGTGGGGCTGGAGCTAGGGCTAGATCTAAATACTTACATGTGTACTGATTGTATACTTTCAAGTTTATTATTGTTATTTATCATACTACAAGTGTTGTAAGCTAGTTCTCGTGTACCACTCCAGGTACATCCTGCATTCGCTTCTAACTCACAGTTTGTACCGCATGTGGTACTTGATATACCACATATGTGAAGTAGTGTGTTTAATGCATAATCACTTATTAAGCATGTATCAAATGTGTTACATCACGTACCACAAGGTGGTATGCCCCAGAACTAAATTGCCTATTTTGAAAAAGCAATATTTCATCAATTGTAAAACTAGCACCACATGTAACACTAGTTTTTCAATTCTTGATTGCTTGTTTTGAAATGTACTGCATGTACCATATTGTGTTTAAGAGATAAATGAAAAAGTATATATAGCAACACTTTATCCGTGCTATTCTAGTCTCATACAACAAGTGATACAAGTGGTACAATGTGTTATACGGCACAAGAATTAAGTTATAATGTAATTTTGATGGTATAATAGGTGGTACGCTTGGTAAATTTAGTAGTGCTGGTGTTACCTAGAGGGCTAGAGCTAGGGCTAGCGCTAAAAACTTACATGTGTACCGTTTGTACAATTTCAAGTATTTTATTGTTAGTTTTAGTCAATATCGTACCCCAAGTGTTGCAAACTAGTTCTCGTGTACCACTCTAGGTACATCCTGCATTATCTTCTAACTCATAGTTTGTACCGCATGTGGTACTTGGTGTACCACATATGTGAAATAGTGTCTTTAATGCATAATCACTTTTATTGCTTGTATCAGATGTGATACATCACGTACCACAAGGTGGTCCTAGGGGGCTAAAGCTAGGGCTAAAGACTTACATGTGTACCGTTTGTGCAATTTCAAGTTTTTTATTGTTATTTATAGTCAATGTCATACTACAAGTGTTGCAAGTTAGTTTTCGTGTACCATTGTAGGTACATCCTGCATTATCTTCTAACTCATAGTTTGTACCGCATGTGGTACTTGGTGTACCACCTATGTGAAGTAGTGTGTTTAATGCATATTCACTTATAATGTATGTTTCAGACGGGATACATCACGTACCACAAAGTGGTCCTAGAGCTAGGGCTAAATACTTACATGTGTATTGTTTGTACAATTTCAATTTTTTTATTGTTATTTATAGTCAATATCATACTACAAGTGTTGCAAGCTATCTTTTGTGTACCACTGTAGGTACATTCGGCATTATCTTCTAACTCATAGTTTGTACCGCATGTGGTACTTGGTGCATAATCACTTATAATGCATGTATCAGACGGGATACATGGTCCTAGGGGTATAGAGCTAGGGCTAAAGACTTACATGTGTACTGTTTGTACAATTTCAAGTTTTTTTATTAAAAAAAAATTTATGACACTATTAAAAGTGCTCTCTCCAAATTTTGTTTTGCTATGAATAATTTACAACTACAATTCATATAATTCTAGTCAAGGCCTGTTAGTGTTTAACTAGGATGAAAGCACTCCAGAAATATATCTGCTTAGAAATGTGGTAGAATGGTCTAGCTAGAGCTAGGGCTAGGGCTAAAGACTTACATGTGTACTGTTTGTACAAATTCAAGTTTTTTTATGTTATTTGTAGTCAATATCATACTACAAGTGTTGCAAGCTAGTTCTCGTGTACCACGCTAGGTACATCCTGCATTATCTTCTAACTCATAGTTTGTACCGTGGTGTACCACTTATGTAAAGTAGTGTGTTTGATGCATAATCACTTATAATGCTTGTATCAGATGGGATACATCACGTACAACAAGGTGGTCCTATGGGACTAGAGCTAGGGCTTGGGATAAAGACTTACATGTGTACTGTTTGTACAATTTCAAATTTTTATTGTTATTTGTAGTCAATATCATACACAAGTGTTGCAAGCTAGTTACTCGTGTACCACTCTAGGTACATTCGGCATTATCTTCTAACTCATAGTTTGTACCGCATGTGGTACATGGTGTACCACCTATGTAAAGTAGTGTGTCTGATGCATAATCACTAATAATGCTGGTATCAGACGGAATACATCATTATCTTTTAACTCATAGTTTGTACCACATGTGGTACTTGGTGTACCACTTATGTGAAGTAGTGTGTTTTATAAATAAGCACTTATTATACATGTATCAGATGTGGTACATCATGTACCACAAGGTGGTATGCCACAGAACAAAATTGCTTATTTTTAAAAAGCATTCCATTAACTGTAAAACTTGCACCACATGTAACACTAGTTTTTCAATTCTTGATTGCATGTTTTGAATTGTACTGCATGTACCATATTTTGTTTATAAGTTAAATGAAACAGTGTATATAGCAACAGTTTATCTGTGCTATTCTAGTCTCATACAACAAGTGGTACAGTATGTTATACGGCACACAAATTAAGTTATAAGCTAGTTCTCGTGTACCACTCCTGGTACATCCTGCATTATCTTCTAACTCATAGTTTGTACCGCATGTGGTACTTGATGTACCACCTATGTAAAGTAGTGTCTTTAATGCATAATCACTAATTAAGCATGTATCAATGTGTTACATCACGTACCACAAAATGGTATGCCTCAGAACAAAATTGTTTATTTTGAGAAAGCAATATTCCATCAACTGTAAATCTTGCACCACATGTAACACTAGTTTTTCAATACCTGATTACACGTTTTGAAATGTACTGCATGTACCATATTGTCTTTATAAGTTAAATGAAACAGTGTACATAACAACAGTTTATCCGTGCTTTTATATTATCATACAACAAGTGGTACAAGTGGTACAATATGTTATACGGCACACAAATTAAGTTATACCGTGTAGTATTTAAAACAAAACTACTTCAACTTGTATTTAATTTTGTAATTTTGACAGTATAATAGGTGGTACGATTGGTAAATTCTGTAGTGCCGGTGTTACCTAGGGGGCTAGAGCTAGGGCTAAAGACTACATTATCTTCTAACTCACAGTTTGTACCGCATGTGGTACTTGATGTACCACCTAGGTGAAGTAGTGTGTTTAATGCATAATCACTTATTAAGCCTGTATCAAATGTGTTACATCGCGTACCACAAGGTAGTATGCCACAGAACAAAATTGCCTATTTTGAAAAAGCAATATTCCATTAATTGTAAAACTTGCACCATATGTAACACTAGTTTTTCAATTCTTGATTGCTTGTTTTGAAATGTACTGCATGTACCATATTTTGTTTACAAGATAAATGAAAAAGTATATATAGCAACACTTTATCCGTGCTATTCTAGTCTCATACAACAAGTGGTACAAGTGGTACAATATGTTACACGGCACATGAATTAAGTTATAATGTAATTTTGATGGTATAATAGGTGGTACGATTTGTAAATTCTGTAGTGCTGGTGTTACCTAGGGAACTAGAGCTAGGGCTAGGGCTACAGACTTACATGTGTACCGTTTGTACAATTTCAAGTATTTTATTGTTAGTTTTAGTCAATATCATACTACAAGTGTTGCAAGATTGTTCTCGTGTACCAATCTAGGTACATCCTGCATTATCTTCTAACTCATACTTTGTACCGCATGTGGTATTTGGTGTACCACCTATGCGAAGTAGTGTGTTTAATGCATAATCACTTGTAATGCATGTATCGGACGGGATACATCACGTACCACAAGGTGGTCCTAGATAGCTAGGGCTAGGGCTAAAGACTTACATGTGTACTGTTTGTACAATTTCAACTTGTTTATTGTTATTTGTAGTCAATATCGTACCACAAGTGGTGCAAGCTAGTTCTCGTGTACCACTCTAGGTACATCCTGCATTATCTTCTAACTCATAGTTTGTACCGCATGTGGTACTTGGTGTACCACCTATGTGAAGTAGTGTGTTTAATGCATAATCACTTGTAATGTATGTATGAGATGGGATACATTACGTACCACAAGGTGGTCCTAGAGCTATGGCTAAAGACTTACATGTGTACCGTTTGTACAATTTCAAGTTTTTTATTGTTATTTATAGTCAATATCATACTACAAGTGTTGCAAGCTAGTTTTCGTGTACCACTCTAGGTACATCCTGCATTATCTTCTAACTCACAGTTTATACCGCATGTGGTACTTGGTGCATAATCACTTATAATGCATGTATCAGACGGGATACATGGTCCTAGGGGTATAGAGCTAGGGCTAAAGACTTACATGTGTACTGTTTGTACAATTTCAAGTTTTTTTATTAAAAAATAGAAAAAAAATTGTGCCAAGAAATCATTGTGTAATAATAATCAGTGCTATTAAAAAATTGTGCCAAGAAATCATTGTGTAATAATAATCAGTGGTATTAAAAAATTGTGCTATTAAAAAATTGTGCCAACAAATCCTTGTATAATAAAATAAATTTCACGAGACTACAATGCCAGGAGTACTTTTAATAAAGTTTATCACCAACTGAATAAACAAAACAAAAAGACATATTACTACATAACAATGCAAAGTAATTGGGTTGTACCTCAACGAGAGCAACATCCATTGAGTAGCGAAATGGGTGAGGGACCAATTGTTGGTAAAAAGGCAAGAGAATTTCTGATAGGATGTGATAAACCTAAAGAAAATAAGGCCCGGTAAAATAATCCTTAAACATTTACAAAAGCTTTTAGTAATCATTCAAGTCAAGTCAATGATGAATAACAGTAGCATTAACTTCTAAATTGTATTCGTGAAAATTATTACAATATACCTACCTCATTTTCTGTCAATTTCAGTGTTTTTAGTGATAGGTCCTGTTCTTGGCACAGTGCCAGGTGTTGCCTTTTTTTAAAAGTAGAGAAGTAGAAAGAATGTCTCTGTGAGCTCATTACATTTCGACACTAAAGAAATAAAGAGTAATAATTACTGTTGATATGAAACAAGTAGACATGTCTTACTTCTTTTTCCGTCACAAATGAAACCAATTCATTATAATATCTGCAAAAAAGAACTTATTTTCACTTTACTCTAATATATAGCTAATCATGTCAAACAGCTTTTAACTAGACTTTGCTATACATCAATTAAGTAAAAACAAATTTCATTTGCTTACCGACTTGAACTAATTTGGTTGGACTGTAAACACACAACAAAAGACACTATAAATACATTATTTTTAACGTTGTTGTGGTTTTGTGGCCTACAGTAGGGGTCAAAAAAAAAGTTCCCATAGCAACCAGACTCTTTAGTGACTAACAGAAAAATAAAACTATTTATATCACCAACTACACTTATTTTTATGTAACTAAACTTAAAACAATGAAAGATTGCTGTTAAAAGTTCCTATTTCTTTAGTAGTCAGCTCTTCATAGCGAATAGGCAGCCCAAGATCGACCTCCTGCAAATATAACATTTTCGGTTTCAAATTACAGCATGGTCGTCAACAACTCTGCCGTATAGGTTGCACTATCTAATTGTAGGAAAATCATTGCAGGGCCAGTCAAAAAGTTTTTAGATGGTTGTCGAGAAAATCTCAGTTTTGTCTCCCAGATCAAGATAAAATGGCGTCTCTGAGGCACAAAATTGTGAATATCTGGAGATCCATGGCTCATTGAGCCAAAATCGCCGTGACTGGCCCTCGAGTAAGTCCTAAAGTAGCCAGTGGAGCTGTCACACTAAAGCTAGGAGTGATGATGAAGCCAAGATTTGACGCCGAAAATTTGCCTCAGGGGGTCCTCGGTCAAGCCTCGCTGGCTGCTCATTGAAAAGCAAGAGCTAGCTAATAAAGAAACTTGAACACATTATAATTTCATGTTTGGAGCATAGTTCATAAAAATAAGTGTAGTGGATGATACAAACAAAAACCGTAACTCATGAATAATTAATGAACAAGTTGTATAATCTAATTGCAGTACAGACTTTAGAAAGTCCTAAAACCAACTCAACTTGACCCCTACTGTATTTGCAATTAAGGCCAGCCAGATTATGCACTTGTAGCCTATTTCTACTACACAACTGGGTCCCAAGTTGTAGAATTATCTTTAAAATCAGCTGAATACTTCGGTAACCGGGGATTTGCATGATGACATCACAAACATCCTGTCACACCCACTGATGGTATCACTGCACACCATGGTCCCATAGAAAATGTATTAGTTTTGCTGACCAGTAAAAGCTGAGGACTTTCATTATTAGTATTCCTGGGATTGAAATTTGGAGATGCTTTACTTCTAGGGCTACCTACTACTATAATTTTTGATGGAAACATTTTTTATATAAAATTAAGATATCATGTATTTACATCTAAAAATTCTATTGGAACAAAAATCTTCCTGGCACATTTATTAAGAACGTGTCTCTCGAAAGTCGTTGCCGATGATAATATTTTTCGACAGCCACCACATGTAAATGAACTGTCTTTCCCCTACAAATAAATAGAATAATGTTAAGGATGCTACCACACGACCGAGGTAAAGTTGTTACCAAAATCAATTATATTTTTATGGGCCAACTTCAAATATTTCTCATTGCTTGTAAGCCATTCAGAAATTTACTATTTACTTTTGGGAGTTTTACATATTTTGTGAGTAAGAAACTATGTTTCCCGTACGTAAGGGGTCAAGACATCAGGACCAATAACGTTTGATGGGTGTGGTCAACTTAATATTTTAGTAGCTCATCTTAAAGATATTTCAATTCTCATCATTTTAAGTACAGTACGAAAAAAGACACATGTATGACAAAAAAATGGTTGCATTCTCCCTTAATTAAATCAATTAATGCTATTCTACACCAATCAACAGTGCCTGCTGATTGCTATGTGCCACGACACTTAAAACAATACACTAACAGTAAGACTGGGGCTTTAACTAAAGTACGACATTAATCAACTACATTAATACCAGCAGTACTGAATCAATTCATACTTACATTATGTTTTAAGTGTAATTCAATCAACTCTCCAGATCTTGAATGTGGTTCAGTCGACAGTCCATCGTCCTAAATACGAAAGCAATTCATAATAAACTCATATCATTGCAACTGATTTTATTAATGCTATAAAAGCATAGTTACCAACTTCTGACAACAAAGTTGGGACGCACCACGCCCACTAATCCTACATTGGTGAAGTCCGAAGCGCGTTAAGCAAAGTTAATGTGACCTCAATTTATTATATCCAACTGAATAAATCTAATGCAAATGGTGAATTTTAAAATAACTAGTTAATTTATCTATGTAAAATTGTGTGCATATTAAGAGCGTGTCCGCAAAACAACTGGTACATTCACCAGAAATTCAACTAACCGGTCGGGACACAGGATATGCATAAAAAATCAAATGTTGACAACTATTTCAAAGTACTCTAAAACACATTAAATAATAATCAATTAAAACTTACAGTTGTTAATCCCAACATTCTCTGCAAGGTTAATACAAAATAAGAACTCAATTTGTAAACAAAAAAAACAAAACAAACCTCTATCCTCAATACTCGTTCTTCGATTTTTGTAAACTTTTGCTGAAAATTTAAATATTAAGCCTTTAATCACTTTTTGTAAACAAAACAAAAAACACAAAAACAAACTTACTGCACATTCAGCCGAACATGCCATCTAAAACATTAGTGGTACATTAAATGGATGCTGGTAAAGTGTTACCCCTAAATTTACCTCACTGACTTGAGACGGCGACAATGGAGGAGGGTTATGAGCAGACTATTAACACATAAAATGTTTAAAAATCATATTGCATCCGTATATAAATAAATATCTTCTACTTTTCCGAACATTAAAAATAAACAACAAACAATTACAATGGAGGATCTCACGAGACAATAACTTTTTTCTTTTTCGTGTCGATATAGTTGGACCTTTGCAACATGCAAGGCCACTCTATAATTGAATCTCCCAATCTCAACTTGAAATCATTAAGTCACTAAATTCCATTTCTATATATAATTATAGATGCTGGTAAAGTGTTACCCCTAAATTTACCTCATCGACTGCAGCTTGTTCATCTACTCCTTCTTCTGAAGACTATTAACACATAAAATGTTTAAAAATCATATTGCATCCGTATATAAATAAATATCTTCTACTTTTTCGAACATTAAAAATAAACAACAAACAATTACAATGGAGGATCTCACGAGACAATAACTTTTTTCTTTTTCGTGTCGATATAGTTGGACCTTTGCAACATGCAAGGCCACTCTATAATTGAATCTCCCAATCTCAACTTGAAATCATTAAGTCACTAAATTCCATTTCTATATATAATTATAGATGCTGGTAAAGTGTTACCCCTAAATTTACCTCATCGACTGCAGCTTGTTCATCTACTCCTTCTTCTGAAGACTATTAACACATAAAATGTTTAAAAATCATATTGCATCCGTATATAAATAAATATCTTCTACTTTTTCGAACATTAAAAATAAACAACAAACAATTACAATGGTACATCTTTATAAGCAGCTCTACTTTATGTAACAGTAGTGGTACAATTTTATAACAAGCTTTAATCTATGTAACAGTAGTGGTACATTTATATAACCATCTCTACTTTAAGTAACATTTATGGTACATTTCTATAACTAGCTCTACTTTATGTAACAACAGTGGTACATCTTTATAAGCCGCACTACTTTATGTAACAGTAGTGATACATTTTTATAACCAGTTGTACTTTATGTAACAGCAGTGGTACATATTTATAACCAGCTTTATTTTATGTGACAGTAGTGGAACATATGGATAACCAGCTCTACTCTATATACCAAGCTCTACTCTATGCAACAGCAGTGGTATATTCTTATAATTAATTCTACTTTATATAACAGTAGTGGTACATTTCTGTAAGCAGCTCTATTCTATGTAACAGTAGTGGTACAATTATATAATTAGCTCTACTCCATGTAACAGTACTGGTATATATTCATAACCAGCTCTACTCTATGTAACAGAAGTGGTACATATTTATAACAAAGTGTACTCTATGTAACATGAGTGTTACATACTTACAATTAGCTCTACTTTATGTAACAATAGTGGTTCATTTTCATAAGCAGCTGTACTTTATGTAACAGCATTGGTACATCTCTATAACTAACTCTATCCTATGTAACAGTAGTGGTACATATTTAAGACTACCACTATTTTATGTAACAATTGTGGTACATTTCTATAGCCATCTCTACTCTATGTAACAGTAGTGGTACATTTTTATAAGCAGCGGTACTCTATGTAACAGCAGTGGTACATCTCTATAACTAGCTCTACTCTATGAAACAGTAGTGATACATCTTTATATATATATCTATTTCATGTAACAGTGGTGGTACATAAATATAACCATCTCTACTTTATGTAACAGTAATGGTACATTTCTATAACCAGCTCTACTTCAGGTAACGACAGTGGTACATATTTATAATTAGCTCTACTCTATGTAACTGTAGTGGTACATGTTAATAATTAGCTGTACTCTAGATAACAGCAACATGCAAGGCCACTCTACTCTAAGTAACAGTTGTGGTACATTCCTATAACCAGCTCTACTAGTTGTGGTACATTTCTAAAAGCAGCTCTGCACTATGTAACAGTAGTGGTACATTTCTATAATTAAGTTTACTTTATTAAAAAATAATGGTACATTTCTATAAGCAGCTCTACTCTATGTATCAGTAGTCGTACATCTTTATAATTAGCTCTACTTTATGTAACAGTAATGGTACATTTTTATAACCAGCTGTACTCTATGTAACAGTAGTGATACATCCCTATAACAAACTCTACTCTATGTAACAGTAGTGGTACATCCCTATAACCAGCTCTACTTTAAGTAACAGTAGTGGTACATATGTAACAGTAGTAATACATCTCTATAACAAGCTCTACTTAGTGGTACATCCGTATAACCAGCTGCTGGTAAAGTGTTACCCCTAAATTTACCTCATTGACTTGAGACGGCGACAATGGAGGAGGGTTATGAGCAGACTATTAACACATAAAATGTTTAAAAATCATATTGCATCCGTATATAAATAAATATCTTCTACTTTTTCGAACATTAAAAATAAACAACAAACAATTACAATGGAGGATCTCACGAGACAATAACTTTTTTCTTTTTCGTGTCGATATAGTTGGACCTTTGCAACATGCAAGGCCACTCTATAATTGAATCTCCCAATCTCAACTTGAAATCATTAAGTCACTAAATTCCATTTCTATATATAATTATAGATGCTGGTAAAGTGTTACCCCTAAATTTACCTCATCGACTGCAGCTTGTTCATCTACTCCTTCTTCTGAAGACTATTAACACATAAAATGTTTAAAAATCATATTGCATCCGTATATAAATAAATATCTTCTACTTTTTCGAACATTAAAAATAAACAACAAACAATTACAATGGTACATCTTTATAAGCAGCTCTACTTTATGTAACAGTAGTGGTACAATTTTATAACAAGCTTTAATCTATGTAACAGTAGTGGTACATTTATATAACCATCTCTACTTTAAGTAACATTTATGGTACATTTCTATAACTAGCTCTACTTTATGTAACAACAGTGGTACATATTTGCTTTATTCTATGTAACATTAGTGGAACATTCCTATAATTAAGTTTACTTTATGTAACAATAGTGGTACATCTTTATAAGCAGCACTACTTTATATAACAGTAGTGATACATTTTTATAACCAGTTGTACTTTATGTAACAGCAGTGGTACATATTTATAACCAGCTTTATTTTATGTAACATTAGTGGAACATATGGATAACCAGCTCTACTCTATATACCAAGCTCTACTCTATGCAACAGCGGTGGTATATTCTTATAATTAATTCTACTTTGTATAACAGTAGTGGTACATTTCTGTAAGCAGCTCTATTCTATGTAACAGTAGTGGTACAATTATATAATTAGCTCTACTCCATGTAACAGTACTGGTATATATTCATAACCAGCTCTACTCTATGTAACAGAAGTGGTACATATTTATAACAAAGTGTACTCTATGTAACATGAGTGTTACATACTTACAATTAGCTCTACTTTATGTAACAGTAGTGGTTCATTTTCATAAGCAGCTGTACTTTATGTAACAGCATTGGTACATCTCTATAACTAACTCTATCCTATGTAACAGTAGTGGTACATATTTAAGACTACCACTATTTTATGTAACAATTGTGGTACATTTCTATAGCCATCTCTACTCTATGTAACAGTAGTGGTACATTTTTATAAGCAGCGGTACTCTATGTAACAGCAGTGGTACATCTCTATAACTAGCTCTACTCTATGAAACAGTAGTGATACATCTTTATATATATATCTATTTCATGTAACAGTGGTGGTACATAAATATAACCATCTCTACATTATGTAACAGTAATGGTACATTTCTATAACCAGCTCTACTTCAGGTAACGACAGTGGTACATATTTATAATTAGCTCTACTCTATGTAACTGTAGTGGTACATGTTAATAATTAGCTGTACTCTAGATAACAGTAGTGGTACGTCAATATAATCAACTCTACTCTAAGTAACAGTTGTGGTACATTCCTATAACCAGCTCTACTAGTTGTGGTACATTTCTAAAAGCAGCTCTGCACTATGCCGCTCTACGTACATTTGTACATGATTTAGTTGAAGCAATAACAGAATTGCATGAAGTAGGTTATGCCCACCTCGACATTAGATTGGAAAATGTATGTTTTAATGAGTGTGGACATGCAATACTTATAGACCTTGACAGATCAGTTAAGAAAGGGTCGTATGCGATTAAAGACTATGGAAGTTCACAAATGTATCGAAGTGCAAATGCCTTGTGAGTGGCAGAGAATTATGATTGGAAACAATTATCTATTTTGATCCATTACATACTGAATGAAGAGATAGTGGACTACCATGGAATTCAAATATTCAGGGATACATATTCGGATTTGTTTCTCTATACCCTGTTCAGTGAAGGTAAAGCATACGTGTGCATTATGTTTGCTCCTTGTCATAATCATTTGTTGTGATCTTTTGCAGGGAAATTCGACAAAACTTTATATGACCAGTGGATGAATAATTTAACTCAAGCTCTAAACTAGAACAGTTCACTCTAGTCAATATGTTTTATTCTTTTTTTTTTCTCTATTAAACATTGAACAGATATAAGGAAATATTTAGCTCTCAACTAGAACAGTTCACTAGTTAATATGTTTTATTCTCTCTCTATTAAACATTGAACAGATATAAGGAAATATTTTATGCTACATGTATTAGAAAAAATTGGCTCCTTCATGTAACCAATTTGTCCTAATAATTGGTATGATTAGTTCTGACGGTTAACGACTACTTGAAAATATTTTTGTATATTTACATGTATTTGATAGGTTTCATCAGGTATTGACACCAAACTTTTCAACCACTTTATATTGTCATTATAAAGACTTTTTAAAATAAAAAAGAAAGTTATTTGCAAGTGTGCACACATGTTGAGTTACCCAGAGGATAAACTTGTACATAACGACACGCAACTATAAAGCCAAACTCAACAGGCCACTTCTCATCCACAGAGTGGGTGGAGCTTCCAAAGTTTGAAAAGGCTTTCAACTTGAACAAATGCAGTTGTTGAACTCTGTAGTAGTCACTGACATAGCGTATTTTTTCTTCATGGAGCCAATTTGGCTCACTGAAGTAAAAATGTGCCATGTCAATGACTTTACAGAGTTGAACAACTGCATTTGTTGAAGTTGAAAGCTTTTCTGAACTTTGATAGCTCCACCCACTCTGTCGTTGTGAAGTTGCCTGTTGAGTTTGGCTTCATAGTTGGGTCTCGTTATGTACAAGTTTATCCTCTGGCTAACCAAATCCGTGTCCACACTTGCAAAGACTTTTTCTTTCATAGAATATCTTCATACTAACAATATAAAGTGCTTTGAAAATGTTTGGTGTCTGTATGTGATGAAATTTATCAAATACAAATAAGTAGCTAGTTCGCGTGTACCACCCCTGGTACATCCTGCATTATCTTCTAAGTCATAGTTTGTACCGCATGTGGTACTTGGCCACCTATGTGAAGTATTGCGTTTAATGCATAATCACTTATAATGATGTATCAGACGGGATACATCACGTACCACAAAAAAGTATGCCACAGAACAAATTGCCTATTTTGAAAAAGCAATATTCCATCAACTGTAAAACTTGCACCACATGTAACACTAGTTTTTCAATACCTGATTGCATGTTTTGAAATGTACTGCATGTACCATATTTTGTTTATACGTTAAATGAAAAAGTGTATATAGCAACAGTTTATCTGTGCTATTCTAGTCTCATACAACAAGTGGTACAATATGTTACACGGCACAAGAATTAAGTTATACCGTGTAGTACTTAAAACAAAACACCTTCAACTTGTATATACTTGTATTTAATTTTGTAATTTTGATAGTATAATAGGTGGTACGATTGGTAAATTCTGTAGTGCTGGTGTTACCTAGGGGTCTAGAGCTAGGGCTAGGGCTAAAGACTTACATGTGTACTGATTGTATACTTTCAAGTTTATTATTGTTATTTATCATACTACAAGTGTTGTAAGCTAGTTCTCGTGTACCACTCTAGGTACATCCTGTATTATCTTCTAACTTATAGTTTGTACCGCATGTAAGTACCACATATGTGAAGTAGTGTGTTTAATGCATACTCACTTATTAAGCAAGTATCAGATGTGTTACATCACGTACCACAAGGTGGTATACCACAGAACAAAATTGCCTATTTTGAAAAAGCAATATTCCATTAACTGTAAAACTTGCACCGCATGTAACACTAGTTTTTGAATACTGGATTGCATGTTTTGAAATGTACTGCATGTACCATATTTTGTTTATAAGTTAAATGAAACAGTGTATATAGCAACAGTTTATCTGTATTATACTAGTATCATACAACAAGTGGTACAAGTGGTACAATATGTTACACGGCACAAGAATTAAGTTATACCGTGTAGTACTTAAAACAAAACAACTTCAACTTGTATATACTTGTATTTAATTGTGTGATTTTGATAGTATAATAGGTGGTACGATTGGTAAATTCTGTAGTGCTGGTGTTACCTAGGGGGCTAGTGCTAGGGCTAGGGCTAAAGACTTACATATGTACCGTTTGTACAATTTCAAGTTTTTTATTGTTATTATACTACAAGTGTTGCTAGCTAGTTCTCGTGTACCACTCTAGGTACATCCTGCATTATCTTCTAACTCATAGTTTGTACCGCATGTGGTACTTGCAGAGGAAGAATTACCACAACACTACCTAGGGTGTTATGATAAGCACCCTAAAGGTGTTAATTGTTATGCTACAGATAGTGTTACCAAAACACTTATTAGAGTGATAACATTTACACTTCTGGCAGTGTCATGGTTACCTGGCTGAAGCGTTAATTTCTCCCGGCACTGGCAACGCTCAATTCAGTGTAACTGTAACACTCCTGTTTTAACAGTGCATATGTGGCGGGGCACTCAGTGGCAGGGTGAACATGTGTTAGTATGGAGTGACACTATAGCAGTAGTCCGGATTATCTCAGGTCTAGTAAGGCTCCATTATTAATGCATTTGCTTCGATTGCTCTATTTTTTTTCTAGCCGTACATACAATTAAATTACAAGCAAAGCACTAGCCACTAGAGCTAAACGTCTTTTCCACTGGATAACACAGTGGCCGGCGCATTATCTCGCAATCAATTATCTGTATTTTTCAGCTTCATCCAGCAGCATCCAGAACACCCACGGCCATACCCGATCAGCTCATGACTCTGATAGGATCGGATTGCGAGGTCTGGCAGTCATTAACCTGGAGGGAATTGCTCAGGGCATCATCAAGGACAGTCTAGCCCATCATCACGCCAGGCCTATGATTGTGCTCAAGCAGCCTACACTTGTTTTTGCAGCATGATGGGAACACCAGGCTACCCAGCATCAGAAGACGTATTGGTGTTATACGTGGCAGATTTGTCGCAAAGGGTCTGTCACAGCACTATTCGGTCCTACTTGTCAGCTATTAGGCACGCACACCTCGAGCGAGTCTTTCAGAACCCAATGGCAGGGAAGACTAGGCTGGAGTTAGCGCTGAAAGGGAGCAGAAGACAATGGCCACGAGCGAAGGACCCAAGACTGCCCATCACCCCCAGGATCTTGGAGGCAATCGGACAGGCACTAATGCGTAGCAGGAACCAATATGAGCAACTCCTGATATGGGCGGCATGTTGCTTGGGGTTTTTCGGTTTCCTTATAGGTCAGGCGAATTCACTCTGCCGGCAGGCACAACTTTCAATCTAAACCTACACCTCACACCCAGAGACATCCAAGTAGATGACATTCAAAACCCTACATGTTAAAAGTTCACTTAAAGTCATCAAAGACTGATCAAGAAAGAAAACGAGTTGACCTATTCATCGGACAAACTAAGAATTCCCTTTGTCCAGTGGTGGCAATGCTCCAGTACTTGGAAGTGAGGGGGATAGACGATGGGCCTCCATTCAGAGAGGAAAGCAAGATACCCTTTACCAAGGAAAGGCTGGTGCTGACAGTTAGACAAGCTCTGGAGTATGCTGGACTGTGGGCGGAGTAATGAACATATTCATTTATAGTAACTCTTGTTTATCAACAGCATGTATTATTTTAGTGTTGTGTTATTTATCTTTACTGTATCATCTGCTGAGTGCATGCATGTTGTGTTATTGTCCGGATGTCAATCCGTGAGCATTTCTATTTTTGCGCATGCGTGTCTATGGCTATAAAAGCTTGGGCGCGCCTGTGTATCGGCAGTTCTCTAATAATCTTAGTTTGTGCAAACACTGGGTTAGTAGCCAGCTTGTCGTACTTACCTGAGTGAGGAGGACTCTGGTGGCAGCGTGTCACAGAGTTCGGGCATCTTCTGGTTGTGAGTCCTTTGAGCCGTGACCTACCTTTCTTGTGTATACTTTCCCTGTGCCGGTTGGTGGTTCGAGAGCGAGTGATTCCTCCAGAGCCATCCCAGTAAACCCACAATTGGCGGCAGCGGTGTTGAGGTCTTCTCCTCGTTCGTCGAAATTTCGTTACCGTGTGTTGAACTTTCTACCGATTTAAAACTCGGATCAGATCGTCTCCTTGTGTTTTGTGCGTTGTTTTGTCTGGATTTTGCTGTGTGCGTGTGTCTACTTCGTTTGTGACCGATTTAAAACTCGGATTCCATTCGTGGATTGGACTTCTGCGTGCATCTTGCTATCTACTGGATCGTTGGATTGACATTCTCCTTCCTCGATTCCTATTGGAGCGCCGTACACGAGGCCTAGTCGATTCCTATTGGAGCGCCGTACACGAGGCCTAGTGTGATTTTCGTCTCGGACTTGTCAATTTTTTGTTTGTCACCTGTTAGCGTGTTTCCATTTTTGGTCTTGTGCCTGAGTGTCTTGTTATTTCTGTTAGTGTTTCCATTTTTGGTCTTGTGCCTGAGTGTCTTGTTATTTCTGTTAGCATTTTGTACTGTGCCGTGTGCAAGTTGTTTTGTCTTTCCTTTTACGCTCACCTGTGTTTTACTTGTGTGTTGTTTTCGTGTGTGTGTTCTCCAGGAACGTGTCCTTCGATTGGATTGCCTGGATGAGCCAACGTGAACAGCCGGGTCGAGTGTGTAAGCGTGGGAGGCAGAAAGTAGGAGCAAGTGGTGAGTCCGTGTGTTTGGATACTGATAGCCTGAGTGTTGCTTCTGGGCTTTCTCCTCTGCTATTTTCGGGCTCTTCTTTGGGTGCGGTTGAGACAGTTCGTGTTTCCCCCATTTCTGAGTCTGACGTTGAATTTAGTAGTTCTGTGGGTAGTGATTCCCCAGCTAGCACAATGATGGGAGATGATGAGCGTCCCCATATTCCTAATGAGGTGGATCCGATTTCCACAATGATTGATACTAGACTGAAATCCTCATTTTTTGAGTTCTTTAATGGTTTAGCAAGTTCTGGTTTGTTATCTGGTAGTAGTCGTAGCAGTGTTGACTCGATCGATGCTGACATGTCTCGGGAGATCGGTCAACTAGCAGCCCACAAAGATGGTATGGATATTGCCAAGTTTGTCGCCAACCTGGAATCTAACTTAGCCATAATGGGTTGTCCACGTAGACGGTGGAAGCGGGTACTGTTGCAGAAGCTCCACTCGGAGTCTGCTTTGGAAGCCTTGTCCACCTTGAATAAAGAAGTTGCTACATATGACGAGATTAAGGAAAGGTTGTTTGAGTCGTTGGGCTCCAACCTGGTTGCTCTTGGGGTGCAATATAGGGAAGGGTTTTCAGCACTTCCTTTTTCCACAAACCCCAGTGAGAAGTTTAAGTATCTCAGTCGTATTGTTAGTTCGTTGGAATTGTTGTGTAAAACTAGAGAAGAAGTTATCATGTTTCTGGTATGTTCTGCCTTTCGGTCTTCGTTGTCTCATTCTCAGAGGGAAGTGATGGACCAGAGGTCGTTTGAGTCTTTGAGAGAGTTGAGTAAATTCGCTGTTTCCATTTCCCCTACCCGTACGGCTGCTTCTTTCGAGAAGTCCAGCTCGACCGGTAGTAGAGTGGGTCGTGGTTTCTCCCCTTTAGTGTGCTTCAAGTGTCTGAAGCGGGGACACAGAGCGTTTGAATGCAGTAATAGTAGCAGTGGTTCATCCACTAGTGGTGAGGGTAGTAATGGTAGTGGTAGTTCTCCAGGTCTTTCAAGTACTAAACCTGCTGGGTTGGTGTGCTATACTTGTAGAGAGCCGGGACACAAGTCCCCTGACTGCCCGAAACGCAATATCAAGACAGACAATAAGGATGGTGTAAAGAGAAAAGTATATAATACAAGTTGGGTGGCAGTTAGAGATCGTCCTTCCCATACTTTTGGTAGTGTGAACGGCACGAAGTGTGAGATTGTGCCTGATACTGGAGCTGAGATCTCCATAGTCTCTGGATGCCTTGTTTACGAGGACCAGCTGACCGGGGAAACGGTTGAAGTGAAGGGTTGGGACAGTGATCCTGTTACTTTACGTGTAGCCATTGTCAATTTTGAGTTTAAGGGTATGTGCTTTAAGCACAGAGTGGCTGTTGCCCACCGGGATAGTTTGGCCGGTAGGGTACTGTTTTCCATACCAATGGAGCCGAGTACGGCTGAGCACCTCTTGTTGGGTGCCGCCACTCAAGCAGATCAGTTGCTTGAGGAGGTGGGGCACCTGCATGATACCTGCAGCACCCAACCAGCGACTGATGAAGCTGCCTACTCTGGGGGGGAGACATTGGAGGCTGTGTCCTCTGCTCTTGTCACTACCCAGGATGAGGTAGCCTCAGTAAATGTTGTGACTAGAAGTGAATGTGCTAAGAAAAAGCGCAGACGTAAGAAACGTAGAGCTCGACAAGTTGAGCTAGCTGAGCCTGTTCCCCTTGTTTGTGATGAGGAACTTGCTCGCTTAGCTGCCATTGATGTTTTCCATAGTCCTTCTCTACCTTCCGTAGGAGTTGGGTCTAGTGCGGCGGAACCTTCGGTTTCTGGGCTTCTTGATGGGCCTGACGAGGATGGGGATGGGGCAGTGGTTGATGGTAGTGCAGGCAGTGACGGGGTTGAGGTTGTGTCTCTCTCTATACCTGATGTGTCTTCTCCCTCTGTTTCGAATGATGTTGTTTCTGATGATGTGTGTGTTGATGTATCTGAAGTAGTTAGTGATGTAGTTTCTGAACCTGTTATTTCTGATGTTGTTGTTGTTCCTAGTGAACATGTGTCTAATGATAGTGTTGATATTGTTGTGCCTGTTCCCACGTCCAGTGGTGGCGTTGAGTCTGTTATCTTGGCTCAAAAGTCTGATGACTCCCTAGCTTCTCTCTGTGAGTTGGGTCGTAAGTCGTTGAACGGGTACTCTTTCAAAGATGGGTTACTTGTGCATTCAGTGTTGGTTGATGATCAGCCAGTTGTAAAGATTGTAGCTCCTGTTGCTTTCAGAGAGCGGTTGTTGACTCTCGCCCATGATAAAACTGCCCATGTTGGGGTACGTGGGATGAGAAAACTGCTGGGTAACAAGTTTACTTGGCCTGGCATGCACTGTGACATTCGTGAATTTGTCAAGTCGTGTGACGTGTGTTTAAGAATGAACAATGCGGGGAACAAGAAACCCCCTATGGTTGAACGTAGAATCGTGAGTGTTCCGTTCGAAAGCGTGTGTGTAGACCTGGTGGGTCCTTTACCGAAGGGTAAGCGTGGTTCTAAATACCTCTTTACGTACGTGTGTCTCGCTAGTCGTTGGCCTGATGCCATCCCTATGCGTACAGCGTCCGCCTCTGAAGCTGCTCAATGTTTTCTCGAGGTGATAAGTCGCACTGGGATTCCCCTTCGTGTGTTGTCAGACCGTGGTACCATCTTCTTGTCTAAGTTAATGACTGAAGTGTGTGACCTGTTGGGAATTGATAAGTTAGCCACTTCTCCGTACCGTCCCCAGTCAAATGGTGTTGTTGAGCGGATGCACGGCAGTTTGAAACCAATGCTTTCCAAGGCTGTGGACGCGGGGGTGGATTGGGTTGATTTTCTCCCTCTGGCGTTATTCGCTTTGCGCCAGGTCCCAAATCGTGACCTCGGTTATTCTCCCCACTGTATTGTCTATGGTCGAGATGTGTTAGGCCCTCTGAATGTAGTGTATGAAGGGTGGGTGGAGAGACCTTTTGATCCTGTCGATGTAGATGAATGGCTAGTGTCGTTGAACGACCGGTTGGCAGTCATTTCTGATAGTGTGGCAGCCAATCAGTCAGTGTCCAGTGGTAAGCGGGCTGAGTGTGCTAAAAAGGGTGTGCGTGACAAACCTTTAGAGATTGGGTCCTTAGTGCTCATGAGGATCCCGGGCATCAAGGCTTCCCTACAAGCTGCATGGGAAGGTCCCTATTCTGTTGTCAGTAGGTCATCTGACGTAACTTACAGAGTGTCCAAAGGTGATGACCACCCAGTTAAAGTTGCCCACAGGTGTAACCTGAAGGTGTATACCCCTCGCCCTGCGCTACAAGCCAATGCCATAACTGTTGTTGCCGAAGACTGCGGCATAGATGACTCTCTTTTAGTTAGTAAAACTTCTTTGGATAGTGATGTGTGTACTGGTTATAGAAAGTGTGATCTTGATTCTTTGTTATCTGAGCTGAGTGAGTATTTTAGTACGTCCCCTGGCTTGTCCAAGGTAGGATCGTGTGTCATTATTTTGGAAGATGGAGCTTCTGTTGTCTCCTTGCCCCCAAGGCAGATACCGGTAGGCATTCGTGATGCTGTCAAGTCTGAAATCGACTCCTTGCTTGCCGGCGGGATTATAGTTGAATCAGACTCTGATTGGGCTAGTCCCTTGGTTCCTGTTCGGAAGAAAGATGGCGGTGTCCGACTTTGTGTCGACTTTCGTCAGCTGAACGCGGTGCCTCCCTTGCGCCGCTATTGGTTACCCTCGTTAGCCGAGATTTTGGACTTAGTTGGTCCTTGTAGTTGTCTCTCAACGCTTGATCTGACTGCTGGGTTTCATCAGATTCCCATGGATGTGAACTCCAGCGAGCTCACAACCTTTGTATGTCCCTTTGGAAGATTTAAATATGTACGTATGCCGTTTGGACTTAAAAATGCTCCGGCGATCTTTCAGTCTGTAGTTGAGAAGGTGTTGGAACCTGTGTCACACTGTAGTAAGAATTATGTGGATGATGTAGTCGTGTTTAGTAAGTCGTGGGATGAACATCTTGCCCACCTGAAGTCTGTTATCGAGTGTTTGGGTGATGCTGGTTTTACTATTAAGTTAAAGAAGTGCCACTTTGGCAGGAAGTATTTAGTTTATTTGGGCCATAGGATTGGGTGTGGTTCCCTTTCTGTGCCTGAACATCGGGTGGAGGCTTTGAGATCTTTTGCTCGCCCTGTTACCAAGAAACAACTCAGATCGTTTCTTGGGGCCATGTCTTATTATAGGCAGTTTGTTCCCTTGTTTGCCTCTCACTCGAGCCACCTGACTCCGGCAACTTCATTGAAGGCTCCTCTCCGGGTGAGCTGGTCGGAGGACATGGACTCTGCTTTTCGTAAGCTCAAATGTGGTGTGTGTGATGCCTGTGTTTTATTTATTCCTGTAAGTCATGATGTTTTTGTGTTATATACCGATGCCTCGGGCTCGGGAGTCGGTGGTTGTCTCCATGTATGCAGAGATGGGAAAGAACTTCCCGTGGGTTTCTTCTCGCGCCAACTGAGACCGGCGGAGAAGAATTACTCCGTCACGGAGTTGGAATGCTTGGCTATTGTGGCTTCCCTGAGTCATTTTGAGTTCTACCTCTACGCGAGGGACGTGACTGTCATTACAGATCATCAGCCTTGTTGCTCCCTCGTTTCAGGTTGTCACCTGAATAAACGTTTACTCAGGTTTGCCCTGGCCCTACAGCGATTCTGTGTGGTGATCAAGTACAGGCCAGGCAAGATCCACAACAACGCGGATGGGATGAGTCGGCAGGCGTGGCCCTGCGATCAATCGAGCTCCGCCCTGGTGGAATCAGATTCGCCCCTGTCGAATCTTAGCGGGGGGAATTGTGGGCGGAGTAATGAACATATTCATTTATAGTAACTCTTGTTTATCAACAGCATGTATTATTTTAGTGTTGTGTTATTTATCTTTACTGTATCATCTGCTGAGTGCATGCATGTTGTGTTATTGTCCGGATGTCAATCCGTGAGCATTTCTATTTTTGCGCATGCGTGTCTATGGCTATAAAAGCTTGGGCGCGCCTGTGTATCGGCAGTTCTCTAATAATCTTAGTTTGTGCAAACACTGGGTTAGTAGCCAGCTTGTCGTACTTACCTGAGTGAGGAGGACTCTGGTGGCAGCGTGTCACAGAGTTCGGGCATCTTCTGGTTGTGAGTCCTTTGAGCCGTGACCTACCTTTCTTGTGTATACTTTCCCTGTGCCGGTTGGTGGTTCGAGAGCGAGTGATTCCTCCAGAGCCACCCCATTAAACCCACATGGACATTCATTCCGCATCGGAGCAGCAACTACTGCAGCGTCGAAAGGTCTCAGTGATGCAGTTATCCAAATATTAGGAAGGTGGAGGAGTGACTCTTTCAGTAGGTACATCAGAACACCCAGGCACTCATTAGCACACACATTACAGCTGCTAGCGCAATAACCCCAACACAAGTCAACTCTCACACACACATTTGTGGCACGCATTCGTCACTACCATTACTACGATTGTACATCCATCCCCACACTTTGTAATCAGTATGAAAGGGTCCCATTAAAATACAAATGATAGCAGTATCAACAATCATAACGAGAAGGGTAATAAAATGGTAGTAATAATAATAATATAATAATAATAATAATAATGTAGTTTGGGGTGGTATCTCTTCGAGATTCAGGTTGGAGGACACCCCCCAAAACCTTAAAAGACCAGAACAGATCACAAGACTCAACCCAGGCAGAGAGCAAGAACCAGCAGGAGTAAGAGCTTAAGGCCACACTGCTGTGGCCATGCCCATGCTAAGACGCCAGGAAAACTCAGAGAGAGCTCTCTGGTCAGTAGGAAAAGGGTCAAGCGACCTGAAGAAAGAGCTCAGGAAAAGGGTCAAGCGACCTGAAGAAAGAGCTCAGGAAAAGGGTCGAGCGACCCTCTCTTCTAGCTAAGGGAGGGGCTTTGCAGTTTAAGCCTCTCTCATTTAGTAGTTCAAACTCTGTGCCCTCACGACCTCCAAATTATTAGGTAATCAGAATAATCAACGTTTTCGCGTGTATGAGCTACTACTGTCATGTGACCTTAATTGGTTTCCGGTTTCGCAAACTGCATTCCTCTTTTGTCACATTTGTGGTCGCGCCAACTCAACGTGGACATACTTTAGCTAATCTTTCAGTGAAAACTTTGAATATCCATGTAAAAATGTTCAATGAATAGAAAAAACAAACAAACATGCTGTGTTGCAGCCGAAAAAAGTTCATTTGTGAGAAATCGTACCAAACACTTGGGGGAAGATGGGGATTATGGCATTAGCTAAGAATTTTAATATGCTCAGCAGTGAATGCACCTCTTCCCTTCAAATTTAATAATATACATTTTTTTTGTCAATTCTGATGCAGTATGATTGCTCAAGAAGAGAATTCATTTAGCATAATTCTCTATATGACTTGGTGACTCTGAGCTGACAGCTCTCTCAGTATTTCAAACTTCGTTTTTTCATTTTGGAAATACAATAACAGTGTGGCCAACACTAACCCAGCTGCTTTAATCAAGTAATAAAGACCTACCTCATAACCACATTTCTACATGTTTATGTCCTTTGTTGTAAAAGAAGAAAAAACTATTGATTTTCGTTTATAATTCAGGATTATATAGACCAATTATTCTCATTTACCCTTTATTATTCTTTTAAATGCTTATATTATTCTAGAATTATTCCACTATGCTATTACAGAAAAAATGCTAGCATAATCTGGCAGGGCCTAGAGATGATGACATTTACTGAACCTAATGGAGTGAGATGACGTACATTCAGTGAACCTAATGGAGTGAGATGACGAACTGAACCTAATGGAGTGAGATGATGTACTTTCACTGAACCTAATGGAGTGAGATGACGTACTTTCACTGAACCTAATGGAGTGAGATGACGAACTGAACCTAATGGAGTGAGATGACGTACTTTCACTGAACCTAATGGAGTGAGATGACGAACAGAACCTAATGGAGTGAGATGACGAACTGAACCTAATGGAGTGAGATGACGAAGTGAAGCTAATGGAGTGAGATGACGAACTGAACCTAATGGAGTGAGATGACGAACTGAACCTAATGGAGTGAGATGACGAACTGAACCTAATGGAGTGAGATGATGTACTTTCACTGAACCTAATGGAGTGAGATGACGTACTTTCACTGAACCTAATGGAGTGAGATGACGAACTGAACCTAATGGAGTGAGATGACGTACTTTCACTGAACCTAATGGAGTGAGATGACGAACAGAACCTAATGGAGTGAGATGACGAACTGAACCTAATGGAGTGAGATGACGAAGTGAAGCTAATGGAGTGAGATGACGAACTGAACCTAATGGAGTGAGATGACGAACTGAACCTAATGGAGTGAGATGACGAACTGAACCTAATGGAGTGAGATGACGAACTGAACCTAATGGAGTGAGATGACGAACTGAACCTAATGGAGTTAGATGACGAACTGAACCTAATGGAGTGAGATGACGAACTGAACCTAATGGAGTGAGATGACGAACTGAACCTAATGGAGTGAGATGACGAACTGAACCTAATGGAGTGAGATGACGAACTGAACCTAATGGAGTGAGATGATGAACTGAACCTAATGGAGTGAGATGACGAACTGAACCTAATGGAGTGAGATGACGTACTTTCACTGAACCTAATGGAGTGAGATGACGAACTGAACCTAATGGAGTGAGATGACGAACTGAACCTAATGGAGTGAGATGACGTACTTTCACTGAACCTAATGGAGTGAGATGACGAACTGAACCTAATGGAGTGAGATGACGAACTGAACCTAATGGAGTGAGATGACGAACTGAACCTAATGGAGTGAGATGATGAACTGAACCTAATGGAGTGAGATGGCGAACTTTCACTGAACCTAATGGAGTGAGATGACGAACTGAACCTAATGGAGTGAGATGA